>ERZ791830.1-NODE-1-length-542481-cov-8.787103_pt1 | contig 542481 bp, 432 predicted proteins | sample MGYA00509945_ERZ791830 | MGnify/ENA primary metagenome ERZ791830 (study PRJEB30046, sample SAMN00792021) | human gut metagenome | study: EMG produced TPA metagenomics assembly of the A metagenome-wide association study of gut microbiota in type 2...
CCGTTTTCAGAAGAAGCCTCCGTGTCTGATAAGGATACGGAGGCTTTGTTCGTTTATATACCTCCGGAACTGCTCCCCTTAATCCCTGTCATGCGTTGTTGCATACGTATTTTTCTGCTTCTTTTGTCATTCTTTTGTTATCATTACAGAACAAAGTTGGTGTAAAATGAGTTTTTTTTGGAAGAGCAAGAACTTTTCTTCCTTTCTTTCTATTCAATATCAAATGGATTTTTGTAAATTTGGCGTGAATCTAATAGGAAGGGAAAAAATCACGCAATTAATATTGTAATATAAATCATATAATAACTCCTGCAAATATGGAAAACAAGATTCAAGAGCTGACCGATAAGATCTACCGCGAAGGCGTAGAGAAAGGAAACGAAGAGGCACAGAAACTTATCGCAAAAGCTCAGGAAGAAGCCAAGAGAATTATAGAGGATGCTCACAAGGAAGCGGATTCTATCGTGGCTACCGCTCATAAGTCTGCCGATGAACTGGCAGAGAATACAAAATCTGAATTAAAGTTGTTTGCCGGTCAGGCTGTGAATGCTCTGAAGTCCGAAATCGCTACGTTGGTGACGGACAACATTGTGAATGCCGATGTAAAGGCATTTGCTGCAAACAAGGATTATCTTAATGCCTTCATCGTTGCATTGGCGTCCAAATGGAGTGTGAACGAACCAATCGTTATCTCTACTGCCGATGCGGAAGGCTTGACAAAATATTTCGCAGCGAAGGCGAAAGACCTGCTGGACAAGGGTGTGAAGATTGAGCAAGTGAATGGCATCAAAACCTTGTTCTCCGTATCGCCTGCCGATGGTTCGTACAAGGTGAACTTTGGCGAAGAAGAATTTATGAATTACTTCAAGGAATTCCTGCGTCCGCAATTAGTGGAAATGCTGTTCTAAAAACTCCCACAGGATTATGAGTAAATACTATTACTTGGTAGCCGGTTTGCCTGAACTTACTCTGGAAGACAGTAAACTGAGCTATACAGTAGCCGATTTCAAGACGGAACTATATCCTGCCTTGTCGGAAGATGATAAAAAGTTGATAGATTTGTTTTATCTGAAATTCGATAATGCGAATGTCTTGAAACTATTGAAGGATAAGGATGCTGCCATCGACCCGCGCGGAAACTATTCGTCGGAGGAACTGGTGGAATATATCTCACAACTGAAGGATGGCGACGAAGTCTCTGACAGTGTATTCCCATCTTATCTCTCTACGTTCATTTCCGAATACTTCAGCCTGCCTGCCGAGGACGGTTTCTTGTATGAAGACCGCCTGGCAGCGCTCTATTACGCCTATGCTATGGAATCCAGGAATCAGTTTGTGTCTTCCTGGTTTGGCTTCAACCTCACTCTCAATAATATATTGGTGGCGCTCACAGCACGTAAGTTCAAGCTGGACATTGCTCCGCTGATTGTGGGTGATACGGAAGTGTGCGAGGCTCTGCGTACTTCCAATGCCCGTGACTTCGGTCTGGGTACTGAGGTGGATTATCTGGAGCAGCTGGTGAAAATCAGTGAGACGGAGGAACTGGTGGACCGGGAAAAGAAACTGGACCAGCTTCGCTGGGACTGGATGGAGGAGGCCACATTCTTCGATTACTTTACCGTGGAACGTCTGTTTGTCTTCCTGCTACAGCTGGAGATGATAGAACGGTGGATTTCGTTGGATAAAGAGAAGGGTAACCAACTGTTCCGCAGCATTATCGCTGCCTTGAAAGACGAGGTGCAGATACCCGCAGAATTCAGATAAAATAAACAACTAAAAATATATGGCAACAAAAGGAACTGTTAGTGGCGTAATAGCCAACATGGTGACCCTCGTCGTCGACGGACCGGTAGCGCAGAATGAGATTTGTTATATCTCGACCGGAGGAGACAAGTTGATGGCGGAGGTGATTAAGGTAGTAGGTACCCAGGTCTACGTGCAGGTATTTGAGAGTACCCGCGGACTGAAAGTGGGGGCCGAAGCTGCGTTTACCGGACATATGCTCGAAGTAACACTGGGGCCCGGTATGCTTTCGAAAAACTACGACGGTCTGCAAAACGACCTCGATAAGATGGACGGTGTTTTCTTGAAACGCGGGCAATATACCTATCCGCTGGATAAAGGAAGCAAATGGCATTTTGTGCCTTTGGCAAAGGTGGGCGACCAAGTGGAAGCCGCTGCCTGGCTGGGACAAGTGGACGAAAACTTCCAACCTCTGAAAATCATGGTGCCTTTTGAACAGAAAGGTGTGTGCACCGTGAAATCAATTGCAAAGGAAGGTGATTACAGCATTGAGGATACCATTGCAGTGCTGACGGATAGCGAAGGTAATGACATCCGGGTGAACATGATACAGAAATGGCCCGTGAAGCGCGCCATGACCAACTATAAGGAAAAACCGCGTCCTTTCAAATTGCTGGAAACCGGTGTGCGTGTAATCGACACCGTAAACCCGATTGTGGAAGGTGGTACGGGTTTTATCCCCGGTCCGTTCGGTACTGGAAAAACGGTGCTTCAGCATGCCATTTCAAAACAAGCGGAAGCGGACATCGTAATCATCGCTGCCTGCGGTGAGCGTGCCAACGAGGTTGTGGAAATCTTTACAGAATTCCCCGAATTGGTTGACCCGCATACGGGACGGAAGCTGATGGAACGTACGATTATCATTGCCAATACTTCGAACATGCCGGTGGCTGCCCGTGAGGCATCTGTCTACACGGCTATGACGATTGCAGAATACTACCGAAGCATGGGATTGAAGGTACTGCTGATGGCGGACTCCACTTCACGTTGGGCGCAGGCATTGCGCGAGATGTCCAACCGTATGGAGGAGTTGCCCGGTCCCGATGCCTTCCCGATGGACTTGTCCTCCATCATCTCCAACTTCTACGGCCGTGCGGGTTATGTGAAGCTGAACAACGGCGAGTCCGGTTCCATTACTTTCATCGGTACGGTATCGCCTGCCGGTGGTAACTTGAAGGAGCCGGTAACCGAGAATACGAAGAAGGTGGCACGCTGCTTCTATGCCCTTGAGCAAGACCGTGCCGACAAGAAGCGTTATCCTGCCGTAAACCCGATTGACTCGTATTCCAAATATATAGAATACCCTGAATTTGAAGAGTATATCACCAAGCACATCAACGGTGAGTGGATTGGCAAGGTGAATGAAATCAAGACCCGTTTGCAGCGTGGTAAGGAGATTGCCGAGCAAATCAACATCTTGGGTGACGACGGTGTGCCCGTAGAGTATCACGTGACTTTCTGGAAATCGGAATTGATTGACTTCGTTATTCTGCAGCAGGATGCCTTTGATGAAATTGATGCCGTGACCCCGATGGAGCGTCAGGAGGAGATTCTGAATATGGTAATAGAAATCTGTCATACAGAATTTGAGTTCGACAACTTCAACGAAGTAATGGATTACTTCAAGAAAATGATTAACATCTGTAAGCAGATGAACTACTCGAAGTTTAAGTCGGAAGAATACGACAAGTTCCATAAGCAGTTGCAGGAACTGGTTGAGGAACGTAAAGCCTAAGGATGTACTATGTGACTATTTACAATTTACTATTTGCCTTGCGGATGCAGGTGTACGGAGGTTGTAGATAGGAAAATAGTAGAATAGGATGGCAGAGATTTAAATAGTAAATAGTAAATTGCTAAATTGTAAATAAATAGATGGCAACAAAAGCATTTCAAAAAATATATACCAAGATTACTCAGATTACGAAAGCTACGTGTTCGCTGAAGGCAACCGGAGTGGGGTATGACGAGTTGGCGACCGTAAACGGCAAGCTGGCCCAGGTGGTGAAGATTGCCGGCGACGAAGTGACTTTGCAGGTGTTTGAGGGTACGGAAGGTATTCCCACCAATGCAGAGGTAGTATTCTTGGGCAAGGCTCCTACAATCAAAGTGAGCGAGCAGCTTGCCGGACGCTTCTTCAACGCCTTTGGCGACCCCATCGACGGTGGTCCGGCCATTGAAGGCGAGGAGGTGGAAATTGGCGGTCCATCCGTGAATCCGGTGCGCCGTAAGCAGCCCTCGGAACTGATTGCAACCGGTATTGCAGGTATCGACTTGAACAATACGCTGGTGTCCGGACAGAAGATTCCGTTCTTTGCCGACCCCGACCAGCCCTTCAACCAGGTGATGGCGAATGTGGCTCTGCGTGCGGAGACTGACAAGATTATCCTTGGCGGTATGGGTATGACGAACGATGATTACCTTTACTTCAAGAACGTATTCTCCAATGCCGGTGCGCTCGACCGTATCGTCAGCTTTATGAATACCACCGAGAATCCTCCGGTAGAGCGTCTGCTGATTCCGGATATGGCACTGACGGCGGCCGAGTATTTTGCTGTAAACAATAATGAAAAGGTGCTGGTGCTGCTGACGGATATGACTTCCTACGCCGATGCGCTCGCCATCGTATCCAACCGTATGGACCAGATTCCTTCGAAGGACTCCATGCCGGGTTCCCTTTATTCGGACTTGGCGAAGATATACGAAAAGGCGGTGCAGTTCCCAAGCGGCGGTTCCATCACGATTATTGCGGTGACGACTCTGTCCGGTGGCGACATTACGCATGCCGTGCCCGACAATACGGGTTATATCACGGAAGGCCAGTTGTTCCTCCGTCGTGACAGCGACATCGGTAAGGTTATCGTTGACCCGTTCCGTTCCTTGTCCCGTCTGAAACAGCTTGTTACGGGCAAAAAGACACGTAAGGACCATCCGCAGGTGATGAATGCCGCTGTACGTCTGTACGCCGATGCCGCCAACGCCAAAACCAAGCTTGAAAACGGTTTCGACCTGACGAACTACGACGAACGTACCCTTGCCTTTGCCAAGGATTACTCCAACCAACTGCTGGCCATCGATGTCAACCTCGATACCACAGAGATGCTCGATGTGGCATGGAGTCTGTTCGGCAAGTATTTCCGTCCGGAAGAGGTGAATATCAAGAAAGAGCTTGTGGACCAGTTCTGGCCGAAAGCAAACTAAATAAATGTACGATTAGACGATTTACGGTTTACGATTGATATTACTGAAATTGTAAATCTGTAAATTGAGAAATTGAGTAGCTTCAGTCGTCTAATCGTAAATCGTTAAATCGTAAATAAAATGGCTATTAAGTTTCAATATAACAAAACCTCGCTTCAGCAACTCGAAAAGCAACTGAAGGTGCGCGTGCGTACACTCCCCATTATTAAGAATAAGGAGAGTGCCCTGCGTATGGAAGTGAAGCGCTGCAAGGGAGACGCTGCCGCGTTGGACGCGAGGTTGGAAAAGGAAATCCAAGCTTACGAAGCCATGTTCGCCCTTTGGAATGAGTTCGACGCTTCATTGATAAAGGTCAGCGATGTTCATCTCGGTGTAAAGAAGATTGCCGGTGTACGGGTGCCGTTGCTCGAGAATGTAGATTTCGAGATACGCCCTTACAGCTTGTTCAATGCGCCCAAATGGTATGCAGACGGGCTGCATTTGCTTAAGTCACTGGCACATACTGCCATCGAGCGTGAATTTACTGTTGCCAAGTTGAACTTGTTGGAACATGCGCGTAAAAAGACCACCCAGAAGGTGAATCTTTTTGAGAAAGTACAGATTCCGGGTTATCAGGATGCTCTGCGCAAAATCAAGCGGTTTATGGAAGACGAGGAGAACCTTTCCAAGTCATCGCAGAAAATCATGAAATCCCATCAGGAGAAAAGGAAGGAGGCAGAGGCATGATTACGAAAATGAAGAAGCTCACGTTCCTTGTGTATCATAAGGAGTACGAAGCATTTCTGGCACAAATCCGGGAACTGGGCGTGGTGCACGTTGTGGAAAGGCAGTGCGGCGAGATGGACGACACCTTGCAGCAATTCATGCAGAAGCGTACGCTCTACAAGAATATGCTTCAGAGCATGCACACCCTGGCAGACAAACAGCCGGAAGAAAAGGTGCATAAAGAGTTGTCGGCCGATGCTCTGGTGAAATTCTACGAGGACTTGCAGGCGCGGATACAAGACTTGAACCAGCAGATTCCCGCCATCGACAAGGATGTGGCGCAGATGGAAGTCTGGGGCGATTTCGATTGGAGAGCCATCCGCAAGCTGGAAGATGCTGGTTGGTTCGTGCAGTTCTATACCTGCCCGGAGAAAGACTATAACGAAGCGTGGGCAGAGGACTACAATGCCATCGTGGTGAAAGAGAACGGCGGACATCTTTATTTCGTGACCGTCACTCCCCAACCGGTAGAACTGGATGTGGAACCGCTCCGTCTGCCTTCACTCAGCCTCTCCGAACTGAGCCGGAAGAAAGCCGATACGGAAGAGGCCCTTGTGCAGGCACATGCCGGATTGAAAGAATTCTGCAAAGCGAATTACTGCACGTTGGAGAAGTACAACCTACAGCTCCAGGAAGAGATAGACCTGCTGAAAGTCAAGCTGAACAGCGAACATATGGCAGAAGGTGCCGTAGTGTTGATGGAAGGCTGGATTCCCGAAGACTGCGAGGCGGATGTGAGGAAACTTCTCGATGAAAGCGGCACTTATTATGAGATAAGGGCTGCCAAGCGCGAGGACAATGCTCCCATCAAGCTGAAAAACAACGCCTATACACGCATGTACGAAGTGCTTACCAAAATGTACGGTATGCCCGAATATGCCGAGTTCGACCCGACACCGATACTTGCGCCATTCTTCTCGCTCTTCTTTGCTTTCTGTATGGGAGATGCGGGCTACGGTCTGGTACTGATTGCACTCGGGTTCATTTTGAAAAGGAAGATGTCCAAGTCCATGAAAGGCATGATGAACCTGGTGATTACGTTGGGTATATTTACGTCCGTCATCGGTGCCATATTGGGAACCTTCTTCGGTGTAAGCCTCTTTGACCTGGAGATACCCGCCAAACTGAAGGAATTCATGATTGTGGGTAAGATAGGTGAGACTACCTATGACAAGCAAATGCTGCTGGCGTTGATTATCGGTGCGGTGCACATCTGCATTGCCATGACGGTGAAGGCCGTGGGACAGACCGTTCGTTTCGGCTTCAAGGAGTCGCTCAGTGCCTGGGGATGGCTGTTGCTGGTGGTGGGATTTATCTGCACCGGCGGACTTTCCTTCTTCAAGATAATTTCGGAAGACGTGTCTACGTGGGCATTTATCGTGATTGGCGGTGTTTCCGCCATCGGTATCTACCTGCTGAACAATATCCACCGGAATGTATTTGTCAACATCGGTGCCGGAGTATGGGATACCTATAACATGGCAACCGGATTGATGGGCGATATACTTTCCTACATCCGTCTCTATGCCCTCGGCTTGGCAGGCGGTATGCTTGGAGGCGTGTTCAACCAGCTTGCCTTCATGGTGAACGATGCTGCAGGTCCGGCCCTGGGATGGCTGTTCTGCGGTCTGATACTGATATTCGGGCATACGCTGAACATTGCCATGTCTTGTCTGAGTGCCTTTGTACACCCGCTCCGTCTGACATTTGTGGAATACTTCAAGAATTCCGGTTACGAAGGTAAGGGCGAAGCCTATAAACCTTTTACAGTAGTAAAGAAATAAACAAATTAAAAAACAAATAAAAATAGAAACATTATGAATGAAATTTTAGGTTATCTCGGTCTGGGCCTGATGTTGGCCCTTGCAGGAATTGGCAGTTGCTTCGGTACAACTATCGCCGGTAGTGCGGCAGAAGGTGCGTTGAAGAAAGACCCTTCCAAGTCAGCAAGTTATATGATTTTGTCAGCCCTTCCGGCTACGCAGGGACTTTACGGTTTCGTGGCTTTCCTGATGTCTATGGGCAGGGATTTTGCGACAGACGGTCCTTTGATGCTGGGCATCGGATTGGGTGTCGGACTGGTATGTCTGTTCTCCGCTATCCGTCAGGGACAGATTTGTGCTAGCGGTATTGTGGGTATCTCCCAGGGACACGACGTACAGACCAATACAATGATTTACGCCGCGCTTCCTGAATTCTACGCTATTTTGGCGCTGGTAGCTGCATTGATGGTATAATCCGGATTATAAGAAAATAAACCCCAGGGATTTACAATTGAAATCCCTGGGTTTTTTTATTTAAATTCCTGGGGCTTCAACTGAAAACTCCAGGAATTCTTTTTTGAAACTTCGGGAATTTTAGACGAAAAAAGCATGGATGGGCGAGTCAATGGGGCTTTTGTGGCTAAACTATGACATTCCGCAAACGATTGTTTATGCATATTTAATCAGTTTTTTCGATTAAAAGGCTATTTTTCAAAGAATAATACGTACTTTTGCAGCCGTAATTAAGATAAAGAGATTATAACATAATATGACTAAAGAACTACTTACCCCCGATTACATCTTCGAAGCGAGTTGGGAAGTGTGTAATAAAGTAGGCGGTATCTATACAGTTTTGTCTACAAGGGCAAATACTTTACAGACTAAATTTCGCGATAGATTATTCTTTATAGGGCCGGATTTCTGGCAGGGAAAAGAGAACCCTTTGTTCATTGAGTCTGATAACCTTTGTGCAGCGTGGAAAAAACATGCAGCGTTGAAAGACAATCTTTCCGTCCGCGTAGGTCGCTGGAACATTCCGGGAGAACCTATTGTTATATTGGTTGATTTCCAACCGTTCTTTGCAGAAAAAAATGAGATTTATACAGAAATGTGGAACCGCTATCAGGTGGATTCACTGCATGGATATGGTGATTATGACGAAGCATCCATGTTTGCTTTTGCTACCGGCAAGGTGATAGAGAGCTTCTATCGCTATAATCTGACGGAAACGGACAAAGTGGTGTTCCAGGCACACGAGTGGATGACCGGCATGGCCGCCCTCTATCTTCAGTCTGCCGTTCCCGAGATAGGGACTATCTTCACCACCCATGCCACGTCCATCGGCCGCTCCATAGCTGGCAACAACAAGCCGCTTTACGATTATCTTTTCGCCTACAACGGTGACCAGATGGCGGAGGAGCTGAATATGCAGTCCAAACATTCCATTGAAAAGCAGACGGCCCACTATGTGGACTGCTTCACCACTGTGAGCGAAATCACAAACAACGAATGCAGGGAATTGCTTGACAAGCCTGCGGATGTTGTGCTGATGAACGGTTTTGAAGATGATTTTGTACCGAAAGGCGCCACCTTTACCGGCAAGCGCAAACGTGCCCGTTCCACCATGCTGCGTGTGGCAAACTGCCTACTGGGTGAGGACTTGGGCGACGATACGCTGATTATCGGTACCAGCGGACGCTATGAGTTCAAAAATAAGGGTATCGATGTGTTCCTGGAATCATTGAACCGGCTGAACCGCGATAAAGATTTAAAGAAGAAAGTATTGGCGTTTGTCAACGTGCCCAGCTGGGTGGGAGACCCCCGCGAGGACTTGCAGAAGCGCTTGAAGAGCAAAGATAAGTTCACCGAACCGTTGCAGTGTCCTTTCATCACCCACTGGCTGCACAATATGACGCACGACCAGGTGCTGGATATGCTGAAATACCTCGGTATGGGCAATCGTCCCGAAGATAAGGTGAAAGTAATTTTTGTACCTTGCTATCAGGATGGTCACGATGGCATCCTCAACAAGCATTATTATGACTTGATTTTAGGCGAGGACCTCAGTGTCTATCCGTCCTATTATGAACCGTGGGGATATACCCCGCTGGAGAGCGTGGCTTTCCGGGTGCCTACCATCACCACCGACCTTGCCGGTTTCGGACTTTGGGTGAACAGCCTGAAAAACCAGCATGGCATAAACGACGGAGTGGAAGTGCTGCACCGTTCGGACTATAACTATTCCGAAGTGGCAGACGGCATCAAGGACACCGTAGCCTTGTTCTCTACCAAGACGGAAGCCGAAATCAAGGAAATACGCAAGCGTGCAGGCCAGGTGGCAGAGCAGGCTTTGTGGAAGCACTTTATACAATATTATTACGAGGCTTACGACATTGCACTGCGCAATGCCATGAAGCGTCAACTAAAATAAAAGAATTATTAATCAATTAGTTATCATACAATGAAGATTAAAGTTAGTAATGTAAACACTCCTAACTGGAAAGATGTGAATGTGAAATCGCACATTCCCGCCGAACTGGAGAAACTGTCTGAACTGGCACATAACATCTGGTGGGCATGGAATTATGAAGCCACCGAACTGTTCAGAGACCTTGACCCTGCTCTCTGGAAAGAAGTGGGACAGAACCCCGTACTTCTGCTGGAACGTATGAGTTATGCTAAACTCGAGGCACTCGCAAATGACAAAGTTATTCTGCGCAGAATGGATGACGTATACTCCAAGTTCCGCACATACATGGATGTGAAGCCTGACAGCAAGCGCCCGTCCGTGGCTTATTTCAGTATGGAGTATGGTTTGAGCCATGTACTTAAGATATATTCCGGCGGTCTGGGTGTACTTGCCGGTGACTACCTGAAAGAAGCTTCCGATAGCAACGCCGACTTGTGTGCAATCGGTTTCCTGTACCGCTACGGTTACTTTACACAAACATTGTCTATGGACGGCCAGCAGATTGCCAATTACGAGGCACAGAACTTTGGCCAGTTGCCCATCGACCGTGTATTGGATGAGAAGGGCGAGCAGATGGTAGTGGATGTTCCTTATCTGGACTACTACGTGCATGCTTATGTGTGGAGAGTGAACGTTGGACGTATCTCTCTCTATCTGCTTGATACTGACAATGAAATGAACAGCGAGTTCGACCGTTCCATCACTCACCAGCTGTATGGCGGTGACTGGGAAAACCGCTTGAAGCAGGAAATCCTGCTCGGTATCGGTGGTATTCTGACGCTGAAGAAGCTGGGCATCAAGAAAGATATCTATCACTGCAACGAAGGACATGCTGCTTTAATCAACGTACAGCGCATCTGTGACTACGTGGCCGAAGGTCTGACTTACGACCAGGCTATCGAGCTGGTACGTGCTTCTTCTCTCTATACTGTACATACTCCGGTTCCTGCCGGTCACGACTACTTCGACGAAGGCCTTTTCGGCAAGTACATGGGCGGCTATCCTTCAAGAATGGGTATCAGCTGGGACGACCTGATGGACCTCGGACGTAACAATCCGGGCGACAAGGGTGAACGTTTCTGTATGTCTGTATTCGCTTGCAACACTTCTCAGGAGGTGAACGGTGTGAGCTGGCTGCACGGAAAGGTTTCCCAGGAGATGTTCGCTTCCATCTGGAAGGGTTACTTCCCCGAAGAAAGCCATGTGGGCTACGTTACCAACGGTGTACACTTCCCCACTTGGAGCGCTACGGAGTGGAAACATCTCTATGCTGCGCATTTTGATGAGAACTTCCTCTACGACCAGTCCAACCCCAAGATTTGGGAGGCTATCTATAACGTGTCCGACGAAGAAATCTGGAAGACGCGCATGGTGATGAAGAACAAACTGATTGACTATGTTCGCAAGCAATACCGTGAAACTTGGTTGAAGAACCAGGGTGACCCTTCACGCATCGTTTCCCTGCTGGACAAAATCAATCCGAACGCTCTGCTGATAGGTTTCGGACGCCGTTTCGCTACCTACAAGCGTGCACACTTGCTGTTCACCGACCTCGACCGTCTGGCCAAGATTGTGAACAACCCCGACTATCCGGTACAGTTCCTCTTTACCGGTAAGGCTCACCCGCACGATGGTGCCGGCCAGGGCTTGATTAAGAGAATCATTGAGATTTCCCGTCGTCCGGAGTTCCTGGGCAAGATTATCTTCCTGGAAAATTATGACATGCAGTTGGCACGTCGCCTCGTTTCAGGTGTGGATATCTGGCTGAACACTCCGACACGTCCGCTCGAAGCATCCGGTACTTCCGGCGAAAAGGCGTTGATGAACGGTGTTGTAAACTTCTCCGTACTCGACGGCTGGTGGTTGGAAGGCTATCGTGAAGGTGCCGGTTGGGCATTGACCGAAAAGCGTACTTACCAGAACCAGGAACATCAGGACCAGCTCGATGCCGCTACTATCTACAGCATTCTTGAGCAAGAAATTCTGCCGTTGTTCTATGCACGCAACAAGAAGGGATATTCTGAAGGTTGGGTGAAGACTATCAAGAACTCCATCGCACAGATTGCTCCCCACTATACAATGAAGCGTCAGCTGGATGACTATTACGACAAGTTCTACATCAAGGAGGCCAAACGTTTCAAGATGCTGGCTGCCGACGGTTGTGCCAAGGCTAAGGAAATAGCTGCTTGGAAGGAAGAAGTTGCCGAGAAGTGGGACAGCATTGAAGTGGTGTCTTGCGAAAAGACCGAAGACCTGGTGAAAGGCTCCATCGAGAGCGGTAAGGAATACACCATTACTTACGTTATCGACGAGAAGGGCTTGAACGATGCTATCGGTCTGGAACTGGTGACTACTTATACGGCTCAGGATGGCAAACAGCATGTTTACTCCGTAGAACCGTTCAATGTAGTGAAGAAAGAAGGTAACCTTTATACTTTCCAAGCTAAGCACAAGATGGAAAATGCGGGTAGCTTCAAGGTTTCTTACCGTATGTTCCCGAAGAATGCAGACCTGCCTCACCGTCAGGACTTCTGCTACGTTCGCTGGTTCGTATAAGAGCATAAAAAAAGATAATGTGCCTGCGGATATGGCGGAACACATTATCTGTTCAGATAAAAGATATCATCTGCATGATGCAGGCAGACCATCCGTTTAAAGTAAACGGATGGTCTGTTTCTTTTCTAGAGCTTGCTTTTTATTTCGGCTGTCCAGGCATCAATGCGTTCGGCGGTTTTGTTACTTTCGTTCACTTCGTCGAGGGGAAGTCCTACGAATGCACCGTCTACCACGGCGATGGAAGAGGAGAAGGAATACCCGTCCGTGCTAACTTTGTTGCCCAAGAAGGTACACCCGCTATCCTTCAGGTCCTCGTAGAGTACTCCGATGCCGTCGCAGAATGTGTCGCAGTAGGATTCGGAGTCACCGCAACCGAATAGGGCTACGAACTTCATGGAAAGGTCGGCGCTCTTCAGTACTTTTACGCCGTCATACCAGTCGTCCTGCAGTTCGCCGTCTCCCCAAGTGGAGGTACCTAGAACCAGCACTTCATATTCCTTGATTTTATCGGCGGTCATCTTGTCAACACTATGTACGTCGGTGGAGGAAACTCCCAACTTTTCGGCTATCTGGTTAGCCAACTCTTCGCAGGTTCCGGTACTGGAACCATAAAAAACACCAGTCTTTTTCATTGTAAATAAAGTGATTAAATTGTTTGCTGCAAAGTAAAGGCTTTGCCGGAGAACGTGAAATACCTACATGTAGGGCTTTTAGTGTTGTGCCGCTCCCCATTTCGGGTTAGCTTGTGGCGTGGTTTATAGAGGTCGCGGCTACCTACTAATTGGGATGGCAGACTCTCTTTTTGATGAAAAGTAGGTATTGCCGGATTGTTAAAAATGAAGGACATTTGTACCGGTAATAATAGACAAGTGTTTATGGTTAGATTCGTACATTCCACTCATTCGCAATTCCATCCTTCCGTGGCTGGTAAGTGGCTGGTGTGGGGGACTTTGATGATGCTTCTTGCGGGGGTGGCTATCATTGTTTTTTCGGTATTCTCGCATGATGCACTCGATGCGTGCTGTAATTGCATAATCTGTACTTTCAACCGTGTCCCGAAGGAAGGGGAATATTTGTATAACCGCTACCTGCCGGTCATCAGCATGGTGTGGGTGGCGTTTCTGATACTTTTGGTATATGTGGTCCGCTATTGCATGAACAAGAGGAGGTAGCCGGGTGTTCTATAGGTAAAACTGAAAGGAGACTATATGAAAAAGATTGTTTTGCTTCGCCACGGCGAGAGTGCATGGAATAAGGAAAACCGCTTCACGGGGTGGACGGATGTTGATTTGACAGAGAAAGGTGTTGCTGAAGCTGTAAGGGCGGGTGAGCTGCTGGCAGAAAAGGGATTCCGCTTCAAGAAGGCGTATACTTCCTATCTGAAGCGTGCCGTGAAGACACTGGATTGTGTGCTGGACCGCCTCGACCAGGACTGGATTCCGGTGGAGAAATCGTGGAGGTTGAATGAGAAACACTACGGCCAGTTGCAAGGGCTGAACAAGGCAGAGACGGCTGCCAAGTACGGTGACGAGCAGGTGTTGGTATGGCGCCGGAGCTTTGATGTGGCTCCGCATGCATTGGCCGAGGATGACCCGCGTAATCCGCGTTTTGAGGACCGTTATCAAGAAGTGCCCGATGCCGAACTGCCCCGTACGGAGTCGTTGAAAGATACGATTGAGCGTATCATGCCTTACTGGAAATGTGTCATCTTCCCGAATCTGAAGACGGCCGACGAATTGCTGGTAGTGGCTCATGGCAATAGCCTGCGGGGTATTATCAAGCATCTGAAGCATATTTCGGACGATGAAATTGTGCATCTGAACCTGCCTACGGCGGTGCCCTACGTCTTTGAGTTTGACGATGAGCTGAACTTGACGAAAGACTATTTCTTGGGTGATCCCGAGGAGATAAAGAAATTGATGGAGGCTGTGGCCAATCAGGGAAAGAAGAAATAATTTTGGCGCGCGGAAGCGCGCTATTTCTTTATCCTCTCATCCCATGGAGCAGCGTCATGCTGAGCAGTACCCCGACCACTATACAGATGAGGATAAGGAACCAGTTCATGAGCCGTGCGCCCAGCTTGGTTTCCTTGTGCAAGTTCTGTTCAAAGTAGTTCTTGAAGAACAGATAGATGGCAGGCACAGTGGCGCTTGCCAGTAGCAGGTCTTCGGGAATCTTGTAGATGTAGACTTTGGAAAAGGCGATGAGCGCCCAGTGGCAAAGGAACAGAATGACGAGCAGGTTGACCCTGCGCGAGAAAGCCAGCAGCAGCCCGATGGTGAAAACTGCTACCGAGCAGGGCATCACGGTGGTGGTCATCATGGGAAATTCCATTCCGCGTGCCCACGAAAGGAGCGGGTAGAGGAAAGGCATTGCATAGAGTACCCCCACCAGTACCTTGTATTTCGGGTTGCGCTCGAACGGAGTGTAGCCGGTAAACAAATCCCATAGCCACAACACTGCAATCACTCCCCAGAAGATGGCGAGTATATGGTGGTGTCCGCGCGCTCCGCAATACATCATGTAGTACACGATGGATATCCACCCGTTCAGAAATACCATGTAGATTTTCATGGAGCGTTTTGCCCATAAGGTCGGTTTCCGGTAGAGTTGCGTGGTGAGCAGGATACCTGCTGCGGTGATGAGGAGCTGTGTCCACCAGGTGGCCTCGTTGTATTGTGCGATAGTATTCCAGAATATTTCCATTTGTGTCCATTAAAAAAACGGCTGCAAAGGTAGAGTTTTCTGCCGAAAGAATGAAATCGTTTTCTACATTTTGCCTATCTTTGTGCCTCCAAAAAAATAGGTAAAAAGATTCATGGATAAGACTTTGACTGAACAAGAGATTGCCCTGCTGCGCAGGAAACTCGATTTATTGCTTCGTACCGGACAGCTGCTGGTGGAGAGTGCGGCTGATACGAACCGTGTTGTTCGTAACCTGAACCGTGTTGCCGCCTATCTGGGGCTGCCGGAAGAAAAGCTCCACATCGACGTAAGTTATACCATGCTGGTGGTGAATGTGAGCGACGGCCTGCATTCGTTCTCCAAATTCCAGAAATGTGAAAAGCATGGCATCAACATGACTGCCATTTCCGAAATCAGCAAACTGTCCTGGCGGGCTATTGAGAATGACTATTCCCTCGACCAGTATGAGGAGGAACTGGAAAGAATCAAAAACAAGAAGCGGAACTATGTGCCATACGTTGTTGCCATCGGTGCCGGCTTTGCCTGCGGAGGTTTCTGTAAACTGTTCGGTGGTGACTGGATGGCGTTTCTGTTTACCTCTATCTGCGCTTTTGCCGGCTTCCGCGTCCGTGCCCGTTGCATGGAGTTCGGCATCAATCACTATATGAGTATTGCCATTGCCGCATTGATTTCTACCTGTCTGGCCTATGTGTCTTCGTTTGCCGGGCTCTCGGAAACTCCCTATCATCCGTTGTTGGCGTGTGCACTGTTCATCGTTCCGGGGGTGCCGCTGATAAACTTTGTGGATGATATGATTGACAATTATATCCAGGTGGGCATTGTGCGGGCTGTGAATACGGTGCTGATGGTCTGTGCAATGGCCTTCGGCATTGTAATAGCCATGCGCCTGCTGACGGTGGAGGATGTCGTGATTGACAAGAAGTTCAGCGAATTGAGTATGGTGCCTCATGACAGTTATCTGGTGTATGCCATTGCGGCGGCGATAGCTGCCATGGGATTTTCCATGATATTCAACATACAGCGGCGCTTGTTGTGGGTTGTTGCGGTGGGCGGTATCATTGCCGTTTGTACGCGTAACTTTGTCAATTTCGAATTGGGTTACGGACCGGTGATAGGTTCGTTCATGGGCAGCATGGTTGTCAGCCTGATAGCCGTGAAGGCAGTGCATTGGTTCCATGTTCCCAATCATGTGCTGACGATTCCTTCTGTCATCCCGATGATTCCGGGAGTGCTGATGTATCGTGCACTTTTCGGGCTTATCAATATGCACGGTGTGGTAGGCGAGGTGACGGCGGTTGTTTCCAACGGCATCACGGCTTCACTGATTATTCTCTGCATAGCGCTGGGAGTGGCGGTGCCCAATATCTTTGCCCGCCGGTATATTGCCAAGGATAGGCAGCGCTTTCTTCAGGAGGAGCTGCAGAAGCGCAGGGAAAGAGGGAAATTTATAGAATGGTGATATAGGTGGAGGGTGTCAAAAAACTCTTAACACTTTCTTTTAGGCGCGGATTACGCGGATTTCACGGATTTTGTTTATTGAATCCGTGTTATTCCGTGTAATTCGCGCCTGATATTATAACATTATAAAAGTGCTCATATATTTTTGAAAACTTCTCTTCTTTTTTAAATGCCCTTTTTCGGATTATAGTGGTAAATGACGGTTTCGCCTTTTTGCAGGGATGTTTGTACGTCAATCAGACGCTGGTTGCGGCTTCCCCGGAAATAGAGTTCCTCATCCCTCAGTTCTTTCTTGAATTTGCCGTCCACCAGTACGTCGATGTACTTCAGCAGTTGGGCTTGGCGCGGGTTGCACAGTAGTTTTTCGAAAGTATAGCCCGTATAGCACCAGATGTTTTTCCGGCTCCGCTCCTTGATGGCATGTGCCAGTTGGGTGAATCCTTCCGGCTGGAACATCGGGTCTCCACCACTGAAGGTGACGTCTGCAAAGTTGTCGGCAAGGACTTTTTCCAGAATCTCTTCCGTACTCATCCAGTGCCCGCGGTTGATGTCCCACGACTCCGGATTGTGGCAACCGGGACAACCGTTGGGGCATCCGGCAGCATAAATGGCGGTCCGGAAGCCCGGACCGTCTACTGTGGTATCTTCTAAAATATCGAGAATAGAAAGCATGAGTAGGGAATTAATAATTAAAAATTAAAAATTAAACATCGCAGGTAGGAAGCTGAACATTAATCATTAAAAATTAAACGTCAACCATTAAAAATGAAGCTCCGCTTTGCACTGCGCAGCCCTTTAATTTTCAATTTTTAATTATGAACGACCCTGTCGTTCAACTCTGCCAGCTTGGCATTGTTCCAGCGGTCGGTTGTCCCCACCAGGTAGCCGGTGATGCGTTGCAGCTTGTCGATATGCTTGCTGCCGCACTTCGGGCATTCTTCCAGGTTTGGGGTGGAGTTTTCGTGGCCGCACTCCAGACAGCGGTTACGGTTGTGGTTTACCGAACCGTAGCCGATGTTGTATCGGTCCATCATGTCCACTACACGCATAATGACTTCCGGATTGTGGGTGGCGTCACCGTCTATCTCCACATAGAAGATGTGTCCGCCGCGGGTCAGTTCATGATAAGGAGCCTCCACTTCCGCTTTGTGGCGGGCGCTGCATTTGTAGTATACGGGCACGTGGTTGGAGTTGGTGTAGTAGTCACGGTCTGTGATGCCCGGCAGCGTGCCGAACTTTTTACGGTCGATGCGGGTGAACTTGCCCGACAGCCCTTCGGCAGGAGTGGCAAGCACGCTGTAGTTGTGCTGGTATTGCTCCGAGAACTGGTTGGCACGGTCGCGCATGTAGGTCACGATTTTCAGTCCCAGCTCCTGGGCTTCGCCAGATTCGCCGTGATGTTTTCCGAGCAATGCCACGAGACATTCTGCCAACCCGATGAAACCGATTCCCAGTGTTCCCTGGTTGATGACGGAAGCAATCGTATCGTTCGGTTTCAGCTTCTCGCTGCCTATCCACAAGGCAGACATCAGTAGCGGGAACTGCTTGGCGAAGGCGGTCTTTTGAAACTCCATGCGCTCGTGCAGCTGGCGTGCGGTCACTTCGAGCATACTATCCAACTTGGCAAAGAACCGGGCGATGCGCTGTTCCTTGTCTTCGATGTTCATGCACTCAATGCCCAGACGGACGATGTTGATGGTAGAGAAAGAGATGTTGCCGCGTCCGATGGAGGTCTTCGGTCCGAAACGGTTTTCGAATACACGGGTGCGGCATCCCATGGTGGCAACTTCATGCTGGTAGCGTTTCGGGTCATCGGCTTTCCAGTCCTCGCTTTGGTTGAAGGTGGCGTCCAGGTTCAGGAAGTTCGGGAAGAAACGCCGTGCCGTCACCTTGCAGGCCAGTTGGTAGAGGTCGTAGTTGCGGTCTTCAGGCAGGTAGCTCACACCCCGTTTCTTTTTCCATATCTGGATGGGGAAGATGGCGGTTTCTCCGTTTCCTACCCCTTGATAGGTGCTTTTCAGCAGCTCGCGGATGATGCAGCGCCCCTCGGCAGAGGTGTCTGTGCCGTAGTTGATGGAGCTGAACACCACTTGGTTGCCGCCGCGTGAGTGGATGGTGTTCATGTTATGGATAAACGCCTCCATGGACTGGTGCACGCGCGATACGGTCTTGTTGACAGCATGCTGCACGATGCGGTCCTCGTCCGTCAGTCCGTCCAACGGCTGCAGCAGATAGTCGGCCAGTTCCTTCTGATAGAGATGGGAATAGTCTTTTCCATTCAGTTCTTCCAGGTTCTTGACTTCCTCGATGAAGCTGTTGCGCACGTAGGGGGCAAGGTAGAAATCGAATGCAGGGATGGCTTGTCCGCCGTGCATCTCGTTCTGGGCTGTTTCCAGCGAGATGCATCCCAGGATACTGGCAGTCTCGATGCGTTTGGCCGGGCGCGATTCGCCGTGTCCGGCAGAGAAGCCGTATTTCAGAATATGGTCCAGCGGATGTTGCACGCATGTCAGGCTCTTGGTGGGATAATAATCCTTGTCATGGATGTGCAGATAGTTCTGGGTGACGGCATCCAGCACTTCTTCACTCAGCAGATAGTCGTCCACAAAAGGCTTGGTGGTTTCGCTGGCAAACTTCATCATCATGCCCGCCGGGGTATCGGCATTCATGTTGGCATTTTCGCGTGTGATGTCGTTGGACTTGATGTTAATGATTTCCAGGAACATGTCGCGCGTCTTTGCTTTGCGGGCAATGCTTCGCTGGTTGCGGTAAGCGATGTATTTCTGGGCAACGTCCTTGCGGCTGCTCTTCATCAGCTCCACTTCCACCAAATCCTGGATGGCTTCCACCGTCATCTGCGAATCTCCCTTGAAAGAGATGCGGTCCGTAATCTGGTGTATCAGTTGCAGGTCTTCCCCCTTGTCTGTATGCAACATGGCTTTGCGGATGGCCGTTGCTATTTTTTCTTCGTTGAATCCGACGACGCGCCCGTCGCGCTTGAGTACTGTCTGTATCATAACCTTTTATGCTTAAATGTGACTGTCTTTTTTAGTTTAATTGCGGAAACAAAGATATTATAGTTATTGATAGGTTTTGCTTTTTGGAAAACTTTTTGTGGTTTAAAAAGTGTTAATCTATTGATTATTAATGATGTAATTGTTTAAAGTGGAAAACTTCTAATGAAAAATAACTTTTAAAGTTATTCATTACTGATTATTATTGCATGCATAAGCATCATCTGATTTCGAAGTGTCAAATGAAGATAAATCTTTTGGGCAGATTGTGAATCTTCGATTTTTTTAGTTATATTTGCAACGAATTGGTTTATTTAAGGTTTTTAGTCCTTGATAATACTTCTTGTTGCCATTCGATTGTATTGCTTTGCTGCTCATGGTATTGGGGCAAAAGTATCATTATTATAATAATCAAAGAAAGGATGAACATGGCAAATGTATTTCCTCCGTTTAAAATTGATATAGCTGGGGCTTTTTGTGTACCTCGTGCATTGAAGGATGTCCGCGAGCAATATCAGAACGGGCAGGTGAGCCGGCAGATATTGCAGGCTGTTGAAGATGCGGAAGTGCGCAGTCTGGTGGAACGGCTGGAGCTGGGAGGCATGAAGGTTGTTTCCGATGGTGGTTTCCGAAGTCGCGATTTTTTGGAAAGCTGGGAGGGTATTTGTTCCAAAGACGGCCGGCCTTTCTCCGAAGGCTCTCCTTTGGAGATTACAGGACGGCTCAGTTTGCTACGGCATCCTATTCTGGAAGAATTCGCATTTCTTGATTCCATTGTGGACGGAGGGGTGATGAAAAAACAGCATATCCCTTCGCCGGCAGAGGTTATGACCCAGATTATTCAACGTGTGGAGCGGACTCAGATAGAAACCGTTTACTCCGACATCCGGCTTTTGACGGATGATATTGCTTCCTGCTACAAATTTTTGCTTACCAAACTTTATGATGCAGGCTGCCGCTACGTCCAGTTCGACGGGGTACATTCGGTGATAATGGAAGATACCATCCGGCTCAACAACCGGGTTTTGCGTGAGCGTCCTGCAGGGATGTATGTTGCATTCCATGCACCTACGGATATGCTGGTGCAACTGCATGGGGCCGATGCTTATTTCCTGAATTACGACTGTGGCGCGTGCGACCGTAACCGTCTGCTCTGGTTCATACACGAGAAGGAAGCGGTGTTCGGTTTCGTGCTGTCCCATTATCCTCAGGAAGACGAATTGGATGAATTGCAGGCGAAAACCGAAAGTGTATTGAACTATATTCCTTTGAAACGTTTCACTTTATGTCTGCCGGATGCCAATGCGCTTCTTTCGCCTTCGGAGGCCGATGAGGAGAAACAGTGGGAAACCGTAAGGTTGGGGATGGAAATGGCTGCGCGTATCTTCTCTTGAAAAACGCCGCATTCCATCATTCCGAATGCCACACTTCAGCAAGGAAAATGCCACATTTCACAGAGGTAAATGCCATTGATTGGGCCTCGTGAAGTGTGGCATTTCGATTGACGAAGTGTGGCACTCCTTTTTTAGTTTCCGGTGTGTCCGGTTTTATTATTTGACAGCTTCGGCTATCTTTTCCTGAAGCTCGTCACCGTGCAGTCCGCGTGCAAGGATAGTTCCTTCACCGTCAATCAACACAGTGTGGGGGATGCTGCTTACGGCATAAAGCTGTGCGCCTTCGCAGTTCCAGTATTTCAGGTCGGACATTTGCGGCCACGTGATGTTCAGCTTCTTGATGGCTTCTTTCCATGCGTCAGCACTCTGGTCCAGAGATACGCCTACAATCTCGAAGTTCTTGTTCTTATATTTGGCGTAAGCTTCCACCAGGTTGGGCATCTCGCGACGGCAGGGGCCGCACCAGCTTGCCCAGAAGTCAACAAGGACAACTTTGCCCTTGCCTACGTAGTCGGACAGTTTTACCGTTTTTCCTTCCGGCGTCTGCATCTCGAAGTCTGTAAACTTCTGGCCTACGGCAGTGGCTTTCATCTTTTCAACGTTGTTCTTTATCTTGACGATGGCTTCGTCGTTGTCGTAAGCTGCAGGGATTTGGGGCATCAGCGGGTCGAGGTCTGCCACATCCATGTAGTAGTAGTTCTGCTTCAGCAGGAGTACACCCACCGGGTTGGTGATGTTCTTGTTGATGCCGGCTTTGATGGCGGATATCATGCTGTTTTCCAGATTTTCCATCTCTTTGCCTTTAGCCTCGCGTTGTTCGTCGGTCAGTGTGGTGTCCGACATGGATTCGTAGATGCTCATCATTTGTTTGTTCAGACCGTTGATTTGGGCTCTGATTTCCTGGTAGGCATCATTGTTGGCAGTACCGGTGGCAGAGTTGTTTTCCTGCGACAAGTTGATTTTAATCTTGCCGTTTTCCAGGAAGAAGTCGATGGCTGCGCCGTCTTTTCCTTCGGCTTTGTAGGAGATGTAGCGGTTGACAGCAGTATCTTGTGTACCCTTGAAGGTAAATGTTCCATCTTTGATGACAGCAGAGTCCAATTTTACGAATTGGCGTCCTTCCACGGTTTCCAGATATACGGTGTCGCCGTCGGCTGCACCCTCTACAGTTCCGGTTACGGTGTAACCGTTGTTTCCACTGTTACAAGCTGTAAATACAGCGGCTACAGCGAGCAGATAAGTAAACTTTTTCATTGTTTGTTTTTTTAATGAATGATTATAGCTGCAAATATAGTAATAAAAAATCCCCTCCGATATGAACCGGAGAGGATTTTTATAGTTTTAATCCCATTTTTAGCGATAACGCTGTGCTTACTATTATTCGGCAGCAGCTTCTTCAGCAGCAGGGGCTTCTTCGGCAGGAGCCTCTTCGGCCGGTGCTTCGGCAGCGGCTTTTGCAGCAGCTTCAGCAGCTTTCTTTTCAGCCAGTGCTTTTGCTTTTTCTTCGTTTATCTTCTTTTCAGCTTCCAGACGTGCTTTTGCTTCAGCTTTCTTAGCTTCGTCTTCCTTAGCCTTCAGAGCAGCCAAACCGCTTTGTTTGTTGTTCTTCCAGGCTTCGAACTTAGCATCAGCTTCAGCTTCGCCGAATGCGCCTTTCGCTACACCGCCCAGCAAGTGCTTCTTCATGTAAACACCTTCGCGAGAGAGGATGTTACGAACTGTGTCAGTAGGTTGTGCACCCTTCAACACCCAGTCAAGTGCGCGGTCGAACTTCAAATCTACTGTGGCAGGATTGGTGTTAGGATTGTAAGTACCAATCTTCTCAATAAATTTACCATCACGTGGTGCTCTTACGTCTGCAATAACGATAGAGTAGAAAGCGTAGCTTTTACGTCCATGTCTTTGCAATCTGATTTTTGTTGCCATTTAATTAAAATGTTTTTAGTTAATGATTTGAATTATGCTACTATCTCGTAATAGCGAGTGCAAAGGTAAGAAAAGATTTTGAGTTTTGAGTTATGAGTTATGAGTTATTTGTTGGCACGAGGGGTGTTTTTTTAAAATGTTCACACAACGTCACCCATAACTCATCACTTGTCACTCATCCTTCTCCCGAGTATTTCCTGGGGTATCTCAGCAGAATGGCGAGTATGGCACATGTTCCCATGCAGAAGGGGTAATACAGGTTTCCGATGATGCTGATGGGTGAAATGCCGGCAAGTCCGGAGGCTATCAGCATTTGCGCTCCGTAGGGGATGATTCCTTGCACGAGGCATGAGAAGGTGTCCAGTATGCTGGCTGTTTTCCGGCGGTCCAGGTGGAAGCGGAGGGCGATGTCCTTGGCTATGGGGCCGGTGGTGATGATGGCAATGGTGTTGTTGGCGGTGCAGAGATTGGCGATGCCGACCAGGGCGGCGATGCTGAATTCGGCTCCCCGCTTGCCGCTGACGTGGCGGGTCAGCCGGGAGATGATGAAGTCGATGCCGCCGTTGTAGCGGATGGTCTCGAGCATGCCTCCGGCCAGCAGGGTGATGATGATGAGCTCGCCCATGCCGGTGATGCCCGTTCCCATGGCTCCGAACCAGTCGAAGAAGGCGGTGCCGGTATAGATACCGATAATTCCAGTAGAGAGGATGCCCAGCAGCAGTACCAGCATGACATTGACGCCTGCTACGGCCGTACCCAGTACGATGAGGTAGGGGATTACTTTTATCCACTCGATGGTCTGTACTTGTGGTGGGGCAGAGACGGACAGTCCTTGAAAGATATAGATGCCCAGTATGATAAGTGCTGCCGGTACCACAATCATAAAGTTGACGCGGAACTTGTCCCTCATCACGCAGTCCTGCGTCTTGGTCGATGCAATGGTGGTGTCGGATATGAAGGAAAGATTGTCTCCGAAGAACGAGCCTCCCACCACGATGGCAACCATGTAGGGCAGGTCGATGCCCGTCTTTTCCGCCAGCCCCACGGCTACAGGAGTCAGTGCGACGATAGTTCCTACGCTTGTTCCTATCGAGAGGGAGATGAAGCAGGCGGCAATGAAGATGCCCGCCAGCAGCAGGTTGTCCGGCAGTATATGTAGGGTCAGATTTACGGTCGCATCAATGGCGCCCATCTGCTTGGCGCTTTGGGCGAATGCTCCTGCAAGGATGAATATCCATACCATCAGCATGATGTTCTTGTTGCTGGCGCCTACGGAAAACTGATAGATGCGCTGTTCCAGATTCAGGCCGTGCGTGATGGCGATGGCATAGCAGGATGAGGTGAGGAAGGCTACCGTGATGGGGACTTTATAGAAGTCGTTCACCAGGAGCGAGGTCACCAGGTAGAGGCAAAGGAACACCGCCAACGGGCTGAGTGCCCACCAGCCGCCTTTGGTTTTAGGGGTTGTATCGGTTGTTGCTGACATAGTTGTATTGTTTGGTTGAGATTAATGTTTCACCACAGATTTCTATCTTTCAATCAATTCCATGTTAATCGGTGTTATCTGTGGTGAAATCAATTCCGCCGCAAAGGTAACAAAAACAAAGGGCGGCACAAAATGGTTTTGTCCCGCCCTCCATCTATCAGCCCTTAATTTTCAATTTACAAAGTTACTCCGGTCTTGAAGATGGCTATTTCCTTGTAGCCTTTCTTTTCGTTGTTCACGAATTCACCGCTTGCTACTTTGATGATATATTCGATGAAGCGTTCGCAGGTTTTCTCCATCGGTTCGTTCTCGACGATAACTCCGGCGTTGAAGTCTATCCAGCCCGGCTTGTTCTTTGCCAAAGTGGAGTTGGTGGAAATCTTCATGGTCGGCACATAGGTTCCGAAGGGCGTTCCGCGTCCTGTGGTGAACAGCACCATGTGGCATCCGCAAGAGGCAAGGGCAGTGGCGGCTACAAGGTCGTTTCCCGGAGCAGACAGCAGGTTCAGTCCCTTTACTTTCAGGCGTTCGCCATACGGAAGTACCCCTTCCACGTAGCTCGTGCCACATTTCTGTGTGCATCCCAAGGCTTTGTCCTCCAATGTCGAGATGCCTCCCGCCTTATTTCCCGGAGACGGGTTTTCACCTACCGGTTCACCGTGTGAAAGGAAATATTCCTTGAAGTCATTAATCAGCTTCACCGTGTCCTCAAACAGCTCTTTGGTGCGGCAGCGGTTCATCAGGATGGTTTCTGCACCGAACATTTCCGGCACTTCCGTCAGTACGCTGGTACCGCCTTGTGCTACGAGGAAGTCGGAGAACATGCCCAGTAGCGGATTGGCGGTGATACCGGAGAAACCGTCCGAACCGCCACACTTCAGGCCTACGCGCAGTTCGCTTAAGGGAATATCCTCGCGCTGGTCCTGGATGGCTTTGGCATAAAGTTCGCACAGCAGTTCCATTCCTTCTTCGTATTCATCACCCACTTTCTGGGTCACCATAAACTTTACGCGCTCCTGGTCATAGTCTCCCAGGAACTCGCGGAATACATCCGGCTGATTATTCTCGCACCCCAAGCCTACCACGAGTACGGCTCCCGCATTGGGATGCAGCACCATGTCGCGGAGGATTTTCTTTGTATTCTCGTGGTCGTCGCCCAACTGGGAGCAGCCGTAGTTATGGGGATAAGCCATGATGGCATCCACGCCCTTTCCGCCCGTTTCGCGGCGCAGGCCTTCGGCAAGCTGGTTGATGATTCCGTTCACGCAGCCCACTGTCGGAATAATCCATATCTCGTTGCGCACACCTACGTCGCCGTTCTTACGTTTGTACCCTCTAAAGGTCAGGTTTGGCGCGCCGGTATTGAGGTTTAGAGTTGTAGTATTGAGGTCTACATTGACGGGGTTGTAAGTGTATTCCAGCAACCCGGACAAGTTGGTCTTGATATTGTTTTCATTCATCCAGTCCCCCTGCTTCTGCGCTTTCCGGGCGTGGCCGATGGGATATCCGTATTTAATGACGTTTTCGCCTTCCGCAAAATCTTTCAGTGCAAATTTGTGTCCGGCAGGAACATCCTCATTCAAGGTGATTTCCTTTCCGTCCACCGTGAGTTTTTCACCGGCCGGGAGTGCTGTGATGGCCACTGCAACATTGTCGGCAGGGTTGATTTTCAGGTGCTTTGCCTCCATCATGTTATTTACGATTTAGCTATTTACGATGTACGATTGAAGTTTGCTTTGTTTTACGGTTGCGATAGTTGCTTTTTCTTGCGGGCATGGCATTTTCAATCGTACATCGTAAATCGTCCAATCGTACATCCTTATTATTTATTGTAATAGAATTCTATATTTTCCTTCGTCAGCAAGTCAATCGGCATGAAGTTCTCCCTTGTGATTTCCTTCTTCAGAATCAGGTATTCGCACAAGGCCTTGATGCCGTCGAATCCTTGCAGGGTGGGCTGCTGTGCTATGAGGAAGAAGATGCTTCCCTGCTTCAGGCAGTCTACGTTGCGTTGCAGCAGGTCATAGCCCATCAGGTTGAAGCCCTTTTTCTCTTTCTTCAGCAGGTATTCCCCGATGATGTATGCTTTGGAGTTGAAGGTGATTCCGTTCTTTACGGTAGGATGCTCTTGGAAGAACTCGTCCAGCATCAGTGTGTCCTCGCTGTCGCGCTTGGCATGCAGGTCCAGTTCCCAGATGCGGCAGGCGGGATGATGCTCCTGCATGTATTCGCGGAAACCTATTTCGCGGCGTTCCTGCTGGTTCGACCCCACGATGCCTTCATTTATCTTGCGGAAGATGACGATTTCCTGCGCGTCTTCTCCGGCAAGCAGCATCAGCATGCGGGCGGCAAAATATCCGCTCTGGTGCGAGTTCTGCCCGTAGAAGGAGAGGGCGGGCTCTTCCTTTATGTTGGAGTCTATATATATATAAGGTATATTATGTTGCGTCAGCTCATCCGTGAAGGGCTTGGTGTATTGCGGAACGGTGGGGGCAAACATCACTCCGTCCGGCTCCAGTGCCAGAATCTGTCCGGAGGCTTCCGCGAATGAATGATAGTCATACGGGTCATAGTAGGAGAGGTGCACGGCCACGTTGAAGTCAGAGTAAGTCTCTACGGCGTTGTGTATGCCCGTCTCCACGTCTGTCCAGTATTCGCCTTTCTCGTGCAGTGGCAGCAGGCAGGCAAATGCGTACTTCTTGTTCGAAGCCAGTGCACTGGCATACATATTGGGCTGGTAATCCAGTTGTTTCAGGATTTCTTCCACCCGCTTCCGGCTGGACTCGGACACACCGCTACGCCCGTGAATCACACGGTCGACGGTTCCCACGGATACATCGGCCATCTTGGCGATATCCTTTATTCTGACTCTTTCCATCTGTATATTTACGATTTAACGATTTACGATGTACGATTGATGTTGCTTTGGCTACGATTCTACAATGTAATCTCAATCGTCTAATCGTAAATCGTCCCATCGTACATCTTCTTGTGCTCGCACACAATTATAATCTTAATATTTTCGATACAAATATATGATAATTTTTTGTATTTCAAAAATTGTTGTATCTTTGTGCCCGTACACGAAGACTGTGAAGAACGAATATTATTTTGATTTACTCTCCATAGTTTCAGGTGTTTAGGTTCTGTTTATACCTCGAAATGATAAATTGAAAGGAAACAAATTAATTTCATATTAAAATAAAACATAGAAAGATTATGGGAAAGAAAGTAGTTACATTAGGTGAAATCATGCTGAGGCTGTCTACTCCGGGAAACACCCGTTTTGTGCAGTCCGACTCTTTTGATGTGGTATATGGCGGCGGAGAGGCCAACGTGGCTGTCAGCTGTGCCAACTACGGACATGATGCTTATTTTGTAACCAAGTTGCCAAAACATGAAATAGGCCAGTCGGCTGTCAACGCATTGCGCAAGTATGGTGTAAAGACAGATTTCATTGCGCGTGGTGGTGACCGTGTAGGTATCTACTATCTTGAGACCGGTGCTTCCATGCGTCCCAGTAAGGTAATCTATGACCGTGCACACTCTGCCATTGCCGAGGCAGATGCGGCAGACTTTGATTTCGATGCCATCATGGAAGGTGCAGACTGGTTCCACTGGTCAGGTATCACTCCCGCCATCTCCGACAAGGCCGCCGAGTTGACCCGCCTGGCTTGCGAGGCTGCCAAACGTCACGGCGTTACGGTGTCGGTAGACCTCAATTTCCGTAAAAAACTCTGGACCAAAGAAAAAGCCCAGTCCATCATGAAGCCTTTGATGCAGTATGTGGATGTCTGCATCGGCAATGAAGAGGATGCTGAACTCTGTCTGGGCTTCAAGCCCGATGCAGACGTGGAAGGCGGCAAGACGGACGCTGAAGGCTACAAGGGAATCTTCAAGGCGATGGCGAAGGAATTCGGCTTCAAATACGTAATCTCTACGTTGCGCGAGTCTTTCTCCGCTACCCACAACGGCTGGAAAGCAATGATTTACAACGGCGAGGAATTCTACGAGTCAAAGCGTTACGACATCAATCCTATCATCGACCGTGTAGGTGGCGGCGACTCTTTCTCAGGTGGTATCATCCACGGCCTGCTGACAAAACCCAACCAGGGTGCCGCCCTCGAATTTGCAGTAGCCGCTTCCGCCTTGAAGCACACTATCAACGGTGACTTCAACCTTGTTTCCACAGAAGAGGTAGAAGCGCTGGCAGGAGGGGATGCAAGCGGACGAGTACAACGCTAAGCTCATTTACGATTTGACGATTTACGATGTACGATTGAAATTACTTCTACAGTGAACTCGGAGGAATTGAAAATACGATTGAAGGTGTTCTCTTTGAGAATAATCAAGATGGTAGATTGTATGCCTAATCGGATTTCGTCAATGGCTATAGCTAAACAAATAGTACGTTCAGGGACTTCACCTGCTGCCAATTATAGGGCAGCTTGTTTGGGAAAGTCTGATAAGGATTTTCTGAATAAACTGAAAATGGTAGAGGAAGAACTGGATGAAACTATACACTGGTTGGAAATTATTGCTGAAAGTGAGATGATTCCTGCTAATAAACTGCTTGGGTTGCAACAAGAGGCGCATGAATTGTATAAAATAATAGTGAGTTCTATTGTCACTACAAGAAATCGGTTAGCAAAGGAAGTTTGAATCGTCAAATCGTAAATAAAAAGAATAGATATAAAGTAAAGTAATATTAATCGTAAATCGTAAATCGTCAAATCGTAAATAAAAAGATGAGTAAATTTGATAAAATCTCAGTATTGAATAAGATTGGTTCTACCGGCATGGTGCCCGTCTTTTATCATAAGGATGCAGAAGTTGCAAAGAAAGTTGTAAAGGCTTGTTACGATGGAGGTGTTCGTGCGTTCGAATTCACGAACCGTGGTGACTTTGCCCACGAGGTGTTTGCGGAAGTTGTGAAGTTTGCGGCCAAAGAGTGCCCGGAGATGGCTATGGGTGTAGGTTCCATCGTTGACCCTGCTACTGCGGCGCTGTACTTGCAGTTGGGTGCATGCTTCGTTGTAGGCCCGTTGTTCAACCCTGAGATTGCCAAGATTTGTAACCGTCGCCTGGTAGCCTATACTCCGGGATGCGGAAGCGTTTCAGAAGTGGGCTTCGCGCAAGAAGTAGGGTGCGACCTCTGCAAGATATTCCCGGGCGACGTGCTTGGTGCCAAACTCGTGAAAGGTCTGCTGGCTCCGATGCCCTGGTCCAAGCTGATGGTGACCGGTGGAGTGGAGCCGACCCAGGAAAACCTGACCTCCTGGATTAAGGCGGGTGTGTTCTGCGTAGGTATGGGCTCCAAACTCTTCCCGAAGGATAAGGTCGCTGCTGAAGACTGGACTTATGTTACGGAAAAATGTAAAGAAGCGTTAGGTTATATTGCCGAAGCAAGAAAATAAAGAAGAAATTCATTTTGTTTAAAGGTGTTTAAAGGGGACAGCCATCGAAGCGTTTCGGCGCTTCGGTGGTTTGTTTTTTACTGGAAAGTATACTCCCGATGAACAATGAAATGTTTATAAGTGTAAACTGTACCCTTAAACTCTAAAACAATGTTATAAAACGCGCGAAAAATGTGCCGGCGTTTTGTGCGTGCGGATAAAACACTTACCTTTGCAGTGCAGTTGGGAAACTGCATTTGGATTTGATAAATAATAAAAACAGTTTTCAATAAAGGATATTAGTTGTTAGGTAAAAGGATTGAAAATAGATTTTTTTCATAAGCTAAATGTTTTGAATAAATAGGTAAATTAGGTAAAGGTAAAAATTGGATTTTGAAGTTTTCAGAATAGGTAATTGAAGTTTTATTTTTCAGGTAAAGAGAAAGATTGATTTTTAGGTAACATTGACGCAGTTTAAAAGAAAAGCCTTTAAGGCTTTTCTTACAGGGGCGAGGGGTTCGTGAGAGCTTGCTCGTTTTTTTATTCCTATATTCTTCGCATTTTTTGTATATTTTGTCCGGACTCTACTTCTTTTTTGTATCTTTGTGTCGGATACCCATTAAAAACAAGCAGCAACTCTAAAGCTTAAATAGCTCTGAATTTGGAACATATATTGAATATATTCGATTGGCTTTTATACATATGGTTTGCAATAAACATACTGTATCTATTGGTTTACAGTCTGGCGTCACGCCGGCGTGACCTGCCTCTGCCCCCTCCAGCCAAGGAACACAAGCGTTTTGCCATACTGATTCCTGCCTACCGCGAAGATGCCGTGATACACGAGTGCGTCCATTCATGTCTGGAGCAGGATTATCCCGCCGACTGTTTTGATACGGTTGTCATTTCGGACCGTATGCAGCCCGAAACCAACGCTTCCCTCGCTGTGCTTCCTGTCCGCCTGGTTGAAGTGCATTTTGAGAAAAGCACCAAGTCCAAATCTCTGAATGCCGCCATGGCTGCCATCGGCAATGACTATGACATCGCTTTGGTGCTCGATGCGGACAATGTCATCCCTTACGATTATCTGAGTGATATTAACGACCTCTTCGCCAATCCGGAAGTCGAGATTGTGCAGACCCACCGGAGTGCCAAGAACCTGAACAATGACATGGCCCTGCTCGATGCCATCAGTGAGGAAATCAACAATACCATTTTCCGTCTGGGGCATGCCAAGCTGGGCTTGTCGGCTGCCCTTATCGGTTCCGGTATGGCGTTCCGTTATGACTTGTTTCGTGATACGATGGCTGACATCAAGGCTGTGGGCGGTTTCGACCGTGAATTGGAGCTGACCCTGCTCTATCGCGGCAAGCGTTTTTATTATTTGCCCGAAACCTTTGTGTTCGATGAGAAGATACAGAACACCGGTGATTTCTCCCGTCAGCGCCGCCGTTGGCTTTCGGCACAATGGTATTACTGCCAGACTTTCGCCAAGTTTCTGTGGAAGGCGCTTGCTGCGCGTAACTGGGACTTCTGCGACAAGCTTTTCCAGCAGCTTTCCATTCCCCGCCTGCTGTTGATGGGCTTCACGTTCCTCTTCTCCGTGTTGTTTACGGTTTATCGCTGGACATGGGGGCTGAAGTGGTGGCTGCTCTTGGTGTTGCTCGCTGTCGCACTGCTCGTTGCCGTTCCCAAAAGGTTCTGCACCAGCCGCCTGGCAATGGCCCTGCAAAAGATACCCTATACATTCCTGCTGATGGCAGGAAACATCTTCAAGCTGAGGGGAGCAAACAAGACCTTTATACATACCAGGCATGGGGTGGCGGAAAAATAGAAAGGGATACACAATAAACAAGTCTATAAGCAAACAAATGATATACGGAAAAATCACTTTAGAAGATTGGCGTACAGTCTGTGTAGAGGGAGAAGAGCCGGAATCTTCTTTTGAAAGTTATAATCTGAGACTTTTCTTTTTCGGAACTTTGTATAATCGGGACACCTTGCAGGCAACTCCGGATGATACCAATGCCAAGCTTGCTGCTGATGCGTTTCTATCCGATCCGGCATATGGCTTTTCACGCCTGGACGGTTCGTTCACCATAGTATATTATTCAGAAAATGAATGCGGAGTGGTGCGCGACCATCATGGCACGCATTATCCCGTCTATTGTCACATTGATGGTAATTTTGCCACTTCCTGGCAATTTTTAGAGGACCAACTGGAAGAAAATTTCGAGCCTAATCTGGTTTCATTGAGTACATTCCTTCAGCGTGGCATTTTGAAGAAGAATAATTTCGCCCTATTCGATGTTCATTCTTTAGGTGCCGGCGAAAAGTTCTACATGTTGACAGAGCTTGGTTATCTGATGCCGGTTTGGGCTTCTGTAAAGTTAGAGACACAAGCGAACGTACATTCCATGTTTGATTCGCTGAAGGAAAGAAATCCCGGCTTATATGAAAAGGTGGCAGATGACATTTATTGTCTGAAGCGCGACAGCGTTTTTGAGCATGAACCCAAGGTGGCGACTGAACGGAATCCGGATGTAGAAACCTACTCCCGCCGTTATGGAGAATTGCATGCGCAAGCCATCCGCCGGCGTATCGGCCATAGCCGCAGGGTAGGTATCCTGCTGAGTGGCGGCTATGATTCCGGTTCAAACCTTGCTGCGCTGCGCAGCATTTACGACGGCCAGATTGACTCCTATTCCGTGGGCTTTAAAGGAGATGCCTGGACGGAGCTACCCATGGCCCGTCTGATGTCTGAAACCTTTGGTACCCGCCACCACGAGTACGAGATTGACGGTACGGAAACCAGTGCCTTGCCCGACATTGTCCGTTTTCTGGGTGAGCCTTTTATGGAAGGCGGGCTGATGGTAAACTATTGTGCCATGCGCATGATAGGCGATGACAAGCCCGACGTGATTCTGGGAGGTGACGGCAGTGACCAGTATTTCGGTACTTCCGGTCGCGAAGTGGCATTGCATTATCTATCCGCCCGCATAGGATTGCGTCCCTTGCTACGTGGCATCAGCCGTCTGCTGGAGCATGAAACCTTTGATACCGGTGGAAAGCTTTCCCGCATCAATTTCCATTTGGATAAGATACTTCATATTCTGGAAGGGGAGCGTTTCGGCTTCTCCGATTCTGCCTTGTGTGCCCTTCTGCAAAATCCGAAAGAAGATTTTGAGCCGGTAAAATCACTACGGCCCGATATCCACAGTTTCGAGCATCTTTATGCGCAGCATGCCATTCTTTCCGATTTGGAGACTGTAATCAACCGTATCATTCTTTTCAAGGCTTCCAGCATGGCACGCATGTTCGGTAACAATCTGACGTATCCTTTTATGGACCTGGAGCTTTTCCATTTCCTGCAGGAGCTGCCGGTAGGGTTGAAGTGCAGGGGCAACAGTGTACTGGACATTGCGCGGGGCCGTTCCGTTTCTAAATATCTGTTAAAGCACCATTATAAACCTTTACTTCCCGAGGCCATTACCTTGAAGAAGAAGCAGGGCGGTTTTGCACCTATGCCACTGTTCTTCCGTGATAGGGTCCGACGTGCTTTCTTTAAGGAATTTATTCTTGCTTCCGGCATTATGGACAACTATCTGCGTCGTGATGCAGTGGAGAAGTTTCTTACAGATTATGAACAAGTTGCAGAGAAGGAGGGCGGTTGGTTCTGGCATAGGCAGAACAAGGCTTTGCAGTATTTCAATCTGTTGACGCTTGTTGTGTGGTGGGAAGAGTTTGTGGAAGGACATGAGGTGAAATTCTGAAAATATGATTGAAAGCATGAAAGTTTCCATTATTGTTCCGGTTTATAATGTTGCCAAGTACATAGAACGGTGTTTGTTGTCCGTGTTGAACCAGACTTGGCAGGATTTGGAAGTCATTCTTGTGAATGACTGCACTCCGGACGACTCTATGGAGATAACCAGACGGGTGGTGGCTTCGCATCCGCGCGGAACGGTGGTGAGATGTCTGGAACATGAAGAGAACAGAGGGCTTTCTGCTGCAAGAAACACCGGTATTTCAGCGTCTGTTGGCGATTATCTGTACTTCTTGGATAGCGACGATTATATTTCAGCGAATGCAATAGAGCTTTTGGCAGATGCAGCGGTGCAGAAGCGACCGGATTTTGTGATAGGCAATTACGAGGTGACCGGCGCCAGACGTTGGGCTCCTCCTTTATCATTAGGCACCGGGTTTTATGAAGGGAATGCTCTTGTACTTTCCACTTATGTGCAGGGAAAATGGTATGTCATGGCATGGAACAAGCTGGTGAGTCGTCCCCTCGTTTTGCAGCATAAACTCTACTTTCAGGAGGGCATTGTACACGAGGATGATTTATGGTCATTTAAGTTGGCATGTATGTCTCAAAGTATGTATGTCGTCAATGAGACCACTTACTATTATTACATGCAGCCAGATTCCATCATGCGAGCGCCGTCTATGCGTAATTTGGAATGTCGTGTGCTGGTGCTTGGGTATATCTACGACTTTATCCGGTCTTCCCGGTGTTTGCAGGATAACCGGCTGATATATATATACTTTGAGAGTCTGAAGGCGAAATATTTTGACCGTATTCTGTATTTCACGAAAGACACATCCTTTCATTATCAGAGTTATTTGGTATTCAGGAACAAAAAGTATGCGTCTTTGTTGGAGATGACGGGCCTGCGTCCCGAATGGAAGCTGATGTTGCAGAACATCCATTATGTGCTTCCTACGTATGCCGGCTATCTGTATTTTAAGGCTTTTGTAAAGTCAGCCTACTATTTGTTGGTGTTGTCTATAAAAATGAAGGCAGTGTTTCATGTAAAATGAGCGAATATGAATAATCTTCCGGAAATATCCGTTATAGTACCCGTTTATAAGGTAGAAGAGTACTTGCCCCAGTGCATTGACAGTATTCTTGCACAGACCTTTACGGATTTTGAGCTGTTGCTGGTAGATGACGGGAGCCCTGACCGTTGCGGGGAGATTTGTGAAGAGTATGCCGGGAAGGATATGAGGATACGGGTGTTCCATCAACAGAACAGTGGCGTTAGCGCTGCACGTAATATAGGATTGCAGCATGCTAAGGGTACATATATTGTTTTTGTGGATTCAGATGATTGGGTTTCCACGGATTATTTGTTGCATTTATATAAGAGCCTGCCCGATACGGGTATTGGTTTGGTGATGGGAGGAGCTTTAAAATATTCAATTGATGGTAAGTTAATAGGAAAGATTGCACTTCCGGAAATATTATTAGGAAGTAATATAGGTGAAGGTTTTGCGGAGTATGGCCTTGACCGTTTTGGATTTTCTTGTTCAAAACTATATAGTGCGGAATTGATTCGTGAAAATAAATTATGTTTTGATTGTAATGTCCATTGCATGGAAGATTTGATTTTTATGATGGATTATATATTGCTTTCAGATTATATTCTTCTTTGCAATTTCATGGATTATAATTATAGAATAGCATATTCTGCAGAAACTCTTTCTTCCCGTATGAATACATACAGCGATGAATACAATCTTTTTTCAGCTTATAGAGGCAGAATGGAAAGATTTGAGGATATTTATTATTTGTCGGATGAGCTTACCTACTATTTGAGGCACTCCGTAAGTTTGGTTTTTCAGCGTGTATTGCTATCCCTCCATGCTAATTGCTATCCATTCAGGCAACGGATATCTTGTTTGGAAGATTTATTGTCCAAGGAAAAGGAATGGATAGAAGAAAGATTCATGCCAGATTATAAAGCAGATTGCATAGCGAAATATCTTCTTTGCCACATGGGAGGCGGTTTCTTTGATTGCTGGATTTCTTTGTTACGTTTTCTCCGGTTCAAAAAAAGTTTCGGAGTACATTGACATAAATGGATAAAAACATGAAAGAAGTTTTGACTACATCTGTTACTATTCCTTTTGAGTATACTTACACTATCATTATACCTCATAAGAATATTCCGTTGTTGTTGCAACGTTGTTTGGACTCTGTTCCTTTGCGTAATGATGTCCAAATTATCGTGGTTGATGATGGCAGTTCCAGCAATGTGGTAGATTTTACTAACTTTCCGGGTACTGACCGTGAGAATGTAGAAATTATCTTTACCAAAGATGGAAAGGGAGCCGGATATGCTCGTAACTGTGGATTGCTTCAAGCAAAAGGAAAGTGGTTGCTGTTTGCTGATGCTGATGATTTCTTTCTTCCAGATTTTCTTAAAACATTGGATCGTTATTGTTCCACAGATTATGATTTAATAACTTTTCGGGCTACGAGCGTTGAATCAGATACATTAACTTCAGTACATTCGCGACAATCTGAATTTTTAGGTTTCGACGTAGCTGAAAATATTGATGTGGAGAAGTTAAAGTATAAGAATGATGTACCTTGGGCAAAAATGATTTCCGGAGCTTTGGTTCGGAAATATTCGCTTCAATTTGATGAAATACCGGCTGGCAATGACATAATGTTCTCTTTTTATTTGGATTATTATGCACAGCATGTAACTGTATGTTCAGATGCTATTTATTGTGCTACGATACGTAAGGACTCTTTACAATATGGCGTTGTGCTGGATAATTTGCTGGCAAGAGTTCGAGTGGTGTGCCGCTGCAATAGTTTTTTGAGAAGAATAGGACGTGAGGATAAACTCTTGAGCAGCTATTACCGTGTAATGCAATGTAGAAAGTATTTTGGAAAGCGAGGATATTACAAAGCTTTGTGGATTTTTGTATGTAATGAACACCGGAATATGGTGTATGCTACTTTTAGGGGAATTTTAATGAATAAGGTGAAAAATATTTGTGAAAAGTTAACATCATGGTAGAGTCTCGTCTTAAAAAAAGCTATTTGAATGCCCGGGTAAACGTGCTTTTCTATTTTATTACCCTATTCATTTCTTTTTTTTCCCGCAAGATATTCCTGGATATGTTGGGAGCGGATTTTGTAGGTCTTATGGGGACATTGCAAAATTTATTGGGCTTTTTGAATCTGGCCGAATTGGGAATTGGGGCATCTATTGGTTTTGTTCTTTACAAACCTCTATTTAATGGCGACAAGGACAAGATACGGGATATAATTTCTGTATTGGGGTATCTGTATCGCAATGTCGGACTGATAATTTTGGGGGTGGGGCTTATATTAGCCTGCTTCCTTCCCTTGATATTTGCAAATATCAGCATTGGTTTGGGCGTAGTCTATTTTGCATATTTTGCTTTTCTGTCTTCTGCCCTAATCAGTTATTTTATTAATTATCGACAAACCTTATTAGGAGCCGATCAGCGTAATTATGTTGTGACTGCCTATTTCCAGACTGCAAATATTGTAAAGATATTGGTGCAGATGATGCTTGTTTGCTATATAGGCAGTTTTTATCTATGGATTGCCATTGAGCTGCTTTTTGGTATTTTGTATTCATACATACTTAATTGGAAGATAAATAGGGTATATCCATGGTTGAAGTGTAGCATTGCTGAAGGTCGTCGAAAATATCCTGAAAATAAGATAATCGTACGCAAGGCACGTCAGATGTTTGTACATCAATTGGCAGGGATGGGGCGTTCCCAGCTGCTTCCTTTTTTGGTTTACGCATTTACTTCCTTAAAATTGGTAGCCTATTATAGCAATTACATGTTGCTGTTGACCAAATTGAACCAGCTCGTTAATAATTTCTTAGGAAGTACGGGGGCTGGAGTGGGAAATTTGATTGCCGAGGGTGACTCAAAGCGTATACAACAAGTATTTTGGGAACTCAGCTCTTTACGCTTTATGGTAGCTTCTTTTTTAACATTTGCTCTATACCACCTGATGGATTCCTTTATTGTTGTATGGTTAGGGACAGAGTATGTATTGCCTCATTCTGTATTGGTAGTGATTCTTGCCAATTTTTTCATCAGTCAGTTTCGCGGTACAAATGATCAGTTTATTTATGGCTATGGTCTTTTTCAAGATACCTGGGCGCCCATTGCTACACTTGGTATCACGATACTGGCAGCTTTGGTTGGAGGATATTATTGGGGACTTCCAGGGGTCTTGTTAGGAGATGTTGCCAGTTCCATAACTGTCATAAGCATTTGGAAACCTTATTTTTTATATCGCTACGGTTTTAAAATGTCTGTTGGAATTTATTGGAAAAATGTATTGCTGTATTTATGTATGTTTGTTTTTTCTTGGGCTTTGACAGATGGTATTCTTTTATCATTGGCTCTGCCAAAACCAGAGGAAGGTTATTTAGAGTGGAGCTTGTATGCTTTGGTTTCTTCGTTATTATTTTTGTCGATTTTGACAATTCTATTTTATAATTTTTCAAAAGGTATTCGGACTTTGCTGGGGCGATTTATTCATTGGTAACTTTTGAATATAAAAACAGATTTATAAAAGTGATACATGTCGATGAAGGCAATTTACGGAATCGGTTCGCCTTTTCTATAATTTTATTTGTGAGGCTAAAAGTAAACTTCTATATTTGTGTTATAGCATGGAATATGAAATGGGAAAACGATTGAGGATAGTGTATTGCATTCCTTCTGTTTATAAAATGGGGGGAATGGAAAGAGTGCTTGCTTTGAAAGTGAATTTCTTTGTTGAGACTTTCGGTTATGAAGTGCATATCATTACAACTGAAGGCATTTCAGGTACTCCTTTTTTCAATTTTCATCCTTCTGTTCAGATTCATGATTTGAATATCCATTTTGATGTATGGATGCCTAAATATAAGCGTTTTTTGATGTATGCTTATAAACGTTTCTTGTATAAAAGGCGTTTGGAGCAATGTCTAAATAAAATAAAACCAGATATTACAATTGCGATGCTACGTCGTGAGGTGGGATTTTTGTCCAGTATGTCAGATGGAAGCATCAAAATAGCGGAAAGTCATTTCTATAAAGATTGTTTTTTACATATAAATCCACAACTGTCAAGATTTCTACCCAGGTTTATGTGGGACTATTGGATAAAAAAAATTGTAAAAAAACTCAATTGCTTGTCTCGTTTTGTAGTTCTTACCCAAGAGGATAGAGTTCTTTGGACAGAATTGGATAATGTAGAAATCATTCCTAATCCTATAGCTTTTGTCCCTTCTGTTTTTTCCACTTGTACTAATCATCATGTGATAGCAGTAGGAAGGTATGTTCCTCAAAAAGGCTTTGATATGTTGATTACTGCTTGGGCACAAGTTGTGGCAGTGTGCCCTGATTGGAAGTTGCATATTTGGGGAGAGGGTGAATTGAGAGAGCAGCTTCAAAGCCAAATTGATAGGATGGGATTGGATGAGTCCTGCTTTTTGGAAGGTCGTACTGATAATGTAGCCGAAAAATACGTGGAGAATTCAGTTTTTGTGTTGAGTTCTCGTTTTGAAGGGTTTGCAATGGTGATAGCAGAGGCTATGGCGTGTGGGCTCCCTGTTGTTTCATATGCTTGTCCATGTGGTCCTAAAAATCTTGTTCAGGAAGGAGTGAACGGATTTTTGGTAGAGAATGGGAATGTCCATGAGCTATCTCAGAAGATTATATACATGATAGAGCATGAGGAAGAAAGAAAATGGATGGGGCAGAATGCTATTAAAAGTGTTGGTTGTTTCCAAATAGAGATGGTGGCTTTGCAATGGAAAAAACTTTTCGAGAAATTGCTGGAAGAACATTCTGATTTATTAAAGTAACAGAATTTATGGAGAAGTGGCTGAGTTTTATTGTTCCGGTATACAATGTGGAAGATTATCTGTCTGAATGTGTAGATAGCTTGTTGAATCAGGATGTTCCGTCAGAGCTATATGAGATAATACTCTATGATGACGGGTCCACTGACGGAAGTCTACGGATAGCGCAGAAATATGGGGCTGATTATGCTAATATCCGTGTCTTTACCCATCCGAATTCCGGAGCGGCTGAAACTCGCAATGAGGCCATTGAAAAGGCAGTCGGCAAATACATCTGGTTTGTTGACAGCGATGATTTCATAGCTCCCGGCTTGTTGTCCCGTCTTTATGAGAAGACCCGTGAAGGCCATTTGGACATGCTGATATTCAATAATGTAGCTTTTGAAGACGGCAAATGCAGGCGTTTTGTCGGATTTGATGTACCCGAATCACCGATAAAGACGGGGATAGAACTCTATCAGGATTTCTATTACAATCCGGTACTGACCAATCGCTTGATACTCCGTGACCTGCTGGCAAGGCACCGTTTGCGTTATATTCCGGGGAATAAGGCAGAGGATTGTGTGCTGAATCCTCTTTGTTTTTATCATGCCAATGCTGTCTGTTCACTTCCGGTCGATGCTTATTATTATCGGATGCGCAGTCAGTCGGTGTCTCATCATGTTGATAATCAGAAAAGAATTATAGAGTCTTTATTAGAAGGGCTCGAAAGCCACAGTGACTATATGAAAGAACATCCGGCCCCTGGTTTCTGGATGAGGGTTTGTGTACACGATATACGACGGGTACACATTTGGCTGGATACTGCTTGTGGTAATAGGAAAGAGAAAAGCGGGTTCATTTGCCGGGAGAGGTCGGCTCTAAGGTCGGCGTTGAAGCGGTTGCCTTTCCGGTTGTCCATTGATTATGCTGTCTTATGCCTGGCTTCGCTTTCCCCTTTATTGATACTGGATGTGCAACGTTTTTTACGTACAATGAAACGATGGATAAAAAGATGAATACTTTTCCGCTCATAACGCTGGGAATACCTATTTATAATGCTGCGAGTCTTATAGAGCGTACATTATTGTCCGCCCTTAATCAAACGTATCCGAACATTGAATTTGTTTTTGTCGATGATAAAGGGGACAGTATGGATATAGTTCGCAGGGTAGTCGGGGAACATCCACGTGGAAGTGCTGTCCGTATTATCGACCAAGTGGTCAATCAGGGTACGGGGGCGGCACGCAATGCCATTGTGGAGAAGGCGACGGGAGAATATCTGTTTACGATGGATTGCGACGATGTTCTTATACCGGAGTGCATCGAATTACTATACAATAAGATGCAGGAACATCCGGTGGATTTTGTGGCAGCATCTTTCGTCCGGCGTGATTTGGAAGGAAAAGTGTATCCCGGCGGATGCCGGTACGCGGATACTCTGATTGCTGATGGAGATTATGCTGTGGCTAAATATCGTTACGGACGGGGACAGAATATTTTTGTAGCTACCTGGAACAAGCTCTACCGGACGGAGTTTCTGCGCAAGAACGAGGTTCGTTGTATTCCTCATTACCTGATTGATGACCCCTGGTTTACGTATCAAGTGATATTGCGGGCCCGTTCTTGCCGCTTGTTGCCGGATTGTACACTGTTCTTTACTTATAATCCTCAATCGGTGACCAGTGTGAAAGAGCGGCAAGGGTATTCCGAGTTCTTGACAGAACAATATATCGGTACGCAGTTGTTGAAGTCCGGGTATATACACTCTTTGACTGGCGAACCCTTCTATAACGGACTGATGCTCGACATCTTGAAAATGAGCCTTTATCATGCCAACCGGTTATATGCTTCTGCATGTATTTCGCCGAAGAAGAAGCGGCAATATCTGGAAAATCTTTTATCCCGCCATTTTTCCTATCCGTCACATTGGCATTTGGATAAAAATTTGATGAAACTGCTTCCTTTTCTTCTGTTCTATATGATGCCTATGGCCGCTAAAAAGTGGATGGTTGGCTTCATGGTCAATATAAATCTGAAGGATAAGGTGAAGCGCTGGCTTCATTTTTAGCAAGTGGCATTGTTGTTCATCTATTAATAGACGGACTCACTGTCCTTTATCGGCATGTAGTAGGGAACCAGGTATTTGATGAATCCTTCGGCTACTTCCTTGTTAGGGAATCCCAGCCGATAGATGTTGAATTCTTCGTCATATTCCTTTATCGTGAGGTAGCCGCTTTGGTAAATCACGGCAATGGGATTGTCCTTGAACGACTCCACGTCTGTCAGTGCCTCTGCAGTCACTCCTTCACTCGTAAGGTTGGGCAGACAGAAGTTGTTGTCTTTCAGCAGTTTCACAAGGTAGGTGGGGGTGCCGGTCTCGAACCAGTAGCTGCCGAACTCCAAGGAACGGAACGTATTCAGCAGGCTGAAGGGGTTATACAGATTGGTTCCGTTCTGGCGGAAGCGGTAGCCGTCGTACCTTTCTTTCAGTCGCAGGCAGACTTCGTCGTAGGTGATACCGTAGTTTTCGGCTATCTGGTGCAGCGGTTCTTCAAAATAGGTGTGTATCTCCTTGTCGGTCATTCCGCAGAGCGTCTGGAACTGTCGGTCCATGGAGAGGTCTATCAGGTTGTTCAGGTCGCTGAACACACTGACCTTTCCGAATTTCGTCACCCCCGTCAGAAATCCGAAGCGGATATACCGGTCTTGCGTCTTCATTACGGAGTAGAAGGCTTTGAGCGTGTTACGGTATTCGTTCTGCAGTTCTTCGTTGCCTATGGACTGGAGCATGGGTTTGTCGTATTCGTCCACGAGGATGACCACGCGCTGGCCGGTCTGCTCGTAGGCGCGGCGGATGATTCCCTTGAAGCGCAGTTCTGGGTTGACTTCGCTGGGGACAGTTCCGTAGATGCTTTCCCACTGGCAGAGGGTATCGTTCAATACATTGATAAGGCTGTTTTTCTCATCGTATTTGCTTGTGTTCAAATCCAAATGCAGTACCGGATATTTCGTCCATTCTTTTTCAAGCTGTTCCATTTCCAGTCCCTTGAACAGTTCCTGCTGCCCGTTGAAGTAGGCTTCCAGTGTGCTGATGAGCAGACTCTTTCCGAATCTCCGTGGGCGGCTCAGAAAGTAGTAGTTACTTGTATTGACCAATTGGTGAATCAATGCAGTTTTGTCTACATAGGTGTACTCACCAAGACGGATTTTCTCAAAACTCTGTATTCCAATAGGGTACTTCATACGGCTGAACTTTGTTTGATGCGCATTTTGCTTAATTAGAAGAAATGTATGAATAAAAAATGAGGTGGCAAAGCTTTTGTCATGCTTTGTCACCTCCCTTTTCTTGGTTACCACTTCTCTTTTTTTACTTCAAAACACGGGCATTGTTTCGTCCATTCCATCGGTTCCACCTCTCCGTTGTTGTTCCGGTCGGGGCTGAGGTCGCGATGTCCCGCCACTTTGGCTTCCGGATAGTCCATCAGCAAAGCGCGGACCAGTACGCGGAGCGAGTGGCGCTGCCATTCCGTGCGTGTGTCTTTGGGATTCCCATAGTGGTCCAATCCGCCTTCGTAGGCGATTCCGATAGAGTGGGCATTGTAGCCGCGGGCGTGGGCGCCGACCCTCTCGACCGGGCGTGTGGTCAGGATTTGTCCGTCACGGCGGATGTAGAAATGATAGCCCGTGCCATCAAATCCACGTCGGCGGTGCGCGGCTTCCAGAGCTTGCCCGGTAAAGGGACGGTCCTCGCACGTGGCGCTGCAATGTATTACAATCAAGTTGATTTTTCTCATTTCTTTCTACTGTTTGCCTTTGGGGGCTGTGCGCTAAAGGGGACCACCGCTGTTCATGGCGTGTGCGCTGAATGCACCCAAAAGTGCCGAAGCTACAGCGATGATTACTTTCAGAATCTTGTCCCAGGTTGATGATTTTGTACTCATAATGGTTAATGGTTAGTGATTAGGGATTAGGGGTTAGTGATTAGGGGTAGGGGTTAGGGAACACAAGCTCATCGCTTATCGCTAACCCCTATTTTTTATCCCAGCGGATTCTCCCCCTGGTCTCCGTCGGAACCTCCGCCATCGGGATTATTGTCGCCGCTTCCGCCGCCGGTGCTATCCTTGTCGGCAGTTACAAGCTCGAAGACGAGGTTGTTTGCTCCGCCTTTGGTGGTGGCGTTGCTGTCGTTCACTAAGCGCAGGGTGTTGGCTACCTTGAAGCGGATGTTGACGCGCTCGATGTTTTTTACGGTGCAGTCTTTGGCCAGTTCGGTGGCACGGCACTTGAAGGTGGTGTGGAAGATTCCGAAACCGTCCAGACGGACACTGTTGCCGTCCGTCAGCGTCTGGCGCATCTGGCGTACGATGGCTTTGCCTACGTGCTCCACGTCTTCGGACGACATGGCGCCCAGGGCTTCAATGTCTTTTGCGATGCGGGCAAGGTCGAAGATTTTGGCATCTTGGGGCTTGCGTTTCAGGGTGTAGACCATGGGGGAGCTGCTGTCCCCGATTTTCTTGTGGCGCTGTGTGCGCACTACTAATGCTGTTGACATGATGGTTGATGTTTAATGGTTAATGTTTCATTCCGAAGGGGGAAAGGAGGTGTCTCCGCGGCGATGGCCTCTGTTCCGTTTCGTTGATACAAAGATAGGACATGGGGCAGGGAAGAAGGGAGGTTGGGGGAGGCAGGAGGAGGTTGGGAGAGGATAAGGGAGGTTATTGTTTCTTTTGTTTTGGATTTGTGACAAATAGGAGGTATATTTGTATTCGCATAGATGTGCGTAAACTGAATAAAAAGACATGGAATATGTTGGAAAACAGTAATCAGGATATGTGCTGTTTTAGCTCGTTTTGATGAAGTGCGTGATGTGGTGGTATATGCCAATCTTGAAAACGAGGCATTGCGTGAGCATATAGACAGAGTGGGGGTGAGGATTTATGTGAAAAGTGGGGAACCTTCTAAGAAGGCTCCCCGAAGACATTGATCATAAGCTGCACCTGCGCGGGCGTGTACCGTCGGCAATAGGGGTTCATGCCCGTGGCAAGCAGGCGCTGTTCCAGCCCGGGGGCGGTGCGTATCCATTCGTTCAGCCGGTTGACGGCAGTCTGCTGGGCAATGCCCGGAAGGTAGTACATGGCGAGTTCGCCTTTCCCGTAACTGCGGACGGGGAAGCGTGGCTCTGCAAAGGAATCATTCTGTTTCATCATATTCTTTAAAGTTCAGGTTGTATGTTTTCTTTAATACGGATAACACATGATTGCACGGATAACCTGTGATTGCACAGTTTGCACATGCTTGCACGGATTCTCTTTTTCTGTCTTGTAAAGATACGGATTTTTATTCGAATAACCTGCCTTGTTCTTCATTATTTTTCAACCAATTCTCATTGTCGAACTGCGTGTTCACCGGTCCCGGTCGCTCTCCTTGGGGGGTGTGGATGATGTCTTCCTCGCAGGGCCAGTAGCGTCCGTTCAGGTGGTTGTAGACGAACTTGGCTTCGGTGTGGGCACTGCCCAAGTGTTTGAAACGGACCTTCTCGATGTAGATGGTGGCTATCTGTTTCGTGTCGTTACGGTCTACCACGAGGCAGAAGTCGGACATGTTGGCGAAGTTGGCGGAGCCGTTGATGTCGTTCATCTCGACGCGGCGCAGGGTGCCGTCCTTTTCGTTGCGGTTCACCTTGCGGGGGTGGGTCACGAGGATGACGAGGCACTGGTTGCGGGTGGCGAAGCGTCCCAGCTTGTTCAGCGTGTCGGTGATGTAGTCCATTTCCGTCTGCCCCGGTTCCAGACGTTGTTCCAGGCGGTTCATGGGGTCGATGACGAGGATGCGCACCCCTTTGCGGCGCACCACCTGGCGGGCTTTCTCCAGGATGTGGTCGATGCCGTAGCTCCCGTCGTCGGGCAGGATGTGCGACACGTTGCGGTCCAGCCAGCCCACTGCCTGCCCGTAGACGGCTTCCGTCATGCCCGGTCCGAGGGTGAAGCGGTGGCCGGTCAGCTTCTCCGCCAGCTTGTGCAGGTGGTAGGCGATGGGCATGTTTTCGGGGCTGAAGAAGGCGATTTTCCACTCGTGGCGCAGGCAGAGGCGCAGCACCAGCTCGTCGGTGAATTCGGACTTGCCGTCGCCGGGGCGTCCGGTCATCACCAGCAGGCGGCGGGGCTCGAAGGTGCAGTGTTCGTCGAAGTTGTCCCAGCCGGTGTCGGCACCCCGCTGCAGGCCGTTCTCGTAGAGGGAGCGCAGGTCGTCGCGGCAGTCTTCGGCGGTGAAGATGCCTTCCAGGGGCACTTCTTCGGCTTGCTCGATGCAGATGCGGAGGCTTTCGGCGCCGTATTTCACCAGATGCTCGTTGGCATCCTTGCAGCCCTCGCCGAAGTGCACGATGCGGCAGCGTTCCACTCCGAGGCGGCGCGTGAGTTCCTGCCGGAGCGACTGCCCTGCCGGGTCCTCGTCTACGGCGATGTAGATGGCCTGCTTGTCTTCGAAGTGCGACTCCACGAAGCGGTCCAGCCACGTGAGGTTGCTCTGGGCGCCGGCGGGCACGGAGACGACGTCCTTGCGTCCGGCGGCGATGACGGCTGCCGCGTCGAACTCGCCTTCGGTGATGATGCACTCCGGGGTGCCGAGGATGCTGTCCACGTTGTAGGGGATGAGCTCGGCCCCCTTCACCATCATGAAGTGTTTCAGGGCGCTGCGGTACTTGGTGTTGACGAGCGTCCCGTTCTCGAAGTAGTTGAAGCAGATGCAGTTCTCCTCCTGGCTGCTCTCCGGGAGGCGCACCGTCTCTTCGGTGATGCGCAGGGTGCGCAGCAGCTCCTGCGGCAGGCAGCGGACGGTGGTCCAGTAGCGTTCCAGGTTCTCGGAGAGTTGCATCCGGGCAGGGTCGAAGGTGGGACGGCGGAAGTGCTGGGGCGGTGCGGAGGGCTTCCGGTGCATGTCGCGGCGCTGCTGCTTGAGGCGTTCTTCGGCGTCGTCGGGCACGTAGAGCTTGTAGCCGCAGTGGTGGCAGTAGCACAGGCCTTTGTCCAGGTCTATGGAGAGTGACTTGTTGCCTTTGTGTCCGCGGGTGTCGTTGCATTGCGGGCAGATGGTCTTGATTTTGCCGCTGATGCGGCCGCGGGTGTCAATGCCGCGTTGATGAAAATTTCTCATATGGGATTTGTTTTGTTGGACAGAAGGACGTACTTGTCTTCTCGTTTTTGTCTCTTTGTCCTTTTGTCCGGTAAATGGTTATACATGAATGGTTTCACCCCTTCCGAAACCACACTTCGCGGGGGGAAATGCCACACTTCACGGGGTGGAATGCCACACTTGGGACGTGCTGAAGTGTGGCATCCGGGGCGCTGGGGTGTGGCATTCCGGATGCCGGAGTGTGGCGTTTCAGCCGGGTTTCTGTTTCGGCTTTTTCGATGAAGGCGGCGGGGTTTGCGACGTCCACGAACGGGTCGTTTCGTTCCAGAAGGCGGTATTGTCCGGTCGGGGTGGCGCTCCGTCGGGGATGGGGCAGCCCAGGTAGGTGCGCCGTCCGTCCACAAGCTGCTCGTAGCGGTAGGGGTCGGGAGGTGCTGTCGCCTGCTGCTTGGTGTCCAGGGAGCAGAGAGCCTCGTGCAGGGCGTGTGAGGTCCGGCTTCCGGCACTGACATAGTTGACGAAATATCCTTGCACATCACTTATTTCCAGTAGATTACCTCCTTTGCCGTAGGCTTCGATGTGTTGCTTGAATATTTTCACCGCTTCCCGGATGTGGCGTTTCAGCAGGCATCCGTAGCCGCTTTTCATGCAGGCGATGTCCAGCCAGGAGCTTTCGAGGGTGAGGTTATCCACCATTTCGCGCCATGGTCGTACGGGGTGTCCCGGGTCTTGCGACCGGTCGCTGCCATCGTCGTTGTCGTCGTCATCGTTGCCGTCGCAAGTGGTCTGCGCTCCTCCGGACGTTGACGGTGGCACTCCTCCGGCATCCGACGGCGGAAGAGGCCTATCGGCATCAGCGGCAGTTTCTTCTTCTGCTGCTGATGCTGCTGTTGTTTTTATATGATTATTTATATTCTCTTTATTATTTCCCTCTGTCGCTTTCGGTAATTCGCTGTTTTCTAGTGGATTGATTGTTTCTAGGGCTTGTTTTTCGGCGTTTTCCCTCGGTGTTTTTTGCCATTTTTCGTCATTTTTTGCCTTGGAATACGGCTTTGCCTCCCCCTTTTTTGCCGTTTTTTCGTCTTTTTTGCGTGGGGGATTCAGCTCTTTCGGCGTGAAATATCCGTCTTCCTCGAGTTCGAAGAGTCCGTATTCCCGGATAATTTTCAGGAGGTAGGCAAGCGTTACTTTCTTCCCGTCGCAATGGGGACGGAGGTATTCTTGTCGTGCGCGAGGTTCGGGCAGCATTCCCAGTTTCTCGATGATGACCCAATAGGCACCCAATCCTCTCAAGCCTTCTTTTTCTGTCAGTTGTTGCATTCTGGGGTCGCACATGGCCATCAAGGGATGTTGTAAATAGAAATTTCTTTTCATTTTAATTGTTTTTTGCAAGGAAAAGTATTGCGTAAAGCGTGGTTGCTTGTTGTTGCGACGGCGTTTTTCGTAGCGTTTTCTCTTTGTTTTATGGTGCAAAGGTAGGGATAATAAAATAGTGGTGCAGCCCGAATAGGTACGGTCTGCATACGTTGTTTTTGTTGACAAACAACAAGTTACGGTTTCTAAACTTATGGAAACCGTACTTGTCTTAATAAATGTAAATTGAAAGCTTTTTATTCTTTCTCTTGTTCAGAAACTTGTTTTATTTTTTTTATCCGGTTCTCTATGGGGATGAGTTCCTTGCTTTCCCTGAAGCTGGCTTTCCGGTCACTCTTGAAGATTGTCCGAATGACTTGTTTAATAACTTCGGCTATTACCAGTCTTTCTTCTGCATGTTTGGTTGTTCCGTTAAAACTCCAGAACTTTTGCCCATCTACGGTAAGGGCTAAATTAAATTTTTAGTCATGATTATTTGTTTTTAAAAAGATGCAAAGGTAGTCATAATATTGTATAAAGCTTATTTGTTTAGCAGCCTTTTTAGCTTGTCACGCTTTGAGATGAGGAAACGTCGTAGCCAAGGGAAAGTTTCTCCAGACTTTAGATTATAGTAGATGGATTTTGAATCGTAAATCATTTGAAAAGTTTCCGTACAGAGTACTGGCTTCTTGGTCAGACGATTGATTTCTATGGCTTGTTGTAGGGAACTTTCTACAAAAAGCATGTAGGTGGTGGATAATTTATATTCTTTGGCTTTAAATGAGGCATGGCAGTTGGCACGTTGGCGGGCTTCTTTGTTGGGCAGGTCTAGCATGACCAGTTTATCATATTTTACATGGTTTTTCTTTAACCAGGCCATGGTTTCCGGGCGGTATTTCTCTAAACGTGAAGTGACCAGCGTACCTACTTCGGTACGGGGAATGAATAAGGGTTGGGCGTTCAGTAGGAATTCGCGGTAGCGTGGTCCGTCATCATTTTCTTCGGGAGTAGGATCTACGCAAAGAACCCCGTCAATATCCAAACATGCTTTTTTCAGGATTCCATGGTTCATTATGTTCCACTGGAAGAAACGGGGATAATCCAGAATCTCAAAATGATAATCCACGCTTCTGGTATGTTCAGGCACACTGTAAATGGCACAATATTTTATTTCATAGTTGTCATTGAGAGCTTTCAGCAATGTTCGGCATTTATTTATGGCGTTTCCGGTGGCAATGCTGTCATCTACCACTAATACTTTGCGGATGTGGGTCATGTTGAAAGTTTTGCCACGTTCTCCGGTCTGATAGATGTGTCCGTTGCGGAATGAGTCCAAGTCTGTTACTGGCAGATTCAAATAGAGTGCCAGCAGGTTGGCGGGAAACATGCCACTGCGGGGGATGCCCACTATCAGGTCAAAATCACGTGGCAGTATGCTGAGATGTTGCAGGATGCAGTGGTTCAAGTCATCGATGTTGCGATAATTCATAATATTCTATTATTGAAATGCTCAATGATTCTATAAATTTTCTTCACGCTGTGCCCCCAACTGTGGGTTTCAGCGAAGGATATGCGTTGTTGTGCCAATTTTTTGTCATCGGATTCGGTTATGGCGTGGTCAATGGCAGAAAGCCACTCTTGCGGGTTCGTGGCCAAGTGCGTGTAGCCTGCAAAGATGTTGCGCATGGTGTGGGTACTGGTTGCCACGGTCGGTTTGCCCATTGCCAGATATTCGTCAATTTTCAGCGGGTAGTTGCCATCGGTGATGTCGTTTATTATTTGTGGGTTTATGCAAACGTCATAGGTGGCAATATATGCAGGCAATTCACTTGTTTTTTTTTGCCCGAGAAAATGGACGTTCTTCAGTGTGTGGATACGGTGTTGGCGGAATCCGTTATCTTCCGGTCCGGTGAACACAAAGTTGTATTCGGGGCGTTGTCTGATTATTTCATAGAGCAAATCTCCGTCCAGGCGGGTACTGTTTACAGTACCCATGTATCCGATGATGGGGTGGGGAATTCCTTTTATGTCGGCGGGTATGCCGTAGCTTCGGGAAGCATCATACAGCTCTATGTTCACTCCGGTTTCTATCGGATATGTCTCCGGATTATAGGCTAGCAATTCTGCAGCGAAGCGGCTGGAGTTCGCCAATACAATGTCTGCAGAAGCGGCCAGCTCTGGCTCGAGGCGGGTACCGTGCTTGCGCCAATAGGCTTCTCCGATGATGTAATCGCGACGGTAGTAGATGGATAGCACCGGATGAATGTATTCCTTCAGATACCGGCTGCGGTAGATGTCCGTATCAATAAGATGGATGTAGTCCTTAAAACCGAGTTGTGCAGCTTGCTGCACAATCCACCGGCCGATACGGCGGTTGTTCTGTCTGTTGAAGGAGTTGAACAAGGGAGCGGGTAGAAAGTTTACGGACAAAAGTGTGAACGGGCAGTCCAGTACCCACATGTTTTTGTTGATTTGCCGCAGGGGAGAAGCTTCTCCTTTGATGACAGACATACGGCGTATGTAGGAGGGAGCTTGCTTGTTGCCTTTCAGCCGGGTGGAATAGTCCATAGGTGTATTGATGTAGAGCACTCGGTTCTGCTTTGAAATTTCTAGCGCCGTATTCTTGATGGTGCTTCCTATTTCAATGTCCCACGTCTGCAGGCTGGTAATGATAAAGTCTTTCATACCTATGGCTTTTATTTAGGTTTCTAATGATTGTTTCTTCTGTATTTCGCGATAAATCTTCGAATATGCTTCAGCTGTATTCCTCCATGAAAAGAGTTTCACACGTTCCAGCCCATAGTCTACTTGTTTTTGATAGAAGTCCGCGTCATTTTCCAATTTAATCAGGGCATCGGCTATTTGTTGCGGTTGTTCCGGATTGATAAGAACTGCTCCTTCACCTGCCACTTCGGGCATGGCCGAAGTGTGGCTTGTAATGACGGGAGTGCCGCAAGCCATGGCTTCGAGTATGGGAATGCCGAAACTTTCGCGCAGGGAAGGGTATAAAAAGGTGAAGGCTGTATTATAAAGGGCTGCCAAATCTTGGTTGTCAATGTAGCCCGGATAAAACAACTGTTTCTTTATTTCTGTGATTTGCTCTTGCCGGAGGAGGGCGTCAATATATTCCTCTTTCAAATCGGCTATCAGCAACGGACGTTTCACAGCCGATTTTTCCAGATAGAGGGCATAAGCCTTCAGTGTGCGTGCTGCATTTTTCTTGGGGTCGGTATTGCCCAAGAAGAACAGAAAACCTTCTTGTGGGATGTATTTTTTGATGATGTTGGAGTGGGGTGTCCGAGGGATAAAGTGTTTATTGTATCCGTTGTATACAGCTGTTATCTGTTGCTCCGGCAGGTGCAACGCTTCCCGGATGCGGTTGCATTCGAAATGTGACACTGTGATTATCTTTTTACACTTCTTCAATATTCTTGGAACAACCATCCGTCGGTAGTGCCATCCCATTTCCTGATAGAGCGAAGGGCTGCGGTGCTGCCGCGGTTCCAGATAGATGATGTCATGCAATGTCAGTACCAAGGGGACCGGGCACCACAACGGAGCTGTATTGGATGTACAATGTAGCAGGTCTGCCTGCAATTGCTGTACAGTATAAGGTAATGCCACTTGCTCCCATAATGGATAAGAGGGACAATGCACTTCTATGATGCTTAGGTTCTCCGATTCTTCCAGACAGCGGTCTTCGCCCGCAGAAACCAGCACATAATAGTGGTTCCCGTCCTTACGCTTCTGCAACTCTTTTAGAGTTTCCAGAATGACAAAGTCCATTCCGTGCTTGTCACTGCGGAAGATGCGTTGAGCTTCAATCGCTATTTTCATGGTTACTGATGCTTGTTATCTTTTTCTTTTTTTTGCCGAAAAAGCGTCCTATATGGCTGAATATACTTGAGAATATCAGTATAGGCATGGCCCAAACTGCTTTGCGGAAATGGCGGGCTATTTCCCCTTCGGGCATTGCCATAAGGAAGGTGACGCCAATGGCTAGCAGCAGTATATACCATTTAAAGCAGAGTGTCCAGTCCAAGAAAGTCATCCCTATAGCTATGAGGACGGTAAGTCCGATAAGTAGCAGGCGGGAAGGCATAATCCACTGTACCAGTTTATTGCAATAATCCCACCGCCCTTGCAGGAAGGCAAGGGGAAGGCGCTTCAATGCCAGGAAAGTGCTGCTGTACTGGGAGGCAATCCAGCGCTGGCGCTCTTCGTTATAGCCGTACGCATTGTCCTTCTTCTTGCTGTAACAGACAATTTCTTCCAAGTATTCTGTATATATGTTTTGTTCCAGCAAAGCTACTTCCATTGCTTTGCTGAAGTCGCTTCCTTTCAATGTAGGAGCTATTTCATGGAACATCGCAAAATCAAAAGCCATCCCCGAACCGATTAGGGCTGAAGAGAATCCCAGAGTTACTTGACCCTTGCGGAATATATGGTTGTTGATTTCTTCACTGGCAGCCGTAAGGACAGCAATGCTGGTATTCAGGTTCTCAGCCATACGGTGTGCCTGGATGGAATCGCATCCCGAATAATATGCATTGTTGAATAAGTCAAGTGCGTTGGGCACTACACGGTTGTCGGAGTTGAAAATAACTACCATATCATATTCGTGTGGAGAATAACGTTCCATGACCTGCTGGATAGCGTATACTTTGGTACAACTTTCCTTATCGGGCACTACAATATTGACCGGCATCTGAAGAAGTGTGATAAGATCCTCCTCGGGTAGTTGGGTGGCAGCGACTGCAATGTCATATTTCTCGCGCGGATAGTTTTGCGTGTCAAGGAAAGTGTTGATACTGCTGATAACCTCTTTGCCGTCACGCAGGACGGTGAATACAACAAGAAAACGGTGTTGTATATTTGCATGGGGATAGGGATTCTTGTACTTTCTCAGAGAAGCGAGAGAATAGATGAACAAATAGGCAATGGGGAGCAGGAAAATCAAAAACAAGATAGCATCTCCCATTTGCAGGGCATTGTTGTTTTCGTCCATCCACCAGTCCGGATTGAATATGGAAAAGATTTCGTTCATATAGTTACTGTTTATTATTTCGTTAATAATTGTCGTTTCTCTTCGAGGAGTTGCTTGTCAATATAAGGACTATTGACGATACATGCAAAGAATGTCCATAGGATAAATTGCGTATTGGGCTGTCCGAAAAACTGATTTCCGTATGCACTTAACATTAATCCAAATAGTCCGCATATAAAAGCGGTAAGTATACCTCGAAATTCTGTATTCCTCACTTTGAACATGATGAGATAACATCCCCAAAACAGACAAATTAATAATACGGCAATATGCAATATAAGTCCCACAATGCCGGTTTGTACCCATATTTTGACATAATATGAATCTACCGGGAAGGTTGTGATATATCGGTTTCCATATTTCCGCGCTTCTACTCCGGCCAATCCTATTCCCTCGCCGAACGGCCTGTCTTTCATGTACTCGGCCATCTTCTTCTGGTTCTCAATACGTACATTGAAGGATGCGTCCTGGGTGGGTTTAAAGGCAGTTCTCATACGGCTGATCATAGCATTGCTTTCACCGATATAGGTGAAGGCAAAGAAAATGTATATTCCGATTCCTACTATGGCACTTGCCAATGTGAACTTTATACTTTTATTGATTAGGCAGAAAAGGACCAATCCTCCTAATGGGACAATCATTGCACCGCGTGTGCCGGACATGAATAGCCCGATAACTCCCATTATAGCGATTGCCAGATAGAACCAACGTATTTTTTCCCCTTTGGTATAAAAAAAGATGATGCTGTATACCAGTGCTATATTGCCCATGTTTGAACCATGATTGCCCGCATCGGTAAATGTAGAGAAATATCGGATACCGGTGCGGAGAAGGTGGGTACGGTAACTTTCGGATGAATAGAGCCAGGTTGTCTCATACTGGTCCCAGCCTATGTATCTTTGTATCATTAGCTTGATAAATGATATGGTTGTAAATATGGCTATAATCATTATCAATGCCTTTACTAATTTAAAACGCGTAAAGAAAGCTGTCAGCAGGATGATGAATATCAGTGTGGCAGGATACATGGCTCTGGAGTTTACCCATGCCTCTGTCAATCCGTTGGGATTGACTATTTCCAGAAAACAAAAGACAAACCAAATAGCGTAAGCTACCGTAACCACATTGAAAGAACGTCTCCACTTGATGTCTTTGGAATAAGGGGAATGCAATATCATGCAAAATAGAAAGAATAACATTCCGATGTCCAAGAGTATGCTGATGCCGTTGACTCGGATAAAGGTGCGATAAATGACTCCCCAGAAATAGCAGAGCGTTCCATAAGTGATAAGTGCAATCAAAGGACGTTTTATCGACAATATAATATAAATTATGGCAATGGGGATGAGGACAACAAGAAATGCCTTCAGCAATTGGTCATTTAGTGCATGATAGGCTATAGCCGCCAGACCGATAAAAAGCACGGCGGATAAAGCTATTTGTGGAGATATGTGTCTTGTTGCAATTCCCATATTTCTGGTCATTATTTAACGGCTGCTGGTTTTGAAGTCAGGCCTAATTGTGCCAATCGGCTGAAGAAGGAGTGTACCGGAGTCTTCGGAGGCAGTTCTCCGGTGAAGGCTTCTACAACTTCACGGTCGGCATTGTTCAGATAAAGGAATAATGGAGTGTCTGCCAGTTCGTCTTTCAACGGTTTTAAACGATTGTCGTCATCCTTACCCCACAAACGGCAGGCATTGGCTATCAGTAGATTGAAATCCGCTTTTTTCAGAACGGGTATAGGCAGTGATGCTACATTGACGGAAGGGTATTCTACCAGTATGACATCCGGTATTTCTTCTGCTTCATTTAATTGCCAAAAATCGGAAAGTTCTTGAGCCTGTACATATATTTTGTCTTTTATTTCAAAATCATGGTTATGTTCTACAAGGCGTACCCGAATACCTTCCGATTCCCAGTACTGGATAAAGTATTTGGCAAGAAATGATTTACCTTCGCGGGCGTTCATGCTGAGCAGATTTATTATAGTGGGACGTCCGGGCTGCAAATAGTTATTTAATTGACGACAACTGTATGCGGCTGCCAAACGGTTGCATGCCTTAAGGAAACCACGATATTTTAAATTGCTGATACCGTTGAAGGCAGCAATAACAGGTAATCCCGTCAGACGTTTGCTGCGTATGGGGTCGCGAAGGGTACGGTCCAGTAACTCGATGAGCAGGAAGTAGGCGGTAATAAATATCAGGCTGCCAAAGAATGCTGCTATAATAATAACGGCTCTTTTTCGACCGTTATCTGTCAACGGATAATTGGGATCTGAAATAATCTGTAGGTTAGCGGTGGTCATTTTTATATTTTGCAAACGCAAGTGTGCATCTGCCAATCCTTTTAACTGCTGGCGATAGGTATCTTCGGCAATGCCTATGGCACGTTCTTTTCGTTTTACTTGGGTACCTATAGGAGAGAAATGAGCGTATTCGTTGATGATATCAATTTGGCGATTTGAAAGTACCTGCAATTCTGCTTTAGCTTTTGCTTCGTTAATACAAGCCATAAGCCATTCATCCACCATGTTTTTAATACCTACTCCTTCCTTGGAAAAACTATATTCGTTCAAATTGTCGGAAAGATGGCTGATTTTCTCTTCCGCCTTTTTAAGATTTTCTTTTTCTTTGAGGAGCTTTTCACTGCTCTGTTGGCTTTTCTCTGTTGTGAAAATTTCATGCTCCATAATACTCTGATTCAAATTGCTGACTTTCTCCAACTCTTGCAGCAGATTTGTATTGGTACGGATTATTTTGGCACGAATGTCCATTTTCTCTTCCAACATCTTGCGTAATGCCACAGCACTCTCATAAGTACGTTGAGAGGCCTCTATGCGGTCATCAGCAGCATATTTGGTCAGAGCCAATGCTTTCGATTGCTCGTTATAGTTGATGACTTGCTCCTTAACGCTGTAATCAGTTAAATCATCTTCTTCTCTTGTCAAAAGGGCTTTAGCTTTTCTGACTTCCTCCTCAAAATAGGCAATGACATTGTTTGTGGCACTGAAACGCAGAATTTCATAAGCTTTCATTAATTCGTCCTCCAGTATCTTGACCGTATTTTGGGCAATACCCGGATCGGTAGTTGTGTAATTGATTTCTATCAAGTCGCTGGTTCCCAACCGCTTTACGTCAATCGTGTTCAATGCTGCATAGCTGTAGTAGGCAGTGGGACGGCTGAAGATTGCATAAATATAATTCTGTCCACTTTCCTTGCGATATTTTGTGAGGTTTTCTGTTGTTTTGTCTACAGACGAACGATTGACTAAGGCAAGAACCTCTTTGGGAGTGGCCTGAATGAGTTGGCGATAATGTTTGGCTTGAATATACATATTGTCTTTCCATTCATCGCCATGGACCAAGTTGGTGGCGAGCAGACGGATGGAAACTTTTTCCAATGTACTTTTGGATTTGGCAATATTGATGATATTGTCAAAGGTACTATTTATATTCAACAATTCTGTTCCATCCAGATTGGTGCTGTTGGTTATACCAGCATAGAGACTGCTATTTACCGTATAGTTGAAGGGAAGGAACTGGGTAAAATAGATTACCAATGCGGTAACTATGAGACTTCCCCACAGCAACCAATAACGGATGCGGTAAAAGAATTGGGTTAAAAATTGTACTATATCCATAAAGAGTTATTTATCTTTAATGACCTTTACATTTGTCAACATTTCTAGTAGAACGATAGAGTTGTGCAAAGCTACCCGGGCCTGCTCATAAGAAACAACGGCGCCGGAACGGCGGGCACGTTCTAGAGACAATGAGATTATGTCAATAGTGCCTTGTATGAAATTATTCTCTGAAATCTTCATTTGTGCATTGTATAATGCAGCCGATTCGGCCTTCGCTTTGATGGTTGCCAGTTGTTCGGTAACTGCATTATAGGCTTCCAACACTCTCAGCTTTCGTTGTTCCATCACTTCTTCTTGTGAATATTGGAGTTGTTCTATTTGATAACGGTAATCTTTGAGCTTTAACGGACGATTGAACAATTCTCCTAAACTGATACCGACACTGGCGCCTACGTTAAAATTATGTTGGGCACTTGACATCGTTGTTTGGTACATTGGGGTGAATTCATCGCTAGCATTACCAATCACATTATATCGTCCGTAAGAATAATTCCCGTTGAATCGGAAATAATTCCACCAATTCCGCTTTTGCAGGCGGTATTGGTTTCTGACTTGTTCTACTTGTGATTGGGCACGCTTTACCGTTGCATTTTCTATCACAGCATCCAAAAAAACAGAAAGGGGAGGAAGCTCTAATTTGTCTATTTCCGTAGGCATACTTGAAGTTATCAGACCAACTGTACTGATATTTGTTTTTTCATCTTCGGCTTTTAAGGCTTCCAATATCTTGATGCGCTCCTCCCGTGTCAACTCCTGCTGCGCAGCCACAGACAAAGGTACCCCCAACAATCCTAAGAGGATTACACTGTAAATGATGGACGTGATATATCTTTTTATCATCTCTAAAGCCATATAATTCCTGTTGTCTTTATTTTTATACATTCTCTTTCTGCACAAACGCTGTCAGCGTCTTGCACAGTATCTTCATGTCCAGCCAGAATGAAAATTCTTTGGCGTACTTAATGTCCAGTTGCTTGCGCTCTTCGGCCGACATCTTCCCGGCACCGCCTCGTTTCTCCACTTGCCACAGTCCCGTCAGTCCGGCGGGGGCCATGAAGCGCTCGATATATGCGTCGCTGGTCAGCAGCTCGGCCTCGTAGAGGGGGAGCGGGCGGTTGCCCACGATGCTCATGTCTCCTTTGAGGACGTTGAACAGCTGCGGCAGTTCGTCAATGCTGTACTTGCGGATGAAACGGCCTACGCGGGTGACGCGGGGATCGTTCTCTATCTTGACGAACGTATTCTGTTTTTCTTGGGCCTTCTTTTTGAGGAAGTCTTCTTCGGAGATGACGAAATCGTCCGAAATCAGCAGGGTAGCCTCCTCTTCGGAAGTGCCGGTCAGGTCGTCGAAGCGGATATCGGGCTGCTCGTCCGTCAGTTCTTCTTCCATCTTGTATTGGTTGAGTGCATTCAGCTCCTTCAGGCGCTTGTCTGCATTGGTGTACATGGAGCGGAACTTCAGGAAGTTGAATATCTGGTAGTTGCTGCCTACGCGCTGGGACTTGTAAATCACTTTTCCCTTGCTTTCCATGCGGATGGCTATGGCTGTCACAATGAATATCGGAGACAGTGCAATCAGTACGGCAACGGCAAAAAGGATGTCGAAGATACGCTTCCACACAGGCAGGTGGAAGGTGTTGAATATCTTACGGTGTGACTGGCTGAATTCCTGCAACTTATGCTCCTTGCGCAGTTGGAGGAATTTTGTCATTTGTTGCAGATTCCCCTCATGGGTCGTAGGGGAGAGGGTGTTATTGACACCTGCCTGCAGATAGAGCTTGCGGTTTTCCTTCTGCAGCTCCTCGGTGACAAGGATGATGTAGACGCGTGGGAAACGCTTGTGCAGGAAAGTGATGTTTTCACAGTCTTTTTGAGGGTCGCTTTGTTCGTAAAGGATAGATGTGTTATATCGTTCGCGGATGCCGTCGATGACTTTCGTTGCCTTGTTGCAGGATGAAACAGCCATGAACATGCCTCCCGTAACTTTACTTAAGTGGTCGATAGTGGCGTGGTTGCTGCCTATGTAGATATAATATAACATATCCATTGATTTTGTTGTTTAGAGGAATTTCTTGATGCGGGCTTTCAGTTCCATAGGATTGAAAGGTTTCAGTATGAAATCCTCGGCTCCGGCTTCGAGCAGGTTGATGCGCTCGGTGGTACTTTCCTCACTGGAAAGCATCACAACCGGAATGTCCTTGAAAAGTGAATTGCCTTTCAGATATGCCAGGAATTCACTGCCGGTCATCTTGGGCATGCGTATGTCCGAAATGATGAGAGCGGGCTCGTTCCCTTCATTCAGCCATTCTATGGCCCTGACGGGATCTTCGAAATAAACCAGCTCATTCTCTTTCCCTAAATAGACCGAGAGTACCTTGCCTATGGCAGGTTTGTCATCTACAAATAATATTTGTTTCATTGTTTATGATAGTTGTTTGCTATATTTATCTATATACATTTTCTTCTACCGGGTGTTCGTACCATTCCGTATACTGGGTTCTGTCTTGGGCCCAATAGATGAATTCCGGATATGCGCTTGCCTCGGGGATATCAGTACGTGACACATTGATGGTTTCTTTGGGATAGCGGAAGCCATACGGCACGCAGATTGCCCACGTGTTGTTGCCTGCCAAGTCAAGATTCTCTTGCTGTATGGTTCCGGCGGCAGTGGCGCCATATCCCCAAAATTCGTAAAGATGGACTTCCATGCGTTGTTCCATGCTTTTATATTGATAACAGATGAAGAAGTCCAGATTGTCTTTTGAGAATGGGGGCTCTGTCCGGGTTTGGTCTGCCAGTTCAATAATGACTTCATAAGTGTACTTTTTGGCGGTTACTCCAATGCCGGTGTTTACCATCTCACCCGGTTCAACTCCAAATACATTGTGCACTTCGCCTGCGATGGGGATTACGACACTCGGATCGGAATCTTCCATATAAGTAATGTTATTGTACCTGAATTTGTTGTACGAGCTGTTGAATGACTCCTGGAAACGCGAATCGTCGCCTCCGGTTTTGATTTCCCGGATATCGGATTTATTGATTCCGGTAATCCGTAGCCCTACGCCCAATGCTTTGGTTGCTCCTGCCGCAGCAAGGGTCACGTCGAGCTGTATGCGCTTGATGTGGTTCGTCTTTTGCTCGCGGTGATAGCGGGTCTCCACGTCCAAGACCACGTCGTTGAAGTCATAGTCGCCTACCAACGGGAAGTTGTCTTCGAATACATACGTATAGGAGACCGGGTCTGTAGGAGTCTCTGAGCCGGACTCGTCCGGGGTGTTGCCTTCGCCCGTACAGTCTCCGGCAGGAATGGTGATGGGGGATTCTCCCCATTTGGATATGGTTCCTTGGGTGTTCTTGATGGCATCGAGGAATTTGGCTTCCCACCTGTCCTCGGTGATATCATCGTCAATTTCTTTCACTTCATAATGAATGTTTCCCTGGCTGGAGAAATTTCCTATATCTTCAATTTTATTGATTTTTACCAGTGCATATTCATTGTTTGGACCCATAAATTGTGCTTGTGACAATTCCGCTTCATCAAGCACGGTTATCATGGAGTTGTCACCCATCGTGATTCTGGTGTTGTATTTGTTGCTATGGCCCTCGAAATCCTCTATCTCTGCAGAAGAGGTGTCTCCCATGTTCAGTGTGCCGACAAATTCTTCTACATATAAGTAGCATCCGTTGTCTATAGTGATGCTGCTATTGGTTTTCCCGATATAGGCTTTGCCTTGGTTGATGAATTTGCATCCGCTGTCGAAGTCCATTTCATCCACACGCACGGTACCGCAATTATAGAATGCCCCTTCCTGGTTGACATGGAAATCGTCTATTTCCATAGTGCCGGCATTGTAGTTGTAGCTGCCTCCGGATGCGTTGGTCAATTCGATGTCGTTCCCTTTGATTGTACCGCCTTTATAGACGATAAACCGGCTGGATTGTACCAACGTGAGGGTATGATTGTCCGGTATTATGATTTCTCCTCCGTCAATCACATAAAGTTCAAAACCATTCCCGACGGTCATGTTGTTCCCATTGGGCTCCCAGCTGCCTTCAATGATGATGATGGCAGGATTGTCGCTTCCCATACCGTCTTTGCTGATTTTATTCTTATAAGTACTACCTTTGGAGATTTTGTAGGCTTTTCCGTTTTTAAAATCGGTGTTCGGACTTATTTCCTCGGCGTTTGAGAGCATTGCAATGATTTCCGCCTCGGACTTTTCCGGTGAATAGGTCTCGATACTGACACTGCGTGTCCATGCGGCGCGTGTCTTTGCGGAAGAACTGCCGAAAGCGGCATTGACCTGACCGTTTTGGATGGATACATACTTCACAACGTTGCGGCTGTGTGCATCAGTGCGGCATACGAATACGCTCGTCAGCACAGAGGGGCAGTCCATGACGGTGGTAAATACTGTTGTATTATTGGCGGTGCCTTCTGCCAGCAGTTTGGCGGATGACCGGCTGCTTAAGGGGTTCTTGTCGTAAATACGTATGGTATAGTCGATGCCGGTATCTTCGGATACAGAAACATTGACCCGGACCTGCTGAGTCATTTTCCAATCCATAGCCGGATCTATGTTCTTGACCGGAAACCTGTCTTGATAGGCTGCTTTCACTTTTTCGGGGTTAAAAACATCGTCTTTACAACCCTGCAGCAGTATGCCTACTGTAAGAATAACAAGCGGCAGAAAGCGTTTGTATAGGGTATTTTCTCCCATATTTTACATTTGTTTTGCTTGATTGTAAGCAAAAGTACGTTTATTTAAACTAATAAGCTTTATTAATGGGGGATAAAAGCGTGTTGGTTAACGCTTTTTAACGATTTTGCATGGATAGATAATGCAAGTTTGTCTTGAAAATTATCAATATTACTAAATGCCCTCTGTGTTGCCGCTTTACTGAATCTTGGTGATTTCTCCTGCCAGGTCGGAATTCATGCGGTGGCGGATTTCGGCTTGGTCCAGTCCATGCCCCAGGAGGAACATGAGTTTGGTGACGGCACATTCGGGGGTACTGTCATAGCCGCTGATGACACCTGCCTGGAGAAGTTGCAGACCGGTTTCGTAACGTCCCATCTCGACGGCGCCACTTTGGCATTGGGTGATGTTGACGATGACAATGCCACGTTCGCTGGCTTCTTTCAGCTGGCGGATGAACCATTCTTTCTGGGGGGCATTGCCGGAACCGAAAGTCTTGAGGACAACGGCTTTCAGGCCGGGAACATGAAGCACGGAGTTGATAATGCTTTCCTGGATGCCGGGAAAGAGGGTGAGCACTACGACATTGGTGTCGAAAAGGTAGTGCGGCTTCATGGGGCGCGACGGGTCGGGGCGTCGGATGAGGTGCTCGTTATAGCGGATATGGATGCCTGCCTTTGCCAGTGGGGGATAGTTGAAGGAGCGGAAAGCATTGAAATTCTCGGCATTGATTTTGGTGGTACGGTTGCCCCGCATCAGCTCGTTCTCGAAGAAGATGCACACTTCAGGGACGATAGGAGTACCGTCCGGATGCTTGGCGGCGGCTATTTCAATGGCGGTGATGAGGTTCTCTTTCCCGTCGGTGCGCAGGGTGCCGATGGGAAGCTGGGAACCGGTGAGGATGACCGGCTTGGAAAGGTTCTCGAGCATGAAACTGAGGGCGGAGGCTGTATAGGCCATCGTATCGGTACCGTGCAGGATGACGAAGCCGTCGAAATTGTCGTAGTTGTAGTTGATGATTTTTACAATCTTTGCCCAGAGGGAAGGCTCCATGTCGGAAGAGTCGATCGGTGGGTCGAACTGATAGGAAGAGATGCGGTAGTTGAAGCGCTTCAGTTCGGGAACATGCTGTAGCAGTTGGTCGAAGTTGAAGTTCTCAAGCGCACCGGTCTCGGGATTTTCTATCATTCCGATAGTTCCGCCAGTGTAAATCAATAGTACGGAAGGGCAATCGACTTTCATGATATTCGTATTAGAGCTTTTTTCGGGCACAAAGATAGTGAAATATGAGATGGGGAGAAAATAAAAGAGACAAGTCTTTGCAGATTTTGTCTCTTTTATTTTTTCATTGCGAAAAATATATTGTATGAAATTTGAATAAGCTCACTGTTTCAAATCTTCCTTCAACTGCCTGATAGCCTTTTCCGCATCTCCTTCCTTCTCGTTGAGCAGCGTGACGAAGCGGCTGCCGATGATGGCACCGGATGAGTGGGCGCAAGCGGCATCGAATGTCTGCTTGTTGCTGATGCCGAAGCCTACCATGCGTGGATTGCGCAGGTTCATATCCTCTATCTTCTTGAAGTAGGCTTGCTTCCGGGTGTCGAAGTCTTTCTGGGCACCGGTGGTAGCGGCACTGGACACCAGATAGATGAAGCCGTCGGTGTGGGCGTCTATTTCGCGGACGCGGGCTTCGCTGGTTTCGGGGGTAATGAGCATGATGACACGGATGTCATACTTCGAGGCGATGGCTTTGTAACTCTCTTCGTAATCGCGGAAAGGGAGGTCGGGAATGATGACGCCATCGATGCCGCATTCCACGCACTTCTGGCAGAAGGCTTCGAAGCCGAACTGCATGATGGGATTGAGGTATCCCATAAGGACAAGCGGGATGCGGACATCGCGACGGATGTCGCGCAATTGTTCGAAAAGCAGACGGAGGGACATGCCGTTATGCAGGGCGCGGGTGGCGGCATTCTGGATGACAATGCCGTCGGCCATGGGGTCACTGAACGGAATTCCGATTTCAATCATGCTGACTCCGTTTCTTTCGAGGGCACGGATAACGTCGGCTGTACCGTCGAGGGTGGGACAGCCTGCACAAAAGTAAATGGACAGCAGATTCTTGGGGCTGTCCTGGAAAAGTTGGTTAATGCGGTTCAACATACTATTTTTATTTACTATTTTACAATTTACTATTTACTATTTGGCTGCGCAATATATGCTGCATGGTACGATTTACAATTTTACGATTTACTATTTACTATTTACCATGTACAATGTACAATTTGCCATGTGGCGTATATTGCGCAGCCAAATAGTAAATAGTAAATCGTCAAATCGTACCTCCCTTGAGTTCTTTCAGGAAGTTTGTGATGCGTTCCACATCCTTTATTCCCGGTACCGTCTCGAAACGGCTGTTGATATCGATACCTGCGAAATAGGGGTGGCGGAACTCCCGGAGGGCTTTTACGCTGTAGGGGTTGATGCCACCGCTGAGCAGGAACGGGGTGGGACCGTTGTAGCGGTGCAGGAGGTTCCAGTCGAACTGGTTGCCGGAACCGCCGTACTGCGGGGTCTTGGTGTCGAAGAGGTAGTAGTCGCACAGACCGTTGTAGGCAGAGACGGAAAGCAGGTCCTTGGGCAGCAAGATGGAGAAAGCCTTGATGAGGTGCAGGCCTGCATTGTGCAGGGAACGGCAGTACTCGGGAGCCTCATTGCCATGCAGCTGGATGTAGTCCAGGCTGAAACGGTCGGTATACATCAGGATGTTTTCCTTACTTTCGTTGACAAAGACGCCGACACGCTTGGCGCAGGCTGGCAGATACCCGGGCATTTGGCACAGACAACGGGGAGATTTGGGGTAGAAGATAAAACCAATCATATCTACACCTTGCAGTTCTACATTGCGGATGTTTTCTGCTTCGGTCATTCCGCATACTTTGATGAGAGGAGACATTTTATTTACGATTTACAATTTACTATTTACAATTTGGCTGCGCGATGTAACGCTGTATGAGAGACTTTTGTATTTACAATTATCAACTTTCAATTATCAACTTTCAGCTTTTAATTATCAATTATGAGACTGTCTTGGATGAACTCTTTCAGGGTTTCGCCCGGATTGGCTGTTTTCATGAAGGTTTCGCCGATGAGGAAACCGCGGAAGCCGGCGGCACGCAGGCGGCAGATGGTTTCGGGGTCGGAGATGCCGCTTTCGGAGACAAGGAGCGGGGATGCCGGTCCGTGGGTGGCTTCGCGCAGTTGCCGGGCTATCCGGAAGGAGTTCTCCACATCGGTGACGAAAGAGCCGAGGTTGCGGTTGTTGACACCGACCATGTCGACCTCCTTATTTATATAGGAGAGTTCCGAAGGGCTGTGGATTTCGAGCAATACCTCCAGCCCGAGTTCGTGGGCTTGGGTGGTGAGAGTGCTGCACTGCTCCGGACTGAGGCAGGCGGCAATGAGCAGTACGGCATCGGCACCTACGATGCAGGCTTGCAGAAGCTGGTACTTGTCGATGATGAAGTCCTTGCGCAGAATGGGGATGCGGACGAGCGGACGGGCCGTGCGGATGTCGCGCAGCGTACCGCCGAAGAACTTCTCATCCGTCAGGATGGAGAGGGCGGCGGCGCCGGCGGCTTCGTAGGCGGCAGGTATTTCCTCTGCCCGGGCAGCCTCGTTTATCCAGCCTTTGGAGGGTGAACGGCGTTTGAACTCGGAGATGATTCCTGTAGAAGAAGCGGCAAGGGCCTGCTTCATGCTGCGGCGGTGGGCTGCATTCTCCCGGATGATGATTCCGGCTTGCTCCTGCAACTGTTCCAGAGAGACGGTTTGCTTTTGCAGTTCAATCTCTGTTTGCTTATGGGCGATGATTTCGGACAGTATATCTTTCATTGCTTCATTTATTAATCTCGATAAATTTTTTCAGTGTCGCCAGCGCCCGTCCGCTATCCAGCGATTCGCGTGCGATGGCGATGCACTCTTCAATCTCTTTCTGCGGCTCCATCACCTGGATGGCAAAGGCGGCGTTGACAATGACGCATTGCGTTTGTGCAGGTGTGGCATGCCCCGTAAGGATATTGTCGAAGATGCGGGCGGCATCTTCCTTGCATGCGCCGCCGAAGAGTTCTTCGGGACGGGCATCCTTGAAGCCGAGAGCCTGCGGACGGTAGATGCGCTCGTAGTTGCGGGTCATCACCTTGAACTCGTCCGTCAGGGAGATTTCGTCGTAGCTGTCGAGGCTGTTGACCACGGCAAAGTCAATGCCGAGTTTATAGAATACGTTGGTGTATAGGCGCATCTGCGAGAGGTCTGCCACACCGAGCAGCTGATATGCCGGGCAGCATGGATTCACCAACGGGCCGAGCAGATTGAACAAGGTGCGCACTCCCAACGTCTTGCGTACGGGACCGACAAACTTCATCGCCGGATTGAAAAGCTGGGCATGAAGGTAGGCGATGTTGCACTCCTCCATGCTGCGTTTCAGCGTGTCGGGGTTGTTGGTGAAGCGTACGCCGTGCTGCTCGATGACATTGCTGGCTCCGCTCACGGAAGTGGCTCCGTAGTTGCCGTGCTTGGCAACCTTGTAGCCGGCTCCCGCCACCACGAAGCAAGCGCAGGTGGAGATGTTGAAGGTGTTCTTTCCGTCGCCGCCCGTACCTACAATGTCGATGGGGCGATAGGGGGCGAAGTCGATGGGAAGGCGTGTCTCCATCAGTGCTTCGCGGAAACCGATAAGCTCGTCCACAGTGATGCTCCGCATCTGGAAGGCAGTGAGCAAGGCTGCTATCTGCGCCTCAGGATACATTTCCTTGGTGATGTTGAGGAGGATTTGTTTGGTCTCCTCCGACGTGAGCTCTTCGTGGTTGAAGAGACGGGTGAGTATTGCTTTCATCTTTTTATTTACGATTTGACGATTTACGATTTGACGATTGAATTTACTCTTTTTCTGAAGTGCCTCATTTGAAAAGCCAGTTTTTTACGATTGTTTTTCCGTCGGGTGTCAGTACCGATTCAGGATGGAACTGGATGCCGTGTATGTCATACTCCCGATGTTTCAGCGCCATGATTTGTCCTTCGGGGCTGATGGCGGTAACGGCCAGCGCTTCGGGAAAGTCCTCCGTATCGACCACCCAGGAGTGGTATCGTCCGACGGGAATCCTATCGGGTAAACCGCAGAAGATATAGTCTTCTTCGAGAGAAATACCTTCATAATCCTTCCCCCCTAATCCTTCATCCCTAATCCTTAATCCTTCCTCCTTCCTCCTTATCTCCGTCTGTACTCCATGGAACACCTCTTCCAGATTGACCAGCTTTCCACCGAACGCTTGTCCGATGGCTTGTTCGCCCAGACAGACACCGAGTATGGGTTTCCGTCCGGCATAGGTGCGGATGACATCCAGCAACAGTCCGGCTTCCTCGGGGACACCGGGGCCGGGTGAGAGGATGATTTTATCGTATGGCTCCAGTTCTTCGAGCCGGAATTTATCGTTGCGCAGCACATCCGTTTCTGCGCCAAGCTCTTTCACCAGATGGGCAAGGTTGTAGGTGAAGGAGTCGTAATTGTCTATGATAACTGTTTTCATCTTTTGTATTTACAATCTATTTTATTTACTATTTGACGATTTACGATGTACGATTGAAGTTACTTTATTTACGATGTACGATTTGGCTGCGCAATGTACGCCGCATGGCAAATCGTACATCGTAAATCGTCAAATCGTACATAAACTCACATTTTTTCTGCCATCTCAATCGCCTTTTTCAGTGCGCCGAGCTTGTTGTTCACCTCTTGCAGCTCATACTCGTCGTTGCTCTTGGCCACGATGCCGCCGCCTGCCTGGAACCAGAGGACACCGTTGCGGCTGACAAAAGTACGAATCGTAATCGCCTGGTTCAGCGAGCCGTTCAGTCCGATGAAACCGATGCAGCCGCCGTAGGCTCCACGGTTGTGCGGTTCCAGCTGGCTGATGAGTTGCATGGCGCGTACCTTGGGGGCGCCGCTCAGGGTACCGGCAGGGAAGGTGTCGATGAAGGCCTTGACGGGGTCGGCCTCTTCGCGGAGCGTTCCGCTGACACGGCTGACGAGGTGGATGACATGGCTGTAATACTGCATCTCCTTATAGAAATCCACCTTTACATCGTGGCAGTTGCGGGAGAGGTCGTTGCGGGCAAGGTCCACCAGCATCACGTGTTCGGCGTTCTCTTTGGGGTCGTCGTGCAGGTACCGGGCATTGAGGGCGTCCTGCTCTGCATCGCCGGTGCGCTTCGTGGTTCCGGCAATGGGGTCGATATAGGCATGGCGGCCTTCGATGCGGCAATGGGTTTCGGGAGACGAGCCGAAAATGCGGAAGCCCCCGAAGTCGAAATAGAACAGATAGGGAGAAGGGTTGATGCTGCGCAGGGCACGGTAGAGCTTGAAGTCATCGCCCGTGAAACGCTGCTCGAACCGGCGGGAGAGGACTATCTGGAAAACGTCGCCGCGCAGACAGTGGGCGATGCCCCGGCGGATATTCGCCTTGTGCTCCTCGTCCGTAAGCGGAGAGGTGGTGGGGCCGATGGCGCGGAAATCGTAGGCGGTGTAGTTACGGTTATGGATGGCCTTCTGTACCTGGTCCAGTTCGCTGGTCTCGCCGGGCGCCAGCATCTCGAGGAGCAGCATCTCATTCTTGAAGTCGTTGAAGACGATGAGGTACTTATATAATATGTACAGCATGTCCGGCGCATCGTTGGTAGCTTCGCGGCTGTCCTTCACGGGGATATTCTCGAAGTAGCGGACAGCATTGAAGGAGGTGTATCCGTAGAGTCCGCAGTAATTGCTGTATTCGCCCTCCACGCGGAAGCGGGCGCGGAAATCGTTCAAGGCATTCTCCACCCGGTATGCATCGGTTATGGGATGCTCTTCGCGGCTGTCGTCCGGCAGGCGGAAGATAGCCGTGCCGTGGTCTATGCTGACACTTGCCAGCGGACACAGAGCGATGAACGAACGGTTGTTCTCACTGCCGTGATAGTCGGAACTCTCCATAAGTGCGCTCTGCGGAAAGATGTCACGCACCTTCAGATACGTGCTCACCGGCGTATGCAAGTCACCGAGCATGGTGCGGCTGATTGTTTTATAATCATATTGTTTCATTGTATCTTGTATTTTATTTCATTGTATCTCGTATTTTCAAATAGCTCATCACTTATCACTTATAACTCATCACTCAAATACGTCTCTATATCCTTATCCCCCCGTCCCGACACCGTCAGCACCACCACGTCCGTCGGCTTGAACCTCATCTTCTCCAGCGCACCCAGTGCGTGGGCACTTTCCAATGCGGGGATGATGCCTTCGAGCCGGGTCAGTTCGTAGGCGGCGCGGATGGCTTCGTCGTCGTTCACGGCGAGGACGATGGCACGTTTCTGCTTGGCAAGGTTGGCGTGCATGGGGCCGATGCCCGGATAGTCCAGTCCGGCAGAGATGGAATAGGGCTCTTCTATCTGTCCGTCCTCGTTCTGGATGACGTAGGTGCGCGAGCCGTGGATGATGCCCATCTTGCCGAGGGCGATGGTGGCGGCTGTCATTCCCGTTTCAATGCCTTTTCCTCCGGCTTCGGCGAGGACGATTTGCACGTGCGGGTCGTTGACGTAGTGATAGATGGTGCCGGCTGCATTGCTTCCTCCACCTACGCAGGCGATGAGGTAATCGGGGCATTCGCGTCCCTCGTGTTCAAGGAGCTGCTTCCTTATTTCTTCGCTGATGACAGACTGCAGGCGTGCCACCATGTCGGGGTAGGGATGCGGGCCGACGGTGGAACCTATCACGTAGTAGGTGTCCGACGGATGGCAGCACCAGTCGCGGATGGCTTCGTTGGTGGCGTCCTTCAACGTCATATTGCCGCTGGTGACGGGAACGACGGTGGCGCCGAGCATCTTCATCTTCTCCACATTGACGCGCTGGCGCTCTACGTCGGTCTTACCCATGTAGACGATGCATTCCATGTTCATCAAGGCGCAGACGGTGGCTGTGGCCACCCCGTGCTGCCCGGCTCCGGTTTCGGCGATGATGCGGCGCTTGCCCATGCGGCGTGCCAGCAATACCTGCCCGATGCTGTTGTTGATTTTGTGGGCACCGGTGTGGTTCAGGTCTTCACGCTTGAGGTAAATCCGGCAACCGTACTTCTCGGACAAGCGGTGTGCCAAGTAGAGTGGGGAAGGGCGTCCCACGTAGTCGCGCAGCAACTGGTCGTATTCACGCTTGAAGTCCTCACTTTGCAGCACCTTGAGGTAGGTGTTCTGCAACTCTTCTACACATTTGTGGAGGATTTCGGGAACGTATGCCCCGCCGAACTCTCCGTAATAACCTTCTTTGTCAACTAAGAAATTCATCATGTTATTTACTATTTGACGATTTACTATTTACTATTTCAGAAATCAAAACGCATTATTGCTTAAACGAAAAGAGCCCCGTCGCTTGGTGCGACAGGGCTCTTTTTGTTTTTTACTATATATTACATATATACATACGAGCGCTGCTCCCTTACGACTGTCGGAGTTGTAACGGGTGCCACCACCAATATGTATTTACTAACATTGTTTTCATTGACTTTTTTTGTTTTATTAGGGGCAAAGACAGTGCAAACCGAATGTATAATAAAATGAACTTGTTCATTTTTTATGCTGAGGTGCAGCCTGTCTTCGTTTTCGCGACAAATATAAGCACTTTGTTTTAACTGCCAAAATAAATATGACTTTTTTTCTGGATAAGAACATTTTTCTTGAAATATTGTTCTTATAAGTGTAGTAAAAACGAATATTCATTCAAAAAAAGAAAGGAACAAACTATGAATAGAAAACATTTAGTTGCCATAGGCGTGGTTATTGCTGTACTGTTGTTATTATACTGGCTTTTTGTGGCCGAAGATATGAATGCCTGGCTGAATGTAAACTGATTTTTCGGGATTTTCGTGTGGAGTTATTCGGATAAAGATGTATCTTCGCAAAAAAACATAGACTCATGAAAGGATTAAGTTATTCATTTTTGCGTGCTATATGTGCGCTGGTTATCGGTTTGGTGCTGGTGATGTTTCCCGACCAGGCCGGTGATTACTTTGTGATTACGATAGGTGTCATTTTCCTGGTGCCTTCGCTTGTCAGCATCATAGGCTACTTTGCACAGAGCACGGAGATGCGCAGCCGTTTCCCTGTCGAGGGGGTGGGCAGCCTGCTGTTTGGCTTGTGGCTGATTATCATGCCCGGTTTCTTTGCCGATTTGCTGACATTTGTATTGGGATTTATCCTGGTGATGGGAGGAGTGCAACAGATTGCCTCGCTTTCCGCTGCCCGTCGCTGGATGCCGGTACCGGGAGGTTTTTATGTGGTTCCGGTATTGATTCTGATTGCCGGACTGGTGGCGCTGTTTAATCCTACGGGAGTACGTTCCACGGCATTTATCATTATCGGTATCAGCAGTCTGGTCTATGCGGCTTCGGAACTGCTGAACTGGTTCAAGTTTACGCGTCGCCGCCCGAAGACACCGGATGCTTCTGTAAAGGCAGTGGACGATATTGAGGATGCACAAATTATAGAATAAAAAAACAGACCATCTGTTGAGGTTGAACAGATGGTCTGTCAGGAGTAAACGGATGGTCTGTTCATGCCACACGGACCATCCGTTTTTATTGTTTCAACCATTCATTTATCAGCTCCATCACTTGCTTCTTTTCCTCTTCGGGCAGTGTGCCGATGCGTGCCCGATGGCTTCCGCCGGGCTCTACGAATACATGGATGTTCTTCTTCCCTTTCAGCCAGGTCACTCCGGCAGCTGTCCACGGGTCGTTCTGTCCGTAGATGAATATCATTTTCGGGTCATTCTCTTTTAGGAACTTCGTGATTTTCTTGCTTAGGGTCTTGTCGAAGGGCATGTCTTTCAGCTCTTCGGGGAGCATGAGGCGGTGCAGGTAATCCTTGCTCGATTGGATGGAAAGATACTTCTTGAAAGGTTTCGTATCGTAGCCATAATAGCCCAGCTCGCGGGCGGCCTGCACGAAGAATGAGGCTGTGGGACTGTCGGCAATGAAGTAGTCGGGATTACTGATGTCGAGCAGATGGGCAAATATCTCATCGTCCGAGGCCGTGGTGGCAGGGATGCTGCTGACGGGAGTTCCCCACTGCCAAAGGGCAAAAGAATACTCCAGCACGCAATAGTCGTATATCTCTTCAACGGGTGCACGGAACTTGAGTCCTTTTTCATCGCAATATTTCTTAAAGCGGGGGAGCAGTGCGGCTTTCCGTTTCAACACTTCCAACTGGAAGTCCTCAATCCGTTTGCGGTCCTCCGGAGTAGACACTTTCCTGAGGAAAGGCTCGTGGCGTCCGTCTTCCGCCCCGTAGCAGAGCGGAGCTACATAAGGCACGGAAATATCCACGTCGTCCGGATAGAACGTGCGGTAGAGCAGGGTAGTCTGCCCGCCCTTGCTGATGCCGGTCGCAATCCATTTGCCGGGATAGATGCTTTTAAAGGCGTTGCGGACGGCGTGCAGGTCGTCTGCGGAATTCTCGGCGGTGAGGTATTGCCAGTCTTTAGGCTCAGGGGTGGATTCCAGGAAATAACGGTATTCCACAAAAATCATGTTGGCATCGAGCAGCTCTGAAAGTTCCTCGCGATACTTGGGATTGAGGGCATAGGCGGCTCCATAGCCTTCGGTTACAATCACCGTGGGACGGTCGAAGCCGACGTGGGAGACAATCACGCGCTGGCGGAAACTGCCCTTTTCGGGACAACGGTGGTCCAACGGCTGGGTAAAATAGGTTACATACTTCTCGGAGAACCGGGTGGACTCCAACGGACGGGTTTCCGTAATGGCGGAAATCCGACCCAGTTTTTGCTGCAGATCGGTTTGTGCCGGGGCAGCAGCCGAAACGAACAGCAAGGCAAACAGCAGGAACGCTGCATAGCAGTTACGTAAATTCTTCATGATGACAGGATTGTTTTATCTGACGGGCAAAGATAGGTTATTTCCCGCTTACCGCCAACAGTTGGCATGGACGAAAAAAAGAGAGAGAACTGCCTCGCGGCACCTCTCCCCCCTGCAAACTTAAAACAACCAACAAAAGAATGAGATAGGGATTAAGGATTCATCCTTCATCCTTCATTTTTCATCTTATAAACAGTAACTCGCGATATTTGGGCAACGTCCACATCTGATTGTCGACGATGAGTTCCAGCTTGTCGATGTGGTAACGGATTTCCTCCATCATCGGTACGATGTTGTCGTGGTAGGCGATGGCTTTTTCACGTTCACTCTCAATTTTGTTGGCCACTTTGCGCGCCTCGATCATGGCATCCACATGCTCCTTGATGAAGGCGGTACGGTCGGCAATCTCTTCGATGAGTTCCAGATTCTTGGCAGACAGTTTTGCAGCCTTCTCTGCGGGGAACAGGTCTTTCATCTTGTAGACGTTGTCAATCAAATCCGACTGATACTGTGTAGCTACGGGGATAATGTGGTTCATGGCCAAATCTCCGAGCACGCGGGCTTCAATCTGTATTTTCTTGGTGTACATTTCCCATTTCACCTCGTTACGGGCTTCCAGTTCCTTTTTCGTCATGACACCGATGGACTCGAACATCCGGATGCTCTCCGGTTTCAGGTAGTTGTCGAAGATGACGGGGACACTTGTCTCGCAGTCCAGACCGCGGCGGGCAGCTTCAGCTTTCCATTCGTCACTGTAACCGTTTCCATCGAAGTGGATGGGTTTACAAATCTTGATGTACTTGCGGATAACGTCGAGGATGGCGGAGATTTTCGGCTCCCCCTTTTCAATCAGTTCGTCCACATCTTTCTTGAATTCCACCAACTGCTCGGCAAGGGCGGAGTTCAGCGCAATCATGGCACTGGCGCAGTTGGCTTCGGAACCCACGGCGCGGAACTCGAAGCGGTTGCCGGTGAAGGCGAACGGGCTGGTGCGGTTGCGGTCGGTATTGTCTATCATCAGTTCCGGAATCTGCGGGATGTCCAGCTTCATGCCTTGCTTGCCGCTGAGGCTGACGAGGTCGTCCTTGGTGCTCTCTTCGATGTGTTCCAGCACCTGGCTCAACTGCTTGCCCAGGAAGGAAGAGATGATGGCCGGAGGCGCTTCGTTGGCACCCAGCCGGTGGGCGTTCGTGGCGCTGGAGATAGAGGCTTTCAGCAATCCGTTGTGACGGTATACGGCCATCAGCGTATTCACTACGAAGGTGATGAAACGCAGGTTCTCTTCGGGCAGTTTGCCGGGTGCGTGGAGCAGGATACCGGTGTCCGTACCCAGCGACCAGTTATTATGCTTGCCGCTACCGTTGACACCCTTGAAGGGCTTTTCGTGCAGCAGTACGCGGAAACCGTGGTTACGTGCCACTTTACGCATCAAGGCCATGATGAGCATGTTGTGGTCTACCGCCAGGTTGCATTCCTCGAAGACGGGAGCCAGCTCGAACTGGTTGGGAGCCACTTCGTTGTGGCGGGTCTTGACGGGGATGCCGAGTTTCAGCGCTTCGATTTCCAGTTCCTTCATGAAAGCGGCCACACGGCTGGGGATGGCCCCGAAGTAATGGTCTTCCAGCTGCTGGTTCTTGGCGCTGTCATGGCCCATCAGCGTGCGTCCGGTCATCAGCAGGTCGGGGCGTGCGGCGTACAACCCTTCGTCAACCAGAAAATATTCCTGCTCCCAGCCCAGATAGGCAACCACTTTCTTTACTTCCGGATTGAAATAGTGGCATACGTCGACGGCAGCCTTGTCTACGGCACGCAGGGCTTTCAGCAACGGTGCCTTGTAGTCCAGAGACTCACCGGTATAGGCGATGAAAATAGTCGGGATGCAGAGCGTGTCGTCTACGATGAATGCCGGGGAGGAGGGGTCCCATGCCGAGTAGCCACGTGCCTCGAACGTATTGCGGATACCGCCGTTCGGGAAACTGGAAGCGTCCGGTTCCTGCTGCACGAGCAGTTTGCCGGTGAATTCCTCCATCACGCCGCCTTTGCCGTCGTGTTCCACAAAAGCATCGTGCTTTTCGGCAGTACCTTCGGTCAGCGGATGAAACCAGTGCGTATAGTGGGTCGCCCCCATTTCAACCGCCCATTTCTTCATACCTGCGGCAACCTCGTCGGCTATGCTGCGGTCCAGCGGAGCTCCGTTGTCAATCACATCCGTCAGTTTGGCATACACCTTGCTCGGCAGATAGCGGAACATCTTCTCCTTGTTGAATACATACTTGGCAAAATACTCTGACGGACGTTCCGCCGGGACTGCCACTGCAACGGGTTTCTTCTTGAACGCCGTTTCTACTACTCTGAATCTCAATTTTGACATAATACCTTAGAGTTGTAATTGTTGGTTTAATAAAATATGAAATCATTATGCACCGTAGGCAGACTCGCCGTGTTCGTAAATGTCGAGTCCTTCTTCCTCCACACGTTTGGAAACGCGGAGGCCGTGGATTTTGTCGAGTCCTTTGAAGATGATGAATCCCATGCCTGCTGCCCATGCGCCTACTACGAGTGCACCGAATACCTGCGCTCCGAGAAAGCTCCAGCCTGCACCGTAAAACAGTCCCTCACTGGTGGAAAACAGTCCGGTGAGGATGGTTCCCGTGAAACCGCAGACGCCGTGTACGGAACTGGCCCCTACGGGGTCGTCAATTTTCAGTGTCCGGTCGATGAATTCCACCGAATAAATCATCAGGATGCCGCAGATGGTGCCGATGATTACCGACCCGAAGGGAGAAACCATGTCACAACCGGCCGTGATGCCTACCAATCCGGCCAGAATGCCATTCAGTGTCAGAGACAAGGAGGGTTTGCCATATTTCATCCAGCTTACCGCCAATGCAAAGAAACCGCCTGCGCAGGCTGCCAGATTGGTGGTGAGGAATACATGCGAGATGGCCCTTGCATCGTCCGTAGTGGCTGCTGCCAACTGTGAACCGGGGTTGAAGCCGAACCATCCGAACCAAAGGATGAATACACCCAGTGCCGCAATCGTGAGGTTATGTCCCGGAATGGCTCTTGACTTGCCGTCTTTGCCGTATTTCCCGATGCGCGGGCCGAGGATGGCCGCACCTACCAGGGCAATCCAGCCGCCTACGGAGTGGACGATGGTGGAACCTGCGAAGTCATGGAAAGTTGTTCCGAATGTTTCCATCATGAAGGAACCTGCCTCACCGTTCATCAGCCAGCCGCCGCCCCAAGTCCAGTGACCGGAAACGGGATAAATCAGCACACTGATGAAGATGGTGTAAACCAGGTACATGGAGAATTTGGTACGTTCTGCCATAGCGCCGGACACGATGGTGGCAGCCGTTGCGCAGAATACAGTCTGGAATACCAGGAAACCTTCCGTGGGAAGCCCGCCTCCGTCGTAGAACGAGAGGTCGAAGAAATGGGGCATTCCTATGAATCCGCCTGCACCGAACATCAGTCCGAAACCGATGAACCAGTAGAGCAGGCTGCCAAACATGAAGTCAACGAAGTTCTTCATCAGGATATTGGCCGTATTTTTTACTCTGGTGAAACCGGCTTCGACCAGTGCAAAGCCCGGTTGCATGAAGAATACCAGCATGGCTGCAAGCAGCATCCATACAGTGTTCAGTCCGTTGGTCAGTTCACCTACCGTATCGGGAGTGGCAATGGCTGTACTGTCTGTGGTTGAGGTGGCTTGTGCAAATATATCTGTAGTGAAGCAGAATGCTATGGATATGGCAAGGGCCATACGCAGTCTGTAGAGACTGCATTTACTATGTTTGTCCATAATTTCTTGTTGCTTTTAGTTGTATTGTATTTTCTTGGTTGTGGTTTGTAGCTGCCCGTTATCTTTCTTGTTCGGCATTGTAGAGTGCGATGTCGCCTCTCTCTGCAGTACGTATGCGTATGGCATCCTCAATGGGGATGACGAAGATACGTCCGTCGCCGATTTCACCGGTTTGTGCAGATTTGATGATGGCTTGTACGGTCTTTTCCGCATTCTTGTCGCGCACCACGATGGAGATAAGGATGCGCTCGATGGAACTGGTGTCGTACATGACACCACGGTAGATACGGGCTTGTCTGGATTTCCCGATGCCCCGTACATCATAATAGGAGAACCATTCGATGTCCGCTTCGAGCAGCGCGTCCTTCACGTCCTCGAACTTGGTCTTTCGGATAATAGCTTCAATCTTTTTCATACCTTAAATAATTTACGATTAGACAATTTACGATTTACTATTTGCCTTTCGGCGTGTATAAATCATAGTTCTTTGCTTTTAGAAGCTTAGTCCGACTACGAAATAGGCACCTTCAGACCTTGGATTCCAGGTTGCTTTGGCAAACAACGGGAGGGAGAAGGAATCGGTGATTTTGATGTCTTTTGATACTCCCAGGCTGACGTCGCATACGGCAAATCCGTTGGCTCCATAGAAGTCCGTGGCCCAAGGGGTAGCGCCTATCTCGGCCGTCCAGTCCAGACCGCCCAGTGTGAAGGGGGCTGCCACGGAGATGTAGGATGAATAAGCACGGTCACCGTCTTTGTCAATACCGTCGTCGCCTGCAAAGTTGGTGTACCAGTTTATGGCTACGGGGCCGAAATCATAGCCGATTTGCGCTTCGAACAGATGTGAGTTGGCAGCATTGTGTGCACCGTACTGGAAGTATTTGGCTGTCACCCCATCTCCGGTCACATTGTACCAGTAGTCCGTCACCGATACGCTGAAGCCTCCGGTTGAATATCCCAGTATGAGGTCGAACTCTTTCGTGTCCGAACTCTCGATGCCTACGGAGCCCCAAGCTCCCAGAGAGAAACCTTTGTAGGCGATGGATGCGCTCGGCTGGAGGCTTACCCCTCCCAAATCCTGGCCACGCCACACGTAACCGCTTACGAGGTCGACGCCTGCCGACGCTTCCACTTTATCCTGAGCCTTTGCCGTGAAAGGCATTGCCATTGATAACAGCGCCATTGCCATTATTCCCCATTTTACACTTTTTGTTTTCATACCTTTTTACCTTTAAGTTTAGAAAAATTCCGGATGATCAGTCCGACTCGATTATAGCAAGTACCTCGCTAATTCAATTGTTTTTTTTATTTCAGCCACTTCCGGATGCGCTTCATGGCTTCCACGCAGTCTTCGTGCTTGCCGAAGGCCGTTAGCCGGATATATCCTTCACCGCTGGGGCCGAAACCTACACCCGGTGTGCCCACTACATTGGCTTCGTACAGCATTTGTTCGAAGAACCGCCAGGAGCTTGTTCCGTCGGGTGTTTTCAGCCAGATGTAAGGAGCGTTCACACCGCCGTAGACTTTCAGCCCGGCCGTTTCAAGGCCCTGCTTCATGGTCCGGGCATTGTCCATATAATAATCTATCGTTTCCTTTATCTGCCGCTGTCCCTCCGGTGTGTAGATGGCTTCTGCCGCCCGCTGGGTGATGTAGCTGGTACCGTTGAACTTGGTAGATTGGCGGCGGTTCCAGAGCTTGTTCAGTGGGATGCGTTCGCCTTCCAGCGTGGCGGCAGTGAGTTCTTTCGGCACAACGGTGTAGCCACAGCGTACTCCCGTGAATCCGGCAGTCTTCGAGAAGCTGCGGAACTCGATGGCGCATTTCTTCGCTCCCTTTATCTCATAGATGGAGTGGGGTACGTCATCTTCGCGGATGAAGGCTTCGTAGGCGGCATCGAACAGAATCAGCGTGTCGTTGGCGAGCGCATAGTCCACCCATTTCTTCAGCTCGGGCTTGGTCAGGGTGGTGCCCGTGGGGTTGTTGGGGTAGCAGAGGTAGACGATGTCGATGCGCTTGTCCGGAATCTCCGGGATGAAGTCGTTCTCGGCGGTACAAGGCATGTAGGTGACGTTGCTCCACTGGCCGTTTTCCTCCAGTACTCCGGCACGTCCGCACATCACGTTGCTGTCTATATAGACCGGATAAATAGGGTCGGTCACTCCCACGCTGTTGTCGTGGCGGAGAATGTCGCCGATGTTTCCTGTGTCGCTCTTTGCTCCGTCGTTCACGAAGATTTCCGTAGGACCGAAGTGGATGCCTCGCGGAAGGTAATCGTGCTTAAGGATGGCTTCTATCAGGAAGTCGTATCCCTGCTCGGGACCATATCCACGGAATGTCCGTGCGTCAGCCATCTCCTCCACTGCCTTGTGCATCGCTTCGATGCAGACCGGTGGCAGTGGCCGGGTAACGTCTCCGATACCCAGACGGATGACCTCTTGCTTGGGATGTGTTATCCTGAAAGTATTTACCTTCTTGGCTATGTCTGAAAACAGATAACTACCCGGTAGCTTTAAAAAATGTTCGTTTACTAATGCCATAATCTTTTCTTGGTTGATAGTTGGTGATTAGTCAATTAATTCAATTTTGCCGTCGAATACTTTGGTGGCTTCTCCCGTCATCAGTACATGCCTGGTGGCGATGTCCCATCGGATGGTGAGTGAGCCTCCGTCCATGATGATGATGGATTCCCTTCCTGCGCGTCCGGTGAGGAAGGCTGCCACGGCGGTGGCACAAGCTCCGGTTCCGCAGGCTTGGGTGATGCCCGAGCCTCGTTCCCAGACACGCATCCTTATTTTTCCTTCTCCCAATATCTGGGCAAATTCTACATTGATGCGTCCGGGGAAGAGAGGGTGATTCTCCAGTTTGGGACCGATGACTGTAAGGTCGATGGCTTCAATATCATTGACAAAGATTACCAGATGCGGGTTTCCCATGGATACGGTGGTCCCTACATATCGTTCTCCGTCCACTTCGATGGGCTGTTCTTTCATCGGTTTGGCTCCTTTGCCGTCGTAGTCTGCCGGTTCGTCGGCAGGTATGCCCATGTCTACGGTTACAGAGTTGACCTTTCCGTCTGCCAAGTGCAGGTTTAGCATCCTTATACCTGACAGTGTATCGAGTGCGATTTCTGTTTTGGAGGTCAGTCCGTAGTCAAAAAGATATTTTCCGATGCAGCGGCTTGCATTGCCGCACATCCGGGCCTCCGAGCCGTCGGCATTGAATATCCGCATGCTGAAATCGGCCTTGTCCGAAGAACCGATAAGTACCAGACCGTCACTTCCAATTCCCGTATGCGGTGCACTCCATGCCCTCGCAAGTTCTTCCGGATGGCTGATAGGATATTGGGTCGTATCTACATAAATGTAGTCGTTTCCGGCACCGTGCATCTTGGTGAATTTTATAGCTCTTGTCATTTTGTCCTTTATCGGTTGGTTAATATATCCTTTTGTTTTATTTCGATGCAAATATACGACGTTTTGTTTTATAATTAACTGTAAAGCATATCTATTTTCTATTATTTTTTAGCGAAACTTTCATTCAATGAGAATATCTACTGTCAGGCTTTCAATTTAAAAGCATATGGCTTTGTTTTTATATAAATTGTAATCCATGTGAAAGTTTAGTTTGATTCAAAATAAGAAAAAAGATTTTTCATAGGGCTAATTGCTATCTTTTTGAAAACAATAAACCGCTCCATTGCGGACATAATGAAGCGGTTTGTTTGGTTTTTGTTTCTAAATGTATAAGGAGCGGCTATTTTTTCTTTAAAATTTCTTCCAGCACTACCGGTTCATTGGTTGTGATGAAATCTACTCCTTGGCTGATAAGCCATTCCATGTCTTTGGCTTCGTTTACGGTCCAGGCGTTTACTTTCATGCCGAGGTCGTGGCATTCCTTTATCCATTCAGGATGTTTTTGGAAGACACTGAAGTGATAGTCGGGACCGGCACAACCCCATGCTTTCAACTCCTTGGGGGTAAGGTCACCGGTCAGGTAGTAGACGGGGGTGCCTTTGGGTGCCAGACGGATAAACTCCTTGGTGGCATGTTGGGAGAAGGTAATATATTCCGTACGGTCCTCCAGTCCTTTGTCCTTTATCATTTTTACGATACCCTCTACGGCTCGTGTTTCCTGTTCGGGAGTCTTGTGGGCTTTCAGTTCGAGGATAAGGCGGGTTTTCAGGCTTTTTGCCTTGTCCAGATACTGTTGCAGGGTAGGGAGTTGTTCGCCGTTGTCCAGTTGTACGGCGGTGCATACCTTGGCTGTGGCATCTTGCATAGTCACGCCTTTAAAGGTGGCGTCATGATTGACAACCAGCTGATTGTCTGTGGTGAGCCAAACGTCGAACTCGGAGCCGTAGCAGTGGATAGAATCAGCCTTTACAAGTGCGGCAAGGGAGTTCTGAGCCGAACCGTCTGTAGTCCAGAAACCACGGTGGGCAATGACTTCCTGGGCCTGGATAGTGCCGCATGCAGCAAAGAGCAGGGCAGAAGCAAAAAATAGTTTTTTCAGATTCATAATGATTAGGGTGTTTTGTTTTGAACACAAAGATAAGTATTATATTTCTTTTATTAAATCTAACCCCTGAGTAATTTCAGTATGTACTTTCCGGGCATCACGATGCGGGCTTTCAGTTGGGGTGAGCTGTTCAACTCATATAGGATTTTCCAGATTTTCCCTCCCAGTTTTCCAAAATCTGTCAGTCTTAGGATGGCATTCAGATCGTGGATGTCGGTTACTTTCTGCCTTGCCAGTTCTTCCATCAGGCCTTGGTAATTATGCGTCTGTCTGTTGAGCGTGTACTCCGGTGGAGTCAGAAGAATCTCCTCCTTCCTTCTTCCCGTCTCCCCTTGGGGAGATAGAGAGGGGGTTTCTTTATTCTCTTTATTTAGTTTATTTGCTAAAGCGCTGCTTGTCTTGGCATCCCTGATTCTCTGCTGGTTAACCAGTCCACCGCGACGTCCGGCCTCCTTTTTAGCTTCTTGTTGGGCGTCCCATGGCTCCATGCGGCGGCTTAGTCCGGGGGATGAGAAGCTTGTCTCGTTCACCTCGAACAGTGCATAGTCATAGATGATTCGCTTCAGTGTGGCGGTTGTCACCCTTGCTTTTTGTGCCAGTATGGGAATCACTTTCAGGCTGGCTTTATATTCGTTCTGCAATCTGAGGAATTCGAGCACTGTCCAGTAAATGCCATATCCTTTCATACCTTCTTCTTGTATCATAATCATTAATTTTAGGTTGCTGCCGGCATTGGCATCATGTAGTAAATAAGCCTCCATAGCTTTTGATATTGGTGTTTTTTGTTAGTTTACTATCGGTCTCCATTCCATAAAGTTCTCAATCAGAAAAGTCCGCCAGCCTTGTTGTTCCGCGTCCCAATAGGCTACGTGAGCTTTAATGCTTGTCATGTCATGTTTCTTTTTGAAGTCGCTTTCGTAGGAAACAAGGGTTCCTCTTCCCATGTAGAAGCTGCCGTCCTGCTTTCGGTAGGCTATCAATGCATATCCGTATCGCATGTATTCCAATAGGGAATTTATGCGTTGTGCCATCCATTGTACAGACTCCATGCTCAATGTCGTGTTTTCCGTAATCCGTTTTTCCCATAGCTTTTTTGTTTTTTCTGTTTTGGATACAAATTTCTCCTCAAATTCAGTTTTTTCTTTTCCCATTTTTTATGTTTTTAGGGTTAGTAAATGTATGATAATCAGCAATGAAAAAGGGCTACTCCTTTCAGTACGGATGGCTACGCCCTTGCCTTGTTGAGGCTACACCATCCGACAAGAAAGGTGTAGCCCTTCTGTCCGGTTGCTGACGGCGGCAAAATTACTGCCTTTCCAGGTACTGAACTATCAGTGATTTATCCTTACATCATATCCGTATGGGTCAATCAGTGTGGTGTCTTCCCGTTTTATGATGGCCCATACCTTCTCCAATTCGGTGATTATGGTGCTGTAAGTCAAAGGCTTTTGCTCTCCTCTGGCTCTCTTTGTGAAGTTTTCGGATGCTACGAGCAACTTGGCTATATCCGTTATTTTTCTAATTTTTGTGCCTTCAAAATAGCCTGATTTAAAGGCTCTTAAGTAACCTACATAAACATGGGTCTGGTCTCCGTAGTAAACCCGTTCTGACAATAGCTTTTCATCCACTATGGAACTGTGTTCTTTTACTTTTGTTACTTTTAGTTTCTGTGTATCAGATTGATACGACATGCTTCTCTGTTCGTTACTGTTGAGATGCTTCTTTTTTTGAGTTCTTTCATTTGTGTAATTCTTCGTCGTTTAACTGTTTTTTATTCTGGTTAAAAAATGCGAAAGTATAAAAAGTGAGGGAGAAATAAGGGAATTTTGGTGGGAAATGTGAAGGGTGAGTTGTAAATGGTTGATATATAAGATGATATGCTGTTTAAAAAACGTACGTTTAATGAACGCAAAGATAGAGACGTTTTTTGTAATGGCAAAATGTTTGATAGAAAAATGTTCCTAATAATAAATAATGATAAGTATATTACATTGAATTTCAGCAGTATATGCAATATATGTAATCAGTTAAAATCTTCTTATTTTTAGCTCTTTGAGTATGTCTTGTATAAGTTCGAAATAGGTGTTTTTTTAACGTACGATTAAAAAACGCTTTTTTGTTTCTAATACGTTCGTTTATAGTCTCTTACCAAAAGGTAATGAACAACCGCAGAGAATCTGTTGACAAGAAGGGCATAGTGCTTGTCAAACTTCCCATAAAATGCTCGCAAGTGATTGAACTACAGTTCTGTAATAGTAGTTCAAAGCCCCCCAAGGAATACCTTTTTCTAAGTAAAATTAGCAAGAATAGAAATGGATAAAGAGACCGAAGTTTGGTTTGCTATGCGTGCCACATACCGCAGGGAGCTTGAAGCTATGCATCTTCTCGAAAAGGCAAATCTTGGCTGTTTCATTCCCATGTAATATAAGATAAGTATCCGTAGGGGCAGGAAAGTCCGTGCTTTGGTTCCCGTCATCCGTAATCTGGTTTTTGTCCACGCACGTCCTTCCGAAGTGCAGCGATTTAAGTCTCAAATTACTTATTTACAATATATTACTGATACCCGTAGCGGCCAGAAAATAATCATTCCCGACCATGATATGCAGCGTTTCATAGCCGTTGCCGGTACCTATAATGACCATCTTCTCTATTTCCAGCCCGAAGAACTGAATCTCTCCAAAGGTACGAAAGTCCGTATCACCGGTGGCGACTTCGAGGGTCAAGAAGGTGTTTTTCTAAAGGTAAAAGGTGCCCGTGATCGTCGTGTAGTGATTGCTATACAAGGTATCATCGCCGTTGCCATGGCGACCATCCATCCAGACCTCATCGAAGTAATCAAATAATCGTCGATAATCAATGATTAGTCATTGGTGATAAAATCATAACTCTGAAATCATAAATCAAAATAGCATGTCTCTTTTAGAAGAAGCACTCCTCCTTCAGCGTGCCGCGCACGATCTGATGTATTTGGGTATGGACGGCAGTCCTATCTATAGCGATGACTTGTCTCGTCGTAACAGCGAAGTCTATCGCTTGACCACAACTTTGTATAATTCTGGCACTTGGGGCACCACGGTGGAAGAGCAGGCAAATGTATGTCTTGCGCTCTTGAAGGGGTATAGTGCCTCGTTCATTGACCATGGTGAAAAACAACAGCATGTGCAGGAGGTATTGAGGCGTTGCTGGGATACCCTTGATACCCTTCCTTCCTCTTTGTTGAAACTCCGTTTGCTTACGGCTTGTTATGGAGAGGTTTTCGATGAGCCTTTGGCCGACGAGGGCCGTTCTATCATTGCTTCCTGGAGTGTTGCATCACTGACTGCCGAGCAGCAGGAAGCAGTTGATGAGTTTCAGAATGTGGTGGATAATCCTTATCCATGGGAGGAAATGGAATAAAAATGTATAAATAGAATTTCTCTTTGAAGAAAAAACGTATATTTGCATATAGCTTCTAAAAAAGAGAAATGAGATGGAACAGATGCGTAAACTGCCGATTGGTATACAGACTTTTGAAAAGCTGCGTGAAGAAAATTATCTTTATGTAGACAAAACAGCAATGGTCTATAAGATAGCATCCAATTCCACTCCCTATTTTTTGAGCCGTCCTCGCCGTTTCGGTAAGAGTTTGCTTATATCTACCTTCGAAGCTTACTTTCAAGGACGTAAAGATTTGTTTCACGGACTTGCCATCGAAAAACTGGAAACTCAGTGGGAGGAATATCCTGTATTGCATCTGGACTTGAATGCCCGTAAATATGAAACAGCCGGAGATTTGGTAGCCATGCTTAATCAATATCTGGAAAAGTGGGAATTGAAATATGGTGCAGAAAAGCAGGAGCGTAGTCCCGAAGAGCGCTTTGCCTATGTGATAGAGCAGGCGTATGCCCAGACGGGTAAGCAAGTTGTAGTATTGATTGATGAATACGATAAGCCTTTGCTTCAAGCTCTTTCAGATGAAAAGTTGACGGAAGAATATCGCTGGATATTGAAAGCTTTTTATGGAGTGCTGAAAAGTGCCGACCGTTATCTCCGTTTTGTTTTCTTGACGGGTGTGACGAAGTTTGCGCAGATTAGCGTGTTCAGTGATTTAAATCAGTTGCAGGACATCAGTACATGGCCCGACTATTCTTCTTTATGTGGTATTACTAAGGAAGAACTGCTCACAACGTTTACTCCGGAGATAGAACGTTTGGGTATTTCCAATGGAATGGACTTTGATACAACTTTGGAGCAGATGACCAAGCTGTATGACGGTTATCATTTTTACCCCCATTGTGAAGGGGTTTTTAATCCTTTCAGTGTATTGAATGCATGCAAGTCGAAGATTTTGGATAATTTCTGGTTTCAGACCGGTACTCCTACCTATTTGGTAAATTTATTGAAAGAGAGTGATTATGATTTGCGCCTTCTGATTGAGGGAGTTGAAGTGACGGCTTCCGCCTTTTTTGAGTATCGTGCGGAAGTAAAGAATCCGCTTCCCATGATTTACCAAAGTGGCTATCTGACCATCAAGGATTACGATAGGGATGTTTTATTGTACACTTTGGGTTTTCCCAATGACGAAGTACGCTATGGTTTCTTGAATTTTCTGGTACCTTATTATACAGAAGTGACTGATGATGAAACCGGTTTCCACATAGCCAAGTTTATGCGTGAACTCCGTTCCGGTGATGTGGATGCATTCATGGAACGCCTGAAAGTATTCTTTGCCGGTATGCCATACGATTTGAGCGATAATACGGAGCGTCACTACCAGGCTATCTTTTATGTGGTTTTCACTTTGATGGGACAATTTGTTGAAACGGAAATCCGTAGTGCCCGCGGTCGTGCCGATGCCGTGGTGAAGACGAAAGATACCATTTATGTTTTTGAGTTTAAACTGAACGGCAGTGCTGAGGAGGCTTTACGGCAGATTGACGAAAAAGGGTATCTGATTCCTTATACGCTGGACGGGAGGCGTCTTGTCAAGGTGGGGGTGAACTTCAGTAAGGAAAAGCGGAATGTAGACAGATATATTGTGGAAGATTGTGTTTTCTAAAATTGGAAATATGGTTACCATTAAAAATAAGGAATACGGTTCTAATATTAGCCTTGCCGCCATCTACAACTGCATGGCAAAGCAGCGGATGCTGGAATTGCGAAGAAACTGGACTTGTATGTAAGTCCTAACCTGAATAAGGAAGAGACAGCCCGGCGGATGGCTGAGGGAATTCTTTCTGCTCCGGTGAATATCATGTGTTCCCTTTGCAAGGCGGAACATCAGTTGCTCGAGGTGTTTGTCACGGCTAGTGCCAATGCATACGTGGTACGCAAGATACGCAAAACTCTCTATAAACTCCAGAAGTTCGGTCTTGTGCTGACATACGAGGATGATGCTAAAGGTGAATGGCACATGCTGATGCCTGACTCTGTACGAGATTCCCTCGCGGACTTTGTCCCGCAGTTTATGAATTATATAAATGCCGGCCAGCCGATACCTTCGGCAAAGGAAATCCGGATGCGGATGGCATTGCATCGCTTTTTGGATGGGGGGATGCTGGATTCAAAAATGACGTATTGTTGCTTACACATATGGACGTTAGAAGGGAAAATCCACGAAGGCTATTTCCCTTTCATCAGCCAGTCTGTAATCATTGACGTGGTTTCGGACATGTATGTCTCCGGTTCTTTTTGGGTTTATCTGGCTTTCAACGGATACTGAACATCTTTGTTACGTGGCTCACGCGCAGGGATTACCTTCGCTGCGAATTACAATTCTCGAGACATGTATAGCAGCGCAGATTTAGAAAGGTTTTATTTTCAGCACAAGACTGAGACTTTGCTGCATGGGGAGTCCCTCCAGTCCTTTTGTGTTAAGAATGCAGTCCCTTATAACCTCTTTCATAAGTGGTATAAGGATACGCGTAATAAAATAGTTTCAGTTCAAGTTGACGGTATTCCATGCGATGAAGAGATGGATGATATATCACCAACCGTTGATTCTCTAAAGTCATCGGACAGTACCGATAAACTTTCCCTTTCGTAAGAGTAGATTTCTATCAAGTAAATGATAAAATATATTTTGGTGAGATTACACTTTATACAAATAATGGGACAAATGACTTCTATCCGGATAAATGGAACTGCACGTTTGGTGGAATGGATTGACCTTAATTTTGTGAAGAAAAGAGGCTGAAAGGAGAGATGACCTAAATCTTAAATTCTAGATGACACAAATCCGAAAAAACTTAATTACCAATGTGATGTGCCTTATAGCTAATGTGCTGGTAGGATTGCTTTACACTCCTTATCTCGTAAAGGAGTTAGGGGTAGTCACATACGGAGTGTTACCGATAGCATTGGTGGTAAATCAATATATTATTATCTTGACCGACTCGCTTCAAAGTTCGGTTACGAGGTTCTATTCTTTAGAGTATAGGCAAAAGAATTACAAAAAAGCATCGGTTTACTTTTCATCAGCTATAGCTATAACAATATTGCTTGCTGTTATTGTTTTGCCTGTTATTTTTTGTCTTTTGCCGCAGATTGAAGCTTTGCTGCATATTCCGGATAAATTTTTTCATTCTGCTGGACTATTGATTGCCTACACTGTAGCAAGTCTGTTTGTGGCAGTTTGCAGTAACTGTGTCAATATTACAATTTATTCAGACAATCGACTCGACCTTATCAACTATCTTAAAATACTGAGGAATCTCGCAAAGTTAGTTTTCAATATTACGCTATTTACATTTTTGACAACAGATGTGTCGAATGTAGGATTGGCATCTGTGCTTGCTGAATTGTTGGTATTGGTTATAAGTATCATATTCTATAAGATAACAAAAAGTAAGGAAATACAGTTTGGCAGACGATTCGTTAGTTTTAAAGCAATGAAGCCGATTGCCAAGATGCTGACATGGGTGTCATTGATGAGTTTTTCGGGAGTTTTTATCTATAAGATTGATGCAATTCTTGTAAATAATTATTTTGGTCTATATAATACAGGTATTCTTGGGGCTATATCTGAATTCGGGTCTTATTGCATAAGTATAACGGGCGTTATAGGTGTACTGTACCGTCCGCTTATGCTTATAGCCTATTCTGAGGGTAGACATGATGATCTTGTGCGTACTGTTGTTGACGGGGCATATATTGTTGGACTGATTTCAAGTTTGCTTTGTGGCATAGTTATGGGATTATCAGTTCCCATTCTGAAAGTATGGCTTAACGATGAAATCTCGCATTACTGGTTATGGCTTGTAATCAAGATGTTTATAATCCCGATAACCACATTTGGGTCTACATACAGTATTATTTATAATCTTTGGAATAATGTGAGAAGCAGTGCATTGTGGAGTTTGGCTATTGCCGTTATATATGTTGGGACAAGCGTAGCATTATTGGAACTTGGTGTTAATATGACTGCGTTCCTGATTATTGGTGCTGTAGCTGCAATTATGCAGGGGGCTGTGCTTCACATTGCCATATACAGCCACATCTATCCTCAGTCTATGCCCAAAGTATATGTCAGACTATGGAGGTGTTGTGCTTATTTTGCGTTGGTGTTTGGGCTTTCCTTTGCAATAGATTACTTTATAAATGCTTCCAATCTGTTTACGTTATTGGTTGAGGGTGTGTTGGCATTGTTAGTGGCTTTGTGTGTTGCGCCAATATTCATTAATGCAGAGGATTTGGATGCCTTGGATGTGATACTACCTATAAAGACCGTGATGCGGTGGCTCAATTTTAATTGGACAAGACAAAATGCATAGACAAAATGAACATAGCTATTTATAATTATCAAGAATTTAACGAGTATATAGGTGGCATTGAGCGCGTGTCAATATCCCTAACAAGAAGTTTGATTAAACGTGATGTCAATGTGATTTTTGTTGCTGTGCATAAATCACAATACAATATAGAGTATAGGACTCCAGTACCGATGTTTTTTCTACCGGATGAGGATGCTACATCTGTAAACAATATAAAAGAGTTTAAAAGAATATTGGCAGAACAAAATATAGATGTTGTTCTTAATCAAGATGCCCATTCGTTGGCTTCGCACGAACTCGTATGGAAGGTGGTGCAAGGCACATCTGTAAAATATATTTCAGCCTTGCATTTTTGCCCAACGATAAGAAACTTGATATATAGACATCCTATAGACTGGAACATGTTTTCGTTCAGGGAGAATTGTCTTCGTCTGTTAAAGGGAATTGCTTATAAATATCCATTTTGTTTGTTCACAATGAAAAACGTAAAAAAGCATTATCGTAGATTGTATGAAGAGAGTAATCGTGTAGTGCTACTTAGTGAAAGGAACATTCCGGAGTATGCAAAAGTTGGCAGGTTGAAAAACACTAAAAAACTATGTGCAATAAACAACATGCTATCTTTTGAGAGGAAAGATGTAGATTGTACGAAGGATAATAAAATTCTTTTTTGTGCCAGAGTGTCCACTCAAAAAAGGCCGGAAAGGGCTTTGTATGTGTGGAAGGAAATATATAAAAAATTGCCTGGCTGGTCGATTGATGTAGTGGGTGATGGCAACTTACTTGACCGATTGAAACGACTTTCCGACAAACTTAACTTGGAACGTGTTACATTTCATGGGTTCAAGAATCCCATAGATTTTTATAAGTGTTCAAAAATATTCCTGATGACTTCTGATTATGAAGGATGGGGGCTTACTCTGACTGAGGCTATGCAATATAAATGCGTACCTGTGGTCATGAGTACTTATTCAAGTATTTTTGATATTGTTGAGGATGGTAAGAATGGTTGCCTTATACTAAACGTGGATTGCAAGACAATGGCAGATAAGGTGTTGTGGCTTGCGGAAAATCCACAAAAGTTGAATGATATGGCAGATGAGGCTTATAAGAAGACACAGTGTTTTGCTGCTGATAAGATTGCTGATAAGTGGATAAGTGTGTTTGAAGAGGTATTACATCAAAAAGATATTCTGAGATGAAACTAATATCTCTAATTGTGTTATTAATTTCATTAGTATTTTTTTATACGGCCCCTAATTATCCGTCAAGACCATTTATGGGGTTTTGTACAATAATAGCCATATTCTTAATTGTATTACAAATAAAAGGCTATTGTACAGACAAAGAATTAAAGAAAATTTATTTAAGACATTCTACTATATTTCTGATATTTTTTTTTATTGTATTCTTTCAAAGGGCTACTGATTTTTCTTTAGGCATAATAGATCAGGATTCGATTTCTGTATACGATTTGATATGGGCTTACGTTCCTTCTGTTGTCAGTAAAGCAAGTGCTCTTGCTCTTTTAGCTTTAAGTACTTTTTTGTTTGGGTATCATTGCTATAGCCCAAGGCTGTTGAAGGACTGTATATACACATATAAGTTTCGTAGTAAGTATTTTTTGGTAACAAGCGGATTCGGGTTGCTATTCGTATATGTTGCATTGACAGGTATTGGTGATTTTTCAAAGCATTCAGAAGATGAGAATATGGGTTTTTTGATGGTTGCTCAAGCTGTCTTGTTGGCAATTGTAGTAATTTATTCTTATGAGTATAAGAATAAAGTCAATGCAAAAAGTATAAGAATTTTATATTTTTTATTTCCATTGTCATTAATTTTATTTTATCTCTTTGTATATTTTGCTACAGGTAATAGAGGTGGTGCAATAAAAGTGTGTCTTATGTTATTAGCATCTTACGTATACATTGCAAAGGATGGTGTTAATTATAAGAGAATATTTGTGCTTTTTATTATAGGGGCTTTTTCGATGACTCTTATTGGCATCATAAGAATGCAAGAGACAAAAAATTTGAATGAAATATCTTCGTTGATTTCTGCAAAGGAAACAATTTCACCTTTAACAGTTGAATTATCAGGTAGTGTTAATACGGTTCATCTCGTTTTAGCAAATGTTCCTATTAAACAAAATTATAATTGGGGAACTTCGTTTATTAATGGTTTTTCGGTTTTAGTACCTGGTTTAAGTAGAATTACACATGGGGTTGCAGAACCGTCTGGAGAAACGATAACAAAAATGTATTTTGGTGAAAATATGCCAGATTGGGGATGGGGATTCGGCTCTTCATGTATTGCAGATGTTTATATTTCATTCGGAATTCTTGGAATTATAGTCATTTTCTTTTTTTTAGGTCGATTTATTCACTATTTGGAATATGGAACTTTTGTGGCTGATAAGTCTCCGTATTTTTTAATTCTTTCATTTTGTGTCTTTTCACAATTTCATTCCCTTTGTAGAGGCTCATTTTCTATATTGTTTTTAAGTTGGGATTATGCCGTTTTATTGGTATTCCTATTTGTTCAATGTTATAAAAAAAGGAAAATTATACATAATACATAAAGTCAGTTGCTATGGTAAATTCCAAACCCTATTATCCTGAAATTACCTGCCTCAAAGGTATTGCAATTCTGTTTGTTATAATGGGGCATTCGTTGACTCCAGTTTTAAACTTAGACACTGAAATCAGCCCGATATTGCGCTATATAATCGTTGAGCCCCAGATGTCGATGTTTTTCATTGCAAGTGGTTTTTTGTTTTCAGAAACGTTGGATTGGAGGACTTTTTTTAGTAAGAAATTTAAGCGGCTAATGATACCTTATGTGTCGTTTTGGTGCATCATGCAGTTTACTCATTCTGTTCTTGCAGGATTCACAAGGTCGGGGGGTTACGATATTGCCGATGAGATAGTGGCTTTATTTACAGGTGGTCATTATTGGTTTCTTTACGACCTTTTGCTGGTAATGATTACAACAAGGTTGTTCCGTAGTTTTAAGGGGGGATTGATACTGCTTGCAACGATAGCTGTGATATGCCGTTTGTCAATAAGCGATATGCCGACCAATATGTGGAGATATTTCCTTTATACCCCATTCTTTATCGCAGGCATCTATATGCGTAGAAACTATTCGGTAATCAGAAAGTTTGTATCAGAATATCGTTTGCCAATTTTTGCTGTTTCATTGGTGGGCTTTGTTTTGGCTTATATGTTTGAAGAAAAAGAAATGTTTATAGGTCGTATGGCAGGTGTTGTATTGTTTGTAACTATGTGCTATACAATACTTTATGATTTTAATGGGGGGGGATGAAAAGGTCTTTGGAAAGCTGGGGATTTTTCATTTTGGAAAATATTCTTTGCAATATTACCTCAACCATATTCAAACGGCAATGGTGACGATAGCAATCGTTTCGCACTTGCATCTTGATTTTCCATGCAGCCACTATGTAGAATGGCTGTTAATATCTGTTTTGATGACGCTATTCTCGTATATAGCTCTATTGGTAGAGAAACGTTTTAAGGTGTTGCGCATCATGACAGGTTTAGAATAAAACAAAAATAGATGAAAATACTGTTTGTTTCCGAAAGTTATTATCCATATCAAAGTGGTGTGCCGATGGTGGTGAAATATCTGGCCGAAGGTCTTGCGGTTGATAATGAAGTAACTGTTGCTACATCAATTTCTCCGACAGAAGAATTGCCTGTCGGGGATGAATATAATGGGGTGCATATCCGGCGTTTTCTTCTGTGGCACAACATAGCCAAGAGGGTGAAAGGCGATTTATTGGGTATCCGAAGTTTTGTACTTAACGGTTCCTTTGATGTTGTTATAATAGAGTGTGGACAGGCAATGACAACTGATGCTCTGTTGCCCATAATGAGCCAGATAAAAGTTCCGTGCATTCTTCACGCCCATGGTTTATCGGGATTGCTTTGTAAGCCATTCGGCTTAAAGTCTGACTTCAAGCATACCATTGGCGGCACATATAATTGGTTGCGTATGCAGATTTACTACGGCTATACTTTCAAGCGTCAATGTAAATATTTTGCGGCATCCATTAGCTTGACTGATTGCGATTCGGGATTTGATTATGTCACTAAGAATATTCAAAGTAATTATGTGCTTTGTAATGCGGCTGATGACGCATTTTTTGAGAAGGCAGAGGAACAATATGAATTGCCTACTGATGGACGACCATATCTGATTAGCATAGCCAATTATACGGTGGTAAAGAACCAGATAGAAATGATGCGTCAGTTCTACAAATCAAAGCACAAGGAATACGCCCTTGTCATGATAGGTTCAAAGAAAACTCCTTATTACTATGAGTTGCAAAAGGCAAAAGCTAAATTTGACAGACAGTATGGTGAGCGTTCGGTCTTTATGTTTACCGGAATAGACCGTAAGTATTTTCCCTACATCTTGGACAAGGCTTCTGCCTACTTGGTTTCCAGTACACATGAAGAATTTTCTATATCTGTAATAGAGGCAATGGCAAGGTCATTGCCGTTTATAAGTACTAATGTGGGAAATGCTCATCAACTACCTGGTGGCATAGTTGTGGATGACATACGTGATATGCACTTGACAATAGATGCAATGTTAGGTAATGACAAAGAACGTGCCAGGCTGGGTAAAGAAGGAAAGCAATATGCTTTTGAAAATTGTCGTAGGCGTACAGCTGTGAAAAAAATGGAAAGTATAATACACAAAGTTTTGCAGCAACAAGTGAAGAGCAACAAATATTAGCGTATATGAAAACAATACTTTTTATATGTCCGTATTTCGGTAAACTGCCAATTGCTCACATGAAGTTGTGGTTGTTGTCATGCGAAAAGAACCCTACTATCAATTGGTTGATACTGACGGACGATTATACGGAAGAGTTGAAATACCCGTCAAATGTGAAGGTGGTTTATACAACCTTGGAAGCTATAAAGCAACAGGTGCAAAAGATGTTTGACTTTCCTATATATCTTGACCATCCATATAAATTATGTGACTATAAACCGGCCTATGGTTATATATTCCCTGAATACACCAAAGGTTATGACTATTGGGGACACTGTGACATGACGGATTGTATTTTTGGAAATTTGCGTAAGTTTTTGACTGACGAGTTCCTTACTGGTGCGGACAAGTTCCTGTATCTTGGCCATATGACCATATATAGGAACACCGATGAAGTGAACCATAGAATATTTGAGGACGTGTCATTCCGAAAAAACAATCTAAAAGAAATTTTGGGGTCGGAACGTAATTGGGCTTTTGACGAGCTGAATCCTATAAGTATAAACACCATATACATGGAGTACGGATGGAGAATAAAACGTTTTGATGAAATGTACGCTGATATAAAAGCCTCTGAGAAAAATTTTGTGACAGGCAAATACGATGAACGTTTCATATATAAAGGGCCATCTGAAGGGAAGCATGTTTTCGAGTGGAATTCAGGAATCCTGACAGACTGGATACTTCATAAAGATGGTTCCTTGACATCTCGGGAATTAGGCTATGTGCATTTTCAGAAGAGATGCATGAAGGATAAGGTTTCTGAAACCATCAGATTCTGCATCGTACCGAATGCGTATATAGATACCCCTAATAAGATTGACTTGGCTTTTGTTCGCAAACATACAAAATATTGCAGATACATGTATCCGCAATATTTTAAGTTACGATATAAAAACCTGAAATTCAAATTAAAGAACAGCATCAAAAGATTTTTTGTGCATGAGAGACCATAATATATTCGTAACCATAGCAATTCCTTTTTATAATTCTGAGTGTTTCCTTGCTGATGCCATTCAGTCAGTTGTGAACCAGACTTATATAAACTGGGAATTATTGCTGATGGATGACAACGGAACAGACGGTTCACGTAAAATTGCTGAAAAATTTGCAGCAAAAGACAAAAGAATACGATTGGTTAGTGATAACGAGAATCACGGGCTTCCCTCTCGTCTTAATGAAAGTGTAGAGTTGGCCAAAGGTGAGATATATGTCCGTATGGATGATGATGACATTATGGTTGCGGACAGAGTGGAAACGCAAGTGGAGTACCTGTTGGAACATCCGGACGTTGATGTAGTGGGGGCGTCAGCAATGATAATTGATGATAAAAATAATATTATACGTTCCTCTGATATGAGCGGTGTTTCTACTGGGTTTATACATCCTACGGTTTGTGGGAGGACAGAATGGTTTCGTAGAAACAAGTATAATGAGAAATGTCGTAGATGCCAAGACTGTGAACTCTGGCTTCGGACGGCAGGCAGCAGCAATTTTTACAACATAGAACGTCCGTTGCTGTTCTACCGTGAATTTGGTATACCGTCCTTGAAGAAAAATCTGAAAGCTCATCAGGCGCAACGCTATATCTATCGTGGTTACAAGCAATATGGAAAATCATTTGCATGGTATCTTAAATCAATTATAGTTACATATGTAAAGGATGCTGTTTATCTGTTTTTTGCTGCTATAGGAAAAATGGATTTTTTGGTGGGTATGAGAAAAAGAAAGCAGCTGCCGAAGGAACTATGGTTGCCGGAGGTAAGTATAGATATTTAAGCTATTCAAAGGATTCTTGTTTGGGGAGATAAGCAATACAAAGATGAAGCTTATTCATGTCTTTTCTATATTCGCTACTGTCGAAAGCTTTTTTGACGGTCAGTTTAAGTACTTGACAGATCAAGGTTACGAGGTTGTGGTAGTGTCAAGCTATGCGCAAAATGCCGAGGCGGTTTGTAAACGAAATGGTGTGCGCTTCGTGCCTGTCAATATTCCCAGAAGTGTATCACCAATGGCAATAGTTAAGGCGGTAAGGAAACTTTGTTTACTGATTCGTGAGGAAAAGGTGGATGCCGTGTTTGGTCATACTCCAGTTGGTGCTTTGTGTGCCATGATAGCGGCAAGAGTATGTGGAGTGAAGAGCCGTGTGTATTATCGGCATGGAGTAATTTACACTACAATGCAAGGATTGAAACGCACGATATTCAAGGCTGAAGAACGATTTGTAGCTTCGCTTGCAACAAGTGTTGTGAATGTCAGCTATTCATTGTCCAAGCTTGCTGTTATTGATAGACTGAATTGTGTTTCCAAACAAAATGTTATAGGGCATGGAACGTGTGGCGGTATTGATGCTTATGACGTTTTCAACCCCCAATGGATTGATAATGAAAAATTCATGAGGTTGAAGGCAAATCTTGGAATTGGCAAACCTGATATTGTGTTTGGATTCTGTGGACGTATATGTAATGACAAGGGCATACCGGAATTGGTTAACGCTTTTAATATGTTCCAAAAGAAACATATTGATTTGAAAGCAAAATTATTGTTGATAGGTATTATGGATGAACGTGACATTCTACCACAAGCTACCAGGGATGCAATAAAGGATAGCAAAGACATCGTGGTATCAGGATGGATAAAGAAGAGTGAAATCCCTTATTATTATTCTATGCTTGATGTGTTTGTATTTCCATCTCATCGCGAAGGCTTTGGAATGTGTGTATTGGAGGCATCGGCTATGGAGAAACCGATACTTGATAGTCGCGCACATGGTTGTGTTGATGCCATTGTAGAGCATGAAACAGGTGAATACATAAATTTGTCGGCAGAGGGGATATGCAGAGGGATGGAACTGATGCTTGATGCCGACTTACGCAAGCGGCTTGGTGAGAACGGACGTAAACGAGTGTTGGAATGGTATGATTTTAAGATAATGTGGCCGTTGGTCGGGGATTTGTATAAGAAAATTTTAAAGTAGAAGTATGATTAATAGGAACACATCTTATTTGTTGATTTTGATTGAAGTCGAATCGTAAGCACTCAATTTAGAGCTCAAAATTGAAATGTTTACCTTCGCAGCGAATCAAAATTAGAAATATATGTATAGCAGCAGAGATTTAGAAAGTTTTTACTTTCAGTACCAGACCGAGTCTTTGTCTCATGGTGAGTCCCTCCAGTCCTTTTGTTTGAAGCACAAAGTTCCTTATAACATCTCTCACAAGTGGTATAAGGATACGTGTAATCAAATAGGTTGCTATCAAATAATTACTGTAATGGATTTTGATGCATTGGCTTCTCCTTTGGGGTACTCTTCTTTCGTGCATGAGGATTTTGAAGATTATTATCATTTTGTTATTGGAGAGTAAGTTTTTAAGGGATACAATTTCTTAGTTAGTCCTCAATCTTATTTTTTAATCATGTATTTTCATTTTTTCAAGAGGGTGATTGACTTCATTCTCGTATTTTACGTGTTGGCTTTAATTTGGCCGATACTGCTTCTTGTTGCCCTTTGGTTACATTTTGCCAATAAGGGTACCGGAGCCTTTTTTACTCAGGAACGTCCGGGAAAGAATGGAAAGATATTCAAAGTAATCAAGTTTAAGACTATGACGGATGAACGGGATGCGGATGGAAATCTGCTTCCGGATGCTCAGCGTTTGACTAAAGTAGGACGCTTTGTACGCTCCACCTCGATAGACGAACTTCCTCAACTGATAAATGTATTGAAAGGGGATATGGCCCTGATAGGCCCTCGTCCTTTGCTTCCCCAATATCTGCCGTTATACAGCAAGGAACAGGCGCGTCGTCATGAAGTCCGTCCGGGGATTACGGGCTGGGCACAAGTGAACGGTCGCAATGCCATCAGTTGGACACGGAAGTTTGAACTAGATGTGTGGTACGTGGATCATTGCTCTTTTTTACTCGATTTGAAAATCATTTTTATGACAATAAAGAAGGTCTTTGTACGCGAAGGTATTAGTTCGGAAACTTCGGTTACGATGGAGGCTTTTACTGGAAATAATTAATATTGCAAAATGTATTTATATGGTGCCAGTGGTCATGCCAAAGTGATCATTGATATATTGCGTGCGAATAATGAACCGATTGAAGCATTGTTTGATGATAATGAAAAAATCCATACTCTTTTTGACTATCCCGTATTACGTTCGTCGGAAGTCTGTGGTCCGTTGATAATCAGTATCGGGAATAATGGTGTTCGTAGAAAGATAGCAGAAAAGCTACAAGTGGAATATGGCCGGGTTTTTCATCCTTCGGCAATTATTTCGGAAAAGGCTATAATAAAAGAAGGTACTGTTGTAATGCAGGGGGCTATCGTTCAGTCAGATTGTCGTATTGGGAGTCATTGTATCATTAATACAGGTGCTTCGGTAGATCATGAATGTAGGCTTGGGGATTATGTACATATTTCTCCTCATTGTACACTTTGCGGTAATGTACAAGTGGGTGAGGGGGCATGGATTGGTGCCGGTAGTGTAGTCATTCCTGGAGTAAAGATTGGGAAATGGAGTATTGTAGGTGCTGGTTCAGTTGTCACAAAGGATATTCCGGATGGGGTTTTAGCGGTAGGAAACCGATGTAAAGTAATCAAGAATATAGTTTTGTAAATCATATATATCTTATGGACAAGCAAATTTATCTCTGCCTCGCCCACATGAGCGAATCCGGATTGGAACAGAAATATGTAAAGGAGGCATTTGATACCAATTGGGTAGTACCTTTAGGACCTAACGTAAATGCTTTTGAGGAGGATTTGAAACAGTTTACGGGCGACACACATGAAGTGGTGGCACTGAGTGCGGGTACGGCAGCAGTACATTTGGCATTGATAGTCTGCGGTGTCGGTCCGGGAGATGAAGTGCTGGTGCAAAGCTTTACTTTCTGTGCCTCTTCGCATCCTATCACTTATCTGGGTGCCAAGCCTGTGTTTGTGGGTTCTGAGCCGGAAACTTGGAATATGGACCCTGTGCTGCTGGAGGAGGCGATAAAAGACCGTATCGCCAAGATAGGAAAGAAGCCAAAGGCGATTGTTCCGGTGGCTCTCTACGGTATGCCTTACGATTGCAAACGGATTATGGAAATTGCCGACCGTTACGATATTCCGGTAGTGGAGGATGCTGCCGAGGGCTTTGGCTCTAAGTTTGACGGACGGATATTGGGCACTTTCGGTAAGTTCGGTGTGCTGAGTTTCAACGGGAACAAGATGATTACGACTTCGGGGGGCGGTGCCTTGGTTTGTCAGAGTGCAGAAGATAAGAATACCGTCATGTGGTATGCTACGCAGGCGCGTGATGCTTATCCTTACTATCAGCATACGGCCATCGGCTACAACTATCGTATGAGTAATATCTGTGCAGGTATCGGTCGCGGACAGATGATGGTGGCACAGGCGCATATCGACCATCACAAGCATGTGCAGGCTCTTTATGAGGAACTGTTGAGAGAAGTGAAAGGCGTGCATATCCATCGGCAACCTGCCGATCCGCGTTATGATTCCAATTTCTGGCTTTGTACGGCTACGTTGGATGCTGATGTGAAGGTGCAAGGTCAGGAGAATGCCTATAAGGAGGTGATAAAAACAGCCGTAGGCGGTGCTGCAGGTGTGATAAAGGCTGTGGAGAGTGCTACGACAGATTGTCAACCCAATGACAACGTGGAGGCATTGCGTGTGTTTATGGCAACAAACCGGATTGAAACCCGTCCGGTGTGGAAGCCCATGCACAAGCAGCCTGTATATGTGGATGCTGTGGTTTACACCAACGGAGTGGAGGAGGAAATCTTTAAGGTAGGTTTTTGTTTGCCAGCAGGTCCGTGGGTGACAGATGAAGATGTGAAATACATCGTTGAAAAGATAAAGGAAGCCATTCTCTAAGTGTAGTTGCGCAAAGCGCATTAATCCATCAATCATAACCATGAACGTATTAGTAACTGGAGCTGCCGGTTTTATCGGCAGCAATCTCTGTATGCGCCTGCTGGAGGAACAGCTCGATACCCTTGTAGTGGGTTTGGACAATTTGAATACCTATTATGATGTGAACATTAAGCAATGGCGGTTGGAGCAATTGACGAAGTTTGGAAACAGATTTGTCTTTGTCAAAGGAAACATAGCCGACAAAGCACTTGTCGACAAGCTGTTTGATGAGTATCAGCCGCAAATTGTTGTGAATTTGGCAGCACAGGCGGGGGTGCGTTATAGCATCACGAATCCGGGTGCCTATATCGAAAGCAATCTGATTGGCTTTTATAATATATTGGAAGCCTGCCGCCATTCGTATGATGAGGGCAGGGAGGGGGTGAAACACTTGGTCTATGCTTCTTCGTCGAGCGTGTATGGCTCGAACAAAAAGGTGCCTTATTCTACCGATGACAAGGTGGATAATCCCGTGAGCCTCTATGCTGCTACAAAAAAAAGTAATGAACTGATGGCACATGCTTACTCTAAACTTTATGACATTCCGTCCACAGGTCTCCGTTTCTTTACGGTATATGGTCCTGCAGGTCGTCCGGATATGGCTTACTTTGGTTTTACCGATAAGTTGCTGAAAGGTGAGAAAATCAAGATATTTAATTATGGGAACTGTAAGCGCGACTTTACGTATGTGGATGACATCGTAGAAGGCGTGATGCGTGTGATGGCAAAAGCTCCTGAACGTAGGATGGGTGAAGATGGTCTGCCTATACCGCCTTATAAAGTTTATAATATAGGCAATAATCATCCTGAGAACTTACTGGATTTTGTCCAAATATTGCAGGAGGAACTGATAAGGGCAGGTGTATTGCCTGCCGACTATGACTTCGAGGCACATAAGGAATTAGTACCGATGCAACCGGGTGATGTGCCTGTGACTTATGCGGATACTACTGCTTTGGGACGGGATTTCGGTTTCAAACCGAATACTTCGCTTCGGGAAGGCCTCAGAAATTTTGCTGAATGGTATAAGGACTTTTATATGAAATAATCCATCATTGATTTATATAACCCAATTGAACTGACATGAAAGATTTTGAGAAACTGCGGATTGCTGTAGCCGGTACCGGATATGTAGGACTGTCTATTGCGACACTGCTGGCACAACATCATAAAGTGACTGCTGTGGATGTGGTATCTGAAAAGGTGGAACTGATTAATAATAAGAAGTCGCCTATTCAAGATGAATATATCGAGAAGTATCTTTCGGAAAAGGAACTCAATCTGACAGCTACGCTGGATGGCAGGTCTGCCTACAAGGAGGCTGACTTTGTAGTAATAGCGGCACCTACCAATTATGATCCTCAGAAAAACTTTTTCGATACGCATCATATAGAAGATGTGATAGACCTTGTTCTTGAGGTTAATCCGGATGCCGTGATGGTGATTAAATCAACCATTCCTGTGGGGTATTGCCGTTCGCTTTATGTGAAGTATGCACCAATGTTTCAGTATAAACCGGAATTGAAAGGAAAGAAATTTAACCTGCTTTTCTCTCCGGAGTTTCTAAGAGAGAGTAAAGCTCTTTATGATAACTTGTATCCTTCGCGTATTATCGTTGGTTATCCGAAGATGATTGATTTGGAAGGCCGGGTGTCAGCGGAAGAGAATGCGGCAGTTCGTGCCATCGGAAATCCTGAGGTGGAAGAACTTGCACGTATATTTGCCCGGCTGCTGCATGAGGGTGCATTGAAAGAGAACATTGACACGCTCTTCATGGGCATGAAAGAGGCAGAGGCGGTGAAGCTCTTTGCAAACACTTATCTGGCACTGCGTGTGTCGTATTTCAATGAACTGGATACATATGCCGAGATGAAGGGGCTGGATGCGCAAGCCATAATCAATGGTGTAGGTCTGGATCCCCGTATCGGTACACATTATAATAATCCCTCTTTCGGTTATGGTGGGTATTGTCTTCCCAAGGATACCAAACAGTTGCTTGCCAACTATGACGATGTGCCTCAGAATATGATGTCGGCGATTGTGGAGAGTAACCGTACGCGTAAGGACTTTATAGCCGATAGGGTGCTGCACATTGCCGGTGCATACGGAAGTAACAGTGTATATGATGCGGAGAAAGAAAAGGAGGTAACTATTGGTGTATTCCGGTTGACCATGAAGTCAAACTCGGATAATTTCCGCCAGAGTTCCATTCAAGGGGTGATGAAACGTATCAAGGCTAAAGGTGCCAAGCTGGTGATTTATGAACCTACATTGGAAGATGGCAGTACTTTCTTCGGCTCGCTTATCGTGAATGACTTGGAGGAATTTAAACGTATCTCGCAGGCCATTATTGCCAACCGCTATGATGCATGTTTGGATGATGTGGCTGACAAAGTCTATACGAGAGATATTTTTAAACGTGATTAAATAAGGTATCTTATTTATATCTGTTTCATGAAGAGACTTTTTGTTTTGCATCAATCGTCTTATAATTAAGACTTTATCACTTTTCTCAGAAAAACTACTCCCAAGCACCTTTTTTCTTTGGCTACATAGTTTTTAATCCTCACCTTTGCATCGTTGATCAACGAAACGTGTGAATAGGAAAACGAATTTAAATCTCTAAAGAAAAAAGTATGAGTGTAATTTTCAGGACGGTGGAGAGACCGTCGGACCCCAGGGTTGAAAACTCTCCCAAGAAGTATTATCCGCAGTTGGTAACATTGGGGCAAAGCGTGGATTTGGCGTTTATTGCACAGAAGATGCAGGACCGCTCTTCTCTGTCTATCGGTGACATCAAGAGTACGATGCAGAACTTTGTGGAAAAGCTGAAAGAGCAGTTGCTGGAAGGAAAGACGGTTAATATAGCCGGGCTGGGTGTCTTTATACTGGCAGCCAAATCGAAAGGTGAGGAAAAGGCTGATGACGTGACAGCCAAGAGTGTGGAGAGCGTCCGTATCTGTTTTCAGGCGAATAGGGAACTGAAGATATCGAAGGCTGCTACCCGTGCTGGAGAAAGGCTGGATTTGGTGAGTTTGGATGATTATCTTAAGGGGAAGACTTCTACAGATGGCGGCTCCGGTTCGGAAGGAGGAGGTTCGGATTCGGATGGAGACCAAGGTGAGAATCCACTGGGATAACAGTAGCTATGAATTATTAATCAGATAATGGATAATCTTTATGAAGAAAACGTGGAATGTGATTTTGAAACTTATTATTGCCGTAGCGAGTGCTGTGGCAGGTGTGATTGGCGGACAGACAATGATGTTTTAGTCCGATAGGATTTGATAAATAAAAAATGAGAAGAGCTGCTGGCAGGAAATCTGTCGGCAGCTCTTTTTTTAATCCTTGTATGCTTCTTCGTGTACCCCCGCTACTGCTCGTCCGCTGGGGTCGTTCTTTCCTTGGAAAGAGGCGTCCCATGCCAGCGCTTCGGCGGTGGAGCATGCCACACTGGGTACGCTGGGAACACTCCGGGCTGCGCTTTCACTGGGGAAATGCTCTTCGAAGATGGTGCGATAGTAATACTCTTCCTTATTTTGCGGGGTATGTATCGGGAAGCGTTCGGCGGCATGTGCCATCTGTTCGTCGCTGACGGCAGCGGCAGTGACGGCTTTCAGCGTATCAATCCAACTGTAGCCCACACCGTCGGAGAACTGTTCTTTCTGCCGCCAGGCAACGCTCTGGGGGAGTATGTCGGCAAAGGCTTCGCGGACTACTTTCTTTTCTATCTCCTTGCCGGGGCACATCTTGACTGCCGGATTGATGCGCATGGCAACATCCAGGAATTCTTTGTCGAGGAAGGGGACACGTCCTTCTACTCCCCAGGCTGCAAGGCTTTTGTTGGCACGGAGGCAGTCGTACAGATGCAGTTTGGAGAGCTTGCGCACGGTTTCTTCGTGAAAGGCTTGCGGGGTGGGCGCCTTGTGGAAGTAAAGGTAACCGCCGAACACCTCGTCTGCACCTTCGCCGCTGAGTACCATCTTGATGCCCATGCTTTTGATGACACGTGCCAGCAGATACATGGGGGTGGAGGCGCGGACAGTGGTTATGTCGTAAGTCTCAATGAAATAGATGACGTCGCGGACAGCATCGAGGCCTTCCTGAACGGTATAGTTTATCTCGTGATGCACGGTACCGATATGACGGGCCACTTCGCGGGCTTTAATCAAGTCGGGAGCACCCTTCAAGCCGACGGCGAAGGAATGGAGCTGCGGCCACCAGGCATCTGCCTTGTTGTCTGTCTCGATGCGTTTGGCGGCATATTTCTTGGCGATGGCAGAGATGACGGAAGAATCGAGTCCGCCACTGAGCAGGACACCGTAGGGGACGTCGGACATCAACTGGCGCTGTACGGCGGCTTCAAGTGCGTCGTGCACAGCCGTGACTTGTGTGCTGTAGGCTGTCCGGCCTATCGAAGCCGGCGCGGCATTACGTTCGGCGGCAGGAGTGTAGTTGTCCTTCACAGCGGCATAGTCCATCCAGTCGCGGGTGTACCAGCGGTGCATCTTGCCCTCGCGCCCACGGTAGTAGTGGCCGGGAAGGAAAGGCTCGTACTCGTCGCAGAAACCCTCAAGGGCTTTCAGCTCACTGCCGAAGTAGATGTGTCCGTCTTTGTCGCGTCCTATATAAAGGGGGATTACGCCGATGGGGTCGCGGGCGATGAGGTAATCGTCCGTTTCTTCATCATAGAGGGCGAAGGCGAAGATGCCGTTCAGCTCTTCGAGGAAGCGGATGCCTTTGTCTTTGTAAAGGGCAAGGATGACTTCGCAGTCGGAACCTGTCTGGAAGGCGTATTTTCCGGCATAGCGGGCACGGATGTCGCGATGGTTGTAAATCTCGCCATTGACGGCAAGCACCTGTTTGCGGTCGGGTGAATATAAGGGTTGTCCACCGGATTCCGGGTCGACAATGGAGAGGCGTTCGTGGGCGAGGATGGCGGAGCCGCCTACGTAGATACCACTCCAGTCCGGTCCGCGATGACGGATTTTCTGCGCCATCCGTAGCACTTTGTTTCTCAACTCAGGAGTTTGAGACTGTATGTTGAAGATTCCTGCTATTCCACACATGAGAATTAAAAATTAAAGGTTAAAAATTAAAGAAAGGGAAATCATTTCTTGTTTTCTTTTAGAGGTTCGAGGTAACGGTCTATTTCTGTTGCCACTCGTCGTCCGTCGGCCAAGGCACGTACTACGAGGCTGGCGCCGTGGGCGGCATCGCCTGCCACGAATACGTTCTCTGCAAACTTCGGTTGCTCGGGCTTGAGGAAACCCATGGCAAGAAGCACCATATCGGCTTCGATGACCTCTTTCTTACCCGTAGATTTCATGGTAGGGCGGTTACCGTCTGTTGCCGGAAGCCACTCCACTTCTTCCACTTCCACACCGCATACCTTGCCATTCTTCCCGATGAACCGGGTAGAGGCGAGGGACCATCGACGGGTACAGCCTTCTTCGTGGCTGCTGGTGGTTTTCAGTACGACGGGCCATTGCGGCCAGGGAGTATCCGGGTTGTGTCCTATGGGCGGTTGGGGCATGATTTCAATCTGGGTTACGCTGACGGCTCCCTGGCGAATGCTGGTGCCTATACAGTCAGACCCGGTATCGCCGCCGCCGATGACGAGTACCCGTTTGCCGCGGGCGTTGACGAGTTGGTCTTTCGGGAAGGTATCTCCATCCAGAATATGGTTCTGCTGTGCCAGCATGTCGAGGGCAAAGTAGATGCCTTTCAGCTCCCTGCCCGGAATGGAGAGGTCGCGGGCGGTGGGCGTACCGGTACAAATGGCGTAGGCATCAAATCCGGCAGGCAGTTTCTGTACATCGACATGGACTCCCATCTTGAACAAGATTCCTTCGGCCTCGAGGATTTTCATGCGGCGGTCGATGACGGCTTTGTCCAGCTTGAAGTTGGGGATGCCATAGCGCAGCAGTCCTCCCGGCATCGGTTTGCTATCGAATAGGGTAACTTCGTAACCTTTGGCGTTCAGCCGTACGGCAACGCTCAATCCGGCAGGGCCGGCGCCGATGACGGCTACTTTCTTTCCGTTGCGTTCGGGCTGGAGGGGGGTGATGTAGCCCTCGCGAAAAGCAGCCTCGGCGATGGCGGCTTCGTTCTCGCGGATAGTGACCGGTTCGTTGCACGAGAGTTTCAGTACGCACGACTTCTCGCAAAGGGCAGGGCAGATGCGTCCCGTAAATTCCGGAAAATCATTCGTACTGTTCAGTATTTGATAGGCTTCGCGCCATTTGCCCCGGTAGAGCGCGTCTTGGAATTCCGGGTCTTTATTGCCCAGCGGACATGCCCAGTGGCAGAAGGGTACGCCGCAGTCCATACAGCGCGAGGCCTGGAGTTTGCGGTCGTGGCTGTTCAGTGTCTGTTCCACTTGGCTGAAGTCTGTGATACGTTCGTGTATCGGACGGTAACCCGCCTCTTGGCGGGGGATATTGAGGAATGCTTTTGGATCTCCCATGATGAACAAATTAAAAAGTTAAAGAATTAAAGAATGAAAGGGGAATTTCCTCAGTCTTTCATTCTTTCATTATTAATTCGCGATTCAATAATCGCGTTGCATTTCTGCAATCTTCTGTTGCAATTTCTGCATCTGCTCCTCTTGCAGCACTTTTTTGTATTCGATAGGGACTACCTGGATGAACTGGTCGGCATAGCGTGGCCAGTCATCGAGCATGGTGCGTGCCAGTTTGGAACCGGTGTACAGGTAGTGCTGGCGGATGAGCTCGTGCAGTTCCTTGCGGTAGGAGGCCTCTTCGATGAGGCTCAGTTCTACCATTTCCATGTTGCAGAAATAGTCGAAGTTGCCGTCCCGGTTCCATACGTAGGCCACACCGCCGGACATGCCTGCGGCAAAGTTGCGTCCCGTCTGTCCGAGTACTACCACGCGCCCGCCGGTCATATACTCGCAGCAGTGGTCGCCTACACCCTCCACTACGGCTGTGGCACCGGAGTTGCGGACGGCAAAGCGCTCGCCTGCACGGCCGTTGATGTAAACTTCACCGCTTGTGGCGCCATAAAGCAGGGTGTTGCCTGCAATCGTGTTTTTCTCCGCCTCGAAGTTGCTCCGTACCGGGGGCAGGACGGCGATGCGTCCGCCACTCAGACCTTTGCCCAGATAATCGTTGGCCTCGCCTTCCAGCTTGAAGTTGACACCCGGGACAAGGAATGCCCCGAAACTCTGCCCGGCGGAGCCTTTGAACTTCACGTTCAGCGTATGTTCGGGCAGCCCTTTTTCTCCGTATTTTGCGGCAATGACACCAGAGAGCATGGCGCCGCAGGCACGGTCGGTATTGGCGATGGTGTACTCCAGCGAGATTTCCTTCTGGTTTTCTACGGCTTCGGCGGCGGCATGTAGCATCTCTACATCTTTCACATGGTCGATGCCATGCTGTTGGTCGGTGACGTGGCGGATGGCGGCTTCATTGTCTACGCGTGCCAGTAGTTTGTCGAAGCTTATCAACTGATGTTTCCTGATTCCGTCATCCGGCTTGCGGACGATAAGGTCTGTGCGTCCAATGATGTCATCCAGGCGTTCCACACCGATTTCCGCCAGGTATTCGCGTACTTCCTGCGCCAGGAACGTGAAGAAGTTCACCAGATACTCGCTGCGTCCGCGGAAGCGTTTGCGCAGTTCTTCGTTCTGTGTCGCCACCCCTACGGGGCAGGTGTTCTGGTGACATTTGCGCATCATTACGCAACCCAGTACAATCAGGGCACTGGTGGCGAAACCGAATTCTTCGGCTCCGAGCATTGCCATCAGTATGATGTCACGGCCTGTTTTGAGCTGTCCGTCCACTTGCAGCATCACTTGTCCGCGCAGGCCGTTCAGCACCAGTGTCTGTTGCGTTTCGCTCAAACCGAGTTCGGGCGAGATGCCGGCATAGCGGATGGATGATGCAGGAGAGGCTCCCGTACCGCCCTCTGCACCCGAGATGACTATCAAATCGGCCTTTGCCTTTGCCACACCGGCGGCAATGGTGCCCACACCGCTTTCTGCCACCAGCTTCACGCTGATTTTTGCCCGTGGGTTCACGTTCTTTAGGTCGAAGATGAGCTGTGCCAGGTCTTCGATGGAGTAAATGTCGTGGTGGGGTGGGGGGGAAATCAGCGAGATGCCCGGAATGGAGTGGCGTGTCTTGGCAATCACTTCATCCACTTTGAAGCCCGGCAGCTGCCCACCTTCGCCCGGCTTGGCGCCTTGGGCAATCTTTATCTGTATTTCGTCCGCATTCACCAGATATTCTGCGGTGACACCGAAACGTCCTGAGGCCACCTGCTTGATGGCGCTGCGCAGACTGGTGCCGTCTTCGCGCGGCATGAAGCGTGCCCGGTCTTCGCCTCCTTCGCCCGTATTGCTCCGGCCATGCAGCTTGTTCATGGCAATAGCCATGGCTTCGTGGGCTTCGCGGCTGATGGAGCCGTAGGACATGGCGCCGGTGACAAAGCGCTGTACGATGTTTTCTACCGGTTCCACCCGGTCTATGCTGATAGGAGCGCGGCGGAAGTCGAGGAAATCGCGCAGGAAGATGGGAGATTCCTTACTGTCTACCATGGCAGTGAACTCCTTGAATTTCTTATAGCTTCCCAGGCGTGTGGCAAGTTGCAGTGTGCTGATGGTTTCCGGGTTCCAGGCGTGCTTCTCACCATCCTTGCGGAAGGCATACAGTCCGCGGTTCGGCAATAGCTCCGCTTCCCCCTTCTTTTTAAGAACCTCCATCCCTTCCTTGTGGAAGGCGATGGCGTCGCGTGCCACTTCATCCAGGCGTATGCCTCCGATGCGTGAACTCAGTCCGCCAAAGTAGGCATTGCTCAACTCCTCGCTCAGTCCTACGGCCTCGAAAATTTTCGCGCCCCGGTAAGAACGGATGGTGCTGATGCCCATCTTGCTCATAATCTTGAACAAGCCTTTGCAGACGGACTTGATATATTTCTTTTCGGCAGTGGCGTAATCGAGCTGTATTTCCTTTTCGTTCACCAGTTTGTCGATGACGGCAAAAGCCATATACGGATTCAGTGCGCTGGCTCCGAAGCCCAGCAGCAGTGCGGCGTGCATCACTTCGCGGATTTCGCCGCTTTCTACAATCAGTGCCGTCTGCACCCGTTTGCCCACGGAGATAAGATGGTGGTGTACCGCCGACACGGCAAGCAGTGACGGAATGGCGGCATGGGCGGCGTCTACGTCGCGGTCGGAAAGCACGATGTAGTTCACTCCTTCGTTGACGGATTCTTCCGCCTGCTTGCAGAGGGTTGCCAATGCTTCCTGCAATCCCTGGCACCCTTTTGCCACTTCGAAGAGCAGGGGCAGTTTCACGGTCTTGAAGCCTTTGTACCGGATGTTGCAGAGAATATCCAGCTGGGCGTTGTTCAGGATGGGATGGTTCAACCTCACCATCTTGCAATGGTTTTCGCTGGGTGTCAGTATGTTCATGCCTACGGCTCCGATGTATTCGGTCAGCGACATTACCAGTTCTTCGCGTATCGGGTCGATAGGAGGGTTGGTGACTTGGGCAAACTGCTGGCGGAAATAGTTGTACAGTAGTTGCGGCTTGTCCGAGAGTACTGCCAGCGGGGTGTCATTGCCCATGGAGTTGATGGGTTCGGCACCGGTGGTACACATCGGGACAATCAGCCGTTCCACGTCTTCTTTGGAGTAGCCGAAGATGCGCAGCATGCTGTCGTAGTTCTCCACGCTATGGGAGACTTTGCGACCGCTTTTCAGTTCGTCCAGCTCGATGCGGTTGCCGGCCAGCCAAGTGCGGTATGGTTTGGCTTCGGCAAGTTGTTTCTTCAGTTCGCCGTCATAATATATTTCGCCTTTCTCGGTGTCTATAAGCAGTATCTTGCCCGGTTGCAGACGTCCTTTTTCCTTGATGTCTCCCGGCTCGAAATCCATCACGCCGACTTCGCTGGCCACTACCATCATGCCGCCCTGCGTAATCAGGTAGCGTGCAGGGCGCAGTCCGTTCCTGTCGAGCATGCCGCCTGCATAGCGCCCGTCGCTGAAAAGCAGTGCCGCCGGTCCGTCCCACGGCTCCATCAGGATGGAGTGGTATTCATAGAAAGCTTTCAAATCTTCGCTGATGGGATTCTTTTCGTTGAAAGATTCCGGCACAAGCATGGCCATGGCATGGGGCAGGCTCAGGCCTGACATGAGGAGAAACTCGAGTACATTGTCCAGCGAGGCACTGTCGCTCATGCCCGGTTGCACGATGGGGCGTATCTCCCGGATGTCTCCCAAGGCGGGAGAGGAGAGTACACTCTCACGGGCTTCCATCCAGCCGCGGTTGCCGCGGATGGTATTGATTTCGCCGTTGTGTGCCAGCAGGCGGAAAGGCTGTGCCAGTCCCCAGGTGGGGAAAGTGTTGGTGCTGAAACGGGAGTGCACCAATGCCAGTCCGCTGGTGAAGTAGCTGTTGGTGAGGTCGGGGAAGTAGTTGCGCAACTGCAAGGAAGAGAGCATGCCTTTGTAGACGATGTTCTTCGTAGAGAGCGAGACGATGTAGAAATCCTCGCGGGTGGGGATGTCCGACTTGCGTATTCTGTTCTCTATCCTTTTCCTTATTATATAGAGTCGGCGGTCAGCGGTTTCGCTTTCCGTAAATCCGGTGATGAAGATTTGCTTGATGTCCGGTTCGTTGGCAAGAGCCGCTTCTCCCAATATTTCGGGGCAAGTGGGCACATTGCGCAGATGCATCAGGGTCAATCCATCCTTTTCAATCTCTTCGATAATGACGCTCAAGATGGCAGCCTGGTCTTTTCCGTCTTTGGGAAGGAAAAGCAGGCCGGTGCCGTATTTTCCTTTCTCGGGAACGGGAATGCCCTGCAACAGAATGAATTCGTGCGGTATCTGCAGCATGATGCCGGCACCGTCTCCGGTTTTGTTGTCCGCCCCTTCCGCTCCACGGTGGCGCATGTTTTCCAGTACCTTCAATGCCGATTCTACCAGTTCATGTGATTTTCCTCCCTGGATATTGACCAGCATGCCTACTCCGCAGGCATCGTGCTCATGGGATGCCTCATACAAGCCCAACTGTTTGGGCTGTCGCTGGTAATCCTCTGCTTTTGTTTTGTTGTTAAAAAGTTCTTGTTTCATGATTATAAGCTTTCTTTATTGCTGTATAATATTGTTTGTGGTTTCAAAATGTTCGGCAAATATATGGTATTAATTGCAAAATGCTAATATGTATTCCTGCCTTCTTTCTTGCAAAATTCCTGCGATAGAAGATGAAGTTATGAATTGATAGAAAACACCCTCTGTTTTCTTTTAATCCTAAATCAAAATCAGACGGTTTGATTTGGATTTATAAATTGAGCCTTTTGCTTTTAAAATAATACTTTCTTTAACTTTTTGATGTAAAAACAACTTTTTTCTATTCTTTTGATAAATAAATAGTGGAAAGATTAACTTTATGTTCTTAAGAATATGTATATTTGCAACGCAAAATCAAATACTGATACATTATGTGTGGAATAGTAGGCTATATAGGTCAAAGGAAAGCCTACCCCATTCTTATCAAGGGTCTGAAGCGGTTGGAGTACCGTGGATATGATAGTGCGGGGGTAGCATTAATCAGTGATAACCGACAGTTGAACGTGTACAAAGCGAAAGGTAAGGTTTCGGAACTTGAAACTTTCGTTGCTCAAAAAGATATTTCCGGTAGCATTGGTATTGCACATACACGTTGGGCCACTCATGGAGAACCTTGTTCCGTCAATGCCCATCCCCATTATTCCTCTTCCGAACGCCTCGCCCTCATCCATAACGGCATTATTGAAAACTACGCCGTCCTTAAAGAAAAACTTCAAGCCAAAGGTTATGTATTTAAAAGCAGCACTGATACCGAGGTGCTGGTACAGCTCATTGAATACATTCAGGTGACAAACCATATTGACCTGCTGACGGCGGTGCAACTTGCCTTGCAGGAAGTGATTGGGGCGTATGCCATTGCGGTGCTCGACAAGGACAATCCGGATGGGATAATCGCTGCACGCAAGAGCAGTCCGCTGGTGGTGGGCATCGGTGAAGGAGAGTTTTTCCTGGCTTCGGATGCCACGCCGATTGTGGAATACACGGATAAGGTGGTGTATCTGGAAGACGAAGAGATTGCCCTCATCCGTCGGGGAGAGAAGCTGAAGGTTGTTAACCTGAAGAATGTGGAATGTCCGCACGAGGTAAAGACGGTAGCGCTCAATCTCGGCCAGCTGGAGAAGGGCGGTTATCCGCACTTCATGCTGAAGGAAATCTTCGAACAGCCCGGCTGCATTCACGACTGCATGCGCGGGCGTATCAATGTGGAGGGTACGAACGTGGTTCTTTCTGCAGTGATTGATTATAAGGAACGTCTGCTGGCGGCCAAACGCTTCGTCATCGTGGCATGCGGTACGTCATGGCATGCCGCCCTCATCGGCAAGCATTTGATTGAAAGCTTCTGCCGTATTCCGGTGGAGGTGGAGTATGCCAGTGAGTTCCGTTACCGCGACCCGGTGATTGACAGCAACGATGTGGTGATTGCCATCTCGCAAAGCGGTGAAACGGCCGATACGCTGGCTGCCGTGGAGCTTGCCAGAAACCGTGGGGCATTTATATACGGCATCTGCAATGCCGTCGGTTCCAGCATTCCCCGTGCCACGCACACGGGTTCCTATATCCACGTGGGACCGGAAATAGGGGTGGCATCCACCAAAGCCTTCACCGGGCAGGTAACGGTGCTTACCATGCTGGCCCTGACACTTGCCAAAGAGAAAAAGACGATGGACGAAGGGCAATACCTGGCAATTGTCAAGGAATTGGGACATATCCCCGACAAGATGAAGGAGGTCTTGAAACTGAACGACCGTATAGCGGAACTTTCCAAGATATTCACCTATGCACACAACTTTATCTATCTGGGACGCGGATACAGTTATCCCGTAGCCTTGGAAGGCGCCTTGAAGTTGAAGGAGATTTCGTATATCCATGCCGAAGGCTATCCTGCCGCCGAAATGAAGCACGGCCCCATTGCTCTGGTGGATGCCGAAATGCCGGTAGTGGTCATTGCCACCCGGAATGGGCTTTATGAAAAGGTGCTGAGCAATATCCAGGAAATAAAGGCGCGTAAAGGCAGGGTTATCGCCATTGTGACAAAGGGAGATACGGTCATCAGTAAAATAGCCGACACTTGTATCGAGCTTCCCGAAACAATGGAGTGCCTTGATCCGTTAATAACTACGGTACCTTTGCAACTGCTTGCCTATCACATTGCCGTGTGCAAGGGAATGGATGTGGACCAGCCGAGGAATCTTGCGAAGTCGGTGACTGTAGAATGAGGACATGTACAATTTACCATTTACAATGTACAATGGGGCTGCGCTTGGGAGGGGTAAATGTAAATGGTAATTGTATGCTATAATAAGGAAAAGAAAATTGTACACTTAAAATTGTACATTGTAAATGGTAAATTGTAAATAGATAGATGGAACAACTGAAGCATGAATGCGGCGTCGCCATGATACGCCTGCTGAAACCGCTGGAGTACTATGAAGAGAAGTACGGAACATGGATGTACGGACTCAACAAGCTCTATCTCCTGATGGAGAAACAACACAACCGTGGGCAGGAAGGTGCCGGACTGGCCTGCGTGAAACTGGAAGCCAGTCCCGGCGAGGAATATATGTTCCGTGAGCGTGCTCTCGGCTCGGGCGCCATTACCGAAATTTTCGGTACGGTGCAGGGTCACTTCAAGGACTTGACCAAGGAACAGCTGCATGATGCGGACTATGCCAAGCGTGTGCTGCCCTTTGCAGGGGAGGTCTATATGGGACACCTGCGTTACTCCACTACCGGAAAGTCCGGCATCTCGTACGTGCACCCGTTCCTCCGGAGAAACAACTGGCGTGCCAAGAATCTTGCCCTCTGCGGCAACTTCAACATGACGAATGTGGATGAAATCTTCGCACGCATTACCGCCATCGGCCAGCATCCGCGCAAATATGCCGATACCTACATCATGCTGGAGCAGTTGGGACATCGCCTCGACCGCGAAGTGGAGCGCCTCTTCAACCTTGCCGAAGCGGAAGGGCTGGCAGGCATGGACATCACCCGTTATATAGAAAACCACATCGACCTTGCCAACGTACTGCGCACTTCGAGCAAGGAGTGGGACGGGGGATACGTGATGTGCGGACTTACCGGAAGCGGAGAGACTTTTGCCGTACGCGACCCATGGGGCATCCGTACAGCCTTCTGGTATCAGGACGACGAGATAGCGGTGCTTGCCAGCGAACGTCCCGTGATACAGACAGCCCTTAATGTTCCTGTCGAATCCATCAAGGAGCTGCAACCCGGACAAGCCATGTTTATCAACAAGGCCGGCAAGGTGCGCACCGTGCAAATCAACAAGCCGCGCGAGGTGAAACCTTGTTCCTTCGAGCGCATCTACTTCAGCCGGGGCAGTGATGTGGACATTTACCGGGAACGTAAACTGCTGGGTGAGAAACTTGTACCCAACATATTGAAAGCCATCGACAACGATGTGGACCATACCGTCTTCTCCTTCATCCCCAATACGGCGGAAGTCGCCTTCTACGGTATGTTGCAGGGATTGGACGACTACCTCAACGAGGAGAAGGTGCAGCAGATTGCCGCCTTGGGGCATAGTCCCAGCCACGACGAACTGGAGCATATCTTGTCGCGGCGCATACGGAGCGAGAAAGTGGCCATCAAGGACATCAAGCTGCGTACCTTCATTGCCGAAGGAAACAGCCGGAACGACCTTGCCGCCCATGTGTACGACATCACTTACGGAAGCCTTGTCCCGGGAGTGGATAATCTGGTCATCATCGACGACTCGATAGTGCGTGGAACCACCCTGAAGCAGAGCATCATCGGCATCCTTGACCGTCTGGAGCCAAAGAAGATAGTCATTGTAAGCTCTTCACCGCAGGTACGCTATCCCGACTACTACGGCATCGATATGGCTAAGATGAGCGAATTCATCGCCTTCAAGGCTGCTGTGGAACTGCTGAAGGAGCGCGAGATGCGCGATGTAATTGCCGCCGCCTACCGCAAGTCCAAGGAGCAGGTAGGCCTGCCCAAAGAACAGATGGTGAATTACGTGAAGGAGATTTATGCTCCTTTCACTGATGAGGAAATCTCTGCCAAGATGGTGGAGCTTCTTACTCCGAAAGGGACGAAAGCCAAAGTGCAGATTGTCTACCAGCCTCTCGAGGGGCTGCATGAGGCCTGCCCCAAGCATCCGGGTGACTGGTACTTCAGCGGCGATTATCCTACGCCGGGCGGTGTGAAGCTGCTGAACAAGGCATTTATTGATTATATAGAACAAGTTTATCAATTTTAATTGAATCAATGAGAAATGTAACTCTAATCCTCGACGACGGGAGCCGCTTCCACGGCAAGTCGTTCGGCTTTGAAAAACCGGTAGCGGGAGAGGTGGTCTTCAACACAGCCATGACGGGTTATCCCGAAAGCCTGACCGACCCTTCGTATGCCGGACAGCTGATGACGCTCACCTATCCGTTGGTGGGCAATTACGGTGTGCCGCCTTTTACTCTCGAACCGAATGGGCTTGCCACTTTTATGGAGAGCGAGCATATCCATGCCGAAGCCATTATTGTAAGCGATTATAGCGAAAATTATAGCCATTGGAATGCCGTGGAAAGCCTCGGTGACTGGCTGAAGCGCGAACAGATTCCGGGAATCACGGGTATCGATACCCGCGAACTGACAAAGGTGCTTCGCGAGCATGGGGTGATGATGGGACGTATCGCCTTTGATGATGAATCGGATGAAATGCCTGAGGCCTCTTATGCCGATGTGAATTATGTGGATAAAGTTAGCTGCAAGGAGGTTATCCGTTACAACGAAGGAACCGGTAAGAAGAAAGTGCTCCTTGTGGATTGCGGCGTCAAGCATAACATCATCCGCTGCCTGCTGAAACGTGACGTGGAAGTGATTCGCGTTCCCTGGGACTATGATTATACTGGGATGGAGTTCGACGGATTGTTCATCTCCAACGGCCCTGGCGACCCCGATACCTGCGATGCTGCCGTGCAGCATATCCGCAAGGCAATGCAGAACGAGAAACTGCCCATCTTCGGCATCTGTATGGGAAACCAGTTGCTTTCCAAAGCTGGGGGCGCCAAGATATACAAATTGAAATACGGCCACCGCAGCCATAACCAACCGGTGCGTATGGTGGGTACGGAACGTTGCTTCATCACCTCACAGAATCATGGGTATGCCGTAGACAACAATACGCTGACAGAAGACTGGGAACCGCTTTTCATCAATATGAACGATGGTTCTAATGAAGGAATCCGCCACAAATGCAATCCCTGGTTCTCCGCACAGTTTCATCCCGAAGCTGCCAGCGGGCCGACGGATACGGAGTTTCTTTTTGATGACTTTGTGAAGTTGCTTTAGTAAGAGAATTTTATCAAGAATGGTTGTGTTTGTAATCTCTTGATAATCAGTATGTAAAAGACGGTATAATGAGTCCCGTACTGAATGTCATTCAGTCCCAGAGTGAATACCTTTCAGTCCTATACTGAATGCCATTCAATTAGTGACTGATTGTGTAAGGTAAGAGAAAGATAAGATTTTATTACTACTATTACATTTTTAATAAACAGATATGCAAATGAAAGAAAACAATATAAAGAAAGTCCTGCTGCTCGGTTCCGGTGCACTGAAAATCGGTGAGGCAGGAGAATTTGACTACTCCGGTTCGCAGGCGCTCAAGGCATTGAAGGAGGAAGGCATCTACACGGTTCTCATCAATCCGAACATTGCCACGGTGCAGACCTCGGAAGGAGTTGCCGACCAGATTTACTTCCTGCCCGTCACTCCTTACTTCGTGGAGAAGGTGATAGAGAAGGAGCGCCCGGACGGCATCATGCTTGCTTTTGGCGGACAGACGGCACTGAACTGCGGTGTCTCCCTCTATAAAGACAAGATTTTCGAGAAGTACGGCGTGACGGTTCTCGGCACTCCCGTGCAGGCCATCATTGACACGGAGGACCGTGAAATCTTTGTGCAGAAACTGAATGAGATTGATGTGAAGACCATCAAGAGCGAAGCCGTGGAGAATGCGGCGGATGCCCGTCGCGCAGCCCGGGAACTGGGATACCCGGTCATTGTCCGTGCCGCATATGCGCTTGGCGGACTGGGTTCGGGCTTCTGCGACAATGAAGAAGAGCTGAATGTGCTGGTGGAGAAAGCCTTCTCCTTCTCCCCGCAGGTGCTGGTGGAGAAATCGCTGAAGGGATGGAAGGAAGTGGAATACGAGGTGGTGCGCGACCGCTTCGACAACTGCATCACGGTCTGCAACATGGAGAACTTCGACCCCCTGGGCATCCATACGGGTGAGTCCATCGTTATTGCCCCGTCACAGACGTTGAGCAATACGGACTATCATAAATTGCGTGAACTCGCTATCCGCATTATCCGTCACATCGGCATTGTGGGAGAGTGTAACGTGCAGTATGCCTACGACCCGATGAGCGAGGACTACCGGGTAATCGAGGTAAATGCACGCTTGAGCCGTTCGTCTGCACTTGCCTCTAAAGCAACGGGTTATCCGTTGGCATTTGTAGCGGCAAAACTCGGCTTGGGCTATGGCTTGTTCGACTTGAACAACTCTGTGACAAAGACCACAAGCGCTTTCTTCGAACCCGCCCTGGACTATGTGGTTTGCAAGATACCGCGTTGGGATTTGGGCAAGTTCCACGGGGTGGACAAAGAGCTGGGTTCGAGCATGAAGTCGGTAGGCGAGGTGATGGCTATCGGCCGTACTTTCGAGGAAGCCATCCAGAAGGGGCTTCGCATGATAGGCCAGGGCATGCACGGCTTCGTAGAGAACAAGGAACTGGTGATTGCCGATTTGGACAAGGCTCTGCGCGAACCGACGGACAAGCGTATCTTTGTCATCTCCAAAGCCTTCCGTGCCGGGTATACGGTGGACCAGGTACACGAATTGACCAAGATAGACCGTTGGTTCCTGGAGAAGTTGATGAACATCATGGATACCAGCAGGGAACTGCACTCTTTTATGGCTGATGGAGAGTTGCCAATGATTCCCGTGGACTTATTGCGTAAAGCCAAAGTACAAGGCTTCTCTGATTTCCAGATAGCCCGTGCCCTCGGCTTGGAACAAGCAATGGACGGCGAAGAAGCCATCCTTGCCGTCCGCAATTTCCGCAAGAGTGCAGGCATTCTGCCCGTAGTGAAGCAGATAGATACCCTTGCCGCCGAATATCCCGCACAGACCAACTATCTCTACCTGACGTATAGCGGCACGGCAAATGATGTCCGTTACCTCGGCGACCGCAAGTCCATTGTCGTATTGGGCTCCGGCGCCTACCGCATCGGTTCTTCCGTAGAGTTCGACTGGTGCGGCGTGCAGGCCCTGAACACCATCCGCCAGGAAGGCTACCGCAGTGTCATGATAAACTACAACCCCGAAACCGTGTCTACGGACTATGACATGTGCGACCGTCTTTACTTCGACGAGCTCACCTTCGAGCGCGTGATGGATATTCTCGAACTGGAGAATCCCCACGGGGTGATTGTCTCTACCGGTGGTCAGATACCGAATAACCTTGCCCTGCGCCTCGATGCGCAGAAGGTACCTATTCTCGGCACAAGCGCCAGGAGCATCGACAATGCCGAGGACCGTGACAAGTTCTCCGCCATGCTCGACCGCATTGGTGTAGACCAACCCGAATGGCGGGCGCTGACCTCCCTGGAGGACATCAACGCCTTTGTGGATAAGGTGGGCTTCCCGGTATTGGTCCGTCCTTCCTACGTATTGTCCGGCGCTGCGATGAACGTCTGTTCCAACCGGGAGGAGCTGGAACGCTTCCTGAAGCTGGCGGCGAATGTCAGCAAGAAACATCCCGTAGTGGTGAGCCAGTTCATCGAGCATGCCAAGGAGGTGGAGATGGATGCTGTGGCGCAAGATGGAGAGATTATCGCGTACGCCATCAGTGAGCATATCGAGTTTGCCGGAGTGCATTCCGGTGACGCCACTATCCAGTTCCCGCCACAAAAGTTGTATGTGGAGACGGTGCGCCGCATCAAGCGCATCAGCCGCGAGATTGCCCGTGAGCTGAACATCTCCGGTCCGTTCAATATCCAGTATCTGGCACGCGAGAACGACATCAAGGTGATTGAGTGCAACCTCCGCGCCAGCCGTTCGTTTCCGTTTGTCAGCAAGGTGCTGAAGATAAACCTTATTGAACTTGCCACGAAGGTGATGCTCGGCATTCCGGTACAGAAGCCGGACAAGAATCTGTTCGATTTGGATTATGTAGGCATCAAGGCGAGCCAGTTCTCCTTCAACCGTCTGCAGAAGGCCGACCCGGTACTGGGGGTGGATATGGCAAGTACGGGCGAGGTGGGTTGCATCGGCAGCGATACTTCCTGCGCCATTCTCAAGGCGATGCTCTCCGTGGGATATCGTATTCCAGAGAAAAATATCCTGCTTTCTACCGGTACTCCGAAGCAGAAAGTGGACATGCTTTCTGCCGCGCGTATGCTTCAGAAGAAGGGGTATAAGATATTTGCCACGGGTGGTTCCAGCAATTTCCTTACGGAGAACGGTGTGGAGAATACGCGCGTCTACTGGCCCAGCGAACCCGAACGCCAGCCGCAGGCACTCGACATGCTGCACCGCAAGGAGATAGACATGGTTGTCAATATTCCGAAGAACCTCACCGCAGGCGAGTTGGATAACGGCTACAAGATACGCCGCGCCGCCATCGACCTCAATATTCCTTTGATAACGAATGCCCGTCTGGCAAGTGCGTTCATCAATGCATTCTGCACGATGACGCCAGATGATTTGGCCATCAAGTCGTGGGCAGAGTACAAATGATAATTTAATTTGCTATCTTTGCTGAAAACTAAGTTCGATGGAAACAATTTTGACCCAATACTATCAATCTCCTTATGGCGAGTTGCTCCTCGGCTCTTTCGGCGATAAACTCTGCCTATGCGACTGGATGCTGAACGAGAAACGTAGAGTAACCGTTGATAAGCGCATACGGCAGGCGCTGCATGCCGATTATGAGGAAGGCACTTCGGAAGTGATTGCAAGGGCAATCATTCAGTTGGATGAGTATTTTGCCCGTAAGCGGACCATATTCGATGTTCCACTGCTTGCAGTCGGAACAGAATTCCAGCGGACGGTGTGGCAGGAGTTGCAGAACATCCCTTACGGAAAAACAGTGTCCTACGGCGAGCTTTCACGAAAGCTGGGCAATCCGAAAGCCGTACGTGCGGTGGCGGCTGCCAATGGGGCAAATGCCCTCTCCATACTCATCCCCTGCCATCGTGTGGTGGGCAGCAACCATACGCTGATAGGCTATGCCGGTGGACTGGCAGCCAAACAAGGGATGCTGGCATTGGAAGCGGACTCTTGCGACGGACCGTCAGGCTCCCGTATAGGACAGCTGTTTTGAGGTCAGGTTTGTTTCTGGTATTCCGCCGGTGTCATCCCCGTCATACGTTTGAAGAACTTCGAGAAGAACGACGGATTGGGAAAGTTCAGTTCGTCTGATATTTGAAACACCAGTAGATTACTGTGTTTCAGCAATACTTTGGCTTCGAGGATAACTGCTTGATTAATCCATTGCATCACGGTTTGTCCGCTTGTTTCACGTATCACCGAACTCAGATAGTGCGGTGTCAGGCATAGCTTGTCGGCATAGAAGTTGACGTTGCGTTCGTGCTTGCTGTGTTGGTTCACCAAAGCGATGAAGCGGCGGAATAGCTCTTCCTGGCGTGAAAGGCGTGCCGGAGTTGACTTGCATGTGTGCTCGTGGATATACTTAAGGTTATAGAGAAGTGAGACAATCAAGTGCTGTACAGCTCCGCGGCGGTAGGGCAAACAATGTAGTATATTCCACAATAAAGAGAAGAAGCTGCTGATGTGTGCCCATTCCTCGTTGTTGCATGAAAGGCGGATTCCGTTTCGTGTATAAGCTTCCGAAAGAATGGAATTCTGTAGTACGGGCAGAAAATTGGCAGTGGGCATGATGACTTGGAATTCGTAGTCGGGACTGACTTCCGATATTTCTATCAGCGAATTGTCAGGGATGATAATAATATCGTGGGCTGTAGCTTCATATTCGATAAGATTGATGGAGATTCGGCCCTTACCTTGCATGATGCGTACAATCCTTCCTTCTTTGGCACGATAAGGTTGCTGGGTGCGGAATAGCCTGAATCCCATTGCTTGAAAACTGATGACCATTCCCAAATCGTCGTTTATAAATCTGTATTCGGAATGTTCTATAAAATCCGGATTGTTGCGGATGTCCTCGAATGCGACGCTTATCGGTTTGTTCTTTTCCATATCTTTCCCTTTATGAATAATGTATATTTCCACCGCAAAGATAATAAAGTGTTCCTATTATTTGTCTTTTTCTACGAAATGTCGTACTATTAGAACATCTTTGCGCACAAATGGATTGTAAGGTTATAGGGTTATGCCTTTATCTTTGCATGTGTATAGAACAAAACCATGTAGAATAAACAAGAAACAGAATGGATATGAAACGAACCGTTTTCTTTTTTACCCTTTCTCTTGCCGCCATGCTGGCACATGCCCAGCTCACGTTGGAAGAGTGCCAGCGCCGGGCGCAAGACAATTATCCGTTGGTCAGGCAATACGGACTGATAGAAAAGGCACGCGGGTACGACCTCTCCAATGCCGGAAAAGGTTACTTGCCCCAGTTTTCCCTATCCGGCAAGGCCACGTACCAGAGTGACATCACCCGGCTACCGGTCGAAATCCCTAATCTCGACATCAAGACTGCTTCGAAAGACCAGTACCAGGTGATGCTCGAAGTGCAGCAGACCCTCTGGGATGGTGGGGATATACGTTCCAGAAAACGATTGACGCGTGCCGCCTCGGAAGTGGAACTGGAAAAACAGCATGTAGACATGTATGCCTTGACTGACCGGGTGAACCAGCTCTTTTTCGGCATCCTGCTGTTGGACGAACAGCTGAAACAGAACAGCCTCTTGCAAGAAGATTTAGGAAGAACCCACAAGCAGGTAGCCGACTATATAGCCAATGGCATCGCCACCCTGAGCGACCTGGATGCAGTCAGCGTAGAGCAACTGAACACCAGGCAGCACCGTGTGGAATTGGAGACCACCCGCCGTGCATACCTCAGCATGCTTGCTGCCTTTACGGGCAAGGACCTCTCTTCCGAAACGGTTTTATTGAAACCGGCTGCCGAAGAAAACATAGACCGGCAGATGAACAACCGTCCCGAACTTCGTTGGTACGATGCGCAGGGAGAGCAACTCCACCAGCAGGAGGCAGCCTTGAACACCCGGTTGATGCCGCGTTTCGGCCTTTTTGTACAAGGGGCATACGGCAATCCGGGATTGAATATGCTGAAAGATGAATTCAACGCCTATTACATGGCGGGGGTGCGCATGTCCTGGAATTTCGGCAGTCTGTATACGTTGAAGAACGACCGCCGCAGGATAGACAATACCCGCCAACAGATAGAGACCGGCCGGGATGTGTTCCTTTTCAACATTCGCCTGCAGGCTACGCAGCAGGATGCGGGCATTGTATCCATGCGCCGCCAGATGGCGGATGATGACGAGATTATCCGTCTGCGTGGGAATATCCGCCGTGCAGCCGAGGCCAAGGTGCAGAACGGGACAATGACCGTGACCGATATGCTGCGGGAGATTACCAACGAAAGTATGGCACGACAGACCAAGGCATTGCATGAGGTGCAGTTGCTGATGAACATCTGGCAGCTGAAATATACGCTGAACAATTAATGACTATAATCCGTAATTTATAACTTGAAATAGTATGAAATCATTGAAATTATTTCCTTTTTTATTTCTCCTTGCCGCCTGTACCGGCGGTACTCCGAAATATGATGCGACGGGAACGTTCGAGGCTACCGAAGTCATCGTTTCTGCCGAGGCGTCTGGAAAATTGCTGAGTTTCGACATCGAGGAAGGCACGACACTGAAAGACGGGCAGGAGGTAGGCATTATAGATACCGTCCAACTCTATCTGAAGAAACTCCAGTTGGAGGCCAGTGTCAAGTCCGTGGAAGGCCAGCGGCCTGATATCCTGAAGCAAGTAGCCGCCACTCAGGAACAGATTGTGCAGGCACGGCGCGAGCGCGACCGTGTGTCCAACCTGCTCCGTGTGGGTGCCGCCAACCAGAAGCAACTGGATGATGCCGAGTCCCTTCTCGAAGTCCTCCGCAAGCAGCTCGACGCACAGAACTCCACCCTGCGCAACAGTGACCGGAGCCTGACGTGGCAAAGTTCCTCTGTCGGCATCCAGGTGGCGCAGATAGAAGACCAGTTGCGCAAATGCCACATCACCTCTCCGCTGACGGGAACCGTCCTTGCCCAATATGCCGAAGCCGGAGAACTGGCTGCTCCCGGCACCCCTCTTTTCAAAGTGGCGGATATGGAGCAGATTTACCTCCGTGCCTACATCACCTCCGAGCAGCTTGCCGAAATCAAGCTGGGGCAGCAAGTGAAGGTTTATGCGGATTATGGAAAGGAAGTGCGGAAAGAATACCCCGGCATCGTCACCTGGATTTCCGATACGTCCGAGTTCACTCCAAAAACTATCCTGACGAAAGACGAGCGCGCCAATCTGGTCTATGCTGTAAAGATTGCCGTGAAGAATGACGGGATGCTGAAAATAGGAATGTATGGAGGCTGTAACTTTAACTAATATCTCCAAACGTTACGGCAGCGTGGAAGCCCTGCGGGGTGTCTCTCTGTCAGTGGCTCCCGGTGAGCTTTTCGGCATCATCGGGCCGGACGGTGCGGGCAAGACATCGCTTTTCCGCATCCTCACCACTTTGCTGCTTGCCGACGGAGGCTCGGCTTCGGTCTGCGGTCTGGATGTGGTGAAGGACTACAAAGCCATCCGCAGGCGGGTGGGGTATATGCCCGGACGCTTCTCCCTCTATCCGGACTTGACGGTGGAGGAGAATCTCAATTTCTTCGCCACCGTCTTCCACACCACCATCGAGGAGAATTATGATTTGGTGCGCGACATTTACCGGCAGATAGAACCTTTCCGCAAGCGCCGCGCCGGAGCGTTGTCCGGCGGCATGAAGCAGAAACTCGCCCTTAGCTGTGCCCTTATCCATAAACCGGATGTCCTCTTTCTGGACGAACCCACTACGGGCGTCGACCCCGTGTCCCGCAAGGAATTCTGGGGAATGCTTCGCCGACTGAAGGAGCAGGGTATCACCATCATTGCTTCCACCCCCATCATCGACGAAGCGCGCCAATGCGACCGCATCGCCTTCATCAACGAAGGAGAGATAAAAGGCATCGATACCCCCGACCGTATCCTGACACGCTTTGCGGGCATCCTCTGCCCTCCGGGCTTGCAGCACGAACGGGTGGAAAACCACGAAAACAAGGTGATTGAGGTGGAAGGGTTGACCAAGCGGTTCGGTAATTTCACCGCTGTAGACCACATCTCCTTCCAAGTCCATCGGGGCGAGATTTTCGGTTTCCTGGGAGCCAACGGGGCAGGCAAGACCACCGCCATGCGCATGCTTACGGGACTTAGCCGCCCCACCGGCGGCAAGGCATGTGTGGCAGGTTTCGATGTGGCTTCCCAACCCGAAGAAGTGAAGAAGAACATCGGCTACATGAGCCAGAAATTTTCCCTTTACGAAGACCTCAAGGTGTGGGAGAATATCCGCCTCTTTGCCGGTATCTACGGCATCCCCGAAGCGGAGATTGCCCCCAAGACGGATGAGCTGCTCCTCCGCCTCGGGCTGGAAAAGGAACGGGATACACTGGTGAAAAGCCTTCCGCTGGGCTGGAAGCAGAAGCTGGCCTTCTCCGTCTCCATCTTCCACCGTCCCAAGATTGTCTTTCTGGATGAGCCTACGGGTGGGGTGGACCCTGCCACGCGCCGCCAGTTCTGGGAGCTGATTTACCAGGCTGCCGACGAGGGCATCACCGTCTTTGTCACCACCCACTTTATGGACGAGGCGGAGTATTGCGACCGCATCTCCATCATGGTAGACGGCGTCATCCGTGCACTCGACACTCCCGGGGAGCTGAAACGGCAGTTCAATGCCACTACGATGGACGATGTATTCCAACAACTGGCTCGTCAAGCCGTGCGAACCGCCGACTGAAAATCCGTGAAATCCGCATTATCCGAGCCTAAATATAAATATAGACAATGAAACAATTCATATCTTTCATCCGAAAAGAGTTCTTCCATATCTTCCGCGACCGGCGCACGATGCTGATTCTGCTGGGCATGCCCATCGTGCAGATAATCCTTTTCGGTTTTGCCATCACCACCGAGGTGAAGAACGTGCGTGTGGCGGTGCTCGACCCGTCGAATGACGTAGTTACCCGCCGTATCATCGACCGCATGGATGCAAGCGAATACTTCACCGTCATCCGCCGCCTGCATTCTCCCGCCGATATGGAGGCTTCTTTCGGAAGAGGGGAGATTGACATGGCGCTTGTTTTCAGCGAGCGTTTCTCGGACAAGCTTTATACCGGCGAGGCGCGCGTGCAGCTTGTCTCCGACGCCACAGACCCCAATATGGCGACTATGCAGGCAGGCTATGCCGCAAACATCATCTCCTCTGCCGGGCAGGAGATGCTTCTGCCGGGAGTGCATGCCGCTGCCATCGTACCCCAGCTCAAGCTGCTGTACAATCCGCAGATGAAGAGTGCCTACAACTTCGTGCCGGGTGTCATGGGGCTTATTCTGATGCTGATTTGCGCCATGATGACCTCCATCTCCATTGTGCGCGAGAAGGAGACGGGGACGATGGAGGTCCTGCTGGTTTCTCCCGTCAAACCGCTTTTCATCATTCTGGCAAAGGCGGTGCCCTATTTTGTGCTGTCGTTTGTCAACTTGACCACCATTCTTCTGCTTTCGGTCTATGTGCTCGATGTTCCCGTGGCGGGCAGCTTGTTCTGGCTGGTGGTGGTGTCGCTGCTATTCATCTTTGTCTCCCTGGCGCTGGGGCTGCTGATTTCTACGGTCACCCGGACGCAGGTTGCCGCCATGCTGGTGTCCGGACTGATGCTGATGATGCCCACCATGTTGCTTTCGGGCATGATATTCCCCATTGAGAGTATGCCCGTTATCCTGCAGGCCATTTCAGCTGTGCTTCCTGCACGCTGGTATATCCAGGCGGTGCGTAAGCTGATGATTGAGGGAGTGGATGTTTCGCTTGTGCTGATGGAGGTCGGCATACTTGCCACGATGGCGGTATTGCTGATAACGGTGAGTTTCAAGAAATTCAAGCATCGGCTTGAGTAAAGAGCGGATATGAATTTTGTATTAATTATTCAGGCAGAAGAACATAAGGACAAAAGGATACGGGAAATCTGTTCTTTTGTTCTTGTGTCTAAAATCTTTAAAATATCGTCTTATGATAAAGTTTCTCATTGAAAAGGAATTCAAGCAGTTGTTCCGCAACTCCTTCCTGCCCAAGCTGATTTTCATTTTCCCGTGCATGATTATGATACTGATGCCCTGGGCCGCCAATCTGGAGATAAAGAACATCAATCTGAATATAGTGGACAATGACCACAGCGTCTTGTCTCGCCGTCTGGTAGATAAAATCGGTGCATCCACTTATTTCTGCCTGACAGCGCTTCCCGATACATACGATGAGGCTTTGCTGGCCATTGAAGCAGGTTCGGCAGATGTCGTGCTGGAGATTCCCCGTGATTTCGAAAAGGATTGGGTGAAGGGAGAGGCGCCTCGTCTGCTGGTGGCGGCCAATGCCGTGAACGGCACGAAGGGCAGTCTGGGAGGATCCTACTTGTCTTCCATCATCAGTGACTATACCCGTGAACTGGGTTCGGAGTCGTCTTCGCAAGGGCTTGCCGGGAAGCCGCTTCCCCGGGTGGACATCACTACGCAGAATCTTTACAACCCCACGCTGAACTACAAGCTTTTCATGATTCCTGCCCTCATGGTAATGCTGCTGACGCTGATTTGCGGTTTTCTCCCTGCCCTCAATGTGGTGGGCGAGAAGGAGGCGGGCACCATCGAGCAGATAAATGTCACCCCCGTCGGCAAGTTCACTTTCATTGCCGCCAAGCTGATACCTTACTGGCTGATAGGTTTTGTGGTGCTGACCATCTGTTTCGTTCTGGCATGGGTACTTTACGGCATTCTGCCGGCGGGACATTTCCTCACTATCTACGGCATGGCGCTGTTTTTTCTACCGGTGGTGTCGGGGTTCGGGCTGGTCATATCCAATCATTCGACCACGTTGCAGCAGGCCATGTTTGTCATGTGGTTCTTCATGCTTATCCTTATTCTGATGAGTGGTCTTTTCACCCCTATCCACAGTATGCCTGAGTGGGCGCAATGGATTACGTGCATCAATCCGCTACGCTATTTTGTGGAGGTGATGCGTACCATCTATCTCCGTGGTGGCGGATTTGCCGAACTGCTTCCGCAACTGGGAGCCGTGTTGGTCTTTGCATTGGTCTTCAATCTGTGGGCGGTAAAAAGTTATAAGAAAAGTAGTTAACTGATTTTTCTTTATTATTATCCTATTTGGCTCTCTTTTTTGAAGAAGGGCTACACCATTTGCCTTGGATAGCTACACCCTTTTGTGTTTAAGGCTACACCATGAGGAGGAAAAGGTGTAGCCCTTTTATTATGGATAATAAAAGCTGTTTTTTGTGCGGAAAAAAGGGTGCAAATAGTGATATGTATCTAATGATGAAAAATATCTGTTTTGCTTAGTAATTGATTGATAGAGTTTATATGATATTTATCAGTTCCCTTATTGGAAAAAACTCTTATCTTTGCACGCGAATAAATAAATATCTTATACCAAAATGAATACACAGACTACTTATCTTGCCTCGAAACCGCATTATGAGATTCTTGACGGACTTCGTGGCGTGGCGGCTGTCATGGTTATTATCTTCCATCTTTTTGAAGCACATGCAGGTGGCAGCCATCTTACTCAAATTATCAATCATGGTTATCTGGCAGTGGATTTCTTCTTCATGCTTTCCGGTTTTGTTATCGGCTATGCTTATGATGACCGTTGGAACCGGATGACCGTGGGCACTTTCTTCAAACGCCGTATCATCCGCCTGCATCCTATGGTGATTATGGGAAGCATTGTGGGCGCTGCCTTTTTCTATTTTCAGGAGTCGCCTTGTTTTCCACCTATCGAGAATACGTCCATCGGAACAATGCTGCTGGTGATGTTGCTGGGCTGTACCTTGCTTCCTCTTCCGCTGAAGTTCGACATTCGCGGCTGGACGGAAATGCATCCGTTGAATGGCCCGGCATGGTCGCTCTATTATGAATATATCGGTAATATTCTGTATGCGTTGTTTGTACGCAAGTTCAATAAGGTGGCCCTGTCGGTGCTGGTATTTGTGGCAGGGTGTTTTACGGTATACCGTTGTCTGACTGCTCCTGCCGGCGATATTGTGGGTGGTTGGGCCTTGAACTGGGAACAGCAGTATGTGGGTATGGTCCGGCTGATGTATCCGTTCTTCGGCGGATTGCTTCTGTCACGCCTCGGCTGGCTGATACGGCTTGAAAAGCGTGCTTTCTGGTGGTGCAGCCTGCTGATTGTGGTGGTTCTTTCCATTCCCCGTATCGGAGGTGAGGATGGTTACTGGATGAACGGGCTTTACGAGGCTTTCTGTATTATCTGCATCTTCCCGGTCATTGTTTCAATGGGAGCGGGCGGCAAGGTGACCGGTAAGCGCTCTACTGCCGTATGCAAGTTCCTGGGAGATATTTCCTATCCGATTTATATTACCCATTATCCGTTGGTATATACTTATACGGCTTGGGTATGCAACAATAACGCTACAATGGTGGAAGGTATCCCTTATATGATACTTACTTTCGTTGGAGCCTTTGTTCTTGCTTATGCTTGTTTGAAACTGTACGACGAACCGGTGCGCAAGTGGCTGACAGACCGTTTTCTGAAAGGGAAAAAGAAATAGTTCCGCATAGCTATGGATATAAAAAATCTCCCGTTGCATTATCTTGTGCAGCGGGAGATTTTCTTTTTAATGGTCGGGCGTTATTTTACGTCGATGAATTTCTTGGCCTTTTCTTTTTCTGCTTCTGTAAACTTAGGCAATGTAATGTTCAACACGCCGTTTTCTACATGGGCACCAATCTTTTCCTTATCGACATCGTCCGGAAGAATCATGGTTTGCTGGAACTTGGTGTATGAGAATTCGCGGCGTAAGTAGCGGCCTTCCTTCTTTTCGTCCTTGTTGTTCTCTTCCTTGCTTTCTGTTTTCTTTTCCATGCTGATGACCAGGTTGTTTTCTTCGTCGATGTGAACGTTGAAGTCTTCTTTTGTCATACCGGGAGCAGCCAATTCAACTTTGTACTCTTTTGCTGTTTCGAATACGTTGATGGCAGGGGCGGTGGCATTTGCTTTTACCATCCAATCATTGTCAAAGAAATCATTAAAAATACTCGGTAACCAATTTTGGTTTCTTCTTACAGGCATCATAGTTATAGTCTCCTATTGTTTAAGTTAAACATGCTATTTAGTTTTGAACTCCGGTTCTTTGTCTTCGGGTGTCTGCCTTTTGTTTTTTTCACCGTCCGTTTCTTGAACCGTCGTTCGCTAACTATATTGCAAACCTTATGCCAACCGGTCTTTGCTGACTCTATTGACTATTTGTCATTGAAGAACTGACTTATTTGCTTGTTTAATGCCATTTTGCTATCTTATTTATTTAAAATTGATAGATTTTCAGACTAATTTAAAACGCATTCTCCAACGCTTGGCTTCTTCGTTCCAATCGTGACTGATGATTTTGAAGGTTCCGATTTCTGATGTATTCTCCACATGTACTCCGATGCAGAGGCATTCGTCGTAATCGCCTACTTTCACGACACGTACCGTTTCCGAAGCACCATCGGGCAGGCGTTCCAAGTCGAAACGTCCTTGCGCTTCCTCTTGCGTAATGAATTCTGTTGTGATGGGCAGCTGTCGGGCGATTACCTCGTTTACGGCCTCTTCCAGCTTCTTTATTTCTTCTTCCGTGGGGCAGGCGGCAAGACGGTAGTCCAGCTTGCTTTTCTTCCGTTCTATGTGTGCTGATATGGAGCGGCCGCAACCGAATAACCTTATCATGGTTTGGTTGATGATGTGCTCCGTTGTATGCATAGGAGGGTACTCCTGCTTGTTGTGGTCATTGAGATGAGGTTGTTGTTCCATGTATAATTTCAATAGTTGATATATAATTTGATATTTTATCGTTTGAGGTTGGCCAGCACTTCTTCTTTCAAGATGCTGTATATATGTATGTCTGTATATTCTCCAGAAGCCAGCAGTTCTCCGCAACGTTCTGTTCCCTCATGGATGAAACCGAGGCGAACCGGTACTGCGTTGCTGGCTGCATTGCCCACGGCACAGCGAATTTGTATCCGCTTTATCTCTTTTTCTTGTACGGCCCACAGACACAGCTTGCGGACACTTTCAGTAATGATGCCCCGGTGCTGGTATTCCGGCAGTAGCCAATAGCCGAGTTCTGTACGGTGGTTGTCGAAATCGGAGAAATGGAAACCTATCAGTCCGCAGATTTCATGCTGCTGGTTCCAAATACCGAATATAGGTTCATTTCGTTCGGCAGGAGCAGATAGTACCTGACGTAAAAAAGCTTCTTCATCAGCTGTTGTGCGCATATTATCCACAAATGGCAGCCATGTTCTTAAGTAATCCCGGTGTGTGTCGATGGCATGGTAGATGGCTGCGGCCTCTTCCATTCTGATTTCCTGCAGATAAATGTCCGGAAGGATGGGGAAGGAAATGGGAGAGGGGAGGATATGTACGTCTCTTGATTGGGAAAGCTGTATCCTTTCCTTGATTTTTCCCCAGGCATGTGTATCGAACAGACAGCTTTCGCGCATGGTGTGATACATTTCCTTGAATCGGGACATGGGGATAGTGAAGCTCAATAAGTCCGCTTCGAAGTATGGGCGGACGGAGGGGTCGAAGAATCCCAGGAAAGTACGTTTCCCTTGTTTCCGGTTTTCAATGATGGTTTGGGTAATGACGGAACAGCAGCCGGAGCCGAATGGGGCTGCTACGGCATCCGATGCATTGTTGTCGAAGAAGGTCCATGTCGCCAGTCCGGATAGAATGTCGGGAGTTGGCAGGAACAGCAGTCCTTCCACTTCATCAAAGGAAGGTATCTTGTCTATGCGGGCAAAATGCAGATAGGCTTTGTCAGTTCTGGAAATCTGTAGCTCATTGACAAAATCTACCACCATTTCGGGAGTCTTCTTGTATTTCTCTTTCAAAGAGACAAACCCCGGGACGCGCTCGGGCATTTCTGTAAATCCGGTATAGAACTTGCCTCCTCCGCAGGTAATTGTTTTGTTGCTGAGACTGACGGTTTTGCCGTCTCTGACTTGTTTCATGCATTTGAAGAGACAACCGGTTACTTTCTCTGTAGATGCCTCCATTCGGTCTGAATACCAAAAGGCGATGGGGAGTTCGGCGTGTTGGCCGAAAGCTTCCTGATAATTGGCAATAAATGTGTGTATATCCATGATGCTCGGATGATATTTATGATATGGTCTTTCTTTGGATTTTCCGTAAAGGTAATTCAATATTTTGATTCTTTTGCTTGCAGTATGCCTTTTTATCACTCTGCTTTCGAGCTTTTAATGATAGTAGAATAGGTTTTTATGGTATTTTAATTACTTTTGCATGAGGATTCTCAAAAAGTATTGCCTTTAACTAATCGGAAAGCCGGATGAAAAATATAATCATATTCTTGTGTCTTTGTACCATCTGTATGTGCCGCCTTCATGCTGCAGACAGCAGCCGGGCGGATTCTTTGCTGCTGAAACTGGACCAGGCGATAAAGGAGCGTCCCATATATATGGAGCAGAAAGAGCTGAAACTGGTGGAACTGAAAAGACAGTTGCATCGACAGATACCGGATGAAGAACGTTTTGCCATTCTTGGCACATTGCTGGATGAGTACCGTTCGTTCAATACGGATTCTGCATTGCACATGGCCGAGGAAAGGGAACAGATAGCCATACGTCTTGGAAACCGGGAATACATAGACAATGCCCGCATGAATAAAGCAGATGTTTTGGGAATGACCGGTATGTATAAGGAAGTTATGGATTTGATGCGGAATATCCATATAGACCGGTTGCCGGTGGATATCCATCCATATTATTACCATATCTACCGTACGGTCTATGGCCTTATGGCCGATTATGCCGTGACGGCATATGAAAAGAAGCTTTATACGGAGCTTACGGACAAATATCGTGATTCGTTGCTGTTGGTCAATAAAGATAATCTTCTGATACATACCTTGATTCAGTCCGACCAGTATAATGTACGCAATGAATATGACAAGGCCATCCGTTTGCTGACGGATTATCTGGCGCTGCAGAAGGACTATGAACACGACGTTGCGATTTGTGCCTATACTTTATCAGAGTCTTACCGGCTGAAAGGGGACAAAGAGAAGGAAAAGGAATACCTGATTGTTTCTGCTATGGCGGATATGAAAACCGCTGTCCGTGAATATATCTCTTTACGCAAGCTCGCCGTACTGCTTTACCAGGAAGGAGACATCGAGCGTGCCTATTCTTATGTAAAGATATGTATGGAAGATGCAGCCGCCTGCAATGCCCGGTTGCGCAAGCTGGAGATTCTGGAAATCTTTCCTATCATTAATGATGCTTACCAGCAAAAGACGGAGAAGCAGCAGGAGCAGATGAAATGGGCACTGGTATCTATCAGCCTACTTTCACTTTTTCTGTTGCTTGCCATATTTTATGTATACAAGCAGATGAAGAAAGTGGCTGCCGCCCGCAGGGAAGTGATTGACGCCAACAAACGGTTGAAGGAGCTGAATGATGAGCTTCACCTTTCCAATGCACAACTCAAGGAGGCCAACCACAGCATTGCCGAAAACTCCTATCTGAAGGAGGAGTATATCGGCCGTTATATGGACCAGTGCTCGGTCTATTTGGAAAAGATGGACAATTACCGCCGGTCGCTGGGAAAGATTGCCGCTACCGGAAATGTGGAGGAACTCTACAAGAACATCAAGTCTTCTAAATTCATAGAGGGGGAATTAAAGGAATTCTATACCAACTTTGATAATACCTTCCTGCAGCTGTTTCCTACTTTTGTAGAAGACTTCAATGCCCTGCTTGCCGATGATGAGCAAATATCCTTGAAAGCCGGCGAACGGATGAATACAGAGTTGCGCATCTTTGCATTGATACGTTTGGGCATTACTGACAGCGTGAAGATAGCCCAGTTCCTTCGGTATTCTGTTACCACCATTTATAACTATCGTACGAAGGTTCGCAACAAGGCTGCCGGTGACCGCGACTTGTTGGAACAGGAAGTGATGACAATTGGCAAGTCGAAGAACTGAGAATAGGGGTTTTGAAGCTTGGAAGTGTCTCTTTTACCCTTATATTTTCACTACTTTTTTAGTTGGGTAATAATTTTGTATATTATTGATATATAGTGGTTTAAGCCTTTTTGAATGATGTAAACCACTACTTTTTTACTCTTTCCTCCACTATTGGCTTCTCTTATCTGATACATTTGCATTGTTCCTCTTCGGAAAGAGTGACACATGTGATTTATGTTTTTATTATTAACTTTAAATTCTTATATTATGCAAAAGTACAAAATGCCAATCAGCAGGCTACGGATGATGGTTTGTCTGATAGGAATGTTACTTCCGATGTGCATGTTCGCACAGCAAATTACAGTACAAGGTGTAGTGAAAGACCAGACCGGTGAAACGGTTATTGGCGCCAGTGTAATGGAAAAAGGAACCACAAATGGGACAATAACCGGTATTGACGGTGATTTCTCTTTGAACATGTCTTCGAACGGTACTCTTGTCGTTTCATTTGTAGGCTATAAGACTCAAGAGGTGCAGGTGAAGGGACAGAAACAGCTTCAGGTAGTTTTGTCTGAAGATGCCGAAATGCTGGATGAAGTGGTGGTGATAGGGTATGGCACCATGAAGAAAAGCGACCTTACAGGAGCAGTGTCCTCCATCGGTAACAAGGATATCAAGGATTCCCCCGTATCCAATTTGGGACAAGCCATCCAGGGAAAAATCTCAGGTGTGCAGATTGTAGATGCCGGTAAACCGGGAGACAATGTATCCATCAAGATTCGTGGTTTGGGTTCTATCAACAACTGCGACCCGCTGGTCGTGATTGACGGAGTGCCTACCGACTTGGGCTTGTCTTCCTTAAATATGGCCGATGTGGAACGTTTGGATGTATTGAAGGATGCTTCGGCCACAGCCATCTACGGTTCCCGGGGAGCTAATGGAGTTGTGATGATTACCACCAAACGCGGTACGGAAGGAAAAGGAAAACTTGCTGTATCTGCCAATTACTCTTTCCAGAATGCTACGAACGTACCTTCTTTATTGAACGCGGCGCAGTATGCCGAGTTGAGTAATGACATGATGGTGAACAGTGGACGCAATCCTAATCCGGAATGGGCCAATCCTTCTGAATTGGGTGCAGGTACCGACTGGATGGATGAATTGCTCCGTACGGGTGTGATGCAGAACTATACGGTAAGTTATTCCGGCGGTAACGAGAAATCCCATTATTATGTGTCCGGTGGTTTTCTGGATCAGTCCGGTATCGTGAAGAGTGTGAATTACCGTCGCTTCACATTCCAGTCCAACAGTGATGCGCAAGTCTTGAAATGGTTGAAGTTCTCCAATAACATTACGTTCAGTGCCGATACGAAGAAGTCGGGCAGCTATAATATAGGTGATGCGCTGAAAGCGCTCCCCATTTATCCGGTGAAGAATGAAGATGGCAGTTGGAGTGGCCCTGATGGTAACTCGGAATGGTATGGCAGCACGCGCAACCCCATTGGACCGACGGAACTGAACAAGAGTCAGACTGATGGATATAACTTCCTGGCCAACTTGACGGCAGAACTTACTTTTACCAAATGGCTTAAGTTTAAAAGTACTTTCGGCTACGATGCCAAATTCTGGTTCATAGACAACTTTACCCCCAAGTATAACTGGAAACCCACTCCCACAGAGGAGACTTCACGTTATAAGAGCGATAACAAGTCGTTCACTTATTTGTGGGACAACTATTTCCTATTCGACCATACTTTTGCAGAAAAACATCGTGTGGGATTGATGGCCGGTATGTCTGCCCAATGGAACACCAATGACTACCTGAATGCGCAGAAGAATGTGTTTATGTTCGACAATGTGCACGAAATGGATAATGGCGAGGAAATGTATGCCATCGGTGGAAACGAGACAGAGTGGGCATTGCTCTCTTACATGGCACGTGTCAACTACTCTTACGAAGACCGCTATTTGCTGACTGCAACCATTCGTCGTGACGGTTCCAGCCGTTTCGGTAAGAAACATCGCTGGGGTACTTTCCCTTCCGTATCTGTGGCATGGCGTGCCTCTCAGGAAAAGTGGTTTCCAAAAAACGACTATATCAATGACCTGAAAGTGCGTGCGGGATACGGTGTGACCGGTAGCCAGGCAAGTGTTGGAAACTACAGCTATCTGGCATCCTACAATACCAGTGTATATCCTTTTGGCATTTCGAGCGGCAATCAGACAGCGCTGGTTTCTTCTACTCTCGCCAACCCGTATATCCATTGGGAAGAGGTGGCACAAACCAACATCGGTTTTGATGCCTCACTGTTCAATTCACGCGTTATGTTCTCGTTCGATGCTTATCTGAAGGAGACGAGAGACATGCTGGTAAAGGCGTCTATCCCCATCACATCGGGATTTGAAGATACTACAACCACGTATACCAATGCCGGAAAAGTACGTAATCAAGGTATTGAAATGAGTCTGCATACCATCAATCTTACCGGTGAACTGGGATGGGAAACGAACCTGACCGCCACTTACAACAAGAATAAAATTAAGGATTTGAACAGCGACGTTCCTTATTACATTAACCAAATCAATAACTCCTATGTAACGATGCTGGCAAAGGACTATCCCATTAATGTCTTCTACGGCTATGTTACGGACGGAATCTTCCAGAACCAGTCCGAAGTGAATACACATGCCGTGCAGCCGGGAGCTGAGCCGGGTGATATCCGTTTCAGGGATTTGAACAACGATGGTGTCATCAATGATAGTGACCGTACCGTCATCGGTAACCCGAACCCAAGTTGGCTGTTCTCCATGAACAATAGCCTTTCCTATAAGGGTTTCGAACTTTCTGTTTTCTTACAAGGTATAGCCGGAAATAAGATATACAATGCCAACAATATCGACAATACCGGTATGGCAGCTGCCTATAACCAGACTACCGACGTACTGAAGCGTTGGCAAGGAGAGGGGACCAGCAATTCGATGCCGCGTGCCGTGTTCGGCGACCCCAATCAGAATACACGCGTGTCAGACCGCTTTGTGGAGAATGGTTCTTATCTGCGTTTGAAGAATATCACACTCTCATACACTTTCCCGAAGCAGTGGTTACAGAAAGCCCAGATTGAGAATGCACGCCTTTCCCTATCTTGTGAGAATGTGGCTACCATCACCGGATATTCCGGTTTCGACCCTGAAGTGGGTATTAACGGAATAGACCAGAACCGTTACCCCATTTCCCGTACGTTCAGCTTAGGATTAAACTTTAACTTTTAATGATTGACTCGGATATGAAAAAGATAACAAATTTACTATATATGCTGGCAGTATTGCTGCTGGCTTCCTGCAACGACTTTCTGGACAAGTCTCCTAAAAATACGGTTGACCCGGAAACGACGGTGACCGATGATGTGGCCATTGCTCTGACCAATGCCTGCTATCGCACCCTTCAGTCTTCCAATATGTACAACCAGCGTATCTGGACACTGGATATTGTGGCGGGTAACAGTTTGGTGGGTGCCGGTGGCGGTACCGACGGCCTTGAAACGATACAAGCTTCTAACTTCATAACGCAGAGCGACAATGGCATGGCATTGTACATGTGGCGTTCTCCCTGGGTGGGGATAGGACAATGCAACATTGTGTTGAATAGTCTTCTGGAGGCTGAAGCCGTGTCAGAGAGAATCAAGAACCGCTGTCTGGGAGAGGCTTATTTTCTCCGTGCACATTATTACTATGTATTGGTACGTCTGTACGGTGGTGTTCCACTGCGTTTGGCTCCTTATAATCCGGGAGAACCGACAGACATTGCACGCGCTACAGTCGAAGAGACTTATGCCCAGATAATTTCCGATTGTAAGAATGCGGTTGACCTGCTTCCTGCCAAGTCTTCTTACGACGACGAGAACGTGGGACGTGCCTGCAAAGATGCAGCTTTGGCCATGTTGGCAGATATTTATCTGACGCTGGCTCCTAATCATACGGAATATTATCAGGAGGTGTCTGATTTGTGTGATGAGATAACAAATTTGGGGTATGACCTTTCTTCCTGCAAGTATGAGGACAATTTCGATGCATTGGTCAATAACGGGCCGGAATCTTTGTTCGAGGTCCAGTATTCGGGCAATACGGAATATGATTTTTGGGGAAACAATCCGCAGTCTTCCTGGCTTTCAACTTTCATGGGTCCCCGTAATTCGGACTTTGTTGCCGGCAGTTATGGCTGGAACCAGCCTACAGAAGAATTTGTGGGTCAATATGAGAGCGGTGACAAACGTAAGGATTTGACCGTGCTTTATGCCGGATGTCCGGATTTTGACGGTAAGGCTTACAAAAGCTCTTATTCCAATACGGGATACAATGTACGCAAGTTTCTGGTGTCGAAAACGGTTTCTCCGGAATACAATACCAATCCTGCCAACTTCGTGATTTATCGTTATGCGGACGTCCTGCTGAAGAAGGCCGAAGCTTTGAATGAAATGGGACGCCCTGACCAGGCTGCCGTGCCTTTGAATATTGTACGTAAGCGTGCCGGACTGCCGGAGGTTTCGGGCTTGTCACAGGAAACCATGCGTGAAAAGATTATCCATGAGCGCCGCATGGAACTAGCTTTCGAAGGGCATCGCTGGTTCGACATGATTCGTGTCAACAATGGAGAGTATGCCATTAAATTCCTGCATTCCATTGGAAAGAGCAACGTGAACAAGAACCGCTTGCTGTTCCCTATTCCGCAGACGGAGATGGATGCTAATACCTTAATGGTGCAGAACCCGGGTTATTAATTAATTTAATCAGAAGAATATGAAGAAATATATTTCACACCTTGTATTTGCCTTACTGGGCTGTGCAGCCTTATCTGCTTGTGTAGATGATGATTACATGGAATTGGATAAAGGACAGAATGAACTTGTACTGACGGCCAGCAAGACGGAAGTTGTTTTGAATGAGCAGGCACATGCCGATGATGCCCTGGAGCTTTCCTGGACTACGGGAACCAATTATGGGACGGGTAATAAAATTTCCTATACGCTGGAATTGACCAAGACCGGCAGTGATTTTGCAGATTCTTATGTAGCTGTGGAGAATGCTGTACAAGAATACTCATGGAAAAAGAGCGTGGAGGAATTGAATGACATCCTGCGCAACCATTTTGGGGCAACTGCCGGGGAGAACATTTCGTTGGAAGCGCGCTTGACAGCTACTGTAACAGAACGGGACGAAAAACAGGTGTCTACCACTGCTTTCAGTGTTACAGCCTATAAACCGCTCACATCCACCCTTTATCTGATAGGTAGTGCCACTCCGGGCGGCTGGAGTGCCGATGATGCGACAGAGATGACCCGCAAGGACAATGGTATCTTTACATGGACGGGCCGGCTTGTGGCCGGTGAATTTAAGTTCATCACGACCTTAGGCTCATTCCTGCCCTCTTACAACAAAGGAACAGATGGATTGCTGGTTCTTCGTAGCAGTGATGACCAGCCGGATGAACCTTTTGTTGTCGAAGAAGACCATAATTACATCGTCGAAGCCAATCTGTTTACCGGTGTTCTTACATTGACCCAGACAGAGACGTTGGCACCTGCCTACGACCAGCTTTATTTTGTGGGTAACGCTACGGATTGGGGATTCGTGAAGATGAAACAAGATGTGCTCGATCCATACTTGTTCCGCTTCGGCAAGTTCTTTGAAGTGGGCAAAGGAGGGGAATTCAAGTTCGGAACCTCCGATGGAAGTTGGGAGAACATGTATAAGGCCAAGAATGCCGATGCTGCTTATACCGATACAGAAGTGGTGTTTGTGAAAGGGTTCGACCCGGACAATAAATGGGTGCTGAAAGATGGGGAATGCGGCAAGGCCTACAAGATTTGCATGGATATCCGTAGTGGTAAGGAACGCATGATGATGAGCGAATTTACTCCGTATGAGATGATTTATATGGTAGGTGATGCTACTCCGGCCGGTTGGACGATTGGTGATGCTACGCCGATGCAGACAACGGATAATCCGTATGTGTTTACTTGGAAAGGTACGCTGAATGCCGGTGAGTTGAAATTTACTTGTGATAAGCAGGAAGATTGGAATGGAGCCTGGTTCATGCCGGCTGTAGCAGACAAACAGCCTGCAGGAGAAACAGAACCGATGCTTTTCCTTGATAAATCAGACGAAGCGTTCAAAGCGCAATATCTGGACGTGATGGTAGGCGGCATCGACCAGAAGTGGAAGATTACGACAGCAGGTTCCTATCTGATTACTTTGAATCAGCTGGAAGAGACAATTTCAATCGTGAAACAATAGGTATCTACAATAGATGAAGAAGATAGTTTATACAACAATGGTAGCCTTGCTGCTGGTTGCATGCAGCAAGGAGAGTGATGATACCGGTAGCGGTACCGGTGGAGGCGGAGAGAGTGGAGGGGTTACGGAAGTAACCCCAGTCACCTCGGACTTGACGGTCAATCTCACTACCGACAAGGCATGTTACCGGCCGGGCGAGAGTGTTTCTTTTACAGCTGACGCCCTTCCTGCCGGAGCTAAAATCCGCTACCGGACAATGGACAAGGTTGTATCGGAGCAGGCTGCTGTCGGTACTACTTGGACTTGGACTGCTCCGGCAACCGATTATACCGGTTATCTGGTGGATGTATACCGTACAAAAGAGAATGGAACAGAGGTTATTCTTGGTACTATTGCCGTAGATGTATCCAGTGACTGGACACGTTTTCCACGTTATGGTTTCGTTGCCACTTTTGATGCTTCGAAAAAGGTGGATGGAGTGATAGAGAAGGAGATGGCTTTCCTGAACCGTTGCCACATTAACGGGGTACAGTTTCAGGATTGGCACAACAAGCATCATTGGCCGTTGGGCGGTACGCGTGAGCATCTGGACGAGGTCTATAAGGACATTGCCAACCGGGAGGTCTATACCGAGGTAGTGAAGAAGTATATCTCTACACAACACAGCCTGGGCATGAAGTCCATGTTCTACAATCTATGTTTCGGAGCTTTGGACGATGCCGTTTCCGACGGGGTAAAGGAAGAATGGTACATATTCAAGAACACGGGACGCATGGATAAGGATTCGCATGACTTGCCCTCCAGTTGGAAAAGTAATATCTTCCTGCTCAATCCCGCCAATACGGAATGGCAGGCATATATTGCCCAGAGAAACGATGATGTTTATGCCAATCTGGACTTTGACGGTTATCAGATAGACCAACTGGGAAACCGGGGTGACCGCTATGACTATGATGGCAATAAGGTAAATCTGCCTAAGGGATATGCCTCGTTCATCGAAGCCATGAAACAGAAGCATCCGGACAAGCGTTTGGTGATGAATGCCGTCTCCAGCTATGGAGCTTCCCAGATAGCTGGTACGGGTAAAGTGGATTTCCTTTATAATGAAGTATGGGGCGATGAGGCAGGCTTCAAGGATCTGCACACCATTATCAAAGCGAACGACCAGTATGGCAACCATGCCTTGAAAACGGTGTTTGCCGCATATATGAACTATGACAAGGCAGGTAGCAGTACCGGTGAGTTCAATACACCGGGTGTGCTGCTGACGGATGCTGTGATATTTGCTTTGGGAGGCTCTCATTTGGAATTGGGTGACCACATGCTATGCCGCGAGTACTTTCCAAGCACGGCTTTGCAGATGAACGATGTACTGAAAACAGCCATGATTCGTTATTATGACTTTATGACGGCTTATCAGAACCTGCTTCGTGATAAAGATACGGAGGCGGAGATTTCCGTTTCTCTGAACTGTACGGATGCTGCGCGGAATCTTTCTCTGAATGCATGGCCGCCGCAGAAGTCTGCCATCACTGTATATGCCAAGAATGTAAATGGCAGGCAAGTCATTCATCTGCTCAACTTCCTCAATGCGGATAACTTAAGCTGGAGGGATTTGAACGGAACAATGCCCGAACCGCGTCTGGTGTCCGACGTGCCGTTGAAGATGAATGTTTCCGGTAAAGTGAACAAGATATGGGTTGCATCGCCCGATTTCCATGCCGGTGCTTCGCAGGAACTGTCATTCGAACAGAAGGACGGCACGGTTACCTTTATCTTGCCCTTGCTGAAGTACTGGAGCATGCTTGTGATGGAATAAGAGTATCCAATAAAGGAACAAACAGATTATAGTAATGAAGAAATATATATTTTTATTTTTTGCCGTCTGTGCATTTTCAGTATATGCGAATGCACAGAACCGCACCGGAGACTGCACTTCCTATACCAGTGACGACCGGAGTGTGACCTTCTATTTAAATGACAGTTCTGCCATACAATTACGTCTGTGTAGCCAGTCTACGGTACGTATATGGTTTTCTCCCGACGGTAGTTTCCAGCGGAATAATCCTTCCTTTGCCGTCGTCAATGAGGACCTGGAGGATGTCGGTACCGTCCATGTGGACGAACAGAATGCCTGCTACGAGATTTTTACCCCTAAACTCCGTATCCGGGTAAACAAGTCTCCGTTTAACTTACAGATATTCGACAAGTATCAGAAACTGCTGTTCAGTGATTATGCCGATAAGGGGCATATCAGTAACGGGCAGCGCAAATTGGAATACAAGACCCTCCGTCGTGACGAACACTTCTTCGGCTTGGGAGAAAAGACCGGCAAGCTGGACCGTCGCGGCGAAGCCTACAAGATGTGGAACAGTGACAAGCCTTGTTATAGTACCGTTGAGGACCCGCTCTACAAGAGTATTCCGTTCTTTATGAGCAGTTATCGTTATGGTATTTTCCTGGACAATACGTATAAAACCGAATTTAAGTTTGGTACGGAAAGCCGCGATTACTACAGTTTCGAGGCTCCTGGGGGAGAGATGATTTATTATTTCATCTTCGGGAAGGATTATAAGGAAATCATGAAACAATATGTCGACCTAACGGGAAAACCCATAATGCCTCCTAAATGGGCATTGGGCTTTGCACAATGCCGGGGACTGCTGACGAGCGAGAAATTGTCTTATGAAATAGCTGAAGGCTATCGTAAGCGTGGAATTCCTTGTGATGTTATTTACCAGGACATAGGCTGGACACAGTATTTGCAGGATTTTGAGTGGCGGAAAGGGAACTACGAGAATCCGAAAAAGATGCTTGCAGACCTCAAGGATATGGGCTTCAAGGTGGTGGTTTCGCAAGATCCGGTCATTTCACAAGCCAATAAGCGGCAATGGGAGGAAGCCGATAGGTTAGGGTATCTGGTAAAGGACTCCACCAACGGCAGGAGTTATGACATGCCCTGGCCCTGGGGTGGTAATTGTGGAGTAGTGGACTTCACCCTTCCTGCTGTGGCAGACTGGTGGGGAGCTTATCAGCAGAAGCCCATTGATGATGGCATTGCCGGTTTCTGGACTGATATGGGTGAACCTGCCTGGAGCAATGAGGAGCAGACGGAACGCCTGGTGATGAAACACCATTTGGGCATGCATGATGAGATTCACAATGTTTATGGTCTTACGTGGGATAAGGTGGTGAAGGAGCAGTTTGAAAAACGGAATCCTAACCGTCGCGTATTTCAGATGACACGTGCCGCTTTTGCGGGCTTGCAACGCTATACTTTCGGCTGGACCGGTGACTGTGGAAACGGTGATGACGTGACGCAGGGCTGGGGACAGATGGCCAATCAGATTCCGGTACTGTTGTCTGCCGGTTTGGGAATTATTCCTTTTACTACTTGTGACATTACCGGTTATTGCGGAGATATAGAGAATTATCCTGCGATGGCTGAACTTTATACGCGGTGGATACAGATGGGCGCTTTCAATCCCCTGAGCCGCATTCATCATGAGGGCAACGTGGCTGTGGAGCCGTGGCTGTTCGGCGAAGAGGCCGAGAAGAATGCCAAGGCAGCCATCGAATTGAAGTATCGTCTTTTGCCTTATATCTATACGTATGCCCGCGAAGCACACGAAACGGGGTTGCCTCTCATGCGACCGATGTTTCTGGAATATCCGGCAGATATGGAAACGTTCTCTACGGATGCCCAGTTCATGTTTGGCAGCGAACTGCTGGTTGCTCCGGTGGTAAAGAAAGGAGCGCGAAACAAGAATGTGTATCTTCCTGAAGGAACTTGGATTGACTACAACAACAAACACACAGCATATAGCGGTGAGCAATGGATGACGGTGGATGCTCCCCTCAATACTATTCCTATGTTTGTAAAGCAGGGAAGTATCATACCTCAAATGCCGGTCATGAACTATACGGATGAGAAACCGGTCTATCCGGTTACGTTTGAGATATTTCCTGCTGCAGCGGGCAGTGAAACTACCTTCTCGCTTTATGAAGATGCAGGAACTGATTTAGGATATTTGCGTGGAGAGTTCATGCGCACTCCTATTACTTGCCAGACTACCGACAAAGGCTATACGCTGAAAGTAGGTACACGGACTGGTGAGAAATATAGCTTACCCGGCCAACGAAACCTGATGTTCTGCATCTATACGGAACAGATGCCGAAAACAGCTTTGCTGGACGGTCAGAAAATCAAGAAAACGAATGTCGGAAAGCTGGAAGAAAATCGGGAGACAGAGTTTACGATAACTGCCTGGTGTCCTGACAAGAAGCTGGGGACCTGCCTGCTGAGGTTGCCGGATGATGGAAAGGAACATATCATTGAGTTTATCTATTAACACAAAAAACATATCATTATTATGAAGAAATTTGTACTTAGCGCGGCTTTGTTTTTTTCTGCCCTGGCGGGGAATGCTGAAGGCATTTCATCCCCTTCGGGCATGGTGAAGCTGGATTTTGAACTGACAAAAGACGGGAGACCAGCCTATCAGGTGGATTATAAAGGGGCTCCTGTCATCAATCCCAGTACGTTGGGATTGGAACTGAAAGGAGCTACCAGCCTGATGGATGGTTTCAAAGTAGTAAGGACTTCTACTTCCACTTTCGATGAAACCTGGCAACCGGTGTGGGGGGAGACAAAAGATATCCGCAACCACTACAACGAATTGCTGGTAGAACTTGAACAACCGTCTACCACTCGTTTTATGAATATCCGTTTTCGGGTATATGATGACGGCGTGGGATTCCGTTATGAGTTTCCGCAACAGAAGAATCTGGTTTATTTTGTGATAAAGGAAGAGCATTCCCGATTTGCCATGACCGGCGACCATACTGCCTGGTGGATTCCGGGAGATTATGATACCCAGGAATATGATTATACGGAGTCCAAACTCTCTGAAATCCGTGGACTGCTGCAGGGAGCTGTGAGTGACAATGCGTCACAAACTGTCTTTTCGCCGACAGGTGTCCAGACTTCCATACAGCTTAAAACAGCTGATGGAGTGTACCTTAACCTGCACGAGGCAGCCTTGGTGGACTACTCTTGCATGCATCTCAACCTGGATGACAAGAACCTCGTTTTTGAATCCTGGCTGACTCCGGATGCTCAAGGAAATAAAGGGTATATGCAGTCTCCCTGCCATACTCCCTGGCGTACGGTCATAGTCAGTGATGATGCCCGCGAGATACTGGCCTCCAATTTGATTCTCAATCTGAATGAGCCTTGTAAGTATGATGATACCTCCTGGATTAAGCCGGTGAAATATGTCGGCGTATGGTGGGAAATGATTGCAGGGGGAAAGCCCTGGGCATATACTTTTGACCTCCCTTCTGTGAAACTGGATGATACGGACTATTCCAAGGTGAAACCGAACGGCATTCATCCGGCCAACACGGCTAATGTGAAGAAGTACATAGACTTTGCTGCCGAACACGGTTTTGACCAGGTATTGGTGGAGGGTTGGAATACGGGTTGGGAAGACTGGTTCGGTAATTCCAAGGATTATGTTTTCGATTTCGTGACTCCTTATCCCGATTTTGACATCAAGTATCTGAATGAATATGCTCATTCCAAGGGTGTCCGTCTGATGATGCACCATGAAACATCGGCTTCCGTCCGTAACTATGAGCGGCACATGGAAGCTGCCTACCGTCTGATGAATAAATATGGATATAATTCGGTAAAGAGTGGCTACGTAGGCAATATGATTCCCCGTGGCGAGCATCACTATGGACAATGGATGAACAACCATTACCTATACGCCGTGACCGAAGCTGCCAAACACAAGATAATGGTCAATGCCCATGAAGCGGTACGTCCGACTGGTTTATGCCGTACCTATCCCAATCTGATAGGCAATGAATCTGCCCGAGGCACGGAGTACGAGGCTTTTGCTGGTAACAAGCCCTTCCACACAACGGTACTTCCGTTTACCCGTTTGCAGGGTGGTCCGATGGACTATACGCCCGGTATCTTTGAAATGGACATCAATAAGTTGAATCCGAACAGCCATACGCATGCCAATACTACCTTGACGCGTCAGCTGGCACTTTATGTCACTATGTACAGCCCTCTACAAATGGCTGCCGACCTTCCTGAGAATTATGAGCGTTTCATGGACGCTTTCCAGTTCATCAAGGATGTGGCTGTGGATTGGGACGACAGCCGCTATCTGGAAGCTGAGCCGGGACGTTACATCACTGTTGCCCGTAAGGCAAAAGGTACGAATGACTGGTTTATCGGTTGTACCAGCAGTGAGCACGGACATGCTTCAACTCTGAAACTGGACTTCCTGGATGCAGACAAGCAGTATATTGCAACCGTCTATGCCGATGCAAAAGATGCCGATTATAAAACAAATCCGCAAGCTTATGTTATCCGTAAAGGTATCGTTTCTCCCAAAACGGTCTTGAAACTGAAAGCTGCTTCCGGTGGTGGCTATGCCATCAGCATCATGGAGGTGAAAGATAAATCTGTATTGAAGGGACTGAAGAGGCTTTCCGGGAATATCTGATTTACGGGCATAAAAAAAGGAGTACCGCTGTACTCCAACCTTTGTTAACCTTAAATCTAATACTATGAAAAACACATTGCAAAGATACGGACTTTTGATAAATCTGCAAATTATCCAACTAAAAAAGCATGTTTTATAACACTTATTAGCCGTTTATTCCTTTGCTTCTATTTTTGTTAACAAAAAGGATGCGAATGTGTCAAAAGCACATGAAGACTTTTATAATGTTATAATATTAGGCGCGGATTACGCGGAATAATGCGGATTCAATAAACTAAATCCGTGAAATCTGCGTCATCCGCGCCTAAAATAAAGCGTTAAAGAAGGTTTTGACACATTCCCCTTACCCTTTTACTTCCTGATACATAAATCTTTTAATGCTCTTCTTTGCCGTTTTCTCGAACTCCTCGAAGTGTATCTTGACTTTTGTTATCTGGCAGTAGGCCGGTAATTGCAGATTCAATTCATTCCGATTGTCCTCCATAACCTTTTCGATGTCCGATTGTTCCATACCATGGGCGAATGCATCGTCAAAATCCGGATAGATAAGAGCCACGAGCTTGTCTTTCTGCAATACGATCAGTGATTCGGACACATAGGGCATGTTGTTCAGTTTGCTTTCAATCTCCTCGGGGTAGATGTTCTGACCACTGGCTGTGAGCAACATGTTTTTGCTGCGTCCGCGGACAGTGACATATCCTTCGGTATCCATCGTTGCAAGGTCGCCGGTGTGCAGCCAGCCGTTTACATCGATGATTTGGGAAGTCGCTTCGGCATTTTTGTAATAGCCCAGCATCAGATTGGCACCTTTACAGATTATTTCTCCTGCCACGTTCTGAGGGTCGGGAGAGTCTATCTTTACTTCCATGCGGGTGGTTGCCTTGCCACAAGAGGCCAGTTTCAATGTTTCCCAGCGGCTGGAACAAATGATGGGGCCGCATTCCGTCATTCCGTATGCAATGGTATAGGGGAAGCCTATCTGCTTCAGGAAGCGTTCCACTTCGGCATTGAACGGTGCTCCTCCGATGATTATTTCATCGAAATTACTGCCGAATACTTCCATTGCCTTTTTGCGCATGTCAGCCTTGATTTTATCGTTGACAATGGGCATCCGCAATAGCAGCTTGCCTATTTTATTGTCTATCCGGGGCAGGATATCCTTCTTGATAATCTTTTCTACGATGAGCGGTACACACGAAATGACCCGTGGCCTGATTTCGGAGAATGACTGTGCAATAATCTTGGGAGACGGCATACGGGTAAGGAAATACAGATGGGCGCCTGCGGAAAAACCGTATAGAAAATCGTACACCATACCAAATACATGTCCCAGAGGCAGCATGGATACAATATGGTCGCCCGGACGTACGGGGAGCATCTCATGGCAATATGCAACATTGGACCAAAGGCTGCGATAGGGGAGCATGACCCCTTTGGAATATCCCGTGGTGCCCGAAGTATAGTTTATGACAGCCAGTTCTTCGGGTGATTCCTCCTTGCGGTAGCTGATATGCTCGGGGCGGAAATTCTTGGGGAAACGTGTGCCATAGAGGACGTTGCGATGCTCGAAAGCCTCCATCAGCTGCTCGTTGCGGCAAACTACCGGAGTGAAGTCCGTCAGCAGTACGATACCCATCAGCAGGGGCATTGCCTCTTCATTGAGGTTTTCCCATGCCCGGTCGCCGACAAACAGCAGCTTGGCTTCGGAATGATTGACGATGTTGTGGATATTGTCGGCCTTGAACTCATGCAGAATGGGAACAATGACAGCTCCATAGGTAACTGTAGCCAGAAAAGCGACTGCCCAATGTGCACTGTTACGTCCGCAAACGGCAATCTTGTCACCGGGCCTAATGCCGGCGCTTTCCAATACGATATGGAATTTGGCTATTTTCCGTGCTACATCTTTGTATTGCAGTGTAATTCCTTTGTAGTCTGTCAGGGCGTTGCGATCCCAGTTTTTAATAATGCTTTGTTCTATATAATCGATGAACCCTTGTTCTTGTTCCATTCAGCTGTTGCACACTTTAGTTAAAACTGCGCAAAGATAGGTCTTATAGTGATGCAAAGCAAATAGTTTCCACTTTTTTCTTGCCCTGAAACGGATAGAAACTTATCTGTAATTCTTATTCCTTGCTATTTTCCGAAATAAGAAGCAGCTTGTCACCGGCATGAAGTTTTAATGTTCCGTTCGGAATGAGGTACTCATCGCCACGTTTTACAATCATCACCAGTGTGCCTTTGGGCAGGTTCATGTCTTTCAGGGTGTCTGCCTGCTCCAGCATTTCTTGTGTAATGGTCATGTCGTGCAGGTTGGAGTCAATCTCTTCGGGCAGTTCAACTCCGAAATCATTTCCGGTCTTTTCCAGCGGGGTGGAGAGGCCAAGCAGCCGGGCTACCCAGGAGACTGTGGTACCCTGGATGACCAGTGAGACGATGGTTATGAAAAATACGATGTTGAAGATGACATGGGCACCGGGCACGTCAGCCACCACGGGATAGGTGGCAAAGATAATGGGTACTGCGCCACGTAATCCTACCCACGATACGAATAGCCGTGACTTGAGGGTGATTCTCTTGCCAAAAGGCAGCAGGCAAAGAAAAACGCTGAGAGGACGTCCCACGACAATCATGAATACGCCGATGAGCAATGCCACGACTGCAACTTCCAGCATCTCATGGGGGTTGACAAGCAGACCGAGGCAGAGGAACATGATGATTTGGAAAAGCCAGGTCAGTCCGTCCATAAAAGTATAAATCTCTTTCCGGTGCATGATTTTGTTATTGCCTACCATCATTCCGGCGATATACACGGCCAGGTAACCGTTGCCTTTCAGCAGGTCGGTGATGGAGAAGGTGAAGAATACAAAGGACAGCAACAGGATAGGATAGAGTGCTTGGTTGTCTATATTCAGCCGGTTCAGCATAAGGATGGCCAGCTTTCCGAGGAAATAACCGGTTGCGGCACCGACAATGAACTGTATGGCAAAAGAGCCCAATATCTGGGGAACTCCCATTCCGGAGGACTGGATGAATTGAATCAGCACGATTGTCAGCATATATGCCATCGGGTCGTTACTACCGCTTTCCAGTTCCAGCATGGGGCGCAGATTATGCTTCAGGTTCATTTTTTGTGAACGCAGAATGGCGAATACAGAGGCTGAGTCGGTAGATGACATGGTGGATGCAAGCAAAAGGGAGGTTATCAATGGCAGGTGGATGTTGGTCCAGCTCATGCCGGACAGCCACCAGATAAATAATCCGGTAAAGAGGGCCGTGAGCAGCACTCCTGCAGTTGACAAAACAATGCCGGGAGTCAATATGGGCTTTATCTCCGTAAACTTGGTGTCCATGCCACCGGAGAACAGAATGATGCTGAGTGCAACCATGCCGATGAACTGTGCTTCCTTGGCGTTGTGGAACTGCAATCCCAATCCGTCACTGCCGAACAGCATGCCGACGACAAGAAAAAGCAATAATGCAGGCACTCCGAAACGGTAGCCGGTCTTGCCGACAATGATGCTGACGAAAAGTAATATGGAACCTATAAGTAGTATGTTTCCTGCTGTAAATATCATAAATTCTATGCTATATAGTTTGAAATGTGATGTTTCTTATGTCTAATAGTACAAAGATATGCATTGTGTTTAACAAATACAAATCTAAAATAGTTCAATTGAACTTTAAAATAAAGGTGGTTTCTTTACCAGGCAATAAGGATAAATTTCCGCCGGAAAGCCTCATTATTTGCCGGGAAATACTCAATCCAATACCGCTTCCACCCTCTTTGGTCGTAAAGAAGGGGATAAATATGTGTTCGGCAATGTCATTGGGAATGGCAGGTCCGTTGTTGGAAATTTCTATCAGTATGGCTTCCGCTTCATTGCAGTAGGCACGTATGTTGATATGTCCTTCTTTATCTGTATTTTTATCCGATTCGATGGCTTGTATGGCATTTTTCAGTAAGTTGATGACTACTTGTGATACCAGGTTCTCATCGGCATATAGAATGAGGTCGCTTGGCGCGATGTCCGTATGAAAGGTGACCCGGACATCGGGGTGCTGGTGACGGGCGAGTTCGACCATCCGCTCGATAAAACTTTTTACATAGAACAAGGATGGTTCGGGGGTGGGAATACGGGTGAATTTCCGGTATGATTCCACAAAAGAGAGCAGGCCCTTGCCCGTGCTGCTGATAGTCTGCAGGCCGTTTCTGATTTCTTCTTTGGAAACTTGCGCTTCGGTCAGTCCCAGCAGTGTATCGCTTAGGGAGGTTATGGGAGTGACGGCATTCATTATTTCGTGCGTCAGTACGCGGGTAAGCCTAATCCAGGAATCTATTTCCTTTTCATCCAGCTCGTTGTTGATGTCGTTCAAGGCGAGGATGCGCAGATGCTCTTTACGGACTGTGATGTCGCTGACGCGGACAGACATGTTGACAGTGCCTCGCTCGTTGTTGAAAGGCATTTGCAATTTGTCTCCCGGGCGGCAATTGGCAAGAAGGGACGAAAGACGCGGGTCCACGCGGTTCAGCTGGCTGACGTGGGTAAAGACATTGAGGCCCAGCAAACGGAGGGCTTCGCTGTTTTTCTGATATACGGCACCATTGTCGTTCAGCACGAGGATGCCGGTATTCACGCAGTCCAGGATGAGTTCGTAGTACTTTTCTTGCTGGGCTGTTTCACTTTTCACATTATAAAGTATATGGGCAACCCGGTTCAATGCACGGTTTACGAGGCGTGCGTCGGCAGTGTTTTCCGTTTCGGAGAAGTGGATGGCATTGTCGTTGTTTTCGATGGCGTCGAGCATGAAAAGCACCTTCCGCACATGATGGCGGTATAACTTCTGCTGCCAGTACAAGGCTATGGGAAGCAGCGCGGTACAGAGCGCGCCCCAAAATACGTCTACAGTCCACATCACCCCTGCAAGGAGTGCTACTGCCAGACTGACGGCAACGCGGAATGAATAATTAAAGGCCATACTTTTTCATTTTGTTGTACAACGTCTGGCGGGTGATACCCAGTTGTGCGGCGACGGCAGAGAGATTTCCGCTACATTTGTCGAGCGTCTTCCGTATCATCTGCATTTCCATTTCTTCGAGCGTGGATGCGGCTGCTTCGGGAGTGCCGGTTCGCCGTGCCAGCTGGAACAGTTCTGCAGGAAGGGTTTCGTTGTCACAGATGATAATGGCTTTTTCGATGGCATGTTCCAGTTCGCGGATATTGCCGTACCAGGGGTGGAGCGTAAGCTTCTCGCAGGCGCCGTCCGTCAGCTTGACGGGGGGCTTGTCATATTGCTTGCAGAAGCGGGCGATGAAAAGTTCTGCAAGGGGGATGATGTCTTCGGGCCGCTCGCGCAACGAGGGTATCTCGAGGTGTATCGTATTGATGCGGTACAGCAAGTCCTCGCGGAATTCGCCTTTTGCCACCATCTCGGGCAGATTGCGGTTTGTGGCGCAAATCAGCCGTATGTCTACGGGAATGGGAGTGTTGCTGCCTACACGGACAATGCTGCGGCGTTGGATGGCGGTCAGCAGTTTGGCTTGCAGGTGGTAGGGGAGATTGCCTATTTCATCGAGAAAGAGGGTACTGCGGCTGGCTGCTTCGAACTTGCCGGCACGGTCGGCATGGGCATCGGTGAAAGAGCCTTTCACGTGGCCGAACAGTTCGCTTTCGAAAAGGCTTTCGGTGACTGCACCCATATCCACACTTACCATCTCCTGCCGGTTGCGCGGTGAAAGGGAGTGAATTTCGCGTGCCAGCATCTCTTTACCGGTACCGTTCTCGCCCGTAATAAGGATATTGGCATCGGTAGAGGCCACTTTTTCCACCAAGAGGCGAAGTTGCTGCATGGCGGAGCTGTTTCCCCAATACATGTTGCGGATATCCGCAAGCAGGTGGTTGTTTTCTGCCGTACGTCTGGCATTTGGGCCGTTGGCCGGAGATTTTGTTTCAGAAGCTGATACGGCATTCAGTAAGGTTTCCACCAGTTTCTGATTGTTCCAGGGTTTCACGACGAAGTCTGTGGCTCCTTCCTTGATTCCCCGTACGGCAAGGTCAATGTCGGCATAAGCGGTAAACAGCACTACGGGCAGGGTGGGACATAGCTTCTTTATTTCATGGAGCCAGTATAGTCCCTCGTTGCCGGTGTTGATGCCCGAGGTGAAGTTCATGTCAAGAAGAACCACTTGCCATGACTTTTCCCGCAATACGCTGGGCAGGGTTACGGGAGAGGGAAGTGTGATTATCCCTTCAAAATATGGCTTTAACAAAAGCTGCAAGGCGGTAAGTACGCCTCGGTTATCATCGACAATCAGGATGTTTCCGTTTTTTTTTGCCATAAACTATTTCTGTTTTCTGCAGGCAAAGTTAATGATTTATCTGTATTATATGCTTTATTCTATATTTTTGCTTACTAAGAATTAATCGTCCGACAGCTGTTGAATTATCGTCCAACAGTTATCGGACGATAATTCAACAGCTGTCGGACGATAATATAACGATTATGGGACGAATAGATTTAAGTAAGATAGAAATTAGTTTGTAGCAACTTCAGTAAGAGCTCATGGCGGTACTGAAAAAATTTATAGCAGTTGCAGTTTGATGCCAAATGACAAGCTCAGATAATCCTTGGGTTTCAGATACTTGTTGGTGAAGGCGCTGACTACATATAGGTCACATGTACTTATTTCATAGAAGAAAGTGATTTCTTTGGCCGTGAACCGTCGTTGCGGGTCGATGTCGTAAGTGATGCGCTGTCCTAAGAATGCATGGATGCGTACCTTAGAGGAGAAACCATAATATCCTTTAGGGTAGCGTTCCGGTTCATTGACCCAGAATTCATCGCCGAATACCGTGTTCAGATACATACCGCAAGCCAGCGGTTCTACAGAAAAACGGCTCTGTTTTATTTGCAGGCTCCAGGGAAGGTAGTTCTGCTTGACGGTGAATGTCAGCTTGGTACGTTTGGAGTCATATTTGGGCAATACTCCGAAGAATACGTCTGTTTCCCATTGGTTTCTTCTGCCGTAATCCCATCCGGTACCGAATGACAGCAACCCCATATTGCCGGCAAACTGAATTTTGGTGTGCGTCGGAATCAAGGCCTCCCAATGCCTGCGGTAGCGGTGTACGCGGCGGTCATAACGGTTCTCTCTGGTCTGGCTTTCAATGACGGCATCCGGTTGCAGGTCCATCCATACGGTATCGTGTTCTATGATGAAGATGGTATCTCTCTCTTGTGAAAAAGCAGAAAAAGAGCATACCGACAAGAAGACGACGGCGCATGCCAGGTGATTAATAATATGCCACTTCGCGTTCATATCCGTCGGGGGTTATGGTGAATATATAGTAATTGCGGTTCTTCATGCAGTCGCTCATGTAATACATTATCCCATCTTCAAAGAGGTCTTTCTCGAAGCGATGGTGTTCGTGTGCGGATGTACAGAACTGCAGTCCGGGAAATTCCTTGATGTAACGCTGGAATACGTGTGCCACATTATTGTTGAACTCGTTGCAGAACGGGCGTATGTGCATGGACACAACGGTTTTATCGAATTCCTCTTCACGGTCGCGTATCTGTGCGGCAAGAAACTCGAAGTCGGGAATGGGGCGGGAGTAGTCAAATTCGATGGCGTTGGTATTCAGGCAGACAAACTTTACCCGTCCTGCAATGAAGGAGAAATTGGGGTCTCCGAATATTGCACGATAAGTCTCTTCGCCCGTGCCCAGGCAGTCGTGATTGCCGAGAAGTACCACATAGGGTATCTTGAGTTTGTTCATAATGTCCCGTTGCCAAAGGAACTCGTCTGTTACACCGAAGTCACTGACGTCTCCGCCATGAATGACGAAATCTATGTCGTCCCGCTTGTTGAGGTGGCTTACAAAGTCGTCGGTCTCGTCATACCAGCGCTGGGAGTCCCCCATTGTTACGAATCGGATTGTTGTCTTGTTCTGGCAGTTCTGCTCTATTTGGGCAATGTTGTGGGCATTGACATCGGTTTCACCGCTGATGTGTACATCGTAAGGGTGATAATCTATCATGTCGCAGCCGGCTATAAGCAGGCATAGGAATGAAGGATATAAGAGTTTGGGGAATTTCATGTGCAGGTGCTTCATTTTACGTTTATACTCTATCTTTAGAAAACTGTGGGCAAAGGTAAAGTTTTCATTCTTATGGATTCTTTTCTAATTTCCCTTTTTTTTGTTCTATGAGGCTGAACAGAGATTCGGCCTCTGTCTAATTTTTAGACGGGAGTGTCTAAAAATTAGACACCTTTGTCTTCTTCTGAAATACGATATGCGCTGATAATCAGGTTTGTGCATTCTTTGGCACGCTTTCTGCAATATGAAAAGCAAGAAAATAAATCTAATAAACGATAAACGGAATGAAACAAATCTATTATGTAATTCAGACTTTACTGCGGGGACGCGGTTCGAATATCATCAAGGTCATTTCTTTGGGATTGGGATTGACGATGAGTATTCTGCTTTTCTCCCGCGTGGCATATGAACAGAGTTTTGACACTTGCTTCAAGGATTATGATAACTTGTATCAGGTATGGTCGATATTCTCGGTGAAAGGAGAGAAGTTTGAGCCTCAGGAGTGGAATTGCGGTCCCGTGGCAGGGGCTATTTTGGAGAACTTCCCCAAAGAGGTGGAGTCGGCGGTAAGTTTGAGCACGTCTATGGTATCTGCTCCTCTTTACAATGGAAGCGTGCGTCTTGATGACAGGAAGATTGCAGCCGATTCGCTGTTCTTCCGTACCATGGGTATCGACGTCCTGAACGGGAATCCCGAAAAGGATTTGGTGCAGAAGGATATTATTTTCTTGAGTGAACGCTTTGCAAGGAAAGTGTTCGGTGAGGAGAATCCTATAGGGAAAACGCTTAATTATGACCATCAGTTTGACCTGACGGTGAAGGGAATCTATGCCAATTTGCCTGAGAACGCCACAATCAATCCGGAAGCGGTTATCTCGATGCCTACCTTGTGGAGCCGCAACTGGAATAACTACTCGTGGAGCGGGGGAGACAGTTGGGTAGAGTTTATCCGTTTCCGTCCCGGTGCCGACAAATCTGTTGTCAATGCGCGTATTGATGCCATGATAGACAAATATCGCCCGGCAGAAGATAAGAAAGAGTACGGTTACACGGCTTTTGTGCAGCCCATCCGTGATACATACCGCAATTATGATGATGTGCAGCGGATGCGTGTCATCATGAGCATTCTTGGTTTTGCCATTCTTTTCATTGCGGCGTTGAACTATGTGCTGATTTCCATTTCCTCTTTGAGCTACCGCGCCAAGTCGGTAGGCGTACATAAATGCAGCGGTGCGAGCGGTGGCACGGTTTTCAGCATGTTTTTGCTGGAAACGGGTATCATCATTGTGGCGGCATTGCTGCTGATGGCGTTGATAATGCTCAACTTCCGCGATTTTGTGGAAGACACGGTCGTTGTAAAGCTCTCCACCTTGTTGGCTCCGGAGCGTATCTGGGTACCGTTGTCGGTAGTGCTTCTGCTGTTTATAGTGGGAGGCGTGTTGCCGGGTCGGCTCTTTGCGCGTATTCCCGTATCGCAGGTGTTCCGCCGCTATACCGAGGGGAAGAAGGGCTGGAAGCGTCCGTTGCTGTTTGTCCAGTTTGCAGGCGTGGCATTCATCAGTGGATTGATGTGTGTGGTGATGTCGCAATATCAGTATGTACTGAAAAAGGATATGGGGTATAATCCCAAGCAGATAGCCATAGGCAATGCCTACTGGGATAATGAAGCGACGCGTGACGCGGCTTATCAGTTCTTCAAAGGATTGCCCTACGTGGAAGCGGTGTCCAGTGCCAACAGCACACCCATTAGCGGATATAGCGGTTCGATGATTCATAGTGAGAGCGGGCAGGCACTGTTCTCTTGCCGCTCTTCTTATTTCATGCGCGAGGACTTTCCTGCCTTGATGGGCATGACTATGAAGACGGGACGTATGGCGCGCGATAAAGAGGAAGTCGTGGTGAACGAGACCTTTGCCGAGATGATGCGTTGGGGAGACGACGTCGTAGGCCGTACGGTATATACCGAAGGGAATACATTCAAGGTCGTAGGGCAGTTGAAGGATTTCCAGATAGAGAGTTTCAGAACCGAGAAGATGCCTTTCATAGCCCGGGGAAACAAGAATTTTTATGGAACGGTACATGTCCGTTTGAAAGAACCCTTTACCGAAAATCTGCAGAAGCTGAACCACGATGTAGCCGAGGCTTTCCATGACCAGACTATTGACTTTACCGGCTATGAGAAAAGAATAGAGAATAGTTATAATTCTGTCCGTGTATTCCGTAATGCCACTTTGATGGCGGCAGTGACCATGTTCTTCATCATGCTGATGGGACTGATTGGGTATACCACCGACGAGGTACGCCGCCGCAGCAAGGAGATTGCCATCCGCAAAGTGAACGGTGCAGAGGCTTCCAGTATCTTGGAAATGCTGTCGAGGGATGTACTTGTGGTGGCGGCTCCGGCAGTTGTCATCGGTACGGTATTGGCATGGTATGTCAACGGAATGTGGATGGAACAGTTTGCGGAGCGTATTCCCATCAGTTGGGCAGTATACGTACTGGTAGTGATGGCCAATTTGGTGATTATCGTAGCCTGCGTACTTTGGAAGTCCTGGCAGATAGCGAACGAGAACCCGGTAAACAGCATTAAGAGCGAATGATAATAATATTAATACATAGAATATCATGATTGAAATTAACAACATCAGCAAAGTATTCCGTACTTCGGAAGTAGAGACAGTAGCATTGAACCACGTCAGCCTCGATGTAAAGGAGGGGGAGTTTGTAGCCATTATGGGACCGTCAGGTTGCGGCAAGTCCACCTTGCTGAACATCCTCGGGCTGCTGGACAATCCTACGGAGGGCAGTTACAAGTTGCTCGGTCAGGAAGTAGCGGACTTGAAGGAAAAGGAACGTACCCGTGTGCGCAAGGGCAAGCTGGGATTCGTGTTCCAGAGCTTCAACCTGATAGACGAACTGAACGTCTACGAGAATGTGGAACTTCCCCTTACGTACCTCGGCGTGAAGGCAAGTGAGCGCAAACGCATGGTAGAGGATATTCTGAAGCGGATGAACATCAGCCACCGTGCCAAACACTTCCCGCAACAGCTTTCCGGCGGTCAGCAGCAGCGTGTGGCGATAGCCCGTGCGGTCGTAACCAATCCCAAGCTGATACTCGCCGATGAGCCTACCGGTAACTTGGACTCCAAGAACGGAGCTGAGGTGATGAATCTGTTGACAGAACTGAATAAAGAGGGTACTACGATTATTATGGTGACCCACAGCCAGCACGACGCCTCGTTTGCACACCGCACGATACATCTTTTCGACGGTAGTGTGGTGGCAAGTGTGGCAGCGCAGGATTTGTAACAGACTTTTAAAACAACTTCCATGAGACAACTATATTACACTCTTCAGACACTGATACGAGGAAAAGGCTCCAACCTCATCAAGATTGTTTCTCTGGGACTGGGGTTGGCAGTCAGTATCCTCATTTTTTCCCGTCAGGCATTCGAGCTCAATTATGATACCTGCTACAAGGACCATGAACGTTTGTGTCTTGTCAAAACAGTATGGTATTACAACAACGAGTATCATCCTTCGCATATAACTCTTGGACCGGTGGCTGGTACCATTGCCGAAAACCTGCCTGACGAGGTGGAGAGTGTTACCGTCACCCAGCAATGGTGGAGCAATTCGGCTTGGTTTGCCAATGAACGCCGTTTCCAGACCAATGCCATGACGGCCGATTCTTGTTTCTTTGCCACTATGGGCATTGATGTTGTCAGTGGAGACCCTCGCGAGCTGAATAATCCGGAGGTAGTCTTCATCAGCAGGGAGCTGGCCGGCAGCATGTTTGCCGATAAGAATCCCATCGGGCAGACGGTGGTCTATAACAAACAGATGCCAATGACCGTGAAGGGCATTTTTGAAGATTTTCCCGAAAACTCCAGTTTTTATGGAAGCGGTGTCGTGATGTCTTTGGCTACCTCCTTCAAGCATCATTGGGGATACTGGGGATGGGGAGGTGGAGACAGCTATATGTCCTTTGTCCGTCTGCGCCCGGGGGGGCAACTGGACGATGTGAACACCCGAATAGAGAAACTTGCCGAACAGGTGCGCAAGAGCGATGATGTGTTTATCAGTCTGGTTCCGATAAAGGACTACCGTATGGAATTTGGTATCAGTACCATGCGTATGGTATGGATTCTGTTGACGCTGGGAACCGCCATACTTTTTATTGTGGCGATGAATTATGTGCTTATTTCCATCTCAGCCATGAACCGTCGTGCCAAAGCTATAGGCGTACATAAATGTAGTGGGGCAAATACGGGAACTATTTTCGGTATGTTCTTATGGGAGACCGGAGTCATCATGCTTTCTTCCTTGCTGCTTGTAGCGCTGCTTCTATTTAATTTCCGTGAGCCGTTGGAGGACATGCTCGACGTTAGTCTTGCTGGTCTTTTCTCTTGGGAAAACATTTGGGCACCGCTTTCAGTGATAGTCATTTTGTTTATGATAGGCGGCATGTTGCCCGGGCAGCTTTTTGCCCGCATTCCGGTGACGCAGGTTTTCCGCCGGTACACCGAAGGCAAGAAAGGCTGGAAACGTCCGCTCTTGTTTGTGCAGTTTGCCGGTACCTCCTTTATTTTCGGTTTGTTGGGGCTGGTGCTTATGCAGAGCCATTACATCACCAATAAAGAACGTGGATTCGATTACCACCGGGTGGCCTATGCTTCGGGCGTATCCTTTGACTCGGATGCGGAAAGCGATGCCAATCGTAGTGTGATGCTTTCTTTGCCTTATGTGGAAGATGGAGCTTGTAGCGGTAATCTTCTTACAGACGGATTGAGCGGAGAAGGGGTTACGACTGATAACGGGCAGTGGATGAGCATGCGTTGGGTGGAATTTGGCAAGGACTATGCCCCGTTTATGAAGTTGGAATTTGCGGAAGGCAAGAATATGGATGCCCCTGGGCAGATATTGGTCAATGAAACATTTTTGAAAATGATGCATTGGGAAGATAAACCGATAGGCAGGCAAGTGCGCAACGGCGATCGCATAGCGGGCAATATTGTAGGTGTACTGAAAGACTTTGCCACATCCAATGCCGCTTATGTGGCGGTGCAACCTATGTATGCAACTTATCTTGACCGATTTTCCGGAAACATCCAATTACGTCTGAAAGAGCCTTTTGACGATAACCTCAAGCGTTTGAATGAAGACATGGAAAAGCTGTTTCCTACCCGTGACATTGTATTTTCCTCGTTTCACAAGGTCATTGACGACCAGAACAGTACCGTCACGGATTTCCGTAATGCAGCTTTACTGGCTGCCATAACCATCCTTTTTGTTACGTTAATGGGGTTGATTGGCTACATCAATGACGAGATACAACGCCGCAGCAAGGAAATTGCCATCCGTAAAGTGAATGGTGCGGAAGCGTCATCCATTCTCCGGCTTTTCTCGAAGGATATATTCTGGATATCCTTGCCGGCCGTTTTTCTTGGAGGGCTGGGAGCCTGGTATATAGGCGGTGTCTGGATAGAGCAGTTTGTGGAGGGAGTGGATTTTGGTATCTGCGGATTCTTGCTTATTGCATGCATTGTACTATTGTTCATCATCGGTTGTGTAGTATTCAAGGCATGGCGGATTGCCAATGAGAATCCGGTAGACAGTATTAAGAGTGAATAAAGAATAACTTCAGGAAATTATGAGGCGGCACATTTATTATACATTACAAAGCTTGTTGCACAAGCAAGGTTCCAATGCCATTAAGATTGTATCTTTGGCATTGGGACTGCTGATGTCTGTATTTCTATTTGCACGGATTGCATTCGAGTTGAGTTTTGATAACTTTTATCATGATTCGGATAACCTTTATATTGTGAAGACGGGTTGGTTAAAAAATGGAGTGTTGGAAGGTAACGAAAGTCGCTTTACCATCATTCCGATTCCGGCTGCCATTGCCGAAGAGTTTCCGGAACAAGTGGAAAGTAGCACAGTGAGCTGTTCTCTTTTTGATAATAGTTTCCAGTTGGGTGAGCGCCAATTAGATATGTCCACGGTGATGGCAGATACACTTTATTTTTCTGTACTCGGTTTGGAGATGATAGAAGGCAATCCACAGGATTTGGCGGGCCCGGATGTCGTATTCCTTTCTGCCAAGTCAGCAAAGGAGGCCTTCGGTGACGAAAATCCGATAGGGAAAACACTGCGTTATGATTTTTGGGGATATCAGACTACACTGCTCGTGAAGGGTATCTTTGCCGATATTCCGTTGAACACTTCTTTGGAGAGGCGTCCAGAGGCAATCATTTCCTTTCCTACTATAGGGCGGCATCTGAAGTGGGACCTGGGTTGGCAGAGCGGCGGAAACTACGACGGTTATCTCAGGCTGCGCAGTCCGCAGGATGCTGATTGGCTGAATGAGCGTATGTCCATAGCTATTGCCCGTCATATTCCACCGGAAAGTGGTTTAGAATTGAGCGTACGTATTGTCCCTATCCATAATCTGCATGTCGAGACTCCTCAAGTACGGAAGATGATTTGGATTATGTTCTTCCTGGGTATCGTGCTGCTTTTTACGACCGCATTGAATTATGTACTCGTTTCCGTGGCTTCGCTGACACAGCGTGCCAAGGCCATCGGTGTACACAAATGCAGCGGTGCTTCGGGAAGTAGCATCTTTTCCATGTTCATGGTAGAGACTGCTATAGTAGTAGGGCTTGCCTTGCTGCTCATTGGACTGCTGGTGTATATTTTCCACGAAAAAATGGAAGAATTGGCAGCTGTACCTCTCAGTGCTCTTTTTGACTGGCAGAATCTTTGGGCACCATTGTCGGTGATACTGTTACTGTTTATTTTAGGTGGTTGCCTGCCTGCCATGCTTTTCGCTCGTATTCCGGTGACACAAGTGTTCCGCCGCTACACTTCCGGGCGTCGTGGCTGGAAACGGGTACTGCTTTTTGTTCAGTTCATCGGAGCGGCATTCATTCTGGGGATGATGCTGATGGTCGTTTCACAGTACAGTTATGTAACGACGCGTGACCGTGGTTGGCGTCCTGAACGTGTGGCATATACCACCCAGCGGGAAGTGGATGGCAATAGCCTGCGTAGTCTTGTCGGCAGTTTGCCTTATGTGGAAGGGGTTGCTTCGGCAGAACGCCCTATATTGTGGTTTGGTTCTAACCAGCCAATTCTTGACAATCAGGGTAACGAGCTTTTCTATCCTCGTAATACCTGGTTCGACAGTGATTTTCTTCCTTTCATTGGTCTGAGACTGAAAGAGGGGCATAACTTGACGGGAGAAGGTCAGTTGCTTGTCAACAGTGTCTTTTGTGAGAAGATGAATTGGACAGACAGCCCCATAGGCAAGCGGGTGAATGATTATGGCACTGTTGTCGGGCTGTTAGACAGTTTCAGTTTTGCCGATATGCCCAACGATAATTTGCCGGTGATGGTGGAATGGACGGGGAAGACAGCTGCCACCCTGCATGTTCGCCTCAAAGAGCCATTGGATGAAAATCTCGCCCGCCTCAATGAAGAGATGCATCGGATTTATCCTCAGAAAAGCCTCGTATTCCGTTCGGTGGAGCAGGAAATGCGCAGTTATGCCGAGTCTGTACGGGTATTTCGTGATGTCACCCTGCTGGTTTCATTGACCATACTCTTTATCATTCTGATGGGACTGATAGGCTATGTGAATGATGAAATCCGCCTGCGTTCAAAAGAGATTGCCATTCGTAAAGTGAATGGAGCGGAGACGGAAAGTATTTTGCTGTTATTGTCAAGAGATGTGCTTTGGCTGGCCATTCCGTCTGTCGCCATAGGTATTGGGGGAGCATGCCGGGCCGGAAAGCTTTGGGCGAGCCAGTTCTCTGATGTTGTGCCATTCCCTATAGGCGGATATATTCTTGTAGGTTGTCTGTTGCTGTTGTTTATCGTTGCTACCGTGGTATTGAAGGCATGGTGCATTGCCAATGAAAATCCGGTAAAGAGCATCAAGAGCGAATAAAGTTGCCGCAACATACATCATGCGTTTGGGGTAGACAGACCATCTGTTTGGGGCGAATAGATGATGTGTTTGGGCTGAATGAATGATATATTTTCGAACAATTTGTTTGTTATAACATAAAATGCAATATTTGCAGTAGAATAAATCACTTTCACCTCGCTTTTTCGGTAATTCCTGTGGGTAATCTCTTTACATATATCCACAATGCCACCGCTGCCGTTACAAAAGCAAAGAAGTCCGATACCGGCATACATATCCAGATGCCGTCCAGCCCAAAGTAATGCGGGAATATCAGTAGTCCCGGCAACAGATACAGTAATTGGCGTGTCAGCGACAAGAAGATACTGATTTTCGCTTTCCCGATGCTTTGGAAGAAATTGCCGATGACAATCTGTGCACCTACCAACGGGAATATGGCTACGGCAATGCGTACGCCTCTGGAAGCAATATCTATCAACTCTTCATCACTGGTAAAGATGGCAGATATGGCATGGGGGAACAATTCGCAGATAAGGAAGCCGGTACTGGTGATACATACTCCGGCAATGATGGTCAGGCGCAGGGTAGCCTTCACACGGTCGTGCTTTTGCGCACCGAAGTTATAGCCTACAATCGGTTGCATTCCCATCGTCAGCCCCAATACAATCATTACATAGAGTACCAGCAGTCGGTTGATAATGCCATATGCCCCGATGGCCATATCGCCTCCGTACTGTTGGAGGCTGTTGTTTACGATAATCACAATGACACATGCCGTGACGTTCATCAGAAACGGTGACATACCGATGGATAATATACTACTGATGATACGTTTCTTCATCTTCCAGAACCCCCGTTGCAGACGTACCACACTTGTCTTTTGCAGGAAATGGCTCACTACCCACACCATGCCGATGAACTGCGAGATGACCGTTGCCGTTGCAGCTCCCCGTATTCCCCAGTCAAATTGGAAGATGAAAATGGGAGCGAGGATTATGTTGCAGACTACCGTTACCATAGACGTGAGCATCGCTTTCTTGGGATATCCCGTGGCACGCATGATATTGTTTAGGCCAATCATGGTATAAGTGACGGGGGTACCCAGTAATATCACTTGCATAAAGTCGCGGGCATATGGCAACGTATCATTGCTGGCACCGAAGAAGCGCAGGATGTCATCCAGAAAGATGAATGAAACACTGCCGAATATGAATGCGTTGACCAGGCAGAACATCAGTGTGTTTCCCAATACTTCCGTTGCTCCGTCCAGGTCTTTCTGTCCCAACCGGATGGACGAAATGGTGGAGCCACCTGCCGATACCATCGTACAGAAAGCCACGACCAGATTCATCAGAGGGAAAGTAATGGCGAGTCCGGCAATGCCCATAGGACCTACGCCATGACCGATGAAAATGCTGTCGATGATGTTGTACAACGAAGTAATCGTCATGCCTATAATGGCCGGAATGGAGTACTGCACAAGCAGTTTGCCAATACGTTCGGTTCCTAATATATGCGCGTTGTTCATTTGATATGAGTCAATTAAGGAGCACAAAGGTATAAAATATTTGTTTGATTCGCAGATTATTCCCACCTTTGTACGCTATAATGTTTTGGTATTAACAGATTTAGGTAAAAGAAAGTTTATGGACACAACAAAAGCAACCGCCGTACTTTTTGATTTTGACGGCGTGGTGGTAGACACGGAAACACAGTACAGTCACTTCTGGCATGAAATGGGAAAGCAGTATTTGGGTATGGATGATATTGAAGGCAGGGTGAAGGGCCAGACGCTGGTCTATATTTATGATACCTTTTTTCCGGGCATGGCGAAGGAACAGGCCGAAATTACCGAACGGCTGAACCGCTTTGAACAGGAAATGTCATTCGACTTTATTCCCGGAGTGCTTGACTTCATTGCCGACCTACACCGGAATGGGGTGAAGACTGCCGTAGTGACCAGCTCCAACGAAGCGAAGATGGCAGCTGTCTATCGGGTTCATCCCGAAATAAAGACTCTTTTCGACCGTATCCTTACGGCCGAGATGTTTACGGCTTCCAAGCCTGCACCGGATTGTTTTCTGTTGGGTATGGAGGTTTTCGGCACAACTCCCGACACCACATATGTATTCGAGGATTCTTTCAACGGGCTGAAAGCCGGCATGGCTTCAGGAGCTACCGTTATAGGGTTGGCAACCACCAATTCCCGTGAAGACATAGCTCCGTTGTGTCATTATGTATTGGATGACTTTCAGGGATTCACTTACGATAAATTAACTCAATTGTACAAGTAATCAGAAAAAGGATTACCTTTGCGCCGAAAATTAAATTGAGTAATTGTAAATTGCCAAATTGTAAATACTATCATGGGTTATATTTCAGACGACACTCGTAAAGTGACTACACATCGCCTTGTTGAAATGAAGCAAAGAGGCGAAAAGATATCAATGTTGACATCATACGACTATACTATGGCGCAGATTGTGGACGGTGCCGGGGTAGACGTGATTCTGGTGGGAGATTCCGCTTCCAATGTAATGGCAGGCAATGTCACCACGCTTCCCATCACGCTCGACCAGATGATTTATCATGGCAAATCCGTGGTTCGCGGTGTGAAGCGTGCCATGGTCATTGTCGACATGCCTTTCGGCTCTTATCAGGGCAACGAACTGGAGGGATTGGCTTCCGCTATCCGTATTATGAAAGAAAGCCATGCCGACGCCCTCAAACTGGAGGGAGGCGAGGAAATCATCGGTACGGTGAAGCGTATCCTCAGCGCCGGTATTCCCATCATGGGACATCTCGGACTGATGCCCCAATCCATCAACAAGTATGGAACATATACGGTCCGTGCCAAGGATGATGCCGAAGCCGAGAAACTGGTACGCGATGCGCATTTGCTGGAAGAAGCCGGATGCTTCGGACTGGTATTGGAGAAGATTCCTGCCGCATTGGCTGCCCGCGTGGCAAGCGAGCTGACTATACCCGTTATAGGCATCGGTGCCGGTGGCGATGTGGACGGCCAGGTGTTGGTGGTTCAGGATATGCTGGGTATGAATAACGGTTTTCGTCCCCGTTTCCTGCGTCGCTATGCCGACCTGCATACAGTGATGACGGATGCCATCAGCCGTTATGTATCCGATGTGAAGAATTTAGATTTCCCGAATGAGAAAGAACAGTACTAACAAACTCATGACACTCAATTTTTGGCGGATGTGTACGGCAAATCTGTTGCTGTTCATATCCGTCTATATGCTTTTCCCTTTGCTTCCTTTTGTGATGGGAGAGCAGTTGGGTGTTTCCGTCGGGCAGGCGGGCAGCATGTTTCTGGTCTTTGTGGTGGCCATGTTTGCTGTCGGTCCTTTCCATGCCTATCTGGTCGATGAATATAAAAGGAAACACGTGCTCCTTTACTCCGCACTCATTATGCTGGCGGCTGTTCTGGGATATGCCTTTGTGGATGGTTATACGAAATTTCTGCTGCTTGCCGCTGTGCAGGGAGCATGTTTCGGGCTGGCAACCACAGCGGGCATTACGGTGGCCATCGACATAACGACTTCCGCGCGCCGCAGCGCAGGAAACATGGTATATGCATGGGCTGCACGCTTGGGCATGCTGGTGGGTGTTGTGTTGGGCATTGGAATGTATAAGATGTATGGTTTCCGTATGGTGACCTATCTGTCCGTAGCGGCCGGACTGGCTAGCATATTTTTCGCATCGAGGGTATATGTGGCTTTCCGTGCTCCGATAGGCGTGTCGTTGTGCAATATGGACCGCTTCTTATTGCCGCGTGCATGGGTACCTGCCATCAATATGCTACTGATTGCTTTTGTACCGGGAGCGTTGCTGCCACTGATGTTTGTGGGCGATTACTGGTCATTGGCGGCATTGGCTGTATTGGTGTTCATTACAGTCCCGTTCATGAAGATGTTCGTCAAGCTGTCGCACCATTGCCAGCGTGGAACGGCAAACACCACTTGTCATTTGTCTATGGAGGCAGGGCTGCTGGTGGGCATGACTGTGGCTTGCCACCTGATGGACAAAGCGCAGATATACCATGTGGCGTCTGTTGCTGCTATGCTTGCCGTATTTTTCTTTGTACTGCTGACCTATCCTTATTATAAGAAGAAGCGGGTGAGGTAAGGGATAAATACAATCAATCCTATAATGGCTGCCGTTGCAGCACATACCAGTACTGCTCCGGCGGCTATGTCTTTTACTTGCCCTGCCACGGGATGCTGTTGGGGAGACACCAGGTCGACCAGCTTCTCAATGGCGGTATTGAACAGTTCGGCTGCTATCACCACTCCGATGCAGAGAATGATTATCATCCACTCCATGCGGGTAATGCCTAAAACGAATCCTGCAATGACTACCACAGCCGTAGCTATCAGATGGAAGCTCAGGTTCTGTTCTTTTCCTATGCAACACCGGATACCTTTCCAAGCATATCCGAAACTGCGCAACTGCTTTTTAAAGTCGTACTTCATGGATTATAGTTGTTGCTTAATTCCTTGAAACCTGTTTCACTCCCTTTACTGTTCTCAGTTTCTTGACAAGTGCTTCCAGATGTCCCGTATCGCTCACCATGATGGTCAGTGTTCCGGAGAACAGCCCGTCATGCGAGTCAATGCCGATGCTTCTCAAAGTAATACCCGTTTCTTTGGAAATGATGGAAGTGATGTTGGTCACGATGCCGATGTCATCGTGTCCCACTACGCGCAGGGTGATGGGGTACTGTGTACCTTGTGACTTTCCGGCCCAGCGTGCCTTCACGATACGGTAGCCGAAACGTGAGTGCAAATCACTGGCATTGGGACAATCGCAACGGTGTATCTTGATACCTCCCGTCACACTGACAAAGCCGAATACATCATCTCCATAGATGGGATTGCAGCAGCGTGCCAACTTGAAATCCAATCCTTTCAGATTTTGATCAATGACCAGTACATCTTCTTTGGTACCTATCTCTTCCGGTATGCCTTGTTGAAGGTTATAGCCTTCAGCACTGCGGTAGACAATATCGTCGCGCGTATCATTTTCCCGTCTTTGCTGTTCCTGGTATTTGTCTATAATCTCGTTGACATCCAGTTCTTCATCGGCTATGGCTTGATAGAAGTCGGTCACTATCTTGAAACCGAGGCGCTTGATGAGGCGCATCATGGTTCCTTCATCATACTCTATCTTCCGGTTCTTGAACTTGCGTTCCAGGGTTTCCTTAGCGAAGGCGTGCTGGCGTGCAGCCATTTCCTTCAATGCCTGGCGTATTTTGGTGCGTGCCTTGGAGGTGGTTACGATGTTCAGCCAGTCCTGCTTGGGCGTCTGCGTATTCGATGTCATTATCTCCACCTGGTCACCGCTATGCAGCATTTGCTTCAGCTGTACATTCTTGCCGTTCACTTTTGCACCGATACATTTGCAGCCCAGTTTGCTATGGATGTGGAACGCAAAATCGAGCACGGTGGAGCCTTTGGCAAGTTTGAACAAATCACCTTTGGGGGTAAATACAAATACCTCGTCTTCGTACAAATCCAGTTTGAACTGGTCCATCGTTTCCAGTCCGTTGCTGTCCGAGCTCTCTAAGGCTTCGCGTACGGAAGTCAGCCATTCGTCAAGACCAGATTCACCTTTCACTCCTTTGTATCGCCAATGGGCGGCCAGGCCTCGTTCGGCAATATCATCCATGCGTTCGGTACGTATTTGTACTTCCACCCATTTGCCTTCGGGGCCCATCACGGTGATGTGCAGTGATTCATATCCGTTGCTTTTAGGTACGGACAGCCAGTCGCGTAGCCTTTTCGGGTTAGGCTGGTACATATCTGTTACGATGGAGTAGGCCTGCCAACATTCCAGTTTCTCCTTTTCCAGGCAAGAGTCCAGGATGACGCGGATGGCGAACAGGTCATACACGCCTTCGAAGGGGCATTTCTGCTTCTTCATTTTCTGGTAGATGGAGTGGATGGACTTGGTGCGTCCTTTGATATGGAACTTCAGTCCGGCTTCTTCGAGCTTCTTCTGTACCGGTGCAATGAAGGCGGCAATGTACTTGTCACGCGATGCCTTGGTCTCATTCAGTTTTTCCTTGATATGGTAGTAAACTTCCTTTTCTGTATATTTCAATGAGAGGTCTTCCAGTTCCGACTTCAATTTGTACAGACCCAGCTTATGGGCAAGGGGCGCATAGAGATAAGCCGCTTCGTTGGCTACCTGCCGACGGGCTTCATCGTTCTTGCAATCTTTTATCTGCCGCATGATGTTTACGCGGTCGGCAATCATAATGAGAATGACACGCATGTCCTCAGCGAAAGTCAGCAACAAGTTGCGGAAATTCTCGGACTCGATGGTAGGACTTTTGGAATAAAGTTCGTTTACACGTATCAATCCCCGGATGATGCCTGCCACATCCTCGCCATAGATTTGCTCCACTTCCAGAGCGGTGCAAGTGCCGCAGCGCACGGAGTCGTGCAGCATGAGCCCCAGGATAGAAGCACGCTTCATTCCGATTTCTTCCGCTACAATGACAGCCGTCTGCATATCTTTGATGACGGGATTCAAACCGAATATATCACGCTGGATACGGTTGTTCTGTATAGTATTGACAAGATGTGTTTTCAGCTTTTTGCAGTCCCCCTTCTGGAGGGTTTCTCCGGAAAGTTGCAACAGTTTGCGGTAGAGCGAGAAGAGTAAATCTTTCTCTTTGATAGTGAAAAATTCATCAGTTTCCATAATCGTCCGTATTTTATGCTTCAAAGGTAAGTTTTTTCTTCATTTTCTTGACGGCAGTTCTGCTTTTTTTGTATTTTTGGGCATGAATTAATAAAACAAGATATTATGATAACACCGCAAGACAAAGAGTTGCTCGAAAATAAAGGCATCTCCGAAGAACAAATAGCTGAACAGTTGGCTTGTTTCGAAAAAGGTTTTCCATACTTGAAGCTGTCTGCCGCCGCTTCTGTAGAAAAGGGTATACTGGCTCCGGATACGGATGAACAGAAGAAATACCTGGATGCCTGGGAGGCATATACACAAACCGATAAAGTGGTGGTGAAGTTTGTGCCTGCTTCGGGTGCTGCCAGCCGTATGTTCAAGAACTTGTTTGAATTTCTCGGGGCAGACTATGACACTCCCCAGACAAACTTTGAAAAGACTTTCTTTGAGAAAATAGAGAAGTTTGCCTTCTATGATGACTTGAATACCGCTTGCCAGAGGACTGCCGGAAAGGATATACCGACTTTGGTTGCCGCTGGAAACTACAAGGCGGTTGTTGCTGCCTTACTCGAAGGGGCCGGACTGAACTATGGTGCTCTGCCCAAAGGATTGCTTAAGTTCCATAAGTATGAAGACGGTAGCCGCACGCCGCTGGAAGAGCACTTGGTAGAAGGAGCATTGTATGCTGCCAATAAGAACGGTAAGGTGAATGTGCATTTCACGGTTTCGCCCGAACATCGTGCCTTGTTCAAGGCTTTGGTAGACGAAAAGGCTGCCGCTTATGCAAAGAAGTATGGGGTGGATTATAACATCTCTTTTTCGGAACAGAAGCCGAGCACCGATACCATTGCCGCCGATATGGAAAACAAACCCTTCCGCGACAATGGCAAATTGTTGTTCCGTCCCGGCGGTCATGGCGCCTTGATTGAAAACTTGAATGACCTTGATGCGGATATTATCTTCATAAAGAATATAGACAATGTGGTACCCGACAAGCTGAAAGGTGACACCGTATTATATAAGAAACTGATTGCCGGTGTGCTGGTAGCGTTACAGCAGAGAGCGTTTGCTTATCTGCAGTTGCTTGACAGCGGGAAGTATACACACGAGCAAATTCTTGAAGTTCTGCAATTCCTGCAGAAACAACTCTATTGCAAGAATCCGGAGACAAAGAATCTGGAAGATGCCGAGTTGGTTATATATCTGAAAGAGAAGCTGAACCGTCCGATGCGTGTTTGCGGTATGGTGAAGAACGTAGGCGAACCGGGCGGAGGTCCGTTCTTGGCATACAACAGTGACGGTACTATCTCTCTGCAGATTATGGAAAGTTCGCAGATTGATATGGACGACCCGGAAAAGAAGGAAATGTTTGAAAAAGGTACCCATTTCAATCCGGTGGATTTGGTTTGCGCCGTACGTGACTATAAAGGACATAAGTTCAATCTTGTGAAGTATGTGGATAAAGCGACGGGGTTCATCTCCTATAAGTCCAAGAACGGCAAGGACCTGAAAGCGCTTGAACTTCCCGGTTTGTGGAACGGAGCCATGAGTGATTGGAACACAGTATTTGTAGAAGTGCCTCTGACTACATTCAATCCGGTAAAGACGGTGAATGACTTGTTGAGAGACCAGCACCAATAAGAGGATTTACTATTAGACGATTTACGATGTACGATTGGGATTGCTTTGGCTTGTGGCGGTTTATTGTCTAAAGTAACTCTAATCGTACATCGTACGTCGTCAAATCGTAAATATATAAAATTGTAAATAAAAGAATTGATGAAAAAGATTTTATTGTTAGGTTCCGGTGAGTTGGGCAAGGAGTTTGTTATTTCTGCCCAACGTAAGGGCCAGTATATCATTGCTTGCGACTCGTATGCCGGAGCGCCTGCCATGCAAGTGGCAGATGAATGTGAGGTATTCAGCATGCTCGATGGAGATGCTTTGGAACGTGTAGTACGCAAACACCAGCCGGATATTATTGTTCCGGAAATTGAGGCTATCCGTACGGAACGTCTGTATGATTTCGAGAAAGAAGGCATTCAGGTAGTGCCCAGTGCACGCGCCGTGAACTTTACCATGAACCGTAAAGCCATACGTGACCTTGCAGCTAAAGAGCTGGGATTGAAGACTGCTAAATATTTTTATGCCAAATCTTTGGATGAACTGAAAGCTGCTGCTGAAAAGATAGGTTTCCCGTGTGTGGTGAAACCGCTGATGTCCTCTTCCGGTAAAGGCCAGTCTCTCGTAAAGAGTGCCGACGAACTGGAGCATGCCTGGGAGTATGGCTGTAATGGTAGCCGTGGAGACATCAAAGAACTTATCATTGAAGAGTTCATCAAGTTCGACAGTGAGATAACACTGCTCACCGTAACACAGAAGAATGGTCCGACCTTGTTCTGCCCGCCTATCGGCCATGTACAGAAGGGTGGGGACTATCGTGAAAGCTTCCAGCCTGCCCATATTGACCCTGCCCATCTAAGGGAGGCGCAGGATATGGCAGAGAAAGTGACCCGTGCCTTGACCGGTGCCGGATTGTGGGGAGTGGAATTCTTTCTCAGCCATGAGAACGGTGTCTATTTCTCCGAACTCTCTCCACGTCCGCACGATACGGGTATGGTAACCCTGGCCGGAACCCAGAATCTGAATGAGTTTGAATTGCACTGTCGTGCGGTGCTTGGTCTGCCTATCCCTGGCATCAAGCAGGAGCGTATAGGAGCCAGTGCTGTCATCCTTTCTCCGATAGCCAGTCAGGAACGTCCCAATTATCGTGGCATGGAAGAGGTTACGAAAGAAGAGGATACTTATCTGCGTATTTTTGGTAAGCCTACTACCCGCGTAAACCGCCGTATGGGTGTAGTGCTGTGTTATGCACCTCTTGACAGTGATCTTGACACGCTGCGCGACAAAGCGAAGCGTATTGCTGATAGGGTAGAGGTATATTAATGATTAGTGATGAATGATTGGTGATTTGTTGATGAATGGATACCATCAACAAATCACCAATCGTCAGTATTAATCATTGAAAAAGAGTCCGGGATAAATCTCTCCTCCAAGTTCTGTTACATCGAGGCTTTGTAATAGTTTTCCATCCGGAGCATAGAACAGTTGGAATTCTTCATCGGAATTGTATTGTTCCACCTCAATTATTATCACTGTGGGATGTTTGGGAAAGGTGATGATTCTTATATCCCTTAATCTCATGCCGGTCATTGTACTGCTCATGAATGCTTCTGCCACGGGAGCCGGCACTTTTTCCAGTGACTCTACATCCGTTTCAGTCATAACCCACTCCGCTTGTTTATTGAACCAGACATCAATTTCCTGACCATCTGCAATAAATTCTGCCACGTAGCAACCGGCCATTTGCTCCCATTCTACATCCGTTGCTTGAGGATAGAGCGTTTGAAAAGCTGTTTGTATATTTGCAGGAAGACGTCCTTCCGCAAAAGCGGACACCGACAGCAAGGTAAGTAGTCCTGCCAGAATACAGAATTTGAACTTTTTCATAATCAAGGTTGTTTTGAGTTTTCTGTAAGAACAACCTTGTTGTATTTTTGTTTCCGGAAATCAGTATATTGGTTGATGCATTTTTAAATATCAGTGAACCGGCCTTTGTATACAAAAGCTTTTTCTCCGAAATCCACTTCCGGTAATACGGCATCTTCCTTGAATAATCCGTAAACAGATGACCCCGAACCACTCATGGAGGCATATACAGCTCCTTGCCGGTACATCTCTTCCTTGATTTCTCCAATAGCCGGGAATTGGGGGAATACGCTTTCTTCAAAGTCATTGACCATTCGTCCGTTCCATTCTTCTACGGGAAGTTGGGCAATTTCTTTCAGGGACATTTCCGGATGATGCGGTTTTATTTTTGCAAAGGCATCCCGTGTAGAGACGAAAATGTCCGGCTTCACCAACCATATCCGATATCCTTTCAGTGAGAGGGGAAGGGGAGAAAATATGTTTCCGATACCTTCTGCGTAAGTCGGACGGTTTTTGATGAAGAAGGCACAATCGGCACCCAGCTTGGCGGCATACTCTTCCAGAGTGTCATCCGGCAGTCCGAGTTCAAACTTATTATTCAGAAGCTTCAGCATGAAGGCTGCATCGGCCGAACCGCCACCCAGTCCGGCTCCCGAGGGAATATGCTTGAAGAGATGAATATCTACCGGAGGAAGGTTGAACCGGTCATCCAGTAACTTGTAGGCTTTCACTACCAGGTTACTCTCTGCTTCTCCCTCAATTTCCAGACCTGCTTGATGCAGACGGAACTTTCCGTTTCCTTCGTTCAAGATATTTATTTCCAAAGCATCTTCTATGGGAACCGGATAGAAAATGGTTTCCAGATTATGGTATCCGTCCGGACGCTTTTCTGTGATATTCAGTCCCAGGTTTATTTTGGCATTTGGAAAAGTCAGCATGGCGTTGAAAATTAAGAATTAATAATTTAAAATTAAAAGGAGAAGCTATTGGAGTGCAGCTTCCAAAGACAAAGTTAGTGATTTCTGTTCATAGTAGATTGAAAACTTAACAATGATTTATTTACTGCTTATAAATAAATTCGCTTATCTTTGCCATACGAGCGAAGATAGGCTGCACCTCAACATAACTTTTTCATGCAAGCATGAAAGTTATGTATTCGGTTTGCACTATCTTTGCTTCCCCTTTCTAAAAAGGGAAGTTCATTTAATTTTTAATTTTCAATTTTTAATTCTTAAAGTGGCAGAACAAAGAAGAACATCCCGTACTCCGAAAGGAAAGGCACCACAGCCCGTAACAGACTACGGACGTATCCAGCCGCAAGCGCCGGAGCTGGAAGAAGCTGTCTTGGGAGCCTTGATGATTGAGAAGGACGCTTATTCGCTGGTAAGTGAAATTCTTCGTCCGGAGTCATTCTATGAACATAGACATCAGTTGATATATTCCGCTATTACCGATTTGGCCGTGAATCAGAAGCCGGTCGATATCCTCACCGTGAAGGAGCAGCTTTCCAAGCGGGGAGAATTGGAGGAAGTGGGCGGCCCGTTCTATATTACCCAACTCAGCAGTAAGGTGGCATCTTCTGCACACATCGAATACCATGCACGTATCATTGCACAGAAAGCTTTGGCACGTGAACTGATTACTTTTACCAGCAATATCCAGAGCAAGGCTTTCGACGAGACGCTGGATGTGGACGACCTGATGCAGGAGGCCGAAGGAAAACTGTTCGAGATTTCCCAGCAGAACATGAAGAAGGATTATACACAAATTAATCCCGTCATTGCCGAAGCCTATGATTTGATTCAGAAAGCTGCCGCCCGTACCGATGGTTTGAGTGGCTTGGAAAGTGGGTATACCAAGCTGGACAAGATGACTTCCGGATGGCAGAAGTCCGACCTCATCATTATTGCAGCCCGTCCTGCCATGGGTAAAACGGCGTTCGTACTTTCCATGGCAAAAAACATTGCCGTGAATTTCCGCAATCCCGTAGCACTGTTCTCGCTTGAAATGAGTAACGTGCAGCTGGTGAACCGTCTGATATCCAACGTGTGCGAGATTCCGAGTGAGAAAATCAAGAGTGGCCAGTTGGCAGACTATGAATGGCAGCAGTTGGATTACAAACTGCGTGACTTGCTGGATGCTCCGCTTTATGTGGACGATACGCCTTCTTTGTCGGTATTCGAACTCCGTACGAAGGCACGGCGTCTGGTACGTGAACACGGAGTGAAGATTATCATCATCGACTACCTTCAGCTGATGAATGCAAGCGGAATGTCTTTTGGTAGCCGTCAGGAGGAAGTCAGTACCATTTCGCGTTCATTGAAAGGTTTGGCCAAGGAGCTGAACATTCCTATCATCGCCTTGTCGCAGTTGAACCGTGGTGTGGAGAACCGTGAAGGCGAGGAAGGCAAGCGTCCCCAGTTGAGTGACCTTCGTGAATCCGGTGCCATCGAGCAGGATGCCGATATGGTGTGCTTCATCCACCGTCCCGAATATTACAAGATTTATACTTCTGCCGATGGCAGTGACTTGCGCGGTATGGCGGAAATCATCATAGCAAAGCACCGTAACGGTGCCGTGGGGGATGTGCGTCTGAGATTTATCGGACAGTACACCCGTTTCCAGAATCCGGAGGATGATATGGTTATCCCACCTCCGACGGAGGGTGGAGGAGCTACATTCGGTTCACGTATGAATGCGCCTATCGGAAGTACGGCAACACCGCCACCTCCATCGGCTGCTGATTTTCCGCCACAGACGGACAACCCGTTTGGAGGTGTGGGGTCGGACGGGCCATTACCTTTCTGATGTATTTTTATGGCTACACCCTTTGCCTTGAATGCCTATACCATCGTAGAGTGATGGCTACACCTTTAGGTACAAAGGGTGTAGCCATGTTAAATACTGTATTTGAGCCTATTTACTTATTCTAAAACCTTCAATGTGGACAGTAAGAACGTCAATTTTACTTTTGCTCCCTTTTCCGTTTTGATTGTGCCTCGGGCATCTGCTGTTCTGTGTTTATTTTATCAGAGGATAGAGTATCTTGTTTTATTTCTTGTTCCTTTCTCAGCCGGTTGAGTTTCCATCTGTTCCAGAAAAGGAGCTCACTCCATTTGTTGAAATCCTTTTTGAAGATAATGCCAATACCTTGTGTTGTCAGATTTGTCCGGGTGTAGTAGCGGTCGTTCGTTTCGTTGTACGCTTTCAGGCGGATGTCTCCGGAACGGTTGACGAGCCATTCTGCTTCAAAGTCTCCCACAAAATTGGTATTTGCCATCGGATTGTCACGATAGCCAAAATTACCATTGATAAGTAGTCGGTTATTCAATAATTGCCCCGAAAGCATGGTCTCGAACTCCATGTCTGTCCAGCCTCTTTCACCGGTACTGAAATTGGTGCCGAAGTTCCAGTTATTAACATCGAGAATGTTCGATAAAGCGTTATTCAACTGTCCGGAAAGGGTGGATGAAACAACACTGGACATCATATTCGAATTCTGGGTGGCTCCCAAGTTTTCCGGGGTATAGAACTTGCCGATAGCCAACAGATAGAGTATCTGCATGTTCATTTGCTCGTCAGTAGGAATATAGTTACGGACAATGGCCTGCACTTCATCGCGTTCGTTGGGCAGCTCGATGTCGAATTTTACATCGGGTGAAGTCAATTGTCCGGTAAGGTCCATCATACAGTTCACTTTTACATTTGTCTGGCTGATGTAGCCGGAGGTTGCCTCGTTGGGCATTAGGTCATTTAAGGATGCTGAGTTGACCGTATAGCCTGCTTTTATGTCCAGAGTGGCATCCAGCGGCGAACCGTTGAATGTAATGGTACTTCCATCCCTGATAATAAAGTCCTTTCGGATAACCTCTTGCAGACTGAATTTATAGACTCCCTGGTTTATCCGGTAACTGCCGAACATTTTTACATCTCCTTTATTGAAGAACTCAGTACGGATATTTCCGGTTCCCCGTCCACTGATATAGTCGCCGGCGATAGGGTCCATGATAATCTTCATGGTAGCGTCGGAGGTGGCGTCTACCAAGAGATTCAGCCGGATGTCAGTGTCGCTCTCTTTCTCTTCCTCGATTTCCTTTTGGGCAATCTCGTAGTCGGAAAGGCGAACAGAGTCTTGTACGGCACGGCGTGGCGTCTTGTCCACAAACTTGATGAACTGGTTGCTGACTGCTGTAGATACGTTATCCTTTATATAGGTAAAGGTGGTGTTACGATTGGTAGTCATTGCAACGTCAATGTTAACGCCATCTTGGGCATTACCGGCAATAGTGGCATTCCCCGTACCGTAGACGGTGCCGTAGAAGGGATAGTCCGGTGATTCTTTGGTATTCATCACCAGCATGTCGTTGACATTGAAATTGAAACGGTACTCCAGGTTCTTGAAATGCTGATAGTGCAGATAGCCGCTCATGCTGCCTTGATGCCCTTGCGTGTCGAAAATGCGGTTGTTGCGGAAGGTCAACCCGCCGGGCTCGATGTAGATGCTGTCTTTGACGGAGAAAGTGGTGTTGAGCACGTCTACCTTCATGGAAGCATCGCCGAATACACGCCCTTCCATGGTGAGAGCCTTGAATTTGCCATAGAAATGTACATGGCCGGTGGCACGTCCGTTGAATTCGGGCGTGATGCTGCTCATATAATGATGTATAAACTTCAAGTTGGTACCGCCCGCTTCAATTTGGAGATCCAATGAACTGGTGGGCTTCAAGGGATAGACATAGCCATACACATGGCTTTTGGCGATATCTTTCTCCCGGATATGGGCATCCAGATAGATGCCCTTCACGTCGTGGTGCCATTCTCCGTGTATGTTGGCATCACCCAGCAAGCCTTCGTTCAATCCGAGGTTGCGGATAAACAAATCGGTGCTCATGACGGGTTTTTCCAGTACTCCGCTGGCGAAAGCCGGACCGGTGGCTTCTCCTTTGAAATTGACTCCGAGGTCTGCAATGTCGAACACATAACCGATGTTGATTTCCTTCAAATCCAGACGTACTGTATCTTCGGGATGTGGTGAAACGATGCCATTGATACGCAAGTGCCGGTCTTTATGGCTGAAGTAGAAATCATTGACATACACTTTGCCGGAGTCGAGTACTACCTGGGAAGGATGTATATCCCACAGTGTATCGTTCAGTATCACGTTGGTGGGCTGGACATCAATGACGGTTTTTAAGGGGGGAAGTTTCCTCTTGTTTTCATTCGCTTCTTTCTGTTCACGGATGAAGTGGGCGACGGCGGCGAGTTTCCCGCTGTAGGTTACAGTGCTGCTGTTACCCCAGTTCAGCGTGGTCTGTATGCTGTTGTTCTGGGCTTGCGCTTCTAAAGCTATATTGACAGCGCCGCTTGATTTGCGGTTGCTGAAGCGTAGGCGTGTATGGAACTGGTCACCGGGATTCTCGCAAAGGAACATTCCGGATTCGATGAATTTGTTTTCATAGCGGAGACGGGGAAAATAGCCTTCTACACGGAGTCGCTGTGCCTTGTCATTGAAGTATCCTTTAATGGTGGAATGGGTATATACTTTTACCGGAATCTGAAAGACGGTGGAGAGTAGTTCCGTATTGTAAATGTGCATGTCGAAATGGAAATTGTTCTCCGTCTCTATGGGTTTCTTGTCTGGCAGAATCAAGGCGGGGATATAACGACGCATGATATTCAGTACACTGGCAGGCAGGGTACGATAAGAATAATCGCCTTCTATGCGACCTTGGAGAAAGTTGGATTGGATGGTCAGCCGTTTCTGGTCTTCGCTTTCTCTGATGGCGGATATCTTCAGATTGTCCAGGAAGTATTGTGTTTCCGGAGCTGCGAACAGTAAGCTGTCAACGTTGATTTCACCGTTCATCTCGTCAATGGAACCGCCGGTGAAGTCAGCCTTGACTTTGACTGATATTTCCGTATCTTCATAGTTGGGTGTCAGATGTAGGGCATGAGGACGAAATTTGTCGATGCTTGCCTGAAAGTTGAAAGTCGGTACCCGACTGGCGGTATTGATGGTACCGTTCAAAATAACAGAACCATTGGTGTCATCCAAGGCGACTTTTCCCGTGAAGCCTCCCTGCTTGTATTCTCCATCTAGGGTGATATTTTCGTAATTGTAGTCGCTGTAATCAATGGAGGCAACCAGCCCTTTCAGCAGTACGGACGGGTATTGGTTTTCGTAATGGCTGCTGTTGACATCCAGATTGAAAGTTACTTTACCCAGTTTTTTGTTACCCAGCATCTTGCCCAGCTCAAACTCTTTGGTTTTCACTGCACCGGAATAGGCAAAATAACCTTTATCTTTGTTAGAACTTAGTTTTACGTCAGTTTGGATGGTTCCGATGTCAGTGCGTACTTGTCCGTAAGTTACGATGTCTGTGAAGTAGCCCGAGACTTCTCCACGGAAGGAAACCGTTCCTAAGTGTTGCAGGACGGGAGGTACTCCATTATAGTTCTTGCTGAAATTCCGGACAAAGAAGGCAATTCCTTCCGGGTCTGCGTACAAATTGGACAAATTGCCGAATATATAAGCATTTTCCGGATGGGAAAGGTCTTGTAGTGATACGTCTCCCCTCAGATAAAAATGATTTCCGACAGAGACGGAAAGGTGCGGGCAATTCAGTTGATTGACAGTGCCGTCCGTCTGTACCTCTACTTGCAATTTTTCCTTGAAAGAACCAAAAGCCGGAACAAAAGCCGATAAATCCTGCAAGGCGATTTGAGAGGGCAGCAAATGGAATGAGAAACGGACATCTTGGGCAAGATTGTCAAATGCCCCCAGACTGTCATAATCCATGTGTATAGTATCCATTGCCAAAGAGGTGTTGGGGAGGTCGATGGCGAAATTTTCGATTTTCATCCGTTGGTCATTGCCGATAACCTTTAGGCTTAGTTTCTTCAATTCAAATCCGGAATGTTCTTCTTCGATGCTCAGACGCTTGATGGCAGCATTGATAGAATCATTTTGCAATGCTTTTAGGGAGATGTTTGCAATAATGTTACGCAAGCGGAGATGCTGTGGATTGAACTTTCCCGGAGTCTCTTTCTCGGACAGCACATCATATGAAACCTTTCCGCGGCGTATCAGTAAGGAATTGATACGGAGATCCAGGTTGTTTTTCTTTTGAACCGTATCTTTGGATGCGAATGCGTCGAGTACAAACTGAAAATTAGGTTTATCCTTGGGAGTCTGCTTGTTCAGATTGATGTTAAAGCCGAACAATTGTATGTTACTGATGGATATTTTGCCGCTGAATAGGGGGAGAATATCGAATTTGGCAGAAAGACGGGTCACCTTCAGCATTTCCTTGCCAGACTGGTCGTCCAGGAGCAGGTCGTCGATGATGATGCGGTTCAGCAATCCTATGTTTATTCGCCCAATGGAAATCTTGCTGTCCAGTATGGAAGCCAGTTCATTGGCAACAAATACAGACATTTGTCGCTGAACGGATGGAATGTTCAGCAACAATATGGTACCGATATACAATCCCAATACAATACCGAGTACCCAGCGTACTGTTTTTTTTAGCTTTCTGATAGGCGGTTAATTTTTATAATCAGCCAACAAAAATATGAAATAATACGTTATGAATCGTACTTTTATCACTACTTTTGCAGCGTTTAAACGTAAATAAACATTATGAGTACAATAATCTTGGGAATAGAATCTTCTTGTGATGACACTTCTGCAGCTGTCATCAAAGATGGTTATCTGCTTTCGAATGTGGTGGCCAGCCAAGCTGTGCATGAAGCATACGGCGGGGTAGTGCCTGAACTGGCTTCCCGCGCGCACCAACAAAATATAGTTCCGGTAGTGCATGAGGCATTGAAACGCGCCGGAGTAACCAAAGAGGAATTGAGTGCTGTGGCCTTTACGCGTGGACCGGGATTGATGGGGTCGTTGTTGGTGGGGGTATCTTTCGCCAAAGGGTTTGCCCGTTCATTAGGTATTCCTATGATTGATGTTAATCATTTGACTGGTCATGTGTTAGCTCATTTCATTAAAGCAGAAGGTGAAGATAATGTGCAGCCGGAATTTCCTTTCCTCTGCTTGCTGGTTTCCGGTGGAAACTCACAGATTATCTTGGTGAAAGCCTATAACGATATGGAAATTTTGGGGCAGACCATTGATGATGCCGCCGGTGAAGCCATTGACAAATGCTCGAAGGTAATGGGATTGGGATATCCGGGTGGTCCGATTATTGACAAACTGGCTCGGCAAGGTAATCCTAAAGCCTTCTCGTTCAGCAAACCGCATATTCCAGGGTTGGATTATAGTTTCAGCGGACTTAAGACCTCGTTTCTTTACTCTCTGCGCGACTGGATGAAGGACGACCCCGATTTCATCGAACATCACAAGATGGATTTGGCGGCATCACTGGAAGCTATCGTTGTAGATATCTTGATGGATAAGTTGCGCAAAGCTGCCAAACAATATAAAATAAAGGAAGTGGCTGTTGCAGGAGGCGTTTCTGCCAATAATGGATTGCGTAATGCTTTCCGTGAGCATGCCGGGAAGTATGGTTGGAAAATATTTATTCCGAAGTTCAGCTACACGACGGATAACGCTGCCATGATTGCCATTACCGGATACTTCAAGTATATGGATAAGGATTTTTGTCCGATGGAAGCACCTGCTTATTCACGCGTAACTTTAGGATAATATATAATAAGGTATGAAGTTGGAAGAAAAGGTAGGAGAACTGCTGAAAGCAAAGAAATTGTCCCTTTCCACCGCAGAAAGTTGTACGGGTGGAGGGATTGCCGCTCTGATTACTTCCGTTCCCGGCAGTTCGGAATACTTTAATGGTAGTATAGTGGCGTATTCCAATGAAATAAAGATGTCTTTGCTGCATGTATCTGCCGAAACTTTGGAAAAACATGGAGCAGTAAGCCGCGAAACTGTTACGGAAATGGTGAAAGGTGCGATGAAAACGCTGAAAACAGATTGTGCAGTGGCTACTTCCGGTATTGCAGGTCCTGGAGGTGGGACTCCGGAAAAACCGGTGGGTACGGTGTGGATAGCTGCTGCCTATAAAAATGAAATCGTTGCCATGAAGCAGGAGGGGGACGAGGGAAGAAAGGGAAATGTGGAAAAAGCAATTCAAAATGCCCTTTTGTTGCTTTGTGAGAAGCTGAAATGAGGAAAAAATGCTATCATACAGTGAATTATTTTAAGAAAAACTTGTTTGGTAACGATAAAAGTGCTTACTTTGCGCTCTGTTTGAAATAGGCAAAAAAGAAAACTATAAAATTAAGATAGAAATGTCAAAGATTTGTCAAATTACCGGAAAGAAGGCCATGATTGGCAACAATGTTTCACACTCAAAGAGAAGAACAAAGAGAACCTTTGATTTGAACTTGTTTAACAAGAAGTTCTACTATGTAGAGCAGGATTGCTGGATCAGCCTTAGCATTTGCGCTAATGGTTTGCGCATTATTAATAAGAAAGGACTGGACGCTGCTTTGAAAGATGCGGTAGCTAAAGGTTATTGTGATTGGAAAAGCATTAAAGTTATTGGCTAAAGTAGAGGAGAATACTGATTATGGCAAAGAAAGCAAAAGGTAACAGAGTACAGGTGATTCTGGAATGCACAGAACACAAGGATAGCGGTATGCCGGGTACTTCTCGTTATATTACGACGAAGAACAGAAAGAATACCACAGAGAGATTGGAGTTGAAGAAATACAACCCGATTCTGAAGAGAGTGACAGTACATAAAGAAATTAAATAATAAATCTATAACTTATGGCAAAGAAAGCGGTAGCAACCTTGCACGAAGGAAGCAAAGAAGGACGTTCTTATACAAAGGTTATCAAAATGGTGAAGTCTCCTAAGACTGGTGCTTACATCTTTGATGAACAGATGGTCCGTAATGAAGATGTTCAGAACTTCTTTAAGAAATAAGATAAATACAGTGGCTGTAAAGCGCTGATGACTTATAAAGATCCCCTTGTCGGTATTTCCGGTAAGGGGATTTCTTTTTAAAAAGAGGACGAAGTTTTTAATATTCGTCAGTTTTGTTATATCTTTGCTGAAAATGCGAAGATAGGCTGCACCTCAGCATAAAAAATGAACGGGTTCATTTTATTCTGCATTCGGTTTGCACTATCTTTGCAGGGAATGCGAAAACAGGTTGCATAAAAATAATTAGTGTATGGGATTTTTTAGTTTTTTCTCCAAGGAAAAAAAGGAAACATTAGATAAAGGATTATCTAAGACCAAAGAAAGTGTGTTTGGCAAGATTGCGCGTGCCGTGGCAGGAAAGTCAAAAGTTGATGATGAAGTATTGGATAATCTGGAAGAGGTGTTGATAACTTCGGATGTGGGCGTGGAAACGACACTGAAAATTATTGAACGTATCGAAAAGCGTGCAGCAGCCGACAAATATATGAATGCCACTGAGCTGAATCATATTTTACGTGATGAAATCGCAGCGTTGCTTACAGAGAATAATTCGGAGGATGTGGATGACTTTGAAGCACCGATTGCGAAGAAACCATACGTCATTATGGTAGTGGGCGTCAATGGTGTAGGGAAGACTACTACGATTGGCAAACTGGCTTATCAGTTCAAGAAAGCCGGAAAGTCTGTTTATCTGGGTGCTGCCGATACTTTCCGTGCTGCTGCTGTGGAGCAGTTGGTGATATGGGGTGAACGGGTAGGTGTACCTGTTGTAAAGCAGAAAATGGGTGCTGACCCGGCTTCTGTCGCTTTTGACACACTGAGTTCCGCAACTGCCAATAATGCCGATGTGGTAATTATAGATACGGCAGGACGCCTTCATAATAAAGTCGGTTTGATGAATGAACTGACGAAAATCAAGAATGTGATGAAGAAGGTTGTTCCTGATGCTCCGAATGAGGTGTTGCTTGTGTTGGATGGCTCAACCGGGCAGAATGCATTCGAACAAGCCAAGCAGTTCACTCTGGCAACGGAGGTTACGGCAATGGCTGTTACAAAGTTGGACGGAACAGCCAAGGGTGGCGTAGTCATCGGCATTTCAGACCAGTTTAAAATTCCGGTTAAATATATTGGATTGGGTGAAGGAATGGAAGATTTGCAGGTGTTCCGTAAAAAGGAATTTGTTGATTCACTGTTCGGGGAGAATGCATGAAACGGAAGACTATAGATATCATCACTTTAGGATGTTCTAAAAACCTGGTGGATTCGGAACATTTGATGCGTCAGTTGGAGGAAGTGGGATTCCATGTGACACATGATGCGGAAAGACCGAAGGGACAGATTGCCGTAATCAATACTTGCGGTTTCATCGGTGACGCCAAGGAGGAATCCATTAATATGATTCTGGAATTTGCGCAGGCCAAGGAGGAAGGAAACTTGGAGAAGCTTTATGTAATGGGTTGCCTTTCGGAACGTTATCTGAAGGAATTGGCCGTTGAAATTCCCCAGGTGGATAAATTCTATGGTAAATTCAATTGGAGAGAGTTGTTGCAGGATTTGGGAAAGGCCTATCATGACGAGCTGCACATAGAGCGCACATTGACCACTCCCAAGCATTATGCCTATTTGAAGATATCCGAAGGGTGTGACCGTAAATGTTCTTATTGTGCTATTCCCATCATTACGGGACGGCATGTGTCGCGCCCGATGGAGGAGATACTTGACGAGGTGAAGTATCTGGTTGCACGGGGTGTAAAGGAATTCCAGGTTATAGCCCAGGAGTTGACCTATTACGGAGTAGATTTATATAAGAAGCAAATGTTGCCCGAGCTTGTTGAGCGGATTTCGGATATTCCCGGAGTGGAGTGGATACGCTTGCATTATGCCTATCCGGCACATTTTCCGGCTGATTTATTCCGTGTGATGCGCGAGCGTGACAATGTATGCAAATATATGGATATTGCCCTGCAACATATCAGTGACAATATGCTGCAAAAGATGCGTCGCCATGTGACGAAGGATGAGACGTATAAGCTGATAGAACAATTCCGTGAGGAGGTTCCCGGTATTCATCTCCGTACTACACTGATGGTGGGGCATCCAGGAGAAACTGAAGCCGATTTTGAGGAGCTGAAAGAGTTTGTCCGTAAAGTGCGTTTCGATAGAATGGGGGCTTTTGCGTATTCGGAAGAAGAAGGGACGTATGCCGCTGCTGAATATGAGGATTCTATTCCCCAGGAAGTGAAACAAGCGCGCTTGGATGAGTTAATGTCTATTCAACAAGGCATTTCAGGGGAGTTGAGTGCGGAGAAAGTAGGCAGGCAGATGAAAGTAATCATTGACCGGCTGGAAGGCGAATATTATATTGGACGTACAGAATTTGATTCTCCCGAAGTGGATCCTGAGGTTTTGATTGAGCGTGGAGACAGGGCGTTGCATATAGGTAACTTTTACCACGTAGAGATAGTAAATTCCGATGATTTCGACCTTTTTGGACGAATAATTTAAAGATTTTTCCTTATCTTCTTGCATATGTGAAGAAGATTTGCTAATATAGCACCGTAGTTCAATTTAAAGGCTTACATTTTGAATAACAAAGAGTTTACTTCTGAATTGTCGCGGAGGTTAGGGTACACATTGAAAGATACTTCTGAGCTGGTTGCTTCATTGCTGGCAGATATGACACGGCAGTTGGAGGAGGGGAATATTATCTCTATACAAGGGTTCGGTACATTCGAAGTGAAAAAGAAGGCAGAGCGTATATCTGTGAATCCGACTACAAAGCAACGTATGCTGGTGCCTCCCAAATTGGTATTGACCTATAAGCCGAGTACATTGTTAAAGGATAAGTTTAAGTAACCGGCTTTTAAAAAATCTCCCGTATTATGAACGAGAAACTGAACATACAAGACCTGATTGACACGCTGGCTGAAAGGCATGGCATGAGCAAGAAGAATGCGGATAGTTTTGTGAAAGAATTCTTCCAGCTGATTGAGGAGTCTTTGGAGAAGGACAAATATGTGAAGATACGAGGTTTGGGGACTTTCAAGCTGATAGATGTCGGGAGTCGTGAAAGCGTTAATGTGAATACGGGGGAAAGGTTTGAGATACAAGGGCATACAAAAGTGTCGTTTACACCGGAACCGGCTTTGAAAGATATTATCAATAGACCATTTTCGCATTTTGAAACTGTAGTTTTGAATGACGCTACGGTGCTTGAGGACACCCTGCAGGAAAATGACAGTGAAGATGATGAAGATACTGAAATCAAAACTCCGGAACAAGAGGTGGAGGAGAAGGTTGCCTTAGTGGAAGAAGCCACGATAGAAGAACCTTTGGTGGAAACTGTAGTCGAAGAGCCGTTAGTTGAGCCCGAACCGGAAGTTGAAGAGGAGAAACCGGAAAAAACTGAACCTGAAGCAATGCCTGAAAATATAGTTGCTGTTGAACCGGAACCGTCTGAGCCAGTGATAAAAGATACGGCAGATTCTTCGACTATGAAATATTTTATAGGCATCGTTGTATTTGTAGTGTTGTTGTGTGGTGGTGCCGTAGCTTTCATGTATTATCCGGACTTGCTTGACAAACTTACTGCAAAGCCTCTTGTAGAAGAGGTTGCAGACTCGGATGTGAAGGAATCTGTTACTGAAAAGGTGGATGTCCCTGCCGGTCAAGACAATATTGCCTTGACAGACAGCATTGTTTCAAAAGATGTTGTAGTTCCTGCCCGGACAGATACTGTGGCAGAAACTGTTGCTACAACAACTCCTGCGCTTACAACAACTCCAAAGGAAAATGTACAGGCACAGTCTCCCGCTCCTAAAAAAGAGCAGAAAAAGACAGTTGCACCGTTTGAACCGGATTCTGTGGGGTATACGATTGTGGGAACAGAAACCACTTATACCATCAAGGAAGGGGAAACGCTGACTAGGGTAGCGCTTCGTTTTTATGGGACAAAAGCGCTTTGGCCTTATATCGTGAAGCATAATCCCGGCGTAATCAAGAATCCGGATAATGTACCTTATGGTACCACTATCAAGATACCGAAATTAGCCAAGAAGCAGTAAAAAATTACTGCTTCTTTTTTGTTAAATACTAAACTCTATGAAAGTAGTTTAATCTAAAAGGTTTCGCATAGTTTTTTAATAAAAATTAGTTGGTATGGTTAATTTATTCCCGTACTTTTGGGAGCGAAAAAAATAATTGCCGGTTCAAAACCGGATAAATGAAGAAATTAAACATTAAAAAATAGATTGATTTATGGCTGAAACAATTGACATCCGCGAACTGAATGAGCGGATTGAAAGACAAAGTGCTTTCGTTACCAATCTTACCACAGGTATGGACCAGGTCATTGTAGGACAAAAGCATCTGGTAGAGTCGTTGTTAATTGGTTTGTTGTCCGATGGACATGTGTTGTTGGAAGGTGTGCCCGGTTTGGCAAAGACTTTAGCTATCAAGACGCTTGCTTCGTTGATTGATGCGCAATACAGCCGCATTCAGTTTACGCCTGACTTGTTGCCTGCCGACGTAATAGGTACAATGGTTTACAGCCAGAAGGATGAAACGTTCCAAGTAAAAAAAGGTCCGGTCTTCGCAAACTTTGTTTTGGCTGATGAAATCAACCGTGCTCCGGCCAAAGTACAGAGTGCTTTGCTGGAAGCCATGCAGGAACGTCAAGTTACTATCGGCAATGAAACTTTCGGGTTGCCCAAACCATTCCTGGTGCTTGCCACACAGAATCCTATCGAGCAGGAAGGTACTTATCCGCTGCCCGAAGCGCAAGTGGACCGTTTCATGCTGAAAGTCGTAATAGACTATCCGAAGCTGGAAGAGGAGAAACTGATTATCCGTCAGAATATCAATGGTGATAAATTTGAAGTGAAGCCCATTTTGAAGGCAGACGAAATTATTGAAGCTCGTAAAGTGGTTCGCCAGGTGTATCTGGATGAGAAAATAGAAAAATATATTGTTGATATTGTATTTGCTACCCGTTATCCGGAAAAATATGATTTAAAAGAACTGAAAGACATGATTGGTTTCGGCGGTTCGCCCCGTGCTTCCATCAACTTGGCCTTGGCTGCCCGTAGCTACGCGTTCATCAAGCGTCGCGGTTATGTCATTCCGGAGGATGTGCGCGCTGTGGCACACGACGTACTTCGCCACCGTATCGGCTTGACTTACGAGGCGGAAGCCAGCAATATGACATCTGATGAAATCGTCAGCAAGATACTGAACAAGGTTGAAGTGCCCTAACGCATAATAGAGGTTTTCGTAAACTTGAGGTTTACAATCCTATACCTGAGGTTTAGCGTCGTAAACCTTAGGGTTGAGTACCGAAAACCTCACCCCTTTTCATAGGGAAGTTTCTGTTATAAACTAAATTGCGCTTGTGTGCTTAAATGAGATTATTAAAATAAATCAATGGAAACAACAGAACTTTTGAAGAAAGTCCGTCAGATTGAGATAAAGACGCGCGGATTGTCCAACAATATCTTTGCCGGGCAGTATCACTCTGCCTTCAAGGGTAGAGGTATGGCATTCTCCGAGGTGCGCGAGTATCAGTTTGGCGATGACATACGCGACATTGACTGGAATGTGACCGCCCGCTTCAACAAGCCTTACGTCAAGGTGTTTGAGGAGGAGCGCGAATTGACAGTGATGTTGTTGGTAGATGTTTCCGGTAGTTTGGAGTTCGGTACGGTAAAGCAGATGAAGAAGGATATGGTGACGGAAATTGCCGCTACACTGGCATTCTCTGCCATTCAGAATAATGACAAGATTGGTGTCATCTTCTTTTCGGACCGGATTGAGAAGTTTATTCCGCCCAAGAAGGGACGTAAGCATATACTTTACATCATCCGCGAACTGATAGATTTTCATGCGGAAAGCCGGAGGACGAACATCCGTTTGGGATTGGAATATCTGACGAATGTGATGAAACGCCGTTGCACGGCATTTGTCTTGTCCGACTTCATCGACCAGGAAAGTTTCAAGAACGCCATGACCATTGCCAATCGTAAGCATGACCTGGTTGCCGTTCAGGTGTACGACCGTCGTGTGGAAGAATTGCCACCCGTGGGACTGATGAAGATTAGGGATGCCGAGACGGGACATGAGCAGTGGATTGACACCTCCTCGCGTGCCGTGCGCCGTGCCCATCATGATTGGTGGGTGAACAAGCAGGCGGAATTGAATGAAACGTTTACCAAGAGTAATGTCGACAATGTGTCGGTACGTACCGACCAGGATTATGTCAAGGCATTGATGAATTTGTTTGCGAAACGAAATTAATCGGAAAATGAAAAGATATTTATTTCTGATAGCGTTATTGATAGCATGGTCGGGAAGGGTAGTAGCCCAGTCGGTAACGGTAGATGCTACGATTGACTCTTTGCAGATTCTTATTGGAGAGCAGGCAAAGATAAAGCTTCAAGTATCTCTGGATGCCGATAAGCGTGCCATATTCCCGGTATATACCGATACGCTGGTGAATGGGGTTGAAATTATTGATGTGGCCAAGCTGGATACGCAACTGCTGAATGATGGCCGGCGTGCATTGATAACTCAAGAGTATACAGTTACCTCTTTCGACTCGGCTCTTTATTATCTGCCGCCTATGGAAGTGACAGTGGATAATGAGAAGTATCGCTCCAAAGCGTTGGCCTTGAAAGTATATTCGGTGAATGTCCCGTTAGATCCGGAGAATCCGGAACAGTTCTTCGGTCCCAAAACAGTGATGCAAGCGCCTTTTGCCTGGGAAGACTGGTATGGTCTTATGGCTTGTGGTGCGCTGATTATCCCGATAGGGATATTACTTGTCTATCTGATAATGCGCTTCTTCGACAATAAGCCTATTATCCGTAAGGTGAAGGTAGAACCTAAGCTGCCTCCCCATCAGTTGGCTATGCAGGAGATAGAACGTATCAAGAATGAGAAGGTATGGCAGAAAGGGGAACCGAAGGAATATTATACGGAATTGACTGATGCTCTTCGTACATATATAAAAGACCGTTTTGGTTTCAATGCTTTGGAAATGACTTCTACGGAAATCATAGATAAGTTGCTGGAAATGAAAGATAAGGAAGCTATATCAGATTTGCGTGAATTGTTCCAGACTGCTGATTTGGTGAAATTTGCCAAGCATAATCCATTGATGAACGAAAATGACGCTAACTTGATTAATGCCATTGACTTTATTAATGAAACCAAGGAGAAAGAAGAGGAGAATGCCAAGCCGCAGCCTACTGAGATTACCATTATCGAGAAACGTTCTTTGCGTACCAAGATTTTGCTGGGAGCGGGTATTGTGGTGTTGGCTGTAGCTCTTGCCTGTTCATTGATATATATCGGATTGGAGTTGTATAATTATTTTGCTTAATGCTGGAAAAGTGACTTCAATCGGATATACATGAGTGAAAAATGAAGGATGTTTGGAGCGAAGCTGAATTGTAAATCGTTAAATCGTACATAAATATGGTTTTTGCCAATATTGAATATTTATTTTTGCTGCTGTTGCTTATACCTTATATAGTATGGTATATTATGAAGCGGAAGAGTAGTGAAGCTACGCTTCAGATTTCGGATGCCCGTGTGTATGCCCATACCCCTAAAAGCTATAAGAACTATTTGTTGCATGTACCGTTTGTATTGCGGATAATTGCCTTGATACTGATTATTCTTGTTTTGGCACGTCCGCAAACCACCGATAGCTGGCAGAACAGTGAGATTGAGGGTATTGATATCATGCTTGCTATGGACGTTTCTACCAGTATGCTGGCCGAAGACCTGAAACCTAATCGGTTGGAAGCGGCGAAGGATGTGGCGGCAGAGTTTATTAACGGACGTCCGAATGACAATATAGGTATAACTTTGTTTGCTGGAGAAAGCTTTACGCAATGTCCGTTGACAGTAGACCATGCCGTATTGTTGAACTTGCTTAAAGATATGAAGTGTGGGCTGATTGAAGACGGAACGGCAATCGGTATGGGTATTGCCAATGCCGTTACCCGTTTGAAGGATAGCAAGGCAAAGTCGAAAGTCATTATTCTGCTGACGGACGGTGTCAATAATAAAGGTGATATTTCTCCTTTGACGGCTGCTGAAATAGCCAAGAGTTTTGGCATTCGCGTTTATACTATTGGGGTAGGAACCAATGGTATGGCTCCTTATCCTTATCCGGTAGGCGGAACAGTGCAATATGTCAATATGCCCGTCGAAATTGATGAAAAGACTTTGACACAGATTGCCGGAACAACGGAAGGTAACTATTTCCGTGCCACCAGCAACTCGAAGTTGAAGGAAGTGTACGAGGAGATAGACAAGCTGGAGAAAACAAAATTGAATGTAAAAGAATACAGCAAGCGCCAGGAAGAGTACCGCTGGTTTGCGTTGGCTGCTTTCTTGTGTGTATTACTGGAGGTACTGTTACGCAACTCTATATTGAAGAAGATACCGTAAAAACGGAGAATGTCTTTTAGTGTATCAGTCATTGCGTAGCCAAATTGTAAATTGTAAATTGCTAAATTGTAAATAAAAAGATGTTTCGATTTGAAGAACCTGCATATTTGTACTTGTTGCTGCTGCTGCCTTTATTGGCGGCCTTCTACTTGTACTCCAATTATCGGAGGAGGAAAGCCATTCGTAAATTTGGTGACCCTATACTGATGGCACAGCTAATGCCGGATGTTTCCAAATACCGTCCGGATGTGAAGTTTTGGTTGGTTTTTGCGGCTATCGGGTTGTTCACGGTACTGCTGGCACGTCCGCAGTTTGGTTCCAAACTGGAGACGGTAAAACGCCAGGGAGTGGAAGTGATGATTGCGTTGGATATATCCAATTCCATGCTGGCACAAGACGTACAGCCAAGCCGCTTGCAGAAGGCAAAACGGCTGGTGGCGCAGTTGGTAGATAAGATGCAGAATGACAAGGTCGGTATGATTGTTTTTGCAGGTGACGCATTTACCCAGTTACCTATTACGAGTGATTATATTTCTGCCAAGATGTTTTTGGAGTCCATCGATCCTTCGCTGATTTCCAAGCAAGGTACGGCAATTGGAGCTGCAATAAATCTGGCTGCCCGGAGTTTTACACCTCAAGAAGGAGTGGGACGTACTGTTATTGTCATCACCGACGGTGAAAACCATGAAGGTGGTGCCGTAGAAGCTGCTAAGGCTGCTGCAGAGAAAGGTATCCAGGTCAATGTATTAGGGGTAGGTATGCCTGAGGGTGCCCCCATTCCAATAGAGGGTACTAATGATTATCGTCGTGATCGTGAAGGTAATGTAATCGTTACTCGCTTGAATGAGCAGATGTGTCAGGAAATTGCTCAGGCAGGAAATGGTATTTATGTGCGCGTAGACAATACCAACGGTGCACAGAAAGCGATTAGTCAGGAAATCAACAAGATGGCAAAGGCAGATGTGGAAACACAGGTGTACACGGAATTCAATGAACAGTTTCAGGCAGTGGCATGGATTATTCTGCTGTTGTTACTGGCTGAGATGTTGATATTGGAGCGCAAGAATCCTCTGTTCCGCAACATTCATTTATTCTCTAATAAGAAATGATGCGTATGTTACAGAAAAAATATATTGGAATAGTTTTGCTGCTGTTAGTGGCAGTTTCAGCTTCTGCACAGAAGGCGGAACGCGATTATATCCGTAAGGGAAACCGTTTTTTTAAGGATAGCGTATATGTGGATGCAGAAGTGAACTATCGGAAGGCTTTGGAGGTAAACCCGAAGTCAACGGTTTCCATGTTCAACCTGGGAAATACATTGACCCAGCAGAACAAGCTGCAGGAAGCGATGGAGCAATATGTGGGAGCTACCAAGATAGAAAAAGACAAATCGAACTTAGCACAGATTTATCATAATATGGGAGTCATCTTTCATTCTCAGAAGGATTATGCAAAAGCGGTAGAAGCCTATAAGGAGTCGTTACGCAATAATCCGAAAGATGATGAAACGCGCTATAACCTTGCTTTGGCACAGAAACAGTTGCAAGACCAGCAGCAGAACCAGGATCAGAATCAAGATCAGGATAAACAGGACCAACAGAAGGAGCAGGATAAACAGCAGGATCAGCAGAAAGACCAGCAACAGAATCAAGACCAGCAACAACAACCTTCTCAGCCGGAAAAGAAAGATAATGAGATGTCTAAGGAAAATGCCGAGCAGCTATTGAACTCTGTCATGCAAGACGAGAAGGATGTGCAGGATAAAGTGAAAAAGCAGCAGGTACTTCAAGGAGGTCGTCTGGAAAAAGATTGGTAACAAACATAATAGGAAATAATATATGAGAAAAATAGTTTTCTTATGGATAGCACTGATTGCAGTCGGTATGAATGTCTTTGCCGATGGCAAGGTATCGTTTACTGCGTCTGCTCCTGACGCTGTGGCGGTAGGAGACCAGTTCAGACTGTCGTATACGGTGACTACACAAAAGGTAAGGGATTTTCGTGCTCCTTCTATGAAGGGATTTGATGTGTTGATGGGGCCCAGCCGCTCGCAACAGAGTAGCGTGCAGATGATTAATGGGCAGACGACTTCAACCAGCAGTATTACATTCACTTATATTTTAATGGCGACTGCAGAAGGTGATTTTACCATTCCAGGAGCCACTATCACTGCTGATGGTAACCAAATGGTTTCGAATTCTGTACAAGTAAGGGTTCTTCCGGCAGATCAGGCTGCTAATGGAGCTTCTGGAAATGGTGGCAAACAGAGTGAGGGCACTGCCAGCCGCGCTTCTTCCGGGACATCTGTATCGAATAGTGATTTGTTTATTACAGCTACTGCCAGTAAGATGACGGTGTATGAACAAGAGGCTTTTCTGCTGACATACAAGATATATACCTTGGTGGACTTACGTATGTTTGATAATGTGAAATTACCTGACTTCAAAGGATTCCATTCTCAGGAAGTAGAATTGCCTAATGACAGAAGATGGGGATTGGAGCATTATAAAGGTAGAAATTATCAGTCTACAATCTATCGTCAGTTTGTGTTGTTCCCGCAACAAGCCGGTAAGCTGACAATTGATGCAGCACGCTTTGATGCTTCCATTGCAAAGGCTACACAAGTTGCTGATCCGTTCGAGGCATTTTTCAATGGAGGAAGCAATTACGTAGAAGTTAAAAAGACAATTTTGACTCCGCAACTGACAATTGACGTAAAGCCCTTGCCGGCAGGTAAGCCAGCCGATTTTTCGGGAGGAGTGGGAGAGTTCAATATAACTTCTTCTATCAATAGTACAAATGTCAAGACCAATGATGCTGTTACTGTCAAACTTGTCATTTCTGGTACCGGTAATCTGAAATTGCTCTCTAATCCGGAAGTTAAATTCCCCGAGGATTTTGAAGTATATGATCCGAAGGTGGACAATAAATTCCGTCTGACAAATTCGGGCCTCTCCGGTAGCAAGGTCATTGAGTATCTGGCAATTCCTCGTAATGCGGGAACTTATAAGATTCCTGCCGTAAAGTTCAGTTATTTTGATATTAATTCCCGTTCGTATAAAACGTTGACTACGGAAGAGTATGAATTGCATGTGGAAAAGGGAGCAGGCAATGCTGCTCAGACTATTGCAAACTTTACAAGCAAGGAAGAGTTGAAAGTATTGAACGAGGATATTCGTTTTATCAAGCAGAATAATGTTACTCTGTCTCCCAAAGGTGATTTCTTCTTCGGTTCGTTGACGTATTGGTTGCTTTATTTGATACCGGGTATTGCATTCATTACATTCTTTATCATCTATCGTAAGCAAATAGCAGCCAATGCAAATGTAGCAAAGATGCGTACCAAGAAAGCCAATAAAGTGGCGGTGAAACGTATGAAACAAGCTGGTAAATTATTGGCTGAGAATAAGAAAGATGCGTTTTATGATGAGGTTTTGAAGGCTCTTTGGGGGTATATCAGTGATAAACTGAACATTCCGGTATCCCGTTTGTCTAAGGATAATATCGAAGAGGAACTTCGTAATTATGGTGTGAATGATGCGTTGATAAAGGAATTCCTCGATGCATTGAATAACTGTGAGTTTGCCCGCTTTGCTCCGGGTGATGATAACCAGGCTATGGATAAGGTATATTCAGCTTCTTTGGAAGTTATCAGTAAAATGGAAAACTCGATAAAACATTAATCAGGAGGAAATGGTAATGAATAAAATATTGTTTTTTACTCTTAGTCTAGTGATGGCAATTACTGCCTATGGGCAGAATTCTGCATCTGTAGATACATTACAGACTGCTAGTGACTCTACATCCGTCGGTTCACATGCGGAATTCTCTGCTGCAAGGCAAGAAAGCAATGTGACAAAGGCTGAAGGTGACAGCGCTTATATACGGAATGATTATGCTTCTGCCATTCAAATATATGAGAATCTGTTAAAGAAGGGAGAGGCTGCAGAGGTCTATTATAATCTTGGCAACAGTTATTATAAGGCAGATGATATAGCAAGAGCTATATTGAATTATGAGCGTGCCTTGTTGTTGGAACCTGGTAATGCTGATATTCGTGCAAATTTGGAGATAGCACGTTCTAAGACAATCGATAAGGTAATCCCAGTTCCTGAGGTTTTCTTTGTATCTTGGACTAAATCGTTGATTAATTGTCTTAGCGTAGACGCATGGGCTAAGTTGGGGATTGTGTTCTTTGTACTATTACTCGTTTCGTTCTATCTCTTTTTCTTTTCAAAACAGATTACGGGAAAGAAAGTGGGATTTATTGCAGGAATAGTATTCCTGGTTCTTGTTATATTGAGTAATGTGTTTGCTGCTCAGCAAAAAGGCGAACTGATGGAACGTAACGAAGCTATAGTGTTGGTACCTAGTGTCACAGTGCGTAGTACTCCCAGTGAAAGTGGTACAAGTCTGTTCATTCTTCATGAGGGACGTAAAGTTGAGATAAAAGACAACTCTATGCGTGAATGGAAAGAAATTCGTTTGGAAGATGGTAAAGTAGGGTGGGTTCCAGCTTCTGCCATAGAAGGTATTTAAATTTTCCCTGTATTCTAAAAACAGCTCGTATAAACCCGATAATTCTGCTTTATACGAGCTGTTTCTGTCTATTTTTAGGAGCTTTTTCTCTGTACTTATAATTCTGCATACTTGAAAATGATTATTTTTTGGAGAGGCAATATTCTTTTTGAAAAAAGATAAAGAAATAGTTTGTTTTATCCTTTTTTTTCCTTAAGTTTATAGCGTGATAATAAAAAGTACAGAGTATTAACCATTAAATTTATGAATATGAGAACAATAACATTTAATGAATTACGTAAGATTAAAGACTCATTGCCTAGTGGTAGTATGCATAGAATAGCCGATGAACTTGGACTGAATGTTGACACTGTAAGAAATTTTTTCGGTGGACACAATTTTAAGGAGGGGAAAAGTGTTGGGATTCACTTGGAACCTGGACCAGATGGTGGATTGGTTATGATTGATGATACTACTGTTTTAGAGCGAGCTTTAAAAATTTTAGATGAAATGGCAGGTAAGACTGAAGAAGCTGTTCGAGCTTAAGAAGAGAAAGTTAGATAGAATCCCAATTGCTGACAACAATTGGGATTTCTTGTTTGTTTTAATCTCAAAATCAATGATATATGGAAGATAAATTAGTTACTTTGGCAATCTTAACGTACGCGAAAGCTCAAATATTGAAAAATGTTCTTGAAAATGAAGGTATTGAGACTTATATTCACAATGTAAACCAGATACAACCGGTTGTTTCTTCTGGCGTACGTGTACGTATTAAGGAGAGTGACTTACCTCATGCTCTGAAAATTACTGAAAGCTCTGCGTGGTTATCTGAAGAGGTAGTGGGGGGGAAGTCACCTAAACTGGAGAAGGTTAGTAATAAAGTGCTGATTCCAGTGGATTTTTCCAATTATTCTTTGAAGGCTTGCGAGTTCGGTTTCAATTTCGCTCAGAATATAGGTGCAGAAGTTGTTTTGCTACATGTTTATTTTACTCCTATATATGCAACTTCTTTGCCATACGGAGACGTATTTAACTATCAGCTAAGTGATGAGGAGAATGTAAGGAGTATCTTACAAAAAGTTCATGCTGATTTGAATGCATTATCTGATAAAGTAAAAGAGAAGGTAGCTTCCGGCGAGTTTCCAGATATTAAATATACTTGTGTTTTGCGTGAAGGTATTCCTGAAGAAGAGGTACTCCGCTATACCAAGGAATATCGGCCACGCATTATCATAATGGGAACTCGTGGTAAAAGTCAGAAGGATATTGATTTGATCGGCAGTGTAACGGCTGAAGTGATTGAACGTAGCCGTGTACCGGTATTGGCCATTCCTGAAAATACTCCATTCAAGCAATTTTCTGAAGCTAAGCGTATTGCATTCATTACTAATTTTGACCAGCGTGATTTAATAGCTTTTGATTCGCTAATAAATAATCTGAAATCATTTAAGTTTTCAGTGTCTCTGATACATCTTTCAGATGTTCAGAATACATGGAATGAAATAAAACTGGCTGGTATTAAGGAATATTTTCAAAAACAATATCCACAATTGGAAATATACTATGATGTGGTAAAGAACGATAATCTGCTTAGTAGTTTAGACAGTTATATCAAGAGTAATCATATTGATATTATAACATTAACTTCTTATAAAAGAAATATATTTTCGCGCTTATTTAACCCTGGCATTGCCAGAAAGATGATTTTCCATTCTGATACACCATTGTTGGTAATTTATGGAAGACCGAATTAGGTGTTGAATATGGATAATATGGTTTCTGTTCAATATCAGCATTATGTTTAATATAGCGCTGGAATAATTTAATCTAATTTTAATTTCTTCTCTCCCTCACTTAAGAAATAACATTCTTTACTTAATGATATAACAATAATAAAAGCCTAATTAATAATTTAATTAGGCTTTTATTATTATGAAAGTATTACATCAACTTTTCAATTTCTTCGAATTCAGGGCCCATTTGCAAATTATAATACACTCTATACAGACCATTTAACCACAAATCTTTTTGATCAGGTTTCAGTTCTCTTGCCTTTTCATAATAAGGTTTTGCCTTTTCATAGAAAGTCTTCAGAGTAGCCTGGTCTTCTTTATACTTCGGATCATTAATATCTGTAGTTGCTTTTTCTGAGAAATCTTGTGCTTGTAAGCAGTAAATCAAGCCTAAATTAGAGTATGCTTCTGCATAATTAGGATCTACTTCTATAGTTTTTTTATAGAATTCAATAGCTTTATCATAGTCCTTCATATTGTGATAAAGGTAGCCTTTTACATACAAATAGAATGTATTGTTAGGATCTTTAGCCAACATATCATCAGCAAACTGCATAGCTTCGTCATATTTGTTGTTATTGCTATAATAATCAATCAAGTGACCGAAGAAGAATGAATGTTCAGGATATTTCTGGATACCTTCTTTTAAAGAAGCAATCCATTTAACAGTATCACCTTCAGCTTTCAATGCAGTAGAGATAAATTCCATTGCGTATTTCCCAACTTCTTTATCATCTTGCGCATAAGGAGCATACTTCAAAATACTAGGATAATCTTCCATCTTAGCAGCTGCTAAACTTGCATAATATGCTATTTGGGGTAATACAGTATCTGTTTGTAATAGATTTTCCTTTTCAAACATCGGGTTGATAGCAATATCAATGTATGTTGCAAAGAAATCTAATGCTTTTTTATTGTCTTCATTGGCTGCATCGCCTTCTTTCTGTGAGGCCAAATTAAAGAATTGGATACCGCCATTGATAAGATTACCGCGTTCTGCTAAAATTGTAGCAGAATTAGATTTTCTATATTTATTCTTGATTTTGCCCTTTTCATTGGGAATTTGTGCCAATTCGTCACATTTGAAGTAGAATTTACACATGTTCAATGCGCTATTATATACCTGAAGAGTGTCATAAGGTTTTCTCAGATAGGCATTTTCCATTTCTTTCTCACTTCTTTTTCTTTGGATAAGACCTGCTACATCCCACGTTTCGGCATTGTCCTTTGTTTCGGGATTGGTTAAAGCCTGATTTATCAGTTCCTCTGCTTTGGCAAAGTCAGGATTTACTCCGTTAGCAATACTTTTAGCCTCTTTTACGTTCTTTTCTTGGGCGAAAGTAAAGCTTGCGACAAGTAGTAAAACCATTGAAAATAATACTCTTTTCATGATTGTAGAAAATTTAAATTAATATTATGTCTATTCTTCATTTTCATTGTTTACCTCGTTCTGAGGGCTTTCAAGGGTATTTTCTTCCCCCTCCTCTATAAGTTCCTCTTCATTTTCTGAAGTGACTTTACATACAGAGCCGATTTCGTCATTACGTTTCTCAAGGTTGATTAGACGCACACCTTGTGTAGCACGTCCCATGATACGAACATCGGCGACTTTCAGACGGATGGTAATACCGGATTTATTAATAATCATCAAGTCATTTTCATCTGTAACAGACTTGATAGTTACTAATTTACCCGTTTTATCGGTGATATTCATTGTTTTCACACCTTTACCTCCACGATTGGTCTTGCGATAATCTTCAATATCCGAACGTTTGCCATATCCTTGTTCCGATACAACCATAATTGTTTCCGCTTCAGGATCTTTGATGCATATCATACCTACAACTTCGTCTTGACCGTCTTCATCCAATGTCATACCACGTACACCGGTGGCAGTACGTCCCATAACGCGCACAGCACTTTCATGGAAACGAATGGCACGTCCGTTACGGTTGGCAATGATGATTTCATTGTCGCCGTTTGTCATACGCACTTCGATTACACGGTCGTCTTCACGGATAGTGATAGCATTTACACCATTTTGGCGAGGACGTGAATACTGCTCAAGCAATGTTTTCTTAATGACACCATTCTTAGTACAGAACAATACATAATGGCTGTTGATAAATTCTTGGTCGTTCAAGTTCTTCACGCGCAAATAGGCGTTTACAGCATCGTCAGAGTCGATATTCAACAAATTCTGGATGGCACGACCTTTCGAATTCTTAGTACCTTCGGGGATTTCGTATACCTTCAGCCAGTAACACTTACCTTTCTGTGTAAAGAACATCATGGTATTATGCATGGTTGCAGGATAAATATGCTCTACAAAGTCTGCATCGCGGGTTTCGGTACCTTTGGAGCCTACCCCACCACGGTTTTGCGCACGGAATTCGCTCAGCGGTGTGCGTTTGATGTATCCCATGTGCGAGATGGTGATAATCATTTCATCATCTGCATAGAAGTCTTCCGGATTGAATTCTTCTGATGAATAGACAATTTCCGAGCGACGTTCGTCACCATACTTCTCTTTTACTTCAATCAGTTCATCTTTAATGACTTTGCGGCAGAGTTCGTCATTGACAAGGATTTCTTCCAAATAAGCAATCTGCTTCTGAATTTCCTCATATTCGGCGTGCAGCTGGTCTTGCATCAATCCTGTGAGCTGACGCAAACGCATTTCAACAATGGCACGTGACTGAATTTCACTGAGTTGGAATCGCTCCATCAAACCTGATATAGCATCATTCGGGGTTTTAGCAGCACGGATAATCTTGATTACTTCGTCGATATTATCAGATGCAATGATTAATCCTTCCAGAATATGTGCACGTTCTTTGGCCTTGCGCAAATCATACTGAGTACGGCGGATGACTACGTCGTGTCTGTGCTCAACGAAGTATTTTATCAAATCCTTCAGATTCAGCAGACGTGGACGGCCATGTACCAATGCAACATTGTTCACACCAAAAGATGTCTGCAGCATTGTCATCTTGTAGAGCTTGTTGAGTACAACGCTGGCATTTGCATCACGTTTTACATCAATAACGATACGCATACCTTCACGGTCGGATTCGTCATTAGCATTGGCAATACCTTCAATTTTCTTTTCGTTGGCCAAATCGGCTATATTCTTAATCAATTCAGCTTTGTTGACACCATAGGGAATTTCTGTCACAACGATTTTATCGTGCGTCGAACCAGTCTCAATTTCAGCTCTAGCACGCATTATGACACGTCCGCGTCCCGTGAGATAGGCTTCGCGAACACCGCTCATACCGTATATATAGCCTCCGGTCGGGAAATCAGGAGCTTTGACATACGTCATCAGCTCTTCTATATCGATGTCATTGTTTTCGATGTATGCAATACAAGCGTCAATAACCTCAGATAGATTATGGGTCGGCATATTGGTAGCCATACCTACGGCAATACCAGATGCACCATTTACCAAAAGATTCGGAATACGGGCCGGCATGACGGTAGGCTCTTGCAAAGAGTCATCGAAATTGTTCTGCATGTCAACAGTCTCTTTCTCAAGGTCTGTCATCATGTCTTCACCAATTTTTCGCAAACGACACTCTGTATAACGCATGGCAGCAGCACTGTCACCGTCTACTGAACCGTAGTTACCTTGTCCATCTACCAACATGTAACGCATTGCCCAAGGCTGAGCCATACGTACAAGAGCTCCGTAAACGGACGAGTCGCCATGAGGGTGATATTTACCTAATACTTCACCTACAACTCTGGCTGATTTTTTATAAGGTTTGTCGGAGGTATTTCCTAATCCCATCATTCCGAAAAGAATTCTTCGGTGAACGGGTTTAAAACCATCTCTAACATCCGGAAGGGCACGTGAAACAATGACCGACATAGAGTAGTCAATGTACGATGACTTCATTTCCTCCTCGATGTTAATCTTTATAATTCTGTCTTGTTCAAGCATTTAAAAAGATTATTAATTATACATTTTCGGGTTCGTGAAAAACCACGCTAAAGTACTGCTTTTTTACGATATACAAAAGTTTTCCTCCATAAACTTTGTTGCCTGCAACATAAATATGGAAGTACTCCCTCCCTTCCTCACCAAATTGCTATTAATATATAAGGTATAAAGTGGAAAAACAGATTTGAAATTTATGGCACGGGATTTGTATACTATTAAATCAGTTAAATATGATACGCTGAATTAATAAATGCGTATCTTTGTCGTGGATAACCTTTTTAATTGAGGAGAATTATAAAATATGAACAATCAATTTTCACAAAGAGTTTCAGACATAATTACTTATAGCAAGGAAGAAGCCAATCGATTGAGAAATCGCTATATTGGTCCGGAACACCTTCTGCTCGGCATGCTGCGTGATGGCGGAGGAAAAGCTATTGAAATATTGTTGAAACTTGATATAGATTTAAAACGAGTAAAAAGTCGTCTGGAGGGTTTCCTAAAGGATGCCGAGGACGATACTCTCTTGCCGGACGCTGAAGTGCCCTTGTCCCCGATGACGGCTAAGATATTGAAGATGTGTATGCTTGAAGCGCGTTTGCTGAAAAGTGCAACTGCCGATACGGAACATGTATTGCTGGCTATTTTGAAAGATGGCGACAATCTTGCTGCAACTGTTTTGGAAGAACACCGGGTGGATTATCAGGCTGTATTTGAACAGCTTTCGATGAAATCGACCAATCCGAATGCGGGAATGGGATTCACCGAGGATGATGAAGAGGATGAAGAAGATATGAATATGTCTCGCTCCTCCCGTACTGGGGGGGCTGGTTCGGCTTCGGCTGCACAGGCTGCATCCAGAAAGCCGTCCAATGATACTCCTGTGCTGGACAATTTCGGCGTAGACATGACGCGGGCTGCCGAAGAAGGCAAGCTGGACCCGGTTGTGGGTCGCGAACGCGAGATTGAACGTCTGGCGCAAATCTTGAGCCGCCGCAAGAAGAACAATCCGGTGCTTATCGGTGAACCAGGAGTCGGAAAATCTGCCATCGTAGAGGGTTTGGCATTGCGTATTGTGCAAAAGAAAGTTTCGCGCATTTTGTTTGAAAAGCGCGTGGTGATGCTTGATATGGCCTCTGTGGTGGCGGGAACAAAATACCGTGGTCAGTTTGAGGAACGTATCCGCTCTATCATCAACGAGTTGCAGAAAAATCCGAATGTCATCCTTTTCATCGATGAAATCCATACGATTGTAGGTGCCGGTGCTGCTGCCGGTTCCATGGATGCTGCCAATATGCTGAAACCAGCTTTAGCGCGTGGTGAAATCCAGTGTATTGGAGCTACCACTCTCGATGAATACAGAAAGAATATCGAGAAAGACGGTGCTTTGGAACGTCGTTTCCAAAAGGTGATTGTAGAGCCTACCACAGCTGAAGAAACGCTTCAGATATTGAAGAATATCAAGGAGAAGTATGAAGACCATCATAACGTGAGCTACACGGATGAAGCCCTGGAAGCATGTGTCAAGTTGTCAGCACGCTATATAACCGACCGCAACTTCCCGGATAAAGCTATTGATGCTTTGGATGAGGCGGGTTCGCGTGTGCATTTGACGAATATTAATGTTCCGAAAGAAATTGAGGAACAGGAAAAGCTGATTGAAGAGGCACGTAGCCTGAAGGCTGAAGCTGTAAAGTCACAGAATTTTGAGCTGGCTGCCAGCTACCGCGACCGTGAGAAGGAACTTTCTGTCCGCTTGGAGGAGATGAAGGTTGAGTGGGAAGCCCGTTTGAAGGATGACCGCCAAACGGTAGGTGAAGAGGAAATAGCCAATGTTATTTCAATGATGTCCGGTGTACCCGTACAGCGCATGGCGCAGGCAGAAGGACTTAAACTGGCCGGAATGAAGGAAGAACTACAGGCGAAGGTGATAGCTCAAGATGCTGCGATAGAGAAACTTACCAAAGCAATCTTGCGTAGCCGTGTAGGGTTGAAAGACCCGAACCATCCCATCGGAACCTTTATGTTCCTTGGCCCTACTGGTGTGGGTAAGACGCATTTGGCAAAGCAATTGGCAAAATATATGTTTGGCTCTGCCGATGCCTTGATACGTATCGATATGAGCGAGTATATGGAGAAATACACCGTATCTCGTATGATTGGTGCCGCTCCGGGATATGTGGGCTATGAGGAAGGCGGCCAGTTGACCGAAAAGGTTCGTCGCAAGCCGTATTCCATTGTCTTGTTGGATGAGATTGAGAAAGCCCATCCGGACGTGTTCAACATCTTGCTCCAGGTACTGGATGAAGGCCGTTTGACTGACAATTATGGCAGAACCATCGATTTCAAGAATACGGTTATCATTATGACCTCCAATATCGGTACGCGGCAGTTGAAGGAATTTGGCCGTGGCGTAGGTTTTGCGGCACAAAACCGCACGGATGACAATGAACATTCGCGCAGCGTGATACAAAAGGCTCTGAACAAGACCTTTGCTCCCGAATTCTTGAATCGTTTGGATGAAATCATTACTTTCGACCAGCTCTCTTTGGAGGCCATCACAAAGATTGTGGACATTGAGCTGAAAGGTTTGTACGAACGGGTTGAAGCAATTGGTTACAAGCTGGTTGTGGAGGATGATGCAAAGACATTCCTTGCTTCGAAAGGGTACGATGTACAGTTTGGTGCGCGCCCATTGAAGCGCGCCATTCAGAACCACTTGGAGGATGGACTTTCCGAGCTGATAGTGGCGGAGGAGTTACAGCCGGGTGATACGGTAAACGTATCAGTAGACAAAGAAAAAGACGAGCTGAGCATCAGGAAGGCATAAGCTGTTCTTTATAAAAACCGTCAAAATGTCAGTCCTTATGGGCTGGCATTTTTTTTGTGCTATATCTGCCGGAATAATTAAAAATATAAATCTAAAAAATATAAATGTAGTATGCAAAAAGGTAATATTGGGGTAACTACTGAGAATATCTTCCCCGTCATTAAAAAGTTCTTGTATAGTGATCATGAAATTTTTCTCCGTGAGTTGGTTTCTAACGCGGTTGATGCTACACAGAAGCTGAAAACACTCTCCTCTATCGGTGAGTTCAAGGGTGAAGTTGGCGATTTAACCGTACATGTCTCGCTGGGAAAAGATACCATTACGGTGTCCGACCATGGTATAGGTCTTACGGCTGAAGAAATAGACAAGTATATTAACCAGATAGCTTTCTCTGGCGCCAATGACTTCCTTGAGAAATATAAAAACGATGCCAACGCCATCATCGGCCATTTTGGATTGGGGTTCTATTCGGCTTTTATGGTTGCTAAGAAAGTCGAAATCATCACTAAGTCCTATCAGGAAGGCGCCCAGGCTGTAAAGTGGACATGCGATGGCAGTCCGGAGTTTACGATTGAAGACACTGATAAGGCAGAACGTGGTACGGATATCGTTCTTTACATAGACGATGACTGCAAGGAATTCCTTGAAGAAGCGCGTATTTCCTCTTTGTTGAAGAAGTATTGCAGCTTCCTCCCTATCCCGGTTGCATTCGGCAAGAAGAAAGAATGGAAAGACGGCAAGCAGGTTGAAACTGCCGAGGATAATATCATCAATGATTCCAACCCGTTGTGGACGCTGAAACCCAGCGAATTGAAAGATGAAGATTATAAGAAGTTCTACCGTGACCTTTATCCTATGTCCGACGAACCTTTATTCTGGATTCATCTGAATGTGGATTATCCGTTCAATCTTACCGGTATTCTGTACTTCCCTAAAGTGAAGAGCAACATCGAGTTGAACAAGAATAAGATTCAGCTCTACTGCAACCAGGTATATGTGACGGACTCGGTAGAAGGTATTGTTCCCGACTTCTTGACCCTGCTGCATGGTGTGCTCGATTCACCGGACATTCCATTGAACGTTTCCCGTTCTTATTTGCAGAGCGATGCCAACGTGAAGAAAATTTCTACATATATCACGAAAAAGGTGTCAGACCGTTTGCAGTCCATCTTCAAGAACGACCGTAAGCAATTTGAGGAAAAGTGGAATGACTTGAAAATCTTTATCAACTACGGAATGCTTACGCAGGAAGATTTCTATGATAGAGCTAAGGATTTTGCCCTTTTCACCGATACAGACAGCAAATATTATACTTTCGAAGAGTACAAGACGTTGATTAAGGATAGCCAGACGGATAAGGATGGAAATCTGATTTATCTGTATGCCAACAATAAAGATGAGCAATACAGCTACATAGAGTCCGCTACGAGTAAAGGATACAATGTGCTGTTGATGGATGGACAACTGGACATTGCGGTGGTGAGCATGTTGGAACAGAAGTTCGAAAAGGTTCGCTTCACTCGTGTAGACAGCGATATTATTGATAATCTGATTGTCAAGGAAGACAAGAAGAATGAAGCGTTGGAAACCGGCAAGCAGGAAGTTCTTTCTTCCATCTTCAAGAGCCAGTTGCCCAAGATGGATAAGACGGAGTTCAACATCACGGCGCAGGCTTTGGGCGAAAATGCCGCTCCTATCATGATAACTCAGAGCGAGTACATGCGCCGTATGAAGGAAATGGCGAATATCCAGGCTGGAATGAGCTTCTATGGCGAAATGCCGGATATGTTTAACCTGGTATTGAATTCAGACCATAAGCTGGTAAAAGAAGTTCTGGCAGATGAAGATAAGGAATGTGCTGCTGCCGTTGCTCCGGTTCAGGCAGAGATGGATGAAGTGAACAAGCAGCGTACTGACCTGAAAAAGAAGCAGGAAGGCAAGAAAGATGAGGATATACCGACTGCCGAAAAGGATAAAGTGAATGAGCTGGATAAGAAGTGGGACGAACTGAAAACACAGAAAGAAGGCATCTTCGCCGATTATGCTGCCAAGAATAAGGTTGTCCGTCAACTGATAGATTTGGCACTGCTGCAGAATGGTATGTTGAAAGGTGAAGCTTTGAACAACTTTGTCAAGAGAAGCATTGACCTGATAAAATAAGCCCCTTTAAATTTGCATTTAATATATGCAAGGGTATTGTGATTCTTCAGAGTCGCAATACCCTTTTTTTATTCATTTTCACCAATTAGGGTGTGATTTTCTTCGTTGAATACGGCATTTTTAGAAACTATTGTTTATATTTGGGGCAATGAACATTTATCTTACTCGGAATAGCATAGTTATGAAAAGAGTTTTATTGTTTTTTTCGTTTCTTCTATGTGGCTTTATTTTACAAGCTCAGAAAGTGGGGCTTGTACTGAGTGGCGGTGGAGCAAAAGGCATGACTCATATAGGCATTATCCGGGCTTTGGAAGAGAATAATATCCCCATTGATTATATAACCGGAACCTCTATGGGAGCTATCATCGGTTCTCTGTATGCTATGGGGTATTCCCCGGACGATATGGAGGCGCTGTTGCGCTCTCCCGACTTTAAGCGTTGGTATTCGGGCAAAGTGGAGCCTAAATACGAGTATTATTTTAAGAAGAATCGTCCTTCACCGGAATTTTTTAATATCCGTTTTGCTTTTAGGGACTCGCTGCATATAAAGCCCCAGATACTTCCCACAAGCATGGTCAACCCCATACAGATGAACCTGGTATTTGTGGAATTGTTTGCACGTGCTACGGCTGCATGTGGCGGTAATTTCAACAAACTGTTTGTTCCTTTTCGCTGTATAGCATCCGATGTGTACAATAAAAAGCCATTGGTATTGAGTAAAGGGGATTTGGGAGATGCGGTACGTGCTTCCATGAGCTTTCCATTTGTCTTCAAACCGATAGAAATAGACAGTACGCTTGCTTATGATGGCGGCATTTACAATAATTTCCCTACGGATGTGATGCGGGAGGATTTTCATCCGGATGTCATCATTGGCAGTGTGGTGGCGGCAAATCCCGGTAAGCCGAAGGAGAATGACCTGATGAGCCAATTGGAGAATATGATTATGCAGAAGACCGATTATTCCATTCCGGACTCATTGGGCATAGTCATGACCTTCAAGTACGATGATGTCAACCTGCTGGATTTTGACCGTTTGCAGGAATTGCACGATATAGGCTACAATCGTACCCTTAATATGATGGATTCCATCAAAAGCCGTGTTCATCGTAGGGTGAATGCTGATAATGTGCGTTTGAGGCGTCTTGTCTTCCGGAGTAACCTGCCTCAATTCCGTTTTCGGGATATCATTATTGAAGGGGCGAATGCCCAACAGCAAGCCTACATCAAAAAAGAGTTCCATGATGAAGAGCATGAGGTCTTTACTTATGAAGACTTGAAGCGTGGGTATTTTCGTTTGCTGGCAGATAATATGATTTCGGAAATAGTTCCTCATGCTGTGTATGATTCGGAATCCGATTTGTATGAGCTGCATTTGAAGGTGAAGATGGAGGATAATTTTTCCGTGCGTTTGGGGGGCAGTGTCTCTACCACGAGCTCAAATCAAATCTATTTGGGAATAGGATATCAGAACTTGAATTATTATTCCAAGGAAATCACCTTTGACGGTCAGTTGGGTAAGATTTATAATAATGCCCAGTTGATGGGTAAGATTGATTTGCCTACCAACATACCTACGTCCTTTCGTTTTATTGCTTCAATCAGTACCTTCGATTACTACAAGAAGGACAAGCTGTTTTCCAGGAATGACAAACCTTCATTCAATTCAAAGGACGAACGTTTTGTGAAGTTGATGGTTGCCTTGCCGTTTTTGGCCAATAAGCGTGCGGAGTTCAGTCTGGGATATGGCCAACTGGAAGATAACTACTTTCAATCCAGCGTAATAGATTTCGATAAGGACCGTTCGGACAGAAGTACCTACAAACTTTTGGGAGGTTCCATCGGTTTCTATGGGAGTACCCTGAATACGCGGCAATACGCGACAAAAGGCTATCTGGAGAAACTGATAGCCCAGGTATTTACCGGGAGGGAAAGATTTGAACCGGGGAATCCGCAAGAAGGGTACAGTCCTTCTCCGCAAGAGCGGCAATCATGGTTACAAATCTCTTATATGAAAGAGGCATATCACACTATGGGGCCGAAATTCACCCTGGGATGGATGGCAGAAGCACTGTATTCATCGAAGAATTTCTCTGAGAATTATACGGCAACCATGATGCAGGCAGGAGAATTTGCACCGACTCCGCATAGTAAACTGATGTACAATGAAGCTTTTCGTGCCAACCAGTATGTGGCTGCCGGTATCAAACCCATATATGTTTTGAACGACATGTTCCAGTTCCGGACAGAATTTTATGGCTTTACACCGATTTTTCCGATAAAAAAGAATGCATTGAATAAAGCATATTATGGAAAAGCATTCTCCCGCTTTGAGTATATGGGAGAAGTTTCTGTTATTTGTCATTTGCCCTTCGGAGCCATCTCTGCTTATGTAAATCATTATAGCTCACCGAGAAGGGAGTGGAATGTGGGGATGACCATCGGCTGGCAGTTGTTTAATTATCGCTTTGTCGAATAAATTTCTTCAAAAAAAGTTTGTATATCGTTTGCTAATTCGGAAAAAGTACGTATCTTTGCACCCGTTAAACAAAGAGGCCGCGTAGCTCAACTGAATAGAGTAGCTGACTACGGATCAGCCGGTTACAGGTTTGAATCCTGTCGCGGTCACAAGTTTTCATAATTTTTTTAAGGGTCGCGTAGCTCAACTGAATAGAGTAGCTGACTACGGATCAGCCGGTTACAGGTTTGAATCCTGTCGCGATCACAAAGAACCTCCGCAAGTTTTCTTGCGGAGGTTCTTTGTTTTTACAGCAATGGCATATAGTTGATGTTCTCCCCTTGTATGGCACTGGCGCGTGTTCTCTATAATGAAACAAACTGTTTCCCTTAACTAAACACTTTGTTTCATTATGGAGAACACTTTGTTTCCCTTGACAGAACACTTTGTTCCATCATATAAAAACAAAGTGTTTTTCTCTGCTGAAACAAAGTGTTCAGTGTTGTGAACTAATAGATTAGCTGAAATAGTCTTGTCTTGATTGAGCTAGAGATGTCTTTTTCTCGATTTAACCAGATGTCTTTTTGCTTTATAACGTAATCAGTAGACTGTTTTGGGATTATTGTACTGATAAATATAGTCACATAGGAAAAAAAGAAGGAGTTAATTCCGTGTTTCCACAAAATTAACTCCTTGCATATCTGATATTAATATGTTGTATACTGGAAATTAATATCCTATAGGGGCGGTATAAGACCTTAGCATTTGATGTTCAATTCATCCAGAATCTTGCGCATGGCTTCGAAAGTAGTGATTCTGGTCGGCACCAATGGCAGGCGGAGCTTGTTCTCAATCATTCCCATTACATTCAGCATGGCTTTTACTCCGGCAGGGTTGCCGTCTACAAACAGAAGCTTGAATAATTCGGCAAATTTGTGGTGAATGGTCAATGCATTGGCATAGTCCCCTTGCAGTGCCAGACGTACCATACGGCTGAACTCACGTGGGAACGCGTTTCCGATGACCGAGATAATGCCGACGGCCCCCAGGGTAATCAGAGGGAAGGTGATGCCGTCATCGCCCGAAATAACGTCGAAATTGGCCGGTTTGTTTTTGATGATGTCATCCATCTGCGTGATGTCGCCCGAAGCTTCTTTGACGGCTATCACATTCTTGAAATCACGTGCAATGCGCAGGGTTGTTTCTGCCTTCATGTTCACGCCGGTACGACCGGGGACATTATAAAGCACAATCGGCAAATCCGTTGCTTCAGAAATGGCCTTATAATGCTGATATATACCTTCTTGCGATGGCTTGTTGTAATATGGAACGACGGATAGAATGGCATCTACTCCGGTGAAATCGTCATTTTTCAGTGTTTCCACTATGGCCCGGGTGTTGTTTCCGCCTACGCCCAGCAGGATAGGAATTCTTCCGTTCACCCGCTCGATGACCATTTTCTTGATTTTCTTTTTCTCTTCTTCAGTCAGAGTCGGAGTTTCTGCCGTGGTGCCGAGCACACATAAAAAGTCGGTATTGTTTTGAAGTTGATAGTCTACCAAACGCATCAACGCATCGTAATCAACGCTTTCATCCTCTTTAAATGGAGTAATCAGCGCTACCCCCATTCCTTTCAATCTTGTCTGTATCATGAGTATTATAAAGTAATCTCTAATTAAATGACTCGCAAAAGTACGAATTTTTTCGATTTACCCTACAAATATAAGCCATAAAAAAGCTTTTTGTGGAAATTTGTTAGGATATCAATGCCAAAAACTCATCTTCGCTCATAATCTTTACTCCCAGTTTCTGCGCTTTCTCCAGTTTGGCAGGTCCCATATTTTCTCCGGCCAGGATAAAGCTGGTTTTGGAGGAGATACTGCCGACGTTTTTTCCACCGTTCTTTTCAATCATCTCTTTGTATTCGTCCCGTGAGTGGTGGGTGAATACGCCGCTGATGACGATGGACTGGCCCGCCAGTTTGTCGGTGTATCCGCTGAGGTCTTCTTCTGTCCGGTGGAGTTGCAGACCGTTCGATTTCAGCCGTTCCACCAGCTCTCTGTTGACAGGATTGGAGAAGTAGGTTATAATGCTCTGCGCTATTTTTTCACCGATTTCATCGATGTTTTTCAGCTTTTCGAGGTCTGCGTTTTCCATCTCTTCGATGTCCGTAAAGGACTTGGCTATCTTCTTGGCAACCGTTTCTCCCACGAAGCGTATGCCCAGTGCAAAGAGCACTCTTTCGAATGGCACTTCTTTACTTGCCGCAATACCGTTGACTATGTTTTCTGCCGATTTTTCGCCCATCCGTTCCAGGTTCTTGATATCATCGGTTTTGAGCTGGTATAAATCTGCAGTATCCTTTATCAGCCCCAATCGGTAGAACATATCTACTGTTTCAGGTCCCAGTCCGTCTATATTCATGGCTTTGCGGCTGATGAAATGCTCTATTTTCCCTTTAATCTGCGGAGGACAAGCGGTTTCATTGGGGCAATAGTGGGCTGCTTCTCCTTCAAAACGTATCAGTTTGCTGCCGCATTCGGGACAATGGGTGATGAACTTCACTTTTTCACCGATAAGCATACTGCGGGCATCCTTATCGACACCGGTTATTTTGGGGATGATTTCACCGCCTTTTTCCACATACACCATGTCGCCTATATGCAGGTCCAGCCCCTCGATAATATCTGCATTGTGCAGGGAGGCACGTTTCACAATGGTGCCGGACAGTTGTACGGGGTCCAGATTGGCAACCGGAGTGACTGCGCCGGTACGTCCTACTTGGTAGGTAACCCTATTCAAGCGTGTCAGTGCACGTTCTGCCTGGAATTTGTATGCGATGGCCCACCGGGGGGACTTGGCTGTGAATCCCAAATTCTTTTGTTGTCTCAAGCTGTTGACTTTTAGTACAATACCATCAGTAGCTACCGGAAGGTTCTTACGCTCCGTGTCCCAATAATTGATGTATTCGAAGACTTCCTCCAGACTGTGGGCTTTTCTGGTGTGCTCTGATGTTTTAAATCCCCAGCTGGCGGCGGCTTGCAGATTCTCGTAATGGCCGTCGCAGGGCAATTCCTCTCCCAATAGATAGTAGAGATAAGCATCCAGCTTTCTGGATGCTACGATGGCGGAATTCTGCAACTTCAAGGTACCGGAAGCAGCGTTGCGCGGATTGGCGAAAAGCGGTTCCTCACGTGCTTCCTTTTCCCGGTTCAGTTCTTCGAAAACCACCCAGGGCATCAGGATTTCCCCTCTGATTTCGAATGATTTAGGATAATTCCCATGGAGGACCAGTGGAATCGTTCGGATTGTCTTTACATTGTCCGTCACGTCATCACCCTTTTCGCCATCGCCACGGGTGACGGCACGCACCAGTTTGCCATCCTCGTAAGTCAGCGAGATGGAAGTACCGTCATACTTCAGCTCGCAGCAGATTTCAAAATCCTCATTCAACGCTTTCTTTACCCGTTCGTAAAAGTCGGTCACTTCGTTTTCGGAATAGGTGTTTCCCAATGAAAGCATGGGATATTTGTGTGCCACTTGTGTGAAGTTCTTATTCAAATCACTCCCTACACGCATCGTGGGCGAATTATCATCTTGGTATTCAGGATGTTCTTTCTCTAAGTCTTGTAGCTCGCGCATCAGGTCGTCAAACTCCTTGTCGGATATTTCAGGAGCATTCAGCACATAATAATTGTAGTTGTGCTGGTGTAATTCCGCACGGAGCTGGTCTATTTTTTCTTTTACAGTCATAGGGTTTTCGGATTGTTTGAACGCAAAAATACGGGTTTCTCCCCGAATATTTGTACTTTTGCAGCTTGAAATAGCTAAAATAAAGTTATATGCGCATTGACATTATCACAGTTTTGCCGGAGATGATTGAGGGATTCTTCAACTGTTCCATTATGAAACGTGCTCAAAATAAAGGGCTTGCAGAGATACATATCCATAATCTTCGTGATTATACGGAAGATAAGTACCGTCGTGTAGACGATTATCCGTTTGGCGGCTTTGCCGGAATGGTCATGAAGATAGAGCCGATAGAGCGGTGTATCAACGCCTTGAAGGCCGAGCGGGATTATGACGAGGTTATCTTTACGACCCCCGATGGTGAGCAGTTCAATCAGCCGATGGCAAATACTCTTTCCCTTGCCCAGAATCTCATCATTCTCTGCGGGCATTTCAAAGGGATAGATTACCGGATTCGCGAGCATCTCATCACCAAGGAAATCAGTATCGGCGACTATGTGTTGACTGGCGGAGAACTGGCGGCGGCTGTCATGGCAGATGCCATCGTCCGTATCATTCCGGGAGTGATTTCCGATGAGCAGTCTGCACTTTCAGATTCTTTTCAGGACAATCTGCTGGCCGCACCGGTCTATACACGTCCCGCTGATTACAATGGATGGAAGGTTCCGGATATTTTACTCTCCGGACATGAGGCCAAGATTAAGGAATGGGAGCTGCAACAGTCGTTGGAAAGGACCCGTAGATTGCGTCCGGATTTGTTGGGAGAGTAAGTTTACTGATGTAAATAAAAAGAAAAAGGACATTCGTCAATGAATGTCCTTTTTTATGAATATATATTGCGAATGGCGATCTCTTGTTATTCTTTATACCTCGAGTGCACCGATAATATCCTTTATAGACTGATAACCGTGTCTGTCAAGATAGTCATTTATTCCTTCTACCACTTTCACTGTAACCGCCGGATCAATGAAGTTTGCCGTACCAATCTGGATGGCAGAGGCACCTGCAAGCATGAATTCCACAGCATCTTTCCAGTTCATGATACCTCCCAAGCCTATGACGGGGATTTTTACCGCTTTGGCTACTTGCCATACCATACGTAAGGCAATGGGTTTCACGGCCGCACCGGACATGCCACCGGTTACAGTGGAGAGTATCGGACGCCTGCGTTCCGCGTCTATAGCCATTCCCAGCAGGGTATTGATGAGGGAAACACTGTCTGCACCGCCATTTTCGGCTGCGCGGGCTATTTCAGTGATGTCGGTAACGTTCGGGGAGAGCTTTACGATAAGTGTCTTTTTGTAAACTGAGCGCACGGCTTTCACCACTTCTTCGGCGCCCTTGGCGGTAACACCGAATGCCATTCCTCCTTGCTTCACGTTGGGGCAAGAGATGTTCAATTCTATGGCAGGAATTTTGTCAAGTTCATTAATGATTGCGGCTGTTTCGGCATAGTCTTCGATGGCAGAACCCGAAACATTCACAATCATGTTGGTCTGAATGTCCTTGATGCGGGGATAGATGTGTTCAACAAAGTAATGAACACCCTTATTTTGCAGTCCCACAGCGTTTAACATACCCGAAGGAGTCTCTGCCATGCGCGGATATGGATTGCCTTCACGTTTGTGAAGAGTGGTTCCCTTTACAATAATACCGCCTATTCGCGATAGTTCGATGAAATCGGCGAATTCTTCACCATATCCGAATGTTCCGGATGCAGTCATCACCGGATTATTCATTTGTAATTCACCAATATTTACACTTAAATCTGCCATAATAGTTTGTTTATATTAAAAACCGGACCTTCTTTACATACGCACAAATGACCTTCCGTGGTATTTTCTACACAGCATAGACAAGCGCCTATGCCACACGCCATCATATTTTCCAAAGATACTTCGCAACTGATGCCTTTACTTTTGGCATACTTTGCTACTGCCATCATCATCGGTTTGGGGCCGCAAGTATATATCTGCTCAAAGCACACCTTATTTAATATGGAGTGTTGTGTTACGTATCCCTTCTCTCCGTGGCTGCCATCTTCGGTGGTGGTATACACCTCGCCATAGGCGGCAAATTGTTCCAATTGAAGCAAATCTTTGTCACTTCTGGCACCCAGCAGGAATGTTGGCTTGCAACCTTTCTTGGCGAGCTGTTCGCCTAAATATAACATAGGAGCTGTACCTACACCTCCACCTACCAATAAGAGCTTGTCTGAGGGCTTTTCAGGCATTGTGAAGCAGTTTCCCAACGGAAGCACTACATTGATTATATCGCCTGCTTTTGCTTCTCCTAATCGCTTGGTTCCGTCGCCTACAAGTTGGATTAAGAACCAGACCTCGTTCCGTTGTCTATCTACATAATTGATGGAGATGGGGCGGCGCAAAAAAGTGGTAGGCGAGCCGTCCACGCGAATCTCTGCAAATTGTCCCGGAAGCATTTCCGGAAGTGGGGATGGAGAAGTCAGCTTCAACAACACGTAGTTGGCATGCAAGCGGAGGTTCTCTGTCACTGTCAGATCTAAAATATACTTTTTCATATCTATAAAGAGGGATGTTTTTCTTTCGGGTGCAAAGATAGTGTAAACCGAGTGCAGAATAAAATGAACCCGTTTCTTTTTTATGCCGGGGCGTTAGTCTATTTCCATTCTCATTCCTTAATTTTCCGGTTTGAAAGTCTCGTAGGTATTGTCATCAAAGAAAATTCTTATTTCTGTGATTTTTCTGGGAGGTCTTTCTTTGTAGATAATCTCTTGTTTTACAATATCTTTAGGCGATTTTAGGGCTGTCTCTAATGCAATTTCCTTGCGATTTTTAGATTCTTCCGGCCCGTTGGACAGATTTTCCGGATTCTCGGCGAATAAAGGATAGTCGAATCCATCGTTTTCGGGTGAATCCGGATTATTACTCATATTACCTTTTCCGGTAAGCAGCCACTCCAAGTTTATGTCGTTGTATCGTTGATGCAATCGGAGAATGACTTCCGTACTTGGATATTTGTTACGCGGACCCAAGATGTGAGAAATGGTGGCTTGGGCCACGCCGATACTCTCGGCAAAAGCTCCTGCTGTCAGTTTCTCCCGGTCCATAACCATTTTGAACCTGTCTTTTATACTCATGGTTTATGTGTTATTACAATTGTACATGTTATTTATTGGATTACAAAAGTAAAAAAACGACATCACAAAAGCAAATTAAAAATGTAATATTTTAAAGTTCACAAATGAAATGCTGTTATTACAATATTCATCATTACAAATGCTATAATACAAATTACGAGTAAAATAGGTGTTTATCGTAAGTTTAATAAAATAATATATTTTTCTAGTTATTAGCATATTATATAGTTGTTTTTTGATGGTAAATGCTGTATTACATTTGTTTGTCACTCATTTTATATAATATATAATTTAATAATTTGATTAATCGTCGTATGTAATTGATATATATATATTTATTGCTTATAATTATATGGGTTAACCCCTACTCTATTATTTTTGTAAACCATCAGTTTGCGATATTAAATATTACTTATTACATTTGTGTTTTCAAGTATAATATTACATATGTTATAATACGTCCGTCATATAGATATTTATGTAATGTATTAAATTCACAATAGTCAATTATCCTAGTTGTGTATTACAACTATTGTACTCTTGAAAAGTGTAACAGATTTCATATATGACGATTTAAAGCTGAATTGCTCCATCTCTTCTTTTTACTAAAGGAGAAAAGATGTGACATAAATAAGAAAATAAGATGCTTTATTTATTTTCTAGTCTTCAAGACTTAAATCCTTGCTTTATTTCTGTATAATTGGTCGATTCGTTATAAAAACACGATTCTCAGAGCTTATAAATGAACGTAATTTGCTGTAAATATGATTATTATCTCCTATTTTACTGTCTATGCTAAGGACCGAAATAGAAAAAGGGGGATAAATCCCCCTAAAAATGACATAATGATATCAAATCAGTCTGTTTTATGCTTTTTCCCCTTTTATGGAAAAGGATGCTGTATGGAAGTTAATGTAGAATCTTAAAGACCAATTCCCGGAGGATATCTCCATCGCTTAGGGAGGAATTTCCTACTCCTTTGGATTTGGCATCTGCATATCGAATTTCTCCGATTATCTGCATGGTCTTTACTCCGCTGTAACGGCGCATGGCACTTAGGTATTCGCGCGACTGCCAGGGAGTCTTTAATCCTATGAAACTGGCAATACCCTGCTCCGTCTTTTCGGGTGCATAATAAGCCAACATCAAGTTGGAGAAGAAGCCGAAAAGTAAAGATAAAGTCATCTGGATAGGGTTTGTTTTCGGATTTTCTTCAAAATATTTTATTATTTTATTGGCCTTTAGTATGTCTTTTTCTACAATGGCACTGCGAAGTTCAAAGTTATTATAATCCTTACTGATTCCGATGTTACGTTCTATCTGTTCGGGGGTGACGCGTGTCTGACCTTTTGGAAGAGTTATAATCAGTTTTTCCAGTTCTCCTGTAAGGCGGCTGAGGTCCGTACCTACGAAATCGGCAAGCATGGAGGTGGCTTTAGGATCCAAGTCTACACCTTTGCGCTTCATGTATGAGGTGATGAATGCCGGTAACTGGGCATCCTTCACCTTCTTGGATTCGAATAGAACTCCCACCTTCTCTATTTCGGCCGCCAGCTTCTTTCTTCTGTCCAGCACCCCATGTTTGTGGCATAGAACAAGAATGGTGGAGTTCAACGGTTTTTGCAGGTAGTATGAAAGCTCCTCCATGTTGCGGATGGCCTGCGCTTCCTTTACGACTACGACCTGGCGTTCGGACATCATCGGATAGCGCTTGGCCGCATTGATGACAGTGGCTATATCGACATCTGCACCATAGACTACGGTCAGGTTGAATTCCTTTTCGGTGTCAGTGAGAACGTTGTCTACAATATAGTCGGAGATGAGGTCTATGTAATACGATTCCTCGCCCATGAGATAGTAGACGGGGCGGTATTGCTTGGCTCTCAACTCTTTTAGAATATCATCACAGGTTGTTTCTTGTTTTGCCATATAATAAAGTAAGTGCTATACGAGGGGATGTCCCGTAACGGATTACCAGTCGAACTTCAAGTGTTTTACGGTTTTCTTTTCATCAATAATCATGCGCAAGGATGCGATGCCGATTTCAACATGCTCCTTTACATAATTCTGGGTCACCAGATTGTCGCTTTTATCGGTTTTTACACCTTCCGGAATCATCGGTTGGTCTGAAACCAGCAGAAGGGCTCCCGTGGGAATATGATTGGCAAAACCGCAGCTGAATAGGGTTGCTGTTTCCATATCGACAGCCATGGCACGGGTTTTCTTCAGATATTCTTTGAATTCCTCGTCATGTTCCCAAATGCGGCGGTTGGTGGTGTATACGGTACCGGTCCAGTAGTCACGGGCATAATCGCGGATGGCAGAAGAAACGGCACGTTGCAGCATAAATGCCGGGAGTGACGGGACTTCAGGTGGGAAGTAGTCGTTGGAGGTACCCTCGCCACGGATGGCGGCAATGGGAAGGATGAGGTCCCCTATTCTATTTTTCTTGTCTATACCGCCGCACTTACCCAGAAACAGACATGCCTTGGGCCTGATAGCACTCAGCAAGTCCATGATAATGGCGGCATTAGGACTTCCCATACCAAAATTAATGATGGTCATTCCTTCTGCACTGGCAGATATCATGTTGGCATCTTTACCGAGAATGGGAACATTGAACTTTTCTGCGAAAATCTCTACGTACTTGTTGAAGTTGGTCAACAGAATGTACTCTCCAAAATCCTCCAGGTTACGCTTTGTGTAACGGGGCAGCCAATTGGCTACGATTTCTTCTTTTGTTTTCATAAGATTTCATTAAATTTGTGTTCCCAAAAGACGGGAACCATTATTTAACTTACAAATGTAGTAAATGTTATCGTTAAACCTACCAGCATTCGATGCTAAAATTGCCGCAAGGAACGGAAAAAATGTTATTTTCGATATAATCCGTCGTCGTTATGTCGCCTTGACCCCTGAAGAATGGGTGCGGCAGCACTTCGTCCACTTTCTTCTTGCTCACAAGGGGTATCCGCAGGCGCTTATGGCAAATGAGGTGCAGGTACAGCTGAACGGTACAAAGAAACGCTGTGATACAGTGCTCTATCGGCGCGACCTTACCGCCCGGATGATTGTGGAATACAAGGCGCCTGAAATAGAAATCACCCAAAAGGTTTTCGACCAGATTACCCGCTACAACATGGTGCTGAAAGTGGATTATCTGATTGTCAGCAACGGGCTTCAGCATTATTGTTGCCGCATAGATTACGAGCACAACAGCTATACTTTTCTGCAGGATATACCCGAGTATCAAAACTTATAGGAGGAGCTACCAATAGCCCCCTTGCCTCTCTCATCTCATCGCATCATATACCATGCGTGATATGCGGGCGATGATGTTCGCATTGTCCTCATCCGTCTCGTATGAGTCCATGACGAAGGCGGCAATGTAGTATTTCCGGCCGTCGGGAAGGATAACGAGGCCGGCATCATTATCTGCAGTTTTCATACCGTCGGCATTGCGGTCGGAAGAGCCGGTCTTGTGTCCTACCACGGTTTTGGCTGGCAACATACCTTTCAGTTTGTTGGCACCGGTTTCAGTATCTATCATGGTCTGCCACAAGAAGTCTTTCAGCTCCTTGTTGGAGAACAACTCTTTTTCATCAGCCGTTCTCAGTAGTCGGACCATAGCGGAAGGAGTACTCCAGTTGCGGTATACAGCCTCGAAGCTGGAGTGCATGCCGTCTTCTGTTTCCGAGAGGTTGAAGGAGTCGATACTCAACCGGTGGATATAGTCATTGATATGTTTGATGCCTCCTGCATATTCTATCAAGATGTCGCAGGCATTGTTGTCGCTTAGGGAAATGCTGTATTGCATCAGTTCCCTAAGCGTAATCGTGAAATCCTGGTCGGGAAACTTCTTCCGCAGGGGGCTGTAGGTATTGGGCGGCATTTGGGATGCCTTTATGGAAACAATGCTGTCCAGACTGATGTTTTGCTTATCCATCTTGTCCAGTACGGCCAGTGCCACATGGAATTTGAATACACTGAGCAAGGGGAAGTGTACATGGTCGTTATACCGGAGCATGTCTCCTTTGTCTGTCCATACGGCTATACCAACGGTGGCTTTCTTGCCATTGAGCAGACTGTCAATCCGGTTTTCAAGTTCAGACATTTGCTGCGCCCGGACGACGGTAGCTATACAAATGAATAAGGTAAGTATGGCGATGAAATATGCTTTCATAACTTCAATTTCTTTAAGAGGCAATTCGCACGCAAAGATACAACTTTTAGCAGCAAGTTGCTAAAATGAGTTATGGATTATGGGCTATAAGTGTGATAGCTTATAACCATAATCCATAACTTGTAGCTCATCCTCCCTATTGTTTCTTACTGAACTTCTCTTGCAACTTCTGCATCAATTCGTAGAAATTAGGAATATAGACCGTGGCAAGCAAGGTATTCAGTGCCATACCGAACACTACGGCGGCTCCCAGTGCAATACGGCTTCCCGCCCCTGCTCCGGTTGCAAAAAGCAGCGGCATAACCCCGAATACGAATGCAAGCGATGTCATCAGAATAGGTCGCAGGCGGATATGTCCGGCCTGGAATGCCGCATCGCGGATTGAATTGCCTTGTGCACGAAAGTCACGTGCAAACTCCACAATCAGAATACCGTTTTTGGCAGACAAGGCGACAAGCAGAATGATTCCAATTTGTGTGTAGATGCTGACCGGAGTCCCCATGACATAGCATCCCAGCATGGCACCGAGCAGTGCAACCGGAAGTCCCATTACGGCAGCTACCGGACTGGTCCAGCTTTCGTATTGTGCGGCGAGTACAAGGAAGGCAACCAGCAGTGCCATGACGAATACGACAGTCGTCGTGGTTCCCGCCTGCGTCTCCTGATAGGCTACCGAAGTCCATTCATAGCCAAACTCGTCTCCGAGATGCTCTTTGATTAGACTTTCCATTTGCCGGATACCCTCTCCCGAACTACTGCCCGGAGCCACATTGCAGGTCACGGCTGCTGTGGAGTACATGTTATATCTGTTTATCTGGTCCATGCCTAACTGCTCTTCCACCCGGGTGAAGGAAGAGAAAGGTACCATTTCTCCCGATGCATTGGGAACGCTCAATTTCAGAACATCGTCGATGACACGCTGGGCACGGTCGCCCGCCCCCAATTTCACTTGGTAGATGTGTCCGAACTGTACATAGTCGTTGACGTAGGCCTCCCCCATATAGTAACCCAAGGCGGTGAATACACTGTTCAGCGGGATACCCATCAACTGTACCTTGTCGCGGTCTATATTCAAAAAATATTGCGGTACATTGGCTTGGTACTGGCTGCTGACCGATGCCAGTGCCGGATAATTGCGGTAATGCTCCATCAAGGTCTCTACAGCACGCTGCATCTCGGTGGCGCCGAGGTTGTGGCGGTCTTCCAATTGGAGTTGCAGGCCTCCGGTAGCTCCCAGTCCGGGGATGGCAGGCGGGACCATGGCAAATATCTCTGCTTCCTGGATGCCATATACTTCCATATTGAAGCGCTGTACTACGGCTTCAGCCGTATGTTCCTTTCCCTTGCGTTCATTCCAGTTTTTCAGTACGATGAAGTAAGTGGCCGCATTGCTTTGCTCTCCACCTCCCATCACGGAGAAGCCGGATATGCCGATGTAGTCCTTTATTTCGGGGTAAGAATCGAGAATCTTATTTATCTGCTTTCCTACGGCTTGGGTGCGCTCCAGGCTCGATGCAGGGGGAAGTTGTACCACTGCGAGGAAATAGCCGTCATCTTCTTCCGGAACAAATGTGGACGGCCATTTGACAAACAGCAGGACAGCAATCAATGTGAAAACTGCATATGAAACGATGGAAGCGACAGGGCGTTGGAGCAGGTACTCCACTATCCGGTCGTAGACTCCTTGTGTCTTGTCGTACAGATGGTTGAACCCCCGATATAGGGGATTTTTGGAAGGCCGGGTAGGTTGCAGCATCAAGGCACAGAGTGCCGGAGTAAGGGTCAGTGAGTTGAATCCGCTAAGTACGGTGCTGGCTGCAATGGTCAAGGCAAACTGTTTATACAGTTGTCCTGATATGCCGCTGACGAGTGTTGTCGGGATAAATACGGCAAGCAGCACCAGCACTACCCCGACAATGGGGCCGGTAATCTCTCCCATCGCTTCGGTCACAGCCTGGCGGGAGGTGTAGCGCCCCGTGTCCAGCAGACGCGTGGAGTTCTCCACCACCACAATGGCATCATCTACCACGATGGCCACGGCAAGTATCAGTCCGAATAGTGTCAGCGTATTGATGGAGAAGCCGAACAAGGACATGACGGCCAGTGTGCCGATGAGTGATACCGGAATAGTGATGCAGGGAATGACGACCGCCCGCCAGTTCTGCAGGAACAGGAAGATGACGAGAACTACCAGCAGGGTTGTTTCAAGGAACGTCACCATCACTTCGTCTATGGAAGCATGAATGACATCCGTAGTGTCCAGGGTTACATTGTATTGTATGCCTGCAGGGAAATTTTGCGAGAGTTCCTGCATTTTTGCCTTTACTCCTTTGGAAACGTCCAGCGAGTTGCTGCCAGGTTGCTGATAGATAGCGATGGCAGCGGTGGGTTTCCCGTCCAGTTGGGATACTACGCTGTAAGAGGCCGAGCCCAGGTCGATATGCGCCACGTCGCGCAGACGGAGTATCTTCCCTCCGGTTTCGGTACGCAGGATAATGTTGCCGAACTCTTCGGGTGAGGTAAGGCGCCCTTTTACGGTCAGGCTGTATTGATAGGCATTTTTATTGTCTGTGCCGATGGGTTGCCCTACGTTACCTGCGCTGACCTCCACATTCTGTGATTGGATAGCTTGGTATACATCGGCCGGCGAAAGATAGCGGATGCGCATGGCGGCAGGGTCGAGCCAGATACGCATGGAGTAGTCCCCTGCTCCCATCACATTGACGGCGCCTACACCGGGCACGCGTGTTAACTGGTCTACGAGATTCAGCTTGGCATAGTTGCTGAGGTAAAGTCCGTCGTAGTCTTTGCTGTCCGACGTCATCGTGAGGAACATCACGATGTTCGATGACTGTTTCTGTACAGTGACGCCTTGCACCACAACGGGAGTAGGTAGTGACGACTGGGCCACGCTTACCCGGTTCTGGACCTGCACGGTAGCCATATCAATGTCTGTGCCTACGGCAAAAGTAATGGTAAGAGAGTAAGCGCCCGATGAGCTGGAGTTGGAGGACATGTAAAGCATTCCGTCCACTCCGTTGACTTGCTGCTCGATGGGGATGCCGACGGTTTGTGCCACCGTCTGCGCATTGGCTCCGGGATATACGGCACTGACCTGCACGGTGGGTGGTGTGATGTCCGGATATTGGGCAATGGGCAGGATGCCCAGTGTGACCAGTCCTGCTACGACGATGAGCAGCGCCAATACGGTAGCAAAGATAGGACGGTCTATGAAGAATTTTGAAAACATAGGCTTTGGTATTAATCTATTCATATTAGTTGTCAATGGGATGTACTTTCATTCCATCCCTTACCTTCATCAGTGCTTTGGTGACGTAGCGCTCCCGGGGAGTGATGCCTGCCCTTATCTGGCGCAGGCTGTCCCCTATCAGTTGTCCGGTTTCTATATGGCGGTAGCGCACTATATTCGAATCGTTGACTACGTATATGTATTTCCCCAACTGGTCGGTGCCGATGGAGGCATCCGGCAGCAGGATGGCCTGCTGTTGCTCTCCGTAGGGCAAGGTGATGCTGACGTAGAGGCCGCTTTTCAACAGTCCTTTAGGGTTGTCGAGACGGGCGCGGATGTTCAAAGTTCCGGTGTTCAAGTCTACGTTGGGCGAAAGATAGTCCAGCTGTGCGGGATAAGTGAGGAGTTCGTCTTTACCCAGGCTGACACTCACTTGCCGGGGGATACTGTCTCCCTGCTGCATCAGCATGGAGAGCCATTGGTTGTCTGCCACATTGAAGTAGGTGTACAAATGGTCGTCTTTGTAGATGGTTGCCAATGTGACGGGCTGCACGCTGCCGCCTACATAGCCTCCGGCATCCACCAGGTTACGGCTTACGGTGCCGTCGAAGGGAGCACGGACGGTGCAGTAGCTCAGATTGGTGCGTGCTGTGTTCAGGGCTGCTTCCGCATTGCTCACTGCAGCCTGCGAAGTTGCCACGTTGGATTGTGCTTGCAGCACTTGTATACGGCTTACAGCATCGCTTTTCACGGCTTCCTGCATACGTGTGTAGTTGTTTTGGGCGTATTCCAGGTTGGCGCGGGCAGTGTTGAGTTCTGCTTCTGCCTGCCGCACATTGTCTTGATAGACTGTCGGTTCGATGACAAAAAGTACTTGTCCCTGGCGTACCCGGCTGCCGGGAGCGTAAGCGATGGTCTGTAAGGTTCCGCTGACTCTGCCTACCAGGTCTACGGTCTTTTCAGAAGTCAGGTAGCCCGGATATTCTTTCGTCAGCGTAATGTTCTGCACTGTCGGACGGGCCACGCTTATCTCGGGAACGGGCATCGTTTGTGCCGTTTCTTTCCTTCCCCCGCATCCCGTTGCCAGCAATGGCAGGATGAGCAGGGTGATGTACATTTGATTTTTCATATACGGTTCGGTTTAGTTTATATTCTTATTTCTGATTCATTTCATATCCACCTCCCAATGCCTGGTATAAGGCTATCAGATGCAGCAAGGAGCTGCCTTGTGCCTGCACCAGCTGATTTTCGTATGTCAGGAGTGAGCGTAGTGCGTCCAGTACGTTCTGGAAGGGAGTAAGTCCTTGTTTGTACAAATCGAGGGAGAGTTTCAGAGTTTCTTCTCCCTGGTTGCATACTTCGCGCATGGCAACAATCTGTTGGATGGAGTTGCGATAGGAGTTCATGGCATTATCCGTTTCCTGCACGGCGGTAAGCACTGTCTGGTTGAACAGGTGAATGGATTCATCGAGCTGGGCACGTGCCAGACGGGTGGCATTCACCAGTTTGGTACCGCTGAATAAGGTCCAGCTGATGCTTGGAGCAATTTCAAACGTCATACTGTTCCGTTTAGTCAAGTCCTTCAAGTCATGGGAGGAATAGCCGATGGAACCTTTTAGGAACACTTGCGGCAGCCAGTCACTTTGAGATGCGCCGAGTGTTGCCGCCTGCGCGTTGACTTGGCGTTCGGCTTGCCGTATATCGGGGCGGCGGAGCAGCAGGTCGGCAGGAATACCGATGCCTATGAGTTCCATATAGTCGGGCAGTTTGCCGGGCTTCTCCAATATGGGGCGGATATGCTGGGGGTAAGTACCGAGTAAGATTGCGAGCGTCGTGATGTATTGGTTGATGCCTGCCTCCAGTTGTGGGATGGAGGCTTTGGTACTGTAATATACGGATTTGGCTTGTGAAACGTCCAGTTTGGACACCAGTCCGGTTTTGTAGCGTACTTCGGTAATGTTAAGTACGGCTGCCTGGGTATGGCAATTGTGGGTCACTACACTTAGTTCTTGCTGCAGTTCGCGGAGTCCGATGTAGGCAGAAGCTATCTGGGCACAGAGGGATACCATGACAGAGGTATATTCCTCCTTGCTTGCTATGAAGGTTTCCCGCTGTGCCTTTACCCGTTGGCGGATACTTCCGAATACGTCCAGCTCCCAACTGGCGTTGAGCGAGGCGCTGTATGCACCGGTAATGGATTGCGGAAGTGCGTTGACATTGCCGCTGCTTTGCTGCCGTGCCCATCCTCCGTCCAATGAGATGGAAGGGAAAAAGCTGCCGCGTTCTATCCGCAGATTGGATTTAGCCATATCCATACGGTCCATGGCAGAAAGTACGGAATAGTTTTGAGTGGAGGCTACCGTAATCAATGAATCCAGCATCGGGTCATCGAAGGCTTTCCACCACTTGTCGTCAATGGGTGGTATCTGTCCGCTGAACAGATTGTCATCTCCGGGAATGGCATGGGAGGCGTCCTTTCCCCAGCCTTGTGGGAGTGGTTTCTCAAGATAGCGGTTGGCTTTCTGTGCCATAGCCGCAGGACATAGGCATAATATGAGCAACGCAGTGCTCCAAGCTTTTATATTCATAAATAAAGGTTTAGGTGGTTATCTTTTTATGGGATTGATAACAACCTAAACCTTTATTTGTTTATGAGTATTTTATCAGGTGTACTGAGTATTATCAGAAAGCATACCCGAATCCTACATTCAAGTAGATAGGATACATGGCAAAGGTAATTGTATTGAAATCTTTCTTGAAAATATCATTCAATCCCCATGTAAGGTCTGCATGTACAGTGAGTCGTTTGAAAGCATTCCAAGTAGCACCGGCTTCTATTCCCCACTGGAATGTACGCAAGTCATCCGAGAAATCATATGGGGCGGTAGAGTCTCCCATAAATTCCGCTTTGGTGCCGGTAGGGTTTCCTTGTCGCAAGTAGCCATCATACACATATCCGTCAAAAGTCCCGTTCAACAGAAACGAGAAAAATGGACCAGCACTGAGTTTTACGCGGTTACTGAGTTGGTAGGCAGCCAACACGGGAATGGAGAAGAACGAACCGCTGTATTTAGTTTTAACTCGTCCTGTCCAGTTTCCGGCCATGCGCTCACCGCCGTCGCCTATGATTTCCATGCTGTAGTTCTTGGTGCGGGCATTTGCTTCCATACCTTTGTTTTCTATGCGTAATCCCAAGCTGATGCCCCATTGTTGGGTTTTCCCCAGCCATTTGGTAGCGTTCCCTTCGATGGAAAAATTCAAGTTGGGGTTGTAACCCGTCAATGCTCTTATTTCTTCGGGCAAAGGAAGGGGGGATGCACCTCCGATGTTTATACCGGCCTTGAGGCCATACTCCAATCCGTGTAATGACGACCAGATAATGCCGTGGTTACGGTCTTCTTGAGCCTGCATTCGCGTGTTGATACCCAACAGCAGGATGGCAAGGAATATTATTTTTGTTTTCATTCTTATTTATAAGTCTGTATATTTCAATTCTACTTCGTCTATATAGAGCGTGCTGCCTTCTGCTCCTTCGAACAAGTCACCCCGTATGCTGGAGGAGAAAACGATGGCTACGTTGTATTTTCCGTCTTTTAGCTTTTGAGCATCAATGGTCTTGCCTTCTTTGGTGACGAAAGGTATATTGAACTCTGTCCATTCATCAGTCTCGCGTGCATCGTTGATGCGTGCCACAGAAATCAGATGGTCGCTGGTGAAAGCATTGGTACCGTCCAATAACTTTACTTCATCGTCAGTTTCATAGAAGATACCGTAGATGTCGCAAATGTCCGTACGGCCAGTCACTACCTTTCCATCTACTGTGAACGTACTGCCTGCCTTGTACTTGTAATAGCCAGTGACAGCTGTGGGTACATGTTTGAAGGGGGCACCAAATTTAGTGGCTTTCACTACGTTAGGCAATGTAATGGTGAATTGGCCGATGAATAGGTTACCGGAAGCGAGGTACATACCGAGCAGGGCACCCAATGAACCGGTACTTTTGGTAGTTAGCTTTATGCAGTTACCTTTCACTCCATTGGGAGCTGGGCTGGTGGGATAGTCGTCAGCAGCTGCTTGTACTCCGGTATAATTAAAGCCGGAATTGGCATTAGCCCATATCAGTGTATTTCCTATAATGTCAGTCTCACGGAAATTATAATAGATAGTACTCCCGATACTGTTTTTGAAAGGAATGATTTCTTCAAAGTGATAAGAGGTGGGCAATCCTGAATAGAAAGCTTCTATAGTATAGTTTTTCTTCCATTTTCCGTCTTCGGAGGTTACAGTGTACTGCTTCGGAGTAGTAAAGTCGCGTACCGTACCGCTGGCCGGTTCAATCGTGGCACCGGCTGTAAGTGTAAATTCCGGAGCAAGTTCATGGATATTTGCTTCATCTTTTAAGGATAAGATAATGTTGTCGTTATTGATGATTGCTTCTCTATCCAGCATATTGCCTTGCAAGTTACATGTCAGGATATCCGCCTCCGCATTCGGTGCTTCATCTTTTATGCACGATGCCATCAATATTCCGAAAAGTGAATAGAGTATGAATAATTTGTTTAGTCTCATGCTTTTTAATTTAATTCTATTAATTTTTTCAAGCAACAAAACTACTTCTTTTTTCTCTAATAGCAGGTTTTTATGAGCTTATTTAACAAAAAAACGGCAATAGGTGCTTTACTATTGCCGTTTTATATATAGAAAATGTTCTATTTTTAATTATCTGAGCCGATATGTACGATTTTTCTTTTGGCTCTTACTGGCTTTTCCTTTACAACTTCCACTTTCTGTTCAGGAGTTATACCTGCTAATTCCGGGTCAATCATGATACGGCCACAATATTCGCAAACGATAATTTTCTTGCGTGAGCGGATGTCCAATTGTCTCTGGGGCGGAATCTTGTTGAAGCAACCACCGCAAGCATCACGCTGTACGTATACAATACCCAGTCCATTGCGTGAATTCTTACGGATACGTTTGAAGGACTGAAGCAGACGGGGTTCAATCTTTGTTTCCAGTTCTTTGGCTTTGTCTCTCAGCTTCTCTTCCTCTTGTTTGGTCTCGGAGATGATTTCGTCCAGTTCGCTCTTCTTTACGTCGAGGTCTTTTTGTCTTTCTTCCAGAGCAGCAGTGCTTTCTGCTACTTCTTGAGATTTTTCTTCCTCTTGTGCGGCAAATTCCTTGATACGCTTTTCGCAGAGTTCGATTTCCAATGTCTGGAATTCGATTTCCTTGCTTAAGAAGTCATATTCGCGGTTGTTGCGTACGTTGTCCTGCTGGTCTTTATATTTAGCTACAGAAGCCTTTGCGGTTTCAATTTCAACTTTCTTTCCTGCAATGGAGGATTTCAACTCGGCAACTTCTGCCTTGATTCTGTCTATACGGGTACTCAGACCGGCTATTTCGTCTTCCAAGTCCTGTACTTCCAGTGGAAGTTCACCTCTCAACGTCTTGATTTCATCGATTTTGGACAGCATTGTCTGCAATTGGAACAAAGCTTTCAACTTCTGTTCTACGGTTAATTCCTGAGGATCTTTTTTTGCTTCTTTAGCCATTTTACTTACATGTATTTTATGGGGTTTGTATTCACTTTGGTCATCTGGACCTCAAAATGAGGAAACAAATCCCGGATTATTGTATAAAATATTTCTTTCGTATATTGCTCACTTTCATAATGCCCTATTTCAGCCAATAATATATCGGTATCATGTCCGAAATAGTCATGGTATTTTATCTCGCCGGTGATAAAGACATCTGCACGGTTGCGGATGGCAAGTGGCATTAGGAAAGCGCCGGCACCGCCACATAATGCAACAGTCTGTATTTCCCGCCCGAGGAGTTTGTTATGTCTGAGACACCCCACTTCAAAGGTTTTCTTTATCCGTTTCAGGAATTCAAGTTCTGTCTCCGGTACTTCCAATTCGCCAATGACACCGGCTCCGGCTTGTGGCCATGAGTTTTGCAAGGGATAAATATCATAGACCGGTTCTTCATATGGATGTGCCGCAAGCAGTGCCTTGACAGTTGCCGCTTTTTTGTAGGCGGGTATGATTGTCTCAATACGTACTTCACGTTCGGTATGCAGCTCCCCTATCGCTCCACAGTATGGGGTGGCACCTTCCCGGGCTCGGAATGTCCCCTCGCCTTCCATGTTATAACTGCACAAATCATAGTTGCCGATATTGCCGCATCCGGCGTCGAACAAGGCTTTCCTCACGTCTTCCGCTTGGGCGGTCGGTACAAATGTGGTCAGCTTTACCAGCGCATTTTCCTTGGCTTCCAGGATACGGACATTCTTCAAACCGATTTTCTCGGCAATCTTGAAGTTCACTCCTCCCGGTGCATTATCCAGGTTAGTGTGCGCAGCATAAACAACGATGTCATTCTTGATGGCTTTCAAGATACAACGTTCCACATAATCCCTGCCCGTGATGGATTTATACCCTTTGAAAATGAGAGGGTGATGTGATATAACCACATTATATCCCAATGCAATGGCTTCATCCAGTACAGCTTCAGTAACGTCAAGACACAACAAAGCCCCTGTTGCTTCCGCATCTGTCAATCCGATTTGCAGGCCGGCATTATCAAATCCGTCTTGCAATGGCAGAGGCGCGAACCGTTCAAGGGCGCTTACTAATTCCTTAATTTTCATTGTGAACAGAAAATTTGGTTGCAAATATAGTAAAAAGCAATGGATTGAGAATGTTTTTTATTCTTTTTATAAAATATCAGTAACAAATTTGAGTAATAGACGGTTTTCTTCCAACAAAAACTCTTATCGAAAAATGTTTTATCACGAAAAAGACTATCTTTGCGAGCGATTATTATAAAACTAAATCTATGAAAACTAAAAAACTATTCGGAATTTTATCGCTCTTGATTATAATTGGTGTGACCTCTTGTAACAGTGATACTCCACAAGACAATGTAGAAAACATTAAAATGAAGGTCTCTTCCGAGATTGGCACTTACCAGCCTTGGGGAAGTGATCATTTCATTGATTGTATGTTGGTAAAGGAGGAAGGTAAAAATGAATATGAAGCGTTGGACTTTTTAGGAATTGCCGGGTTTGATTATAGCAAGGGGTATGAATACACCTTATTGGTGAAAAAAACAACTTTGCTCAACCCTCCCGCCGATGCCAGTAATATTGCATACGAACTGGTCGAGGTGTTATCAAAAGTCGGAGTAGAATATGAATATACAATAGAGGTTGATGGACCCAATCCTTTTATTCTTTCTCCTGATGGAGGAAAATATGAGATTCCTTTTGCATGCAAAAGAAAAAAATATGTAGCAGGCGAGTTTACTGAAGAAGAATATGCTCCTTTAAAAGGATTGAGATATAATATGGGGACCAATTATGGAACCTATACAAGCATTATAAAAGATGGTGATACAGTTGGATTATATAAGTTTGTAATCGAGGGTATTGAGCCTTATAATATGGAAGGAACTCCCTGGTGGTATTATGGTATTTATCCTGCTGATGCAGATTTTTTCTCTGAAACAGAGCCGGAACCTATCTACAAACAATTGTTTGAACAACCGCAAACGGAAGGTGAAGAACATTTTATATATCCGATAATATATGCTTCATCGGGTACGTTTGATTAGTTGGACACATTAATCTCCTTTATTATGAAAACATTACTTGTTTTGTTTCTTTTCCTTTTATCGTTATTGTCTTGTCAGGATACGAACTGTTCCGGTAAAGATGTATCTGAGGATATGGAGGAGCCGGTAGATACTACTCCCAAGGCTACGGCTATCTTTTGGGTAGACAAGGATAAAGATTATCAGGCTAAGAAAAAAGACGGTCCTCTTTCTCTACGCACCGTCAAGGCAAGGGTAGAGATTGATTCGCTGGGAAAAGTTAATCTGCTGGCATATACCAAGCCGCAAAGTCAACGCATCAAAAGTTACCTGCAGTATAGGCTTGAAGAATTCCGTGTAAAGAAAGTGATGTTGGACAGCGGCTTTGTGAAACCGGGCGTACAATATGTGCAGCTACGCTATCTCCCCGGAAAACTGGATGCCCACCACCGTTGAAGTTATTTATGCTCCTTTTTTCCCTTCTTCTCTACCATCACCGGCAGTAGCTTGCCGTAGGCATCGAACGACTTGCGGGAAGCCAGAGAGATTGTAATCATCAGTGACAGCATGGAGGCGGTAAAGGTGATGACCATAATCATCATCTGATATTTGATGGCCACATTCGGGCTGCTGCCACCCAATATCTGGCCAATCATGGTTCCCGGAAAAGCAACCAGCCCCATCACGGATATATTGGCAATCAGCGGACTGAAGGATTTGATGATGGCTTGGCGGATGAAAGGTGCCTGTGCTTCCGCTCTTGTAGCACCATTGCCGAGAAGATACCGGTAAAGCTGTTGTTCCCGTTTCAGTCCGCTATAATAGGTGTTGAGGGCTATGACGTTACTGGATAGCATGTTGCCCATCAGTATGCCGAAAATAGGGATGAAATACCGGGCGCTGAATACGTTTTCCACTCTCAGTACTATTCCGATAAAGTACAAGCCTACACATACTACACTGCATAAGAAACCTGCAGATATGGGAAGAAGCAGAATCTTCCTCTTCAATTGCGTTCGTGCCAACGCCGTCTGCGATGCTACGAATATCATGACAATTACCCATAGAAAGTTTATCCACGGGTTATCCCATAAAAAGAGGTAGTTCAAGTATATGCCGATGAAGAACAACTGGACAATCATGCGTGCCGTACCTATCACAGTAGCGCGCAACAGTCCGGTCTTGAACTTCCAGATGTAAAACAGCGGTATTAATAATAGCAATAATCCGATGCCCAGGCTGAGGTATGATATATCTATGGTTCCCAATAGTGTGTATGTTATTTCATGATTATATGTCGGTCACATCCGTTGGCGAATCTTTTGTCATGGGATACGGTCAGTATGGCACTTCCATTTTCTGTCTGCCTGCGGAAGAAAGAGAGTACTTTTTCCGCGGAACCGGAGTCGAGAGCGGAAGTCGGTTCATCGACAATGGTCAGTGGTTTGCCAATCATTGAGGCTACGGCTATCATCATCCGTTGGCGTTGGCCTCCGGATATTTCGTTCACCCGTTTGTAATATAACTCTTGTTCCAGACCCAAATCCTCGAAACATGCAAATAAACGGGTTTCAGAAAAGGGTGTACCCCGGTTTGCCTTTAAACCGAAGGGCAATTGTACCATGTCCTTTACCCATTCCAGCGGCAATGCCAGTTCTTGTGGAATCCATGCAGTCTGCTTACGGACAACGTCGACGTTTCCTTTATCCAGCAGAATGCCGTTCAAGACGATGCGTCCTTCTTTTAACGGAGTAAATCCAAGTATGGCATTCAGCAGTGACGACTTTCCGCATCCCGAAGGGCCGGAGATACTGGCTATCTCTCCCCTTTCCAATTGCAGGTTGAAACCCGAGAAAAGTATATCGTTGCCGTAGGCGATACTGGCATTTTCTATTTGCAGCATGGTGTTCCTTTAATCTTTCTGTATCGCAAAGATAGTGCAAAAAAATATTTGTGCTATCTTTGACGCACTAATTAATTCAGGAAAGAAAGACTATGATACAGAATGAACGGGATTGCCGCCACGAACATGTGCTTGACGTGGCAAGGCAAATGCTGACTGCTGCGCGCACGGCACCGAAAGGAAAAGGTATTGATGTGATTGAAGCTGCGCTGGTTACGGGTGAAGACATTAAGAAGCTGTCTGAAAAGATGGTCGCTATGGTTGAAGAGCACGGTATGAAGTTCTTTCTCCGTGATGCGGACAACATTTTGCAGGCTGAATGTGTAATTATAATAGGTACGCGCGAGCAGACGCAAGGTTTGAATTGCGGACACTGCGGTTTTCCCACTTGTGCCGGTCGTCCGGAGGGAGTACCTTGTGCTTTGAATACGGTGGATGTAGGGATAGCTGTAGGTTCGGCTTGTGCCATGGCTGCCGATTTGAGGGTGGATACCCGTGTCATGTTTTCTGCCGGACTTGCCGCTCAGCGTTTGGATTGGCTGAAAGGATGCAAGACTGTCTTTGCCATTCCGGTGAGTGCATCCTCCAAAAATCCATTCTTCGACCGGAAACCGAAGGAAGATAAGTGATAATTGACGAGTAGAGGTTTACAATCATAGAGTAGAGGTTTAGAAGTCTGAAGTAGAGGTTTGGCAATTCTAAACCTAAGGTTTATTCTCCCTCTCTCTGCTAACTTAAAAAGTAACGAATTAGAAAAGATAAATAATATGGGATATTTTGTAGGACTGCCGCTGGGTGGTGCCGCAGAGAAGGACTGTCAGGTGCGTTTTGGCAAGAATATGACTTTTCAGGTAGAGACACGTGCTCCCCACTTGCCTGCCGAATGGGCTTTGCAAAGCGGCATACAGCTTACATGGCCCCATGCGGGTACAGACTGGACCTATATGTTGGACGAAGTGCAGGAATGTTTTGTAGCCATTGCCCACGAAATAGCCGCCCGGGAGACATTGCTGATTGTAACCCCAGAACCGGATGAGGTGAAGAAACAGATTCTCGGCAGGGTGAATATGGAAAATGTCCGTTTCCTGAAGTGTGAGACGAATGATACTTGGGCACGCGACCATGGAGCCATCACCCTACTGGATGCTGACGGTGTATCTCTGCTCGACTTTAAGTTCAACGGGTGGGGATTGAAGTTTGCATCCGATAAGGATAATTTGATTACGCGTCGTGCGGTGGAGTCGGAAGTGATGAAAGGAAAGTATGTAAATCGCTTGGGGTTTGTCCTTGAAGGCGGTTCCATCGAAAGTGACGGCATGGGTACGTTGCTCACCACCTCCGAATGCCTGCTTTCGCCTAACCGGAACGGACAGATGAACCGGGTGGAAATTGAGGAATATCTTCGTTCCGTTTTTCACCTGCAACGTGTTCTTTGGCTGGACCACGGTTATTTGGCAGGTGACGATACGGACAGTCATATAGACACGCTGGCCCGTTTCTGCCCTGCCGACACGATAGCCTATGTACAATGCAAGGATGCGGATGATGAGCATTACGAAGAACTGCATCGCATGGAGGAGCAACTGAAGACTTTCCGTACGTTGAAGGGGGAACCTTACCGTTTGCTGGCTTTGCCCATGGCCGATAAGATAGAAGAGGAAGGGGAACGGCTTCCTGCCACTTACGCTAATTTCTTGATTCTGAATGATGCAGTGCTTTACCCCACCTATCGCCAGCCGGAGAATGATGCCCGCGCGGGGGAAGTGTTGCGGGAGGCTTTTCCCAGTTATGAAATTATCGGGATAGATTGCCGTGCTTTGATTAAGCAACACGGCTCTTTGCATTGTGTTACCATGCAATATCCCGTAGGGGTGTTGAAGTAATGTCGATTATACATAGTAAAACAATAAACCATAGAATAAGATGACAAGAAAAATAAAAGTAGGTATTATCCAGCAGGCCAATACCAAGGACCTCAGGACTAATTTAATGAATTTGGCCAAAAGTATAGAGGCATGTGCGGCGCATGGGGCTCAATTGGTTGTTTTGCAGGAGCTGCATAACTCTCTGTATTTCTGTCAGACGGAAAACACGCAGTTGTTCGACTTGGCAGAACCGATTCCCGGTCCTTCTACGGGATTCTATTCAGAGTTGGCTGCTGCCAACGATATTGTGCTGGTCACTTCTCTGTTCGAGAAACGCGCTCCCGGATTGTATCATAACACAGCGGTTGTTTTTGAACGTGACGGCAGCATTGCCGGGAAATACCGGAAGATGCATATTCCTGATGACCCCGCCTATTATGAGAAATTCTATTTTACTCCCGGTGATATAGGCTTCGAACCTATTCAGACATCTTTGGGCAAATTGGGAGTTTTGGTGTGCTGGGACCAATGGTATCCGGAAGCAGCACGTCTGATGGCGCTGAAGGGAGCTGAAATACTAATATATCCTACGGCTATCGGTTGGGAAAGCAGTGATACGGATGATGAAAAGGCGCGTCAGCTCAATGCTTGGATTATCTCCCAGCGTGGACATGCTGTGGCCAACGGCTTGCCGGTTGTTTCAGTGAACCGTGTGGGACATGAGCCGGATCCTTCCATGCAGACCAATGGTATCTTGTTTTGGGGAAATAGTTTTGTGGCCGGACCGCAAGGCGAGTTCCTGGCCCAAGCAGGAAACGAACGGCCGGAAAATATCGTTGTAGAGGTGGACTTGGAACGCTCGGAAAATGTACGCCGTTGGTGGCCTTTCCTGCGCGACCGCAGAATTGATGCCTATGCCGGATTGACAAAACGATTTCTTGACTGATAACGACGGGGATCTCTGGGGGAGAACTAACGGAATGTCACCCGTTTGTTCATCAGGAAATTGACACTTCCGTAGATGAATAATCCCAGGAACTGGGCAAGGTATTCATTGCAGTCCAGTCCCTCCACCAGCCCTATGAGGAAAAGGAATTGCGCTCCGTAAGCCATTCCGAAAGCTATGGAAAAGAGCAGCACTTGTCGCCAAGTGTTGCTCTTTTTTTCTGTAGGGAATATCCAGTACTTGCACCAGATGAAGTTGTGTATCTGTGCAAGTATATATGCGGTTACATTGGAGAGCATATAGTTGATGTCCAGTTCGTCCATCATTACCCAAACGGTAACAGCCATAATCAAGGCATTCAGCGTGCCGATTACCGCAAAACGAAAAATGCGTGCAGACTCTTTCACTCTCCTACTCTGTACCTGCTTTTACTCTTTCACTTCAACAATCAGATTCAGTTCGTCCAGCTGCTTCTGGTCAATAACTGAAGGTGCATCCAGCATTACATCGCGTCCACTGTTGTTTTTGGGGAATGCAATGCAGTCGCGGATACTGTCGAGACCTGCGAAGATGCTGACCCAACGGTCCAGACCGTATGCCAGACCACCGTGAGGAGGTGCACCGTATTTGAAGGCATTCATCAGGAAGCCGAACTGCTCCTGAGCCTTCTCCGGAGTGAATCCGAGAATCTCGAACATTTTGGCCTGCAACTGTGCATCGTGGATACGGATGGAACCTCCACCCACTTCAATACCGTTGCACACCATATCGTATGCATCTGCACGGACAGCTGCCGGGTCTGTATCCAGCAAAGGAATATCTTCGTCTTTCGGATGAGTGAACGGGTGGTGCATAGCCATCAGGCGGCCTTCTTCATCGCTCCACTCAAACATCGGGAAGTCAACCACCCAAAGGCAGACGAACTTGTTCTTGTCGCGTAATCCCAGTTGGTTACCCATTTCAAGGCGCAACTCGTTCAGTTGCTTGCGGGTCTTCATGGCATCGTCACCGCTCAGAATCAGAATCAGGTCACCCGGCTTGGCGTTGAAAGCAGCCTTCATCTCCTGCAATACTTCCTGCGCATAGAACTTGTCGACACTTGATTTTACGTTGCCGTCTGCCTCTACGCGCGCGTATACCATACCTTTGGCACCGATTTGCGGTCTTTTCACGAATTCGGTCAGTACATCCAGCTGTTTGCGGGTATAGTGTGCGGCGCCTTCTGCGCAGATACCGCCGATGTAGGCGGCATTGTCGAATACCGGGAATCCGTGTCCCTTCATGATGTCCATCAGTTCCACGAACTTCATGCCGAAACGGAGGTCGGGCTTGTCGCTGCCGTAATATTTCATGGCGTCTGCCCATGGCATGCGCATGAACGGCTCGTTCATCTCTACGCCACGGATTTCCTTGAACAGATATTTGGCCATGCCTTCGAAGAGGTTGATGACGTCATCCTGCTCCACAAAAGACATTTCGCAGTCAATCTGTGTGAATTCCGGCTGGCGGTCGGCACGCAGGTCTTCGTCACGGAAGCATTTGGCTATCTGGAAGTAACGGTCGAAACCGGAAACCATCAACAACTGTTTCAGTGTCTGCGGGCTTTGAGGTAAGGCATAGAATTGTCCCGGGTTCATGCGTGAAGGAACGACGAAATCGCGTGCACCTTCGGGTGTGGAGCCTACCAGAATCGGAGTTTCCACTTCGATGAATCCCTGGCTGTCCAGGTATTTGCGTACTTCAATTGTCATTTTATGGCGAAGCTCCAGATTGCTGCGTACATTGGCACGGCGCAGGTCTAGATAACGGTACTTCATGCGGATATCGTCGCCACCGTCCGTATTTTCCTCGATGGTGAAGGGAGGGGTCAGCGATGAGTTCAGAACATCCAGTTCCGATACGATGATTTCAATGTCTCCCGTCGGGATATGCTGGTTTTTACTGAAACGTTCGTTTACGGTACCTTTAACCTGGATTACGAATTCACGGCCCAAGCGGTTGGCACGCTCGCAAAGTTCGGCATTCACCTCTTCGTTGAACACTAATTGGGTAATTCCGTAACGGTCGCGGAGGTCAATGAAAGTCATGCCTCCCATCTTACGGCTGCGCTGTACCCAACCTGCCAGCGTCACTTGCTTGTTAACATCGGAGATACGGAGTTCTCCGCAGGTGTGTGATCTATACATCTTTTTATTTACTGTTTGACGATTTACTTATTTACTATTTTGGCTTTGCAAAAATACATAAAACATATTATATGGCGCATCAAAAGGGGAAAGTTATTTTCAGAAACTCCTTTAGTACCTTTTTTACAACATTACATTTTTGTCAGTTTCTTGAATTGCCTTTTGCCTTTATCCAGTATCATCTTGTTTTTATGGGCGATGTCTTCCACAAAAGCATCATTAATTTGTTTCAGTCCGTTGATATAGTCTTGTGCCCGCTGCAAGACATTCGAAGTGTCTTTTTCCGCATCCCGGGGAACAATGACCTGCAGTCCTTTCTTCATAATCTTTACATCTACATTCTCTCCCATCATCATCGGGTCGCCGTCAAAGTGGACTACCCCCGGTTTAGAACGGTGAATACGGAGTGTCTGGCAACGGAACGTCTTAATCCGGCTGTTCTGGTCAATGGTCTTGTTGAAGAGCTGGAAAGAGAGCGACGGTACATCGAGCACAGTGAACGGCTCGAGTATGGTGACGTCCAGCAGTCCGTCGTTCAAGGTGGCTTGTGGGGCAATATACGCATTGTTTCCATATTGCGATGCGTTTCCGCAGGCTATTAGGAACGCCTTGTATCGCAGGGTGCTGCCGTCCATTTCCAGTTCATAGGTTTCCGGACGGTACTTCAGGCTTTCGAGCAGAGTCTTTTCCAGATAAGTGAGTGGTCCTCTCCTTCCCGCCTTGGAGAATTGCAGGCTTACAAATGCGTCGAATCCCACGCCGCAGGTGCAGAAGAAAGGGACATCGTTGATTTTTCCGTAGTCAATGATGTCTATCAGTCCGTCATTGATGATGTCGATGGCCTTTTTCGGCTCCATCGGAATCTGCAGATGGCGGGCAAGTCCGTTGCCGGAACCGCAGGGAATGATGCCCAAAGCGGTTTTTGTATGTACCAGTGAGCGAGCTATCTCATTGATGGTGCCGTCTCCTCCTATGGCGATGACGGCATGTGCATCTTCTTGTGCCTTCTGTGCCGCTATCTCTACGGCATGGCCTGCCCGTTCGGTATAAATCACTTCTTGTGCATACCTTTCCTTATCCAGCTTTTCATCGAGCCACTTCAGTATCTGCTCCTTACTCTGAGTGCCGGATATGGGGTTTATGATGAATGCTATTTTCTTCTTGTTTTCGTTCATGCAAGGGTTGTTGCTATGCAGGTTTTCCAACTGGCAAAAGTAATATAAATATCTGAAAAATTAACCACATAATTCTTTTTTAAATAAGTATAAGTAGTTTTTTTAATGTAAATAGAACATATACCGACATATTTTGCTATCTTTGCCCCCTGTTTTTTAAGACTTGTATTTAATAGAATTAAATATTCATTATATAAAAGATATTTCATGGGTTTACTACAAGACAAATTTGCGAAATACGACCTGCCGCAGCAGTTTATGGCAAAAGGCGTATATCCTTATTTCCGCACAATTAACAGCCATCAGGATACAGAGGTAATGATGGATGGTAAAAAGGTTCTGATGTTCGGCTCTAATGCATATATGGGACTGACATATGACAAGCGTATCATTGATGCCTCGATAGCTGCCACAGAAAAATATGGCACCGGTTGTGCAGGTTCCCGCTTTCTGAACGGAACACTCGATATACATGTTGAACTGGAGAAGGAATTGGCTGAATTCGTAGGAAAAGATGAAGCACTCTGTTTTTCTACCGGATTTACTGTAAACGAAGGTATTATTCCTGCCGTTGTAGGCCGTGGGGATTATATTATTTGTGATGACCGTGATCACGCTTCCATTGTAGATGGCCGCCGTCTTGCATTTGCCACTCAGTTGAAGTACAAGCATAACGATATGGAGGCTTTGGAAAAAGAACTCCAGAAATGCGAACTGGATGCTGTAAAGCTGATTGTTGTGGATGGAGTATTTTCCATGGAAGGTGACTTGGCCAATCTGCCCGAAATTGTCCGCCTGAAGAAGAAATACAATGCCAGCATTTACGTGGACGAAGCTCACGGCTTGGGTGTATTCGGAAAACAAGGCCGTGGTGTGTGCGACCATTTCGGTGTTACCGAAGATGTAGACCTGATTATGGGTACATTCAGCAAGTCATTGGCTTCCATCGGTGGTTTTGTTGCTGGAGACAAGGCGGTAATCAATTGGCTGCGCCACAATGCCCGTTCCTATATATTCCAGGCAAGTAGCACACCTGCTGCTACGGCTGCAGCCCGCGAGGCGCTTCACATCATCAAGTCCGAACCTGAACGCATCCAACGTCTGTGGGACATCACTAACTATGCCTTGAAGAAGTTCCGCGATGCAGGCTTCGAAATCGGTGAGACAGAATCTCCTATCATTCCTCTCTATGTGCGTGATACAGAGAAGACATTTATAGTAACGAAGCTGGCTTTTGACGAAGGTATCTTCATCAACCCCGTTATTCCACCTGCATGTGCTCCACAAGATACACTGGTGCGTGTAGCGTTGATGGCTACCCATACGGTCGAACAAGTGGATTATGCTGTAGAAAAATTGACTAAATGTTTCAAGGAATTGGGTATCATCAAGTAAACTTGATTTAAACAGATATTCGGAAAACCGTTTAATAATGATTAGGCGGTTTTTTTTATAGACAAAGCGAAGTAGGATTAAAATTAAATCGTAAAGTACATGAAAAAGAACTTCTTCATCATTACTGCTGTAGTATGTGGAATGAGTTGTACCACCACTGCCTATGCGCAGTTCAAAATCGGTGGAAAGAAAATCAATGTGAACAAAGTTGTCCAAGCTGGTACAGATGCCGTCAAGGCCATTTCATTGTCCGATGCTGACATTGCAGCGATGAGCAAGGAATATATGGAATGGATGGATACGCACAATCCGCTGACAAAGCCCGATACGGATTACGGCAAGCGCCTGGAGAAGCTGACCGGAAATATCAAGGAAGTGGACGGCTTGAAGGTGAACTTCGGTGTTTATGAAGTAATAGATGTGAATGCCTTTGCGTGCGGTGATGGTAGTGTACGCATCTGTGCCGGACTGATGGACATCATGACGGATGATGAAGTGATGGCAGTTGTCGGCCACGAGATAGGTCACGTCATCCATACGGATTCCAAAGATGCGATGAAGAATGCTTACCTTCGTTCGGCTGTGAAGAATGCTGCCGGTGCGGCAAGTTCTACGGTATCCAAATTGAGTGATTCTGAACTGGGTGCCATGGCCGAGGCATTGGCAGGTGCTCAATACTCCCAGAAGCAGGAGACGGAAGCGGATGATTACGGCTTTGAATTCTGCATCAAGAATAATCTCGATCCGTATGCCATGTACAATGCTTTGAACAAATTGCTTGAACTTTCAGCGGAGGCACCGAAGGAATCCAAGTTCCAGAAGATGTTCTCTTCTCATCCGGATACAGCCAAGCGCGTGGCACGTGCCAAGGAGAAAGCGGATGAATATATGAAGGATAAGAAATAACTATCCGTTGCTTACTATGATGAAGTGGGATCAGAGGTTTCTCTGAATCCCACTTTTTTTGTGCCGAGACTATGATATGGGCTTCTGAGGAAGCTAATGGGATAGTTCGTTAGTTCACAGTGCTGAACACTTTGTTTTAGCTATAGAAAACAAAGTGTTTTCATTATCGAAACAAACTGTTCTTTTAAGGGAAACGAAGTGTTCTCTTTAATGAAACACACTGTTCGGTTAAGGGAAACACTTTGTTCTGTTTGGTAAAACTTCTTTTATTTACTTATTTGCTTTTAAATTAGAATAATTTTAGTATGTTTGCCACATTATTTATGAAAAACATGACTTTTGTATGAAAAAACAAGACTTCCTCTTTATTTTTGTTCTGGTGATAATATTCCTGCCATTCTTTGTGAGTGAATCCATCTACAATTGGTATAAGTCTTTCAACGCTGCACATGGCATGGTAATGAGTTTCGTTAAATTCGGAATTCTTGCTACACTGGGTGAGATGCTGGGACTTCGTATCAGTGCCGGAGTCTATAACCGAAAAGGATTTGGCGTACTGCCGCGTGCCGTAGTGTGGGGACTGCTGGGAATGGGTATCAATGCGGCCATGATAATCTTCTCCAAAGGTGTGCCGCAATTTATGGAATATATGGGAATGGCAAATGCCGCCGCCATTATAAACGGAGAATTCTGCCTGGACAAATTATGGATAGCCCTCGCCATTTCAGTTGCTATGAATACCATTTTCGCTCCGGTATTCATGACATTCCATAAGATTACGGATACGCATATCCTGGATTGTGGCGGTTCGCCTCGCAGCCTCCTCACTCCTATCCCGATGACCCGCATCATTACGCATCTGAATTGGGATGCACAATGGAATTTTGTCTTCAAGAAAACAATTCCTTTCTTCTGGTATCCGGCACACACCATCACATTCCTCCTGCCGGGAGAAATGCGGGTGCTGTTTGCAGCGATATTGGGTGTGGTGCTCGGGGTATTGCTGGCTATTGCGGCTCGGATGAAATAATCCGGCCTATATATTCTCGAATGATTTCAAGCAAGTCTTGCGGATAAGGTATAAAGAACTTCTCTATCATTTTCGGATACTGAGGTACAAAGGGGTTGGGTATCATTGTGACAAGGGTATCCAATTCTGCCTTCCGTTGCTCTTCAGTCTCTGAGACGGCGTAGCGGATAGTCCACCAGAACAAGAAAGTCTGGTTAAGATACCCTTTGGGGGTGATGACTTGCAGTTGCTTGTAGCGCTCGGACTGTAACATGATTTTAATTCTTTTCTCCTGCTCTTTCTCACTGATGGAACATAGAATGTCATACCATTCATCAAACTCCTGACGCAAGCAGGCGACAAATGCCCATTCGGCAATTCTATATTTGGCAAATTCTGGAATCTTCTTTAGAAGTACGAAGATATGTCCTATATTCAATTCGCCTTTATATAAACCTTTGACTTTTGTATAGTCTTCAATGGAAGTGATTGTGTGTAAAAGGGAGTAATATATTTCCGGACTCATCGGCACATGGTGTTCATCGATGAATTTCAGAGTATTCTGAAGCACCAGTTTTTTGTTTGTTCTGTTGTTGGCCATGCGGCTGATGACATTGTTCCAGTAGATTTGTGTGCGTGCAATGGAAATATGTAAATCATCTTCCATCTCTTTTATACGGCTTTCGGCTTCTTCGAAGGTCATGCCGCGTTCCCGCATTTGATAGCATATGTCCTTCATAATTGGATAATGTTCGACAAATAGGTAGGGTTTGGGAATGACGGCTCCTACCTTTTTCAACATACAATATGAATCGTAATTGATAAAAACCTTTTTATTGATTGCTTGCTCTTGCAGCCGTTGGGCGTTTTCCTTATCATTCTGACGGAGCAATGCCTTCATGCAACAGAAGATAATTCCTCCATCATATACGCCCACGTCCAGCAGACAATACACATATTCCAGAATAGTGCTTTCTTTAATTTTCCACCCTTCCGATGTATAAATGGGAAAAGGCTGCGGAACGTTGTCTTGTGCTCTTCCGGCATAGTATCGCTGGATAAGCATTTGCTTCAATACATCCTTTGGCGCATCCAGGCTTTTCATTATTTCCTCATTTATAATCAGTTGTATTTCTTCCGGAGGAAGTGAATCTTGGGTGTGGTTGGTCAGGTGATAGAGTAAATGTTTATGTGTATAACTGTTCTGTTGTACGGTGTATTTTTCGGACATCCGCTTTATCATGTCCACTTTTTGTTCATAATAGGGATATATGAACCGGTTATTGATAATGATATTCAAGATATTGGCATCAGGATGATTGAGCAGTGACTTGTCCAGCCGGTTCTCGAAGAAATCCCTTGCGACTCCTCCTTCTTCCGGAGTCTTTACCTTATTGAACATTTCGGAGACAACGTAGGGCGAATGATTCAAAATCTGTTGTTCTTCCGGAGTAATACAATCGGGAGTTTCTCCGAACAGTGCCTGATACGCCTCTTCATAATTTGATATTTTCAGAATGAATTGTACGATTGTTCTTATATTTCGAGATTCATCGCCGTTTTGGGGACGATGTCTCTTCATATGTGCCTTGATTTCCTTTAGGGTCATGCGTTGGTATAGGATACCTTGTGTGTGCTGGCTCGGGTAATCCAGTAAAGACTGGTCTGCTTCCAGTAAATGGTATTTATGGAACAGTTCCTCGCATTCCTTAATCCCGCTATAAGTGGAGGTCGTATCCAATAAGTCGTTCAGGTAGATTTCACCCACTTTCAGTTTGGTCTTGTTTTCTTCTTCTTGCTGCTCCAGCCTTTCCATAAAAGTGTTGAAGATTCCTTTGGCCTGCTCAAAATTTTTAGCCTTTTGGAGCATAAAGTTCAATGAGTAGCCATCACAGTTATTCCCCATACGGTTCCATAAATCATAGGCATAAGAGGACGGTATGTTTTCGAGTGCTCCATTCAACACTTCGGTCTTGTTCAGGAACATACTGGTATCCTCTTTTTTGTCGACAGACAGTTCTGTCAGTTCGTTGAAGAATGCAACCAGCTCTTCCGGCTGGCTGAATCTTTTGAAAACTTCCAGCCAGGTGTAGGGAGCAATAAAGTTGAAGAAAAAGACTGCATCGTCGTGGGGAACTACCCCTTTATCATTCTTCTGCAAGAAGTTCTTGATGTCGTGTATGTCAGCCAGAGTCTGTGCTTTATGCATAAGCTGCCTGGCGAAATTACGTATTCTTTTCTCTTTCAGTTCTGTCAGATAAGTCTCATTGTTGCTTTCCTGTCCATGGGCGCTCTCTGCAGAATCGGAGAAGAAATCATCTATGTCGTCATCATCGGCACTTGGGGAAGCTTCGTATATAAAGGAAGCGTTGAGGTATATTTCTTTGGCTTCGTCCATGTCGAGGAACCGTACCAATTCTGTCTGAAATTCAATATACGAGTTTTCTATATACTTGTCTTGCATTTGCCCTTGTTCATTGAGCAAATCCTTGTGTACAATGTCCTTATCTTGTTGTGTCTGCAGTCTGGGTAAGAGCCACCGCAGCACATTCAGTTCTCTCCTATTATATTTTTTTGTTAATTTCCAAATATGGATGGCCTCTGCATTGGTAGGAGCAAAATTGGCTATATTGCCAATATAGGCGTCCACCCAATCAATGGAAACGCCTTCCGGGTTTGTTCCCAGTTCCTTACTTGTATATAGCGTTTGTTCGTTTTTATAAATGCGGCTTACAACATCATTGATGATATACTGTTGGAGTTCGGGGGCATTTACCGAACAGTTTTTCACCCGATGCAGGATCTTGGTTGTATTTTTGAAAAAGTTCGGTCTGTCTTTGTAGTAGATATAGCGGAATATGCCCTTTATGGCTTTCTTTTCAGTTGCCAGTAGGTCATCGGACGGTTCACTGCTATAGTACTGGAAAACCTGGGTTACTATGATGTCTTCAACTTCAAATGTGTCCTTTTCAATGTCCTGATAATAAATCAAATCATCTACTTTGCCTGCCAATTCACAGATGGTGCTTCTGTCGGCCTTTTCGTAACTGTTCTCATAGGTGAATTTGAGGAAATCGAGCAATAGGTCTATTTTATTGCGGCTTCTCTTTTTCCACATCCACAAACATTTTATGGCGTGGCAGAGTTGTCGAAGCATGGATTTCTGCAGGTTGCTTAAATTGCTGTTCTGGAACTGGTTGTTATATCTGGTCTTGATTCTGTCTATGTCGAAAAACAAGGAACCGATAGTCATGCCGGCTTCGGGTCGGAGTTTAAGATAGCCGTATGTCCTGAGCTCGCGGGCATATTCATTTATTTTTTTGAAGGATAAAGGTTTGATGCCCACTTCGACTATGGCCGGAGGAACCATTTCATTGAAAGTAAGCATGGATTTCACTTCCTTGAAGCTATAGCTTGTAGTGGCAATAACCTTGAAGTCCGGATTGCCGATGTGAAGGATTTCCGATAACTTGCGAAGTAATTCTCTGTCAATGGGTATCGGCTTTTCATTCTCTTCTTTCCAAAACAACAGCTGCAAATCGTCCAGTAGAAGAATCTTTTTGCCATGCTGGAATTGGGATACAGAAAGCCGTTCTAACTGTTCTTTGGTCGTATCGGCATTCAAAATGACCACATAATATTCCTGAGGGAGCTTTTTCAGCATTCGGCAAACGGCAATAGTCTTTCCCGAAGTGGATTGACCGGTGACGATGATTGTCTTGTTTGTGCTGTCAAACTCCTCTTTAAGTTTGTTGTCTACTTCCGGACGGATAAAATAGTAGTCCAGGTTGCCTCTGCGACGGTTGGCTTGGCTGTTGGGAATAATTTTATCATACTCCATCTTATGACAAGAGATTGCGCAAAAGGGATTATTGAGAAAACTTTCACGATCCTTGACCAACGCGTCCCTTAGCTGCTCCAGCGTATTGCACTGCTTCTCATACCGCTCGATAACGGTATCGTCGTCCAGGTGCTTTTGCATGTATTCCGCATAGAAGTCTTTCCATAAAGTAGTGTTTGTCCAGTCTTCTTGGGTGTATTCCAATGTCGGATTCTGATAGAAATAGATATGTTTGTTGGATGCATTTTCGATGGCAACATTAAACTCTCCGATGGTCTTGGAGCGTATCCAGTTTCCGGCGAAGAAGATGATGACGTCACATTGCCTTATCTCTGAATTTATGATTTCCTGCGTATCGCCTTTAGCTAAATCGTTGTCTCCATTTTTTTCGTGCCGGTGCACTACAATATTGAGTTCGCTGTTGTTTCTTTCCGTCAGGACTTTTTCCATTAAATCCCTTTCTTTCTGAAAACTCAGCGAAGAGGCTATAAATACATGGTATGTTTTCATAATATAGTGTTGGTTACTTCCTATGTGTTGTTGTTTACGACTAGCGGAATACCGGCTGTGATACATCTGTCATACGCTTTTGAGCTTTCCTTCAATTCATCATACGGACGTATATCGGGATGCACAAAGCGTTTCTTTTTGAAGATGTCTCCCATTTCCTTGCTGCCATAGATTAACTCTTCTTCTTCGGCGGTGGGTTTACGGAAGCCAAGCAGCAGCTTCTCCATGTTCCAACGGTTATGTTCGACTTCGGCAAGCAATGTTATCTGGTCGTTGTCCAGTTTCACGTAACCATCCGTAATGCCTATGGAGCGTAGCTTGGGACTAATGGAATATGCACTGTACAAATTGGACCACTGAAGGGATACGGACAGTTTGTTCCATGAGTCTTTCAGCTCATTGTCAGGTGGGCATGATTGAGGCACATTTCCATATTTATTCTTGAAATCGTATATATAATTGATGATTTGTCCCTCCCTCCGGCTTTTTTTGTCCAAGTCGTAACAGTTGTCCAGCATTCCAAAAGGAAAAACATGGGAATATTTATGAATCGCTTCATCTTTCTTTTTACTGTTAAGCATATTGAGCAGTGCACTGGAGGTTTCCTGACGGACAAAAACTGGGATGTTTTCATCATATACATCGTCCGGCAGATATAATCCCATTGCCATGCTTTGAGGAGGATAATTGAGACAGACGGCAATCGTCAATACCTGGCCTGAGTCATGTACCCATTCTTTAATTAGGTTCTGGATGGCAGGAGTTTCCGCACGGCCTTTGATAAATTTGAATTCCACATCCAGAAAGTCTGCATCTTTTCCTTTAAAACGGGTGGGAAGGACAAATCTCTCGTGCCTTTCGTCCTTGCTCATGTCGTAATAATGGGTAGACGATATCTCGAAATAATGGCGGTATCGTCCACAAAAGAAATTCATTTCCCGGTCGGCATTTTCATCAATGAAGGTAATGACACTTTTTATGTTCTTGTCCCGGCAGAAGTTTGGAAAATGCAACAGATGGGCAGCTTCCACTCCTATTGCCACTCCCATACGGCTCATACCGATGATAACAAGATGAACATGTTTTTCGCTTTCGTAGGTTATTGCCTCACGGTCGAGAGGAGGATATTCAATGCAGTTCTCCCCTTTTCCGTATTGCCGGCTTACCAATATCTTTTTGGCCCAGCCCTCGTAGAAGTTAAAGGGATGGAATTCTATATATTTTCTCCATTCGGCAGACAAATCGGTCAGTTGGAAAGCGGCAAAAGTAGTCTGATATTCGAAAAGAACGGTGAATGGTATGAGGGAACATTTATTGCATCGTTTATGAATGTCAACTATCTTTTTCAGGCAGTCTATGTTCAGTGAGTCATGGTCATGTTCGTCTCTCTCTCCGATAAGGAATACTTCGCGCGCTTTGGTAGTATAGAGTTTTTCCAACTCCTCGATAGAGTCGCGCCGGGTACGCAGCACCACAATTCTTTTTTCGTTTTTGGCATCCAGTTCCGTATGGATTTTGCTACGGATTTCTTGTGCCGGTTGGGTACTCTGAATCAGAATATGGCAATTCCCATAATGTGTGTCATCGCAAATTTGCTGGATAAGAGTGGGGACCATGTTGTCAAAACCGATAATGACGATGTGGTTTTGCAAAGGGTAAACGATATCGCCTTCACGATATCGCTCAACTCTGCGTTCCAGCATATTGGAGATTACGGATATCAATAATCCGCAGAACAAAATTAATCCCAGCACTACGACCAATAGAGAGAACCAACGCAGATAAGGTGGTACTTCCACAATATTCCCCGGATCGATGAACAGACAAATCAACTGAAGCAAACGCCCCATAGGTACGTCTTTATCAATACCGGTCCATTCTTCAAGAGACGGCTCAGGAAAGATAAATGCAAAACTTACCAGATATATCAATAAGAAAACAGTTACTATGACTCCGAAAAGCCAAGCAAGCTGCCTCCATCCTTTTCCGGAAAAAGAGCGGTCAAAATGAAGGGCAAAAAGTCTTGTTAAAAGATTCATATTTGTTTTGTCATTAGACAGTTTCCTTTTTTTCAGTTTCTTGTTTCAATTCTTTTCTGATATTCTCTTTCAGTTTATTGATTTCTTTCTCATCGTTATTGATAATCTCCCGTTTTTCTTTTTCCTGGTACAAGGATGCAAGAATGTTTCTTTCTTGTTCCAGATTCAATGAGAATACATCTATTAATCTCTTGATACATAGAAAAAAACAGATGCATACGCTAAGGGAAATGATGGCATGGAGTGTCATCAGGTAGGTCATTCCACGCGATGGAAAGAATTGAATAAGGTTTTGGAATGTAGTGCATGTCACAATCAATGCTGCAACCAGAAAGAGAATGATAAAGGCAGGAATCACGAATTTCCACCAGTGCCGGATAGGATAATACTTGTTCTCACTCGTCCTCATAGTACTATAATAGATATTGGATTATTATTTCTTCTGTATGTCGAATCCCAGTTTCATAATCAGTTTCAGTGTCTGTATGGCTGTTTGCCGGTCGTATTCTCGTTCTGAGTCCGGTAACTCTTCGTATGGTACAAGTCCGGGATGTGTCTTTAATTCATCATTGCGTGTCTCTCCGTATTTCCATCCTTCTTTCACTCTTCCCAAAGCCCATACTTCATGTACATTGCGTGCCATGGCTTCTGTGAGTTCCGTCAAATTATCCGGTAAAGTGATATTTTCTGTGTTCAAAGGGGACGGTGTGTATGTTTTCATTTTCTGTTATTTAAAATGTGGAAGTAAAAAGTTTATTGGTAGCAATATTAGGCATTTCGGACGACAGAAACAAAAAAAAGGAAAGCTATTTCCAAAAAACATGCAGATTACAATGGAAAAAACATTGCAACCTGCATATAAATCGGGAGAAGCGGGAATTATAAGTTAGCTTCCGTCACCACCTGCCCGTCAAACAGATTGATGATACGTCCGGCAAATCCGGCATCATGTTGTGAGTGTGTCACCATGACAATCGTAGTACCTTCCTTATTCAGTTCATTCAGTAGTTCCATTACCTCTTTTCCGTTCTTTGAATCGAGGTTACCGGTAGGCTCATCGGCAAGTATCAGTTTAGGGTTTGATACGACTGCACGGGCGATTGCCACGCGTTGCTGTTGTCCGCCGGACAATTGTTGCGGGAAGTGCTTGCTGCGGTGCATGATTGCCATACGCTCCATAGCGGTTTCCACCCGGCGCTTGCGTTCGGTGGCAGGAATGCCCATGTAGAGTAACGGCAGTTCGATGTTTTCGTATACATTCAGCTCATCAATCAGGTTGAAACTTTGGAATACAAAGCCGATGACTCCTTTACGCAAGTTGGTACGTTGGGCTTCTGTATATTTGGATACTTCCGTCCCATTCAAGTAATATTCTCCGGATGTAGGATTGTCCAACAGACCGAGGATATTCAGTAAAGTGGATTTTCCGCAGCCTGAAGGTCCCATGATAGCAACAAACTCCCCTTCTTTCACTTCAATGTTTACGTCGTTCAAAGCCAGAGTCTGTACTTCCTCGGTCTTGAAAATCTTCTGTAAATTTACTGTCTTAATCATAATGCTTTGGTTTTTATGGTTTATAAATATTTCATTTCTTACTCGGATTTGATGCAGTCAATCGGATTTGTTTTGTTCAGCAAATAACTTTGCAGACACACTGTGACGGCAGATATTATCCAGACAATACATAGTGGCAATAGAAAGTCCATAACGGTGAAGGGGGCTTTATAGGCAAACTGTTCATGCCAATGGTGCATGAGCCAATAGACAATGGGGACAGCTAGAATATATGCAAGCAGAATTTGCAGGCAGAATGGTTTATTCAGCAACAGCACGATTTGTCGGGATGTTGCTCCATGAATCTTGCGAATGCTGATTTCGCGGATACGCTGGCGAGTGGCATACCATGAAATGCCGAATAAGCCGAAGCAGGTCAATATCAAGCCAATCAGAGAATAGGCGATAAGGAGTTTGGAGAGAGACAAGACTTTACCATTGCGTTTCATAAAGTCTTGGTGCATGTCTGTGTATTGAAATATCTCCCCTTCATTCATCTTTTCCCATATTTGGGCTATTTGATGTAGTGTTTCTTGTTTATTGCTTTCAATCAGCTTAATCTGCAGATAGTTGGCACCCGACATTCTCTCTGTAGGTGGAAGGTAAAGTATGACCGGGGTAATTTCATTTTCCAATGAACTGAACGGGAAGTCCTCTAATACACCGCCGATGATGTATAAAGAATCGGCAGACTGGTCAAATTCTTTCAAAGGTTTTCCAATGGCATTTATTCCTGCTGGAATCAGCATTCTGACATAGCTTTCGTTGACCAGTGCAGGATAGGCATATTGTTTTTGCAGTTGTTCGGGAGCGTTACCGGACAAGAGTTTGAACCCCATCGTTTTTACCAGATTGGCATCACTATACAGCATTAATAGGTAGGAACTTTTTTCCGTACCGTCGGCTTGTTTGATGGATAGCTCACGTATCCATGAATTCAATATGGAGCCTTGTGACAGGGCGATGGACTCTATTCCTTGTACATGTTTCTCCAGCTCTTCTTTAAGTATTGTAGCCGGTGCGGCATTGAAATCTCCTATTTCAATCCGATTTTCGTAACAGTAGGCCCGTTCCTTGATGAGATTGATTTGTTCATTGGCAACGAGAGTAGCGAATATCAGCCCTATAGAAATGGAAAACTGAAGAATGACCAGCAAAGCTATGAAACGTTGTTTCTTTTTACCTCCGTAAAGTGTCTTGTATTCGCTGAATGAGAGTTGTGAAAGTCTATGGCTGATATACCAAGCAGGGACAATGGACATAACTAGTACAAAGAGCACTAACAAGGGTAGCATCTGTAGGCTGAAAAAGAAATGTACGTTTAAATGGGATGCAAATAATCCATTGAAAAAAGACAGACAGTCGTTGATGATGAGTAAAGATAATCCGAATGCCAGCAGCACAGTGAGGAATGCATCACCAAACAGTTGGATGCGGATATCCTTCAAGCTGCTTCCCATCAGTTTCTCCACATGTATCATTTTGAGCTGTTGCAATACACGGCTCAGGCTCATGTTGGTATAGTTGCAGCAGGCTATGATAAGTACCAACAAGGCGGCAGCAAGGCTGATATACAATAATTGCACATTACTTTGATTGATATACGGCAGAGGTTGTTGTGTATCGTAGTCCGGTGTAGTAAAGTAGATGTCGGACAGAGGGTCGACGTAATATTGTGTCTTTTCCGGAATCAAAGTGGGAATTTTGTCGTGGTTGATTTTTTCGGTAAACTGTTGGGCATCGGTATTTGGAATTAGTTTCAGAAACGTCATTCCACCCCAAAAGTCTTTGTTATTCCCGGTAATCATGTCGAATTGGAGCAATGATTGTGACCGTGACTTTAATATGGCTGCCACTTCATAACTTTGGGTATCAGTCATGGTTTTTATTTCCAGCAATTCTCCTAATGGATTTTTATCTCCAAACAGTTTATGTGCAAAAGCTTCACTGAGTGCTACTTTGCCCGGTTGTTCCAATACTTGCTTTAAACTACCGGCAATGGGATGATAGTGGAAGAAATGTTGCAAAGTAGTATCGGCAGATATAAAGGTTATATCGTGGTAAATCTCCCCTCCATATTTACAATATTGTGGAACCAGAGAATTGATACGCAGGTAGTCTTCCACTTCTGCATATTTTTCTTTCAGCATAGGGGGAATATTGGCATCAGCATAGGCCACCTTGCTTCCGTCCTGCATCGGATTATCCTGACGCAGACAGAAAATACGGTTCTTGTCCCGATTGCCACTCTCTATATTGTAATCATGTACATAATAGGTGAACAGCAAGTTTGTACATGCTAGCCCTATAGCCAGACTGACTATAGAAATGAAGAAGAAAACTTTGTTTCTCCACCAACTGCGGGTAATTATTTTTAGGATTGTAAGTATGGTCATAATCTTTAGGTAAATATATTTTCTTATTCGTTTTTAATGACTTCTGCCGGATTTGTCCTTGCTATTTTCAGAATACGGAAAATAATAGTCAGAGTAGTAATGACAGCTACGATTATGAAGATTGAAATCCAAAATAGCGGGCCATCATTAAAGAATACGATATACATGTTTTTCCATAACTGCAGTATGGCATAACATAAAGGAAATGCCATTGTTGCCGAGAGTACAAGCTGATAAATATACGTACGGGCAAACAATATGATAATCTGTTTCAATCCTGCACCATTTACTTTACGGATTGCCACTTCCTTTTGTCTGCGTTCCGTATCCAGTGTGATTGCCGAATAGACGCCTAATAAAGTGATTATAAGGCTGACAAATGAGAAGAATAAGATTATCCCTTTCATGTTGTTCTCGATGGCTTGCGCTTGGTGAATGTCTTCCTGCAAGGTCGAAATGTGTAATTGTATACTCGGTGGAAGATTCTCTTCCAGCATTTTCTTAACGAAAGCCTCTACTTCTTCTGCTTTTCCGGGTACACACTTCAAATAGCAATGACCTACATAATATTTGAAATCACAAGGCAGAAAGACGAAGCCCTGGCTCTGATTGTAAGTGTCGGCTACAAAATCGGAACAAATGCCGCATACCGTGTAGCTATCTTGATAATTGTACAAGGTGGTTCCCAGTAAATCCTTCTTTATACGTTCTACCAATTTACGGTCTGCTACCATGTCACTATTTGTCTTCAGGACATGCCCGGAGAGAATGGGGATATTCATAAACTCGAAAAAGTTATTAGGAACATTCATTATATTGACTTCAAGGCTACTTTCCCGGTTATCTTTTTCTGTCTGCATGCTTGTTCCCGAAATACCTTTCAGATAATTAATATCTGTCAGCATTTTATCTTTTATATCCGGATGTTGACTGATGCGCTCTATGAGAGCAAGCTTTTCGTCATTTTTCATAAAACGGTAATCCATAGGAATACTGATGATTTCGGACTTTTCTTTTTCTGTCAGTGTGTTGAACAGTGTGGAACCGGTCTTGTTAGCCTGCAAATATAAAGCGACTGTAAAGACTATGAATAACCAACAGATGAAAAATTGGATACCCAAAAGACAATTTCGTATCTTCTGTTTGTGGCGTTTGGATTTGTTCTTGTAAATACTTGACTGGATGGAGGCATGCTTCATCCTCCATACGGTAAACAAGCAGAGTAATAAGCATAGTAAAATAACGCCTGCCATATATTCTATTGTCTGTATCAATAATAGGTCCCGTTCAATGACTAATGTGAAATCAAATAAAGAGAATGAAAGGTAAGGGGTAAATATTTCTATCAGACAGAAAGTCAATAAGAAGGCTATGAACGAAATGATAATGGCTTGGGTAAAAAGTAACCAAAATAGTTTGTTGCCATTACTTCCATTCACTTTACGAATGCCGAACTCGTGCGAACGGTTCAGATAACTCCCCGTCAAAAAATGAAAAAAGTTGAGTAGACCAGTCAGTAGAATCAAAAGGCCGACAATGAATGTGATTCCGGCAAAGTAAGGGGCAACGGATTTCTCCCGAAAAAGTTTTCCGAAATTCGAGGCTGATACGGTATTTTTCTCATTGAATATTGTGTGCTTCAAGTCCATTGCACGGAAACTTGCTTCAAGTTGCGCGGATGTTTTGCCCGGACGAAGAAGAGCAAAAGTAAGTCCACCGGTCATACTGTCTCGTCCATCGAATTGTATAAGTCCTTCGCTGTCGTTCAAGATTAACATATCAATCTTTTGGAGAAAGCTAAGGCTGGTATTCAATGGAATATCTTCTATTATCGCTTGTATGGTATAGATGGTACCTCCTGTTCGTGGTGTGGTATCAGGTGAAGAGAAAAGCCGTTGTGCTAAGGTCATTCGCTTTCCTATCGGATTCTCTCCGAGACCAAATATTTTGTGTGCCAGAGAGCGTGTCAGTATCACGGCATTGGGAGTTTGCGATGCTACAGCCCATGAACCTTGTAATACTTCCGGGGTGAACACGCTATGGTAGGCTGTATCTACTTCCATAGCATATAAATCTTCGTAAGGCAGTTCTTCCTTGTCGATAGTTTCCACATTGTAGCTACGTGGGCGGGGATAGGCAACAAAAGTAAATGCTTCTACTTCTTGGAATTGCAATTGGCGCAGACTCTCAAACAACGTAGCGGGAGTTCCGGAATAAGGTTCTTCTGCTGGAGTGTATAGGTTTATGTCTGCAATGCGTTCCCAGTGGGTAAAGCACTTGTCGGTAGAATTTATATAGCGGCTGCAATATAGGCAGATACTAAAACAAAGTATACCTACCGACAGTCCGATGATAGAGATGATATTCTGTGCCTTGTACTTTAATAGGTTTCTGAATGCTGTTTTAATATAATGTCTTATCATAATAGTATCATTATTGTATTATTCGCTTTTGATTACTTCCGCCGGATTCTGTCGTGCAGCCTTTTTTACTTGATAAACCAATGTTAATATGGAAATTAATGATATGATGATTGCTGCAATAATGAACAACCAACTGCTGATGTTGGCTTTGTAGGCAAAATCTTTCAGATAAATGGTTATTCCCCAATAAGATATAGAAATGGCAATCAAAAATGACATTGCTAATATGATAATGTATTTTTTGAGTAATAACAATAAAATTTCCTTATGTGTAGCGCCATGTACTTTTCGTATAGCTATTTCCCGGTATCTTTGTTGTATGTCAAATAAGGACAATCCAAACAAAGCTATTGAGGATATTAGAATGGCCATAAAGGCGAAAAAGGAATAGGTAATAGTTATTTGCTTGTCTGACTTATAGAGATTCTCAACTTCCTGTTTTGCAAAAGTATAATTGAAGGCTCCATCAGCATTGTCGTTGTGTAGGTTTTCCAGGAAGGCAACGGCATCTTTTTGATGTCCTGGAGCAATTTTAGCTTGCAAAGGAATTTGTGAAAGATATGTTTCACCGTATATAAAAGCTATAGGAAGAACCGGTTGGGATAAATGTCCGCAATAAAAATCTTCGACGATACCTATAATCTGATAAGGGCTCAAATCCCTACGCGGCCATAAAGGTTGTTGGGGTTCCAGCCGGGCATTGATTGCGCTTTCGAGTCCGAAGAGTTGCATGGCTTTTTGATTGAGAATCAGTTTTGCTTCACCTTCATGGTCGATGTCGGCATCCCATAAACGTCCCTGGGATAAACGGAAGCCATGAAATCTTATTTCTTCTTCTGTTATGGGAATGCAATACAATTGTTTGAAATTGGCTTCTCCGAGCTTACGGAAAAGTACCGGAGATTCTGTGAAATATTCATAAGGGGATAAAGAGTAATTCCATGCCGTGAATAAAGGAGAGGCATTCATTGCAGTGGATATATTTTCTTTGGAGGCTTTGCGCAAGGAGGTCTGTTTCAGATATTCTGCTTCAGTGGTAGGCTGTTTGCGTTCATAGCGTTCAAAATGGACTTTAACGATAGAGTCTGTGTCATAGCCTAAATCTATATGAGTCATTTCATACAGTTGTTTGGCGAAGAACATGGAAACAACTATTAGAATGAATGCCACGATATACTGAATACTCAGATAGAGGTTTCTTACAACAGACGATTTTTCACCACTGCCTATTTTCCGTAATGAATGGATAGGCGTGTTGTATTTGAATTTAAAAAACGGATAGATTGAAGCTGTCAATGGCTGTAAAATCAGGATAGCTATGGTTATTCCTATGTCAAATATACCATTAGGTTGTTGAATGACATCAAAATATTTATTTAAGGGAAAGACGGAAATCTCGACAAGGAACCAGGCTATAAATAATGATACAAGTGTCAGACATAAATTCTCGATATATAGTTGGGAGAATAGCTGTGCTGAATTGTTTCCAAAAACCTTCTTTAGTCTGAATTCTTTGCTTCGTTTCAATAATACAACCGTATAAAGACTCATAAAATTGAAGATGCCTACAATTAAAATTAGTACAGCAACAAGTGCCAATAGATGTAGCTGTGGTAAATTCCCCCTTTGCAGCATGTCCTGCCAAACATCAATGGCTGGATGAAAATACACTTCACGCATGGGAAGCAGTTGATACCTGAATTCAACATCCGCAGCACGTGGAGATTGCCGGAACGCTGCATGCCGTGCATTTATCTTCGTAAAGGAGGCCCCTTTATGAATTAATGCCATTTTCATCGGGAAACGGAACTCCCAATCCTTCTGCAATGTTTCAGGAACAAGCAAGTCGAAATGAAGCGAGCGTTTCCCTCTGTCTTTGCCGATAACTCCGGTCACCGTAAGAGGGTCACCGGTAGAGTATTCAATGGTTTTGCCGATAGGATTTATGTTCCCGAATAGTTTCTCACTCAGCTCTTCTGTGATAAAGGCGGTTTGTGGAGACGCCGCCCATGATTCGGCTTTTCCATATTTCATGGGAAAATCAGTCACTATTAGAAACAAGCTGTCTGCTACAATCGTTTCTACATCAATATGTTTTTCTTCCTTTATGATATAGTCTTTATTGAACCATACGAAAGTGGACATCGCTTCTATGTCTGCATCTTCGAGGGGACCTCCGATAACTGCCGTTTTATTGTTGTCATCTTTGTATTCCTGCACCATGATGCCTATCCGGTCTTTGTTGGGACTATAACAATCTACATCATTTTCCTGCTTCACGTAGCGGAATATAATAATGACACAAGCCAAGCTCAGTGCCAGTCCGATAATATTGATTACCGTATATACTTTAAACCTACTTAATGTTCGGATATATAATAGTATGAGTTTCATATTCGTGTCTTTTATTCGTTTTTCATAATGCTTGCCGGATTGATGTTGGCAGCCTTGCTGATTTGCCTAATAATAGTCAACAAGGAGATGGCAGTTGTTATGGCTACTGCTACGGCAAACAAGTCGAATGTCAAAGGGGCTTTGTGGGCAAAATCCTGCAAATAGAGGGTAATGGCAATCCATGACAAGGGTATGGATAGCAAAGTGGCGACTCCCATGACCGAGAGATACTTTTTAATGAGTAAGGGGTAAATATCCTTTGTTTGCGCACCGTTCACTTTGCGTAAACCTATCTCACGGTAACGTTGCCGAATATCGAACAAGGATATTGACAATAATCCCAATGAAGAGATGAAAATGGCTATTCCGGCAAAGAGCGTATAAATGTTCACCACTTGACGGTCTTCACGATACATCTTTTGGAGTTCATCTTCTATCAGCGTATATTCAAAGTCGGTTCTTCCCGTAGATTCTTCGTATAAGCGGCGCAGGAAATCAATGACTTTGGCTTTATTCTCGTGCTTATACGAGGCTGTAACAGTATAAATTCCGCCTATGCTTGCATCGTGATAATAGATGACAACCGGTTGGATGGATTGTGAAAGGTGCCGAACATTGAAATCCTTTATGACCCCTACTATCTCGCAAGGTGGATTGTAGAAATCCGGTAAGCTGCTTGAGGCGTAGTGTGGTTCTTCAGGTTGCAGCTTGTCTTTGGTGATGTCTTTTATTCCATAGACTCTTTTAGCGGTTTCGTTGATAATTACCTTGAAACTGTTTTTGGTGAACGCTTCATCTATGGAGTCGTTCCATAGGCGCCCCTCTACAAGTTGAAAATCGTATATTGCCATGGAGTGGGTCGTTAAATGTGCAGATAATGCCGGATGGAAACCGTTTTCGGCTCTGTTGAGCGCAAAACTGTCAAAACGGAAGTCGGTGAACAGCAAGTCGTTTCCTCTGCTCCAATGCTCAAACAGAGTGCTTTCACTCATTCGTTTATTGACCAAAGCATTACTTATATATTGTCTTTTTCCTTCATCCAATCCCTCCTCTTTAGTTGTTTTATATAAGCCCAATTTATCGACATACATCCGGCAAGTTATCACATCGTGCGAGCGGAAACCGAGGTCGGCGCAGAGCATATACTCCAACTGCCGTACAAAGAATAGAGAAACGGTTATTATAAAGATGGTTACGACATATTGAAAACACAGTAATATCATGCGTGACCGTGTGGAAAAGCGTGAAGATGCCAGCTCGCGTATGGAGTTGACGGGTCTGCTACATGTGTATTTCAAGAACGGATAAACAGTAGTCAGCAATGGCAATCCTAAAAGTACGATGGCAGAGACCTTCCGGTCAAAGCCTGAGTCTGTTGTGGTAGGTATATAAAGTTCATGGAAAAAGAAAAACCTGGTTATTTCTATTAAAGCCCAGCAAAGGAGTAATGCCAGTCCCGTCAATAAGATGTTCTCGGCATATATTTGCAGGAAAATGTCTGTCCTGCCTGCACCGAACACTTTTTTCACCCCAAACTCTCTTGACCGCTTGGACATGATGACAGTGTAGATGTTGATGAAGTTCAGCAGCCCTATGATACCTACCAGGAAGGCTACTACCATCAATACCCGGACATAGCTTTGGTTGCCATATTGATAGTTCTTGTTTTCTTTTCCGTGGTCTTTATCGTAATATAAATCTTTCAAAGGCAAATACTGATAGCGTACTGTCTCATAAGTGCTCCATTTGCTGCGGGGGTGTTCTTTTGAATACTTTTTATTCAGCAGTGCAATGTCTGTATCCGGTGCCATCAGCATGGCGTATATAGGGTCGAAAAAAAGGAATTCATCCAGTTCATCCGACATAAATATATCCGGCATCCATGATGTCTTGGTATCGGGGTCGTCCACCACTCCTATAATAGTGAATTTATTCCCTTTTGTGTTTTTGAAAGTAGCGCCTATGGCATTCTTCCCTCCCAGCTTCTTCTTCCAAAAAGAACGGGTGATGACAACATCCCTCGGGCGGACTATTCTTCCGCTTCCGGCAATCACCCTATATGGAAAGATTTTGAAGAAGGTGCTGTCTACGGAAAAAGCGTTCGCTGCAATTTCCTGTTCACCGAACAGAACGGGCATATCCGATATTTGATAAATCACCGTAAATTGTTCTACGGCAGGATCCTTTTCCAATCCCGACCGGTAGCCTCCCAAGAAGTTTTCACCACTGCTGGTAGAGGTTTTTATCAGGCAAATGCGTTTATATTCGGGAAAGCATTGGTTCACTGTATTTTCTTGGTGGATATATCGGGCTACGGTGAGTACGCAAGCCAAACTGCACGCCAGTCCCAATACATTGATAAGGGTGTATGCTTTGAATTTCAGCAATGCATTGATGGCTAAGATTATTTGTCTCATAGTGCGTAGTTTTATTTCATTATCAATTCTTCCGCCTCGCCAAAGGTATCATATCCCGTTGTAATTACCCAATCTCCGGGCTGCAAACCTTCCGTAATCTCGTATTGTTGCGGATTTTGGCGACCGATGCCAAGCGGCACGCGCACGGCTTTTGTCTTTGCGGCGTTCAGTTTGTAAATCCATTGTCCTCCGGTACTCTGGTAGAAGTTGCCGCGCGGAATGACGAGCGCCTCCTCCGGCTGGCCGAGTTCTATCTGTACCCGGAAGCTTTTGCCTACACGTACGTTGTCGGGCATGTCACCGGTGAAGACGAGGTCTACGTCGAACGTGCGGTCTTTGACTTCGGGAACCACTTTCGTGATGCGCAACGGGTATTTTCTTCCCTGATAATTGATGGTGGCAGGCAATCCGGTGATAATGCGGTCGATGTAGTATTCGCTCAGGGAAGTATGCACTTTATATTGGTCCAGCACCTTGATTTCCGCAATGCTTTCACCGGAAGCGACCTGCTGTCCCGGAGTCACCTTGACAAAACTGAGCTGGCCGGCGACGGGAGCTTTCACCACCAGGTTGCCGAGCCGTTCGCAGGCGCGTTCATACTTCTTCCGTTCCCGTTCGCGGTCGTTCCTGATGAGGTCTTTGCGGATGACGGTGACGGCAGAGTCATGACGGAGGCTTTCCCTTTGAAGATGGGCATTTTTCACTTTATAGTTGTATTCGTCCTCGGAAACTTCGAGCTGCGCCTTGCTCTTGATGCCCATGCGGTACTCCTCCTTGTCAAGGGCAAAACTCTTGCGCAGGCGGTTGAGGTCATAATCGGTCTGCAGGGCTTGTTGTTGCAGGTTCAGGCTTTTCTGCTCCATTTCAATTTCTTTTTCGCGGTAGGTGATAAGCTGCTTTTCCCAGTCGTCGCGCTGGTCTTCGATACTGCGCAGCAGGTCGGGGTTTTCCATGACGAGGATGGTATCTCCTTGCCGGAGCAGGCTCCCCTCCTCTCCTATGATGCGTTCCACGCTTCCGGCTTCACGTGCATTGACCTTGATGGTAAGGATGGGCTGAATCACTCCCTCCACATCTACATATTCCATAAATTTGCCGTTCTTGACTTCGGCTATCTGTATGTTGTCCTGCTCGATACGCAGTTTGCTGGGACCCAGCGAAAGGGTGACTACATAAATCAGGAAGGCAAGGAAGGCAACGCCTCCCGCCAGATAGTAGCGGTAACGGATGTACCAGGGTTTCTTTTCAAGTTTTATATCCATAATGCAATATTTTATATACTCTTTTTTTACTTTTCAGATACCCCCTTCAGAAGTACTTCTGAATAAGGGTTCCGAGTTTTACTAAAACTTTACCGGAGATTTAGTAAATCGTCACCGGAGTTTTAGTAAATCTCCGGCCAGTTTTTACTAAAACTATTCCACGATTCTATTACTGTATAGATTCTTCATTAGTAACCCTTTCCAAGTCTTCTGCCAGTGGCCTCTCTTTTTCAAAGTCATATAGCGTGATGCTTCTCAGTGCATAGTACAAACTCCAATAGTTGTACAAAGCCGTTATATAGCTTCTCCGGGCCGTATCTTTTTCCGTGATGGATGCATTGAGGTCGAGTACCGAGGACTTGCCGAGCAGATAGAGTTTTCGGGCTACTTCGGCGCGTCGTTGGGCTGTATGGTCCGTGCGGGCGGCTATGTTTACCCGTTGCGCCTGCAGGTTGAATTGCTTTACGAGTTTCCGTACGTTCAAGTCGAAATCCGTCTTGTCTTGCTCTACCTGCGTGTAGACAAGGTCTCGGTTAGAACGGGCCACGCGTACTTGTCCCCTTCCGCGCCCCCAGTCCAGGATTGGGAGGGTAATGCCCAAGCTGACGTACTGCTGGTCCAGTGGATTCCGGTAGGCATCTTTCAGCTTGTCGGCAGTTTGTGTCAAGCCGAAGCGCAGGTAGATGTCTGCCTTCAGTCCGGCATTGGCCTTGGCGCGCGACACGGCACTCTCGCTTTCCACCTTGCGGCGTAGCATGTTCTGTATCTCCGGACTGTTTTCGTTGGCAAGCATCAGCGCGGCATCCAGGTCGATGTGCAGGTCGGGCACGCGGTTGTCTATTCTCACCTTTATAAGGAGGTCTTCTTGGATGCCGAGGTAGGAACGGAGTTCCTGCATGCAGTTTTCCACTTCGATGCGGGCATTCATGCAGTTGGTTTCTTCGGTCAGTTTGTTGAGTTCGAGCTGCAACATTTCGTTTTCGCTGATGGTGCCGATGTTATATCGTCCTTGCGCATATATATATAAGGTGTCGGCATTGGCGTAGTTGGCGTTGGCTATTTCGTAGTTGCTTTGTGCTTTGGCCAGGTTGAAGAACTTCTCTGTGGCATTGGCGGCAACAAGCTCAAGGGTTTCTACGTAGGTTTTCTTGGCTTCGCGATAACGGATAGGTTCGATGCGCCGGTCCCACTTCAGGCTGTTGTAGCCAAACAAGGACTGGCTGTATCCGATGTTGACGGGTGAAGTCTGCCAGGAATAGGTGTCACTGCTGAAAAGGTCGAGGCGCTGCGCAGCCGTTTCAATGAAAAAGGTTCCTCCGGTCCACGGCACGTTTTGTGTCAGGCTCAGTGTTAGGTCAGTGCTCAGCAGGTTCTGCTCTATGAACTTGACGTTGCCATCGCTTTGGGTCACTTTGTTGATAGCACGGTCCAGATAGGGATTGGAAGTAAGCTTGAGCGTCGGCAGGTAGTTGGCACAGTAGTATTTGTAGTTCCAATAAGCGGAACGGAAGCTATGGCGGGCATTTTGGGCGTCGGGCGACTGCTGGCGGGCCTGCTCGATGGTTTCTTCCAAAGTCAGCTCCAACGTGTGCTCTTGGGCAACGGCACTCGACGTCAGACTGAATGTAATAAGCAATAAAAATATATTCCGGTGCATAGTTGTTTTCTTTACTCTATAAAGTTCAAATTCTATGCCATAAGTATAAGTTGTTGTATTATAAGTGTTTGTTGTGGTTCGAAGCTTTCCAAACGTGTGCAGTTGCGCACAAAAATAGTGCGATAATGCACGCACAACACATGGATATTATACTTATCTTTGCCCGTACAAGAGATGTGGGATTGTGTAGGCCTTGCCTGCACGAAAAGAAAACAGATATGGAGCAGTTTGGTAAAATATTGATTGTAGATGATAACGAGGATGTGCTTTTTGCACTGAACCTTCTTCTCGAACCCTACGCCGAGAAGATAAAGGTGGCGGTGACCCCCGACCGCATCGAGCATTTTATGACCACTTTCCGTCCGGACATTATTCTGCTGGATATGAATTTCAGCCGTGATGCCATCAGTGGTCAGGAAGGTTTCGACAGCTTGAAGCAGATTCTGAGTATCGACCCGCAAGCAGTGGTCATCTTCATGACTGCCTACGCGGATACGGACAAGGCAGTGCGTGCCATCAAAGCGGGGGCTACGGATTTCATTCCCAAGCCGTGGGAGAAGGAAAAATTGTTGGCGACCCTTTCTTCGGGCATGAAGTTGCGCCGTTCGCGCACCGAGATAAATCTGCTGAAAGAGCAGGTGGAAGTACTGAGCAATGCCACAACGGGAGGCTCCGAAGAGATTATTATCGGTGATTCTCCCGTCATGCAGCAAGTTTTCTCTACTGTGGAGAAGTTGCGCGATGCGGATGCCAACATTCTTATATTAGGTGAGAATGGAACTGGAAAGGATGTGATTGCCCGTATGCTTTACCGCAATTCTCCCCGCTATGGAAAGCCGTTTGTCACGATAGACCTCGGCAGTATCCCCGAACAGTTGTTCGAAAGCGAGTTGTTCGGCTACGAGAAAGGCGCCTTCACCGATGCACGGAAAGCGAAAGCTGGACGTATGGAAGTGGCAACCGGCGGTACGCTTTTTCTGGACGAGATAGGTAACCTTTCCCTGCCCATGCAGGCCAAATTGCTGACTGCCATCGAAAAGCGTTGTATCAGTCGTTTGGGAAGTACGCAGGCTACGCCCATTGATGTGCGGCTCATCTGCGCCACCAATGCAGACATCCGTCGGCTGGTGGACGAAGGAGACTTCCGCCAAGACCTGCTGTATCGCATCAACACCATCGAGTTGCATATTCCACCTCTGCGGGAACGCGGAAACGACATCCTCCTGCTGGCAGAGTATTTCCTGCAACGGTATGCCCGCAAATATCAGAAAGAGATGCGCGGGCTGACCCGGGAGGCGAAAAACAAGTTGTTGAAATATGCCTGGCCGGGTAATGTACGTGAGTTGCAGCATACAGTGGAACGTGCTGTCATATTGGGAGACGGTTCTCTGCTTCGTCCGGAGAACTTTATGTTCCAAGCTTCTGTTTCCCGTCAGAAGAAGGAAGAAGAAGTCCTCAACTTGGAGCAATTGGAACGGCAGGCTGTGGAACGTGCCATGCGGCTCAGTGAAGGAAATGTGACCCGTGCCGCCGAATACTTGGGCATTACTCGCTTCGCCTTGTACCGGAAACTTGAAAAACTGGGCTTATGAAACGATATTCATTGATTGTGGCACTGCACATCATCGGCATAGCCTTCCTTTCGGTCGGCGTTTATCTGCTGGTGGATGCCGGACTGTGGTTCAGTGCACTGATGGCTTTTTTGATATTGCTGGCGATTGCCGTTCATCTGTACCGCCTGCAGATGATGCAGGTGCGCATGATGCGCCATCTGGCAGAGAGCCTGCGCTATGACGACATGATGCTGTCGTTCCGTTCTCCCTACAAGAACCGGTCTATGGAGGATATGGTGGACGAGCTTTCCGAAGCGATGAGGAATTTCCGTACCCGCGTGCTGGAACGCAATGAGATGGAAGCGTGGCAAAAGCTGATACGTGTGCTGACGCACGAAATAATGAATTCAATCACTCCCATCATCTCCCTCTCCGAAACCTTGAGCGAGCGGGAAATGTCGGAAAAGAACTATCCCGTCATGCGGCAGGGAATGCAGACTATCCACCGCCGTAGTAAGGGGTTGTTGGAGTTTGTGGAGAATTACCGGAAGCTGACAAGACTTCCCGCCCCCGTCCGTCGTCCGGTTGCCGTCCGCGAGCTGTTGCAGGATTTGCAGAAGCTGTTTTCGGAAGAGTATATCCGGATAGAGCTTCCGGAGACCGACCGCATACTCCAGATAGACCGGACACAGATAGAACAAGTACTGATTAATCTGATTAAAAATGCCAAAGAGGCATGTAGCAGGAAAGAGCATCCCCGGATAGAAGTGAAGATGCTACCCGCCCTCTCGTGGCAATGCCTAATCACTGTCAATGACAATGGTGAAGGCATTCTGCCGGAAGTGCAAGATAAGATTTTTGTACCGTTCTTCACCACCAAGCCTTCCGGTTCGGGCATCGGGCTCAGTTTATGTAAACAAGTGATGAACCGGCATGGAGGGAATATCACGGTGCAGTCTATTGTGGGAAAAGGGAGTTGCTTTACGCTGCTATTTGGATAAGTGGGAAAGAGGGTATATACAAAAATAAGCTACTGAAAAATCAGTAGCTTATTAATTTCTGTCGGGGTAGCGGGATTCGAACCCACGACCCCCTGCTCCCAAAGCAGGTGCGCTAACCGGACTGCGCTACACCCCGAATACTTTACTTCTGAAAAGCGAGTGCAAAGGTAAAAACAATTCTGATACCAACCAAACATTTAGGCAAGTTTTATGCAATTAAAATTACATTTTCAGATAGAAATCCTTCGTTAAAGCTACATATTCAGGGGTAAACTCATTGTGATTCACCTCAATACAGAGTTTCTCTTCTCTACACTCTTTTGCTTCAAAACCAAAGTTCAGCAATACCCGTCTACACGGTTTTCCGGGCTTGGTGAAGACTTGCACACGATGCAATGGAAACAACTTATGGTTCCAAGCTGTATCCACAACCGTTTTTTCAGCTTCCGCTGGAATAATGATGCTTACGACTCCTTGCTCTTCAAGCAAAGATGCCGAACGATGAAACAGTAAATCGTAATTCAAATTGCCCGCATGCCGTGCTGTGCACCTTTGTTCGTCAGGACATTTCAACGCATCTATAAAATAGGGAGGATTGGAAACGATGAGGTCAAATCTGTTTTCCGGCTGATAATCTCGGAAATCATGACATATGACCTCTACTCTATCGGCCCATGGAGAGTGAGATACATTTTCTGTGGCTTGTCCGGCTGCAGCCGCATCTATCTCGATTGCAGTAATCCGGGCATGCGGATTCCTTTGCGCTAACTGTAAGGCTATTAATCCGGTACCGGTTCCAACGTCCAGTATACGCTTTGCTTTGTCTGCCGGGGCCCATGCCCCAAGTAGTACACCATCTGTGCCGACCTTCATGGCGCATTTATCATGAAATATGGTAAATTGTTTAAACTTAAAAGATGATTTTGGCATGTTTATCTTCTTTAATTGGGCTCAAAAATAATCAAAGCCTGCATATTTGTCATAAAATTGGCACTGTTTTTGTCTTTTTAAAGGGTGAAGAACGTTTATTTATGAAGAAATAGCTTAACTTTGCAGGCGCTTTATTGGCCTGCCAATATGACATAAACTAAAAAGAAAGAAATGAAGAAAAGAAATTACCTGAGTGATGTCGAAGATAGAAGCGGAAACGCTTTCTCTGTAATTGCTGATTTTGAGGGGAATGAAGAACAATTGATGGACATTGAGGTAGAAGAGGTTTTACCGATATTGCCTCTCCGAAATATGGTATTGTTCCCTGGGGTGTTTATGCCGGTATCTGTAGGAAGAAAATCTTCCCTCAAATTGGTGCGTGAAGCAGAAAAGAAAAATTCTTATATAGCTGTTGTATGCCAAAAGGTGGCTGAAACAGAGACACCTCTGTTTGAGGATTTACATACCATCGGTACAGTTGCCAAGATAGTACGTGTGCTTGAAATGCCAGACCAGACAACTACCGTCATTCTGCAAGGCTCCAAACGTATGGAACTGAAGGAGATTACGGATACGACTCCTTATCTGAAGGGACGGATAGCTACGCTGAATGAAGAACTTCCGGAGAAGAATGACAAGGAATTCCATGCATTGGTAGAGGCGTGTAAAGACTTGACAGTACGCTACATCAAGTCATCCGATATGTTTCCGCAGGATTCGGCATTTGCCATCAAGAACATTACCAATCCAATGTTTTTGGTAGACTTTATCTGTACGAACCTGCCACTCAAGAAAGACGAAAAGATAGAACTGCTCCGTATCGACTCTTTGCGGGCGCGTACCTACCGCCTGCTTGAGATTCTGAATCGTGAAGTGCAGCTTGCCGAAATCAAAGAGTCTATCCAGATGCGTGCACGTGAGGATATAGACCAGCAGCAGCGTGAGTATTTCCTGCAGCAGCAGATTAAAACCATTCAGGATGAGCTGGGTGGCGGCGGTCAAGAGCAGGAAATAGAGGAGATGCGTAAGAAGGCGGAGACCATCAAATGGAATGATGAGGTGAAGGCTACGTTCCTGAAAGAGGTGGATAAGTTGGAACGTACCCATCCCCAGTCTCCCGACTATAGCGTGCAGCTGAACTATCTGCAGACGATGCTTAGTTTACCGTGGGGCATTTATACGACGGATAATCTGAGCCTTGTCAATGCAGAAAAGACACTGAACAAAGACCATTATGGTTTGGAGAAGGTGAAGGAACGCATTCTGGAACATCTTGCTGTATTAAAGCTGAAGGGCGATATGAAGTCCCCCATCATCTGTCTGTATGGCCCTCCGGGTGTGGGAAAAACCTCTTTGGGGCGTTCCATTGCTGCCGCCTTGAAGCGTAAGTATATCCGTATGTCGCTGGGAGGCGTGCATGATGAAGCTGAGATTCGCGGTCATCGTAAAACCTATATCGGTGCCATGCCGGGACGGATTATCAAGAATCTGATAAAGGCAGGCTCCTCCAATCCGGTATTTATTCTGGATGAAATAGACAAGGTGAGTGCCGACCGCCAGGGAGACCCCTCCTCTGCCCTCCTCGAAGTGCTCGACCCGGAACAGAATACTACATTCCATGATAACTTTCTGGATGTGGACTATGATTTGTCCAAAGTGATGTTCATCGCTACTGCCAATAATCTGAATACCATCCCCGGACCGTTGCTGGACCGTATGGAGCTGATTGAGGTAAGCGGCTATATCACGGAAGAAAAGATTGAGATTGCCCGCCGCCATCTGGTTCCGAAGGAATTGGAGGCAAACGGTATGAAAAAGAATGATATCAAGATTCCGAAGAACACACTGGAAGCCATTATAGAGAATTATACCCGTGAGAGCGGCGTGCGCGAACTGGAAAAGAAAATCGGAAAGATACTCCGTAAATCTGCACGCCAATATGCTACGGACGGTTATTTTGCGAAGACCGAAATAAAACCGGGAGACTTGTATGAATTCCTGGGTGCACCCGAATATACCCGGGACAAGTATCAGGGTAATGAGTATGCAGGGGTGGTGACCGGTCTGGCGTGGACTGCCGTAGGTGGTGAAATACTTTTCGTGGAAACCAGCCTGAGCCGTGGCAAGGGTGGACGTTTGACATTGACCGGCAATTTGGGTGATGTAATGAAAGAGTCGGCCATGCTGGCATTGGAATACATCAAGGCGCATGCCTCCCTGCTGAATCTTGACGAAGAGATTTTTGATAACTGGAACATCCATGTCCATGTGCCCGAAGGCGCCATTCCGAAAGACGGTCCGTCTGCCGGTATCACGATGGCTACCTCCCTCGCTTCTGCCCTCACCCAGAAAAAGGTGAAGGCCAATCTTGCCATGACGGGAGAGATAACACTTCGCGGTAAGGTACTTCCGGTAGGAGGCATCAAGGAGAAGATACTGGCTGCCAAGCGTGCCGGTATCAAGGAGATTATCTTGAGCGACGAGAACCGCAAGAATATAGAAGAGATACAGGATATATATCTGAAAGGACTGACTTTCCACTATGTGAAAGATATTAAGGAAGTGTTTGCCATTGCGCTGACTGATGAAAAAGTAGCCGATGCCATCGACTTGTCCGTAAAGAAAGAAAAGACCGAAAAGAAAGAGGAATGACATTCGAGTTACAATATACAGACAGCAAGACCAATGCACGTGCCGGACTGATTACTACTGACCACGGGCAGATTGAGACACCTATCTTTATGCCGGTAGGTACAGTGGGAACAGTGAAAGGCGTGCATCTGCCTGAGCTGAAAGAGGACATAAAGGCGCAGATTATATTGGGTAATACCTATCATCTTTATCTGCGTCCGGGACTGGAAGTGATAGAAAAAGCCGGTGGACTGCATAAGTTCAACGGCTTTGACCGTCCTATGCTGACAGATAGTGGCGGCTTCCAGGTATTTTCGTTGTCCGGTATCCGCAAGTTGCGCGAAGAAGGTGCGGAATTCCGTTCACACATCGATGGTAGCAAGCATATCTTTACACCGGAGAAGGTGATGGATATAGAACGGACTATCGGTGCAGACATCATGATGGCCTTTGATGAATGTCCTCCGGGGGATTCGGACTACGAATATGCCAAAAAATCACTGGGATTGACACATCGCTGGCTAGACCGTTGTATCAAGCGTTTCAACGAAACAGAACCGAAGTACGGTTATCAGCAATCCTTATTTCCCATTGTGCAGGGGTGCGTCTATCGCGACCTCCGCGAGCAGTCGGCAGAGTTTGTTGCCTCTAAAGGTGCTGACGGTAATGCCATTGGCGGTCTGGCTGTGGGCGAGCCTGTAGACAAGATGTACGAGATGATTGAGCTGGTGAACGGTATTCTTCCCAAAGACAAGCCTCGCTATCTGATGGGAGTCGGGACCCCGGTAAACATTCTAGAGGGCATTGAACGCGGTGTCGATATGTTCGACTGTGTGATGCCTACCCGCAACGGACGCAACGGCATGTTGTTTACCAAGGACGGCATCATGAACATGCGCAACAAAAAATGGGAAATGGATTTCTCTCCCATTGAAGCAGACGGTGCCTCCTACGTAGATACCATGTACAGCAAGGCATACTTGCGCCATCTGTTCCATGCACAAGAGCTGCTTGCCATGCAGATAGCATCTATCCACAACTTGGCTTTCTATCTGTGGCTGGCAGGCGAGGCACGTAAGCATATCATTGCAGGCGACTTTGCTACCTGGAAACCGATGATGGTGAAACGCGTATCGACAAGATTATGAGAAAAATGAACTGGAGGATATGGAAGAATATAAAGCTGCCGAGAGGTAAATTCCTGAAGCGGCTGGACTGGTACATCATTAAGAAGTTCCTGGGTACATATGTCTTTGCCATCGCATTGATTATCTCCATTGCGGTGGTGTTCGACTTCAACGAGAAGATGGACCGCTTCATGTCTCATGAAGCGCCGTGGAATGCTATTGTCTTTGATTATTATCTGAACTTCATCCCCTACTTTGCCAATCTGTTCAGTCCGCTGTTCGTGTTTATCGCAGTAATCTTCTTTACTTCCAAACTGGCGGAGAACTCGGAAATTATTGCTATGTTCTCTACGGGAATGAGCTTCAAGCGTATGTTGCGTCCTTACATGGTGTCTGCAGCAATCATTGCGGTAGTAACATTCTGCCTCGGGTCCTATGTCATTCCCAAAGGCAGTGTGACACGTATCAATTTTGAGGACAAGTACTACAAACCCCGTAAGGCGAATACGGCACGGAACATCCAGCTGGAAGTGGATTCGGGGGTAATTGCCTATATCGAACGTTTTGAAGACTACAGCAAGACCGGTTATCGCTTTTCTTTGGACAAGTTCAATGACAAGCAACTGGTCTCCCACCTTACAGCCCGTTCCATTACCTACGACACGACGGCCGTGCATAAGTGGAAAATCAAGGATTATATGATTCGCCAGATGGATGGCATGAAGGAGAGTATCACGAAGGGTGACCGCATAGACACTACCCTTTTTATGGAGCCTGCCGACTTCCTGATTATGAAGAACCAGCAGGAGATGTTGACCAGCCCTCAGCTAAGCGAGTACATCAACAGGCAGCGGCAACGCGGCTTTGCCAACATTAAGGAATTTGAGATAGAGTACCACAAACGCATTGCCATGTCGTTTGCCTCCTTTATCCTGACGCTGATTGGAGTGTCTTTGTCTTCCAAGAAAACGAAAGGTGGAATGGGATTGCATTTAGGTATAGGCTTGGCATTGAGTTTCTCTTATATTCTGTTTCAGACCATTGCTTCCACATTTGCCGTGAACGGCAACATGCCTCCGGTCATCGCTGTGTGGATACCGAATATAATGTATGCCTTCATTGCATTCTATCTATATAGGAAAGCGCCGAAATAAGCATTCTAAACCTCTACTTCAGCTTGCTCAAGTTGAGGTTTGGCGTACTAAAGCAGAGGTTTAGGATGTTTGTCTCTGGAAGCCCATTAAAATAAGAAGCCCTCCCACTCTTGCGTTGTACAAGTGCGGGAGGGGCTTTTTGTTGTATTCATTTTCCTCTTTTGTTCTGTTCCCTTTTTTGCCGGAAAGAGACGTCGGTTTCTAGGGAACACCCTCACTTTCGTCTTACAGGTTCTTTAAGTTGCTGTTGTATGCACCGGGCATCAGCAAGCTTAATTCAAGTAAGCGGAAAGTTCTGCAGCAGAGATGTTTTTGGCAATAATTACACCATTATCATCCAGTAAATAGTTAGTGAATCCGCGGCCCAAGCGATATTTCTTAAAGAGGCCGGAATATTCGCCTTTAGTTTCCACGAAACAAGTGGGCGTAACTATTTGGTCCTTACGGATGGTTTCTTCAAAGATTGACTGATACTCATCGAATGAAACTGAAACCATCTTCACATTGTTGCGGGCAGTAGAGCGAAGCGCATTGCTCAAACTTGCGTTTTGCATCCGGGACTGCGCGTCGTAACTTGCCCAAAAACTGAGCAATACATACTTTCCTCTCAAGTCTGAAAGTTCGGTTTGGGATTGCTCTGCCGACATGGTTTGGATTTTGAAATCCGGGGCCATGTCACCCACATTCAAACCTCCGGTAGGTTTGTCTTTTTCTACAAAAGAAGTCAAGGAACTTATTAGTAATACAACAAAAATCCATTTTGCATATTTCATGCGGCACGGTTTTGGTTAATACTATCCGGGACTGTCCTTCAACAGTGATTTCTTCCCGGAACATCGTCTTGTCAAAGCCTTGAATAGTGATAAAGACACTGATAATCAAAGCTTTTAATTCTGAAATCGGGTGCAAAGGTAAGTAATTCCGAAACAAACTTCCAAATAAACAAGCATTTTTCTCACTTTTTAGAGGCATATTTTTATGTTATTTAGCATAAATAGCGGGAATTTTCCTTACTTTTGTAGCCTATTATTCTATCAAAAAGATGACTTATGCAACCATTGAACACTGAACTCATCCTGATACGTATTACGGGTGAAGACCGTCCGGGACTGACAGCTTCCGTGACGGAAATTCTGGCGAAATATGATGCTACCATTCTGGATATTGGCCAGGCAGATATTCACAATACTCTTTCGTTGGGCATTTTGTGCAAGACGGAAGAACAACACTCGGGGTTCATTATGAAGGAACTGCTTTTCAAGGCTTCCTCCCTGGGAGTGACTGTCCGTTTCTACCCCATTACTACCAAAGAGTACGAGGATTGGGTGAATATGCAGGGAAAGAACCGCTATATTCTTACTTTATTGGGGCGTAAGTTGTCTGCCCGTCAAATATCTGCCGTTACCCGTATTCTTGCAGAGCAAGGCATGAATATCGATGCCATCAAGCGCCTTACAGGACGTATCCCGCTGGACGAATGCGAATCGCGTACACGCGCCTGCATCGAATTTTCCGTTCGTGGCACTCCGAAAGACCGTATTGCCATGCAAGAACAGTTAATGAAACTGGCAACCGAACTGGAAATGGATTTCTCTTTCCAGTTGGACAATATGTACCGCCGGATGCGCCGCCTCATTTGCTTCGATATGGACTCTACGCTGATTGAAACGGAAGTGATTGATGAATTGGCCATACGTGCAGGTGTGGGCGACCAGGTGAAGGCCATTACCGAACGTGCCATGCGTGGTGAGATAGATTTCATCGAGAGCTTTCGCGAACGAGTGGCTTTGTTGAAAGGATTGGATGAGTCCGTGATGCAGGAGATTGCAGAGAATCTTCCCATTACGGAAGGTGTGGATCGCCTGATGTATGTTTTGAAGAAATACGGTTACAAGATAGCTATTCTTTCGGGAGGGTTTACCTACTTCGGGCAGTACCTCCAGAAGAAGTACGGTATAGACTATGTGTATGCCAACGAGCTGGAAATAGAGGATGGCAAACTGACCGGCCGCTATCTCGGTGATGTAGTCGACGGTAAGCGTAAGGCGGAGTTGCTGCGTTTGATAGCTCAGGTGGAGAAAGTGGATATTGCGCAGACTATTGCTGTGGGCGACGGTGCCAACGACCTGCCCATGCTGGGAATTGCCGGCCTTGGAATCGCTTTCCATGCAAAGCCCAAAGTAGTTGCCAATGCCAAGCAATCCATCAACACCATCGGCTTAGATGGCGTACTTTACTTTCTGGGATTTAAGGATTCATACATTGATATTCCCCGTTGAAGGCAGATGCTTGAAACAAATTTGCAAGCCCTTGAGATAATTATTGTCCCAAGGGCTTATTTTTTTACTGTAAGAGTCTATTTTATAAGTCTTTTTCCTATCTTTGTACGCAAATTTAAAAGAGATACATGAAGTTTTCAGAACTACATTTAAATGGCGATGTGCTGGAGGCACTGGATGCCATGCGCTTTGAAGAGTGCACCCCCATACAAGAAAAATCAATTCCCGTCATACTCGAAGGTCGAGATTTAATAGCAGTGGCACAAACCGGAACGGGAAAAACAGCCGCATATTTGTTGCCTATATTGAACAAGCTTTCAGAGGGCGGACACCCTGCCGATGCCATCAATTGCATTGTCATGGCTCCTACCCGCGAGTTGGCGCAACAGATAGACCAACAGATGGAAGGTTTCTCTTATTTCATGCCGGTTTCCAGCGTGGCTGTGTATGGCGGTAATGACGGAATACTGTTCGAGCAGCAGAAAAGAGGGTTGACACTGGGTGCTGATGTCGTTATTGCTACCCCGGGGCGTTTGATAGCCCATCTTAGCCTTGGTTATGTAGATCTTTCCCGTGTCTCTTATTTTATTTTGGATGAAGCAGACCGGATGCTGGATATGGGATTCTATGATGACATTATGCAGATTGTCAAGTTTCTCCCTAAAGAGCGGCAGACCATTATGTTCTCTGCTACCATGCCTGCCAAGATACAACAGTTGGCTGGCAACATTCTGAACAATCCCGCCGAAGTGAAGTTGGCGGTTTCCAAACCAGCGGAAAAGATTGTGCAGGCAGCCTATGTCTGCTACGAGAATCAGAAGCTGGGCATCATCCGTAGCCTCTTTGCAGAGGAGACGCCGGAACGCGTCATCATCTTTGCTTCTTCCAAACTGAAAGTGAAGGAAGTGACCAAAGCCTTGAAGCAGATGAAACTGAACGTTGGTGAAATGCACTCCGATTTAGAGCAGGCACAGCGCGAAGAAGTGATGTACGAATTCAAGGCAGGACGTATCAATATCCTGGTAGCTACAGATATCGTTGCGAGAGGTATTGATATCGATGACATCCGTCTGGTGATAAACTATGACGTTCCCCACGACAGTGAAGATTATGTGCACCGCATCGGACGTACGGCGCGTGCCAATAATGACGGCGTAGCCATCACTTTCGTTTCCGAAAAGGAGCAGGGGAACTTTAAGAATATCGAAAAATTCCTGGATAGGGACATCTATAAGATACCGGTTCCCGAGGAGCTGGGCGAAGCCCCCGAATACAAGCCGAGAGCATTTGACGGAGGAAGACGGGGCGGCCGTGGAAACGGACGTAAGCCAGGAGGAAACAAGAACGGCCGTAACAACAGTAAAGGTGGAAAGCCCAGAGCCAAACGTCCACAGAATGGCGGCGAGAAGAAATAAACATTGTGGTGAAGAAAAGAAATAGAAAAAGCGGATTTATTCCGCTTTTTCTATGTTCATTGTATTGTCAAAACCAATAATCATATTTACCAAATTGTATACGGAACTTTCGGGTATGCCGAGGGTTGCCTGATAATGGTACCCCTTACTATCCACACCCATGAAATTCATATCGGCAAGAATGGCCTGGTCCAGCATTTCGGCAGGGAATATATCCGCAAACATCTTTTTAGTGATGTCCTGGCCATAAAGCATCTTCTTCCCTTCGTATACACAGATGTGGATTACATTATCATAATACACATTGTCCACACTGATTCCATTTTCAGAATAGGAAGTCTTGAAAACCTTCATCTTTGAGGGGTTGATATATACATATCCCCTATATCTTGTATTCTTGTATGTTACGATACTGTCTTTCTTTATCACTTCCGGAGTAGTAGAAATGACCTCCACTTCTCGACTGGTGAAAACCAAAGAATCTTCCGCATTCTCTGATTTATGCAGTTTAATTACTTCGTCGGCCAGCGAGTGGAACCAGAAGCTGTATTCCGTTTGACGGTCTATCTTATAGGCCACCGGTTCATTACTGTATATGTAGATTGTATCGTGAACAACCTTGAAAGGTACGGGAGCGCTTTGCGGGTTGGCATAATATACCGTATCCCCTTCGATGCGCATCAACGGCATTTCTGTTTCATCGTTCACCCAGATGCCTTGCAACAGTTGTTTTGCAGTAAGGTCTTCCTTGACGGAAACCTCCCCGTTTTGTCTGTTGCTGCATGATGCCAATGAGACAACAAGTACAATGAGAATCGCACTTCTTTTTATTGTCATAACGTCCCTATTTATTTCTTTTCTTTTTTCTGCAACTTTATTTTCCGATGCAATGATATGTGAAACCTTGTTCTTCCATATCTTTCTTGTCGTAAATGTTACGTCCGTCCAATACCAACGGCTGTTCCATAGTTTTCTTGATGACTGCCCATGAAGGCAGGCGGAATTCTTTCCATTCGGTCACCAGCATCAGTGCATCTGCATCCAGCGCAGCATCATACATATCTGTTGCATAATAAATACTTTCTCCTATGCGGCGTCGGCATTCGTTCATGGCAGCCGGGTCGTAGGCACGTACTTTACAACCGGCCTTCAGCAACTCGTCAATCAATACCAGAGCCGGGGCTTCACGCATGTCATCTGTTTCGGGTTTAAAGGCCAGCCCCCAAATGGCAATGGTCTTTCCCTCCAAATCATTATTGAAATGCTTCTGCAACTTTTCGAATAAGATACTCTTCTGTTTCTCGTTCACCTCCTCTACTGCATGGAGTACACGCATCTTGTAGCCGCTCAGTTCAGCCGTTTTAATCAGTGCCTTTACATCCTTAGGGAAGCATGAACCGCCGTAACCTATCCCCGGATAGAGGAACTTGCGTCCGATACGGGTATCCGAACCGATACCACTGCGCACCATGTTTACATCCGCTCCCACTAATTCGCACAAATTGGCAATGTCGTTCATGAAGCTGATGCGGGTGGCAAGCATGGAGTTAGCTGCATACTTTGTCATTTCTGCAGAAGGGATGTCCATAAAGATGACACGGAAGTTGTTCAGCAGGAATGGTTTGTAGAGCTTGCTCATTATCTTCTTGGCTCGTTCGGACTCTACTCCCACCACTACACGGTCGGGACTCATAAAATCGTTGATAGCATTACCTTCTTTCAGAAACTCGGGATTCGAAGCGACATCGAAGTCAATGTTCATCCCTCTCTTATCAAGTTCTTCTTGAATGGTAGCCCGCACTTTTCTGGCAGTACCTACGGGAACGGTACTTTTGGTTACCACCAACACATATTTCTGCATATTGCGTCCAATGGTGCGGGCAACTTCCAGCACATAGCTCAAGTCGGCACTTCCATCCTCATCGGGTGGTGTACCTACGGCACTGAATACCACTTCCACCTCATTCAGACAACTCTCCAGAGACGTGGTGAATTGCAGGCGTCCTGCTTTCACATTCCGGCTAACCATTTCTTCCAGTCCATTTTCATAGATAGGAATAACACCCTTTTTCAGTGACTCTATCTTTTCACTGTTCGTGTCTACGCAAATAACGTTGACACCGATTTCCGCAAAGCAGGTTCCGGTTACCAAACCGACGTATCCTGTACCGACAATGGCTATTTTCATATTTTATTCATAATAGGCCGCATCCTTGAACGATACGGCATGTCCGTCTTTATCTGATAATAGAAGCTGTTCCGTAGCAACGGGCCATTCAATACCGATGGCTTCGTCGTCAAAACGGATGGATGCCTCGGATTGTGGTGCGTATACGTTGTCTACCTTGTATGTAAAGACAGCTTCATCGCTCAGCACCAGAAAACCGTGGGCAAAACCACGCGGAATGAAGAATTGTCTTTTGTTCTCCTCACTTAGCTCCACACTGACATACTTTCCGAAAGTGGGAGAAGATTTTCTTAAGTCGACAGCCACGTCCAGCACTTTTCCCTTAATGACACGTACCAGTTTGGCCTGGCTGCAATCACCCTTCTGGTAATGAAGACCACGTAATACACCGAAAGAGGATTTGGACTCATTGTCCTGGATGAAGTGAACGTTTCCGACATGTGCACGGAACTCTTCTTCCTTAAATGCTTCCATAAAGTATCCGCGGGCATCATGGAATACTTTCGGCTCAATCAGCCATACGCCGTCAATCTCTGTTTGTATGTAGTTCATTTTCTTAAAATGTTTTATGTACTTTCAGTTGGAATCCAAAATTGTCTCCATATATCTCTCCCATATCCAATGCAAGGGACGCGTTGAAGCACCAGCCCTTCCATTTACGGGGAATATAGTAAAACGATGCAAAAGTAGAAAAATTTTCTAATATATCGGGTATCGGACGATGAGGAGTTCCCCAAGTTCTGTTGTGGGACAATTTTGCCACATATCTCCACTCACTGCTGATGTCGCCGCTCCATCCCAGATGCAGGGCCTTAACGCGATTGTACTTGAAACTCATATCGCCATCCTTATTATAGATAGGCGATGCTATCAACGGATTGGCTATCGCCATACCCCAATGTGCCCATCCTGGGTAGTAACCGTTGTTGTAGTAGTTGTCGGCTCCTCCGGTCTTACCTACTACAGAATTTTGCAAACCGTGCAGTGGACCGCTCATATTGGTAGTCTGGAGATATTCGATAACGATTCCGTTGATGGCTTGTCTATGGTTGGATTTATATTCCACACCCCATAAGCCATCCCAACCGTTGAGTTTGGCCATGGCGGAGAAGTCATCAAAATGATTGTCCAGATAGGCGCTGATGGAGAAATCTTCCTTAGGACGATAAGTCATTTTGATATATTCGCTACCCAGAAAATTGCCTTGGAAAGCCAGATGTTCACCTACCGGTCCGTCCTCACGCCCGTGGCCGGGGAAGAATACGCGTACGTAATCCTTCCATCCGTTGCCCAAGTCTCCCAATTCGGAACCTCCAATCTTGTATCCTCCGAATTGGGTGTCGAGGGTCATTCCGAGTTCCAGTTGCCATTTTCCTTTGGGTATACCGATACGCAGGAACCCTTCTTTATGATGGTATTTGATACTCTTGGTGTACCAGTATTTTTCTCCGACTTGCTCCCGCTGGTATTTGTTATCTGTAAACCATCCGTACGAGATTTCTCCTTTCAGGCCTAAACGGGGTAGCAACTGTACATACTCGGGTATGCCTATCTGTACTTGTGGGATGGGACGCGCATTACCCGACCAGGTCATGCCGCCACTACTCAGCTCTTGATTCAGCAATGGAGAATTCTGTTCCCGGCTTCCGGCAAAGAATCCAAACCACTTGTAACGGATGTCTACGTAAGCCTGCTGTACAATGAAGGAGGTCGTGCTGAATCCGGCTGCTGCAACCAAATCCAGTGCTTCTTCAAACTTCCATTTTCCAAGTTGGTGTTTGTAGGATATTCCTCCACGTATGTAAGTATTGTTGTCGAGCGAAGTGAGTCCTTGCTGGTTGCTGACCTGCCAAAGAGGAGTATTGTCACCGGTATGCAGGGCTGCTCCATATTCTACGAATGAGGACAGCTGCTGTGCCAGCATCGTGTTCTTTCCTATGAACAAGAAAACCATCAGACAGAAAATAATACGCATAATAGTCTTTTGTTAAGTGTTTAGGTTTGTATACTCTTGCGAGGGGCAATTGTCTTTCTATTCTTGACGAGTATAGTTAAACGGTACAAAAGTAGAAATTTTTCCGGTAAAAATTCCTTCTCTTGCCAAAAAACCTTTTTCAAATACATTTTCAATGTGCAATGTTCATAATTTGTTGATAAGAAAAAAGCTCTGAAACTAGCGTATATCCGATATTTCCGCTACTTTTGTAGCATGATTGAATTAGCACAGCACATAGAAGTATTGTTATTGGAGAACGATTGTGTCATTGTTCCCGGTTTGGGAGGATTTGTAGCTCATTATACTCCGGCAATGAGAGTAGCGGAAGAGAATGTTTTTCTGCCCCCTACCCGTATTATCGGTTTCAATCCTCAACTGAAGATGAATGACGGCTTACTTGTACAATCCTATATGGCTGTCTATGATACTGATTTTTCTGATGCTACGCGGATTGTAGAAAAAGAAGTGGCGCATATATTCACTGCTCTCCATGAAGAAGGTAAGGTGGATTTGCCCAACATTGGCGAATTGCGTTACTCCATTCATGGTATTTATGACTTTGTTCCCTATGACCACAAGATAACCACTCCTTACTTATATGGGTTGGATAGTTTTGAAATGCAGGAACTGGCGGAACTGAAGAAACCGTACATGGAAAAGACCATCCGTTATTCTGTTCCAGTTGTGCCGGAAGACAAAAAGCGAAGGTTTGAGATTAAATTCAACCGTTCCTATTTGTCGAATGCGGTTGCCATGATTGCAGTGGTTGCCTTGTTTTTCTTTTTGTCTACACCGATAGAGAATACGGAAGTGGTTGAAGGAAATTATGCGCAATTACTTCCGAATGAACTTTTTGAGATGATAGAAAAGGAATCCCTTGCCATTAATCCGATTGTTGTTAGCCGGAAGGCCGACACTCCGAAAGCGTCGGTTCAAAAAAACACGGGGCAGAAGGCAAAGAAAAAGGTGGTTCCGGTTGCCGTAAGAGAGGTTAAGGTGGGCCAAGCTAACGCGCAGAATGCTCCGGTTGTTTCTCAGCCTAAGCAGCAGGCGGCAGAAGTGTCCTCTTCAACATCTGTAACAACAAAGAGTGAAATTCAAAAGACCACAGCAGGGACTGTCGCCCCGTCACCTGTCTCTGCACAGAAATACCACGTCATCATTGCCAGTGTAGGTACTGAGAAGGATGCCGAAGCAATGGCAAAGCAACTGATTGAAAAAGGTTACCCTCATGCAAAAGCAATTGTTGGAGATGGTAAAATGCGTGTCAGCATTGAGTCTTGTGGCACAGAAACAGAAGCATATCAGGCATTGAACAGAGTTCGCCAGAATGAAACGTATAAGAACGCTTGGGTATTAAAGAAGTAGAAAGTAATCTACCCTTGCTTTATTTTTTAATTCTTTAATTTTTAACTATCATGAAGCGTATCCGTTGTCCCAAATGTGAGAATTACTTAACATTCGATGAAACCAAGTATACCGAAGGCCAATCACTGGTCTTTGTATGTGACCAGTGTAAGAAGCAGTTCAGTATCCGTTTAGGTAAATCAAAGATGAAAGCCCCTCAAAAGGAAGAACGTCCGGATGAAGCGGAGTTTAAAGAGGCTTTTGGCAGCATCACGGTCATTGAGAACGTGTTTGGTTTTAAGCAGGTACTTCCATTGCAAGAAGGTGACAATATCATAGGCCGGCGTTGCGTGGGGAATGTTATCGATGTGCCGATTGAGACTTCGGATATGAGTATGGACCGGCGTCACTGTATCATTAATGTAAAGCGTAATAAGCAGGGAGTGTTGATTTATACCTTACGCGATGCTCCCAGCCTGACGGGAACTTTCCTTAATAATGAAATTTTGGGTGACAAAGACCGTATTCGCATTGAGGATGGAGCCATTGTAACTATTGGTGCCACTACTTTTATATTGCGGGCAGCAGAGCAGGAAAGCCTTTAGACAAAAAAGAAAACTGTGGCTTAATTATTTCCCATCAAATGTGGTATAAATAAAGCAGACCGTATAAAAACTCCTTTTGTACGGTCTGCTTGTTTAAAATCATAGGAATTAAAGAATACCTTTTACTGTTTCCTGCATGCCTTTTTCTTGGATGGATTTTAAGAAGCAGGTAATCATGTCTGTCAATCCTGGAACGGTATTCAAGTCTCCGTGTTCCCCCCAGATAAGGTCTTTGGCTGCCAATACGCCTTCTGCCACTTTGCGGGTATCCCCCGTTGCCCAAAGGTCTTTCAATAACTGCATGATTTCGGGAGCATCATTCGGGATGATTTCTGTGCCGTCTGCGCGGGTACCTCCTTTGTAATACGTGATGATGGCAGCCAGTCCCAATACCAGACCTTTCGGCAGTTCTCCTTTACGTTTCAAGTAGGTTTTCAGGCCAGGAAGGTCACGGGTTTGGTATTTAGGGAAAGAGTTCAGCATAATACTGGTTACGGCATGGTCAACAAACGGATTGTTGAAGCGCTCCAATACATCTTCTGCAAACTTTTTCAATTCGTTTTTCGGCAGGTTCAACGTTTCCATCAGCTCGTCAAACATCACTTTATGGATGTATTGTCCGATTATAGGATGCTGGCAGGCATCGCGTACAATATTTACCTCCGACAGATAGGCTACTGGAGACAATACGGTATGAGGTCCATTCAGCAAGGTTACTTTTCTTTCGTGGTAAGGTTCTTCAGAAGGAACAAACAATACATTCAGTCCGGCTTTGTCGGCAGGGAATTCTTCGGCGACTTCTTGCGGAGCCTCGATGACCCATAAATGGAAAATTTCAGCCTGCACTACCAGATTGTCATCGTACTGTATCTTTTCTTTTATAGCGGCAATGTCTTTGCGGGGGAATCCTGGAACGATACGGTCCACCAGTGTTGCATACACACCGCAGGCTTCCTCAAACCAAGCTCTGAACTCATCACCCAATTGCCATAATTCAATGTATTGATAGATTGTCTCCTTCAACTTGTGGCCATTCAGGAAGATGAGTTCGCAAGGGAAGATAATCAGTCCTTTGCTCTTGTCGCCGTTGAATGTCTTGAAGCGGTGATACAACAGCTGTGTCAGTTTGCCCGGATAAGAAGACGCCGGTGTATCTGTCAGCTTACAAGCAGGGTCAAAGGCTATACCTGCTTCCGTCGTGTTGGAAATGACAAAACGCATTTCCGGTTGTTCGGCCAATTTCATGAACTCATCGTTTTGAGTATAGGGGTTTAAGGCACGGCTGATTACATCTATCATAGTCAGACTGTTGATGGTTTCTCCTTTATCCAGACCTTGCAGATTTACATGATAAAGGTCATCCTGGACATTCAGCATGTCAACCATACCTTTATCAATGGGTTGGACTACTACCACATTGCTGTTGAAATCGGTCTTTTGATTCATGTTATAAATAATCCAATCCACAAATGCGCGAAGGAAATTACCTTCGCCAAACTGGATAATGCGTTCCGGGCGTTGTGCTTTGGGAGCAGTTTCTTTGTTTAATGCTTTCATTTAAAAAATGATTTAAATGGTTGATATGTAATTTTTTAATTATTCAAACTCAAAGTAAAAGTCTATGTTTTCCTTCATCAATATGTCGATGGGCATGTATTTCACTGCAGTGACCGGTCTTTTAAATACCACGTGGTTGCATAAAGTCTTTACGCCACAATAGCCTTGCAGGCCTGGACGTTGACCGATGAGAAAGGTTACTTCACCGGTTTTCAGGAACTCTGTATTTTTGTGTAAAAGGTCATATCCCACAAGTCCTGCCAGCTTCCACCCCTTTTCGTGCAGATAACTTGCCACTTGATAAACACGGGAATTAAAAACAGCTCCCAGTACGGCTTGGGGATGTTCTTTAAAAAAAGCATCCAATATCCGTCTGTTGCCGTCAGTATCTTCCTTGTGCAACACAATGTCATGGATAGTCAAATCCTTATGTTCCTCGGAAAGGTATTGCATGAACCCCTCGAGGCGGCGTTGCATCTGGATTTCTGCCGGATTGTTTTTCTGATTGCTCAGGAATAACACAAGCTCCTGCCCTTTTTCATAGCTACGCATCAGAATCTTGGCAGCAATGTATCCGCTGGTTTTGGAATCTTGTCCGATATAACACAAGGCATGCGTCTGTTCAATATTGAAGTCTATGAATGCATAGGGAATATCCGCTTCCTCCAAATAAGTAGTGAGTTTTATGGTCTCCTCTCGGAAATTCGGGGCAACAAGTACGGCGTCGGCATTTTCCTCCCGGAGCACAGCACATGCTTCTTTATAGGAGGATTTGTCCGCATGCCGATAGTACAGATAGCTAACCCCAACATTGAACGGCCGTAATTCTTGTGCGGCACGGTCAATTCCCGCTGCTACAGCATGCCAATAATCATGTTCTATATAATAAGGTATAATGCAGACAATATGATAGCGCTTTTTAGCCGCCAGCCCGATGGCAAACATATTGGGATGATAATCTATCTCGTCGAGTACTTTCTGGACTTTTTCCCTACTGGAAACGGATACGTCTCCGCGGTTGTGCAGTACGCGGTCTACAGTGCCGGCAGAGACGCCGGCCATGCGTGCTATGTCTTTAATGGTATAGTTCTTGTTTTCCATCTTGAGGTATGCTGCCTAAGGCGGTAAAGGTGAGACGTCTGAAGCTTAAATATTATAAATATTCGCCGCAAAGATACGAATTATTTTGTTTCTCCAAGTAAAATTTCTACTTTTGTGTTCGATAACGGTTAATAAAACTAAAAACAATTATACGACCTATTAGCTTTACAATCAATACTATATAGGTGTAATAAATAGAAAGTAATATTTTTAGATACTTAAAACACAAGAAGATGAAAAACTTTATGGACGGAAACTTTCTGTTGCAAACGGAAACATCACAGAAGTTGTACCACGAGCATGCGGCTAAAATGCCAATTATCGACTATCATTGTCACTTGATTCCTCAAATGGTGGCGGAAGACTATCAGTTTAAGTCACTGACTGAGATTTGGTTGGGAGGTGACCACTACAAGTGGCGGGCCATGCGTACCAATGGTGTGGACGAACGTTTCTGTACCGGTAAGGATACTACAGATTGGGAAAAGTTTGAAAAGTGGGCCGAAACGGTACCTTATACTTTCCGTAATCCGTTGTACCACTGGACCCACCTTGAATTGAAGACCGCTTTTGGAATCGATAAAATTCTCAATCCTCATACGGCCCGTGAAATTTATGATGAATGTAATGAGAAGCTGAAACAGCCTGAATATTCCGCCCGTGGCATGATGCGCCGTTATCACGTGGAAGTGGTTTGTACTACAGATGATCCTATTGATTCCTTGGAATATCATATCAAGACACGCGAGAGCGGTTTTGAAATCAAGATGTTGCCTACTTGGCGTCCGGATAAGGCAATGGCGGTGGAAGTTCCTGCCGATTTTCGCGCATATGTAGAAAAGTTGGCCGAAGTGAGCGATGTGGCTATTTCCTGCTTTGACGATATGGTTGCTGCCTTGCGTAAGCGTCACGATTTTTTCGCGGAACAAGGATGTAAACTGTCTGACCACGGAATTGAAGAATTCTATGCCGAGGATTATACAGGAGCGGAAGTTAAGGTTATCTTTAACAAGGTATATGGCGGTACTGGATTGACGAAGGAGGAAATTCTGAAATTCAAGTCGGCCATGCTGGTTGTGTTCGGCGAAATGGATTGGGAGAAAGGTTGGACACAACAGTTCCATTATGGTGCTATTCGCAACAACAATAGTAAGATGTTCAAACTGTTAGGTCCTGATACCGGTTTTGATTCCATTGGCGAATTTACTACAGCAAAAGCTATGGCTAAATTTCTCGACCGCTTAAACTCCAATGGTAAGCTGACCAAGACTATTCTTTATAATTTGAATCCATGCGCCAACGAAGTCATTGCTACTATGCTGGGTAACTTCCAGGATGGTACGGTTGCCGGTAAGATTCAATTCGGTTCCGGTTGGTGGTTCCTTGACCAGAAGGATGGTATGGAAAAGCAGATGAATGCCCTTTCTGTACTGGGCTTATTGAGCCGATTTGTTGGTATGCTGACCGATTCCCGTTCCTTCCTCTCCTATCCGCGCCATGAATATTTCCGCCGTACATTGTGTAATCTTGTAGGCCGTGATGTAGAAAATGGTGAAATTCCTATTTCCGAGATGGAACGCGTAAACCAGATGATTGAAGATATCAGCTATTATAACGCTAAGAATTTCTTCCAATTCTAAAAAGCAATAGTAAGCTATAAGTTATGCAGTTTCACCCATAACTTATAGCTTATCTAATATTCCTTTGATACTATCCAATCGTATAAAATTGGGATGTCGTATTTCCCCTTCATGTTGCTCGTATGCCCAAGTCACGTGGTATGGTACATGGGCAGCGTATCCCCCAAGTTCCAATACCGGAAGTATGTCTGATTTTACAGAATTACCTATCATCAGGAGTTTTTCAGGCGGACAGCCCAATGTATCAATCAGCCTCTGGTAATCATCGATTTTCTTGTCACTCATAATTTCGATATGATGGAAATATTCTCGCAGTCCGGAAGCTTCTATTTTTCTTTTCTGGTCGAACAAGTCCCCCTTAGTGGCCAACACCAATTTATATTTCCCATGAAGTGACGATATGGTCTCCTTCACGCCTTCCAGTAGTGTAACCGGTTTCTGCAGAAGCTCTTGTCCCCATCCTATTACTTCTTCTATAAGATGCATATTCCCGTTTCCGTCTGTCACTTTGCAGATGGTTTCAGTCATACTGAGCATTATGCTCTTCAGCCCATAGCCATACATATGCAGATTCTTCATTTCTGTTTCAAAAAACCTTTGTGATATGGATGAAGCAGGCAGATATTGCCTTAAAAGGTTACAGAATTTGTGCTCGAACTCCTGAATATAAAGTTCGCTTTCCCACAGTGTGTCATCAGCGTCAAAAGCTATAAATTCGATTTTATCTTTCATGAATGGTCGTTTTATAAAAGCGTCCAAAGATACGGAGTATTCTATATAAATGAAAAGATAAATAGTGATAAATGGGAAGTTAATATCTTGTCTGCAACTTATTAATATTGTGTTTGCAGAAAATTAATATCTTGCAAACACGATATTAATTTCCTATTTTTGCATTTATTTTTTCATTTAATACATAAATTTTAATCGTACAAAAGGATGATGACATCACCCCAACCCGCTTCCAAAGGCTTCAGCAGAGCTTTTTGGGTAAGCAGTACAGTAGAACTGTTCGAACGCATGGCATATTATGCTGTATTTATTGTTCTTACCATTTATCTTTCCAATATTTTAGGTTTCAATGATTTTGAGTCAAGCATGATTTCCGGTCTGTTTTCGGGAGGGCTCTATTTGTTGCCTATCTTTACGGGCGCATATGCCGATAAGATAGGTTTCCGAAAGTCGATGATTATTGCTTTCTCACTGCTTTCCATCGGGTATTTGGGCTTGGGATTGCTTCCCACCCTACTGGAAACAGCCGGTCTGGTGGAGTATGGCGAGACAACCCGTTTTTCAGGATTGCCGGATAGTAATGACCGCTGGATGATTGTCCCCGTATTGTTTGTTATCATGGTAGGAGGTTCGTTCATCAAGTCTATCATATCGGGATCGGTGGCTAAGGAAACAACAGAGGCTACCCGTGCTCGCGGCTATTCCATCTTCTATATGATGGTGAATATAGGAGCTTTTACCGGAAAAACGGTGGTCGACCCTCTACGGAATGTTATCGGTGAGCAAGCTTATATTTATATCAATTACTTCTCGGCTGCCATGACGGTGCTGGCATTATTGGCTGTCATCTTATTGTATAAATCGGCACATACAGCAGGTGAAGGGAAAAGCATGCGTGAAATTGGGCAAGGTTTTCTGCGTATTATCACTAATTGGCGTTTGTTGATTCTTATCCTCATCGTAACCGGCTTTTGGATGGTGCAGCAACAGCTCTATGCAACTATGCCCAAATATGTCATCCGTATGGCGGGTGAAACAGCCAAACCGGGGTGGATAGCCAATGTAAACCCGTTTGTAGTGGTTTGCTGTGTAAGTTTTATCACCCGGTGGATGGCAAAGCGCACAGCTATTACTTCTATGAATATAGGCATGTTTCTTATTCCGGTATCGGCATTGCTGATGGCATGCGGTAATTTGCTGGGCAACGATATTATTTCCGGCATGAGCAATATTACTTTGCTGATGGTGTTTGGTATTGTTGTGCAAGCTTTGGCAGAATGTTTTATCTCACCGCGTTATCTGGAATACTTCTCTTTGCAGGCCCCCAAGGGCGAAGAAGGTATGTACCTCGGTTTCAGTCATCTTCATTCATTCCTCTCTTCTATTTTCGGATTCGGTATTGCGGGGGTGCTTCTGACAAAATATTGTCCTGATCCAGTCTTGTTTGAAACCCGCGAAGCGTGGGAAGCAGCCAGTGTCAATGCACATTATATCTGGTATTATTTCGCTGTTATAGGATTGGTTGCGGCAATAGCATTATTCGTTTTTGCCAAAACTACCGAATTCATCGACAAAAAGAAGAAGGCATAAGGTTTATATATTGCATACTTTTTGTATATTTGCCGTCACTTTTTTTAAAAGCGACGGCTTTTTTGTAATTAAGGAGATTAGGATGAAAGTAAAATTTATAAGCCTTGCCAGTGGAAGCAGCGGCAACTGTTATTATATAGGCACAGAAAAATATGGAATACTCATCGACGCCGGCATTGCAGTACGGACGATAAAAAAAGGACTGAAAGAAGCAGGTATCAGCATGGAAATGATACGTGCGGTATTTGTTACGCACGATCATGCAGATCATATTAAAGCGGTAGGCGGATTGGGTGAGAAACAGAATATTCCTATTTATACAACTGCCCGGATTCATGAGGGTATCAACCGGAGCTATTGCATGACAGAAAAGTTATATTCGTCTGTCCGTTACCTGGAAAAGCAGCAACCCATGCAGTTGGAAGATTTTCATATCGAATCTTTCGAGGTGCCTCATGACGGTACGGACAATGTGGGCTATTGCATTGAGATAGATGGAAAAGTGTTTGCCTTTCTTACAGACCTTGGTGAAATTACTCCTACGGCCGCAGAATATATCAGAAAGGCCAATTATCTGATATTGGAAGCCAACTACGATGAGGAAATGTTACGCATGGGTACCTACCCCCAATACCTGAAAGAACGGATTACCAGCCGCACCGGACACATGAGTAATATTGCTACTGCTGAATTTCTTTCGGAAAATATGACGGAACATTTACAGTATATTTGGCTTTGTCATTTGAGCAAGGACAACAATCATCCTGAATTGGCATATAAAACAGTGGAATGGAAATTAAGGGAAAAAGGAATTATCGTAGGAAAGGATGTACAGTTGTGTGCTTTGAAGCGTACTACTCCTTCTGATTTATACGAGTTTGAATAAAAAAATCCCATTCCATCGCAAAAAACACCCCGTTTTGTTTGCACGAATAAAATAAAAGGACTACTTTTGCACCCGCAAACAAGAAATAAGGAATGCACTCTTAGCTCAGTTGGTAGAGCAACTGACTCTTAATCAGTGGGTCCAGGGTTCGAATCCCTGAGGGTGTACTTAAAAAAGGAACAACTACTGTTGTTCCTTTTTTAAGTTGTCTTAACAAGAACATGCTTTGATGGGTATAAGCTCCTCATACGGAATCACTAGTAAATCTATATGGGGATGATACATTATTTTTCGTTAGTCCGCATAATAAATTCTTCAGAAGTTTGTTTTTATACCTTTGCCCTCACCCGCTTTCTGCCTCTTCCGTCACATTCGAAAATATATGTCAGAAAATGAAAGTAGGAAGAAAACTTTTATTTCCTCCTACTCGTATATCTATATTTTGTATATTTGTACACACATCAATGATTTTAAACTAAAAGAAAAACAATATGGATAAAGATTCAAAGCAAGTAGTAGTTCTTCTGACACATCCCAATATAAAAGAGTCGCGAGCTAACAAGGCATTGATGGATGCTATTAGTGACATGGGAGAGGTAGCCATATACAATTTATATGAGATGCGTATGGAAGATGCTTTTAATGCAGAGATATGGAGCACTATCATATCGCATGCATCTGCGCTTGTATTTCAGTTTCCGTTCTATTGGATGTCGGCTCCTTCTTTATTGAAGAGATGGTTGGATGAAGTATTTACTTATCTGGCAAAAACTCCTGCTGTGGCTGGTAAGACATTGATGGTGGTCACTACTGCCGGCTCTGAACATGATGCTTATAGAAGCGGAGGAAGAAATCGTTTTACGGTGGATGAGTTGTTAAGACCTTATCAAGCAAGTGCTGTACATGCTGGAATGATATGGCAAACTCCTCTTGTAGTCTATGGAATGGGGACCTCGGAAGCTAGTAAAAATATAGCAGAAGGGATAAATTGCTATAAGCAAAGAATTGAAGCATTGGTGAAGAAAGACATTTTCAGTGATAATTGGTAATAGTAGGACCATATCGAAATGGAACATTCTTTTTCATTTTTGAATGTTTGTTTTTCTCTTTATCTTTTTCTAAAATACTGATTTTAAGCAATAAATAAAATATTGTATGAATTGGCATATTTCTTGTGTTAACTCATACATGAAACTTTATATTATATCAAACAGATTACCCGTTAAGGTTACCAAAGAGGATGAAACGTTCGTATTTTCACGAAGTGAAGGCGGACTGGCTACCGGTTTGGACTCACTTCAGATTTCCTACGAAAAACATTGGATTGGATGGCCTGGAATATGCGTTGACAACGAAGAAAGTAAAGAGGAAATCACTTCTAGATTGGAAGGAATAAATTTCCACCCAGTATTCTTGTCCGAAATACAGATAAAGAATTATTATGAAGGCTATAGTAATAGTACTATTTGGCCATTATGTCACTACTTTTTTGTTTATACGCTGTATCGGAACTCTTTCTGGCAATCGTATCAGGAAGTGAACCAGTTGTTCTGCGATGCCATTTGCCGCGTGATACGTCCAGGTGACAAGGTGTGGATTCAAGACTATCAGCTAATGCTGCTTCCCGGAATGCTTCGGAAGGTTTACCCGGATTTGAATATCGGATATTTCCATCATATCCCTTTCCCTTCCTATGAACTTTTCCGGATATTACCGGAGCGTGCAGAAATCCTGAAAGGATTATTGGGTGCTGACTTTATAGCTTTCCATACTCATGACTATATGCGGCATTTTATCAGTGCTGTCGAACGGGTATTGCGTATTGACTTTAAACTGGACGAAGCACAACTCGGGAATAGAGTAGTTAGGATCGATGCTCTTCCTATGGGAATCAACTACGGACTGTATCACAATGCTTCTTCCAGACCGGAAGTACGGCGGGCGATAGACCGTACACGGAAATTTTTCGGGAATCATAAGTTGATTCTTTCTGTAGACCGCTTGGATTATAGCAAAGGCATTCTGCACCGTTTATGGGGATTTGCTGCCTTTTTAGAATGTCATCCTGAATATTGTGGAAAAGTTACATTGGCAATGGTCATTGTTCCATCACGTGACCATGTAGATAGTTATGCTGAGCTAAAAACCAAGATTGACGAAGAAATAGGTTCTATAAACGGACAGTATTCTACGATGGACTGGACTCCGGTTTGCTATTTCTATCACGGTTTTTCATTTGAAGAACTGGTGGCAATGTACTATATAGCTGATGTAGCTTTGGTAACTCCACTTCGTGATGGCATGAATTTGGTTGCCAAGGAATATGTAGCCTCGAAAAATAATAATCCGGGTGTTTTGATTTTGAGTGAAATGGCAGGTGCAGCTATTGAGATGACGGATGCATTGTTGATTAACCCCAATGACACTGAGGAGATAAAGCAGGCCATTTGTCGGGCTTTGGAGATGCCCGAACAGGAACAACTGAAACGCTTGCAACACATGCAGAAAATTATTTCCGTACAAACGGTTAATAAGTGGGCGGCAGATTTTGTAAGTGAATGGAGCGATACGTGCCGTAAGAATGAACAGCTTCGTAAGAAAAGGATATCCGCCGGTATTATTGGTGCCATCAAAATGAAATATAACCAGGCTAAGCAACGGCTTATCTTGCTGGATTATGACGGAACGTTGGCGTCGCTCAAGACACGACCGGAAAATGCTAAACCCACCCCTGAACTCATTGCCACATTGCAGAAGCTGGTTTCCGACCCGGCCAACCATGTTGTTGTGAATAGTGGTCGCGACCATTTTACTTTAGAAAAATGGTTGGGAAATTTACCTATTGCAATGGCTGCGGAACATGGCGCTTTCTATAAGGAAAATGGCATCTGGCACAAAAACATAAACAAAGCGGAATGGAGTTCCGGATTGGTGTCCATCTTGAAGCTTTTTGTCGAAAAGACGCCTCGTTCCCACCTTGAAGTCAAGGAAACGGCTTTGGCATGGCATTACCGGGAAAGTGATGCATGGTTAGGAGCTTTGCGGGCACAGCAACTTATCAATGTGCTGGTTAACATCTGTATACAGCAAAAGCTGCAAATCATACAAGGAGATAAAGTAGTGGAGATTAAGTCTCCCGATTATAATAAAGGTTCCGAAGTGAGACGCCAGTTGGAAAAGAAACATTATGACTTTATCATAGCTATGGGAGATGATACTACGGATGAAGATATGTTCAAAGCTTTGCCGGTGAATGCAGTGACAATCAAGGTGGGATATGTGTCGGAGGCAGCAAGCTATAATATGCCATCACAAACGGAAGTCCTGCCTTTTCTTCAAATTCTGGCGAACAAGAAAGACATGAAACAACCCATTGGCGAGAATGTCAAAACGAGCTTGAAAGGGATATTCGATTTTTTCAGAGACTTGTTAAAAACAAAATAGTAAAAATGAGTAATTTAAATTATGGGGTAGTAGGCAATTGTCGGACTGCCGCACTTATATCCGAAAAAGGCAGCATAGACTGGTTGTGTTTTCCCGATTTTGATTCTCCGTCTATCTTTGCATCACTACTTGATCGGGAAAGAGGAGGAAGTTTTGGATTTGACGTTACAGAAGACTATCATATCTCACAATCTTACGTTCCTCACACTAACATATTGTCTACTTCTTTTTCTTCGAAAGAGGGAGAATTTGTCGTACTTGATTACATGCCTTATTACCGTTCCTACGAAAATGCCCATTATCTTCCGGCAGAATTGTATCGATATGTGAGGTGGATAAAAGGTAAGCCCCGTTTCAAAGTAAACTATGTCCCTGCTCCCAATTATGCGCAAGGTAAAGTGATTCATAATGTCACTTCTGAATTTATAGAAAGCTATTGTTCTTCTGATAATAAAGATAGACAATATTTGTATTCTTCCCTTCCTTTGCAGAACATCGAACAGAAAAAAGAAATTATATTGGAAAAAGATGAGTTCTTTCTTTTGTCATACAATGAAAAGGTCATTCCGGTGGACATTGAACGGGAAAAAATTGAATATTGCCGTACTTTGGTTTATTGGCTTAATTGGACCAACCGTACTAAGAAATATTCTCTCTATAATGATGTGATAGAAAGAAGCATGCTGGTTTTGAAACTGATGTCTTACTATAACGGAGCCGTACTGGCCGCCCTTACTACCAGTTTGCCCGAATCCGTCGGCGAAGTACGTAATTGGGATTATCGGTTCTGTTGGTTGAGGGATGCCTCCATGTCTATCGAAACTTTGTTCCAGATAGGCCATATAGGAGCAGCAAGACGTTTTATGAAGTTCATACAGTCCACTTTCGTATCCAAGCACGAATCCTATCAGATAATGTACGGCATTCGGGGAGAAAGGCAGCTGACCGAGATTATTCTGGAGCATTTGTCCGGATATAAGAATTCCAAACCAGTACGGATAGGTAATGATGCTTACCATCAAAAGCAGAATGACTCGTTCGGTTATCTGATGGATTTGATTTACCAGTACTATCGGCTGATGCCCGGTACATTAGACGAAATAGAGGATATGTGGGAAATGGTAAAGAGCATTCTTTCCACGGTAATGGAAGATTGGAAGAAACCAGATAAGGGGATATGGGAAATCAGAGGAGAAAGCCGCCATTTTGTTTCATCCAAAGTGATGTGTTGGGTGGCTTTGGACCGTGGTGCAAAGATAGCTTCCATGCTCAATAAATACGGTTATAGTGAACGTTGGCAAAAGGAAGCTGACAAGGTATGGCAGGATGTAATGACATATGGATGGAAGGAAGAACTTCAAAGTTTCTCGCAGACTTATGATAATATGGCAATGGATTCCTCTTTGCTGTTGATGGAACCTTACGGTTTTATTGCAGCAGACGATATCCGATACCATAAGACAGTGAAGGCTGTGAAAAAAGCTCTTTTGCATAAGGGATTGATGTACCGGTATAACAGCGAAGATGATTTCGGGCTTCCTTCTTCGGCTTTTACCATTTGCACTTTTTGGCTGATACGTGCGCTTTTTGTTATCGGAGAAAAGGAAGAAGCCCGTTGTTTGTTTGATGATGTTCTGACATATTCCAATCATTTGGGGTTATTCAGTGAGGATATTGATTTTAATACGAAGGAACAACTGGGGAATTTTCCACAAGCTTATTCGCATTTGGCATTAGTCAATACGGCTATTCTGTTTGCAGAAGAAAATAAGAGATTGGCTTTTATCCGGCCGTAACGAGGAGGGGAACTTAATTAATACTGCAAATGGGAGCATTTTGTATTTGTCCTTCTTTCTTTCGTTTTTAATTCCATTGAATGATGATACCTTTCTTTTTTTATGTATTTTTGCATAAATAAAATTTCACTATTTCAGCAGTTGTTTTGTACTCATATCGCTGATATAGTTTAGGAACTCAAAATAAAGGATTATCATGTTACGGAAGATTAGACTGACTTTTGCAATGATTTGCTTTGTACTCATCACCTTGTTGTTCCTTGATTTTACGGGAACGTTGCATGGGTGGTTCGGCTGGTTGACCAAAATCCAGTTTTTGCCGGCTGTATTGGCGCTAAATGTGGGAGTGATATTGTTTCTTGTAATTCTCACTTTGGTATGCGGGCGTATCTATTGTTCTGTGATTTGCCCCTTAGGGGTATTTCAGGATATACTGGCATGGCTGGGCCGGCAACCCCAAAAACGCAGGAAGCTTCCTTACTCTTATTCTCCGGCCTTATCTTGGCTGCGCTATGGCGTATTGGGTGTGTTTATCATTGCCTTGATTGCCGGAATTGGTTCATTGGCTGCTCTACTTGCACCCTATAGTGCATACGGACGTATTGCCAATAATCTTTTTCAACCTATATGGCAATGGGGCAACAATCTGCTTGCTTATCTGGCTGAACGGGCAGACAGTTATGCCTTTTATGAAACGGATGTATGGTTGAAGAGCCTGCCGACTTTTATTATTGCTGCCGCTACTTTGGCTGTGCTTGTTGTTCTGGCCGGACGCAACGGACGAACCTATTGTAATACGATTTGCCCGGTAGGAACGGTCTTGGGCTTCCTTTCACGTTATTCGCTTTTCCGCATCACAATAGATTCGGAAAAGTGCAACCAATGCAGTCTTTGTTCACGCAACTGCAAGGCAGCCTGCATCAACTTTAAGGAGCATCAGATTGATGCAAGCCGGTGTGTGGTTTGCATGAACTGCATTGAGAAGTGCAAGCATGGAGCCATTTCCTACAAGTATCATCCTTTCGGTAAACCTGCTGCGGGCAAGGCAGATTCGGAACAGATAAACGAAACCCGCCGCAGTTTTTTCACAGCAACGGCTCTGGTTGCAGCCACTTCTGTTTTAAAAGCGCAGGAAAAGAAAGTAGACGGAGGACTGGCAGCCATTGAAGATAAGAAGATTCCTGAGCGAAGCACTCCCCTCACTCCTTCCGGCTCATTGAGTGCCCGCAATATGGCGCAACACTGCACGGCCTGCCAGCTCTGTGTGTCGGCATGTCCCAATCAGGTTCTTCGTCCTTCTGCAGACTTAAGGAAATTGATGCAACCGGAAATGTCATACGAACGCGGCTATTGCAGACCGGAATGTACAAAATGTTCGGAGGTATGTCCTGCAGGGGCTATCCGTCCGATAACCAAAGCTGATAAATCATCCGTTCAGATAGGGCATGCCGTGTGGGTAAAGAAAAATTGCATACCACTGACGGATGGTGTGCAGTGTGGCAACTGTGCACGCCATTGTCCGACGGGAGCCATACAAATGGTGCCGAGTATACCTGAAGACAAGGATTCTCCAAAGATTCCGGTAATCAATGTGGAGCGTTGTATCGGCTGCGGGGCATGTGAGAATCTTTGTCCGGCCCGTCCGTTCAGTGCCATCTATGTGGAAGGACATGAAAGACATCGAATTATATAACAAAGTAGAATTTCTATAAGTATGGAAGAACATCATAAAAACAATATGAACCGTCGTGATTTCTTGAAGATAGTGGGAATTACAACCGCCACATCTACTGCTGCCCTCTATGGATGTGGTTCTAAGGAAGGAAGCAGTGAAGGCAGTAAAGTATTGGGCCCCATTCCGACGGATAAAATGACCTATCGTAGTTTTCCTGGTTTGGGGAGTGACAAAGTTTCTATTTTAGGATATGGCTGTATGCGCTGGCCTACCGTTCCTGCTCCGGATGGAAAAGGGGAAATGATAGACCAGGATGCTGTAAACGAACTGGTGGATTATGCCATTGCCCATGGCGTGAATTATTTCGATACGTCTCCGATGTATGTACAAGGATGGAGTGAGAAGTCTACGGGAATAGCTCTGAAACGCCATCCACGCGAATCGTTCTATCTTGCCACCAAACTATCCAATTTTCATCCTGATACCTGGACTCGCGAGGGTTCCATCGCCATGTACCGTAAGTCGTTCGAGGATATGCAGGTGGACTATATAGACTACTATTTGCTACACATGATTGGTGGCGGTGGCATGGAGCAATTCCGCAAACGCTACATAGACAACGGTATGATTGATTTTCTTGTCAAGGAGCGTGAAGCAGGACGCATCCGCCGTTTGGGATGGTCGTTCCACGGAGATATCGAAGTCTATGACTATGCCTTGCAGATGCATGACCGTGGTGAAGTTCATTGGGACTTTGTACAAATACAGTTAAATTATGTGGACTGGAAACATGCTTCGGGCAGCAACTTCAAGGCAGAGTATCTGTATGACGAGCTGGCCAAGCGTAAGATCCCTGCTGTCATTATGGAGCCTCTGCTGGGTGGGCGGCTCTCCAATGTCCCCGACCATATTGTGGCACGGCTGAAGCAGCGCGAACCCGAACGCAGTGTGGCGTCTTGGGCATTCCGTTATGCCGGTTCTCCCCAGGATGTACTGACAGTGCTGAGCGGCATGACTTATATGGAACATTTGCAGGATAACATCCGTACTTACTCTCCATTGGTACCACTCACAGAAGAGGAAACTCAGTATCTGTATGATACGGCAGATTTGATGATGGAGTACCCCACCATACCTTGCAACGACTGCAAGTACTGCATGCCTTGCCCGTATGGAATTGACATTCCTGCCATCTTGATACATTACAATAAATGTGTCAATGAAGGAAATGTGCCGGAAAGCAGCCAGGATGAGAATTATCGGAAAGCACGCCGTGCTTTTCTCGTAGGATATGACCGAAGTGTACCCAAACTGAGGCAGGCCGACCATTGTACCGGGTGCAACCAGTGTTCTCCGCATTGCCCGCAAACGATTGATATTCCCAAAGAACTGCATCGTATTGACAAATTTGTAGAACAGTTGAAACAAGAGACTTTATAAAATGGAGAGTATCATTGACATACTGCACAAGGGAGGATACTCTTGTGTTATGAAGAACCGGGAGGAAGTCCGTACTTTCACCCAACGGGGAGTAGCGGATTTGTATGATTTGTACCAGGCAGATTCTGCATTTATGAAGGGGGCTGCCATTGCCGATAAGGTTATAGGGAAAGGTGCCGCTGCTTTGATGGTACTGGGAGGCTTTAAAACGGTCTATGCCGATATAATCAGCACTCCTGCGCTGGCATTGCTGTGCGAAGCAGGAATTGAAACGACTTTTGCCCAAGAGGTTCCCCATATCATTAACCGTGACAAGACCGGCTGGTGCCCGTTGGAGACGGCTTGCATGGAGCTGAATACGGTAGAGGAGATGTATCCGGTGATTCAGAATTTTATATCAAGAATCAGGGCAAAATAGCAACAGCCTGCTCTCTTTCCCTGATTACCTGATGCCTTTCTCTTCCAGCATCTTGAAGTCTTCCTTGAGCATACCGACATCATCCAGTGTGCGGGCTTCATTGTGGTCGTTCAGATAGACTCTGGGTCTTTCGATAAACAGAGCGCTGGTGACAGATAAAGAGTCATTCCGGTATGGGGTCTCCACTCCACCTATTTCCAGCATTGTCTGGAAGAATGAGGCACTGGAAGATACATTCTTCTGCCTATTGGCTTGTGCGGCCTCCAATAACGATGGGTATCTCTGCCGGTAGTTGTCGGACATCCAAATAAAGAATGGCACATGTATCTGATAATAGGAAGGTACCGGTGAAGCATGCAGAAAGAGATGCCGGTTGTCATCGAAAATATCTTCTCCATGGTCTGAAGTGTATATCAGGGCAGAATTGACATGTTGTTCTTGAAGCATATCTATCAGACGAACCAGAAAATTATCCGTGTAGCGGATAGAATTGTCATAGGCATTAATCAGGTTGTCTTTGTATTTCACTTCCGCATCAACGGGCATGTCCGGCAGGAAGAAAGCCTGCTCTGCCGGATAGCGCTCTTTATAATTAAAATGAGAACCGTAAGTGTGGAGAACTATAAATTGCCTGGAAACTCCTTTGCCCAGTTCTTTTGCTACCAGTTTCAACAGTTCGTTATCAGAGGGGTTGTAATTGGAATCCCCTACATCTTCTTTAATGAAATCATACGTGTCGGCTTCTTTGCCGAAGAAGTCTATAAATGAGTGATTATAGCGCTGGTTCGAGAAAAAGGCGGTCTGGTAACCGGCTTCCTTGAATGCTGTGATAATCCCTTTCTGATAATAGATGGAATCAAAACTGGAAGCACTGACCGGCGACAGCAACATCGGAACACTCTTGTGGGTGGTGTTTGATTCTGTCAGCACATGGCTGAAAGCTGTCAGTCCGCCAATGCCCGACAGTCCCGGGTTAGTCTCCCGTTCGTAGCCGTACAAAGCCCAGTTGCATGCCCGTGAGGTTTCTCCCACCACCATTACATATACTTCCCTTTCATCAGCCTGATGAGTACTTCTAGCATGAAAGGTAAAATCTTTAGAGGTCTTGTGATAATTCCGCGTCTGGGCCGTCCGTTGAAAAGCAAGTGCTATGTTGTAGCATACGTTGGCAGGATACAGTTCGGATTTCGGCTCATACCGGTTATCTGTCAAATAAGCAGTGCCTAAGGATAATATTCCGGCAGACAACACATACAGAGTGCGACGGCGAGCTTGCCGGATGAATGCTTCGGACAGTCTGCGTTTGTGTACAATGGATATGGTTGCCAGAATTAATGCAGGTATATAGAGCACTACCACAATAACGATGGCAGGTATCAGATTGTCCAGCAGTTCCAGCGCCTCGCTCGAATTGGTTGTCACCAGATTCAGAAACATATCCACTGCGATAATGGACTGACCGAAAAGATACAGCAATACAAGCTGGAAGGCTCCGAAGAAGATGAACGGAAATAGCAGCCAGAATGTCCTGCCACAGTTTCTCGACCAAGCCATTACAGCATAATATATAGAAAGGGGTAGCAGGATATTACATATCTTTGCCGTCCATGATATGGGTTCTGTAAAGCATAGCACTACATTGGGTACTATCAGAATGACCAGAAACAGATAGAACAAATGTTCCTGATTGTCGAACCATTTTTTTATGTCTCTAAAAAGCTTCATTGATATTGAATATAAATCCGGTCTGGTGTTTGCCAAAACCTAAATCCAAACGTACGTTTACTCTCTTTTTGAACTCCCAGCGGTAGCCGAAACCATAATTAGGAAGAATATGCCTGGCCTCCAATTCCGAGAAATTCGGGAATATGGTTCCCGCCCCTACCCATACGGCAACTCCATTTCGCTTCCATACATGTTGGCGTAGTTCCAGCTGGGCATCCATTGCACACTTGTCACGGTAGCGCCCCTCATAATAGCCACGCATAGAATAGGAACTTCCCAATGTTGCCATCAGTCCCCAGGGCGGATTTCCGTAGTTCAGCAGAGTATGGAACTGGCCTGCCAACACCCCACCCTTCCACACGGACTGGTAATAGCTGGTCGTCAGTTCCGTATTGCTGAATGCATATTTATTTCCCAAAAAGGCCGGACTGAAGCGCTGGTCTATCCGTAGGTAATATCCTTTATAGGCATTTGTTAGAAAATCGCGTGAATCATACAACAAGGAAAACCCCAAGCTCACGTTGATGCTACGCGCTTTCATTCCTTTCCATAATTCCGGTTTTTCAAAGTCATGTCCATACACGTAATCAAATGCTGTCATCGGACCGATATAAAAGTTACGTGCCATCCGGAACATGAAGTCCACCTTAACCTGCGCCTGAAAGCGATCGTATTCACTCTCATTGTCATCATTGGCTCCATTGTCATATCCTTGTCCCCAGTAAAGGCTTGGGAAAGAATAGAAATACAGATTGTAGTTCAACCGGTATTTGTCTTGGGGAAACAGATGGTTTCCACGTACTCCCAGCAAATAGAATCCCACTGTGGAGACATCCCCATACAGAGAGACATTGGACGGAGGGAGAATACTATCGTTCCGGTCGGTACGGTAGAGTCCTGCCGCCACCAGTCCGATTCCAAATTTGGTGTCACTGGAATAATGAGGCCCGCCTATAATGCTGAAATCAAATTTCTTGTTTTTCTTTTCTTTGTTGGCATCGTTGAAGTAATTCAAAATTTTTCCGAAAAAACTGCGTTTCTTGGGAAGCGAGTCTATCGGATACGTAGAAATTGAGTCCACAGAGTTTTTTGCTTCTGCAAGGTGTGTTTGTGCATGAACAGCCGTTTCTGTAATCAGCATCAATATTGGTAATATCCATTTTGTCAATTTAGTGTCCATTTACTTGTAGAAAACTTCCGTGGCAAAGTTAGTTTTTATGTTCTTCATTACAACAATGTTACTGTTCTTTTTGTTTCCAATTTTTCTCTTTTAATGTTCATTTCTACATTGCATGTGGGGTTTACTCTTTTTAACTACATCATTTATAGAACTTTCCTCGATTTATACTGTTATTTTAATATTACAAAGAACAACATGATATTGAATTATGAAAACAGCAATGGACATTCCCGATAAAGAGGGACAGAAACGACTGGTAATCGTAGGCGGCGGCTTTGGCGGATTAAAGCTGGCACGAAAATTGAAAAGCAACAAGTTTCAGATAGTTTTACTGGATAAGAATAACCATCACATCTTCCAACCGTTACTCTATCAAGTGGCCACAGCAGGTATTGAACCGAGTGCCATATCATTCCCATACCGAAAAATCTTCAAAAAAAGAGAGCATTTCCATATACGTATTTGTGAAGCACAGCAAGTCTTCCCGGAACACAATCTGCTGGAGACTTCCATCGGCACGCTGGCATACGACTATTTGGTCATTGCCACCGGCTGCAACACAAATTATTTTGGAAACGACGGGCTGGAGAAACAGACCATGGCACTAAAGAATACTTCGGAAGCCTTGTTCAACCGAAACCAGATATTGGATAGTTTTGAACAAGCCCAGAACACCGGTAATAAAGAAGAGCGCAGGCGTCTGATGACCTTTGCCATTGTAGGCGGTGGAGCTACGGGAATAGAGTTGGCTGGTGCTTTGGCCGAGATGAGGAAGTTTGTCCTTCCTCAAGACTATCCGGACTTGAATATCAATGAGATGCGTATCATCTTGTTGGATGGCTCTTCCCGGCTCTTGTCTGCTTTTTCAGAAGAGTCTTCCAAAGAAGTGGCCGATTATCTGAAGAAGCGTGATGTGGAAATCAAATTGAACCAACGGGTGATGGGATACGAGAATTATCAATTGGCATTGAATGACGGGACTGCCATCGATACCAAAAATGTATTCTGGGTGGCCGGTGTCAAGGCAAACAGCCTTCAAGGATTGCCTGCCGATGCCTATGGACCGGGAAACCGCTTGAAGGTGGACACTTATAACCGTCTTTCTCAATATCCCAATATTTTCGCTATCGGGGATACGGCCCTTATGATTTCTGAGGAGTATCCCAAAGGACACCCGCAAGTGGTGCAACCAGCCATCCAGCAGGCCCGCAACTTGATAAGGAACTTGCAGCGTGCAGAAACAGGCCTGCCGTTGCAGCCGTTTATATATCAAAACAAAGGCTCCATGGCGACCATTGGCCGCAATCATGCCGTAGTCGAGCTTAAGAAACTGCGTTTTGGCGGTTTTCCGGCATGGGCTGTGTGGCTATTCATCCATTTGATGAGTATTGTGGGTGTAAAGAACCGTCTTTTCATCTTCGTAGACTGGATGTGGAGTTACTTTACCTATGACCCGTCTTTACGGATTATCATCAAACCCTTGAAGCGGGAGTAAACTTTTATTGAGTAATATTTGTTATAGTTCATATACGAACTTAAAAACGAATGAATATGTTAAAACAACTTTTATTTCCCGTCAAACCGGACGGAACGGCAACATCTGCTATGCTATTGATTGCAAGAATTGTATTCGGTATATTATTAATGAACCACGGTATCCAGAAGTGGACTAACTTTCAAGAGCTGTCGGCCGTTTTCCCTGACCCGCTGGGTGTAGGCAGTCCGCTGTCTTTAGGACTGGCTATCTTTGGTGAATTGGCATGTTCCATGGCATTCATTATAGGTTTTCTCTATCGTTTGGCTATGATACCAATGGTGTTTACAATGGCTGTTGCCTTTTTTGTAATTCATGGTAATGACCCGTTTGCCACGAAAGAGTTGGCTTTTGTATATCTGGTAGTGTTCATATTGATGTATATAATAGGTCCGGGCAAGTTTGCCGTTGACCGCTGGATAAGAAAAGCTCTTTTCCAAAAGGCTCGTAAATAGACACTTCCGTTTTACTGAAAACAGATTTTAAGCTCAAATAGGATGTATTTTCGTAAAAAATCCTATATTTGCGGATGCTTAAAATAACTCGATGAGCTATAAAGCTAATTAAACACAGTAAAATAAAAAAGAGTGATTATGAAAAAGTTCAATTTGAAGATGGCTGCGACCGTAATGATTTGCGGCTCGTTTCTTTTCAGTTCTTGTATCGGTTCTTTTGGACTGCATAGTAAACTGGTCAGCTGGAATCAAGGTATTGGTACCAAGTTTGTAAACGAACTGGTTTATCTGGCATTCAATATTATCCCGGTATATGGCGTTTGCTATCTGGCCGATGCATTGGTCATCAACTCCATCGAATTCTGGAGTGGTTCAAACCCTATGGCCAGCATTGGTGATGTAAAGAAAGTGAAAGGCGAAAACGGTGACTACCTGGTAGAGACACTTGAAAACGGCTATTCTATCACCAAAGAAGGTGAGACTGCTTCTATGGAACTCATTTACAACAAAGAGTTGAATACTTGGAATGTTGTTGCCGATGGTGTCAGCACAGAATTGCTGCAAATGAACAATGACGGCACTGCACAAATGACCCTTCCGAACGGTGAGGAAATGACAGTGACGCTGGATGCCCAAGGTGTGGCAGCAGCACGTCAGGCGACGATGATTGACAGCTATTACGCTTTTAATTAAAAGTTGAAAATGGAAAGGTGAAAGTTGAAAATGGCTGGGTGCATAGATGCCCAATAACCATTTTCACCTTTCCACTTCCCATTAGAACGGATATCCCACAGCAAAGTGGAAGGCAAAATCGCGGCTGAATTTAGGATGGATAATGGGATAACGGTCTTTTTTCTTCTCATACGCCGGATTGACGGCCTTCATACCCCCGTCGAAACGCAATACAAAGAAATCCAAGTCAAGACGCAATCCTAAACCATATGCCACAGCAATCTGTTTATAGAACTTGTCAAATTCAAACTGACCTCCCGGCTGGTCTTTATAATCCCGTATTGTCCAGATATTCCCGGCATCTACAAAGAGGGCTCCTCTGAATTTCCAGAACAACCGTGTGCGGTATTCAATGCTGGCATCCAGCTTGATGTCTCCCGACTGGTTCATGAAGTTATTATCGCCGGGGAAAGAACCGGGCCCCAAATCACGTACAGACCATCCGCGCACACTGTTGGCGCCGCCGGAGAAGTAGCGCTTCTCAAATGGAAGCATTGTTGCATTGCCGTATGGAATGGCAATACCGGCACCAAAATGAAATGCCAATGAATTGCGGTTGTCAATGACCAGATTCTTGGCAAAGTCAAAATCGCCTTTCAGGTATTGGGCAAAAGGAATGTTCAACAAAGTGTATTCCCCCGATGCATTCTTTTTCATTCCTCCGAGCTTTGCCACAGCATACAACAAGTTACCCGCCGATTCAAAATTGAGGCGGATGGTATAGGAATTTCCGATACCGGAGTTATTCATCAATGCTCTTCCGGCACTGTTGTAGATATAGCTATAGCCGGTGCGGACAATAAAGCGGTCTTCATAATTGTATTTGAGGATGTAGTTCTCGTCTTTCTCCAGATAATCCTCTTTGAATGTCTGGTCTATGCTGGGCATATACAGATAGTTGATGTCCAGCAAATCAATGCGATGCTGCGAACGCTGTTGTTGTACCCCCCATTTGTAGCTCCATCCGGCAGATGCTACAATGCGCGTGAATTCGGGTCTCATCTGGTAGTTATATTGCAATCCGAATTCTGTAGTAGCCCTTATCCTCCGCTTGAAATCGCTGGATACAAAGGGAAACATAAACCGTGGGAAGTTGATGGTTGCTTCCGCACCTAATTCTATGTAGTCTTGATTCAAGGAGCTCTGCAAACCGGACACAGCCTCGTATGCCCCACGTAGTTTGAACATGAATGTTTCGGAACCTTTGAACATGTTGCGGTGCTGAAAAGCCACCGAAGCGGCAGCTCCCAGGTCGCCGGCAGAGTTTGTGCCTTCCACTTCAAAGGATACGGACTGATGCTTGCCTCTGGTCAGCATCACATAGGCGTTGAGCTTTGCACTGTCACTCTGTTGCACTTCAAAAAAACGGATATTGGTATATTTCAGGGCTTGCAGGCGTCCGTAGTTGGAGTAGGTACGCTGCACGTTCTGCTCGTTATAGAGAGTTCCCGGAGTGATGCGCAGATTGTTGGTCAGCACTTTGGGGCGCAGATAAAGCTTGTCTTTGTAGTAGATGGGAAAGCCTTTGTAATGCAATGAATCATTCACCTCGATGCTGTTCTGGGTGGATGCCTGCAACACATTATAATCGGTAATGAAACTCACTTTATTGATAGTGTATTGCCGGTGATTCTGCGGCGTATCCTCGTTATGCTGTCTGTATGGAGCCAAATGCAGTGTCAAATCTACCAGATAAGAATTACGGACAGTATCCGCAGTATAGGATATGTACTCTTTATTGAACTTGTAATATCCATTCTGAAGCAGTTTGTTTGTGATGCGCTGGCGTTCTGCATCCAGTACATTGACATCAAAATACATGCCTTCGGATAATAAGGTTACTGCGGAATCCTGCCGCATGTATTCCTTTATTTTACTGTCCTGGATATCATATTTCAAGGTACGAACTTTATAGGGCTTGCCGGTTGTCACTTTATAGACCAACTTCATCTTTTTCTTCTTGACTTGGCGTACCGGTTCCACCAGGGCGCCCATATAGCCCATATTCTGCACAGCCTTAGTGATTTCTTCCCTGGTCCGGTTGGTTTCCTCCTCACTGTATATGACCGGGGCATCACCTAATTTCCTCAATGTACGGTTTATCCAGCGTGTAGAGTCCCGTCCGGACCAGTTGTAGACATACAACTGGGTCTTTATCAGGCTGAACCACTTCGCATTGGGATTCTGGCGGATGTACATGGAGAGATTGGATGGTTTTACTTCCTTATTATCAGTATGTATGCGCACTTCATCCAGCAAATACGAGCCGTCCGGCACATATTTGGTAGAAGAACAGGAAGCCAACAAAAGTACGATAGTAGTAAGTATCGCGTAGCGGAAACCTTTATTCATACCGAGTCATTAATTGCGCATAAACAGCTACAAATATACTTGTATTTTTTTGTTCCCGAAATAAAAAACGCCGGAAGAGTGCAGAGTTTTTGATTATATTGAAATAATCACGTATTTTTGTCAAATGATAACATGTGTGTCCTATGGCATTAAGTAAAAATCGCATTAAATATATCCACTCGTTGGAGCAGAAAAAGAACCGGAAGGCCGACAAGGTATTTCTGGCAGAAGGACCTAAACTCGTAGGGGATTTGTTGGGACATTTTCCTTGTCAGTTCTTGCTGGCAACTTCAGAATGGCTTTCCCGGAACCGCCCTCTCTCCACCGTAACGGATGTCACGGAAGTATCGGAGGAGGAACTTTCGCGTGCCAGCCTGCTGAAAACTCCCCAACAAGTGCTGGCTGTGTTCCGGCAGCCGGATGAGGAGACGGATATTTCCGTCATCAGCCACTCCCTCTGTCTGGCTTTGGATGATGTGCAAGACCCCGGTAACCTGGGAACGATTGTCCGCCTTGCTGATTGGTTTGGGATAGAGCATATTTTCTGTTCGCCCAACACGGTGGATATCTATAATCCCAAAACTGTGCAGGCCACGATGGGAGGTATCGCACGCGTCAGACTGCATTATACTCCCCTACCCGAGTTCATCCGCTCACTGAAGGATATTCCCGTTTACGGCACTTTCCTGGACGGAGAGAATATGTACGGACAACCGCTTTCGAAAAATGGGCTGATTGTGATGGGTAATGAAGGAAATGGCATCGGAAAAGAAGTGGAGGCACTCATCAACCGCAAACTATACATACCGAATTATCCCGCCAGCCGTGAGACCTCGGAGTCATTGAACGTGGCTATTGCCACAGCAGTAGTTTGCGCTGAGTTCCGGCGCCAGGCTGCATTGTAGTAAAATCAAAAGGAAAAAACAACCAGGGAATCAAATAAGGCAATTCTTCCTCGATAACCGGAGGGATTGCCGTCAGTATATTGCAGCACGTATCAAAATGAGGATAGTCTGTTTCCACCTCCGTAAGCAAAGCTATGACTCCCGGTAGCCATTCCGTATTCTCCACCTCTTCTGTCAATGGGAAGATACGTGATACACATTGTCCTTCACCTATCTCCACCACATATTGTTTCAGATAGCCATGCCCGGGAAGAAACAGAAAATGGGAAGCGTAGCGTTTCATGCTTTCGGACGGGGACGTATGGTTCTGGGAGTCGTGGTATTTTCCTGCTCCTGAATTTCCAGAGGTTTCAATTTCTCAGGTTTTCCGATACTGTCTTTGCGAAGGGAGTCTGTCGCCTGCTGAAGGCTGTCCTTTGGGGCAATGACCAAGCTGTCCGTGGCGTGATAGCGCATCAGTGAGATACGGTCTGCCAGCAAAGGCTGTGGAGTCTCCTGCTGCGGATAATAGATGAACCCGCGTATTTCCTTGATTTCTCCTAAAGTATCGGCAAACAAGGTGAGCGTTTCCACACCTGTGTCTTGTACTTTCCGAATGGCACTGATGACACTGTCATTCTTTTCGTAAAGAATCTGCATCGCCATCAACGGAGCATGTATGCTGTCCGGTGCACCGTTGTGGAAACGGAAGCGCACGCTCCAGCGCAGCGTGTCACGGTCGTGGAAATTGGTGTCTGATGGCAACGTAAACGTTATCTTGTTGTCCAGGGGCATACCCGTCAACTGATAGATATGCTGCCATATCCACACGTCGATACTGTCTCCGGGAAGTGATTCTTTCGGCTTGTTGTCACGCAGGGCAATCAAGTGGTTGATACCGTCTCTCTCGGCTTTCAACCGTACATTCACTTTCTCGTAGATTTTGGTAAGTACTTCCGGGTTACGGGCAAACCAGACCATAGAAGAGTCAAAATCGGCCTGAGTAATGCCATATTTCTTGAAAACCGATTCAATGTATAGCACCCGCTTATAACTTTCGTTATACGGCACTTCTTCACCCATAGCTTTGGCTATGTGATAATCATAAAGCACGTTTTCCATCTTGGCATCCGGAAGGACGGTTTCAGGTCTTTTCACCTTACAAGCCGTCAGACTGAACACCAGAAGGACTACGCTACACCATTGAATTCGATTTATTCCTTTCATGATTTCTTTATGGCAGCATGATAGGCATCATTGAAGTCCTTGCCGTAGAACAACAGCAAAGCAATGATACCGCAACTGATTGCTGCATCCGCAAAATTGAATATCGGGCTGAAGAAAATGAAATGTTCTCCACCGACAAACGGCATCCATGCGGGCCAGTTTGTATCAATGATGGGGAAATAGAACATATCCACCACCTTGCCATGGAACCACGGGGCATATCCCCCTCCTTCAGGCATGAAGGAGGCTATCTGCGAATGGGTGCTTTCGTTGAACAGCACGCCATAGAACACACTGTCGACAATGTTTCCCAAGGCTCCCGTCAAGACCAAAGACACACAGATGATAAATCCGGTCTTCATGCCTTGCTTCACGAACTTGTACAGAAACCAGCCAATGACCGTGACTGCAGCAATGCGGAACAAGGTCAGGAACAGTTTGGCGAATATTTCCATACCGAAAGCCATACCACTATTCTCGGTAAAGTATATATAGAACCAATCCGTAATCCGGATACTCTCATGCCAGTACATGTGGGTCTTTATCCAAATCTTGATAATTTGGTCTATAACCAATACCGAAAATATGATAAGGCAGGCTATCCGGCCCTTCGTAAAGAATTTACCCATTTTTATTTCTTGCCGTTGTTTTTAGCTTCGATGCTCAAAGTGGCATGGGGCACTGCACGAAGGCGCTCTGCCGGTATCAGTTTGCCGGTTTCGCGGCAAATGCCATATGTTTTGTTCTCAATGCGCACCAAAGCAGCCTGCAATCCTTGGATGAACTTCAACTGGCGTTGGGCCAGACGTGTGGTTTCTTCCTTGGATAAGGTGTTGGCACCTTCTTCCAGTACTTTGTACGTAGGAGATGTATCGTCGGTGTCATTACCGTCTGCACCCGTCAGGCTGGCCTTTAACAGTTCATAGTCACGTTGTGCCAACTCTAACTTCTCCATAATGATAGCGCGGAATTCTTCCAATTCAGCATCTGAGTATCTAGTCTTTTCTGCCATAACTTTTACGTGTTAATCAGGGTTAGTATTTAATTATTCTTTCACAACGCTCACGTACAGCGAGAAATCGTCGAAGTTCAGTTCTGTACCATTTTCTACGTTGTCTGCCAGCGTCAGTGAAGTTCCTAAAACTTGGTTGCGAATATAGTCATTATATTCATTTACCGCATCATCTGTTTGAGGATTTTTTGATAATGTAATCTTTATTTTATCTGTTATCTCAAAACCGCTCGACTTGCGGATATTCTGAATGCGGTTTACCAGCTCGCGTGCAATACCCTCACGGCGCAGCTCTTCGGTAACGGTAACTTCCAGAGCCACGGTCAGTTTGCCCTCGTTGGCAACCAGCCATCCCGGAATATCCTCACTGAAGATTTCCACATCTGCCGTTTCAATCACGGCTTCTGCACCGTCCAGATTGAACGTATAAGAGCCTTTCTTCTCCAGCTCGGCAATGGCTTCCTGGGACATTTCTGCCACAGCAGCAGCCACGGCTTTCATCTGCTTACCGAATTTCGGTCCCAGCTTCTTGAAGTCGCATTTCACTTTCTTTACCAGTACACCGGCAGCACCGTCCACAAACTGGATTTCTTTCACATTCACCTCGTTCATGATAAGTGCTTTCACAGCCTCGATGTGTGCACGCTGTTCTTCATCCACTACCGGTATCATGATACACTGAAGCGGTTGGCGGACTTTGATGTTCACCTTGCGGCGCAGTGCCAATACCATGGAAGTGACGTCTTGTGCCATCTGCATGCGGACTTCCAATCCCTTGTCTATCATTTCCTCCTTATATTCGGGGAACTTGGCAAGGTGTACGGAAACCACATTGTCGCGTCCCGTAGCTGCAATCAGGTCGGAATAGAGCATATCAGCATAGAACGGAGCGATGGGTGCCATCAGCTTAGCCACGGTTTCGAGGCATGTATAGAGTGTCTGGAATGCAGAGAGCTTGTCCTGCGTCATACCACCGCCCCAGAAACGTTTGCGGTTCAGGCGGACATACCAGTTGGAGAGGTTGTCGTTCACGAATTCGGAAATGAGACGTCCTGCCTTTGTAGGCTCGTATTCATTGTAGCAGGTATCCACGTTCTTCACCAGCGTATTCAGCACGGAGAGAATCCAGCGGTCTATCTCGGGACGTTCCGTCATGGGCACGTCGGCTTCCTTGTATTCAAATTCGTCAACATTGGCATAGAGGGCGAAGAATGAATAGGTGTTATAGAGTGTTCCGAAGAACTTGCGGCGCACCTCTTCCACGCCATCCACGTCGAACTTGAGATTGTCCCACGGAGAGGAGTTGGTAATCATGTACCAGCGCAACGGGTCGGACCCGTATTTCTCGATGGTCGAGAAGGGGTCTACGGCATTGCCCAGACGCTTGGACATCTTGTTACCATTTTTGTCGAGCACCAAGCCGTTGGAAATGACAGCCTTATAAGAAATACTGTCGAACACCATTGTAGCGATGGCGTGCAACGTGAAGAACCAACCGCGTGTCTGGTCCACCCCTTCGGCGATGAAATCGGCAGGATATACCTGGTGGCTATCCAGCAGTTCCTTATTCTCGAACGGATAGTGTATCTGTGCATAAGGCATGGCACCGGAATCGAACCAAACGTCAATCAAGTCCGTTTCGCGTTTCATCGGCTTGCCGTCTTTGGAAACAAGGATGACATCGTCCACGTAAGGACGGTGCAAGTCTATCTTGTCATAATTCTCTTTGGTATATACACCCGGCTGGAAGCCCTTCTCCTTGTAAGGATTGGACTGCATCAAGCCGGCAGCTACGGATTTCTCTATTTCGTTGTAAAGTTCTTCTACAGACTCGATACACTTTTCCTCGCTATTGTCCTCTGTACGCCAGATGGGCAGCGGAGTACCCCAGTAGCGTGAACGGCTGAGGTTCCAGTCATTCAGGTTTTCCAGCCACTTGCCGAAACGTCCCGTACCGGTGCTTTCCGGCTTCCAGTTGATGGTCTTGTTCAACTCTATCATACGTTCCTTGCAAGCGGTGCTGCGGATAAACCAGCTATCCAGCGGATAGTACAATACGGGTTTGTCCGTACGCCAGCAGTGCGGATAATTGTGTACATGCTTTTCTATCTTGAATGCCTGGCGGGCGGCTTTCATCATCATGCAGAGTTCGATATCCAATGATTCGGCAGCTTGTGCAGCCTGCTCATCATACTTGCCGTCTACAGTGAATTGAGGGTCATAGGCATTCTTTACCCACTTGCCCTGATAGTCTTTGTAAAGGTCTGCATTGACACATGCCTTTACAAACTCCTCGTCCAGTTCGTCAATCAAGAAGAACTTACCGGTGAGGTCTACCATCGGGCGGGTCTCACCCTTCTTGTTTATCATGAACAAGGACGGTATACCTGCAGCGCGTGCCACAAAAGCATCGTCCGCACCAAAGGTCGGGGCAATGTGTACGATACCCGTACCGTCTTCAGTCGTCACATAGTCACCAGAAATTACACGGAAACCTTTGTCGCTGGGAGTCCAGCTACCGTCTTCGGCAACGTCTATCGGTTTCACCCAAGGGATGAGCTGTTCGTACTCCATACCTACCAAATCGGGGCCTTTGTACTCACCTACTATCTTGAAAGGTATCAGCTTATCACCCGGCTTATAATCCTCTAATGCAATGCCTTCCGCTTTTTTGTTGAAGTGAGTGTAGAGCAGTGCTTTTGCCAAGACAACAGTCATCTTCTCACCGCTATATCCGTTGTAAGTCTGTACGGCCACGTAGTCTATCTTGGGACCGACGCAGAGCGCAGTGTTGCTGGGCAACGTCCACGGAGTAGTGGTCCATGCCAGGAAGTAAGGAGTTCCCCACTCTGCCATTTCCGGTTTCGGATGCTTCATCTTGAACTGTGCCACCATGGTCGTGTCTTTTACGTCACGGTAACATCCGGGCTGGTTCAACTCGTGCGAGCTGAGTCCGGTTCCGGCAGCAGGAGAATAAGGTTGTATGGTATACCCTTTATAAAGGAGTCCTTTCTTATAGAGCTGTTTCAGCAGCCACCACAAGGTTTCGATGTAGCGGTTGTCGTAGGTGATATACGGGTCCGTCATGTCCACCCAGTAGCCCATCTTGTGCGTCAGGTCTTCCCATTCCTTGGTGAACTTCATGACGTCCTTGCGGCAGGCAGCATTGTATTCTGCTACGGAAATAGTCTTGCCAATATCCTCTTTCGTAATGCCGAGTGCTTTTTCCACACCCAGTTCCACGGGCAGTCCATGAGTATCCCATCCGGCCTTACGCTTTACTTGGAACCCCTTCATCGTTTTGTAACGGCAGAAAATGTCCTTAATGGAGCGAGCCATTACGTGGTGAATGCCCGGCATACCATTGGCCGAGGGAGGTCCTTCGAAAAATACGAAAGAAGGACAACCTTCACGTTCTGTCATACTCTTGGCGAAAACCTGGTTTTCGTCCCATTTCTTCAACACTTTTCCGTTCACTTCGGAAAGGTCGAGCTTCGAATATTCGGCAAACTTCTTACCCATCTTGATATTTACTATTTGACAATTTACAATTTACGATTGAAGATACTCTTGATAGGCATTTGGTACGTCAAAAGCTACCTTCTCCATTTTAAGGGTGCAAATTTACAAAAAACTTAAATACAAGAGACTTTTTAAGAACAAAAAAATATGCAGGTACGATTTTAAAAAATATTCGCTCACTCAACACTGTCCCTCTTTTCTCTTTTCCCGAATTAGTACATAGAAGTGCATCTGTAGATGTCGTTTGGGGCAATGCAGGGTTCCCTAAGCAAAAAACGACAAAAAACGCAGAATTTGCCAAAACCTACCCCCTGAAAACTACGTTGAAAACAACAAATGAGAGGGCTATTTTGCTGAGTTCAACAAATGGTATGTAGAATTCTGCGAATGCTATTGCCGCAATCAGCAATAAGCGTGCAGAGAACAGCATGGGAAAGAATAATAAAGTATTATATTAAAAGAAATAATAATAGCATCATCAGCGGATAGACTTCAACTGTTGCTGCTGTAACTATAATGCAAGGTGAAATAATTAAGGTAATGATTCACCACTCCGAAACAATCCGATGTCTCATCGAAAGAGAGAAAGTAATACATCAGGTTTTCGGGTTCTTTCTTTTGGGTCAGGATTTCGTCCACATAGGCAAGAAAGGCGTTTTTGATGCTGTTATCGTTGTAGTAGTCTGCCAACTTTGCCAGTTTACGTTCTATGGGTTTGTTATGCTGCAATTGCATGGCAGATTTCGAGCGTTCAGGCTTCACATCTCCGGTCAGTCCCCCATCATTATAGTATTGGCGGCGCTCGTCATAGACTTGGCTCAGCAGTTGATAGATTCGGGCGGCAGCCTCGTGATTTATGGCGGAGGCAGGCTTCAGTTGTTCTTCCTTGCTCTTCTTCTGCATAGTGGCGTGGTAGGCAAAGTAGAGGATGAAGTCACGGAAGAGCGTGGTTTGGGGCATGATGATTTCTACCAGGACATCCACGTCGGCAAGTACACTGAAGTCCACGGAGTAATAGCGGACACGTCCACGGGTGACGGAATTGACCTTTATGTCGGTTTTCAAGAAGCCCAAGGCCGAGAATTGCTTAATGATGACTTCCTGCCGGGTACGGCGGATACGGGTTTCTTCCTCTACACGCGCCTGGGAGTAATGGAAAGGCTTGTATTTAAAAGAAATCTGTTTTACTGTAAGCCAGTCGAACAGAATCAGCTCGTCGGGAGCCAGACGGTAGTTAAGTAATCGCAACACATTGATGCAGAGAGGTATTTCGGGAGCAGAGAGAGCTTTCTTGGCCATTGTTTCTGTTTTTTAGAATAAAAGTTTTGTAAAGATACGGATAAACTATGGAATTACCATCCGAAATGCCATACTTCATCGTCCCGGATGCCACACTTCAGCAGCTGAAATGCCACACTCCGTTGTCCGAAACCTATGGCATTCCGGACGATGAAGTGTAGCATTTCGGAGAATAAGGTGTGGCATTGGAGGCAACCGAGTGTGGCATTCGGGAAAGTCATCTTTTCATCTTCACCTCGTACAAATCGCCTCTCCGGTCTTTCAGGTTGCGTACACTGCCGTAGGTATGCAGTTCATTCAGCAAGTCCAGATCCACATCCGACACAAGAATCATTTCGGTATTCGGAGTGGCTTCCGCACGCTTGCCGTCTGTGGGGAAAGCGAAGTCGCAGGGAGTGAACACGCCGGACTGGGCATACTGGATGTCCATGTTGTGCACGCGGGGAAGATTGCCTACACTGCCGGCTATCACTACAAAGCACTCGTTTTCGATGGCACGAGCATGGGCGCACACCTTTACGCGGCTGTAAGCATTCTGCGTATCGGTAAGGAAAGGAACAAAGAGTATCTGCATGCCTTGGTCCGCCATGATGCGGCTCAGTTCGGGGAACTCTACATCGTAGCATATCAGCACGCCTATCTTAGCACAGTCCGTATCGAAAGTTTGGATGGACTTGCCTCCGCTCAGTCCCCAGGACTTTATCTCGTCGGGAGTGACATGTATCTTTTCGTACATTTCATAACTTCCGTCACGTCGGCAGAGGAATCCTACGTTGTATAGCAGCCCGTCTTCCTTGATAAGCGGCATACTGCCCGTAATAATGTTGATGTTATAGCTGATGGCGAGCTTGACGAAACGCTCCTTGATTTCCTCGGTATAGGCCGCCAGCCCGCGGATAGCCTGCGACTCGCCCTCGTTGTTGAATTTTGCCATCAACGGTGCGTTGAAGTATTCGGGAAAAAGGACAAAGTCACTCTTGTAGTCGCTCACGGCATCCACAAAAAATTCCACTTGCTCAAAAAGGTCATCCAGTGTCTTGTAGGTACGCATCTGCCATTGTACCAAGCCTACGCGGACAGTGGTTTTGGGGTTTACATAGTCTTGTGTGGGAGCCTGATAGTAGATATTGTCCCATTGCAGCAGGCAGGCGTAGTGCTTGGACTCCTCATCATTGGGAAGGTAGTTGCGCATCACCTTGCGCACGTGGAAGTCGTTAGAGAGCTGAAAGGTCAGCACCGGGTCGAAGATTTCCTTTTGCTTCACCTTATCTATGTACTCCTTGGGGCGGATTTGATCGGCATATTTGTAGTAGTTGGGGATACGTCCGCCAAACATGATTGCCTTCAGGTTCAATGTCTCGCAAAGTTCCTTGCGGTATTCATACATACGGCGTGCCAGACGCAGGCCACGGTATTGGGGATGGATAAAGACTTCGATGCCATAAAGTATGTTGCCTTTCGGATTGTGGGTGTTGAAAGTCTCCTTGCCCGTAACCTGGGCGTAAGTGTGGTCGTTCTTCACATCATCGTAGTTCACTATGATGGAAAGCGCACAGCCCACGATTTTCTCGTCAACCACCGTCACAATCTGCCCCTCGGGGAAGATGCGTATCAGTTTTTCTATTTGTTTGTGCGTCCAGAACACATCGCTTCCGTCTGAATAAACGCGCGTAAACGATTGTGCCAACTGGTCATAATCTTCAATCTGCAGATTGCGTATCTGCACCTTATTGATTTTCATTGAATCCATAACTTTCTTGCTATTCCTGATTAAAAACAGTGCAAAGGTACGGTTTATCCTTACATGTTATCTTCCCCTCCGAAGATTTTTCTTTCCCATCTTGAACGGATAAGGGAAAAGATACGGAATTGATAACAAAAAGAGGAGGCATTCATCAGGCCTCCTCTTTCCCGTTTTATATGGACAGTTTCAATGACGGTCTTATCTATTGTTTCTTCTATTCTTCCACAGCTTGGTCATGTCTTCCAGTGTCTTGCCTTTCGTTTCGGGAACAAGCTTCCAGACAAACAGAGCAGCCACCACACAGATGATTCCGTATAAGCCATAAGCAAACATGTGCCCGAACTTGTCTCCCATATCTCCCAAACTCATATTGTACATAGGTACGAAGGTGGAAGATACAATGAAATTGAATATCCATTGGAAGGCTACGGCAATGGCTACTGCAGCGCCACGGATGGTATTCGGGAAGATTTCAGCAATCAGTACCCAGCAGATGGGGCCCCAGCTGAACATGAACGAAGCACTGTAGACCATGATGCTGACAACAGCCAACATGGGAGGAAGCCCTGCCACAACGTTGCAAAGAGCTACTCCGAAAGCACCTATCGCCATGCCGATAGACCCCGAGATGAGCAGCGGTTTACGTCCCCATTTCTCGACTGTAAAGACAGCCAGCAACGTGAACAGAATATTGATGATACCCATGATGACGGTTTGAACCATCGGGTTGCCCATTCCCATCGTTTCGAAGATACGCGGTGCGAAATAGAGTACGGCGTTGATACCTACCGCTTGCTGGAATACACTCAGCATGATACCGATAAAGATAACCATCCAGCCATAAGTGAAAAGCTTTTCCGTCTTTTCCTCTGCCGTGGCTTTGATTTGAGACAGAATAACCTTTGCCTGAGCCAAGCCGTTGATACGGCTTAACACCTGGAGTGCCTTATCATCCTTGCCACTCATGGCAAGATAGCGTGGCGTTTCGGGAACAAACAGTACGAGCAACGCAAAGACTCCTGCAGGAACAGCCTCACTGACAAACATCAGACGCCATCCTATCTCTGTGGTCCATGCTGCCGCTTCGGGATTCAGAATCTGGTTGACTCCTTCAATGGCCTTTATCACCGGATTTGAATTCTCGCCCAGAATAAGGAAATTCACGAAGTAAACCACCAACTGGCCGAAGATAATGGCAAACTGATTCCATGATACCAGAGTCCCGCGAATGTTGCTCGGCGCAATTTCCGCAATATACATCGGGCAGATGGCCGATGCCAAACCTACGCCGATTCCTCCCAATACACGGTAGAAATTGAATGCCACGAGCAAGGAATAGGAAGGAACACCATAGTCGAAGAAAAGGAATTCCGGGTAGTAGGAGCCCAATGCCGACAGAAAGAACAAGACGCCGGCTATGAAAAGAGAATTCTTACGTCCCAGATTGGATGCGAAGAATCCCGAAAGAGCACTACCGATGATACATCCGATAAGTGCACTGGAAGAGGTAATGCCGTGAATCGTATCTGTGTAGACAAAATCGGAGGCACCCATAAAAAATGCCTGAAGCCCTTTATCGGCACCGGATATGACTGCTGTATCGTAGCCGAAAAGCAAGCCCCCGATGACGGCTACCAGCACAATAGAGAAGAGGTAGAGTTTACTGCCTTTTTCTGTATAATTCATGATATTAATGATTAATGGTTAATGATTAGCGATTAATGATTAGCGATTAATGATTAATATTGAAACACCTCATGCGCAACTTATTAACCACTAATCACTAAACATTGATCATTATTAGCAGTACATATTCACGATTGCCTCATACAATTCCTGCTTGCCGCTGGTCTGTTTCGGCTCACCGTTGGCTTTTGCGTAAGCTACCAAATCCTCCAGCGTCAGTTTGCCATCTTCAAATTCCTTGCCTTTACCACTGTCGAAGGAAGCATAGCGGTCGGCCAGCATCTTCTTGTAAGGAGACTCTTCAAGCAATTTGGCTGCACTTTCCAGTGCACGTGCCATCACGTCCATACCGGCGATGTGGGCAATGAAAATGTCTTCCAGGTCGGTGGAGTTGCGACGGGTCTTGGCATCGAAGTTTGTACCACCATTGCCAAAGCCTCCGTTACGGATGATTTGCATCATTGCCTGGGTCAGTTCGAAGTTGTCAATGGGGAACTGGTCTGTATCCCAGCCGTTCTGGTAGTCACCACGGTTGGCGTCGATGGAGCCGAGCATACCGTTGTCTACGGCTACTGCGAGTTCGTGCTCGAAGGTGTGGCCCGCCAAAGTAGCGTGGTTCACTTCGATGTTCACCTTGAAATCTTTGTCCAGATTGTGAGCCTTCAAGAAGCCGATAACGGTTTCGGTGTCTACATCATACTGGTGTTTTGTAGGTTCCATCGGTTTCGGTTCAATCAAGAAGGTACCTTTGAAGCCGCGGGCACGTGCATAGTCGCGGGCGATGGTCAACATCTGTGCGAGGTGCTCTTTCTCACGCTTCTGGTCTGTATTCAGCAATGACATGTAGCCTTCGCGACCGCCCCAGAATACATAGTTTGAGCCTCCCAGTTCGATAGTAGCGTCGATGGCGTTTTTGATTTGGATGGCGGCACGTGCCACAACATCGAAATCGGGATTGGTGGCTGCACCATTCATGTAGCGGGCATGGCCGAATACGTTGGCAGTACCCCACAACAGTTTGATGCCGGTTTCTGCTTGTTTCTGCTTGGCATACGCTACGATTTCCTTCAAGTTGGCTTCGTATTCTTCAATGGTCTCGGCTTCTTCGCAGAGGTCTACATCGTGGAAGCAGTAGTATTCGATACCCATTTTCTGCATGAATTCAAAGCCGGCGTCCATTTTGTTCTTGGCAGCCTGAACCTTGTCAGCCTCACCGTTCCAGGGGAATTTCTTTGTTCCGCCACCGAATTGGTCACCACCTTCTGCGCAAAGAGTGTGCCACCATGCCATGGCGAACTTCAGCCATTCGCTCATTTTCTTACCCATGATTACTTTATCGGCATCGTAATAACGGAATGCCATCGGGTTCTTGCTCTCTTTACCTTCGAATTTAATCTTTCCTATTCCGGGAAAATACTCTTTTGTTGCCATAAGAATTTAATGTTTTAATGTGAGAATGTGCCAATGACAGACACATTCATCACGGGGTTAATTATTAATTTATTGTTTTAACGTGCTAACGTTTTAATGTGCACATTAGCACATTACCCAGTGTTTCCAGCGCGCATATGCGTCGGCATAAGCCTGGCGGTCTGCCACTTTCGGCTCTATCACCTCGAGCTTCTCAAGCGTGGCAAATGCTTCGTTGTTGTCCTTGTATATGCCCACACCGATTCCGGCGCCTTTGGCGGCACCTACAGAGCCGTCGGTATCATACAGTTCGATGACAGCTCCCGTCACACCGGCCAATGTCTCGCGGAACAGCGGGCTGAGGAACATATTAGCCTTGCCTGCATGAATTTTCTGCACGGGAATGCCCATTTGTTCCATGATGTCGATTCCATATTTAAAGGAAAAAACGATGCCTTCCTGTGCTGCACGGATGATATGCTGTTTGCCGTGCTGGTTGAAGTTGATGCCATGAATGGAGCAGCCTATTTCCTTGTTCTCCAGCATACGCTCCGCACCGTTTCCAAAGGGCAGGATACTGATACCGGCACTGCCGATGGGAGCTTGCGCCGCCAGCAGATTCATATCGCTGTAGGAGATGCCTTCGGGAGCAACGGTGCGTTTTACCCATGAATTGAGAATGCCCGTACCATTGATGCACAGCAGAACACCCAGACGGGTTTGCCCGGCAGCATGGTTGACGTGTGCAAAGGTGTTGACACGTGACTTGGGGTCGTAGTTCACCTCACCGTTCACGCCGTATACCACGCCGGACGTTCCGGCGGTAGAAGCAATTTCACCCGGATTGAATACATTCAGGGAAAGGGCATTGTTGGGCTGGTCGCCGGCACGGTAAGTGATAGGCGTACCTTCTTTCAGACCCAGCTCTGCGGCTGCAGCAGCATTGACACGTCCCTGCTCGGAGAAAGTCGGTTTGATGTCGGCAATCAGAGAGGAGTCGAATCCATAATAGTCCATCAGAAAGTCGGCAACCCGGTTGTTCTTGAAATCCCAGAACATCCCTTCGGACAAACCGGACACCGTGGTACAGATGGTACCGCTCAACTTCATGGCGATATAGTCGCCCGGCAGCATTATCTTATGAATCTTTTCGTAAACGGAAGGCTCATTCTCCTTAATCCAAGCCAGTTTGGAGGCCGTGAAGTTGCCCGGAGAATTCAGCAGATGTGAAAGGCAAGTCTCCTCTCCCAATGTTTCGAAAGCCTTTTGTCCGTAGGGCACGGCTCTGGAGTCGCACCAGATAATGGCAGGACGCAACACCTGCTGGTTTTTATCTACACATACCAAGCCATGCATCTGATAAGAGATACCGATCGCCTTGATGTCTTCTGCGTTTACTCCGGATTCTGCCAATACCGCTTGTGTGGCCAGTTTCAAGTTTTCCCACCAGTTTCCGGGGTCTTGCTCTGCCCAGCCGGGCTTCACTGCGATAATTTCCGCTTCAGTCTTGGGGAAGAAGGCAGACGATACACACTTGCCGCTTTCCGCATTTACCAGACTCGCTTTTACAGACGAGCTGCCGATGTCATAACCTAATAAATACATTTCTATCAATATTAAAATGAAAGTGATATGAAGAATTTACAATCCGGCTACCGTCGGATTTTATTGTATATCTTTTTGTCGAAACGGTAGTAGCGTGCCGCCCGGTGGGCCACGCCCTGCTGTTTTTCTTCCAGGGGGACGACATACTCCATCAAGGCAATTTTTTTATGGAAATTGCGTACGTCGTACTGCTTGTCATACACCAGTTCGTACAAAGTGCGAAGCTGGGATGCGGTGAACTTACGCGGCAACAAGTCGAACAGTGAAGACGGGTTGAACTCGACGTACTGACGGACATAGGTAATGGCTTCCTTGATAATCAGGTTGTGGTCGAATGCCAGAGCCTTTATATCCGGCATGGCTACCCAACTGGCTTGATAATTGTCCAAATCACGGTTCAATGCGCGGTCTATCTTCACCAGGGAAAGATAGGCTATGGTGACAATACGCTCCACCCTGGACTGCATGGCACGTTCCAGCCAATGTACATCTCTGGGGTCCTTCGTACGGTTTTTTGAGCCGAATGCCTTGAATTGCATCAGATTGACGTTCTTCAGCCCCGTCAATTCATTCAACACCCGTTTGGCAGCTTCATCCAAATCCTCATCCATGTAAATCAAACTTCCGGGAAGCTTCATATCATGAAAGATTTCTCCTTCTTCCTCTCCTGCACGCTTAATCAGCAGAACCTTTAGCTGTTCTCCGTCAAAACCAATCACTACACAGTCCACAGAGATATGATTGTTTGCCAACGGCGTTTTTTGTTCTATGTTTTGCATAATATATCTCGTTAAGCGCTGCAAATATAAATAGGTTTTTCTAATTTGCAATAAAGGAAAAGAATATTTTTATAATGTTATAAAGCATTATTTTTCAACTGAATACATATCTTACTTTATACAATATCATTTTCAGTTGTTATCGTATGGAATACAATATGTAATTTACAAGAATATACAAGAGGTCTAATTGTAGGAAGTACAATAAGGAGAAAGTGTTTCATTTATAAGTATTTCAGCCTCCGGATACCACAGAAGGCCCAAGCATACATATTGTATTTTAGCTTCCCTCCTTAAAGTAAGGGCATTGCACAAAAAACATCCGTTTGTGCGGTGAATATCAGAAAAACCTCTACCTTTGCAGCACTTTTTATTTAAACACTAAAAAACGAGTAAATATGAAAGCATTTGTATTTCCGGGTCAAGGTGCCCAATTCGTTGGCATGGGAAAGGACCTGTACGAAAATTCGGCATTAGCCAAGGAACTTTTTGAGAAAGCAAATGATATCCTCGGGTATCGTATTACTGATATTATGTTCAACGGAACAGATGAAGACCTGCGCCAGACTAAAGTTACCCAACCTGCCGTGTTCCTTCATTCCGTTATTTCCGCCCTCTGCATGGGCGATGACTTTAAGCCGGAGATGACCGCCGGTCACTCATTGGGCGAGTTCTCTGCCTTGGTTGCTGCCGGTGCACTGAGCTTTGAAGATGGTCTGAAACTGGTGTATGCCCGTGCCATGGCTATGCAAAAGGCTTGCGAGGCACAGCCCTCCACTATGGCAGCCATTATTGCCCTGCCGGATGAAAAGGTTGAGGAAATCTGCGCTCAAGTAAGTGCTGAAGGTGAAGTTTGCGTGGCAGCCAACTATAACTGCCCGGGACAGATTGTAATTTCCGGTTCCATAGAAGGTATCAACAAGGCTTGCGAACTGATGAAGGCTGCAGGTGCAAAGCGTGCTCTGCCGTTGAAGGTAGGCGGTGCGTTCCACTCTCCGCTGATGAACCCTGCCAAAGTTGAACTGGAAGCAGCCATCAATGCAACAGAAATCCATGCTCCGAAGTGCCCCGTATATCAGAATGTAGACGCTATGCCTCATACTGACCCGGTAGAAATCAAGAAGAACCTGGTGGCTCAGCTGACAGCATCGGTACGTTGGACGCAAACAGTGAAGAACATGGTTGCCGATGGTGCTACGGACTTCACAGAGTGCGGTCCTGGTGCAGTGCTGCAAGGTCTTATCAAGAAGATTGCACCGGAAGCTACGGCTCACGGGATTGCATAATTCCTTAAATAGAATATTTTCAAGGCTGTCTTTCTTCAAATAGACAGCCTTTCTTGTTTTAGTAGGCCATTTCCTTTATATTTGCCACTCACAACAAAATGGGATATATGGAAAAGATTACGGAGTTCAGAAATACCTTGGCAGTACCTATTCATAAGTTATCGATAGACTCTCTGGTACAAGAGGTATGCCTCTGCCCCGAGTATTTTGAAGATATATACCGATTGACATACGATGAAAAACAGACGGTGTCATGGCGGGCAATATGGGTATGCGAGAAATTGAGCGAAATCCATCCCGACTGGTTCATCCTACTGTACGATGAAATCATTCAACGGCTGATAGACTGCACGCACGACGGTTCCAAACGTCTCTTATTATCTATACTGTATAATATTCCCATCCCTACTCCAATCTCCGTCGATTTGCTGAATTACTGCCTGGACCACATGCTATCTCCGCAAGAAAGCATAGGAGTGCAAGCCCTTTCCATCAGAATAGCCTATCTGCTTTGCAGGAAGGAGCCGGAACTGCTGCAGGAATTGCAACTGATACTGGAAAATACAGAGCTTGATTTTTATTCAACTGGAGTCAGAACCACTGTTCGGAATACGCTGAAAAAGATACGTGCCACAAAGGGGCGCGAGTAAACAAAAAGTAATCACTGAAATAAAAAGTACGTTCTTTTGTTTTTTATTTCCGATTTTCCCTTACCTTTGTTGCCGTAAAGACAAAGGGGTGCCCCGACGGGCTGAGATTATACCCTCGAACCTGATGCAGTTAGTACTGCCGTAGGAATTGGATATTTCTTTCTTCACTGAACTTGCCGTAAAGACGCTTCTTTGTATTTACTTCCATTTGTTTTATTTCTTAATGAACAGAAAAATGAAAGTATTGGTCAACAACAAGGAAGTGAAAACCGGCGCCACTACCCTTTCACAACTTATCGAGGAACTTGCCCTACCGATGCAAGGCATTGCCGTGGCCGTAGACAACCGTATTGTACTTCGCACGGAATGGACAAAATGCATCCTGAGGGAATACATGCCCATCATCATTATCAAAGCAGCTTGCGGAGGGTGAGGAAGATGAAGGACGAGAGACTGAAAAACGGAGGAATGCAGTTCATCACGCACTATACGGAACGATATTCGTATCTGGATGCTGCACGCATGGCTCTTGAGGGCGGTTGCCGCTGGGTGCAACTGCGCATGAAAGACACCCCGGTGGAAACGATAGAACCCGTAGCTTTGGAAGTGCAGGCCCTTTGCCGGCAATACGGTGCCACCTTCATCATTGACGACCATGTGGAACTGGCAAAGAAGCTGCATGCCGACGGCGTACATCTTGGAAAGAAAGACATGCCCATAGCCGACGCACGCCGGATTCTGGGCGCGGAGTACATTATAGGCGGCACGGCAAATACCTTTGAGGATGTACTGCAACACTACAAAGCCGGTGCCGACTACATAGGCTGCGGCCCCTTCCGCTACACCACTACCAAGAAGAATCTGAGTCCGATATTGGGACTGGAAGGATATACAGCTATCATCCACCGGATGCAGGAGAAGGATATACACCTTCCGATAGTAGCCATCGGTGGAATAACCATAGCGGATATTCCAGCCGTTATGCAGACGGGGGTAAGCGGGATTGCCCTTTCGGGCACGGTACTGCATGCCGATAGTCCGGCAGATGAAATGAAAAGAATCATTTCTTTAATGGAGAATGAAAAATAAAGAATTAATATATGACGACTGATATGGAAAAATTAGTGATTGCGGAACGTGAGTTCAACTCCCGTCTGTTTTTAGGAACCGGAAAGTTCAATTCCGATGAAGTGATGGAGCAGTCTATCCTGGCATCCGGCACAGAAATGGTGACGGTAGCCATGAAACGCATTGAACTGGACAACAAGGAAGACAATATGCTGGTACACATACAGCATCCCGGTATCCAGCTTCTGCCCAACACCTCCGGCGTGCGCAATGCCGAAGAAGCTGTTTTTGCTGCACAGATGGCGCGTGAAGCTTTCGGCACGAACTGGCTGAAACTGGAGATACACCCCGACCCCCGCTATCTGTTGCCCGATTCTGTAGAGACGCTGAAAGCCACAGAAGAACTGGTCAAGTTAGGATTTGTGGTACTGCCCTATTGCCAGGCCGACCCCACACTGTGCAAGAGGCTGGAAGAAGCCGGTGCCGCCACCGTCATGCCGCTGGGTGCTCCTATCGGTACAAACAAAGGACTGCAGACAAGGGATTTCCTGAGAATAATCATCGAGCAAGCCAATATCCCCGTAGTGGTGGATGCCGGTATCGGTGCCCCGAGCCATGCGGCAGAGGCTATGGAAATGGGCGCTTCGGCTTGCCTGGTGAATACAGCCATTGCAGTGGCGGGCGACCCCGTGACCATGGCGGTAGCGTTCAAGCAGGCTGTAGAGGCAGGACGCATGGCATACGAAGCAGGTCTGGGCATACAGGCAGATAATTTTGTTGCGGAAGCCAGCTCACCGCTGACGGCTTTCTTGAATGAAAAATGACAAAACAGGGAGATTTACGATTAGACGATTTACGATTGAAGTTACTCATGCAATCATAAACCTACCGGTTGAGAGAGGTTGTTTAACAATACAAACTCCAATCGTAAATCGTAAATTGTCTAATCGTAAATCTCTACATAACAAAACCTAAAGAAAAATGAACCAGAAGATAAAATTCCCCCGTTCCGAGAAAGTATATTTGCCGGGCACCTTGTTTCCCGAATTGCGCGTAGCTATGCGCAAGGTGGAGCAAGTGCCCAGTACGAACTTCGTAGATGGAGAAAAGGTGATTACTCCGAATCCGGAAGTGTATGTGTATGATACCAGCGGACCGTTCAGCGACCCTGCCATTGAAGTGGATTTGAAGAAAGGGCTGCCCCGCCTGCGCGAACCATGGATACTGAAACGCGGCGATGTGGAGCAGCTTCCCGAAATAACGTCGGAGTACGGGCGCATGCGCCGCGACGACCGGTCGCTCGACTCTCTGCGCTTTGAGCATATCACCCTGCCCTACCGCGCCCTTCAAGGAAAATGCTGCACGCAGATGTACTATGCCAAACAAGGTATCATCACGCCTGAAATGGAGTATGTGGCGATTCGCGAGAACATGAACTGCGCGGAGCTGGGAATAGAGACGCACATCACACCGGAATTTGTACGCCAGGAGATTGCTGCCGGACGCGCCCTGCTTCCTGCCAACATCAACCATCCCGAAGCAGAGCCGATGATTATAGGCCGTAACTTCCTGGTGAAGATAAATACCAATATCGGAAACTCCGCCACCACCTCGGGCATCGAAGAAGAGGTAGAGAAAGCATTGTGGAGCTGCAAATGGGGCGGCGACACGCTGATGGACCTCTCCACGGGCGAGAACATACACGAAACGCGCGAATGGATTATCCGCAACTGTCCCGTTCCCGTGGGCACTGTCCCCATCTACCAGGCATTGGAGAAAGTGAACGGCAAGGTGGAAGACCTCACCTGGGAAATCTACCGCGATACCTTGATTGAACAATGCGAGCAGGGAGTGGACTACTTCACCATCCATGCCGGCATACGCCGCCACAATGTGCATCTGGCCGAGAAAAGGTTGTGCGGCATCGTGAGCCGTGGCGGCAGCATCATGAGCAAATGGTGCCTGGTGCACGACCGCGAGAGTTTCCTTTACGAACACTTTGATGACATTTGCGACATTCTGGCACAGTATGACGTTGCCATCTCTTTGGGAGACGGGCTGCGTCCGGGGTCTACGCACGATGCCAACGATGAAGCGCAGTTTGCAGAACTCGACACGATGGGCGAGCTTGTGCTGCGTGCTTGGGATAAGAATGTGCAGGCTTTCATCGAAGGTCCCGGCCACGTGCCCATGCACAAGATTAAGGAGAATATGGAGCGCCAGATAGAAAAATGCCACGATGCGCCTTTCTATACGCTCGGCCCCATCGTGACGGACATCGCACCGGGATACGACCATATCACGTCCGCCATCGGTGCGGCGCAGATAGGCTGGCTGGGTACGGCGATGCTCTGCTATGTCACTCCCAAAGAGCATCTGGCACTGCCCGATAAGGAGGATGTGCGTGTAGGTGTCATCACCTATAAGATAGCCGCCCATGCCGCCGATCTGGCAAAAGGGCATCCCGGAGCACAAGTGCGTGACAATGCACTGAGCAAAGCACGTTATGAATTCCGCTGGAAAGACCAGTTTGACTTGTCGCTCGACCCGGAACGTGCGTTCAGCTATTTTCATGCAGGGAAGCATGTGGATGGGGAGTATTGCACGATGTGCGGACCGAACTTCTGTGCGATGCGGTTGTCGAGAGAATTAAAAAAGAAATAAATGGGAATTGATAGAGCACTATGTTTTCAGACGAATTAGAACATATATCCTGGGAGGAAACCACGGCACGCATCCATGCCAAGACAGATGCGGATGTACGCCGTGCCCTCTCCAAAGAACATTGTAATGTAGAGGACTTCATGGCCCTCATCTCACCCGCCGCTGCCCCCTATCTGGAGACGATGGCACGATTGAGCAAGAAATACACCGAGGCACGATTCGGGAAAACCATCTCCATGTTCGTGCCTCTTTACATCACGAATTCCTGCACCAACTCTTGCGTGTATTGCGGTTTCCATATCAGCAACCCCATGCCGCGTACCATACTGACGGAAGAAGAAATCGTGAACGAATACAAGGCCATCAAGAAGCTGGCACCTTTCGAGAATTTGCTGTTGGTAACGGGAGAAAATCCGGCCAAAGCAGGCGTGCCCTACATAGCCCGTGCACTGGACCTGGCAAAACCCTACTTCAGCAATCTGAAAATAGAAGTGATGCCCTTAAAAACGGAAGAGTATGCAACGCTGAAAGAACACGGCATGAATGGCGTGATTTGTTTTCAAGAAACCTACCACAAGTCGAATTACAACATCTACCACCCCCGTGGCATGAAGTCCAAATTCGAATGGCGTGTCAATGGTTTCGACCGCATGGGGCAGGCAGGCGTCCATTCCATCGGCATGGGAGTGCTCATCGGTCTGGAGAAAGAATGGCGGACAGACATCACCATGATGGCTTATCACCTGCGCTATCTCCAGAAACATTATTGGCAAACGAAATACAGCGTCAACTTCCCCCGTATGCGTCCTTCGGAGAACGGCGGCTTCCAGCCCAATGTCATCATGAGCGACCGCGAACTGGCACAAGTCACTTTCGCCATGCGCATCTTCGACCATGATGTAGACATCTCCTACTCCACCCGCGAGCCTGCCGATATACGCGACCATATGGCAACACTCGGTGTGACAACCATGAGCGCCGAAAGCAAGACCGAACCGGGAGGATATTACAGCTATCCGCAAACACTGGAACAGTTTCATGTCAGCGACGAGCGCAAGGCTGTGGAAGTGGACAAAGCATTGAAACGCCTGGGGCGCGAACCAGTGTGGAAAGATTGGGATGCGAGTTTTGATTTGAAGGCTTTCAAGAGATGAGTGGCCGAATACAGAACCTTAATAATAATGAACAAATGAACCGATATGCCAGACAAACGTCCCTCCCTGAAATAGGCGAAGCCGGACAAGAGAAACTGCGTAATGCCAAGGTGTTGATAGTCGGTGTGGGAGGATTGGGTTCTCCCATTGCCCTCTATCTGGCGGGAGCAGGAGTCGGAACGCTGGGATTGGTGGACGATGACCAGGTCAGCATCAGTAATCTTCAACGTCAGGTTCTGTATGCTGAAGCTGACCTTGGGCAGCCTAAACCTCTATGTGGCGCCCGTAGAGTGCAGGGTTTGAACAGCGATGTAAACGTGGAAGTATACCCCTTCCGTCTGGACAAGAAGAATGCCGGAGAACTGATAAGGAACTACGATATAGTGGTAGACGGGTGCGACAACTTCGCTACCCGCTACTTGCTGAATGACGTATGCAACGCTTGGGGCAAGCCCTACGTTTATGGTGCCATTCAAGGCTTTGAAGGCCAAGTGTCCGTCTTCTGCTACGGTGAGAGTGCAAAAAACTATCGTGACCTCTATCCGGATGAAGAAGGGACACTGCTCATGCCATCTCCGGACAAATCGGTTATCGGCGTAACCCCTGCCATTGTGGGTAGCGTAGAAGCCAATGAAGTGTTGAAACTGATTTGCGGCTACGGTGAACCCTTGGCTGGAAAGCTATGGACGATTGATTTAAGGACCATGCAGTCGTATATTCTCTCATTATAGGCAAACATCCATAAAGATATGAAACTGATAGTCATTACCACGCCGCAATTCTTTGAAGGAGAAGCAGAGGCAGTTACCTCCTTATTCCAAAACGGTTTGGAAATGCTCCACCTGCGCAAGCCGGGAGCTTCGGCAGAGGAGATGGGGAATTTTCTTCAACAGCTACCGATGGAATATATGCCACGCATTGTCACGCATGAGCAATTCCAGCTGGCATCCGTTTTCGGTCTGAAAGGAATTCATCTGAACGGGCGCAATCCGCAGATACCGTCCGGATATAAGGGACATGTCAGTCGCTCTTGTCACTCTCTTGAAGAAGTGTTGAAACATAAATCAGATTGTAACTATGTGTTCCTCAGCCCCATTTATGACAGTATATCCAAAGAAGGCTATTCTTCCGCTTACTCCTGCGATACCTTGCAGAAGGCGCAGCAAGCTGGTATTATCGACTCAAAGGTGATGGCATTGGGTGGCATCACCTTGGAACATCTTCCGGAAATAGCCGCTTTAGGTTTCGGAGGTGCCGTACTGCTGGGAGATGTCTGGCAGCAAGCGAAGGAAGCTTTCATCCCCCACTTCCTCCACCTGAAACAGCTTTCCTCTCACCCCTTTAATTTTTAATTTCTAATTTTTAATTATTTCATGCTTCCCCCTATTATCCTTTCCATTGCCGGTTCCGACTGTTCGGGCGGTGCAGGCATACAAGCAGACATAAAGACCATTTCCGCTTTGGGAGGTTATGCCGCTTCCGTCATCACGGCTGTTACTGCACAAAACACACTGGGAGTACAATCGGTTTATCCGATACCTGTGGATATGGTTAAGGCACAAATCACCTCTGTTATGGATGATTTAAGGCCGGATGCCGTCAAGATAGGTATGGTATATGATGCCGGTATTGTGACCACCATTGTCGATTGTCTTCAGACATATACTCCGGAGTGTATAGTCTATGACCCCGTCATGATATCGACCAGCGGACGGCGGCTGATGACCGAAGAAACCATACAAGTCATTAAGACGGAACTGTTTCCGCTATGCACCCTCATTACTCCCAACCTGAATGAAGCAAGCCTGCTTTGGGGGCGAACCATTGCCGGCACTGTGGAGATGCAGCAAGCGGCACAGGAATTATCCTGCAGATACAATACCGCTGTTCTCGTCAAAGGCGGACATCTGGAGGGCAATGACATGTGCGACGTGCTTTATTGCCGGCAACCTTCTGCCGGGGCTGACGTCCTGCCATCCGGATGCATCCTCTATTCCAATCCCAAAATAGAGAGCCGTAACCTGCACGGCACGGGGTGTACCCTTTCCTCTGCCATAGCTACATTTCTTGCCGGTAGCAGCAAACTCGATGAAGCGGTCTGCAAGGCTAAAGAGTATATCGGTACTGCGATAAACCGGGGGAAAAACATGGATATAGGGCACGGGAACGGTCCGCTATGGCACTTTCCCTTATAATGCGTTCCGACAAGCCTGCTCCTTAATAGCGTATACCCAGAATTTTCTTGGCGTCGTCTTTCTTGAACAGTGAATCAATGACGTCTAAAATCGCTTCGTAGTTTTCCGGGTCTACGATATTGGGAGCGAATATTCTGAGGACTTTCATCTTGTCGTCATCAAAAGTATATAGTGCCATCAAACTGGCACATTGCACACAGTTCAGACTGTTGTTTCGGGCAACGGTTCTCATCATTTCGATTTGATCATCCTTGAAAGGGCGGGACTTCACTTTTTCATAAAAATGCCGAAAGTCTTCGGGGTGCATCCCTCTGACGTAAACCGGGACTGGAGAATCAATCACTACTTCACTGGGAACAACCGGCAACGTACGTGGCTCTCCGGAGAATGAGTCCATTGCAACGACTCTCCCACCTTCAAAAGTCACGACAATCTGAGTTCGGCTGATATTACTTTTACCGGACAGCACTCTGGAATATTCCCATTCTTCTATATCCCGGTCGAAGCGGCGATACTCTGGAGTTCCCAATATCTTGGTGACCTCCTGCCTGCTCATCCCCTTCTGGATACTGTTCAACACATCTACCTTAGCATCATAAAACAAACTGGAACAACTGCTGAATCCCATCGTCATTACCAGTCCCGCAATAATTAGTCTGATTGTTTTCATCTTATCGAGTTTTTAGTTGCCACAAAGGTAGGCAGAAACATGGATAGACCTCTTATTATCCCCCTATTTGTCAAAAGGGATTTCCCTACTTTTTTTAGCCATATACCTATTAATATGGAAATAATCCGTTATTTTTGCAGATACTATCACTATAAATAGGTAAAAACACATGGAAAAAGCAAAAGTATACTACTCTGATTTGCGTACCTCCCCTACATCCAATCTTTTGGATAAAATGGAACGCTTGCTGAAAAGGGCAGGCATCGAGCAACTTCCTTTGAAAGATAGCTTTGCTGCCATTAAAATCCATTTCGGCGAACCCGGAAACCTGGCATACTTGCGTCCCAATTATGCAGCTCGAATGGCAACCCTGCTCCGCAGCCTGGGAGCCAAACCTTTCTTGACGGACTGCAACACGCTGTATTCCGGTCGTCGTGCCAATGCTGTAGACCACTTGCAAAGTGCGATGGAGAATGGCTTTAACCCTATCTCGGCCCAGTGCCAGGTCATTATCGGCGACGGACTGAAGGGAACGGACTACCGCGAAATCCCTCTGAACGGGGAATATTGTCCGGCACCCAAAATCGGCACAGCGATAGCCGATGCCGATATTGTAATCAGTATGAACCACTTCAAGGGGCACGAACAAGCCGGTTTTGGCGGCGCCTTGAAGAATCTGGGCATGGGATGTGCCAGCGTAGGCGGAAAGCTGGAACTGCATTGCGCCTCGCAACCCAAGATTGATGAAGCAAGCTGCATCGGCTGCAACATCTGCGTGAAGCATTGCGCACACGACGCTGTGCACCTCAATGCCAGCCGCAAGGCAGAAATAGACTACGCCAAATGCGTAGGTTGCGGACAGTGCGTAGCCCTCTGCCAGCACGACGGTGCCGTGATGGGAGCCGAAGATACTTCCGAGCGCCTGAACTACAAGATTGCGGAATATGCCCTCGCTGTCGTTATGGGCAAGCCCCATTTCCACATCAGCTTCATCATGAACGTATCTCCCGAATGCGACTGCTGGAACCACAACGATGCCGCCATCGTGCCCGACCTCGGCATTCTGGCTTCGGCAGACCCGGTTGCACTGGACAAGGCATGTGCAGATATGGTCATCCAAGCCCCGATACTGCACGGTAACAATTGCCTTGCCACGGCACACGAGCACGACGACTTGTGTGGATGCGACAAGTTCCACTTGATGCACCCCGACACGGACTGGCTTGCCGGATTGCGCCATGCCGAGAAAATAGGATTGGGAACCATGGAATATGAATTGGTGAAGATTTGATTAAACCTTTTCAGTTTTAAACAGTCATAATAAAAATAGATTTATCAACTAATGCATAATATTATACAAATGGAAACATCTGCAAAACTTTATTCTTTGCCTTTCGGCAACGTAAAGACCTATCTATTCGCCCTGCTGTTCGTGGCAGGAAACATCGCCTTGCCGCAACTCTGCCATCTGGTCCCAGCAGGCGGTCCGACGTTGCTTCCCATCTATTTCTTTACACTGATAGCTGCTTATAAATATGGTTTCAAGGTAGGTCTGCTGACGGCTCTCTTGTCTCCGGTCATCAATCATCTGCTTTTTGCCATGCCTGCAGCAGCCGTGTTGCCGGCCATACTTATAAAGTCCGGTCTGCTGGCCGGAACCGCCGCTCTTGCTGCACGCTATGCCAAGAATATCTCTTTATTGGCATTGCTGGGTGTAATCCTCTCCTATCAAATTATCGGTACGGCCTTTGAATGGGCACTGTGCGGTAATTTCTTTTTGGCAGTGCAAGATTTCCGTATGGGCATTCCGGGCATGCTGATTCAGTGGTTCGGAGGATATACACTGCTGAAAGCAATCGCAAAGAAATAAACGTATATTCTCAAACAGTATCCCTTAATCCTAAAACTTTGTTCGCACACTGCGGATACATATCCCCAGTTTGCGGATGTCTATCCCAAGGCTTGGGATAGACATCCGCAAACCATAAACAAAGTTTTTTCTTAACTGATAAAAACTTTTTCCCTAACTAAGAAAAACTTTCTCCTTAATAGAGAAGACTTTTCTCTTAATACTTTGAACTTTTTTCCGCTATTTTCCTTTCTCCCTACAATAAAATCATTAATTTCGTGCCGAACAATATATCATATTTTCAACATGGAAGTAGTAACGAACAACTGGTTCACTAAAAAATATCCAATAGGTTTTGCCTTAAGCGGCGGTTTCATCAAAGGCTTTGCCCATTTGGGTGCCATGCAATCTTTATTGGAACATGACATCAAGCCCAATATACTTTCCGGAGTCAGTGCCGGAGCCTTGGCCGGGGTATTCTACGCCGACGGCAATGAACCGCATCAAGTTCTTGACTACTTTGCCGGGCACAAGTTTCAGGACCTGACCAAACTGGTGATTCCCAAAGTCGGATTATTTGAATTGGGAGAGTTCATCGATTTCCTGAAAAGCAATCTGAAATCCAAGAAACTGGAAGAACTGCAAATCCCTCTGATTATTACAGCTACTGACCTGGACCACGGACGTCTGGTACATTTCCATAAAGGGGACATCGCCGAACGCGTAGCAGCTTCGTGTTGCATGCCGGTATTGTTTGCCCCGGTCAATATAGACGGCACCCATTACGTGGACGGAGGCCTGCTGATGAACCTGCCTGTCTCTACCCTCCGCCGTATATGCGAAAAAGTGATTGCCGTGAATGTCAGCCCTTTGATGGCAACCAAGTATAAAATGAACATTGTGAGCATTGCCTTACGTTCCTATAATTTTATGTTCCGCTCCAACTCTTTTCCTGAACGCGAGAAGGCTGATTTGCTGATAGAACCTTATAACTTGGAGGGATACAGCAATACAGAGCTGGAAAAGGCGGAGGAGATATTCATGCAGGGATATAATACGACCAATGATATATTGGAACGCCTGCTCATTGACAAAGGCAGCATCTGGAAAGAATAAAATAACCATTCTATAACATAGAAAACAAAGAAATGAACGACGAAAACAAATTGATTATTTATCAAGTGTTCACCCGACTATTCGGAAACAACAATAACCACTGCATCAATAATGGCAGCATCACCGAAAATGGATGCGGCAAGATGGCTGACTTTACAGCCAAGGCGTTGGGAGAAATCAAGAAGCTTGGCGCTACACATATATGGTACACGGGCATCATCGAGCATGCTACGCAAACTGACTACCGCCGTCACAATATCCAACCCGACCATCCGGCCATTGTGAAAGGTAAAGCCGGATCTCCCTATGCCATCAAGGACTACTATGATGTCGATCCGGATCTCGCCAAGGACGTACCGGAGCGTATGAGAGAGTTTGAGAATCTGGTGCAGCGCACTCACCGTAGCGGTCTGAAGGTTATCATAGATTTTGTTCCCAACCACGTAGCCCGTCAATATCACTCGGATGCCCAGCCGGATGGCACTTCACAACTGGGTTCAAACGATGATACCAATTATGCGTTCAGCCCATATAATAACTTCTATTATATCCCGAAATCGGAACTGCATGGCCAATTTGACATGAAAGGTGCAGCCGCCGAACCTTATAGGGAGTTTCCGGCAAAAGCTACCGGAAACAACCGTTTTGATGCTTATCCAAACATCACCGATTGGTACGAAACTATAAAGTTGAATTATGGAGTGGATTATCAGAACGGCGGGACTTGCCATTTCGACCCCATTCCCGACACATGGACCAAGATGCTGGATATCATGCTGTTCTGGGCGGGAAAGAATATAGACGGTTTCCGTTGCGATATGGCCGAAATGGTTCCCGTAGAGTTCTGGGAATGGGCAATCCCGCAGGTAAAGGAGCAATATCCCTCCCTGCTGTTTATAGCCGAAGTCTATAACCCGGGAGAATACAAGAATTACTTGTTCCGTGGCAAGTTTGATTATTTATACGACAAAGTAGGACTTTATGATACCTTGCGGGCTGTTACTTGCGGGTATGAATCGGCAACTGCCATCACCCGTTCCTGGCAAAGTCTGGGAGGTATAGAAAAACGCATGCTGAACTTTCTGGAAAACCATGACGAGCAACGTATCGCTTCCGACTTTTTTGCCAGTAACCCACGCAAGGCGATTCCGGCACTCATTGTGTCAGCTTGCATGAACACCAATCCGATGATGATTTATTTCGGTCAGGAGTTTGGTGAGCTGGGCATGGATAGTGAAGGTTTCAGCGGCCGGGACGGACGTACAACCATCTTTGACTATTGGAGTGTAGATACTATCCGCCGTTGGCGCAATGGCGGCAAGTTCGACGGCAAGATGCTGACGGAGGACCAGAAACACCTATACAGCATTTATAAACGGCTACTGACTCTTTGCAATGAAGAAAAGGCCATCTCTCAGGGGGCTTTCTTCGATTTGATGTATGCCAATGTCAACGGATGGCGCTTTAATGAACATAAGCAATATACATTCCTGCGCAAATTTGAGAGAGACCTGCTGCTGTTCGTCGTGAACTTCGACCATATCTCGGCAGACCTTGCCATAAATATTCCTTCTCATGCTTTTGACTTCCTGCAAATACCGCAGATGGACCAGTACAAAGCTACGGAGCTGCTCAGCGGAAAAGAAGAAAACATAAGTCTGCTTCCCTATAAGGCTACTAATGTGGCCGTCGAAGGATATGGAGGAAAGATACTTAAGATAAAGCTATAACGGAATCACAACTCTGGTGATTTATTAGATTTGGCACTGATTATGCAGAACAACACGGATTTCTTAATCGCTTCGTGGTTTTCCGCATAATCAGTGCCAAGTCTTTATTTGTTCTCTTCCATATATTCCTTCAGCCGATATAGCCGCGTGATGGCAGGATTATAAAAATCATCAGGATAATGTGCATCTATGTCACTCAGGTTAGCTTGCACAAAACGTTTCACATCCACTATGTTCTCAGCATCAGACAATGTTACACTTTGAGGGAAAGATGTGCTCTTTGCCCAATCTATCAGCGCTTTAACGCTATCTTCATCAAATTTATATTCGGCCATATTCTACATATTTTCTTGCAAAGATAGTGCAAACCGGATGCAGAATAAAATGACCCACCCATTTTTTTATGCTAAAGTTATCCTCATCTGCATGAACAAAATTCCAATTTGTTGTGTTATATAAATGTGTTTTTCATAGTATTAGATATAAGATTAATTAAAAGAGACGTACCCGCTTGTGATAAGTAAGTACATCAAAAACAGAAGCGTCTGTTTGATTGATAAATGTGTAAGGAGCATCGGTTTACCAGAGCCGATGCTTTTTTTTTACCCTTCTTTGTAGCATGTTAGAAATATTATCCGTAAATTTGGCAGATAATAAGGAAAGAATATGATATGAATATCCCTGTTATATTTCAATTTTTGAAAGAACTGTCTGCAAACAACAATCGTGAATGGTTCAATTCTCACCGGGAACAGTATGAAGTCGCCCGCAGCGAGTTTGAAAACTTGCTTACAGTAATTATCTCCCGTATCTCTTTATTTGATGAAAGCATCCGTGGTATAGAAGCAAAGGACTGTACATACCGTATTTATCGTGATACACGCTTTTCCGAAGATAAAACTCCCTACAAGACACATCTGGGAGGATATATCAATGCGAAAGGAAAGAAATCCGACCATTGTGGCTATTACGTGCATCTGGAACCGGGAAACTGCTTGTTGGCCGGTGGAAGTTATTGTCCTCCCCCGCCCTTGTTAAGAGCTCTGCGACAAGCGGTATACGACAATATAGATGAATTTCGCAGTATAGTGGAAGATCCTGCTTTCAAGCAATACTTTCCCGTCATCGGAGAGAATTTTCTAAAAACAGCTCCAAAAGGATTTCCAAAGGACTATCCCTATCTGAAATACCTTCAGTGTAAAGAGTATACGGTTGCCTGCTGCCAGCCGGACAGCTTCTTTCTTGCTCCAGACTTTTTGGATCGTACAGACGACATCTTCAAGCAGATGAAGCGTTTTTCTGATTTTGTGAATTACACCATAGACGACTTTGAATAATTTACCTATATAACTAACTTAAAACATTTGAATTATGGTTATAGACAGACTTGAAAACATAGAAAAATATACTTTGCTGCATCCTCTGTTTGAGCAGGCCATTGATTTTTTAAAATCACATGACTTGCACTCTTTGGAAATCGGCAAGACCGAACTGAAAGGAAAGGACTTGCTGGTCAACGTGGCGCAGACAAACCCAAAAGAAAAAGAAAATGCCAAACTGGAAACCCATAAAGACTATATTGACATTCAAATACCCTTGTCCGGTACGGAGATAATGGGTTATACCGCCGCCCAAGACTGCCTTCCGGTTGATGCTCCTTACAATGCGGAAAAAGACATCACTTTTTTTGAAGGACTGGCGGAGGACTATATTGCAGTGAAGCCCGGAATGTTTGCTATCTTTTTCCCTCAGGACGGGCATGCTCCGGGTATTACCCCTGACGGTGTAAAAAAAATAATTGTGAAAGTTAAAGCGTAAATTTATCAAATATCCAAAACTCATCCTCTTTATGGAAACATTGAATTTAATCAAGAATGACCCATGGCTGGAACCTTTTGCCGATGCCATCAACGGACGTCATCAACATGCCATAGACAAAGAATCGGAATTGACCAACAAAGGAAAACTAACCTTGTCTGATTTTGCATCCGGATACCTCTATTTCGGCCTGCATCGTACTGACGATGGTTGGGTTTTCCGTGAATGGGCGCCTAACGCAACCCAAATCTTTATGGTCGGAACTTTTAACGATTGGAAAGAAGAAAAAAAATATAGCTTGAAGCGTAAAGCAAACGGTAATTGGGAAATCAAGCTTCCTGCTGATGCCGTGAAACACGGTGACTTGTACAAGCTGATGGTACATTGGGACGGTGGTTGCGGTGAACGCATTCCTGCATGGGCTACACGTGTCGTACAAGACGAACAGACTAAAATATTCAGTGCCCAGGTTTGGGCTCCGGAGAAACCCTATAAAATGAAAAAGCGGGTTTTCAAGCCATCTACAGATCCTTTATTGATATATGAATGCCATATCGGTATGTCTCAGCAGGAGGAAAAGGTCGGTAGCTATAAGGAATTTCAGGAAAAGATTCTTCCACGTATCGCCAAAGAAGGCTACAACTGCATACAGATTATGGCTATCCAGGAACATCCCTATTATGGTAGCTTCGGATACCATGTTTCCAGTTTCTTTGCCGCTTCTTCCCGTTTTGGTACTCCGGAAGAACTGAAGGAGTTGATTGATACAGCCCATAGTATGGGGATTGCCGTTATCATGGATATTGTCCATTCACACGCTGTGAAGAATGAAGTGGAAGGCTTGGGTAACTTTGCCGGTGATCCTAATCAATATTTCTATCCCGGTGGACGTCGGGAACATCCAGCTTGGGATTCACTTTGCTTTGATTACGGCAAGAACGAAGTTATTCACTTCCTGCTGTCTAACTGTAAATTCTGGCTGGAAGAATATCATTTCGACGGCTTCCGTTTTGACGGAGTAACCTCCATGTTATATTATAGTCATGGTTTGGGAGAAGCATTCTGTAATTATGGAGATTACTTCAACGGACATCAAGACGACAATGCCATTTGTTATCTGACACTTGCCAACCGGCTTATCCATCAGGTCAATGCCAAAGCCATCACCATTGCCGAAGAAGTATCGGGAATGCCCGGACTGGCGGCAAAATATGAAGATGGCGGCTACGGATTTGATTACCGTATGGCCATGAATATTCCCGATTATTGGATTAAGACAATCAAGGAGAAAATAGATGAAGACTGGAAGCCATCCAGCATGTTCTGGGAAGTGACCAACCGCCGCAAAGATGAAAAGACCATCTCCTATGCGGAAAGCCATGACCAAGCTTTGGTGGGCGATAAAACCATCATTTTCCGCTTGATTGATGCGGATATGTACTGGCACATGCAGAAAGGAGACGAGAACTATACCGTAAATCGAGGCATTTCCCTCCATAAAATGATACGTTTACTGACTGCGACTACTATCAATGGCGGTTATCTTAACTTTATGGGCAATGAATTCGGACATCCGGAATGGATTGACTTCCCCCGTGAAGGTAACGGTTGGTCTTGTAAATATGCCCGCCGCCAATGGAATTTGGTGGACAACAAGAATCTGGCATATCATTATATGGGTGACTTTGATGCTGCCATGTTGGGAGTTGTAAAAAGCATAAAGAACTTCCAGGCTACTCCGGTCCAAGAAATATGGCATAATGACGGTGACCAGGTATTGGCCTATATGCGCAAGGACTTGATTTTTGTATTCAACTTCAACCCTAAGCAGTCTTTTACTGATTACGGTTTCTTGGTTCCTGCCGGAACTTATGAAGTTATTTTGAATACTGATAATCCAGATTATGGCGGTAATGGTTTGACGGATGATACCATCAAACATTTTACCATCCACGACCCGCTTTACAAAAAAGACAAGAAGGAGTGGCTGAAGCTTTACATACCGGCACGTACAGCTGTTGTACTGAGAAGAACTAAATAGTCATTTCATAACACAAAAAAAGAGGCAGATATCAATTCAGATATCTGCCTCTTTTTTATATATGAGTCTTTTATTTCACTTGACTGTCGATGAAGTTCAACATCGTTTTTGCATTATCCATCATCTTCTTTTGAGCTGGTTTGTCCGCAGAGAGCAATGGAATAAGTTTATCCAAATATTCTTTGGCTTCCTTGAATTCAACTTTTGCTTTTTCTACATCTGTTTTCATGGTATTGGCACCCTTACTATAATACAAAGAACCCAGACTGTTAAGTGCATTTACATTATCTGCTTGGATAGCTATGGCTTGTTTAAATGCTTCTTCGGCTGCATCCATCTTTTTGGCTTTCTGCGCCATGATACCTTGATTTACGTAATAAGTGGCATACAATTTAGTCAATGTCTTATTACCGGGATTTGCTTCCAGCCCTTCCTTTAAAGTGGCAACATACTCATCATTTTTCTTCAAATCTTTCAAAGCACCGGCTTTACCTATATAAGCATTTGCCAGGTTATACTTTTTCTGTACAGCAATATCAAAATACTTCAAAGCTTCGGCAGGTTTCTTTATCTTATCGGCACAAACGCCACAGTTATATGCAATTACGGAATCTTGGTTGTTTGTTTGTGTCAGATAAGTACTAAATTTTGTGTAAGCTTCCTGGTAATTTTTAGCTTCAAGAGCAGCCTTACCATCGTTGACCAACTGGGCAGGGTCAGCATTCTGCGCAAAGAAATTCGTAGCTGCACAACATAGTGCAATAGATAAGATTAATTTTTTCATATGCTTTAATTCATTTAAAAGTTGATTCCCAAAGTTAGTTTACAATGGTATAGAAGCAAAACCTTTTTACTTTTTTTGAGGTTTTTAGCATAGTCGTAACAAGTGTTATTTTACGTAAAAGCAAATATCCGGATATGTGTGTTGGGCTTTGTCACATATGTTACACTTATACTTAGAATATCATATTATCTTTGCCACAAAAAAAGATTATGGAACAATTACATGCACATGAAGTCCTTCACATGATGGAAGGTAATAGTTATACTGAGTTATCATTGAGAGAAGCCATTATCCAAAAATTCGGCGAGCAGCAGCGTTTTTTCACCTGCTCTGCCAACAATATGGATGTAGATACCCTGATAGAATTTCTTAAAAGAAAAGGAAAATTTATACCCGCCAATGGTGGATTTACAGTGGACATGACTAAAGTTTGCAATCACTGATGAGGAATATTAATTCCTTCTTCTGTTAAATTGAATATTATTTATGTTAATAGTTAACGGAAATAATATTCTACTAAACCATGTTATAATATCCGCTGATTACCCGCTAAAATTTGGATATCTCCTGCAAGTACGTATCTTTGTACTGTGTTTTTCATAGTATTAGATTTAAGGTTAATAAAAAAGATTGGCTGTCTGGGATAGATAGCCTTTTTTTATGTCTAAATGTCATCTTTCCCCTTTTTAGTTATAGTTTTATTCTATCTTTGTAGGTCAGATAATCCACGCAGCATTAATAGAATAAACTGAATATGGGAAAACGCTTTATTTTTATCTTGATGGCATGCTCATTATTGAGTATAGCTACTGTTGTGCATGCACAGCATATTGACAAGCAAACATATACTTTTGCCATCAAAAAGGCTGATACTCTGAAACTGGACAAGTATGTAATGATTGATCAAATACAAGGGACACAATCAAAGCCCGTCATTCTTTTTGCATTTGGGGGAGGTTTCAAAGGCGGGAGAAGAGATAATCCCGATTACATTTCTTATTTTCATTTTTTGGCACGAGCCGGCTATGTGGCAGTATCAACAGATTACCGTACCCAATTAAAGGATATAGATAAATCGGAGTATTCGGACTTGCAAGGATTCTCTTCTACCCTGCAACAAGCAATCACTTGTGCTGTAGAAGATTTTGGTGATGCTACAAATTATATAATTGAGCATAGTGTAGAATGGCAAATAAATCCTGCACAAATTATAGCTTGCGGTTCGAGTGCAGGTGCGATAACTGCCCTTCAAGCAGAGTATGAGATTTGCAATCAAACGGCTTTTGCGGACAGATTACCTGCCAATTTCAATTATGCAGGGGTCATTTCCTTTTCTGGAGCAATCTGTGCCAATGGTATTCCAAAATGGATAATGTCCCCTTGTCCTCTTATGTTGTTCCATGGTGATGCCGACAGCACGGTTCCTTTTACTAAGGCAGTAGTAGAGGAAATGGGGCTATGGGGCTCAAACTTTATCTGTATGCAACTGAAAGAAAAAGAGACAGCATACTATTTCTATATAGCGGAAGGTATAGGACATTCCCTATCCTATTCTCCTATGAAGGATAATCGTCATGACATCCTGAGCTTCCTAAACCGGTTGGTACTTGGTAAAGAAAAACGTTGCATTACGACTGTAGAGAAGAATCCGGAAATATCTAGATATAAGAGTGATTTTACAATAGAAGATTATATCCGTGAAAATATGCGTTAATTCCTATCTTTATATCCTTTCCAGAGTTTTTGTTTCTCCACCAATCAATTATCTTTGCACATTATTATTCCATAAAAACAAATCTTTAATTCTATAAATTATGTTGGTACGTATTATCAGTATGGTCATAGCCGGAGTTATTATAGTATATCTAGTCCGTTGGATTGATAATTTTTTCTCCAGGTATCGCAAATAAATCTTGCCTGCAATGTAAAACAAATACTCCAATTTGTTTCCCATTACAACCTATGCTGACAAAATGCGGACATTTTCTAATTCTAAAACAAGAAAACCGCAAAAGCTTTTTATTAGCCATTTGCGGTTTTTTCCTTGTGATTCCGTTGCGATTCGAACGCAAGACCCACGCCTTAGAAGGGCGTTGCTCTATCCAGCTGAGCTACGGAACCAGCCTTAATTGCGGTGCAAAGGTACGCTTTTTTACGAATATTGCAAATTTTTGTATCACCTTTTTTCGTTACCTATGTATAAAAGGCTCATTTGCTACATAAAAAGTAATGATTAGTTACCTTTACAAATAAGATACACGGTATTTATATACAGATGTATTAAAACATTTTGCAAATTATCAATGTTACTAATTATAAAAAGTAAAAATATGGAGGAATATTCAAGTAGGAAAAGTAGCATTGACCCGAAAATGAATGAAAGAGTAATAACAACTAAATTTTAAAGAGATGGAATGGGAAAATCAGTTGATACAAGAATTGCAATGGTCAAATAAAATCAGCAATAAGGCGAGTAAGGAATTGGTAGCCCAGGAGATTGCCGGACTGGCCAAAGACGGTGATGTCATAGGAGCAGGCTCCGGCTCTACCGTTTATCTCACTTTGTTTGCATTAGCTCAACGAGTTAAACAAGAATCTTTGCATATAGAAATCATTCCGGCATCTGCCGAAATTTCGATGACATGTATACAGCTTGGCCTGCCGCAAACTACTCTGTGGAATAAGCGTCCGGATTGGACATTCGACGGTGCAGACGAAGTGGATCCGCATAATAACCTCATCAAAGGACGTGGTGGAGCCATGTTTAAGGAGAAACTTCTCATTAAAAGCAGTGGTAAGACTTACATCATTGTCGATGAGAGCAAGCTTGTCAGCAAACTGGGGAGCAAATCCCCCATACCGGTGGAAGTGTTTCCACATGCTCTCTCCCATGTGGAAAACGAGATACGCTTATTGGGAGCTTCAAAAATCAGCCTACGTCTTGCAGAAGGAAAAGACGGTCCGGTATTTACCGAAAGCGGTAATTTCATTCTTGACATTCATCTCAGCAACATTGTTCCTGATTTGGAACAGAAACTGAAAGCCATTACCGGGGTTATCGAAAGCGGGCTGTTCATTGGTTATGACATTACAGTCCTAATGGCAAACCGCTGATGTACCAAAGTACAAATAAGGCAGTCCATGCCAATAGAATGACTAAAGAATATCTCCAAGTATACTTCAGTAGTGAACCATAAGTGGATTGCCTATCATATTGCTGCATATAGGTCAAGACAAGTGGCATGTAGAACATAAAAGGTGTTATGGCATTTGTTGCACTGTCACCTATACGGAACGCACATTGGGTCATATCCGGCGAAATGCCCATACTTGCCAATACCGGAACAAAAATGAAAGACATAAAAGCCCATTTAGCTGTGGCAGATACCATAAAGAGATTGACCAGCGCCGTAAAAAGAATGAAGAGAATCAATATCCATAAACTACTCAAAGAGGCGGAGGACAGCAGATTAGCGCCTAAAATGGCAATGCACTTGTCCAAGTGGGAATATTCAAAACAAGCAAACATCTGTGAGGCAAAGAAAGCTATCACAAAATAAACGCCCAGCAGTTTCATCGGCTGCGTAAGTCCTTCTATCACATCACCGTCCGTACGGTATCGGCCGGAGGCAAAACCATAGACCATCCCCATCAAACCTATTCCAAACGAAAGCAAAAACAGAATACCAACTATAAACGGAGAACGAATCAGCCCACCATTGACACTCCGCAATATCCCCCATGAAGAGAATGTAGCCCACAGAATAATGGCAATATACAGCAAGCCTGCAAATACAGCTCCCAACATAGCTCTCCGTTCCTTGCGTGACAATTGCTTGTAACCATTAAAATGAATATCCCCTGCGTACTTTCCCAAACGTGGCAACAAGCTCCTGCGGGTAATATGATAAATGATGAATGCAAGCAGGAACGTGGAAACAAAGAGAAAATAATAATTGCACAGCGGTCCAGTCTGCCCCGGAGCAATATTCATCCTATCAGCCGCTTCTTGCGTTACAGAGGCAATCATGGGGTCTAATGTACTCAAAAACACATTAGCGCTATAGCCACAAGAGACTGAAACATAAGCTGTAATTATACCTCCAATGGGGTGCAGACCGACAGACTGGAACAAAGTTGCAGCTATCGGCAACAGAATGATATATCCTGCATCTCCCACTATATTGGACAACAGTCCTAAGACAATGACCAGCAGAATAATGCGCCAAGGATCACGTGGACGTCGTACCCCCCTGCGAATACATGCATCGATGAAACCCGAATGCTGTGCCACCCCTATTCCGAACATAGCCACAATCACCAGCCCTAACGGAGCGAATCCCGTAAAATTGGTTATGACATGGCGCAGCAGCCAGCGTATGCCCTCCGGACTCAGCAGGCTCTGCACCCGTATTTCTTCTCCAGTCTGCGGTTGCAGCACGCTCAGACCATAGACATCGAATATCCATGAAAGGAGGATGACTGCCAGCGTCAGCAGGAAGAACATCGTAGCGGGATGTGGCATTCGGAGTTTACTCATCGTCGGCTTCCAGATTGTCTATATTCAAGATTCGAAGTTCCAATGCACGCACCACCAGACGAGTGGCATTCACCCCCACCCGTTCACTAGGCGGGAAAAGACGGCCGACCAAGTCATTCTGCCGTTTCTCCAGCGACTTGACTCCAAAAGGCATTCCCCTAAGATTGGCAATCATTTCTTTGGTATAGCCCAGTGCCAAATGACGGAGGAAACGCTCGTCATACTCATCAATATCATAGCTTATGATTGCTTCCTGACGTTTTGCATCATTCAGGACAGATTTCTTGAAGCGTTCCACTATCTTCTCCAGTATCGGATAGTTAAAGACCAGCTTCTTGCCGTCCATCACTGCCTGCACATCGGTTTTGGTCAGCAACTCTCCGGTTTTCAGGATAATGCCGTCGGCACCGGCTTCAAGTACGTCCACCCATAACTTCTCATTCAATATTTCTCCCGTGAATATCAGCACATGTACTCCCGGATAACGCTTGAAGATATTCCGGCAGATGTCCACCCCGATTGTGGTCGAACCTCCCAATCCCAAGTCCAGCAGAACAAGATCCGGTACGCCGGCTTCAATCAATGTCCAGAACTCCTGCTCAGTCATAGCAGTACCTATTACCTCCGCATTGGGAATTTCATGGCGGAAAATCTCTTCCGTCCCTTTCAGCTCCAACTTGACATCTTCAACGATGATTACTTTAAATTTTTTGTCTTCCATATTTCATTTTTTCGGTAGCGTAAAATATATTGTAAAACCTCCTTCCTTTCCCGGTTCGGCATTGATACGGCATCCCCGGCGTCCGGCAAACTCGTCATGGTCGCGGATAATCTGCTTGCACACCAGATATTCCGTACCATACAGTTCTCCTTTCTCACCGGCCGTCATGCGGGACAAGTCGGGATAGAACAATTGGTTCAATTCTTCACGGGTCTTTTCCCTGCGCATATCTGTAAACAGAAAACGTATAAATTCCCCATCTTCCCGGGCCGACAGACAGACAGCTCCATCCAGAGTTACGGAGCAAGCCTCGTCTATCAGGTTTTCAAGCAGGAAACGCAACTGGTTCCAGTCGCCGGTAATCCGTCCTTCCAACGGTTGTATCTTAAAATCAATATGCGCCTTGTTTCCCTTATACACTTTGCGGAAATATTTCCCGGCAGTAGCCATAAGTTCCGGCACAGATATTGTCGCACGCCTGAAAGTCACCTCTTCCAACTGGCGGGAAGCGCATGAACTGAGTGTCGTAAAGATACCTTTGTAATACTCTATCAATTCGCTGATGGCAACCACCGTTTCCCGCTCCTCCGCTTCTGTCTGTTTGCCGGACCGCAGTTTCCCTATCAGCTGCTTTATCTTGTTCGGATAATAAATCGTTTCATGCTTGATGGTCGAAAGACAATTATCCAGCACCATGTTCTGTACATGCAGCAAACTGTCTTCCCAGGAAGCTCGCCGGGCTTCATCTTGAGCCACTTCGATGTCCCGGTATTTCGTAGCCAACTTAACCACTGCATTGAAGATTACAATGGAGACATAACGGGCTATCAGTTCCAAAAGCAAATGGTCGGTCTCCTGCTCCGTACCTTCCCTGCGTTCCAGACACAGCACACCTATGCAACGACACATATTTCCCGCATCCACAACAAGCGGCAATGTTTGTATACCCTTTTCCGATATGTACTCTTGCTGCTCAAAGCAATTCTCCATATATTTCCTCCAGATAGGCAACTCGTCCACGGCGGTATCTTCCACTGGATTGGAAGTGTATTCCAGCTTATGTGTAGTCTCGTTGTATACAGCTATGCTTAACCGGTCGATACTCAAAAGTTCGTTCACTGCATCAAAAGCGGAACCTACAATCTGCCGCGGGATTTCCTTCAATGTATCCTCCTCACGCTGCAACATTTCCTCCGTATCCGAAACCGGCAACAAGGAGGCATTGAACACCTTTCCATTAATTTCCAGTACTTGCTCCAGATTCCAGCGGTTCACCAGACGCTTACGGAAATAGAGTATGTAATATCCCGACAGTAATACGAACAGCAAAACCACCGCCAGCAAAATGCCCACCATCTTGTTGTTGGTGGAACGCTCCAGCTGCCGGCAATATTCTTCCAAGGATTGGTCTTCTCCCAACAGTTTGTACAAGGTGGTGTAGGCAGCATTATTATAACTATAGTCATCCCATTGCTTCAATGCAAGAAATGAGACTGCCGCTTCATTCCTGATATCCAGAATTACATGGAAATCCGAATTGAACATCTGGTTCCACCAATCCAGTTCCGCAGGCGCCCCGTCTCCCGTCAGCGTCATATAGCGATGTATAGGATGGGCGTATTGCTTGTAATGTTCGTTCAGGCAATACATTGCCGAATCTATGTATTGTAAAGCCAGTTCGTATTCTCCGTCTACATTGCAGTAATAAGCTTCATTGGCATAATCGGAGGCTTCGTCCAGCAAAGCTTCGTATTCATTCTGTGCAAGCAGTGCCAAAGAATCCGGTAACACCTCTCCGGAAGCAGGCTGTTCCACAGCATGCCGGCAGGATGACATGCACAAAGACAACACGACGAGCAACACCGACACGGACTTACGGATACCGGCAGGCAGACGGAAATAAAAACGGCTGCCTTTTCCCAGCCCGCTCTCCACATTGAACAGACAGACCTTGAACAAATCATTCGTCTTGCGATATTTTTCAATGATGCCCTTACAGTTCATCAGTCCAAAGCCACTTCCTTTGTTCTTCCTCAATTCCTCCTTGTCGGGAGCGTCACTCATACCGATGGCTTTCGAGTCATATACTTTTTCTCCCACGATGCAGGCTACATCTTCCGGTGACAATCCACAACCATTATCCTCTACCGAGATTTCCACGTAATCCTCCTCCTGCCGTGCATATACTTTCACCATACCGCCCTGAGGGGTATATTTACGGGCATTCTCTGCCAGTGTATTTATCATAAACAATGTAAGGGCTTTGTCTGCCTTCACCCGGATATCCGTAGGCTGCACCTCCAACGACTGTCTCTTCATCTCGAATGTACGGCTTCCTTTCCTGAGCAGCTCGAAAAGTTCATTCAATTCGAACGTCTCTATGTTCAGGCTAAGGCTTCCTTGCTTCATCTTTATCCAAAGGGCAAGAATATCATTGTATTCGTTGATGGTAGTAACCAACTCGTCGATATACTGGTATTTCTCCTCCTTTATCCGTTCCTCTTTGATGAATCCTTTTTGAGTCAGTTTCTGCACTTCGTTGATGATACGGTCTATGTACGGATGAATCCCGTTTACAATAGCCATACATGCTTTCTTTATCAGATTTTGCCGTTTGTTCCCCGCGATGTGCTGCTCGTAAATGTAGCGTTGCTTTTCCAGTCTGCGGCGCTCATCCCCAAGGGAGATGGACGTCATGCCGTTGTCGATTGCCCATTGGATATAGGGGGTTATCACCCGTACCATCGCCTGCTCATCCTTGCTCATCCGACGCGGGAACACTAATTGCCCGTTGTCTATGCGGATGTCCTTCACTCCAAACAGCTTTTCCAATTCCGGGCAGACAGCCGTCCGGATAGAGTCGATGATTTCCTCCTCAGTCTGTGCATCTGCCGGAATGGATGCCGTTATCTTCTGACAGATATCCAGCATCAGCTGCAGACGGCGGAGATGCACTCTGTTCCGGTCTTTGGAACGCTTGTTGAAAAACCAGAAAAAGAGGGATACAAGCACGAAGCCCACAATGACCAGTGACAACACGACGTTGAGCTGCCCCGCCTCCTTTTCTAATGCCTGATAGCGGCTTTCCAGTTCTTTATCCTGGCGTGTATCTTCAAGGATATCCAGGTAAATATTGCGGTTATAGTCTGATTTTTCTTTCATTCCGAGTCCTGCATACGAAACGCTCAACTGTTCACGAATACGTGAAATCCACTCGGGCACGGTTTTCAGTTTCTGCTCCATCCATGCCTTCTCCGCACAAATCGTATCTCGACGGTCAAATGCTTTCAGCCAGTCCAAACTATCGTGGCAGTCATAGAAAAGGCGGTGATGGTCATTTACACATTCCAGAGCAAGTTTTAGCGTGTCAAGAGCTTCTGTATAGTGACTGTGGGCATTCAGGTATTTGCCGATAGATACATATGCACCTGCTATCTGATACAAATCCTTGTATTGGCTGAATTTTTGCAATGCCAACTGCCCCAGACGCATGGGAAGCAGCGAATCTACCGGTACTCCAAAACGTGTCAAGGCATGGGAGCGGCGGTCTTGAAAAAATGCGTAATTATCCGGTGAAGCCATCAAGTTGGCAAGTCCCTGCACTCCATTGCCCTCAAAGTAAAGATAGCCCTTGCGCGAAGCCAACTGCCATGCGGTATAGAGCTCATCAAATTCTCTCAGTCTTCGCTCATCCGGTGTCTCACCCTCGCATAAGGCAGCAGAACCTTTGATGTAGTGATAATACAACAGCTGATTGGTATCTGCCAGCAACTCTTGTTTTTTAGTAACTTCATTAATAGAGGCTACAGCTTCCGGACGCTGTTGCAAATAATAATAATACACAGCAGATACAATATAAAATTCCGAACGGGCATAATTCAAACGCATTTGCTCGTGTTGGTCCACAAACAGATTGTCATCCTCCGCTATTCTTTTCATACGGTGCAAGGCACTATTGCGATAATCGTAGAACTCCTTGTTCAACGCCGTCCGCTGATAAATCTTCATCAAACCGATGTCGGCAATAAGGAGTTCCAGTTCATTCTTGGTCAGATTATAGACATCCATATGAAACTTTTCGGCCTGCTCAAAATCCATGCGCATAAAAGCACAAAAGCCCAGATTATTGGATGCTTCCGCTTTTCCTTGTTTATAGAGGCTGACTTCACGGTAGGCCCTTGATGCCGCATGGCAGGATGAATCCAGGTTTTTATAACGAAAAGCATAAGCCACCTGGTTTAGAGAGTCGATAAGGCGTACTTCCTTCATGGGTGCCGTTCCCACACACGAAACCATTGTTGTACAAAGGCACAACAACCCCGCAAACCATATAAAAGAAAGTCGTTTCATAAAGCAAAGCTACGAATAAATCCGGGAAAGAAAAATAATTTTTATACAATAACTCTTGTTTTATGTAACGGGAAATTCCTACCTTTGCATGCAAATTAACAAATAGGTAACATCTATTACACAAATGAGCGAAAAAGCACCCTTTATGGTATTCTCCGGAACAAATTCGAGATACCTTGCAGAGAAAATCTGCGCTAGCCTTGATTGCCCTCTGGGAAAGATGAACATCACCCATTTTGCAGATGGTGAGTTTGCAGTCTCTTATGAGGAATCTATCCGTGGCTCGCATGTATTCCTGGTTCAATCAACCTTCCCTAATTCTGACAACTTGATGGAACTTCTGCTGATGGTTGATGCTGCTAAAAGAGCATCGGCAAAAAGCGTTGTAGCCGTTATCCCTTACTTCGGTTGGGCACGTCAGGACAGAAAAGACAAACCCCGTGTTTCCATCGGCGCTAAACTGGTGGCCGACCTGCTCTCTGTTGCAGGTATCGACCGTCTGATTACGATGGACCTTCATGCAGACCAGATTCAAGGTTTCTTCAATATTCCGGTGGATCATTTGTATGCATCAGCAGTATTCCTCCCCTATATTGAATCCTTGAAACTGGAAGACTTGGTAATCGCCACCCCGGATGTCGGCGGTTCAAAACGCGCCAGCACATTCTCCAAATACCTCGGTGTACCCTTGGTATTGTGCAACAAGACACGCGAAAAAGCAAACGTGGTTGCCACCATGCAAATCATCGGTGATGTAAAAGACAAGAATGTAGTATTGGTAGACGATATTGTAGATACAGCAGGAACCATTACCAAGGCTGCCAACATCATGCTGGAAGCAGGAGCCAAATCTGTCCGTGCCATTGCCAGCCACTGTGTAATGTCCGACCCGGCTTCTTTCCGTGTACAAGAATCCGCACTAACGGAAATGGTATTTACTGATAGTATCCCCTACTCTAAAAAATGTGACAAGGTTAAACAGTTGAGCATTGCCGATATGTTCGCCGAAACCATCAAGCGGGTGATGAACAATGAATCAATCAGTTCACAATACATTATCTAACCGCGGAGCGGTTAGAAATTAGAAATTAAAAATTAAAGGCTGCGCGGTTCTGAAGTGAACATTGCGCAGCCTTTAATTTTTAATTCTAATTCTCCAGCCTTCCCATCTTGTAGGTTCCTTTTCGTATCACCTTTCCGTTCTTGTCTGTTTCTACAAACGGACCGTGTTTCTTGCCTTGTTTGAAGAAGCCTTCATAACGGTTTCCGTTCTTGTCCTCCTGGATACCGCTACCTTCTTCCATACCGTTCACAAAACCGCCTTTATATTTGGTTCCATCGGTCTGAATCAGGGTACCTTGGCCGTTGAACTTATTGTCTTTCCATTCACCTTCGTAAGAGTCACCTACATTCCATTTGTAAGTACCGTATCCGTCACGTTGGTTATCTTTCCAATTACCTTCGTAAACGGCGCCGCTTGCCCACGTAAATGTGCCGTGGCCTTCCTGCTTTCCATCCTTGAAGCTGCCCACATACTTGTTGCCGCTGGCATGGTAATAAATGCCCTCTCCGGTACGTTCACCTTGAACATAAGAACCTTCGTAACGGTCGCCGGTATGGAAAAAGTAAATACCTTTGCCATGCTGCATGTCGTCCTTCCAGTCACCTACATATTTGTCGCCGTTGGCATATTCAAAAGTTCCTTTACCGTCCCGGACATCATTTTTCCACTCCCCGTCATATTTGGAACCGTCATTCCAGGTCAGTGTTCCTTTGCCGTCTTTCTTGTCATTCTTCCACGAGCCTACATACTTGGAACCGTTCTTCCAGGTATACGTTCCTTGGCCTTCGCGTTTATCATTCACCCAGTCGCCCTCATAAATATCACCATTGTAATAGTACATGGTTCCTTTACCGTGCTGGTAATCCTGAAACCACATGCCGTCATAACGGTTGTTATTCATAAAATAGTAGATACCCCTACCATGCTGCTGGTCTTGAAACCATTGCCCCTCATACTTTTCACCGTCGGGAAACATATATGTACCGTAGCCTTCACGCTTGCCCTTCACATACTCACCCTCGTAGACGTCGCCGTTCTTGAAAACGGTCTTCCCCTTTCCATTGGGCTTGCGGCCTTTTATTTCACCGGTATAGACGGCCCCGTTATCTTTGAACGTATAGGTACCTATCTTTATCTCCGAAGAGAATGTACTTTTCACTTTATCGAAAAAGCCGCTTTTTTTTTCCTGGGCAGTGGCTCCACCTTGGCATAAGAAAGCCAGAATGAGTGCAGTATATAGATATTTCATTAATTGATAATTGATAGTTGATAATTGACAAAGGTAGGATTTATCCGGTAAAATGATGCGATAACTCCCGCTTTTTATGACATTTTTTTGCCGCACACTATTTCTTTTAATTTCTCTTTGCATAAATGCCGCCCTGCAAGTTCACGGATTTCTTGTGGAGTAACCTCCTTGACAGCATCCAGTGCTTCGGCAAAGTAGGTATCCTGCAAGCCCGATACCTGCACAAAAATCCAGGCATCTGCCAGCGAGAATGCAGATTCATAACTACGGCACATGTCTCCCAACATATAGTTCTTCACCATGGAAAGCTCTCCATCGGAAGCCAGCTCGTTCTGAAGGCGGTCTATTTCATGATAAACCTCACCGATAAGAGGCTCCACAAATTCGTTGGCGGCTTCGGCACTGACCGCCAACACTCCCTGCCCCGGATAGGGCATGATGGCTGCGGAGATACCGTATGTGTATCCTTTATCTTCCCGGATATTGGACATCAGGCGACTGCCAAAATAACCCCCGAACAGTGTGACCAGTACGCGGGCCTTCAAGTAGTCCGGATGATTACGGTCCAGGGAAAGCATGCCCATACGGACGGCACTTTGCAGGGCGTCCGGACGTTCGATGAAGATACGTTTTCCGGAGGTGGTAACCGGATGGAATTCTGTCTTCTCCGGTTTACGGAAATCCGTACCGAAAGCCTCGCAGCCAAACAAGGACTCTATCCTGTGGATGCAATCACCGGTTACCTTACCCGAGAGATAGATGCTGCAATTATTGGAATGATAGTAACGGTCATAAAACTCGCGTAGCACCGCAGGAGTGATGCGCCGATAATCCTCTTCCTGCACCAGACGTCCACCGGGATGCTGCCCGCCGTACAGAGCCTTCACCAATCCGCGGTGCGCCAGAAAGTCCACCTTGGAAGAGTTGACAAGAAACTGCTGGATATTGTTGTCTACAATCACTCCCAGCTCTTTCTCGGGAAATACCGGCTCTTTGACGATAGACTCCAATATGTCAAGCGTTTGGGGAAGGTATTTATTCAGAGAATAAAGGGTGACATAGGCATACTCGGATGCACTGGACAATTCCAGCCAGGCTCCGTAATAGTCCAGCTTTTCCGCTATCCGGGCGGCATCGTAGCGTCGGGTGCCCTCGCGAAGCATGCGGTTCGTAAACAACGCCTGCAAGGGCTGTTTCTGTTGCCATCGGCCGCCTGCCATGAGGAGATCGATACGTGTCACTTCATTGTCACCGGCATTGAGCACGCTCAATGGCACGCCATTAGGCAACTTGATACGTTCCGGCCTTTGCACCACCAGTTGTTCCGGTTCAAGAATCCGGGGTTGGTCACTTCGGTTCAGCATGGGCTTTCTAGTTTACAGCCCATGGCTTTTAAGAAATTCTTCTGCCCGTTCCAAATCTTGAGGAGTATCTATGCCGATAGTTTCTACATCCGTGATACCTGCTTTGATAGTGTATCCGTTTTCCAACCAACGAAGCTGTTCCAATGATTCGGCAATCTCGAGGGATGACTGCGGAAGGGCGGTTATCTCTTTCAGTACCTCTACGCGATAGGCATAAAGGCCGATATGCTTATAATACGTATGGTTCTTCAGCCAGTCTTCCTTCGCCGCATTACGCTGGTAGGGAATGATGGAACGGCTAAAATAGAGGGCATTCCTGTTTTTGTTGAGCACAACCTTCGGAGAGTTCACATTTTCCAGTGCCTCGAAACCATTATCTACCGTAAAGGGTTTCACCAGAGTGGCTATCTGGGTGGCCGGATCGTCGAAACATGCTTTGACGGCTTGTAACTGCGAAGGCTGGATGAAAGGCTCATCCCCCTGGATATTCACCACGACATCAAACTGTCCTCCTATTTTTGTACAAGCTTCCTGACAGCGGTCGGTGCCGCTTTTATGTTCGGTGGAAGTCATTACCACCTTTCCTCCGAATGCTTTTACTGCGGCTTCAATACGCTCATCGTCCGTAGCCACGTATGCATCGTCCAAGATTCCTGCCACTTGCTCGTATACTCGCTGTATCACGGTTTTTCCACCTAACACCGCCAATGGTTTGGCTGGAAAACGCGTAGATGCGTAACGGGCAGGTATGATTCCTAAAAATTTCATTTTCAATCTTCGTTTTTTAAAATGAGAGTGTATCCGAAAGTGTTCATATACTATCGACACATCTCCTTATATTCTTTATTATTATAACAGTTGTTTCAATCCTCGCAGGATATAATCACGTTTCAAATCTTTTGGCTTATAGACAGTCCCGTCACAAGACAACAAGTCTATATCCAGCCGTACAATTTCCTGCTCCTTCTCCTCGGGCTTCCTTCCGGCTTCCCGTTCGATGGCTTTCAGGCAGGCGGTGACTTCCTCTACCGGATTATCGGAAGCAAAGCATGCCACCTGATTGGAGAACAGATTCGGACGGTGAAAGAACAAAGGTACCGTCTCCTCCTCTTCCGAGAAACGTATTCCCGAAAAAAGTTCCGTCAAGCGTCTGCGAGCCAGTTCCATGTTCTCCCTCCGCTGCTCGTTGCTCCCAATACTAATCGTATAATCCATTTTTTTAAGGTGAAAGGGGAAAAGGTGAAAATTGAAAGTTTACCTTTCCACTTTCAATTTTCACCTTTCAACTAATTAAACAGTTCGTCGAGTCCCTCTATCGGTTCTTCTATATGGGTGTCTCCTTCCAGATTCACATCATCCTTGCACGGGTCATAGCCTTCGGGCAACTGGAATGTTTCATTTTCATCATATCCCAGAGATTTGTCACCGAGCACTTTCACCATGTATTTGGTCCAGATAGGCAATGCCATGGAAGCACCTTGTCCGTGAAGCATCGTATCGAAGTGGATGTCGCGGTCCTCACCGCCCACCCAGCAACCGGACACAAGCGAAGGCGTGAAGCCCATAAACCAGCCGTCGGCATTGTAGTTCGTCGTTCCGGTCTTGCCGCCCATGTCGGCTTTCACACCCAGACGGCGCACACGGCCTCCGGTACCTTCGTTGACAACGGCACGCAGCATGACCAGCATCTTGTAAGCGCTGGATACACTGATGACTTCCTGCATTTCGGGAGCAAAGGTCGCCAGCACGTTTCCATCATTGTCCTCGATGCGGGTCACGAACAGCGGAGCTACCCGGATACCCTTGTTGGGGAATGCGGTATAGGCACTTACCATCTCGCCGACGGAAATCTCGCACGGGCCCAGACAGAGTGAAACGGAAGGTACTATATCACGGTTGCGGACACCGAAAGTATGTATAAGACGTTTCAGATTATAGGGGTTCAGCTTGCTCATGAGATAGGCCGTAATCCAGTTGTCCGAGTTTGCCAGCCCCCACTTCACGGTCACCATGTCACCAATCAGCTTTTTGTTGGCATTACGCGGCGTCCACGGTTTTCCGTTTTCATCAATCAGCGTGTATTCCACGTGGCGCACTTCGTCGCAGGGAGAAAAACCGTTCTCCATAGCCAATGTATAAAGGAAAGGCTTGATGGTAGAACCTACCTGGCGGCGTCCCACCATGGCCATATCGTACTGGAAGTAATGGTAGTTCGGTCCGCCTACGTATGCCTTGACATGTCCGCTGCGCGGGTCCATGGACATGAAACCGGCACGAAGGAAGAACTTGTAGTAACGGATGGAATCCATCGGGGTCATAATGGTGTCTTTCTCCCCTTCCCAACTGAATACGGACATCTCCTCCGGGGTATCGAAGGCTTTCTTTATTTCAGCTTCGGTGGCTCCGGCTTTCTTCATAATGCGGTAGCGGTCGGACAACCTCATGGCACGTCCCAGAATCTCGTCCACCTGCTCCTGGGTCAGACGGAAGGTGTAGGGAGCTTTCTTGGCCCCTTTCTTTTCCTTGAAGAAGTAACCTTGCAGTTCCTTCAGATGCTCTGTCACGGCATCCTCGGCATACTGCTGCATACGCGAGTCGAGCGTGGTATAGATTTTCAGCCCGTCGGTGTAGAGGTTGTATTTGGTACCGTCTTTCTTGGTGTTCTTTTCGCACCATCCAAAGAGCGGGTTGTTCTCCCAGTCGAGTGAATCCTCGTAGTATTTCTGCATCTGCCAACCGCGGTAGTTGGCCTTGTCGGGCTTCTTGGCGGTGAGCACGCCGCGCAGGTATTCGCGGAAATAAGTGGCCAACCCTTCCTTGTGGTCCACACGGTTGTACTTCAGTTTCAGAGGCAATGCCTGGAGGGAGTCGCGCTCGGCTTCCGTAATATATCCCGCTTTCCGCATCTGGTCGAGCACCACATTGCGCCGTCCACGGGAACGTTCATTGTAGCGCACCGGATTATAGAGAGACGGATTCTTGCACATGCCCACCAACGTAGCCGCTTCCTCAATCTTCAAATCTTTCGGTTCGCAACCGAAGTAGGTAAAGGCAGCAGTCTTGATGCCTACCGCATTGTTCAGGAAATCGAACTTGTTGAGATACATGGTGAGGATTTCCTCTTTTGTATAGTAACGCTCCAGCTTTACGGCAATCACCCATTCGATGGGCTTCTGGAACAGACGTTCCATCACATTGTCGGCACTGGGAGAATAAAGCTGTTTGGAAAGCTGCTGGGTGATGGTACTGCCACCGCCGGCATTCTTCTGCATCAGGATACCGCGCTTCACTACGGCACGCGTCAGGGCGTAGGCGTCAATGCCCGAATGTTCGGCAAAACGTACATCTTCCGTAGCTATCAAGGCGTTGATGATATTGGGCGACAAATCATTGTATCCCACAAACACGCGGTTTTCCTTACTATAGGAATAAGTACCCAATACTTTTCCGTCCTCGGAAAAGACTTCTGTGGCAAATTTGTAATTCGGATTTTCCAGGTCTTCCACCGGAGGCATATAGCCTATCCAGCCCTTGGCTATGGAAAAGAATATAAAGACACACACCAGCGAAATCAGTGCGATGAAAATCCATAGGATTTTGACGACTTTCCTTATCATGTTTCAGTTGCTAAAATCAAAGTTCAATAATAGGGCAAAGGTACGGAAATATATTGGATGTGCCTATGCTTTTTATATCTTTTTCAGGATAAGATTTCCGGCATTCACAAAAAAAACGCCCGTTTATTTTAATGGAAACTGTCAGTGAAATGCAAAACGATTGCAAAATAATTAGAAAACTTGAAGAAAAAATCGGAAAGGAAAAACACATCGTAATGAGCTATAATACAGATTGAAACAATGAAAACTTGCCCTCGCGCGCGTAAGAGGAGATAAGATAAGAAGAGAAGAGAAAAAAACGACGTTGTCGTTAAAAAGAACGACGGCGACGGCGTAAAGAGATACCACACTTCACTGTCCGGAATGCCACACTTCGACAAGGCAAACGCCGCACTTGACTAAGGCAAATGCCACACTTGAACATTCGCGAAATGCGGCATTTACTTTGTCGAAGTGTGGCATTTCGGATGATGAAGTGTGGCATTCCGGACAACAAGCCACACGGTTAAAAAAACAGCCCATATTTCGCAAAAAACTTCCCCGCATATTTCCGTAGCCCGCATATTTTCCGTAACTTTACACTCTCGAAAAGTATAAATGAATTCAACGATATGGAAAACAGAAGTTTAGTCACCATTGCCGAGCATAGCCGGGAAAAAATCCTCTATATGCTCGAGATGGCGAAAGAGTTTGAAGCCCATCCCAATCGGCATATATTGGACGGGAAAGTAGTTGCCACCTTATTTTTCGAGCCTTCCACCCGTACACGCCTCAGTTTCGAGACTGCCGCCAACCGGCTTGGAGCACGTGTCATCGGGTTCAGCGACCCAAAGGCCACCAGCTCATCCAAGGGCGAGACGCTGAAAGACACCATCAAGATGGTGAGCAACTATGCCGACATCATCGTGATGCGCCACCACCTCGAAGGGGCCGCACGCTATGCCAGTGAAGTCACCACCGTGCCCATTGTGAATGCCGGAGACGGTGCCAACCAGCATCCCTCACAAACCATGCTCGATCTCTACTCCATCTACAAGACACAAGGCACACTGGAGAACCTGAATATCTTCCTGGTCGGCGACTTGAAGTATGGCCGTACCGTCCACTCCCTGCTGATGGCCATGCGCCACTTCAACCCCACTTTCCACTTCATCGCTCCCGACGAGTTGCGGATGCCCGAAGAATACAAAATTTACTGCCGCGAGCACAACATCAAGTACGTGGAACATACGGACTTTACGGAAGAAATCATTGCTGATGCCGACATCCTCTACATGACCCGTGTGCAGCGCGAGCGCTTCACCGACCTTATGGAGTACGAGCGGGTGAAGAATGTCTACATCCTGCGCAACAAGATGCTGGAACATACCCGTCCCAACCTGCGCATCCTGCATCCGCTGCCCCGTGTCAACGAAATAGCCTATGATGTGGACGACAATCCCAAGGCATACTATTTCCAGCAGGCACAAAACGGACTGTATGCCCGTGAAGCTATTCTGTGCGATGTACTGGGCATCACGCTGGATGAGGTGAAAAAGAGTAAAGGAGTAATTCAGTAGAATCGTCTAATAACTAATATTTCAAGATGTTAAGCGAAAAGAAACAGGAATTGCAGGTTGCTGCTCTGGAAAACGGCACTGTAATAGACCATATACCCTCCGAGAGACTGTTTACCGTAGTCTCCCTGCTCGGACTGGAACACATGAGCAACAATATCACTATCGGCTTCAACCTCAAGAGCAAGAAGCTGGGCACGAAAGGCATCATCAAGATTGCCGACAAGTTCTTCTGCGACGAAGAGATAAACCGTATCGCCGTGGTGGCTCCCAATGTAAAACTGAACATTATCCGCGACTACGAAGTGGTGGAGAAACGCGAAGTCCGCCTGCCCGAAGAGCTGCGCGGAATCGTGAAATGCGCCAACCCGAAGTGCATCACGAACAATGAGCCTATGCCTACGTTGTTTCATGTCGTGGATAAGGACAATTGCGTCATCAAATGTCACTACTGCGAAAAGGAGCAGACCAGAGAAGATATTGAGATTATATGAAAGAAGACTGGAAACCCGGAACCATGATTTATCCGCTGCCCGCCGTACTGGTGAGCTGCGGAAGCACTCCGGAGGAATATAACATTCTGACTATCGCATGGACGGGGACGATTTGTACGAACCCGCCCATGTGCTACATCTCCGTACGCCCCGAACGCCACTCCTACGACATCATCAAGCGGAATATGGAATTCGTCATCAACCTCACCACGAAAGATATGGCACGGGCCACGGACTGGTGTGGCGTACGCTCCGGAAAGGACTACAACAAATTCGAGGAAATGCATCTGACACCGGGGAAAAGCACCGTAGTCAGCGCGCCTCTTATCGAGGAATCACCGCTTTGCATAGAATGCCGGGTAAAGGAGATTATGGCTCTCGGTTCGCACGACATGTTTATAGCGGATGTGGTAAATGTACGTGCCGATACCCGTAATCTGAACCCTGAAACCGGCAAACTGGAACTGGCGGAAACGAATCCCTTGGTCTATGTGCACGGTGGATATTATGAGCTGGGAGAAAAGATAGGCAAATTCGGATGGTCAGTAGAGAAAAAGAAGTAATAATGCGATAAAGGTTTTAAGAGATGGAGTTGCGACGAATCTTGATGGGCTTATATCTGTTGGCCTTCCCCGCCATGATGTGGGGACAGACTCCGGTTGTGCCCGGTACTGCCGACGAAGAGCATTCCGGGCACCGCAAGGAAACTCCGGTAAATTTCGGTTTCAAAGGCGGTTTCACCTCTTCCTTGTTCCTTGTATCCCAGTTCAGTGTCAACGGAGTACCCATTGACGAAGTGCAGAACAATTACAAGATAGGATATTTCGGTTCCCTTTTCATGCGGATAAACTTCGACCGCCACTTCCTGCAACCGGAAATATCCTACAACATCAACCGGTGCAACATCACCTTCGAGAAACCTCTGCCCGAAGACGCCGCATCAGGAGCCCGGCTGGAGGAAGCCTCCATTACATCGTCCATCCACAGTATAGACATCCCCGTCATCTACGGATACAACTTCATCAAGGAGGGGCCGTACAGCCTTGCCGTCTTTGGAGGGCCCAAAGTGCGTTATATATGGGACAGGAAAAGTGACATCGACTTCGAGAATTTCGACCAGGTGAATATCCGTGAAAGGCTGCGTCCGCTCAATCTCAGTTTCACCGTCGGCGTATCCGTCACCATCTCACGCGTCTTTTTCGACTTCCGTTACGACATGGGGCTGCACAACATCTCCAAGAGCGTGACATACGATATTCCGGCCGACAACAACGCTGCTGACGAAAACACGAAAAACGAAATCCGTTTTCACCGCAGGGACAATGTGCTGAGTTTTTCTTTCGGAGTGTTCTTTTGACAGTAAATTTCTTCCTTTTCTTTCAATTTATTCATTTATTTCCCGTAAATTTGTGCGCTTAATAAGAGAACACAGATTTATCAAACTTATCTAATAAGCAGAATGAAAAGAGATGATTTAATTTTCGAACTTATCGAAAAAGAACACCAACGTCAGCTCAAAGGCATTGAACTGATTGCATCAGAGAACTTTGTAAGTGACCAGGTTATGCAGGCAATGGGCTCCTGCCTCACCAACAAGTATGCTGAAGGATACCCCGGCAAGCGTTACTATGGTGGTTGTGAGGTAGTGGACCAGAGTGAGCAGATTGCCATCGACCGCTTGAAACAGATTTTCGGCGCAGAATGGGCCAACGTACAGCCGCACTCCGGTGCACAAGCCAATGCAGCCGTATTCCTCGCCGTGCTCAATCCGGGCGACAAATTCATGGGACTGAACCTTGCACACGGCGGTCACCTCTCCCATGGCTCACTGGTCAACACTTCCGGTATTATCTATACTCCCTGCGAATACAATCTGAACCAGGAAACCGGACGTGTGGACTATGACCAGATGGAAGAAGTTGCCCTGCGCGAGAAACCCAAAATGATTATCGGCGGCGGTTCTGCTTATTCCCGCGAATGGGACTACAAGCGCATGCGCGAAATCGCGGACAAGATAGGTGCCATCCTAATGATTGACATGGCTCATCCTGCCGGACTGATTGCAGCCGGTGAACTGGATAACCCCGTGAAATATGCCCACATCGTGACCTCCACTACCCACAAGACTCTGCGTGGTCCTCGCGGTGGCGTTATCATGATGGGTAAGGACTTCCCCAATCCCTGGGGCAAGAAAACTCCGAAGGGAGAAATCAAGATGATGTCCCAGTTGCTGGATTCAGCCGTATTCCCCGGTATCCAAGGTGGTCCGCTGGAACATGTCATCGCAGCCAAAGCCGTTGCCTTCGGCGAAATCCTGCAACCGGAATGGAAAGAATATGCCAAGCAGGTGAAGAAAAACGCCGCTGTCTTGGCACAAGCCTTGATAGACCGTGGCTTCACCATCGTTTCCGGCGGTACGGACAACCACTCCATGCTGGTAGACCTGCGCAGCAAATATCCCGATTTGACCGGTAAGGTTGCCGAGAAGGCGTTGGTATCTGCCGACATCACCGTAAACAAGAACATGGTTCCGTTTGACAGCCGCTCGGCTTTCCAGACTTCCGGCATCCGTCTGGGTACTCCTGCCATCACAACCCGTGGTGCCAAGGAAGACCTGATGCTCGAAATTGCCGAGATGATTGAAACCGTTCTGTCCAACGTAGACAACGAACAAGTCATCGCAGAGGTACGTGCACACGTCAATGCGAAGATGAAAGAATACCCGCTGTTTGCTTATTAATAAGCAAACAGAATTAAAAATTAAGAATTAAAAATTAAAGGCTGCGCAGTTCAAAGCGAACATTGCGCAGCCTTTAATTTTTAATTCTTAATTTTTAATTCTAAACGCGCTCCGCGCGTTTAGCTCAGCCCTTCTATATTTCCGTCCACAATATCAATGTGTTCGGCTTGTGGTTTCTTGGGTAATCCCGGCATACGGAGAATTTCACCGGCGATGGCTACAATCATTTCCGCACCGTTATTGACCACAATATCCTTGATGTGGAACTCAAAGTTGTTGACTGCACCGTATATCTTCGGGTCGGCAGAGAAGGAGTACTGCGTCTTGGCAATACAGACGGGGTAATGGCTGATACCCATCTGCTCTATCAGTTTGATAACTTTGCGGGAGTGGAGACTGTAAGTCACTACGCTTGCCCCGTAGAGGTTGCAGGCTACCTTTTCTATTTTACGTTCCACGCAATCGCTCTCTTCGTAGGTGAAGGTCAGCGGTTCGGATGGTTTGTTCTCGATAGTATCTACTACCAGATTGGCAAGGTCAACGGCTCCCTCTCCTCCTTTGGCAAAGGCGTTGTTCACGGCAAAACCTACCTCAAGCTTTTCTTCGCAATGGCGGCGGATAGCTTCCACCTCCTCGTCCGTATCACTGGCAAAACGGTTGAATGCCACGATGACCTGCTGGCCGAATGAACGCAAATTGCGTACATGCTTGTCCAGATTGCCGAAGCCCTCTTTCAGTCCTTCCATATTGGGTTCCTTGATGCGGTCCAGACTGACACCGCCATGCATCTTCAGTCCTTGTGCGGTAGCAACGATTATCGTCAGCTTGGGCTGTAGGCCGCTCTTGCGGCACTTGATGTTGTAGAACTTCTCCGCACCCAGGTCAGCCCCGAAACCGGCTTCCGTCACTACATAATCGCCAAATGTCATGGCCATTTTTGTGGCAAGAATGGAGTTGCAACCATGGGCAATATTTGCGAACGGTCCTCCATGAACAAAAGCAGCAGAGCCTTCGGTAGTCTGTACCAAGTTGGGGTTGATAGCATCTTTCAACAGTACGGTAATGGCACCGGCTACTCCTAACTCCTTCACTGTGAAAGGAGTACCATCGAAACGGAATCCCAGAATAATATTTTCAATACGGCGACGGAGGTCGTCGAGGTCTGTTGCCAGACAGAGAATAGCCATAATTTCGGAAGCCGGGGTAATATCGAAGCCCGACTCCTCGGTAATGCCGTTGGTGCTCGGTCCCAATCCGGTGACAATGCTCCGCAAGGAACGGTCATTCACATCAAGTACGCGCCGCCAGATGATTTCTTTCAGTCCGAAGCCATCCGCCTGATGCTGGTACAAGTAATTGTCGAGCAAAGCGGAAATCATGTTGTGTGCGGAGGTAATGGCGTGAAAGTCGCCCGTAAAGTGCAGGTTTATCTTCTCCATGGGCAGCACCTGGGCATATCCTCCACCGGCAGCACCGCCTTTCATGCCGAAGCAAGGACCTAACGAGGGTTCGCGTAAAGCCACAATCGCTTTCTTGCCAATCTTGTTCAGCCCCAATGCCAGCCCGATGGACACGGTTGTTTTACCGATACCCGCTTTCGTAGCCGTGATAGCCGTCACCAGTATCAGATTGCTCTTCTTCACTTTCTCTTCATCAATCAGATGCGTAGGAATCTTGGCTATGTAACGGCCATAGTTCTCTACTTCGTCACGCGGGATATCCACACTTTCAGCCACCTGCTTTATCTTCTTCAGCTCTATGCTGCGGGCTATTTCAATGTCCGATTTCATACAGAGTCTTTTCTTTAAATAACAACTTTAATGTTTTGAAAGTTGCAAAAGTACGAAAGATGTGGCAAAGTACAAAAGAATACCGTATTTTCACCTGACCACCTGCATCTTCTATCTATTTGAACCGCGACGTATCCACCGCCTCCCGTTGCTTCTCCTTATATCCACCGAATTTATAAGTAAACGATACGCCGAATTCGCGGAAGCATGAGTAATGATTCGTCACATTCTGCGTCTTGAAACGGATGCGGGGAGAAATCTGTCCCGTCTCAAAAATATCGTTGCAATAGAGGTTGAGAATGGCTTTGTTCTTGGCGAAGCCGTAGCGCAGGGCAATATTCACATTGCCCGACGTAGGCAGGTCGTAGATGCCCTGAATGGCTTTACTATGCACAAATCCGGTCACCGTCAGCTTCAAGTCGGGTTTGGTGGAGAGAGTAAAAGTATTGTTCATCTGGGCAATGCCATAGCATTGCTTTCTGTCGAAAGGAATATCCCAGAAATCACCATCCTTTTCGCGATGCCACAAGCCGATGAGGGTAAGGCGAGAATTCAACCAATCCTTCACCTTAAACGGGATAGAGGCTTGTATACCTGCTTGTTGCTGATAATCAAAATTGAGTGTCTTGTAGATTTCAACCAGACGTTCGGAAGATTGGTAGAGCGTCTGTACGGAGTAGTCCTTGGTATGGTTGAACCAAGCGCTGAAGATGTATTTGCTCTTCAAAATATAGGTCATTTTAAGCTCATACTCTTGCGCCGGTTTCAGCAACGGATTACCATGCAGCTCAGAGTATCCGCCACCGATGTAAGAGACGGCATCCTGCACCGCCCAGTAGTCGGGATAGTCCTTGTCGCTGCTCAGAGAGAGCTGAAGGATATGTCCCGGTGACGGCATATAGTTCAAGTTGACGATGGGATACCAGTCCCACTGGTTCCAGACGGGAGTCTTGTAATGCTCCACAGCCAGGGAAGCGTCCAAAGCGAGTTTGTCGCCGAAACTCTTGCTGGAACCTGCATAGATATTCCAGGTCTGCTCGCGGCGGCGGGACTTCATATTGCTCAAGGCATCCGATGAGGTCAGTTGTCCGCCGGTTTCGGGGTCATAATAATATTGGTAGCTGTTGTCGATGCTGGTAGTATAGATGGCTCCGTAATTCAAATCCCAACCTTTTCCCAGACTGTGCTCCTGGGCCAGAAAGAATTTCCATCGGTTGATACGTTGGCAATCTTCGGTGTAGAAGTCGAGTTCCTCGTCCTGCATGCGGCTATGCAGCAACTGGTCGGACGGGGAACGGTAGTAGGTCAGTTCGGCACCGGCTTTGAGGCCGAAAGGGGTACGATAGTCCAGACGGCCGTTGTGCAGCCAGTCGGTGCTATTGCCATGAGTTGTGGACACCTGCGTGCCCGTCACGCCCTTCCAGTTGTGGGAGGTGGAATAGCCACCGTTATAGACGAAACTCAGCTGATGGTCCTTGGCGATGTTATAGTCCGCCCCTACCCTGAAATTATGGGTATGGCTGCGGCCACGGCCCACCTCATATGTTGTCATGGGGTGAACCGAGCCGTCTGCCAGGGTGTGCACAGCCTCTTTGTCGGTAGTAGAGTAGCCCCGGCCATGGCTGTGCGAGTAAAGAAAATCTGCTGAGAATTTATTTTTGCTGAAGAGCAGGCTGGCGCGTTCCTCAAAGCCTTCGTTATGCTTCTGGCGATACTTGGCATAGAGTTCGCCTTGCCAGGAGCCGGGGCCGCCTACCGATTGTTTCAAGGTGATATTGATAAGTGCGCCACGCACCTGGTAGCGTGCAGGGGCGTTGTACATCACTTCCGCCTTCTCTATGCGGCTGGCAGGGATGCTGCGCAGCAAGGAATAGAGCTGCTCTGTGCTGAGGGTGGTTACTTTGCCGTCCAGGATAACGGTGACTCCCTGACCTGCCAACTGCAGCCCTCCATTCATCTCGATGACGCCGGGAAGCTCTTTCACGGCATCGTAGGCATTGTCTACGGGGAGGTTCTGGATAAGGCGGGGCAGGTCGTACACCAGCTTGCCTTGCGCTGCCTTAACGATGGGGCGTTCACCGGTAATCATCACTTCCGGCAAGGTCTGATAAAGACTGTCCAGACGGGCATCGGTCGTGATAAGGCTGTCGGCGCTGAGGATGCGGTTGTCGTCCGCACCGGAGGTGGTTGCAGTGCCGTTGTTCTCTTGTGCCGAAAGGCTGATGCTCAAAGCACAGCATACAATAGGGAGTAAATAGAATCGTTTCATGTCCTTCTTTTTATTTATGTTTATATTCTTCTTCTGCAAATCTTCGTCTGCAAAGTACGGCAGAATCAGCAGAAACTTGTGTTATCAGTGGCTTACCAAGTGTTATCCAGTGTTATCGGGAGTGTTATTTAGTCTTATCGGATGATAGGGTTCACAATATTAATCTTACCTTTGTATGTATAAAAGTAACCGGAAACAAACATGAAACTGCCATTCAAATATATTGCCATACTTGTCATCGTCTCCCTGGCCGGCATCTTCGCCTACCAAGCCTACTGGCTGACGGGGCTCTACCATACCATGCACAGTGAAATGGAAAGGGACATCACCGAAGCCATGCGCATGAGCGACTATAACGAAATGATGATACGCGTGGATAAAATGAAGCAGGACGACATAAACCACGGTGAAGTCAGCGTATCAGCCGGATACAGCGATGACGGAAAATCATTTGTCCGTAGCAGTACCACCATCTCCCGTGAAGATTCTTTGGACAACACCACCCTGCACGAAACCTTCATGCCCAAAGGAGACAGTGTTTACGTGACCCACCCGAACGATTCAACCCGCGTGGAAGTCAGTGTCAGGGACTCAGACAGCTCTCCCCAATCCGCATTGAGTGCCAAAGGGGGACTGGATGTGATTTTGCGCGACCAAAACAGTATGCTGGAACTCGCCACCTACTTCCAGCGCGGACTGCATTCGGGACTGGACATCATTTCCGACCCCGACGTAGTGCTTTATGACAGCCTGCTGACTTCATTCCTGCATGACCGTAACATCAATCTTCCCCATAGGCTGCTACATCTTCACAAAGGCAGCAAATGGGACTCTACCATTCTCTATATAGATACATTGGTAAACATCGGTACCCCCGGCTATGTGCCTACCTCAAAAGCCGTGGAATATAATTATTCTTTCGACATCAATACAAGTCAAAGCTACCGTCTCATCATGGAACCGGCCGGCACGTTGGTCTTGCGACAGATGTCGGGCATTCTCACCACATCATTCGTTATTCTGATCGTACTCGCTTTCTCCTTCTGGTTCCTGATACGCACCATCCTGAAACAGAAGACACTGGAAGAGATGAAGAGCGATTTCACCAACAACATCACCCACGAACTGAAAACCCCCATCGCCGTAGCATATGCCGCCAACGACGCTCTGCTCAACTTCAACCAAGCGGAGGAAAAGGCCCAACGCGACAAATACCTGCGTATCTGCCAGGAACAGCTTCAGCGCCTCAGTGGACTGGTTGAACAGATACTTTCCATGAGTATGGAACGCCGCAGGACTTTCCGCCTGCACCCGGAGGAGTTTGCAATACGTGATATTCTGGAAACGCTCATCGAACAACACAAGCTGAAAGCGGAAAGCTCCGTCCACATATCGGTGGACATCGAACCGGAAGATTTGAGCGTACTTGCCGACCGTACGCATTTCAGCAACATCATCAGCAACCTGATAGACAACGCCATCAAATATTCGCATGGAGAAGCCGAAGTGACCATCCATTGCCGCAAGGTAACCGTCGAAGGGCAGAATGAACAGACCGAAATCTCTGTCAGCGACCACGGTATCGGTATTGCTCCCGAGAAGCAGAAGCACATCTTCGACAAATTCTACCGCGTACCCACGGGTAATCTGCACGATGTGAAAGGCTATGGGCTGGGATTGTTCTATGTGAAGACCATGATAGAGAAGCATGGTGGCAGCGTATCGGTAAAGAGTGAGTTGGGAAAAGGAAGTACCTTTACGATAAGGATATGATAACATTATTTGTTAGGGTACTTTACATTACTTGTTAAGGAGCTTTACATTACTTGTAACAAAAGCGACAATTATGGAAAAGATAACCGTACTTCTGGTTGAGGACGAACAGACCCTCGCCATGATTATCAAGGACACATTGGAAGGACAGAACTTCATCATCCACACCGCAGCAGACGGTGAAGAGGGATTGCGCAAGTTCTTCGACCTCCGCCCCGACGTGCTGGTGGCAGACGTGATGATGCCCCGCATGGACGGCTTTGAAATGGTGCGCCGCATCCGGCAGACCGACAAACAGACCCCGGTACTGTTCCTTACCGCCCGCTCCGCCATCAACGATGTGGTGGAAGGGTTTGAGCTGGGTGCCAACGATTACCTGAAAAAGCCTTTCGGAATGCAGGAACTCATTATCCGCATAAAGGCCCTGGTAGGCAAAGCTTTCTCCTTTACAGAGGAAAAGCCCAAAGAAACTACCGTTTTTGAAATCGGTGACTACCGTTTCAATTCCGTCACTCAACGACTTGCTTTTGCAGGCACCCCGACTTCACCTAACGCGGATACGGAAGTGGAACTCTCCCACCGCGAGTCCGAAATACTGAAACGCCTTTGCGAGAACCGCAACCAGGTGGTCAACACCCAGAACGTATTGCTCGACCTCTGGGGAGACGACAGCTTCTTCAACTCCCGCAGCCTGCATGTGTTCATCACCAAACTGCGGCATAAACTGGCCGGAGACGAGCGCATCCGTATCGTCAATGTGCGGGGAATAGGATATAAACTAATAGTGAACTAAACTAAAACTAAACTACTATTTATGAAAAAGTTATTATTCATTACTTTTATCTGTTCCTCACTCTGCGCCTATGCACAGAGCGAGATTCCGGAAGACACAATAAAGAACCGGCCTCCCGTAAAGAAAGAGCAGATTCCCTTTTCTCCAAAAGAGAACAAGCGTACGGGCCTTGATGAAAGCCAGCCCCAACAAAGTCTGCAAGACGAACAGCAGGAAGAGATAAATCTCCATCTCCCTCCCTCCGACTATGTGGAGCCCCTGCCCTGGACGGACATGAAGAAGATACACTTTCAGAAAAACATCTTTGAATGGGACTTCCAGCGTTTCGCCGATTTCCTGCTCTCGCCGGAAGTCGTACTGACGATGTACGGCAGCCATAACACCTATCCTGCAATGGGCTCCATCATGCAGGCTGGCGCAGGAGTCACTTATTACAGTCCCGACGGACATTGGGAATTGAGCGGAGGGGTATATGCCGCCCACTATTCCATCTCCCAACCTTCATCCATTACCGGTGCCCAGTATGCCAAAAGGGATGCCCCCCGAGGTACTCAATGGGACATAGGCTACAATGCCTCCGTATCCTACCGCATCAATCCCTACATGCGCCTGCATGCCTTCGGCCAGTATTCGGGCTACGGGAGAAGTAACTCCTTTCATGGATATATGAACCCGATGTATCCGCAAAGCGGTTATGGCATGGTACTGGAACTGAAAGTGACGGACTGGCTCGACCTCAACGGAGGGATGGAACGAAGATACGACCCCACCAAAATGAAATGGGTAAATTCGCCCATTTTCGCCCCTACCATTCGTATAAAGAAATAGAAATAATACAAAGATATTTCCGGAAATAGAGGGAAACGAGTATCTTTGTTCAGTCTGCCCCTATGCGGCAGACAGCAACTGAAATTGTGAACAAAGAACTATGAAACGAATCTTCTTCTGCATCATCATTTTACTTGCAGGCATGTCATCCGTCAGCGCACAGAGCGAGATGCCTGCCGATACGGTACGTACTGCAGTACGTGGCGAAGCGTCTCCCGAAGGCATGTCTCCGTCTGAAAAGGAGCTTCTGCCGGGCGTGAAGAATTACGACGGCTTCCTGCTGGATATGGGGCTGATGAATCTGTCCACCCCCACTCTTCCCAAATTCACTTTGGAGATACCGGATGCCAGCAAAGACTACAGCCGCATCTTCCGGTTGAACCCGAACGTGACTTATTCACAAGGTCTTTCGAACATATTCTCACTCAGCAACTCCCGGTATTTCAGTTCGAATCCCTTCGAACTGACGGGCTTCTGGGGCTCTACCGACAACCTGCAAATGGGAAGTTTCACTTTGAAGAACGGCATGCGCATCCATACGTACGGCGAATATGACAAGGACGGCTGGAAAGTGCCCAACCCTTCCGCACTGCCTTGGGAAAAGAACAATTTCAAAGGGGCGTTCGAGCTGAAATCAGCCAACGGAGCCTTTGGCATACGCATCGAGGTACAGCAGGGCAGACACGTGCCCTATTGATGCCCATCACTTAACAACAGAATCAATGACAAGAAAGAAAATACTGGTGATAGGCGCCAACGGTTTTACCGGCAGACGCATCCTGGATGATTTGTCCCGCAACTTGTCTTACCAGACAACGGGCTGTTCCCTGCACGACGACATTTGTCCCCATTCGGGCAACTATCGCTTTATCCGCACGGATATATGCAACCGCCAGGCGGTGGAAAAGCTTTTCCAGGAAGTACAGCCGGATGTTGTAATCAATACCTCCGCCCTCTCCGTCCCCGATTATTGCGAAACGCACCATGCAGAAGCGGATGCCGTCAACATTACTGCCGTGGAGCATCTGGCAGAATGCTGTGAGGCGGGAGGCAGCCGTTTTATCCATCTTTCCACCGACTTCGTTTTCGGTGGTGATACGGACCGACCCTATACGGAGGAGGATATTCCCGCTCCCGTTAATTATTACGGCTACACCAAACTGGAAGGTGAGAAACGTATCGCTGCCGTTTGCAGGGATTATGCCATCGTGCGCGTAGTGGTGGTGTACGGTGCCGCCCTGCCCGGACAGCATGGAAATGTGCTCCAACTGGTGGCAAACAGATTAAGGAACAATGAGGAAGTGTTCGTCGTATCCGACCAATGGCGTACGCCCACCTTCGTGGGAGACGTGTCGCAAGGAGTGGAGAAGCTGATAAGTCATCCGCAAAACGGTATCTATCATCTCTGTGGCAGCGAGTGCCTGACCATTGCAGACATCGCTTATCGGGTAGCGGACGTATTGGGGCTGAATCGCTCGCTCATCCGTCCCGTCACCACGAAGGAGATGAACGAAAAGACACCACGTCCCCGTTTCAGCGGGCTGAGTATAGAAAAGGCACACCGGGAACTGGGGTATCGACCGTATACGCTGGAGGAAGGAATAAAGCTGATGTTCGGATGGTAAATAATGCAGGTGCGGATGGCAGCAGATTCGACTACAGCAACTCCGGCTCTGCCAGTCCTTTCTCTTTGCGATACACACGTACCATCTCCAGAATCACATCTCCATATTTCTCCACCCCTTTTTTTCCGAAATACGGAATGCGTACAAGCATGGCCTTATCCGAAGGAAGCAGATTGCTGATGCCTAGAATTGCCTTCTGCTGAATGACGGTGTATACGGGCAGCCCTAATGCGGAAGCTTCTGCATTGCGCCATGCTACCAAGCGGTTGTAAAGTTCCGGATGCAGCACATCCGTGGGTACTTCAACAGCCGCAGCATCGCGTTTCCGCTCACGCGGACGTTTCTCTTTATCAGCTTGCTTACTGCTTCCCTGCCCTTCTTTGGCAGAAGCACTTCTCCCTTTGCCTTTACCCTTCTGCGAAGCCGAATCATCAATGGAAAGCAGTGCTTTCTGCTTCAAGTATCCTGCCATATGGAAACCATTCTCCAGCACATAATCCAGCAAATCAGTCTTCATGTCAAACACTTCCTCCAGCTCCTCCATGGCATCCCGGAGCTTCTTCTTCAACTCTTTATTATCAGAAGTTACCGTACTCGCCATCACCGCATCCAGCGGTTGCAACTGCTCTTGAAAATAAGTGGCGGCAGAGTGTATGCGCCCCTGCAAAGTCGGGTCGGCTGCATAGTCCTGCGCAGTATCAATCAGGCGGGTATACTGGATACTGAACTTCTGGGCTACTTTCGTCACTTTGTCGTGAAAACGTTCCATTTCCTCCTTGCAGGCTGCGAGTTGCTTGGGAAAGAGCTTGTACAAGTGTTCGTCTATCAGCCGCACATACCGCCGCAAAGCCTGCTCCATGGGCTGGAAATCGAACAAGCCCGACAGCAGTTCCAGGAAATAGGTCTGCTGCAAGGAACGGAAGCGTTTCTCGTCCGGCTCGTTTCTCCGTGCCTCCATCGTGAAGGTATCTACTGCATGGTCACTGATAACGGCCTTTGCAGAAAGCGGGGCACTGAGCACCACTCCCTCCAATGTCTTGCAGCGGCTCAGAGCCACATAGGTCTGCCCATGCGCAAAGGAGGCACTGGCATCAATCACGGCACGTTCAAACGTCAGTCCCTGGCTTTTGTGAATGGTAATCGCCCACGCCAGCTTCAGCGGATATTGCCGGAATGTTCCTTCAATATCTTCTGTAATCTCCTTGGTTTCCTCATCAAGCACGTATTTGGCATTCGTCCACTCTTCCTCCTGAAGTAAGAAGGTAGCGTCGCTTCCCTTACTGCGCACTTCAATTCCATCTGCCGACACGGCTGTCACCTCTCCAATCATGCCATTGTAGTAACGGTGCTCACCGGAGGTGTCGTTCTTCACAAACATTACCTGGGCACCGCGTTTCAGTTCCAGTACTTCATCCGTGGGATAGGAATATTCGGGAAACTTTCCGTCAATCTTGGCACGAAAGGCATACGAGCGTCCCGGAAGTTGTTCCAGCTCATGGTCATTAATCCGTTGGGCCTGATAATTGTGGGTCACCAGGCGGATGTATCCTTCTTCTTTATCTGGTACGAAATTGGGAATATACCGGCGGTTCAAGGCTTCCAGCACTTGCCCGTCACAACGGTTTTCGCGAATGCGGTTCAGTAGTTCAAGAAAAGTCCCATCGTTCTGCCGATAGACTTTCTTTAGTTCTATGGTGCAATATTCCGTCTGCTTCAAGGCCTGGCTGGAGAAGAAATAAGGCGTGTCATAGTATTTGCGCAGCATCTGCCACTCATCGTCTTTCACTACGGGAGACAGCTGCTGTAAGTCGCCAATCATCAGCAGTTGCACGCCGCCAAAGGGTTTGTTCCGGTCGCGGAACCGCCTCAAGACGGCATCCACCGAATCGAGCAAGTCGGCACGGACCATACTGATTTCATCGATGACCAATAAATCTATGCTGCGTATAATGTTGATTTTCTCTTTCCCGTAACGAAAACGGTAGGTTGCCTTGCCATCTGCGCTGAATGAGCTTTCGGGCACATAAGGAGCAAAAGGTACTTGGAAAAAGGAGTGGATGGTGACACCGCCTGCATTGATAGCGGCAATTCCCGTCGGTGCAAGTACAATCATCCGTTTCGGACTCTCCGCCCTCAGTTTTCGCAGGAAAGTTGTCTTACCGGTACCTGCCTTGCCGGTCAAAAAAAGATGAGTGCCTGTGTTTTCAATGAATTGCCATGCAAGCGCTATTTCGGGATTATTCTCCATTGATATGTTTATTATTCAACCAATCCGCTCTCTCTCAGAATGATACGGATTTCATCAGTAGCCATATATGATAATAGGACAAAGATAACGCTTATTTCGTTATCCTTGTCCTATTATTCCATTTATTTGTACCCAGCCTGAACAAGCCCTTTACGGGGCGATCCGGGCTATTTCAAGCTACCGCCGATAATATCGAGCAGCTCATTCGTAATGGCCTGCTGACGGCTCTTGTTATACTGTTTCGTCAAATCTTGAATCAACTCGTTGGCATTATCTGTCGCCGTCTGCATGGCAAGCATACGGGCAGCATGTTCCGAAGTATTGGAATCGAGAAGCACGGTAAATATCTTCTGACTCAACACTTTTGGCAGAAGTTCCGCTATCAGTTCGCCGACGGAAGGTTCCACAATGTAATCATTATTAAAACTGCGGGCATCCTCCGGTACATCTTCTGCCGCCTCCTGCGCTACTTGCGTCAGGTCAATGGGCAGATAATTCTCGCGGAGCAGCACCTGCGAACCCATCGATTTGAAGTGATGGTAAATCAACTCCACATGGTCAATCTGCTTTTCCACAAACTCATGCATCAACTTCTCTGCCAGCTCATACGCTTCAACGTACGAAGGCTTGTCTGCCATCACCTGGTAGCTGCCTTGCGGCACATATCCCATTTTCTTGACGGCTTCCTCCACCTTTCTCCCAACGGGATATATCAGAATATTCTCCTTGCCCAGCGACTGGTAATCTTCCAAAGTCCGTTCCAGCATCTTCGCCACATTCGAGTTGAATGCACCGCACAAGGAACTATTGGACGAAAACGCCACGACCGCTACCCTCGTCACGGGTCTTTTCTCGGTATAGGGCGACTCGAAGGAAGCATCCGTACGCAGAAAGTTCGTCAGAATCTCATTCAGCTTCCGTTGATAAGGCAGCATATTCTCAATCCGCCCCTGCGCCTTATGCAGTTTGGCAGATGCCACCATCTTCATAGCCGATGTTATCTGGCGTGTACTCTTGACGGAGCTTATTCTATTTTTTACCTCTTTCAGTGAAGACATATATCTATTTACGATTTAATTATTTACGATTTACGATTGAGGTAACTTCTGCCTGCGTCCGATTTACAACTTACCATATAGAGTAACTCCAATCGTAAATCGTAAATCATCCAATCGTAAATCACATGAATTGCCTTGCAACCGCCTCTGCCGTCTCCTCAATCTTCTTGCAGACATCGTCATTGATGGCACCCGTCTTTAAAACGTCGAGTACCTCCATGCGATAGTTCATCTCAAGAGACTCAAGGAAGTTGCGTTCAAACTCGCTGACCTTGTCCAAAGGAATATTCCTCAACAAGCCGTGCGTGCCGCAATAAAGAATGGCAATCTGCTTTTCTACCGGCATCGGGCTGTATTGGGGCTGTACCAGCAGGCGTGTATTCTTCTGTCCCTTGTCGATGGTCAATGCCGTCACGGGGTCCATATCGCCACTGAACTTGGTAAACGCTTCCAGCTCCCGGTACTGTGCCTGGTCAATCTTTAATGTACCTGCCACCTTCTTCATAGCCTTGACTTGGGCATTACCACCCACACGGCTCACAGAGATACCCACGTCAATGGCCGGACGGTTACCCTGGTTGAAGAGGTTCGTATCAAGGAATATCTGCCCGTCAGTGATTGAAATCACATTCGTTGGGATATAGGCGGACACGTCTCCTGCCTGAGTTTCGATAATGGGCAATGCAGTCAGCGAACCGCCACCTTTCACTTTGCCTTTCAGACTGTCCGGCAGGTCGTTCATCTCGCGTGCCACTTCCTCCTGGCTGATAATCTTCGCCGCACGTTCCAACAAACGGGAGTGCAGATAGAAGATATCACCCGGATAGGCCTCACGTCCTGATGGACGGCGCAGAATCAGAGACACTTCACGATAGGCCACCGCCTGCTTGGACAAGTCGTCATAGACCACCAGCGCATGACGGCCGGTATCACGGAAATACTCTCCGATGGCAGCCCCTGCAAAGGGAGCGTAATACTGCAATGCAGCCGGATCTCCCGCCGTAGCAGCCACCACAATGGTATAGTCCATCGCACCGTACTGGTGCAGGGTATTCACAATAGAAGCTACGGTAGAACCTTTCTGGCCAATGGCTACATAAATGCAATACACCGGATCACCAGCATCAAAATTGGCACGCTGGTTGATGATGGTATCGATGGCGATGGCCGTCTTACCGGTCTGGCGGTCACCGATAATCAGCTCACGCTGTCCGCGGCCAATAGGTATCATGGCATCCACAGCCTTCAGACCGGTCTGTAGCGGCTGATTCACCGGCTGCCGGAAGATGACTCCCGGCGCCTTGCGTTCCAGCGGCATTTCATAAAGTTCTCCGCCTATCAGTCCTTTGCCATCGAGCGGCGCACCCAGAGGGTCTATTACACGGCCCAGCATACCCTCTCCCACCATGATGGAAGCAATACGCTTGGTACGCTTTACAATGAAGCCTTCCTTGATTTTATCCGTAGGGCCAAGCAACACAGCACCCACATTATCCTCTTCGAGGTTCATCACAATGGCCTTGATGCCGTTGTCGAACTCCAACAACTCGTTGGCTTCGGCATTGCGCAACCCATAGATACGGGCTACACCGTCACTGACTTGCAGTACCGTGCCAATCTCGTCCAACTGTACGCGGGTGTCAATCCCTTCCAGTTGCTTGCGGAGAATATCGGAGACTTCGCTTACTTTTATATTTTCAGACAACATCTTAGTATTTACTATTTTACAATTTACTATTTACTATTTGAAAGAACCCGAATCATATACTGTTTGACCTCTACAACTTACGCATCACAAGACTATTAAATAAGTAAATTGTAAATTGTCAAATCGTAAATCACACGATTCTTCTATTCTTATCAATGAACTGCTGTTTCACTTTCTTAAGCTGCGTAGCAATACTGGCATCCAGACGGAAGTCGTTGATGTCGAAGATAAAACCACCTTCAATGGAGGGATCCACTTCAGTCTGCAGCTCCATGCTGGCATGCAGCAGGGAGGAAGCACTGTCATGGATGCGCTCCCGCACTTCCTGGCTGACGGGAACGGCTGTTATCAGCTTTCCTACACCGATATGCTTGTCTTTCCGGTACAAATCCAGAAAACTCAGGCAGATGTACTGGAGAAAGTTTTCCCGCCGGTTCTTCAACACCAGGGTCATGAAACGCGCAAACTCACGGCCCGCAGGAGCATCCCCCACAGCAGCGGTACAGATAAGTGTTAACTTCTCACGTATCGTCAGGATGGGGTTTTCCAATGCCATGCGCAAATCGGGATGTTTCCTGAAGCTACGGTCGAGCATACAAAACTCCTTGTACAGAGTATCTTCTGCCCCCATGCTCTTGGCATATTCCATCAATGCTTTCGCATAACGCATCGAAACGATTCCTATATCCATTTCTTTGAGAATTAATTGTTTTTACTTGCGGCCAGCACTTCATCCAGCATCCGGTCTATCATCTCCATCTGCTCATGTTTCTCGTCCAGATTCTTGCGGATAATTTTCTCGGCTATATCTACGGACAAGACTGCCACCTGGCGGCGAATATCGCGGATGGCCTCTTCCTTCTCTTGCTGTATCTGCTTTTTAACTTCGTCCAGCTCCTTCTGCGCGGCGGCTTCCGCCTGCTTGCGTGCTTCGACGATAATCTTGTCACGCTCATGCATCGCCTCCCGCAGAATACGTCCTTGTTCTTTGTTGGCAGCAGCAATCAACGCTTCACTCTCCTCTTTCAGTTTGGAGAGCTGGGCATTTGCTTCGCGTGCCACTTCCAAAGACTGGTCGATGTAGGTCTTGCGACCTTCCACCATCTTGGTGATAACGGGAAAACCGTACTTGGCAAGCACCACAAACACCACACCGAATGAAAGGAGCATCCAGAACAGCAGACCACTATCGGGTAATAACAATGACATAATTTTATTTGCTATTTGACAATTTACGATTTACAATTTGGCTGCGCGGTGATGCTGCACGGACAAATTGTAAATGGTAAATGGTAGATTGTACATTATAAAAAGAATACCAATAAACACACAACTACTGCCAACAAAGCAACACCTTCAATCAAGGCAGCGGCAATAATCATGTTCATACGGATATCTCCGGATGCTTCCGGTTGACGGGCAATGGCTTCCATGGCAGAACTACCGATTTTACCGATACCTGCACCAGCACCAATAACAGCCAGACCAGCACCAATGGCTGCACCCAGTTTACTAACTCCCACACCTGCCGCAGCAGCTTGCAATAATACAGATAGTAACATAACTTTCAGTTTTTAAATGGTTATTTTTATTAATATTTATATTCCCAATAATCGTATCACTTCACCGCCTTCTCCTTATGCTCTTCCTGCGCCAGACCGATGAACACGGCTGACAGCATGGTGAACACATATGCCTGGATAAAGGCAACCAACAACTCAAGTGCATTCATAAAGATATTGAACAACACCGATGCCACGGTCAGCGTTCCGTTCAAAGCAGGTCCCATACTGGCCGAGATGAATATCAGGCAGGTAAGCACCAGCATTGCCATGTGCCCTGCCAGCATATTGGCAAAAAGACGTATCATCAAAGCAAACGGTTTGGTGAAAATACCGAAGAACTCGATAAACGGCATCATGGGGACCGGTACCTTCAGCCACCAGGGCACATCCGGCCAAAAGATATCTTTCCAATAAGTCTTGGTTCCAAAGATATTCACGGCCAAGAAAGTACAGATGGCCAATACCATCGTAATGGCTATATTTCCCGTCACGTTGGCCCCTCCGGGAAAGAAAGGAATCAGCCCCATAATGTTGTTGATGAAAATAAAGAAGAAGGCCGTCAGCAAGTAAGGTGCGAATTTACGGTACTTCGGACCGACACAGCTCTTTATAATATCATCGTTCACCATCATGATAAACATCTCCATAAACCCGATGAAACCACCGGGAGCGGCACTTCCCTGCGGGTGCTTGCGATACCAGTGCGCCACACTCAAAATGATAAGAAGCAGCAATGCGCTGTTGATGAGCAAAGCCAGTGTCACCTTCGTGATGGAGATGTCCAACGGGCGTATTTCGTTTCCGGTGGCATCATACTCCACCAGCTTGCCTTCGTACTTGCTTCCTGCGGGAGCGATGGAAAAGCCTTCATAACTTCCACCGTTCTCCTCCAGACGTGAGGATAGAAAGGCATGCCATCCGGTGGTAGAGCTATGCACTATTACCGGCAAAGGAATCGTAACGTGAGTTTCGCCCCACGTCGTGATGTGCCATTCGTAAGAATCGCCGATATGCCCGAAGACAATCTCCTTCACGTCCACCGTATTCTCGGCCCGCACCGTGGCGGGTAGCAACATGCCCAGTGCCAGCAGAATTACAGTCAGTATGTTACGCAATCTTTTCATTGTTACTTTTCTTTTTCAGTTTCCGATTCGCCTCAAAAGTGAAGAAGAACCAGGAATCATAAATCAAATATATCAGATAGTTGGCTATAAACGTCAACAAAAACGCCCTGGCTTCCTCACGTACTGCAACGCAATAAACCAGCATCACAATCATGGAGACCAGCATTCTCATCACACGCATCAGCAGATAAATCTGCAACATTCGTCCTGGCATCCGGTGACGGCAGCTTTCGGTCATATTAATCATGAATACTCCGAAAACAAAGAAGAAAAGCGGAATCAGCGGATAACCGCCGAAATAGTGATGCGGATTTATCGAAAAATACGCCCAACCGCCTACAATTCCTATCAATACCGTCAAGAGCGCTGTATGCAATAAGTAGTTTCTCTTAGTAATAGTCACGCCAACAACCTCTATTTTTTAATTTTTAATTTTTTAATAGCCTATTGCTGTTCTATACAGACGGCAACCCTTCCGTTACTCATCTCCACGAATCCGCTTTGAATATCCAACTCATGTTCCTCACCGTCCGTTGCGTAAATCAATTTCCCCGTTCCCAACGATGATACAATCGGTGCATGCTGCGGCAGGATAGAAAAAGAGCCCATAGTGCCCGGCAATGTAACACTTTCCACTTCCCCGTTGAAGAGTTCCTTCTCCGGTGAAACAATATTCAAATGCAACTTTTTCATCATCAAAGCTCCCAGACTTTTAATTTTTAATCGTTTTTCCCCCTGCCTGCTCCAGTAGTTTCTTACCCTTCTCAATGGCTTCTTCAATGGTTCCCACATTCAAGAAAGCAGGTTCGGGCAGGTAGTCCACCTCCCCGTCAAGAATCATCTTGAAGCCTTTGATAGTGTCCTCAATGGAAACCATTGTACCTGGGACACCCGTAAACTGCTCGGCAACGGCAAACGGCTGTGAAAGGAAACGCTGCACACGACGTGCACGGTTCACCAACGTACGGTCGGCATCAGAGAGTTCCTCCATACCAAGGATGGAGATAATGTCTTGCAATTCCTTGTTGCGCTGCAATATTTGTTTTACACGTTGTGCCACTTCGTAGTGTTCTACCCCCACAATGTGTGGGTCGAGAATGCGTGAAGTAGATTCCAACGGGTCCACAGCAGGATAAATACCAAGTTCAGTAATCTTACGACTCAACACCGTGGTGGCATCGAGGTGGGTAAACGTTGTGGCAGGTGCCGGGTCCGTCAAGTCATCGGCAGGCACATATACAGCCTGCACGGAAGTGATGGAGCCGTTTCTTGTAGAGGTAATACGCTCCTGCATGGCACCCATTTCCGTTGCCAGTGTCGGCTGATAGCCTACGGCAGAAGGCATACGGCCCAGCAAGGCCGAAACCTCGGAACCGGCTTGGGTGAAACGGAAGATATTATCAATGAAGAACAGAATGTCACGCGGACCGTCCGTCTCCGCTCCCATGTCACGGAAGGACTCGGCCACCGTCAACCCAGACAATGCCACGGACTGACGCGCACCGGGAGGTTCGTTCATCTGACCGAATATCAAAGACACTTGTGATTTGGCCACTTCGTCATAATCTACTTTGGACAAATCCCAATGGCCTTCCTCCATACCTTTCTTGAATTCTTCTCCGTAACGGATAACGCCGGATTCAATCATTTCTCTCAGCAGGTCGTTGCCTTCACGTGTACGTTCTCCTACACCGGCAAACACAGAGAAGCCGTGCTGCTTCTTCGCAATATTATTAATGAGCTCTTGGATAAGCACCGTCTTGCCTACACCGGCGCCACCAAACAGACCGATTTTACCGCCCTTGCTATATGGTTCCAGCAAGTCGATAACCTTGATGCCTGTATAAAGCACCTCTTGTACGGTAGTCAAATCTTCAAACTTAGGGGGGTCGCGATGGATGGGATAAGCACCGGTACGGTCCAACTCCTTCATGCCGTCGATAGAGTCGCCCACTACGTTCATCAGGCGGCCTTTGATTTGTGTACCTATCGGCATGGTGATGGGGCCTCCCAGCGGATGCACTGTCATTCCTCTCTGCAGGCCGTCCGTACTGTCCATAGCAACAGTACGCACCGTGTTTTCACCAATGTGCTGCTGTACCTCTACAATCAGTCTTTTGCCGTTCGACCTTTTTATTTCCAGTGCGTCGTGAATACTCGGCAACATCATTTCTGCCTCCGTTCCTTCGAAATAGACGTCTACTACAGGCCCGATTACCTGTGAGATATGTCCGACAATCTGTGACATAAGCAATCTTTTTATTCTATATTTCCTTAATTATTTTTCCCAATACTAAGTTGTAAGTCGCGTGTATCCTCATTAACAAGTCAGCCAAGTCGCATCTTTCATCAGCTATGTACTCGTACCTATTAACGTTTGTCAGCTATGGTTTGTTCATCCCAATAGTTACATAAACAACAACGCAAATGTATAAACAATTTGCATGTAGTTGTTACCGTGTATAGCATTTTTTGAACAAAAAAGACTATTTTGAACGATTAATACTACAATTGGAACAAATTGTTACAGACATGATAACGTCAGTTAACAATTAGTAAGAAAAAGGAATTGCCTACCCATCTTATGAAAAAACACTGAATTGACAACAGAGATTCTGTATATAATATACAAAAAATAAGCCTTGTCTCTCGACAAGGCTTATTCACAACACAAACACAAAATAAAACACGACAAAACTACTATGCAATCTTACCTGTCTATGCCGGGGAGGCATACGTACTAGTTACGGATATTCACATATACATAAACAGCTTCAGGCTGATTTGCACATTATAAACAAATGCGGGGAGGCATTTGTTTATTGCCTATTTGTTAAAAAACACAAATTCAAAGTTTGTCATTGAATACCTCTTTCACGAAGCTTCAACTGCCATTTCCATGCAGAAAGTAAAGTATCTTCAATACTTGTTTCTGCCTTCCAACCCAGTTCATTGTTTGCCAATTCCGGGTTTGCCCATACCTTCTCAATATCACCGGCACGCCGCCCTACTATCTGATAGTTCAGTTTTACACCGGTAGCCTTTTCGAAAGCATTAATCAGTTCCAATACGGAAAGTCCACGACCTGTACCGATATTGAATACTTCCACTTTTTCCTTCTGCTTGTTCTCCAAGATACGGCGGATAGCCACTACGTGTGCTTTGGCCAAATCGACTACATTGATGAAGTCGCGGATACAAGAACCGTCGGGAGTATCATAATCGTCACCAAACACGCTCAGTTTCTCACGGATGCCGATAGCGGTCTGGGTAAGATAAGGAATCAAGTTCTGCGGTACACCGTTAGGCAACTCTCCCAGCAATGCTGTGGGGTGTGCACCTATCGGGTTGAAGTAACGCAACAAGATGGCGTTTATCGGAGCACCGGAAGCAACCGTATCACGTACAATCTCTTCATTGATTTGCTTCGTGTTTCCATACGGAGACTCAGCTTTCTTAATAGGTGCCTTTTCCGTTACCGGAAGTTCGTCCGGCTGGCCGTAAACTGTGCAGGAAGAAGAGAATACGATACCTTCCACTCCATGCTTCGGCATCAATTCCAGCAGGTTTATCAGTGAAACCAGGTTATTACGATAGTAAAGCAATGGTTTCTGGACAGATTCACCCACAGCCTTGCTGGCCGCAAAGTGAATGATGGCTTTAATGCCTTTATATTTGGTAAACACAGCGTCAAGACCGGCATAATCCAAGCAATCCAATTCCTCGAATGCAGGGCGGATGCCCGATACCTTCTCTATGTTATCTACAACATCTGCGCTGGAGTTTGACAAATTATCAATAATAACAACTTCATAACCTGCGTTTTGAAGTTCCACCACCGTGTGAGAACCAATATAACCGGTTCCACCCGTAACTAAGATTTTCCCTTTCATATTAAATATAGATAATTTAGCTTTTAGGTTATCAATACGCCACAAATGTAAGGAAATAAATTAATAAAAACAGAAAAAGGGGGATAAATTTTAGTTTATCCCCCTTCCACTTTATTTCCGTTTTTTCTTCTTTAAATCTTCACAACCCCCGAAAAGCCCATGAATGCCATTGCCAGCAGTCCGGCAGTAATCAAAGCTATCGGAGTACCCTGCATACCTTTCGGTACACTAACCAGGCTCATTTGCTCGCGCAGGCCTGCAAACAGTGTCAGTGCCAAGCCGAAACCAAGTGCCGTAGAGAATGCATAAACCACTCCCGTCAGCAAATCATAATCTTTTTGGATAACAAGGATAGCCACACCGAGAATACAGCAGTTGGTAGTAATCAACGGCAGGAACACGCCCAAGGCCTGATACAGAGAAGGAGAAACTTTCTTCAGGATAATCTCTACCATCTGCACCAATGCGGCAATCACCAGAATAAAGGTAATAGTCTGCAAATAGCCCAAATCAAAAGCGTCGAGCACATACTTCTGAATAAGGAATGTCACGATAGTGGCGATGGTGAGCACGAATGCCACCGCTGCCGACATGCCCAATGCAGTCTCCACTTTCTTGGAAACTCCCAAGAACGGGCAAATTCCCAAGAATTGCGACAATACGATGTTGTTTACAAAGATTGCCGAGATAAATATCAATATATATTCCATAATCATTAAATTAAGAATTAAAAACTAAAAATTAAAAGCCCGGCAGCCTACCGCCGATACGTTCTCAATTTTTTCATTTTTAATTTTTCATTATTAATTCTTCTTCATACTGTTGATTAAAGCAATGAGATAGCCCAATGCGATGAATGCACCCGGAGCAAGGACAAATACCAACATGCCGTATTCTTCAGGAAGGATACTCAAGTTGAATATCTTGCCGGTTCCCAGGAACTCACGCACGGCACCCAGTAATGTCAGTGCAATGGTAAAGCCCAAGCCCATGCCCAGACCGTCGAACAAGGAAGCCACCGGATTGTTTTTGGCAGCAAATGCCTCGGCACGTCCCAATACGATACAGTTTACAACAATCAGTGGAATGAACAGGCCCAGTGTGGCGTACAATGCAGGAACGTAAGCTTGCATTATCATCTGCAACAGTGTCACAAATGATGCTATGACTACAATGAATGAAGGGATACGCACCATATCGGGAATCAGATTCTTGATGGCAGAAATCACCACATTGGAACATATCAGCACGAACATTGTAGCCAGTCCCATACCCATACCGTTAATGGCAGAGGAAGTGGTACCCAGTGTAGGACACATACCCAGCAGGAGTACAAACGTAGGATTCTCTTTGATAATCCCGTTCATCATAACTTTAAAATTATTCATATCTTCTACTCCTTTCTCATTTAGCGCTGAGTGTATCCACAGCTTCGGGAGCTGCGGAATCAGCAGGTTGTTCAACATTCTTTTGAGTAGCGCCGGTAGTGCCGTCGGCAGTTTCCTGACCGGCATAGGCAGCATAAGCCGCATTCACTGCATTCAAAAAAGCACGTGAGGTGATGGTAGACGCTGTAATGGCATCTACTTTACCACCATCCTTGCTCACTGTCAATGCAGCTTCACCCGGATTCATGCCGGTGATGTCACCTTTATTGCCTTTCTTGAACCAGTCGGCAGCCTTGGAACCCAACCCCGGAGTTTCCACATGCGACAACAAGGAGTAGTCGATGATTTTGCCTTCAGCATCGAAACCGACCAACACTTTCAGCTCACCGCCAAAACCCATGGCAACAGCTTCCACAGCAGCTCCGATATATTCTCCGCCTTTGGTGGCAGGATATACAGAATACTGTACTCCGTTTACTTCCTGCATCTTCTTCTCGGCGATGGGGTCATTGTCGAAGCCCGGAACCACCGCACTTACGGCATCGCTCAAGGTCTTTGCATTGGCCTGCGCAATGGGCTCCTTCGTCAATTCGTTTACATAAGCCAGCAACGCTACGGAGATTGCGGTAACGCCCGTAAGTACCAGCAACATATTCTTCAAGGATGATTCTAACTTTTTCATTTCTTCTTCGCTACCTCCCCAAAGCGTTTAGGTTTAACATAGGTGTTGATGAGCGGAGTGAACGCATTCATAATCAGAATGGCAAACGACATACCCTCCGGATATGCACCGAACAGACGGATGATGACAGTCAGCAGGCCGATGCAAACACCATAAATCAGCATACCTTTGTGGCTCATCGGAGAAGTCACGTAGTCCGTAGCCATAAAGACAGCACCCAGCATCAGACCACCGGACAACAACTGTACGACCGGGGATACATAAAGTTCCGGATTGACCAGATACATGATACCGGAGAACACGAATACCGTCACCAGAATAGATATCGGAATGTGCCAGGTGATGATTTTCTTCCACAACATGTAGAACAAACCAAGCAGCAGCGCCAAGGCACTCACCTCACCGAGACATCCTCCATTATTACCTATCAGCAGGTCGAAAGCTCCCGGAAGGTCGCTCAGGGACATGCCCGGAGCACCATTGATGACACCTTTCATAATAGCCAGCGGCGTAGCAGCCGTCGTGGCATCCGTATAGGCTGTCAACTGGCCTACAGCCGGCCATGTCGTCATCTGCACGGGGAATGAAAGCAGCAGGAACACACGTCCTGCCAGTGCAGGGTTAAAGGGATTGCAACCCAAACCTCCGAAGGACATCTTGCCTACCCCGATGGCAAACAAGGCACCAAGGATGATAATCCAGATGGGCAGGTTGGAAGGCAGGTTAAAGGCCAGCAACACACCGGTAATGATGGCAGAGCCGTCGGTGATGGTTGTGGTCTCTTTTTTCATGAGGAATTTGCCGATGGCCCATTCAAAGAACAAGCAGGCTGCTACGGAAGTGGCCGTAACAATCAGCGCACCCAGTCCGAAAAAGTAAAGCGAAACGAGGAATGCCGGAATCAATGCGATAAGCACACCGTACATATTCTTCTTCACGCTGTCACCGCCGTGAACGTGGGGCGAAAGGGATACGATTAATTTATTCATACTTCGTTATTTTTTAGCTTGACGTGCACGGATCATCGCTCCTACCTTACCCTTACCCAAGCGGATATAATCCAGCATCGGACGGTTGGAAGGACAAGTGAACTGGCATGAACCGCATTCTATACACGACATAATGTCTTCTTTCTCTACTCTTTCAAAATCTCCGTGGGCCGAAACGGTAGCCAGCAGATACGGCTCCAACCCCATCGGGCAGGCTCCCACGCACTTGGCACAACGGATACAAGGCTGTACCTCGCCGCGCTTGGCTTCCTTCTCGTTCATAATCAGAATACCGGAGCTTCCTTTGGCTGTCGGTACATCCGTATTTACCAGAGCTTTACCCATCATCGGGCCACCGCCGATAATCTTGCCCGTATCTTCGGGCAGACCGCCGCAAGCTTCAATCAGCTGCTTCATCGGCGTACCGATACGTGCCAGGAAATTGGACGGCTTTGCCAACGACTTACCAGTCACGGTAATGACACGCTCAAACAGAGGTTTGTTCTTCTGTACGGCCTGGTAAACGGCAAATGCGGTACCCACATTCTGCACCACAGCTCCCGTGGAGATAGGCAGCGCACCGGCTGCAACCTGGCGACTGATGACAGCATCAATCAACTGCTTTTCACCACCCTGCGGATATTGTACCTTCAAGGGTACCACCTCGATACCTGCATAGCTGGAAGCAACCTTCGTCATCAGCTGGATGGCATCGGGCTTGTTGTTCTCAATGCCAATGAATGCCTTGTTCACCTTTACCGCTTTCATCAGAATGGATACACCTACCATAATTTCTTCCGCATGTTCCAGCATCAGCTGATGGTCGGCAGTCAGATACGGTTCGCACTCTACGGCGTTGATGATGACACACTCTGCCTTGAATGCAGGAGGAGGACATAACTTGACCTGCGTAGGGAAGCATGCACCGCCCAGACCTACGATACCGGCATCAGCGATTTTCTTCACGATTTCCTCGGAGGTCAGACTGCATTCCTTCACCAACGTTTCGGAACGGTCAATGGATTCTTCCCATTCATCCCCTTCTACGTCAATGAATATAGCAGGCTTGGCGTAACCGCTGGCATCGACAATCGTGTCAATCTTAGCGACTTTCCCGCTGACAGACGAATGAATGGCTGCTGATACAAAACCGCCGGGCTCAGCAATCTTTGTACCCACTTTCACAACATCACCTTTGGCAACGATAGGCTTGGCAGGAGCACCGATGTGCTGTCCCAGCAAGATAGCGGCCTTGGCCGGAATCTCTGCCTTGATGATAGGCTGATGTGCTGAAAGTTTATTTTCGTGTGGATGGACTCCACCAATTGAAAATGTCTTCAACATACAATTCTGTATTTTTAGTCGTTTATTTACTTTATTAATTCATACCTCAACTTGGGAAGTCTAAACCTCTGCTTTGGGAGTCTCAACCTCAGCTTTAGGAGCTGCAACCTTTACTTGGGGAGCTGCATCGTCAGCCTTCGGTTTGCGCGGCGGGAAGTTGAGGGCAATGATTGTGTTTTGCGGACAAGCTTCCTCGCACTTGCGACAGGATTTGCACTTATTGGGGTCAATGTAAGCCAGATTGTTTTCCAGCGTGATAGCCTCGAACGGACAAACCTTCACACACTTGCCGCAACCGATACATGCCACGGTACAAGCCTTGCGTGCTACGGCCCCCTTGTCCTTGTTTACACACTGTACGTAAATACGACGTGATTTCTTGCCTTGAGGACGGATTTCAATAATAGATTTCGGACAAGCCTTGGCACAAGCTCCACAAGCCGTACACTTTTCCTCATCCACTTCGGGAAGTCCGGTCTCCGGATTCATGTGGATAGCATCGAACTGGCAGGCAGCCACACAGTCGCCGCATCCCAGACAGCCATAACTACAACCCGTTTCACCACCATAGAGAGAAGCCGCAATGGCACAACTCTTAGCGCCATCGTATTGGTTCACACGAGGACGGTTGGCACAAGTTCCATTACATCTCACCACCGCAACCATAGGTTCGGCAGCAGCGGCATCCAAGCCCAGAATCTCGGCAATCTTTGTCATGACGGGCTGTCCACCCACCGGACAAAGTTTACCATCCAGCGAACCTGCCTTTACGCAAGCATCTGCAAATCCGCTACAACCGGGGTAACCACATCCACCGCAATTTGCCTGAGGAAGCACCTCTGCTACCTGGGCAATCCGCGGATCTTCATACACGGCGAATTTCTTGGAAGCCACGTAAAGAATAGCGGCCGATACCAGCGCTATAACTCCCAATGAAATCACTGCAATCAGAATTACATTCATAAATTAGTTGTTTATTAATTATTTGTTTTATTATTAGTTAGTTCATCGGTCGTACGGAGAATGAGAACTTCTTACCCATCCGCGACTTGTTCAGCCACAATATATAATAATAAGGTATAAGAAGTGCCAGCGAACAAAGTGCAGAACGCAGCTCGTCATTCCAGATAGCCATAAAGACAAACAGTGAAATTATCAGAATAAGGAAAGGAAATATAAAGGCAAACAGAACTGCCATCACTCCCATTGAAAGTTCGCCCGTCACCCATACACGGTCACCGGGCTGGTAGGATGCGGCATTGGCATCGGCCACATCGACAAGTTTCTCTTTCGTATCCGCAGAGGTACAATGCCCCTTGACACTACACGAAGCGCACGCTGAAGTCTGGATGATTCTCACTTGGAGATGAGAACCGTTTATGTTTTCCACAATACCTTGATGTTTTATAGTATTCGCCATTTTGCAAAGTGTGCATTACAAATCACGGCAAATTTACGCATTATTTGTGAACTGCAAACCTTTCCTATGCATTTTCTGTGTTCGTAAACGTGCTTTTTCTATGTTTTTATGTTTTTTCACCTGCCACAGACTACAAAAAGACAAAAAACAGACGGTCTGTCAAGGAAAAACAGACCGTCTGACTAACCAAAACAGATAATCTGTTCACTCCGAACAGACCATTTGTTTATTTACCATTTATAATTGATACCGAAACTGAGCAATTCTTTTACCTGAAAATAGCTGTCCCCTTCCGTCGGCTTGGCACTGTCGTCATAGCGGGCGTGCACATAGAGCTTGGTGGAAAGATAGCGGTTCAGCACAAAGTTCACCGTGTTTTCCCATTCAATACGTGTCCACTCATAACTGGTCTGGAAGTCCAAGCGGGAATCCAGCGTGATGGAAGGAATGATGGTCCATGAAAGTGTAGGCTGTATCTGCGAACCGAAGTTATGCTTCACGCATTTGCCCTCATCAAGACCGAAACTCACTTCATTCACCCCCTTATTTCCTACATAGCGCAGCATGTACGTCAGCGGAGCCATGAAAACGGACAAGCTGAATTTCTGCTTCTTCAACTTGTAGTCCATACCGATACTGCTCGACCAGTCCGCCGGAGCAAAGAAAGCCGAAACCAGCTCTTCACTGTTGGCCTTGTAGCCATTGCAGAACTGGGTCTTAAACTCAGTCGTGATGGTATAATACCACTTGGACGCAGCCTGAATACCCAGTTTACTGTACAGCCGGAGCTGGTCGGTACTTACCAGATAGTTATGAAACTCGTCGGAAGGTGCGGAGCTGAAGCCCAGCTTGGCATCGAGCAGATTTTCCCACTGCACCTTTTCACGGTCATTATAGTTGGCAAACAATTGCAGGTTGGCAAGCACGGCGTTAGTGCTCTCACCTCCCTTGTACCAGTTGTCGGAGATATAGTTCTGGGTAATCTGCAATGAACCGTTTCCACCCGTCACCCACCAGTTGGGCTTGTGGATAATCACGTCGGCTTCCTCCTTCACTCCCACCATATTCTCTTGTGCAAACAGTTTCACGACGGACGGCTTGGAAGAAACCTCCTTCTCTATATTATCCTTGAATATCTTCCCTTTCATCACCTCCTTCTCGGTCATTACAACCAGATTGGGACAATTCACATACGTGTTCAGCAGCGTACGGTCCACCAGTTTGTTGGCTCGGTCCTTTGAGGTGAAACTCAGTGTGTCGAACGGCAACATCTCGCGCGTCAGGGCAGGCACCGTATCAGGCACCTGGAAATGCCAGTCCACCTTGGAAAGGCGTCTCATGGGGGCATAATAATAGGTAAGGGGAAGGAACAACCTATAGTAGTTCGGATTGGAAGGTATATAACGCTCCGGAGTCGTGGGGTCATTCAAATAATCCAGCACTCCGATATACCTTTCATATAATATGGAAACAGTATCCAGCCTGTACCCCATACCTTCCGGTTTCAATTTCAGAATCATGTATTCTTTCATTATATCCGGCAAGGTGTCGGCTTTGGCAGTTGTTTCCTGTCCACTGTTCTTCGAGGCGGTATCCAGCGTATTCTGTGCCATCACCGACGAAGAAATCATCGTAGCAATTAACCAAAATGCAATGTGTCTATTCTTCATAATGCCCTAAAGTCTATGTTTCGAGCGCAAATTTAGCTTAAAATGTTTAGAAAACATAGAAAAGCCATAAGAAAAAGGCAAGAAGGACTTTCTTCGATGAAATCGTATTTTTTAATAATTGTTTCATCGAAACTTTCTCTACTTCCTCTTTTTTTTATAATTTTGCGCTTTTTAAGTTCTACGTGTACTGACGGGAGCAGTGCGCACCCTGAACGACAAGCCGTATAGGCTCTTGGCATTAGATTAAACAATTAATAAAATAATATAGTTGTGGGAGAAACAAAGTATATTTTCGTCACCGGTGGTGTTGCCTCTTCATTAGGTAAAGGTATCATCTCATCCTCCATCGGTAAATTGCTGCAAGCAAGAGGTTACAAGGTAACCATCCAGAAGTTTGACCCGTACATCAACATCGACCCGGGTACACTGAACCCTTATGAACACGGCGAATGCTACGTTACCGTGGATGGCCACGAAGCCGACCTCGATTTGGGCCATTACGAACGCTTCCTGGGCATCCAAACCACCAAGGCCAACAATATCACGACCGGACGCATCTACAAAAGCGTCATCGACAAAGAGCGCCGGGGTGACTATCTGGGAAAGACCATCCAGGTTATTCCCCATATTACAGACGAAATCAAGCGTAATGTAAAACTGCTGGGAAACAAATACAAATTCGACTTTGTTATTACCGAGATTGGCGGTACAGTGGGTGACATCGAGTCTCTGCCCTATCTGGAAAGCATCCGTCAGCTGAAGTGGGAACTGGGAAAAGACGCCTTGTGCGTACACCTTACTTATGTCCCCTACCTGGCAGCTGCCGGTGAGCTGAAGACCAAGCCCACCCAGCACTCCGTAAAGGAACTGCAAAGTGCCGGTATCCAACCCGATGTCCTCGTACTGCGTACGGAACATGAGTTGAGTACCACCCTGCGCAAGAAAGTGGCTCTGTTCTGCAATGTGGACGAGAATGCCGTGGTGCAAAGCATCGACGCGCCTACCATCTACGAGGTGCCCATCTTGATGCAGAGCCAGGGACTGGACGTTACCATTTTGAAGAAAATGGGACTTCCCGTCGGCGACACTCCGGGACTGGGACCGTGGCGCGCTTTCCTCGAACGCCGTCACAAAGCCGAAGAGACTGCCCCGCTGCACATCGCATTGGTGGGCAAATATGACTTGCAGGATGCCTACAAGTCCATCCGCGAGGCCCTTTCACAAGCAGGAACCTACAATGACCGCAAGGTATCGGTAGACTTCGTGAACAGTGAAAAGCTGACTGACGAGAATGTGGCAGAAGCCCTGAAAGGCATGGCAGGCGTACTAATCGGTCCGGGATTCGGCGAACGCGGCGTTGCCGGCAAGTTCGTAGCCATCAAATATGCGCGTACACACGACATCCCCACCTTCGGTATCTGTCTGGGTATGCAGTGTATCGCCATCGAATTTGCCCGTAACGTACTGGGTTATGCCGATGCCAACTCACGCGAGATGGACGAAAAGACACCGCACAATGTCATCGACATCATGGAAGAGCAGAAGTCCATCACCAATATGGGTGGAACCATGCGTCTGGGTGCCTACGAATGTGTTCTGCAGAAAGGCAGCAAGGCATACGAGGCATATAGTACCGAGCATATCCAGGAACGTCACCGTCACCGCTACGAGTTCAACAACAGCTTCAAGGAGGCCTACGAAGCAGCAGGCATGAAGTGTGTGGGTATAAACCCCGAATCGGACCTGGTGGAAATTGTTGAGATTCCCGCATTGAAGTGGTTTGTCGGTACCCAGTTCCATCCCGAATACAGCAGTACGGTATTGCATCCGCACCCACTGTTCGTAGCATTCGTGAAGGCCGCCATCGAAAATGAAAATGAAAACGAAAAGAAATAATTTGTAATAAGTAATTTGTAATCAACAAAGAATGGATAAAAATACCATCACAGGTCTTGTTCTGATAGCGATATTGTTAGTAGGTTTCAGCTTTCTGAGCCGTCCCAGCCAGGAGCAGTTGGAAGCACAGCAACGTTACTACGACTCCATAGCCCAGGTGCAACAGCGCGAAGCCGACTTGAAAGCCAAGGCGGAAGCAGCCCTGGCCAACGAAAGCGGAGCGGAAGCAAGCGTTGACTCCACTGCCCTCTTCTTCGACGCCCGTCAAGGAACCAACTCGCAGGTAACCATCCAGAACAACCTGGCAGAAATAACCGTAGATACAAAAGGCGGACGCATAGCTTCGGCCACGCTGAAGGAATACATGGGACAAGACAAGACGACTCCCGTCACACTGTTCAGCGGCAACGACGCTTCCATGAATTTCCTCTTTTACAACAAGAAAGAGACTATCCAGACGGAAGACTATTATTTCACCGCAGTAAACCGTACGGACAGTACCGTCACCATGCGTTTGTCGGCAGACAGCAACAGCTATATCGACTTTACATATCGCATGCACAATGACACATACCTGATAGACTTTACTATTCAGGCAGTCAATATGGAAGGTAAGCTGGCGGCTACCAACAATTATGTGGACATCGAGTGGTCTCAGCGTGCCCGTCAGATAGAGAAGGGTTACACCTACGAGAACCGTCTGGCTGAACTGACTTACAAAATCACCGGAGAGGGTACCGATTATCTGTCCGCCAACAAGAACGACGAAAAGGAAGTTCCGGAACGCCTGGACTGGATTGCTTTCAAGAACCAGTTCTTCTCTTCAGTATTTTTGGCAGATGCCGACTTTGAAAAGACCAAACTGAGTTCCAAGATGGAGACTCAAGGCAGCGGCTACATCAAGGACTATTCTGCGGAGATGAGCACGAAGTTCGACCCTGCCGGCAAGGAACCTACCCAGCTGTTCTTCTACTTCGGCCCCAATCACTACAAGACTCTGACCGCACTCGACAAGGGGCGTGACGAGAAGTGGGAGCTGAACCGTCTGGTCTATCTGGGCTGGCCGCTCATCCGCTGGATAAACAAATGGTTCACCATCAACATCTTCGACTGGTTGTCCAGTTGGGGGTTGAGCATGGGTATCGTACTGTTGTTCATGACGTTAATCGTAAAAGCTGTAGTATTCCCCGCAACGTGGAAAACCTACATGTCATCCGCCAAGATGCGCGTACTGAAACCGAAAATCGACGAGATAAACAAGAAGTACCCCAAGCAGGAAGATGCCATGAAGAAGCAGCAGGAAGTGATGGGCCTCTACAGCCAGTACGGAGTCAGTCCGATGGGCGGATGTCTGCCGATGCTGATACAGTTCCCTATCTTGATGGCCTTGTTCATGTTCGTGCCGAGTGCCATTGAACTCCGCCAGCAGAGCTTCTTGTGGGCAGACGACCTTTCCACTTACGATGCGTTCATCAACTTCCCGTTCCATATCCCGTTCCTGGGAAGCCACCTCAGCTTGTTCTGCCTGCTGATGACGGTTACCAACATATTGAACACGAAGTACATGATGCAGCAACAGGATACGGGTGCCAATCCGCAGATGGCTGCCATGAAGTGGATGTCATACCTGATGCCTATCATGTTCCTCTTCATATTGAACGACTATCCTTCGGGATTGAACTATTACTACTTCATCTCTACGTTAGTCAGTGTGGTAACAACGCTCATCATGCGCAAGACAACCAATGAGGAAGCCCTTCTTGCCCAGTTGGAAGCCAACAAGAAAGACCCGAAGAAGATGAAGAAAACCGGTTTCGCCGCCCGTCTGGAAGCCATGCAGAAACAGCAGGAACAGATGATGAAAGAAAAACAGAACAAAAAGTAGTAAGACTACCGTTCAAGATATTCTTTTGCAGAAAGCCGGACAATGACATTTGCCCGGCTTTCTTATCCTTACACCAACGAAAAAATTCACAGACTCTAAATTATGCAGACTAAATACACTTACAAACAAATCTGGCTCATAGCCTACCCTATCCTAATCAGCCTCCTTATGGAGCAGATGATAGGTATGACGGACACCGCCTTCCTCGGGCGTGTGGGCGAAGTCGAGCTGGGAGCATCTGCCATCGCCGGTGTCTTCTATATGGTCATCTTCATGGTTGCCTTCGGTTTCAGCATCGGGGCACAGATACTCATTGCCCGGCGCAACGGCGAACGGCAGTATAAGGAAATCGGTGACTTGTTCTATCAGGGCATCTATTTCCAAGTCGGGATGGCGGCAGTCATGTTCCTGCTGTCCTATTGCTTCTCGCCGATTATCCTGAAACGCATCGTAGCCTCGGAACATATCTACGAAGCAGCCACCAGCTACCTGCACTGGCGTGTATTCGGTGCCTTCTTCTCGTTCAGCGCAGTCATGTTCCGTGCCTTTTTCTTGGGAACCACCCAGACCAAGACACTGACACTGAACTCTATCGTCATGGTGTTGAGCAATGTTGTATTCAACTATATCCTGATTTTCGGTAAATTCGGTTTTCCTGCACTCGGCATTGCCGGAGCCGCCATCGGCTCCTCATTGGCCGAGCTGGTTTCGCTGTTATTCTTCATCCTCTATACCCGTAGCCGTATTGACTGCCGCAAGTACGGGCTGGACCGTATTCCGAAGTTCCGGCTGGACGTATTGAAACGGATGCTGAACGTCTCTTTCTGGACCATGATACAGAATTTCTTCTCCCTCTCCACCTGGTTCTTGTTCTTCCTTTATGTGGAGCATCTGGGAGAGCGCTCGCTGGCAGTGACCAACATTGTCCGCAATGTGTCCGGCATACTGTTCATGGTACTCATGGCATTTGCCTCTACCTGCGGTTCATTGGTCAGCAACCTCATCGGTGCAGGCCACTCCGATTGCGTGGCAGGCACTATCCGGCAACATGTACGCATAGCCTACGTTTTCGTACTTCCGCTGGCATTGCTTTTCGCGCTGTTCCCCAAGCTGATTCTGGGAATTTATACCGACATACCCGACCTGCAGGATGCTGCCGTGCATTCGCTTTGGGTGATGTGCTCCACCTATCTGTTCCTGGTTCCTGCCAATGTCTATTTCCAGGCAGTTTCCGGAACCGGCAATACGCGTACTGCATTGGGCATGGAGCTGGCAACGCTGGTCATCTACACAGCCTATATCACCTACATTATTCTGATTCTGCAACTCGACGTGGCCATCTGCTGGACCTCGGAAATGGTTTATTCCAGCTTTATTCTCATTTTCTGCTGGCTATATATCAAACGTGGGAATTGGCAAGGAAGGAAAATTTAGTATCTTTGCATTGAAATAACCGAAACAAAAAACATATATGAAACAAGTAAATCTACTACTTATGTCAGCAGCCATGACATTGGCCTCCTGCGGAGGAACAAAAGATGCCGGACAGCAGCAGGACGCAGCAGCGCTCATCCAGCGGTCGGACATCAAGATTGAAGGAAAGCGTATGACACCCGAGGCACTCTGGGCGATGGGACGTATCGGCAGTGTAGCCGTATCTCCCGACGAAAAGCAAATTGCCTACACGGTATCCTATTACAGCGTGCCCCAGAACAAGAGTAACAGCGAAGTCTTCGTCATGAATGCCGACGGTAGTGGCAATACCCAGATAACGCATGACGCCTGGCAAGAAGGACAGCCCACATGGTTCAAGGACGGCAAGAAGCTTGCCTTCCTCTGCAACGAAAGCGGCAGCAGCCAGGTATGGGAAATGAATCCCGACGGCAGCGGACGCAAGCAGCTGACTCAATACGAGGGAGACATCGAAGGGTTCTCTTTCTCGCCCGACGGCAAGAAACTCCTTTTCATTGCCCAGGTAAAGACCGTGAAGAGTACGGCAGACAAACATCCGGACCTTCCTAAAGCTACCGGCATCATCGTTACCGACCTGATGTACAAGCATTGGGATGAATGGGTGACTACTGCTCCCCATCCGTTCGTTGCCGATTTCGACGGCAATGCCATCAGCAATGTCACTGATATTCTTGAGGGAGAGCCATACGAAAGCCCGATGAAGCCCTGGGGCGGTATCGAGCAGCTGGCATGGAGCCCGTCTTCTGATAAGGTGGCCTATACATGCCGTAAGAAAACCGGACTGGCGTATGCCATTTCCACCAACTCCGACATTTATATCTACGACCTTGCCTCCAAGGAAACCAAAAACATCACGGAAGAAAACAAGGGATATGATACGAATCCCCAATACTCTCCCGACGGCAAATACATCGCCTGGCAGAGCATGGAACGTGACGGCTACGAAGCCGACTTGAACCGCTTGTTTATCATGAACCTCGAGACCGGCGAGAAACGTTTTGTAAGCAAAGCTTTCGAATCGAACGTGGACGCCTTCTTGTGGAACAAAGATTCCCGGAGCATCTACTTCATCGGTGTATGGCATGGCGAGACACAGATTTACAACATCGACCTTGCCGGAAACGACAAGCTTACCCAGCTCACCGACGGCATGTACGACTATGCTTCGCTTGCCCTTTGCGGAGACAAGATTATCGCCAAACGCCACTCCATGAGCATGGGCGACGAAATCTATGCCGTAAACAGTGCACGCAACGGCGACGCTTTTGCAGAAGCAGTGCAACTGACCACAGAAAACAAGCAGATTTACGACCAGCTGGAGATGGGTAAGGTGGAAGCCCGCTGGATGAAGACCACCGACGGCAAGCAGATGCTGACCTGGGTGATTTATCCTCCACAGTTCGACCCTAACAAGAAGTACCCCACCCTCCTCTTCTGTGAAGGTGGTCCTCAGAGTCCCGTCAGCCAGTTCTGGAGCTACCGTTGGAATTTCCAGATTATGGCGGCAAACGACTATATCATCGTAGCTCCCAACCGTCGTGGTCTTCCGGGCTTCGGTGTAGAGTGGAACGAAGCCATCAGCGGTGATTATGGCGGCCAGTGCATGAAGGACTACTTCACTGCCATTGACGAAATGGCCAAGGAACCTTTCGTTGACAAAGACCGCCTGGGTTGCGTAGGTGCCAGCTTCGGAGGTTTCTCCGTATATTGGCTTGCCGGACACCATGACAAACGCTTCAAGGCATTCATCGCACACGACGGTATCTTCAACATGGAAATGCAATATCTGGAAACGGAAGAGAAATGGTTTGCCAACTGGGATATGGGCGGTGCTTATTGGGAAAAGAACAACGCTACGGCACAACGCACTTTTGCCAACTCCCCGCATCTCTTCGTCGACAAATGGGACACCCCTATCCTCTGCATCCACGGAGAGAAGGACTTCCGCATCCTTGCCAACCAGGCAATGGCCGCCTTCGATGCAGCCGTGATGCGTGGCGTTCCTGCCGAACTGCTTATCTATCCGGACGAAAACCACTGGGTACTGAAACCTCAGAATGGCGTGCTGTGGCAACGTACCTTCTTTGAATGGCTGGACAAATGGTTGAAGCCGGCTAAGTAAAGCCCCTCAAAAACGATAAAAACAAATAGTCCCGGATTCTTTGTCAAGAATCCGGGACTATTTGTTTTTATTGTACACCGCCCGATTCATTTTTTATGACTATAATTTGAAAGTATTAGGTGTAATACGTACCTTGATAGAAGTCCAAGAAAAAATCAAATCTCATCCCGATTTAAAGAAACGTTACTTTCTTAAGCCTGATGAAGTTATTTTATTGGCAGACGGAACAAAAATTGTTGTCAACAACCAGTGGGGAACATTATTTCCAAGATTTCTTGAAGCAGCAAAGAAACTATACCAAGTAACCAATGATACGGAAAGCAATACTCCAATATCCCGGTTAAAAATTACTTTTGGTAATGGGAAAGTAATTCAAGAAACACAAGCAGCCGAGACTTTCCGGCAATTTGTGATGACAGTAGGTGTGGAACAAGTGCAATCTTTAAATATCAAGGTATGCAAGATTCCCTTGATATCAAACACACTTCATGAGAAATACCAGCGCGCTCAAAAACCATTAGGCAACGGACGGTTTCTTATGACCTGCAGCAATACAAAAACAAAGAAGCGTGATATCGAGCGTATTGCCAAAGCTTTGGGTATTCAGGTGACCGTGGAAATTGTATAATGGAAGACAGTAATTCAAGAGATATGTCTTGAAAAATACTTTTTCATGAAGAGTACGTATATTGCGCTCAACAGTAAGATACACCCTATCAAGAAGATATAGCCATACCGTTGGTAATAAATATATCCTACTATTATAAAAGTCTGTATTGTCATATAGGCCAGAGAGACTATGACATGAGGAATCTTCAGCTCATTCGCCATAATCTGATACAGATGTTTGCGATGCGGCAGCCCGATATTCTCATGAAGCATCAGGCGGTGAATGATAGTCAGTACACTATCCACACCATAAACGGATAAAAGGACTATCCAACTGAAATCTTCCGTTTCAATGATGAGCCTGCCTATCAGGAAAAGAAGGATAAAGGCAATGCTCACCGAACCCACATCACCGGCAAAGCATTTGGCACGCTTGCGGAAATTGAAGAAACAGAAAACTAGAACGGAACAGATAACGGTATAGATGAAATCCGCTTCCACAAAAGTAACCACCTCCTTATTGATATAGGCCAACGCAGCAAGAATAACCAGAGAATAACCACCGGTTATGCCGTTAATGCCATCCATAAAGTTGTAGGCATTGATGATACCCGTACAGACTATCAAGGCTATGACTATCCACCACCAGGACAAGGAGAACAGTCCCCACTGATAAAACATCATAGCCATAGCAGAGAAATGAAAAAGCAGCCTTGTCATCTGTCCGGTGGATTTTATATCGTCCACGAAGCTGATGAACGTCACCAGTGTCAAGGCAAGCAGGAAACAAAGATATTCAAAGCCACTCGTCAGGAAATAGGCCAACGCTCCGAAATAGAAAATAATCCCACCACCGCGTAAAGTCACTTTCGTATGGGAACTCCGCTCATTGGGCTTGTCGATGATATTACACCTATCAGCCACCTTAAAATAAAAAAGTTCTGCCAAAAACAGCAGAACCAATATTAACAGATAATACATAACAGTATTTTCCTCTTTAATTTTTAATTATCAATTTTTAATTCTTAACTTTTAATTTGAGAACGATTTTATCGTTCTCACTATCCCCTCCTCTGCCCTCACCGGCATTCTGTCAATTCCCAGGGCAGCCTTTATTTTCGCATTACTCACCACATAATTCTCTGTCAACTTGCGCAGACGCTCTGTATTCAAAGGCAAATGGAGCAGAGTCCCAAGCCGAGCACAGAACTCCATCAGTCCTCTGTTTATCTTCCAGATATGCGGCTTACGCTCCAAAGCCCGACACATCAAAGTTATCAGTTCATTTGTGGACAAGGCTTCGTCATCTCCCATGTGGTAGATACCACTCGCCACCTCCTTGGTCAAAAGACCTTCCACCACGTAGCAGAGATTGTCTATTGAAGTAAAAGACCTTCTGTTCTCAAAAGCCCCTAAAGGCCAGGGAACACCTTTCCTCACCACATTATAAAGAAGATTCAGATTGCCTTTATTGCCGGAACCATGAATCATGCAGGGACGCAGGATATAAACCTGCTTGTCATCATAAGGATTAGCTTTCAATTTCCCATTCTCAACCTTCAACTTGTCAAGGATGTAATTCTCGGCAGCTATCTTACTTTCCCCATAAGGCCCTACCGGAGCAGGCACCACATCTTCAGTCAGCATATCACCCACCACACTGTCTGCAGCGGCTTTCACAGAACTGAAGAATACGAACTTCTTCGCAGACGATTCCAGAAAGAAATCAAATATCTTTTGAGTCAATCCCATATTGATATCAAAATAGGCTTGGGCAGCAGACCGGTTCTTCGTGTCATGGGCTTTACCAGCCAGATGAATAATGGCATCGAATTCAGGAAGATTCCGCATCGGAAAAGAAGCTGGTTCAATATCCTTCCAGGAGAAAGTCTTTACCACCCCCTCCTTTTCAGGAGCAACAATATCCAGCCCGTAAAGGCTATGACGTTCCTTTAGGGCAACAACGAGATTAGACCCCACAAAGCCGTGGATTCCAGTGATAAGTATGTTCATTGAAATATGCTAAAAAATATACTGACCGGAAACGTGGTTATTAGTTATGTATTTAATAAAATAAGTATCTCCAATGAGAGAGAAAAAAACATACCACGTCGTATTAGAATTACGTTGGTAAGTGATGTAATACATATCCTTACCATAACGTTCAAAAAAAGCGGGCGCTTTCTTTTTTAATTTAGAATGAATGTTCTGTTGAATATCAGCTATCAGTTCTTCCACATAAGAAATAGCAAAAGGATAAGTACCCAAATACTCCTTCTCAACAAGTATTTTTATAAGTCCATACAAGTCCTCCTCTACTTCGGGAGCGAATACGACTCTCATCCAAACAAAGCCTTTATACGAGGGCAAAGCCTATCCAATAATTCTTCACCGGAAATAGCATGCCTAATGTCATCACGTCCTTCCGTAACGATATTCGGATTATTCTCATTACCCGTATATACAACTACCGGTTCACCAACATTCGGCACCATCGGTTCTTGTTCCTTATATGGCTTGTTCTTCTTCATGAATCCAATCTTTCTACAAAGATACCCGGGAATATCAAGATATCCTAATAATTGATTGATAAATATCGTATGTTCATAAAGCTTCAACTAAGTCTACATATTTTTGAGTTACCACATCCTTGGAATATAATCGCTTAATCACCTCCACACCATTTCGACCCAGTAAAGCCAGTTCACTTTTTGAGACGGAATTCAGCCAATCCGCCATTTCTCCCACCTTCTTTTCCAAACTCTTCTCTGTAATCAATTTTGCACAGCCATGTTCCTGCAGGAAATTGATGATAGGCGTATCCTTTCCCGAGCAGACCAATAAAGGCCTACCACATGCCATGATTGTATAAACCTTGGAAGGGAATCCCTGCATCTCCATTTCAGGGTTCATGAAAATAAACTGGATGTCTGAATAGGCAAGAATGGACGGCATCAAACTTCTGGGCTGATAGGGCAAAATATGCACATTATCCAGCTCTAACTCACGTACTTTCTCCTCAAGAACGGGTTTCATGACTCCCTCACCGATGATAAAGTATTCAACGGAAGCCCCTTTCGTCTTTTCTGCCAGACAAATTAAGGGCTCCCAATCCTGGGCATAACCAATATTCCCGGCATAAAGCAATTTCAAAGAATCTGTGGCAGGGAAAAAATGGGGATTCAGACATTCTACATTTCCACCTTGAGAATTATACAATTCTGTATCTACAAAATTAGGTATTATACAAAGCTTGGACTTATCCTTAAACCTTCCGGCTATTACATTATAAAATACCTGGTCTATTGTCGTTACGGCCGTTGAGTTATTATAAACATACCGTTCCATCCTACGTAGCTGTTCTATAACAAGCCCGTCCTTTCGTTTCAAGATGTCAGGATATATTTCCTGCACATTATATATGGTTTTACATCCCTTGATTTTCGCCAGCCAAATGTTGATTACACCGATAGTCAAAGGAGGGGAAGGTGACAGTATGACATCTATATTTCTCTGGAACAAACCAATCAGGAAAGAGATAATATGCCAATAAACAAATCCCAGGACACGCAGAAATGTATTTCTGAATTTCTTCTGGGGTACATGAAGAACTCTGATTCCATGAAAACAGCTTTCTTTACAAATCCCCCAAACCTTCCATTTCAGAGGTTGTGCTGCCAGTTGTGATTCCACAACATTGTAATGAGGCGTAGTTGTCAATACCAATACTTCATAACCGTTTTCTTGGAATTTCAGAGCAATATCATTATAAAGATAGGCTGTCGAAACTCCATCCGGACTGAAAATCAGGCTATGTATCAAGATTTTCTTAGGCATGTCTCACCATTATTTTCTCCAGACCATCTTGTTCACCACTCCCGTATAGCTCTGAATTATCTTCACAACCTTGGCCGATACATTCTCATCCGTATAATCGGGTACCGGCAGACCGTGATCCCCATTCCTATTCATCTCCACGGTAGTATCTACAGCCTGAAGCAAGGATTTCCCATCAATGCCGGCAAGGACAAAGATACCCTTGTCAAGAGCCTCGGGACGCTCCGTACTGGTACGGATGCATACAGCAGGGAAAGGATGCCCCACAGAAGTGAAGAAACTGCTCTCCTCAGGCAGGGTACCGCTGTCACTCACAACGGCATAGGCGTTCATCTGCAGGCAGTTGTAGTCGTGGAAACCGAGAGGTTCATGCTGAATCACACGTCTGTCAAGTGCAAAGCCGCTTGATTCCAGACGTTTCCTGCTACGGGGATGACAACTGTAAAGTATGGGCATGTCATATTTCTCGGCCATAGCGTTAACCGCGCTGAAAAGGGACAGGAAGTTCTTCTCCGTGTCAATGTTCTCTTCCCGATGCGCGGAAAGCAGGATGTATTTACCTTTCTGGAGATGCAATCTCTGATGAATATCGCTGGACTCTATTTCGGATAAATTCTCATGCAGGACTTCCGCCATGGGCGAACCGGTTACGTATGTACGTTCTTTCGCCACGCCCGAAGCGTTCAGGTATCTGCGGGCATGCTCCGAATAGCAGAGGTTCACATCAGAAATGACGTCCACAATACGGCGGTTGGTCTCCTCAGGCAGGCACTCGTCAAAGCAGCGGTTGCCTGCCTCCATATGGAAGATGGGGATATGCAGACGTTTCGCGCCTATCACGCTCAGGCAGGAGTTCGTGTCTCCCAACACCAGCACGGCATCAGGTTTCACCTGCACCATCAGCTTGTAGCCGGCATTGATAATATTCCCCATCGTGGCACCGAGGTCATCACCGACGGCATCCATATACACATCGGGGTCTTTCAGCTTCAGGTCACGGAAGAAGACACCGTTCAGGTTATAGTCGTAATTCTGGCCGGTGTGGGCCAGAAGACAGTCAAAATAACTGCGGCATTTGTTGATGACAGCCGCCAGGCGGATGATTTCCGGACGGGTGCCCACTATAATCAGAAGTTTCAGTCTGCCGTTCTCCTGAAACCTGACTTGCGAATAATCAAATTTTATATCCATCTGTTCCTGTATTCTTTAACTCGTTTCAGACTTTTTCAAAATAAGTGTCCGGACGTGCCGGGTCGAAACACTCGTTGCACCACATGAAGGTCACCAGGTCTTCCGTTTCCGAAAGGTTGACAATGTTGTGCGTATAACCGGGAATCATCTCCACGACCTCCATCCTCCCGCCGCTTACCTCGAAGCTGACAACCTCCTCCGTACCTATCTTGCGGAGCTGTATCAGACCGTGTCCGCTCACCACCACAAACTTCTCGTTCTTGGTATGGTGCCAGTGCTGGCCTTTCGTAACGCCCGGCTTGGAGATGTTCACCGAGAACTGCCCGCGGTCGGAAGTACGGATAATCTCCGTAAAACTGCCGCGGTCGTCCACATTCATCTTCAGGGGATAGCTGAACCGTTCTTCAGGCAGGTATGAGAGGTATGTGGAATAGAGTTTCTTTGTAAAGGCATCGCTCAAATCCGGAACGGACAAGGTACCGGGCATTTGCCTGAAAGACCTTATCAGTTCCACAATGCCGCCCAAGGTAATGGTATGCACCACGGGCACTTCGCAATAATCCCCGTTGCGGTGTTCCATGCCGCTCAGGGCAGAGATAAGCTCGTCCACCACATCGTCTATGTAAACCAGATGCATCACCACCGAAGGGTCGTTCACCCGGATGGGCAAGTCATGGGCGATGTTGTTGCAGAAAGTGGCCACCGCGCTGTTATAGTTGGGGCGGCACCATTTGCCGAAAACATTCGGGAAGCGGTACACCAGTACCTTTGCACCCGTTTCCCTGGAGTACTCGAACAACAGCTGCTCCCCTGCCCGCTTCGATTCACCGTAAGGGTTGTCGAGTGCGGCCTGCGTGGAAGAGGAAATCATTACCGGACAGGTATTGCCGTACTTCTTCAATGTATCAAGCAGCGTGGAGGCGAAGCCGAAGTTCCCTTTCATAAACTCAGACGCATCCTGGGGACGGTTCACGCCTGCCAGATTGAAGACAAAGTCAGCCTGTTTGCAATAGACATCCAGTTCGGCAGGGTCACTGTCCATGTCATATTCGTAAATGGCAAGTTCCTCACTCGCAATACCGTAATTACGGGCTTTCCCGTCACGGATGTTGTGCAGCTGGGATACAAGGTTCCGGCCGACAAACCCTCGGGAGCCGGTTACTAAGATTTTCATAAACTAATGGGTTCTGTTTGTCACAGAAAAGAGAAGATATTCATAGTGAATGACAGAAATCATCCAAACCTATAAAACTTACTTTTGGGAAATTATATTGCTTCAATATATGAAAATGATGATCTTCCGTAACAATAAACTTGGCATTAGCCACAATTGCACAGTCCACAAACTTATTATCATCCGGATCTGATTTTATCAGATTGAAGTTATAATAAGGAGTAAAGAACAAAGTATAAGGATTATTGAGAATGACATCAATCACCAGCTTAGCTATTTCCACACCTGCCAAACGTTCTAATATTTCCTCATATTCATTAAGAATTTCATCAGAAACGCATAACTGATTCGTTCCATCCAAAAAGCAATCCCAAATCTTACGGTACCTGCTTTTGGGAGAAATGCACTGTATCAAGCTATTTGTATCTAATACAATTCTATTCATCTCTTCGGAAGTGTACGGACATCAATTTTTCTCAGTTCATCAAGTTTTTCTTGGTTTAAAACTCCCGAATCCCATAAGTCATTCAAGCGGTCATCTAACTTCTGAGAAAAATATTTGGTCAACACTTCTTTAACTTCATTCAATCGCTCCTCCGAACCATCAAAAGCAAACATCTTCAAAAGATGTTGTTGAACTGAATTTAATACTGTTGCTGCCATATTCTCAATTATTAGTTTCAATATGGCAAAGATAGTTTTTTTTTCTAAAGGAACAATACATTCCCTCTTTCTTTCCTGTTGTATTATTCAAATTAAAGACTTATTCACTCTTGATTTCCGCGCTCTTCGCCTTTTCCTCCATCCCGAGGTCTTCGCGGATGAAACGGAGTTTCAAAAGAAGCTTTTTCATGCCCTCCACATCCAGGCGGGCGGTGTTATGGCTGTGATAGTCCTCTATACGGGCAATATCCTCATTGCCTTCCGTGAAGAACTTGTCATAGTTCAGGTCACGGGTGTCGCAGGGGATGCGGTAGTAGTCGCCCATGTCGACAGCCTTTGCCATCTCTTCGCGGGTTACCAGTGTCTCATACAGTTTCTCGCCGTGGCGCGTGCCGATGGTCTTCACCTCCGTCTCACCGTATTTCGGATCAACCTGCGCGTATGTTTCCTTCAAGGCCTGCGCCAGTACATCCAAGGTGGCGGCAGGAGCCTTCTGCACGAACAGGTCACCGTTATGCCCGTGCTCAAACGCATAGATTACCAGATCCACGGCATCGTCCAGCGTCATCATGAAGCGGGTCATGTTGGGGTCCGTTACCGTAATGGGCCTGCCGTTCTTTATCTGCTCCACCCACAAGGGAATTACAGAACCGCGGCTTGCCATCACATTGCCGTAACGGGTACAGCAGATGGTTGTACCGGCTCCCTCACCCAACGCACGGCCCTTGGCTATGGCAACCTTCTCCATCATGGCTTTGCTGATACCCATGGCATTGATGGGGTAAGCCGCTTTGTCGGTAGAAAGCACTACTACGTTTTTCACCCCATGCGCTATGGCTGATTCCAGCACATTGTCCGTACCGATCACATTGGTCTGCACAGCCTGCAACGGGAAGAACTCGCAGCTGGGAACCTGCTTCAAAGCGGCGGCAGAAAACACATAATCCACTCCCATCATGGCACCGTCCACAGACTGGCGGTCACGGACATTACCAATGTAGAATTTTACTTTGGGATTTTGCAGGTGATGACGCATGTCATCCTGCTTTTTCTCGTCACGACTGAAAATACGAATCTCCTTGATGTCTGAATCGAGGAAACGACGCAATACGGCGTTACCGAAGGAACCGGTACCGCCAGTGATTAATAAAACTTTGTCTTTGAATATAGACATAACTACTATAGATTACAAAAATAATACAATAAAATTATGATTAAAGACTTACCACCTTTTCGTATAAATGCAAGTACTCCATATATCTTTCCTTTTTATCATATAAATTCCTTGCCCGTTCTCGACAGACAAAAGTCCAATGTTCTTTTCCCATTTCTTTGATAAACTCTACAATATTTGCAACTTCTGCAATATTTCCCTGTTCCACAACAAAACCTGTTCGTTCATCTACAGCTTCCACGCTACCACCAGTATGATATGTTATTACCGGAGTTCCACACGACAATGACTCTAAATTAGTAGTTGGAAAATTATCTTCCCAAGTCGGATTGAAATAGGCATCTGCTACAGAATAATAAGCAACCAAATCTTGAATGCTATTTGTACGCCTTATCCCAATAATTCCTTTAGGAAGTTGCTTGATTTGTTTTTCATCCAATCCAATCAACACAATACTATAATCATCAGATAAAAGCTTCCGAAGTTTTATAAAATCATCCAATCCTTTACGAGTCTCCCATACACTTGCAACTCCCAATATCATAAACTTATCTTTAAGTCCTAGATTGGATTTACAAATTTGTTTCGGACTAAATACATCTGTATCAATCCCATTATGAATCACTTGTATCGGATAATCTTTCAAAAAAGACAATCTCACCTCTTCTGCTAACCACGCAGAAACAGGAACTAAAGTCATATTCCTCACAGAAGTAAAAGCATGCAATTTATCACGGAAATTTTGTTCAGAGCGATCAGCAAACCATGAACTTGGATAACTTTTTTTCTGAGGACAATCATGGCATAATGTACACCAACGTTTACAACCAGCATAAGAATAATATGCACAATGCCCTGTAAATGCCCAACAATCATGGAGAGTCCATACTATGGGAATATCCAATTGAGCCAAATAGTCAAACAATATCTCATAGTTTAGATAATAACCATGAATGTTATGCAAATGTACTATATCAGGCTTTATGCTATCTATTTGTTTTATGAATGTCCGCGTTACTTGTTTAGAAGCCAAACCATGATTATCTAATAATCGAGACTGCAGAACATGATATTTCACATCCCAATTATTACCTATATGGATTAATTTCGACAAGCTTTTCGAATTAGTATCACGACCATAAGCAATATAACTTTCAAAATTATGAGACTTTGCCAATTTTCCAATTTCTTCTACTATATGCCCAGTAGACCCCCAATTAGCAACTACGTTCAGTTGAAGCAATATATACATAACATTATTGAAATATAAAACAATAAGGAGTATTCGCGATGTTTGCTCCTAATAGCAAGACTGTAAAAACAACCAATAGCACCAAAGAGAACTTCCTTTTAAGAAAATTATTATATCGCCATATTGATAATACATAGCATACAAAAAAGCTTGCAACAATAATTTTCATTGAAGTGAAACAAAAAGGCAATCGACTTAGTACCATATTCACTCCAGCAATATTTGCAATAATAGTACCTACAAAATAAATTCGAAAATAAATATCAAATCTCTCTTGTCTATATTTATAAAACAATATAGAAGAATTTAAAATTAGAATTATATCAACCAAATGCAATATTATCAATCCAATACCGCTACCTCCTTCCATTTCCCACTCATTCATAATTTCTAAATAAGTTGCATATCTTCCAGATAAGAAAGGAGTTATCATTTCAAAAAGAAAATGTTGTAGATAACTTGAAAAAAGCCATGTCAAAGTATAAACAAAAACAAGAAAATTAGAAGACAAAAGTTGACGTTGAGGAAAATAATAAAACAAAAAGCAAGGGATAAAATAAAAAGAGGTCACATGAAAACCTGCTGCAATTAAACAACATAACAGAAAAAAAAACAACCGTTTTTTTATAATATAATTGACCGAATATAACAATATAAAAAAAGCAATTGCCTGACGTTGAATATTGAGATACCAAAACAAGATTCCCAAGGAAATTAAAAAATATGTAGCATATGGAAATAGATAGCGAAAACAGTGAAATGATTTATAGTAAAAATAAAAAGGAATAAAAGCCATAATTACAAATAATAGATAATAAGGCATTCCAAATTTATAGCAACAAAAAGAAATAACAGCATAAAGAAATTCTATATTTTCCAAACTTTCATTAAATCCTCCCACAAAACGTGTTTCATAAATTTCTTTATATGCTAAGTAATCAACACCAACATCATATCTTAAACCGATTATCAAAGATATTAATGACACTGGAACTAAATAAAAGAAAATGCGATTCAGAATAGAACCACATTCTTTGTACACATTCAATTTATTGTTAGAAACAGCAGGAAACTTCCAAAAGAAAACAGCAATAATATACAACAAAAACACAACAAAAATTGTCAATATCATTTTAAGAGATATTTAATATCAAACAACCCACATAATAATTGTAGTGAAAAATTATATATAATAGCACAAATCTTTTCTTTTAAAGACATTCCTATCAATATCTTTATAGAAGGATATTCTCTCTTAAAATCCAACAAATATCTTCTTTTTTTTATGCTATTTTCAAAATTTCCCAATAAGACTAAAAACATTATTTTAATACGATTTGACAATAATATAAAGTATTTCTTCTCTTTGTCATTACTTATAGATGGTATATAATTTTGATAGCTTTTCAAAATATAAAAAACGCTATCAAGCATTTTTTCATTTACAGAATTTACAAGAGAGTCCTTTCTTTGCCGATAATTGTATGCTATAAAGGGAAGCTCTTTAACACATTTAGCCTTTCTCAATACACGAGGAATTAATTGCAAATCTTCAAAAATAAGTCCTTCTGTAAAAAAGAAATTATTTTTCAATAAAAAATATCTATTAAACACAAAAGACCATGCATAAAATGAAAAAGAAAAATCTTTAGATAGAAACTCCATCCCTGTCTGACAAGATTCATCACCTTTTTTTAAGGGTGTATAATCTTTCAATATTTTTCCAGCCTCTGTAACTGTCCTATAATTCAATCTAAAACAATCTTTTGCACATAACGATATAGCCAATAAAATACGTTTTAAAATTCCAGGCTCAATCCAATCATCAGAATCTACAAACCATATATATTCCCCTTTAGCGATTTTCATTCCTGCATTTCTAGCAGCACTAAGCCCTAAATTTTCTTGATTGATTATAATTATATTCGATTGTTTTGCATATAAATTTATAAGATTAGCACTATTATCGGTAGAACCATCATTAACGATTATAATCTCATAATCAGTTATATCTATATTCTGTTCCAAACAGCTATCAAGACACTCAGATACATATTTTTCAACATTATACACAGGTATAACGATAGATAATTTCATACTCTAATAATATCTTATTCTATTTAAAATAAATCTTTTAGCTCTCTCAATTCCGCATACTATCAGAGGACTTTTATATCCAAGCAACTGAACAAATATAAAAGGTAGGAAAAATATATTCAAACCTTTACAGCTGTATTTTAAAGCTTGATAAGCTTCCCTATATTTACAAGTCAACAAAAGCAAATAAAAAGCATCTACACTATATTTCACTAATATCCGCTTTTGAAAATATTCTTTCAATTTTGTCTTTTCCGCAAACCATAATTGTATATCAACTCCATTTTGTATAAAATTTAATTGTTTTAAATACGAATCAAAATGAGATGCTGATAATTCCAACTTACGATAAACTCCTAAAACTTCATTTGCAAATTTTAATTTAGACTTTGAAGCAATATATAACCACAAAGGATAATCTCCCAACATTTTATTATGCATTTCTTTTATTTCCATAAATTCCAATAAATATATGGTGCGAAAGCAAACTGTTAAGGTAGGAATTGTATTTTCTAAAAGTAATTGTTCATACGAACTTGTCTGACGTCCAAATGAAGATAAAGAGACTTTTTGTTTATTCTGAACAAATACTCTTGCTTTTCCATAAATTAATCCATAATCAACATTAGCTTCTAAAAAATCAACTTGTTTTTGTAATTTTAGAGGATCAGTCCAATAATCATCTCCTTCACAATATGCTACATACTTTCCACAAGTATGTTTATTCATTATACGTCTAAGAGAACCATCTTTTTTTGAATATTGATTTTCTGTTTCATAAATAGGTTTAATAATATCTGGATACTTCTCTGCATATTCTCTTATAATCAGTGCAGTATCATCTGTTGATGCATCATCATGAACTATTGCCTCAAAACGAAAATTTGTCTTCTGCATACAAAAACCTTCTAAGCATTGCCTAATGTAGGGAGCTTGATTATAAGCTATGCACTGAATTGTTAATACAGGATTTTCCATTACTCCTCAAGATTATAAACAAAAATATTCAATGCTCTAGTGTCCTTAAAACTTTTGCAGGCATTCCTGCAACAACAGTATATTCTTCAACATTATGAGTAACCACAGCACCAGCACCAATATATGCGTTTTTACCTATTTCATGTACCTTGCCACTTACTATTAAAGCACCTATCCCTACAAAAGCATTATCTGCAATATGAACATAAGCACCTATTAATGCACCAAAGGCAAAATAGCAATTACAACCAATATAAGTATTGTGTGATATTGACACATTATAACTCAATACTGTGTTATCACCTATTACAACATCGGGATGAATCACTGTATTGATATGAACAACACATCCTATACCTATTTTTGCGAATCTAGATATTTGTACAGTAGGATGTATTAAAGTAGGAATTTTCCCACCTTTATCTCGTATTTTCTTGAATAAATCAGCCCTTATTTCATTATTTCCTTGACTTAAAGCAAAATTCATTCCACATAATGTCTCGTGTGAGAAAAGATCATTATATGAACCAATAATAGGATATCCATGATCTAATTTTCCAGTAAGTTCTTCATTGTAATGATACAATCCTTTTATAGTATATCCACAAGATTCTACCAAATCAATATAAACAGGAGTATTATGTCCAACACCTAAAATGTAAATTTCTTTATTCATGATTAGTTATTATGGTTATAATACGTTTAATAGAATCAATACACAAACCATTATACATCGGCAAACATATCACATTCTCTGCCACTTTATGTGCCACCGATAAATTCTCTTGCCGTGCTGACTCCAGCCCCCGGTAAGTAGAAAATTCACTTATCAAAGGATAGAAATACCGCCTACCTAAAACATTCCGTTCCTTCATCTTGAAATAAAGTTCATCGCGTGTCATGCCATATTTCTCAGAATCCACGAATATGGGAAAGTAAGAGTAATTATGACGGACTCCGGGCATATCTTCCATAAAAGTGATACCAGGTACATGTTCCAAGCCTTTACGATACATGATAGCCACTTGACGACGAGCTTCAATAGCTGCATCCACTTGTTTCAAATTCAACAAACCATAAGCACTACGTACTTCGTCCATCTTGCCATTGATACCCGGAGCTATGACAGTCGTTTCCCCCGCAAAACCGAAATTCTTCAAATAGTCGATACGCTTTTTAGTCTTCTCATCATGACAAATCAAAGCACCACCTTCAATCGTATTGTAAACTTTGGTCGCATGAAAACTCAAGGTTGACATATCACCGGCATTCAGAATTGATTTTCCACCCACTTCTACCCCAAAAGCATGGGCAGCATCATAAATGACCTTCAAACCGTATTTGTCCGCTATCGCCTGGATACGCTCTGTATCACAAGGCTTGCCATAAACATGTACCGGCATAATCGCCGTTGTCTTGGGGGTTATTGCCGCTTCTATTTTGTCCGGATCAATGTTACAAGTTTCAGGGTCAATATCCACAAATACCGGTTTGATTCCATTCCACCACAAAGCATGGGTGGTAGCTACAAAGCTATACGGAGTTGTTATCACCTCACCAGTAATACGCAATGCTTGCAGAGCACACATCAAAGGCAGTGTGCCATTGGTAAAAAGACTGATATAAGGCACCTTCAAATATTCACACAAGGCTTTCTCCAATTCTTGATGATAATAACCGTTATTGGTCAGCCACTTACGGTTCCAAATATCCTGTAAATAAGGAATGAAATCGTCAAGCGAAGGAAGTAATGGAGAAGTAACTGTAATCACTTTATTTTCCATCTTACTATAAAAATATATACTGATTTCTATTTTTTGTGAAGAGCCGACAACCCAAGCCGTTTTACCTCAAGATACTCTGGTAATCTTAATCTTTCATAAACAGCAAAAGCTAATGTCAAACCAACAATAATCTGAATGGGTAATTGAATATAAACGGATATATCCAATAAGGAAAAAAGCCACATGACAGCAGCAATTGTCAAAGAAACTGCAAAAACCGGAAGCACATCCTTGATTTGTTCTATGGTAGAATAGCGTATCAAGTCGGCAGAATAGTGGCTATTTAAGAAATAGGCTATGAAAGAGGTTAAGACACTCCCCCACAGCATATATTCGATGCCATAAAAAATACCTATCAGAATAGGAAACACCGCAATGGTCTTCTTTATGATTTCTAATTTCAGAAACAAGTCCGAACGTCCTTTCACCTGCAAGATATTCAGATTGATGGCATGAAGCGGATAAAGCATACCACTGAAACAAATAATCTGCAGAAAGGAAACAGCAGTCAACCATTTCTCACCGATCAGAATTATAATCAAAGGTTTAGCCACAGCTGCAAGTCCCAGCATGCAAGCGAATGTCACAAGCATTGTAGTCTTTATTATCTGCCGATAAGCTTCGCGCAAGCGCTCTGGTTCTTCTTGAATGGAACTAAGCACCGGATAACTGACACGCTGGACAATACTGGTCAGATTACTGGAAAATATCGTATTAAACTGCTCTGCACGAGTATATTGCCCCAACTGTGCAGAACTGTAGCAACGGCCTATAACCACATAATAAACATTCTTGTAAAGAGTATCCAATAATCCGGACAACAAGAGCTTATAGCCAAAGCCGAACATTTCCTTGAAGCTTTTTACGGAAAATTCCCATTGGGGCATCCATTTACAGAATATCCAAAGAAACAGAGAATTCAGAATCTGCCGGGAAAGCTGTTGCCACACCAAACTCCATACTCCAAAGCCCACTATAGCCATACCTACGCCAACCAATCCACTTGAAACAGAAGAGATTATGGACACTTTGGTCTGTGTCTTAAAATCAATACCTCTTACTAATATGGTACGGGGAATGATACCCAATGCATTAACAATCAGAATCAGCCCTATTACCCTTAACACATCTATCAAAACCAGTTCTTTAAAAAACAGACTGATAGCGGGAGCAGCTACATATAAAAGGATGTATAAAACAATACTAACTATCAAGTTAAACAAGAAAACCGTATTGTAGTCTACCTTTTCAATACGTACTTTCCGTATCAGTGCATTAGAGAAGCCACTGTCGACAATAGAGTTGGACACCGCTATGAAGATAGCTATCATGGCCATAATGCCATATTCGGCAGGAGTCAAGAGACGGGCCAATATCAGGCCTACCAAAAAGGTAACACCGGAATTGGATATGTTATCGATAAAGCTCCACTTCGCACCATGGACAGCTTTATTTTTCAAAGATTCGGGCAATATTGTTACAAATTATTATTCAATCTCCTCCACCAGCGACGCATGCACAAACGTCGTCGCCACCGCCATCACCCCCTCGATGTTCACCACCACCCTCCTGTCATGGCGCACACGCACAAACACCCCTTCCACTCCTTCGAAGATGCCGCCGGTGATGCGTACCCGGGTTCCTTGGGAGAGGTTCAGTTCGGTGGGTTCAAGATAGAGCACAGCCTGGTCGTAGGTGCCAGACACGGCGATGAAGCTGCGCATCTGTGAGTCCGGGATGACGATGGGCTGGCGGGTTTCGCGGTCCATGATATAGCGGATGGGGATGTTCATGCCCGGTTCGTTCTTTATTTCATCCATACGCTCGCGGGTGGAGCGGACGAAGACCAGGTTATGGACTGCAGGAACAAGCTTGCGCAAGCGGCGCTCTTTCCTCACGACATACTCATAGCGCATGGGTATATAGTTTTCAATACCCTCTGCATCCAGGTAATCCTTGAAAAAAAGCTCTCGGCTATAGGTGACACGCACTGCATACCAGTGCATTTCTGCATTCTCGTTCACGAAAAAATATGATTGGGGGACACCGGAGTAGCGAAGTACCTCCCGGTCAAGTAATGTAATGCGGTTACTTTAAATAGGCTATATGCATTCATTTTATTTCAAAACCCTCCACCATCTCGGAAGGAAGGCGACGAAATAGTTATATTCAAGCTATCTTGCGATAAGCCGTTATCAACGAAACGTTTATGATGAAAGAAATGTTTTATAACACGTTCCGTTTAATGAACGCAAAGGTAACGTCAAGAAATGAAAGTACAAAATATTCTGATTGATAAAATGATAATCTTTTTTAATGCAGACATCATCACACTATATATCAAAGAATTACACCTATTAGGTAAGATACACGCGCACGCGCGTCATTTCTTATCTTTTTAAAGAAAGGGTGTGTTACATATATAACCATAGGTTCCGGTACCTCACCCTATACATACAGACTACACACACGCTTCACTAGTTCACGGAGAGGGCCACCACAGATTACACAGATTGGCACAGAGGAGCACAGAGAAGAATTCTTCGCTACGTTCTAAGTGACGGATACTCACGGAAACAAAAGGATGATACGCACGGACATACACAAAAGTGATACGCACAGAAACTACAAAAATCCGTGCCAATCCGTGTAATACATAGTACACAGACTTCTCTTTTTTATTAATTTTGCACCCGATTCGTTAACTTAATATAAAATTATATTTTCAAATTGTAATTATGAGAACAAAAAAACGCCAATTAGCGTGATGCAAATCAAAGGGAGGGATTACCAAGTGCTGTACACCAAAGAGAGCAAAGAGGTGCAAGTGGCCCTCGACCTGCTTTCTATGGTAGAACACAAGTCGTTAACCGTGGAATACAAGGAGCGGAAGGCTTTCCTGACACCCTTCATCCCACTGCTGATAAATCCCCAAAAGGAACACGGACTGAAGGGTGTAAGCCCCTTCGCCAAGCTGCTGCATCTACTTGTAAACTTTATGGACGCGGACGGAAGCGGCAATACGCTGAACCCCGATTGCATTGAGGATGAGATATATAAGCTCTTCAATGAGCTATATCCCAAGGAGTAAAACGGACCAAGGAATTCAAATTGTAAAAAAACGGCTGTCCCACTGCGGATGGCCGTTTTTGCTTCCTAAGGAAATAAACGGCATCTTTGCGCCGCCAATAAGGCAAACTTAATACAAGTAGAATGGAAAACATTCCAGTGACCACCTACCGTGGTTTCAGCGCCGTCAGCGGGGAGACAACCTTCACGCAGGACATGGCTGACATAAAAAACGGCAAGCATGCCAAGTTAATCATCAAAATCGCCAGCCTCGTGGCGCAGGGAAAGGTGGAGGAAGCCAACCACGTCAAGAAGCAGCTTCCCTTCAGGACCCTCACGGCCAACTACCGGGAAAGAAGGCTCGCACCGAGCATCACCCGCTACAACCCCGTCATCACGCTCGACATCGACGACCTGGAAGAAGGACAGTTGGAGCAGACCCGGACCCTCATCAACGAAGACCCGCACACCCTGGGCAGTTTCCTCTCCCCCAAAAGGCACGGCTACAAGCTGTTCGTCTTCATGCAGACGGAATACACCCGGCGTCTGTATGACCGTCTCCGGCAGGGCGAGGTGACCTACGCCACGCTCGAGGAGATACACCTGAAGCTGTACAGCGCCGCCAAAGAGCACTACGAGGCCCTTCTCGGAGTAGAGGTGGACGGAAGCGGAAAGGACATCTCGCGAGGATACTTCATGTCCTTCGACCCGCATGCCTATATCAATGCCGCACTGCTGGAACAGATTTCCCCGTTGCCGGCACGCATCATCCCGCCTGCGAAGAAGGAGAACAGCCCAAAGAAGACGCCCGTCGAAACGGTACACCCCCTCCCCGCCTCCTCTGCCGCCACGCCGCAGGACGCAAAGCCTTGGGAGAAGCTGATATTCTCCCAAGCCGTGACCGCCGTGAAGCGCACCACCAGGTTCCGGGCAGGCAACCGCGACAACTTCCTCTTCGCCCTGGGCAACAAATGCTACAGCAAGGGCCTGGACGAGCAGACAGCCATCAGACTGGCGAAAAACGAGTTCGGACAAGAGTATCCCGACGTGGAATCTCCCCTGCACAATGCCTACATCTATACCGACAAGACCAGCGAAGCCGCTACAAAGAAGGAAGAGAAAAAGCCCGTCATCAACCAAGTGATGAGCTTTCTGGAAGAGCACTACGGCATCCGCAGGAACCTCATCCTGGACCGCCTCGAATTCATGCCCTATGCCCTGTCGGCAGATGCCGGAAAAGGTTACCGCCCCATGCGCGGAAAGGACTACAACACCATATTTGTAGACCTGCAGATGGCCGGCATCTCCTGCTACCAGAATTTCCTCAGAGCCGTGATAGACTCCAACTACGCCAAGGAGTTCAACCCCTACACCGACTATCTGTACGCGCTTCCCCCCTGGGACGGGACGGACTACATCGCCCAACTTGCCGACACCCTGACGACCGAGAACCGGGAACTGTGGCAGGAGGGCTTCAAACGGTGGATAGTGGGCCTGGTGGACTGCGCGCTGAGCGACGAGGACATGAACCAGCTCGTCATCATCCTCTACAGCGAGCAGGGAAAGGGAAAGAGCAGCTGGATTCGGCGCCTGCTGCCGCCCGAGTGGAAAGAGTACTTCTACAACGGCATAATAGACCCGAGCAACAAGGACGATGCCCGCCTGCTCGCCACGCGAATCATCATCAACATGGAGGAGTTCGAAGGCGTGAAGCCCGGCGAGCTGGCAGCATTGAAGCGAATCATCGCGCAGGACAACGTGACGCAGCGCAAGGCCTACGACATCGAAGCCTTCACCCTGCCCCGCCACTGCTCCTTCATCGCGAGCACCAACAACCGGCAGTGCCTGCAGGACATCGGTGGAAACCGGCGTTTCCTCCCCATCACCGTCACCGGCATAGACTACCACACCCCGGTGAACCATCCCGGCATCTACGCCCAGGCGCTCGCCTTGCTGAAAGACGGTTTCAGATACTGGTACGAGGGCGAGGAGATAGAACAGCTGAACAAGCACAACGAACGGCACCGCATGAAAGACCCCGTGGAGGAGAACCTCTTCGTCTTCTTCCGCAAACCGCTGCCCGAGGACCTGCAGGTAAAATGGCTCCCTGCCAGCGTCATACTGACCAAGCTCAGCATATTCGGGAAGGTGCAGGTGAACCCGCACACCCAGCTGGTACTGGTGCAGGCACTGGAAAAGTACGGATTCGGTACACGGACCAACGAGCAGGAGACGACCGAATATGAGGTAGTGGACATCCAGCTATATCAGTAACCGGTATTCGAGGAGAAGAGAGAAGCCCCGTAACATATATTGTTGTGCATGACAACATATATTGTTACGGGGCTTTACATATATTGGCGTTTTCTTTACACGGCTTCCCTATTTCCGGCCGGCATCCTGTCAGGGTTCTCCCAGATACTTCACCAGCACTTTCACTTCCAGCGGAGTGAAGGTGCGCCGGTATTTGTTGTAGCCCACCTTCTCCAGCTCACCCTTCAGCGCCTTGTTGTGGCGTATCCATGCCGCCAGGGTATAGATGGCATTGCTGATGCAGTAAGTCGGGTTGTAGAGCATGGCAAGCTCCTCCTTCGAATAGGCGTGGATGCGGAACGGACGAAGGTCTTCCTCCTCCTCTTCCCTCTTTTCTTTTTCTGTTTTCATTCCTTATGTTATTGGTTGATTATTACACCATAAAGATACTGAATATCAGCGGTATGACCAAGCGTATACAGACATAAACGGGCATCGGACGAAGAACTTTTCCTGAACAGAAAGGAAACGGGAAAGAGACGGCGTAACCCGAAGAAAGCCATGAGCAGAAAAAGCCGGAGAAGTACTTTTGCAGCACCCCTCTTCCCCCCCCTAAAGGAGAAAGAGAAGAGTATTGCAATACGGGACTTTAATTTCTAATTGTTAATTTTTAATTATTTAATTGTTTATGGGAGTACCATTCAAGAAGATTGCGAGGAAAGATCCTCGAAAGGCAGATGCGGTGGCAAAGTTCTACCCGCAGCTGGTGACACTGGGCGACAATGCGACGCTGGACGACATTGCGTATGTGATGAAGGAGAAGAGTTCGCTGACACTGGGAGACATCCAGAGTGTATTGACCAATTTTGTGGAGGCCATGATAACAACCCTCTACAGCGGCCAGTCGGTGAATATCAAGAACTTCGGCGTATTCAGCCTGTCGGCGCGTACGGCAGGCGTACTGGATGTAAAGGAGTGCACCGCCAAGAACATCAAGGCGGTGAAAATCAATTTCCGGCCTTCCAGCACCGTAAGACCGGACATCGCCGCCACGCGTGCCGGGCAGAAGATTGACTTCTACGACCTGGAAGCTTTGCTGAACAAGGGAGACGGTGAAGGAGGAAGCTCCGGCAGCGGTTCCGGCTCGGGAGACGGAGGCGGTTCGGACGGAGACCAGGGCGAAAATCCGTTGGGATAAGTATGACTGATTTTACTACCGATTCGTATGTTCAACTTTTAAAACGTATATAGCATGAAAAAAAGTATCTGGGATAAAATTCTGAAAGTCGTAATTGCAGTAGCCTCTGCCATCTTAGGGGCATTGGGAGCCAATGCGATGAACGTGAACATTTAAGTCGCCGGAAAGAAAGGACGGCAGGAAGAGGAAACCCCGAAAAAGGTTTCCTCTTTCTCTTCCCTCTCTATACAGCGCAGGATACGCCAGTCGCAGCTACGCACCCAATAGCGGAAAGCCATGTTCGGGTGGAAATGCTCCGAGAAGTCCAGCAGACGTTCCAAATCAAACTCCTCGGAGATGACACCGGCACCGCTACGGAATGCATCGTAGGCGTTACAGTCCTGCTCGATATGCGCCGGAACCATCAGCAAAGGCTTGCCCAGATACATCGCCTCGCAGACCGACTCGAAGCCGGCAGTGGTGGCATAGGCCTTGCAGCCTGCCATGTAGCGCAGGAACTTGACGTCATCGAGCTGATGGAAACTCAAGGTGTCGTCCACACGGCACACCTCGGCTTCGTCCTGCTTGTCCCAGAAGAAGTGGAGGGGTATTTCCGGATGGGCACTGTGCCAGTGGAGGATATTCTCGCCAAAACCGGAGTTTACCATGTATCCGTGGAGATAATCCCCTTCCGTACCTTCGCACGACAGCACCTCCCTCCGCAGCAATGGCGGAACCACGCGGACATACGCTTCTTCGTCATCCTCCATCTCGCGGAAGGAAAGGGCGAGCTTTTCGCGGGCACCTATGCACGTGAGGCGGGTGAAAAGGCGGAGCAGCCACAGATGGAAGCCGTTCTTACCGGGAAACTCGAAATCGCGGTGCAGGAACAGGTACTGGTGCCCGACGCTTATTTGAGGAACGGAAGGACGGAAGAAGAGATAGGTCATCCCCGTGAGCAGTTCGTAGAAGTTGATGACCAGTTCGGCACCACTCTCCTCGATGCGGCGGTGTATATAGTGCATGCTTTTCAGATAGACGGGCAGACGGGTGAGATTATAGGCCACACTACGCGCAAGACTTGCCCGCTTGTTGGCAGGCGTAGGCAGGAAATTGGGACTGAGAAAACGTTTCACCGGAGCTTGGATGCTGCGGTTGAAGAAACCGGGCAGACAGCGCGAATTGCTTTTGCCCACCAACACTTCCACTACCTCGTGACCGTTGCGGCGCAGCAGCTCTTCCATTGTTATGGCTTGGGTCAGATGCCCGCGGCCTTCTCCTTGAACGATAAAAAGGACTTTCATTGGGACGACTTGATGATTTACAAATTAATGTTGAAACACATGCAGCACATGACGTTGCATTTAGTTGATGCAAATATCGCACCTCCGTGTTACGGCAGAATGTGAAGAATGTGACAATTCGGTTATAAATGACAAAAGTCACACCGGCATCGCGCAGACATGACTTCAAGAGAATTTATGGAATAAATACGTAAAAAGGATAATTCGGTCGGCATATGATGCCGGAATATCAGACAAATTCCTCGACCATATACATATCACTGACAAAATCGTCAACAATCTGTTCCAGGTTTTCGCAGGCTTCGTCAGGCGTTTCACCGTAGGCGCTGCACAACACATTATTCATAAAATAAGCGTAAAAACCACCGCCGGCTGCCGCCTCTACGGTATAGTCATTTCTGTTCAGTTTCATATTCGGGCCTCCTTTCTTTTTTTACGCTGCAAAAATGAGGAAAAGTTGTTACGAGGAGATGTGAAGGAGGTTACAATAGTATGTAGATTGGTTGGCTTTGATGCAGTGGAAAATAAATGGATTGAATATTAGGAGTTTTCATTTATTCAGTTTACCTTTGATTAAAAATAAAAGCAATGGGTAAAATTAAACCATATAAAGAGCAGGACTCTCCCAAACAAACGGCACAAGAACCGATGATGGCAACTTATCATCAATCAGCCATACCGATGGACGACTTTATCAACAGTATTCCCCGAGATGCTTTGGCTGAAGCCCTTCTATTTGCCTTAGAAGAGAATAAAGCAGGACACTGTATATCAAACTCCCAAATAGAGAGTATGATAAATGAACGCATGGGATGGAAATAGTCTGGTCTAAGTTGGCTTATGAGCACTTTTTAGAGATACTTATTTATGTAGAGAATAATTTTGGCATGTTGACGGCACAGAAAACACGTCAAAAGATACAAGACAAAGTAAATCTTTTAGCAAAACATCCGTATATAGGAATTATAGACAGTGATTTTTCTACTCTATTTAACAACATTACTGTCCGTCATTTAAAACTTTCCCCTAACGTGATATATTATTTGATTGATGAGAATAGGATTGTCATTGCAGCAATGCTTCATTCAAAACAATCTCCGGAAACTGTACGCAAAACAATCTCAGAATTTCTGAAGCAATATAAATAGCTGTTCATCAATTCATGATGAGAGATAACTCTATAAATTTAAAACCGAGAGGACGTATCAAGATATACAATCACCCCGGATTACGCGGATTAACGCAGATAAAAGTTTCTGATTATCAGAACTCCTAAAATCATCTGTGTTAATCCGCGTAATCCGGGGTGGGTATTATTAATAGGAACGTGCGAAAATCACGCGGCAGGCAGAAGGCTTGCCGGTAACCATACACTTGCCCGGTTCCTTGTCACCCGGAACAAATGAATCGAAAGGAATACAACGGATGGTTGCTTTGGTCTCTTCCTTGATTTTCTCTTCGGTTTCGGTAGTCCCGTCCCAATGAGCCAGAATGAAGCCGCCTTCTTCAATCTTTTCCTTGAATTCCTCGTAGCTGTCCACGCTGGTGATGCGGCTGTTACGGTAATCGAGCGCTTTCTTGTAGACATTTGCCTGAATGTCCTCGAGCAAATCCTTCACGTACTCTTCGATACCCTCGCAGGAACGCGTCTCCTTCTCCAGTGTATCGCGACGCATGATTTCCATTGTATTGTTCTCCAGGTCGCGGCCACCCATCACCAGACGAACGGGAACACCCTTCACCTCATAGTCGGCAAACTTGAAGCCCGGACGTTTGTTGTCGGCATTGTCGTACTTCACGGAAATGCCCATCGATTTCAGCTTGGCAACAATGCCTGCCACTTTCTCGTCAATCTTAGCCAGCATCTCCGCATTCTTGTAGATAGGTACGATGACTACTTGTATCGGAGCCAGGTGCGGAGGAAGTACCAGACCGTTGTCATCGGAATGCGTCATGATAAGCGCTCCCATCAGACGGGTGGAAACACCCCAGGAGGTAGCCCAAACATACTCCAGCTTGTTCTCCTTATTGACGAACTGTACATCGAACGCCTTGGCGAAGTTCTGTCCCAAGAAGTGGGAAGTACCGCTCTGCAAAGCCTTTCCGTCCTGCATCATCGCTTCGATGGTGTAGGTGTTGAGGGCACCGGCAAAACGCTCGTTGGCAGACTTCACGCCCTTTACCACGGGCACCGCCATGTATTTTTCGGCAAACTCGGCATATACATTCAGCATCTTTACCGCTTCTTCTTCGGCTTCCTCGCGAGTGGCATGTGCCGTGTGTCCTTCCTGCCAGAGGAATTCGGCGGTACGGAGGAACAGACGGGTACGCATTTCCCAACGGAACACGTTTGCCCACTGGTTGCACAAGATAGGCAGGTCGCGGTATGAATTGATCCAGTTCTTGTAGGTGTTCCAGATGATGGTTTCGGAAGTGGGGCGGATAATCAGCTCTTCTTCCAGTTTTGCAGCAGGGTCCACCACCACACCGCCGCCATTCGGATCGTTCTTCAAACGATAGTGCGTCACGACGGCACACTCTTTGGCAAAGCCTTCCACATGTTCCGCTTCACGGCTGAGGAATGATTTCGGAATAAGCAAGGGAAAATAAGCGTTGACGTGTCCCGTTTCCTTGAACATATCGTCCAACTGACGTTGCATCTTCTCCCAGATAGCGTATCCGTAAGGCTTGATCACCATACAGCCGCGTACAGCCGATTGTTCTGCCAAATCGGCTTTTACCACCAACTCGTTGTACCACTGAGAATAGTTCTCACTACGTTTGGTAAGGTCTTTCAATTCTACTGCCATTCTATTTCGTTTTTTAAAGTTTTCGTTGATTTCTCTAAACAGTCGGCAAAAGTACAAATTTTAAAGGAAATTTATTTGAAAAACAAATAGTATTTTTAATAGAACCGAAAACACACTAATCTACATATTCTATTTTAATCACAATCTTCCTGCTTTTAACAAGTTCCCCCTTTCCCCGAACAGAAGGCTGGTGAATGTCCGAAGGGAAAAACAAGAAGAAACTGCCGGCATCGGCAGAGTAGTGTTTTATCCGGGAAGAGGTATAAAAAGCAACATCCTTTTTTGAATTATACGCCTGACGTACTTCGACGTCACTTGCCAGCCCCATCTTTTCATTTCCCCAGAGTACATACTGAAGGTCGACAAAACGGAGGTGACTTTCAATATTCCCTTTCTCCACCTCTTTGGGAATGTATTCACTGACCGTAGCCCAGCATTTCCCCTCCAGAATGACATGGTTGCCAATGGACAGCGCTTCCAAATCATGTTCGGCAAGAAAGCGGAATGCAGCATCCCAGACATCCTTGTTCTTATGATATTGGCAGGCAAATTCAACAGCATTGACTGATTTATGGGGAGAGACAGTCCAGCCATTGGACCAAACGGCACTTTTCATCCATTTCTTCGCATTTCCGGAAGTCCACTCCGGACTTGTCTGTGCTGATAAATACATACAAAAGAGTATTAATGAATAAATAATTGATATACGCTTCATATTTTTTATTTTATCGTGAATTGAAACTGGTCATAAGATTCCGTACGCCATGCCTTGTCCTTGGTTTGAGGAGAAAAGCCGAAAAGCGGAGAATAGGTCCTGACCTGCACCGTATGTCCGTCGGGCAGGAATTCGAGCAGACGCAGCCAGCCGTCTCCCCCGTTTCCACTCATGCCGCCACCCAACGCCTGGCAGTTGAACATCATCTGGTGCACATCGTGTCCGGCTGCATTCTTGTCGGTACGGAATCCCGTGGTATAGTCCAACCGTTCATTCGGAGTGGCATAGTGTCCGCACAGCACAAGACGGATGTTGGCGGAAGGTTGCACCAGCTTCTGCCAGATGCCTTCGCCCGTATTGGACGGAGTTATCTTATAGCCTTCCTTGGTGATGCGCTTACTGTCGAAGCCGGTAAGATAGGAATGGGTGATGAGAATCACCGTATGGTCCTTGAAGCGTGGGGTAGCCACCAGCTCCCTTGCCCATGACAAGACCTCATCACGTGGGGCAAATTCAACGGCAATAATCAAAATCCTCCCCCAATGCTCGTCCGTTATCTCCATAGCGGCATTCTCCAGTGTAGGCAGGCCGTTTCTGTTATTGGTGGCAGCCACGATGGTCTTTTTCCATTGGCTGTTGCGCTCTATCGGGAAATATTCCGGGAAACGGGTCATCGAGTTCTCCGAACGGGTGTAGCCGTAATCATGGTTTCCGGTAGAAATGAGATAAGGGACCTTGTTGTCCAACCGCCCGAAAGCCCGCGACACAAATGTCCACTGCTCCCGGCTCGTAAGATTCCCGAAACGCGGGAAGGGAGGTAGAATACATTCATTCTGGTCTACCAAGTCGCCCGTACAAAGCACCGCCTTTACACGGAGGGAGTCTATATGATGAGCGGTCCACGCCGTCATCAGCTCAAAAACCGGCTGGTTATAGTCATACTTCACGTAGTTTTGCGGGTCGCCCAGCAGGACGATGGAAAAAGAATTAGGATTGCACAAATGCTGCTGGTTGGTATTGACTTGTGCCCGGAGCTGGAGGAATGCCAGCAGGCATCCCAAACAAAGAATGATTCTGTTTTTCATGGTTGCGTACTGAATTGATAAATACATGTCTGTTTATAAAGGTCTCCTTCACGTAATACGATGGAGGGGAAATGCGGATTGTTCGGTGTATCGGGAAAGCACTGGGTTTCAAAGCAGACGGCACTACGACGCGGATACACAGTGCCATGCATGCCCGTGAAGCCCGGCAAATAATTGCCGGTGTACATGATAAGCCCCGGCTCTGTGGTATAGATATCCATTCTGCGCCCACTGGACGGACTGATGCAGGTGGCGGCGAAAGAGAGCTCATGCAGCGCGGGTTTCTTCAAGACAAAACAGTGGTCATAACCGTGGCCGTTGAGTAACTGCAAGTCTTTCCGGTTGATGCGTTCGCCTATGGAATGGTAGTCGCGGAAATCAAAAGGCGTATCGCCCACTGCCCTGACTTCACCGGTATTGTTCGTATTCATGTCGATAGGCAGGTAGAAATCCGCGTTTATCCTCACCAGATGGTCTTCAATGGAAGTAGTGGGAGTTCCCATGCCCGCCAGGTTAAAATAGGCATGATTGGTGGGACAGAACAAGGTGTCGCGGTCTGTCTCCGCCTCATAATCTATACGGAACCCATTGTCGTCCGTCAAGGTATACATCATCCTTACCGTAACATTGCCCGGAAAACCGGCTTCTCCATCGGCATGGAAATGCCGGAGGAGAAGTTGGTTTTCACACGGTTGCTGTGCTTCCCACACCACCGTGTGAAAACCGTTATCACCACTGTGCAGAGTATTAGAAACAGAGTTAAGCTGTAAGTGATAATCTTTTTCTCCTACACGGAAAGCGCCGTGCAATATGCGTCCGGCTACGGGGCCTATAGTAGCTCCTATATAATAGTCCTTGCTTTGCCTGCGGGCCTCTTCCAGCGTATCGAAGCCTATGACGACATTTTCAAACTTACCATGACTATCAGGAGCCATGATGGATAAGACGATGGCCCCGTAGTTCGTGACGCACATCTCCATACCGCTGCCATTGCGCAGTATATAAAGGCCGGTATCCTTTCCGTTGATTACGGACCGGAAATTATCAGGATTCAATCCCGTCAGGTTGGTCTTATCTTTCATACTTTCTAAACTTCGGGATATTCGTTGCACAACAGATGTTCGGCCGGAACATCCTCTTCTATCTGCGGGAAACGCCCCTTGGGGGTGAGGAAACGGTTGTCCCTCATGTCATCGTTCACCGTGGAGACTTCGCCTACCAGGCAATGGTCGTCCTCGGCCCAGAAAGTATGGTAGAGATAAGGCTCGTAACAAATGCTTTGTCCGGGAGCAAGACGCACCGTTTCTCCGGGAGCTACCCGTGTACTGACTCCGTCGATGGAAACGACAAGCGGTTCTTCAGTCAGCATTTCAGTTTCCTTGTCGGCCTTCCACAGACGCATGCAGAGGATTCCTCCACCCCGGTTGATGATGTCTTCCGTTTTCAGCCAATGGAAATGGGTAGGAGTAACTTGTCCGCAGCGGACAAACATAATCTTTTCACAATAGGGTTTGTCTTTCTTCTGCAGACTTCCATTACGGAGGGTTACCAGAGTCAGGCCGATTTTCAGGAAATCGCCCCAGCCGAAGTCGGTCAGGTCCCAGCCCATGGCTCTTTCCCGGATATCATTACATTCCAGTCCTTTGCTTTTCCAGTCGTCCGGAGTCCAGTCCGCCCATGGCGGCAACATGAAGTGGTACTTTGTCATAAATGCTTTGGCTTCGCGGATATATTGATTGATTTCACTGCGTTTCATATTTGTCTATTTTTTAAGGTGTTATACTTTTATTTCTTCAATAATTCTTTCAGCGGGATAGCCTGGAACTGAATGTCGGCTTGGCTCCCCTCATAAAAGATACCTATGGTATGCTCGTCAATGGAAGTCATGCAAGAGTACCCCGCCCCCCTACCTTCATCCAACAACATCCAATACTCCTCGGGCCAAGTTTGCCCGTCATCGAAACTCACCTTAATGGTAATGTTGTTACGGCGCTCTTTTGAATTAGGATTGGCAAAGAGTAATACATGACGTTCTTCTCCGTCTTCAATATAATCATGGCGCAGCAAGGATGCCTGGCAAGCCGGTTCAATGAGAGCTCTGCGCGACGTGGGATGTTCCGTCCACGTTTTTCCCAAATCGGCAGTGACGGCAATGGCCCGCCCATTACCTTCCTGACGTCCCCGGTTGCTGCGCTCACGCATGTTCAACATCAAGGAATGGTCTGAAAGTTCTACCACCTGACATTCGTTGGTATTGTAGTAGGCCGGTTCGCCTACGGTCCAGTTTTCGCCCTTGTCTTTACTCCACATGATTGTAGAGAACTGAAGCCCGTCTTCGTTCCGCCCCTCTACCGGAAATACCAATGTACCGTCTTCCATTGTGATGCCACGACCCGGTCCGGGAGCAAGCAGCCACCATTTTTCCTTTTTTACTTGGCGGGTAATGTTACGCGGCTCACTCCAGGTAAGTCCGTCGTCGGTACTCTTACTAATCAGGAATTGAGAACTTTGTTTGACACCATATCCCGGCTGAGAACCGTGCGCACGCCACTGGTGGTTCCATACGGTCGAGGTATCGGTAAGATTCTCTATCCATTTGCCCGTCTTGGGGTCCAAGACTCCGTGCATCCATAACCCTATGACATAGAGGTCTCCGGTGAAATCATCCGACAAGATGCAACCATCACTCACTCCATTATATTTCTGAGGTAGCCCGCCCCATTCTTTCATATCCAGAACAGTCTGCATGGGTTGCCAAGTCCGCCCTCCATCTTCACTGCGATTGATGGCAATATCAATGTCACCCTGCAAATCGTCATCTCTTTCATTGCGTGCATCATACAAGGCCAGCAAGGTACCTTTCGTCGAAGTCACCAATCCGGGAATGCGGGAAGTGTGTACCCCGTCCTGACCCGGCTGCCGCAGGGCCACTCCTATACGGAGCGGCTTTACTGCGGGCAACTGGCGGATGCCCACCAGCCCCAAGTCTGTCTGAACACTGCTGCATGAGATTTCAATCTTGCTTGTAGCCTGCGCCGCATCATCCCTCAGTCGGAGTGTCACCCAGCATGTCAGTGTATCTTCCTCTATCTGCCGGCCTACCTTAAAACTCAATTGTTTGTTCACCGGTTTGGCACTTGCACAAACCTGCCCACAATTCTCATCCAAGAACAGCGAAGCGGAAACGACATCACCGGAACGGACAGTTCCATCCAAAGTGAAATTTATCTTTTCCAACTGATATGCCACGCCGCTGTTCCTAATCAGACGCAGACACAATACCGGATTATGCTCCTTCAATGTCAACACCGGATATACCGGTTGCCGAATCTCCACCGCTATCTTATCCGTATAATTTTGGCATGCCATGATGCCCCAAGCAGACAAGACCAGTAAAAGTATAGTCTTATATCTCATATCATCCCAATATTTATTTGTAACCTTCCGTTTGTGTTATATTCGGATTAGTATTGAGACAAGCAGGAGCAATAGGCCACAAGGTAACATTCTTCTCCCCTTCACGCCCCTTCAAGGTCTCAATAAGCTCGAATTCCTTATTAAAGCGAAGGTATGCCCACCATGCTTTTGATTCTGCGACAAACTCTTTCAGTATTTCGCTGATAATGGCATTGTCTATGGCATCCTGAGTCCTTGCCGTGTAGTAGTTGTCTACCCCATAAGCACGCTTGGCCACTACATTCAGATTCTGCAAAGCGGCATCCGTATTTCCCAAGGCATTTTCCACTTCAGCTTTCAAAAGATAGGCTTCGGCCAAACGATAGACGGGGACATCACTGTCAAAACTACGCGTATCATTGGCAAAGGAGCCTTTGAACTTCACAACCATCCTTTTAATCTGTACTTCTTCCGTCAGGAACTTATCCTCGAATACCCGTACTGAAACATCCGTACGCGTGTCACGTGCATCCTCAGCCAGGAAATCGCAATAGGCTTGCGTGGGCACAACATACTGGGCATGGGAACCGGCAGGAACCTCATCCTCGGTATATCCGGCTTCCCTCAGCCGGGTTCTGTCACCGTTAGGTGCCAGATAATAGGCGAAAAAGTTGGGGGATGTTCCCGGAGTCACATTTTCATTGACGATATAGGGCAATGTCCAGATAAGCTCAGAATTGGCTTCGTTGTTTAAATTGAAAATATCGGCAAACGTGGGAAGAAGTGCATATCCGGCTTTCAATACCGCATCAACAGAAGACTGCGCCGTACTCAGAGCCGCATTCCCTCCTCCCAGACGCTTTGCCTTCCATAAGTAATATTCAGTACGCAACATGTTGATGGCAGCCGGAGATGCCTTATGGAGAAGCTTGGAAGAAGCGGGCATCAACCTTAAAGCTTCTTCTATATCGGTTTCGACCTGAGCATATACTTCAGAGGCCGCCGTACGGCTGGGATACATGTCCTCCTGCTTTTCTGACTCAAAGCCGGAAGTCAGTAACGGACAGTCACCGAATACCCGCACCAGAGTAAAGTAACAATATGCCCGTAGGAAATAGGCATTGGCCATCACCTCATTACGTGTAGCTTCATTGGTGAAAGAGATTTCCGGAGTATGCTTCAGAATCAAATTTGCACTATTAATGGTAGTATATATGCTACTCCAATTTGTACCTGCATCACCGCTCAGCAATACGTTTGTACCCACTCTATTAAAAAACGCATCATTTACCGCCCCACTCTCATACCAGTTTGAGCGCATCTCTCCATAGATGTTGAGCAAATCGGAAAAGGCGGAACGGAATTGAGTATATGCTCCATTTACCGCACTCGTAGCATCGCTCTCCTCTGTCCACATGGATAGGCTGGTGAACTGGCTGGGCTGTATCACATTCAGGTCTCCATGACATGATGTAAAAAACGAGACCCCACTTATAAGAAGAATGCCGGATAATATTTTTATTTTCATAATTCTTATTTTTCGTATTAAACTTTTTTTATCACAAAGTAACTTTACATCCGATAGAGAACTTACGGATAGGCGGATAGGTGTTGAAACTACCGGAATAGGTACTTGATGCACCTACTTCGGGAGAAAGGCCTATTACTTCCGTAAAATAATGCAGATTGTTTCCGGCCAGGGTCAATACCAGCCCTTTCAGACCAATCTTTGCCAGCAATGCCTGAGGCAGAGCATATTGCAGAGAGATTTCACGGATACAGAGATAATCGGCTTTCTGGGTGAAAACATCGGAGTTGTCCCGGAAATTCTTATTCAACTCATCGGAGTCATTGCCTGAGAAACGGGCATACTTGGCCTTACTCGGGGCATCCCCCACATTCCAGCATTTTAGGATTTCAGCAGGCAGGCTGGTGTTTCCATTCATGAAATTACACATCTGGCGTTGCAGATAACCATTGGAAATGGAGTGCCCCAAAGCAAAATCAAGATAGACATTCAATGTGAAGCCCTTGTAAGTGAAAGTATTGTTCAAACCTCCGGTGGTATGGGGAATCGTATTTCCCAGCAGGAACATATCATTGCTGTTGATGATATCGTCTCCGTTCAGGTCTTTCCACTCATAGTCTCCGATAGTCTTTTTTCCGACACCCAGTTTCTGTTTCGTGGTCCAGTCCCAACCTTTGGATGAGGTGTCATAACGGGCATTGGCAGCCTGCTCGGGAGTTGTAATGATAAAGTCTTTCTTATATCCATAGAAACGCCCCAACGGTTCACCCTCGGCAACACCTCCGAATTCTTTGGTCGTGCCATCCTGCATTTTTACAGAGTATCCTCCCTGGCGGTTCTTGTCCCGTCCGTTTTCGGGCAGTTTAAGCACCTTGTTCTTTACGTAAGTAATGGTGAATTTAGATTCCCACGTGAAATCCTTCTTGACAATGTTACGTGTTGTTATTTCAGCATCGAAACCACGGAAACGTACTTTTCCAAGATTGGTAAGGATGGAACCGTATCCCGACGTATTGGGCAATACTTTGGAAGTAATCAGGTTATCCGTAATCTTATTAAAGTAATCGATACCCAGAATGATGCGGTTCTTGAACAAGCCTAAATCAAAACCTAAATCCAATTGTGTGGAAGTCTCCCATTCAAGAGCCTTGTTAGGCATGGCCGAAGAAACGGTCGCAGCACTTTGATCGTAACTGGTGGTAATGGCATACAATCCTAATGCATCGTAATAGCCGATGGAGTTGTTACCGGTCTGCCCATAACTGCCACGCCACTTCAAATTACTTATAAAACCGATATTCTGCATAAAAGGCTCATCACTCATAACCCATCCGACAGACAATCCGGGGAAGAATCCCCATTGGTTGCCTTTGGCAAAACGGGAAGAGCCGTCCTCACGGAAAGTAGCAGTCAACATATATCTTTTCAGATAATCATAGTTCAATCGGCCGAAATAACCGATATTCACATCTTCCTGCTTGGTCGACGTTGCATCGGAATAGACAGAACCTCCGTTCAATGTCGGTATCTTGTCGGAGCTGTGTCCGGTAGTGGCAGCATACACATACTTGTACAAATATTGCTGATAGGAATATCCTACCATCGCACTGATGCTGTGTTTATCGGCAAACGTTCTTGTATAGCTGGTGTAGAATTCCAGTTTCTTCCGTTGCTCATCCGTCATGTTGGTAGTCGCCTTCCGCGTTCCATTCATCGGGTTGGCACGCATGAATGTATCTCCATGGCTGTTTTGCGTAAACAAAGAAGCGGTGCCCACAGCATGCCATCCTTTCAAAACTTCCCAATCAAGAGAGCCGACTAACCCCAAACGGTTGGTACGCTGATTGTTATCATTAAAATACGAGTAGAAGCTCGGATTCGGAGACGAAGAGTTTGGACCTGGCGTCGGGGTTCCGTACCATTCATTGTCAGACACCCAATATTTACGTTGAACGGCCGGGGTCATCAGTCCACGGGAAATCACCTGATACTGACTGGCATACTCTTCGCTATTCGTCTGGCTGTAATCTATGTTGCTACTGAAAGTCAGGTTCTCTCTGATTTTGGCAGTTACATTAGTACGGGCGTTAAAACGGTCGAATGCCGTGCCTACACCTACACCGGAATCTTTCATATAGCCAATACTGCCCACATAGCTCAATTTCTCCGTACCTCCTTCTATCCCCACATAATAATTTTGCCAAAGAGCATTCTTGAAACAAGTACTGGCCCAATCATTATCTTCAAAAATCAAAGTCTTACTGGGATCCAACGGATCAGCCACAGACTTCCATCCTGCCGGAATGCTCTCTCCATCCCTCAGGTAACGGGTAGAAAACTTGGAAGCATCCGTATTGCCGGAACTATAAGCATATCCGTCAAGGTATAACTTTTCCGGACTGGGTCCGGAAGCCCAACGATCGCGCATGATAGTAACAGCTTGGGTAGCATCCAGATACTCAATCATCCGCTCCACATTCTCGTTTGCAAAGGAAGCCTCAAACGTCACTCGAGGAGCACCGCTTTTTCCTTTTCTTGTCGTAATCAGGACAACTCCATTCGATGCACGCGAACCATAAATAGCAGAAGAAGCGGCATCCTTCAAGACTTCGATAGATTCGATGTCATTGGGATTGATACCCGCTGTACTGCGCTCTACGCCATCAACTAATATAAGAGGAGAATTACTCTGACTGATAGATGAACCACCACGAATCAAGAACGTAGCCTCTGCACCCGGAGTATTGTTCTCATTGTACACGCGTACACCCGCAATTTTACCCTTCAGCCCTTCTCCCACAGTATTGATAGGAGTTGCCTTCAATGTTTCTCCATCCACCTTGCTGATGGCGGATGTTACGGTACGCTTGGATTGGGTACCATAACCTACAACCACCACTTCATCCAGCCCCATGGTGGTCGGTTCCATCCGGATGTTAAGAATCTTTTGATTAGTAATCAGGATTTGCTGTTCATCATAGCCCACATAGGAAAATACAAGAGTTTCCCCCTTGCTTACTTTCAGCTGGAAAGCGCCATTCATATCCGTAATAACTCCTCGAGTCGTACCCTTCACAGCGATGGAAACTCCTGGAAGAGTTTCACCAGTATTGTCCACTACTACACCTGATAGGTTAAATTCTTGTGCCCAAAGCAAAAATGGGCAAAATAGTAGAAAAGTTATGAGGTGAAAATGAAATATTTTTCTCATCTTTGTTACGATTTTAATAATAAATTGTTTCAGTAATTTATTTAAGGGGAAACGGGAAGTGCCAATACTCGTTTCCCCTCCCTTTTCGGGGGTCAAACTTAAGTTGGCCAATGAGTTTTTTCATTGGATGTATTGTTGCAATATCTCCATAGGCAATCGTTTTTAGTTAATTAATGTATTTGAAGAATTCCGTATTTTTCAATTCGTTTCTTGTCTCCTCCAGCTCTTCTTCAGAACAAGGAGCTATCGGCAATCGACATGGTCCACAGTCTATTCCTGCCAGTTTCATGAATATCTTACCAGCTCTGACTCCTCCCCCATGCTTTATCAGCACATCAATGATTTCAACAGATTTCCATTGCATTTCACGGGCTGTTTCAAGGTCTCCCTTTTCCATGGCTTCCATCACAGCTTTGTATATACCCGGAACATAGTTGTAGGTACTGCCTACGGCAGCCTTAGCTCCAACCGACAATCCGGTAATCAGTATCTCATCAAAACCGTGCAAGACTTCGAACGCCCCACCGTCCGCATGAATGCACTGCTGCATCTCCATCAGGTTGTTATGAGTAAACTTGACTCCCACCAGATTGGGAATTTGCTTCTTGCCCTCTATAAGGAACTTGTGTACCGGCAAGGAAACCCCGGTTATGGACGGCATGTTATAGTAATAAAACGGCAAGCGGAAAGCCGATGCAGCTATCGGCTTGAAAAAACCTATCAGCTCATCTACAGAACCGGGCTTGAAAAAGCAGGGCGCCATGGCTGCTATCATATCAGCTCCAATAGCTTGCGCATGGGCTGCCAGCTCGGCACACTGAACCTGCGACATGCCACCTACATGCACTATCACTTTCAGTTTTCCCTTGGCTGCCTCCATCCATTTTTCCGCAACAGCCTTTCGTTCTTCTGTTGTCAGAGAAACGGATTCTCCCGTCGTGCCACAAATAAACACTCCCGTCACACATTTCTTTTGCATCAGAAACTCTGCATACGGCCCGATCACCTGCAAATTTAAGGAACCATCTTCGTGCATTGGCGTAAATGGTGCAGCGATTAATCCTGTTAAAAGTCGTTTGTTCATAAATAAAATTATATTATAATTAATGATAGGTTCAAACCTATTTTTTCTTAAAGAACAAGCTTGCCAGATAACCTATGACAAAACATGAGATAAAGCCGGATGCCGTGTACAAAAGCAAATGGAACGTCTGGAATCTGGCAACAAACAATTGTACGATGATACTTGCGACTATACCAATGATTGCTCCTCCGGAATTGGCGCGTTTGGTAAGCATGCCCAACATGAACAGTCCTCCCATACTGCCCAATATGAGCCCGAGTATCTTGTTAAATTCGTCCCACAATGAAGCGATATTCCATGTTGCCATAAGAAAAGCAAAAGATAGACTAATGATTCCTATCACACAAGTTGCCATACGTGCCGCATGCAATTCATTGCCACCCTCTCCCTTATGAAAGAAACGTGAATAAATGTCTACTATATAAGCTGTGGCTGCCGAATTCATACTGCCGCTCAAAGTGGACATTGCCGCAGCGAAGATGCCCGAAATCAACAACCCTACAATACCGACCGGTAATTGGGTAAAAATATACCACGGGAAAATAGCATCGCCGTTAGGAATACTGATACTCAGATTCTCAGGATACACCTTGTAATAGGCATAAAGCGCAGTGCCTATAAAGAAGAAAATCAGTGTGGCGGGAACAGTCAGTATCGCATTGGTCCATACACTCTTCCGTGCCTCTTTCATCGAAGAGGTAGTGAGATAGCGCTGCACCATACTTTGGTCCGTCCCATAGGTGGTAAGATGGGTAAAACATGCGGCAATAATGACAGTCCACATCGTAGCATCCTTCAAGTCAAAGTTCGTTGCTCCCAAATCGAACTTACCGTTTGCCACGGCAATATCAATCGTTTCACCCCATCCGCCAGGAAGAGAACACGAGATGTATATCACTGCAAATATCGCTCCTCCCAACAGTACAATTACTTGAATGGCATCTGTCCATACAACCGCCTCTATTCCCCCTATCATTGTATATAGAATACTACAAACTCCCATAATACCGATACATAGGAATATATCCAATCCAGTCACCACATTCAAAGCAATGGAGGGCAGAAAAAGCACAACACCCATACGCCCTACCTGGAAAATAATAAAGGCCAGACTGCAAATAACCCGGATAAAGACATTGAAACGTATCTCCAGATATTCATAGGCAGTCGTTATATTCAATCTCCGGAAAAAAGGAATAAAGACATAAACAATGACGGGGGCAACAAACACAATACCGGTATTGAACAACACATAACTCCAGTTCGTGGCATATGCCTTGGAGGGTATAGCCATGAAGGTGATGGCACTCAACGCGGTTCCGAAAAGACTCAGCCCGGCAGCCCACCACGGAATGCGTCCTCCACCCTTGAAATAGTCATTCGTACTTTTCTGGCGCCGTGAAAAGTAAATTCCAATTCCGGCCAATACGGCAAAATAACCGATAATCACAAGGATATTGACAAGTCCCAACCCCTTTTCCAAAGGAACAATATCCCCTTGAAGGCTGTACAGTCTATTCGTTCCGGAACTGGCATTGCTACCGAGTATAACGAAGGAACGGTTTCTTTGCAAGACTTGCATGGTGTCATAGGTACCTGGAATACATTCAGACTTGACAAGAGTCTGCGTAATTGTATGGTATTTCCATAAAGCATTCTCTTTTTTAAGATGCTGTGTATCTTCCGGCTCTTTCTGAAAAAGAAGTATATGGTTGGCTCCGCTGGCGACAGCAGCACATATTCCTTTCGGAAAATCCGAACCTAATGAACTCCATTTACCCAATTGGGGGTTATAGACATATCCATCAGTCAAGCAAGAAGACAACCCTTCTTCCGTTTCCGTCTGTCCACCCAATAAATACAGACAAGGGGAAACGCCGTTGTTCTGTACCACGAGAATTGCATCTTCCCGGACGCATCCCGGATAGCCCGGTAGTTCTTTCCATCCTCTGGACTTGTTCGACAAGTCCAGCACAAAAAAAGAATCCGATAACCTAGACGGACTTACCGACTTCCTGCCTCCAAACAAATATACCTTATTGTCCAGTAGTGCTCCTGCCGCGTTAGACAACGGAAAAGGAAGTGGCGGCCAATCTTCCGAAACATTCAGTTTGCCCTGCTGCATTGTGACAAGAAATACATCTTTGTAGCATTGGGAAGAATCACGCCCTCCAATACACAAGATACCGTCAGAGAGTGTTATGGAAGCGCCATAAGCCAACGGCTTGGACAACACATCTTCATACAAAGCGAATCCGGCATTTTCAGAAAGGCATACCGCATTTCTTCCCCATCGGCTATAATCGTCGGAAGTGCCGCCTGCCAATACAATTTGTCCGCCAAGTACTCCGGAAAAGAGTCCCAAAGTGTTGTGTTCCTCATTAAAAACACTCTCGTTGCCCCACTTTATCTGCTCAGAATGAGAAGCATCTGCAGCTCTCAGGCTTTGACCCCAAAACAAACAAAGGCATACCAATGCAACACAATTATTTACAATCCGTGTCATTTGTCATATTTTTATTGTGATTGACCCTTATTCTGTTCTCCTAACACTGCCCTATCATAAATCAGCTTCTTATAGACATAAAAGTGTTGCTCGATAGCATTTCTGTAGCCCATTTCATCCTTATTCTTGATAAAGTTCAATAAATCGGTGTGAGTTACAATCTTTCCCTTTTTCTCCAGTTCTATATTTATAGCTTCCACCCGTTCCCTCAAATTGGTTTTTACAAAGTTCATAACCGGATGAATGATGCTTTGGAACTGTACAATCGTCTTATTCCCCGTTATTTCGTATAGTTTTGAATGGAAAGTATATTCGCTGAGATTGGCATATTCGTTGTTCCCCAATGCAACGCCTGCATTAACAATCTCTTCCAGTTCCATAATATCCTGCTCTTTAATATTATGAAATATGTCACTACTGATTCCTATCTCCAAGGCAACCCTGAATCCCAAAAGATCGAGAAGTGATTCCTGGCTCATAATACGGGGATCAACCACTCTCTTCATTCCCCCTAAGATGAAAGGCTCAGTTAATATCATTCCACGACGTGTACGGCTTTCAATCATTCCCATCATTTTCAGACGGCTAAGAGCTTCCCGAAGAACACTACGAGCTACCCCCAACGCTGACGACAACTCAATTTCGTTAGGGATAGAATCACCCACTTTCAAGTCCTGACTTCTGAAATAATTCAATAACTTGTCTTCCACTTGGTCTACCAAAGTAATCGACTGCCCATCAATTTTTAAGTTTTCCATATATTAAATCGTGTTATTATTAGTCCTATTAGTATTATTTGTCAGACAAATAAATGGATAATTTTTAATAAAAGCAACATATAAAGAATATATTATTACTTCTTTTATATTTATTAACTTTTAAAGTGTTGCATTTTTGCAAATTTACTATTCACGATGTAATATATGTTTCGGCTATATTACATATGCGAACAAACAATAAGAAAAACAGAAAAAGGGGAAAAACAATATAAGTGCAGCTTAAAAAATAGTTTAGAAGAATTATTAATACCTGAGAATGAATGTTCTTAAAAAAGAAAAAGACTGAATAACTAAGTATTCAGCCTTTTATAAAGAGCGGCAAGCGAGACTCGAACTCGTGACCCTCAGCTTGGGAAGCTGATGCTCTACCAACTGAGCTACTGCCGCATAAACATTTCCAAGGTCATGCCTTAAAAACGGTGGCAAAGTTAATAAATTCCTTCCTAAAAAAACAAACGTTTCGTCAAATATTTCCTATTTTTGCTCGGGAAAACAAAGATATTCTTTCAAAATACAGACTAAATACCAATGAAACGAATCATACTCATCACCGGAGGAGCACGTTCCGGCAAAAGCACCTATGCGGAAAAGCTGGCACTCGAGCTCTCTCCCACTCCCGTTTATCTTGCCACGGCACGCATCTGGGACGAAGAATTCCGCCAGAGGGTAATCCGGCATCAGGAACGCCGGGGACCGGAATGGACAAACATCGAAGAGGAGAAAGAACTCAGCCGCCACCGGCTGGAGGGACGGATCGTCCTGATAGACTGCATCACCTTATGGTGTACCAACTTTTTCTTCGACCTGCATTCAGATACCGACCGGGCACTTGCCGCAGTAAAGGCAGAGTTCGACCGCTTCACGGCACAAGACGCAACCTTCATCTTTGTAACCAATGAAATAGGTATGGGAGGAACTTCCGAGAACGAACTGCAACGAAAGTTCACGGACATGCAAGGCTGGATGAACCAATATGTAGCCGCCCGTGCCGACGAAGTGATACTGATGGTATCCGGCATCCCACTTACCGTAAAAAACACTCATTCATAAAACAACAGACAATTAAAATTCAACAGACTGATGAAAACATTTCATATCACCCGTCCGGACGAGTCAATCCGTCCCGCATTGATTGACAAAATCAACAACCTGACCAAACCCAAAGGCTCATTGGGCATTTTAGAAGAACTGGCACTCCAAATCGGACTCATACAACAGACATTATCCCCCACCTTGAAACATCCGCAAAACATTATCTTCGCCGCCGACCACGGCATTGTAGAAGAAGGTGTCAGTCTGTCTCCAAAGGAAATCACCTGGCAGCAAATCAGCAACTTCCTTCATGGAGGGGCAGGTGTCAATTTCCTCTGCCGGCAGCACGGCTTTACCCTGAAAATAGTAGATGCAGGAGTAGACTACGACCTCCCCTACGAGAAAGGCATCATCAATATGAAAGTACGTAAAAGCACCCGGAGTTATCTGCACGAGGCAGCCATGACGGAAGAGGAAATGGAGATGTGCCTGGAACGGGGTGCCGAGGTGGTGCGCCAATGCCATGAAGAAGGCAGCAATGTCCTCAGCTTCGGTGAAATGGGTATCGGAAACACCTCTTCATCCTCCTTGTGGATGACCTGCTTTACCGGTATTCCTCTGGAACAATGTGTCGGCGCAGGCAGCGGACTCGACAGCGCGGGCATCCGCCACAAATACGAAGTGCTGAAACAGTCTATGGAGAATTACAAAGGCGACGGCTCTCCCCGGGACATCATCCGCTACTTTGGTGGACTGGAAATGGTAATGGCCATAGGCGCCATGCTGCAAGCTGCCGAGCTGAGGATGATTATCCTTGTTGACGGATTCATCATGACCAACTGCCTGCTTGCCGCCGCCAGGCTCTACCCGGAAGTGACGGATTACGCCATCTTCGGACACTGCGGAGACGAGTCGGGCCACAAACTGGTACTCGACGCCCTGCATGCCCGTCCGTTGCTGAATCTGGGGCTGCGTTTGGGAGAAGGAACGGGGGCCATCTGTGCATATCCCATTGTCGACTCGGCCGTGCGGATGCTCAATGAAATGGATAACTTTGCACATGCCTCCATCACCAAATACTTTTAACATGAATAATATCTTAGCAGCATTCATCATGCTCACCCGACTGCCCTTCTGGAAAATCAAGGAAGTACCGGCAGAGTGTTTCAAGCATGTGGTTCCCTATTGGCCGCTTGTAGGCTGGCTGACGGGAGGCGTGATGGCGGCAGTGCTGTGGCTTGCCGGACAGATTATGCCGGTGTCATTGGCATGGATTCTTGCCCTCATCGCACGCCTGCTTGTCACCGGTTGCCTGCACGAAGACGGGCTGGCGGACTTTTTCGACGGTTTCGGTGGCGGCACCACCCGAGAACGGACTCTAGCCATCATGAAGGACTCCCACATCGGAAGCTACGGTGTCATCGGATTGATATGCTATTTCCTGCTGTTGCTCCAACTTCATCACCTGCCACTGGGACTTCTCTGCATCCTTGTGCTCTGCGGTGACTGCTGGTCCAAGTTCTGTGCCTCCCAGATTGTCAACTACCTGCCCTATGCCCGGAAAGAGGAAGACAGCAAAAGCAAGACCGTCTACAACCGCATGAGCTGGCACGAGTTACTGGCCGGATTTCTTTGCGGCCTGCTTCCTTTCGTACTGCTGCTGCCTATAAAACTGTGGATTGCCACCCTCTTCCCCCTGCTCACCTTCTTCCTGCTCTACCGATTGATGAAGCGGCGCCTACAAGGATATACGGGTGACTGCTGCGGGGCCACTTTCCTGCTATGCGAACTGTCCTTCTACTTGGGAAGCCTTATTCTAATTATAAATTAAAACCAAAAATTAAAGATGGAAGTAATACTCATTCGACACACTTCGGTAGATGTTCCTCCGGGGATGTGCTACGGTCAGACCGATGTTCCCCTGAAACCCACGTTTGAAACGGAAGCCGCCGTGACGGCAGAAAACTTGAAGGCATACCTTCCGTTCGACCACGTCTACACCAGTCCCCTAACCCGCTGCGTGCGCCTCGCCACCTATTGCGGCTATCCCGATGCAGAACGGGACAAACGGATTATGGAAATCAATTTTGGCGACTGGGAGATGAAGCCGTTCGAGCAGAATGAAGACCCACGCCTGCAGGAATGGTATGCCGACTACATGAACGTGGCAGCTACCGGTGGAGAATCTTTTACCATGCAATACCGGCGTGTCAGCCAGTTTTTGGACGAATTAAAGAAGAAGCCCTATACACGCGTTGCCATCTTCGCACACGGAGGCGTATTAATCTGCGCGCAACTCTATGCCGGAATCCTCAAAGCCGAAGAAGCCTTCGACGCATTGACGCCCTACGGCGGCATCGTCCGCATCAATCTCGACAAGGAATAGTGAACGAAATAGTAGGGCCTTCCTCCGCTTCGGTTTGCACCTTGTAGATACCTCCAAAATAATGAATAAAATGGGCATTGATTTCATGGCGAATCAAGCTCGTTTTATTCTCAAAATGTACCTTTGCAAACGGGGCGTTGACCACATCGAAATAGAGGGCCGACCTAGTGCGGTCCCGTCTGATGCGGATAATCGCCTCATAACGGGAAGTGTCATTCTCTGACGGAGTCAGCAGGCTGAAAAGCAATGTATCGAACCACTTCCGGTCCGTCCTTGCAAGCTGTTCCTTGAGGTCGGTCTGCAGGCTGACAGACACGGTGCTCTCCTCACGGCCGTTCACTTTATCCAGCACCTCACTGCACAACCGAATAATGTCACACTCCTCGTCCTCATACTGAATCTTGCCGGACTCCAAGCGAGACAACTCCAGAATGCTGTTGACATAATTCAGCAGACTTTCCGCATTGGTCTGAATCATCTGCCCGTATTCCCTCTTAGTCTCCTTATCCAGCTCCTCTTTCCCGGTCAGCAATTCGGCAAAGCCCACCACCACATTCAGCGGAGTACGTATATCATGGCTGATTTCCGATTTCAGACGTTCCTTCGCGATGTTGTCCGTCTCTGCCTGCAAAGCGGCTTCAGCCGTCTTCTTCTCTATGACAGCAATCTTTCCGGAGACATAGCGCGTATACAGATAGAAAAGCAGCATCAGCAGCAGGCAGACGCCCAGGAATATAAATCCTATACGGTAATTCATGTCCTGAATCTTCTGCTTCTCCAACAACAGCTCGTCAATGTGGTAAATCTCCTTCACCTGCTTCAACTGGTTGGCCGAGAAGGCATTGTTCAGCGAATCCTGCTTGCGTATGAGGTAGCGCCGGGTCTCGATAGCCCCGTCAATGTCCCCCTTGTCATATTGCGTACTCGCCTTGTAGTTTATCAAAGTGGCAAAGGTGGAGACGTAGTTGTTCAGTACCGTAGGGGTCACCTCGTCTATCAATGCGATGCTTTTGTCATACTCATTGGTCTTGGCATAATATTGAAGCTGTATCAACTGGACATTCAGCCAGAAGACGGGATCTACATGCGGTTCAAGCAGTTTCTTTACTTTCTCGATATGCTCGTGCGCCACTGTAAAGTTCTTCTGGTTCATGTAGTGCAGGATATACTTCACTTCGCAGTCAATCTCGAAATTGCTCCAGTTCTTCCGTGTCTCGGGTTCTTTGGAAATGATCGCCTGCAACGTCGTGTCCATTTCATGCAAATAGGGCAGCTTCAGGCTGTCTTTACCGCCATTGCCGTATACCTGGGCAATACGCGACAGTATATCCACCTTCAGGCTGGTCTTTGTCTGGGGAGAGAAATTCCGGTAAGCCTCCAAGAAAGAGTCCAGTGCCTCATTCGGGCGGCTGGACACTCCGTAGGCACATCCCAAGCTGTTATACGCCGCTATCATTCCGTTATTGCTATGGCGGAGTTTTGATTCCTCCAACGTCTCCTTAGCCACATACACCGCTTTCTCTATCTGTCTCTTGGAAGCCAGGGCGCGGCTGATGGCAGCCTTCTGCTCCAGATAATAATCGTAAGTGCCTACCTGGGAGACAAAATCCTTCAGCACATCCACCCAATACGACAGACTGTCCGGGTCGTGTTTCTTGTCATAACATGCCGCCAGATAGTAAGCGCCCATATTCTCATAGAAAGCGTTCTTCTGCCGCCGCGCCTCCTCGTACAGACGGGTGGAAAAAGTCATGTTATAGGGAGCATACTGGTGCTTGTAGGCCATGTCACGGAGATACGTCAGCCGGACAAGGGTGGCCGGCAGGGCATCGGCAACCTTCAGGATGCTGTCCTGATACCGGGCAGCCCCTGTGTCTTCTGCCAGCAGCGGACAGATATATCCGCAAAACAAAACGTGGATGAGAATCAGTATTCGTTTCATTGCGCCGTTCCTCCGTGTAATGCGGGATTATACTTCAAAGGATGCGTAAAACAGAAACGCGCGCCACGGGTGTACCCACTGTCCACCCACAGCTTGCCGTTCATATATTTCACAATCAGTTGGCAGATGGAAAGGCCCAGTCCGCTTCCCTGCACAAAATCATTCAGCTTTTCAAAGCGTTCAAAAATCAAGTGCTGCTTCTCCGGTGGAATGCCGCATCCGGTATCCGTCACGGAGAAAAGTGCCGTATCGGCATCGGCCATCTTCAGTTCCAGCACGATGGAGCCTTGTTCCGTAAACTTGGCAGCATTCACCAGCAGGTTTATCAAGACTTGGCGGAGACGCGCATCGTCCGTATCCAGCATCAGGACAGACAAATCCGTGTCAAAACGCATTTCAACCTCCAGCTTGCGCGAGGCCATCACGGTCTCCACGACCTCATTACACAACTTCACGGCATCATGCGTACGGATGTTGAAGGTTATATTGTCATTCTCGAAATCCGAGAAATCCAGAATGTCATTGATAAGTTTCAGCAACTGAAAGGAATTCACCTTGATAATTTCGGAGAACTCCCGGCGCGATTCGTCATCGAACGACTCGTCCTCATCCGTCAGTACCGCCGAGAATCCGACAATGGCATTCAGCGGCGTACGTACCTCATGGCTCATGTTCGAAAGAAACATATTCTTCCGTTGTATGGCTTGCACCGCTTTCTCCTTCATCGCCTCCTGCCGCATTTGGGAATGCTTCAAACGGAATATCTTCTTCCAGCCCAGCACCAGGAGGAATATCAGAAACAGTACGGACACAATGATGCCTGCCAGATAGAAACGCATGGATACAATGCGGTCGCGTTCGTTCTGGTAGGCCAGTTGGTCGGCCTGGAAACGGGTACAGAGCCGGTCTATCTCCTTGGGATAGTTCTTCTCGAACGAAGTCTTGATATACGAAAAGACCTTGCCGTACTGTCCGTAGGCTTCTTCCTTGTTCCCCATCTTCACCAGTAAATCCGCCTTTTCGAGCAGAGCTTCCTTGTAGATGTTATGGTTTATCCGGGCATATTCGGTTTGAAGGAAATCATTGTAGGCGGTCAAGGCTGCCTCATGCTCTCCGGTGGCCACCAGATAACGGGCATCTATAATCAGAAGGTATTGCCGTATCTCCGGAATCAGTTGCGTTTCAAGCTGGCCTATCTGCACCAGACAATGGCTGGCAGCTTTCAAGTCACCCTTGAATAATTGGCAGGAAGCATTGGAGATGTGACGCATGGCCAGCTCCAGCGGAGAAAGCCGGTCTTCCGGATAGAGGTTCAGACGTGCAAGATAACGCGAGGCACCGTTTACATTCCGTATGCGCAGGTTATAATCTATCAGTTCCACCAGGAGCATGCGGATATGCACATCCTCCCCGTCCATCCCATCCAGCAGTCTCAAGGACTCTTCATAAGCGGCACCGGCTTCCCGGAGCCTGCCGGTATAGCTGTACACCTCTCCCATGGCATTCAGCGCAAGGGCATTGCCGAAGGGGTAGGTAAGCGCGCGGGCTTTGGAGTACATCTGGTCGCTCTGGGCAATAGCCATACGGATTTCTCCACGGAAAAGGGAGGATTTTATAAGTATTCTTTCCAGTTCGAAATAGGTGTAATAGCGCTGGGATTCATCCAATTGGGACAAAAGGCCGTCGGCATTCAGCGAGTCACACTCCTCCCGGGTCAGATAGTCGAAACCGAGGCTGTTGTGAAAAGTGGAGATGACCTCATGGACTATACTTTCCTTTTCTTTAGTCCAAGAATCCGCTTTATCTGTTGTCGATGCAATTATTGTGCTCCCGAACCAAATAAAGAAAAGGAATATATATAGTTGCTTTATCCTCATTTATAAGACTTTGTCTGCTTTAAAAGTTACATTTTTAATGCAACGCGGTCTTGCAAAGATATTATATCTTTTTGGAACGGACAAAGAATCAGTTAAAATAACAACATTTTAAAAACAAAAGGAAGCCAAGGTCGATGTCACTATTACGGCAACCACCATCCACCACTCCACACGTCGGTTGATGCGGACAGCCACACGCATATCTTCCGTCTTCAGAGGCCGTTCATTAGAACCGATATAAGGTTTCCATACCTCCTCGCCGAAATAGTTGTGCGGACCTCCGAAACGGCAATTCAAAATACCGGCAAGGGCGGCTTCCGGATAACCGGAATTGGGACTGGCATGCTGGCTGCCATATCTGCCCACAAAAGCAAACAAGGAAAGACGACCGGAAACCAGTACCATCAGAAAGGCTGTCAGACGAGCAGGAATATAATTGGCAACATCATCCAAACGGGCAGCAAAACAGCCGAACCGACGATAGCGTTCATTCTTGTAGCCGACCATGGAATCCAGCGTGTTCACCATCTTATAGGCAAGCATGCCCGGAACTCCCAACAGCAGATACCAGAACAAGGGAGCAACCACCCCATCGCTCAAATTCTCTGCCAAAGTCTCCAATGCCGCGGTTCTCACCTCCTGCGCCGAGAGTGCAGACGTATCACGCCCTACGATACGTGCCACTTGCATCCTCCCTTCCTCCAAGGAACGGTCCACCGCCTTGAACACCATACGCACCTCGCGAACCAGCGTAGTGCCCGCCAAGCAATAGAATATCAGCAATATTTGCACCGTCAGAAGCATGCCCGGAGAAAAGAGTGCCGCCAAGCGGAGCAACAAAAGCGTAATGACATATACCCCCAAGACAAGAGACACCGCCACAAACGCACCTTTCAGGAAACGCGAATCGCCCCGGTTCAACCGGTGCTCACAGAAAGAAATGGCTTTGCCGAAAGCCACCACCGGATGGGGTAGCCACGCCGGGTCGCCCAGCCAATGGTCGAGCAGCCAGGCAGTGAGAAGCGGCAGGTTCAAGTTGAAGGCGACACCCAAAAGTATAAGCACATCTTCTTCCATCGGTCATTCCTCCTCAAGCCATTGTCCTATTGCTTTTACAAGCCTGTCATTCTCCTCCCGGCTCTGGGCGGCTATACGGAAGAAGCGCTCATTCAGTCCGTCGAAGTTGGAGGCGTCCCGAATCAAGATACCATGCTCCCCTGCCAGATAGTCTTTCAAAGCGGAAGCCCTACCCATACGGAGGCACACCAGCATGAAATGGGTTTCGGTGGCCCATACCTCCAGTCCTCCCAATGCCTCGAGCGCACTGCGCAGGCGGGCAGCCTCTTGCAAATAAGACGCCACATCCAGCGGATTGGGAACATCATGTTCCAGCAGATGGAGCCCTGCCTCAATGGCAAGCTGGTTGACCGACCAGGGCATACGGTTAGTACGCAGACGGTGCAGCAGGTGGGGGGCGCCGGTGACATATCCCAGTCGCAGACCGGGAACGGCATAACGCTTGGTCATGGAGTGCAGCAGCAAGACGTTGGGAAACTCCGCAGCCTCGGCAGCAGAGAAAAGCGGACGCAAGGTGAAAAACTCGTAAGACTGGTCGATGACGAAACATACCTGCGGATTATGACTGATAAGCGTTGCCAGATATTCCTTCTCCACGACCGTTCCGGTAGGGTTATTGGGATTGCACAGCCACAGCATGCGCACCTCTTCCGGCAAGCGATACCCCTCGCTCTCCGCAGGAAGCCGATAGAGGGAAGTGACCCGATGGCCGTGCATGCGGCAAGCATCGGCATATTCACTGAAAGTGGGCTGCACAATGGCGGTGTTTGTCCCGCGGAAAGTCTGTGCGGTAAGATAGATGGCTTCGGTAGCTCCATTCGTCACGCACACTGCCTCGGCAGGAAGGTGGTGGTGGCGGGCAAGACAGGCCTCAAGCGTGTAAGGCTCCGGTTCGGGATAGTTGCCGATGCCGTCAATCCGGGTACACAGATGCGCCTTCAAGGCAGAGAGGTCTACCCTGCTGTAAACATTCGAGCTGAAGTTTGCCGTAATGGGACGGCTGTATTTATAGGAATCGTCTCCGTGTCCTTCAATCATGGTTCTTTGTCAATATTTGGTAGATAAGCGGCAGGTTGACGTGGCGGCGCACGTGCTCGGCAAGCCTATCGTATTGTTCTTCTTTGAATGTATGGTAATCGAAAGCGCCGGCATTCCCGGACAGTTTGTCTGCAAAAGGCGCAAGCAGGAAATCTATGAATTCCGGATTGTCGAGAATGCCATGAATATAGGTCCCCATGCAGGTGGAGTCCACGCAGTAACCGTCGGTAGAGCCGTTCTCCAAAAGATTCAGGGGAGAATCGGGAGTACCTTCCACGGGGGTGGTCACTCCCATATGGATTTCATAGCCCTGCATGAATGGAGAATGGAGAGTGGAAGATGGAGAATGGGGATTGCACAGACCGAACTTCACCTGACGGGTCACCTTCTCTCCCGACATGCGGGTACTGATGGGCAACAGCCCCAGTCCAGGCAGGCGTTCGATGTCCCCCTCTACATGCTCAGGGTCGAGCACCTCCTGCCCCATCATCTGATAGCCGCCGCAGATACCCATCACGGTGGCACCTTCACGGTGGGCACGGATGATGGCAGCCGCCACACCGTTACGGCGCAATTCGTAAAGGTCATCAAGCGTGCTCTTGGAGCCGGGCAGCAGGATGACGTCGGCCTTTGCCAGCTCATCCACATTGTTGGTATAGAACAGATGTACGCGCGGGTCACGCTCCAGCACATTGAAATCGGTGAAGTTACTGAGGTGGCGCAGCAGGATGACGGCGATGTTCACCTTTCCCTTCTCGGCACGGACAGACTTTGCGGCAAGCGCCACGGAGTCTTCTTCTTCAATGTAGATATCACGGTAGTAAGGCACCACCCCGACAACGGGAATGCCGCAAAGCTCCTCCAGCATCGTAATGCCCGACTCGAAGAGACGTATATCCCCCCGGAACTTGTTGATAAGAATTCCTTTAATTCGCTCCCGCTCATGGGGACGAAGCAACATCAGCGAACCGTAGACGCTGGCAAACACACCGCCACGGTCAATGTCGCCCACAAGAATTACATCGGCTCCGGCATGCAGGGCCATCGGCAGATTGACAAGGTCGGTATCCCGCAGATTGATTTCGGAGATGCTTCCCGCGCCTTCCAGCACGACGGGATTATAGCGGGCGGCAAGGCGGTCGTAGGCAGCACAAACCTCCCGGCGCAGTTCGTCGCGTCCTTCCTTGCGGAAATAATCATAAGCATTGCGGTTGCCGATAGGACGCCCGTTAAGAACAACCTGCGAGGTATGGTCCGACTGTGGTTTCAGCAGTAGCGGATTCATGTCCGTGTGGCAAGGCACTCCGGCGGCTTCTGCTTGCACAGCCTGGGCACGGCCTATCTCCAGCCCTTCGGGAGTGGCAAATGAATTGAGCGCCATATTCTGTGCCTTGAACGGTGCGGGCTGATAGCCGTCCTGCTTGAAGATGCGGCAGAAGGCGGCAGCAATGATGCTCTTTCCCACATCACTGCCCGTCCCGGCAAACATAATCGGATGAAGTTTCTCCATAAATTCCACTTTAGCGAATGCAAAGATAGTGCAAATCCGAATATCTCTCCCATTCATAAGCCATATCTTCGGAAACTATTCCTATATTTGTAACGTTCTATTCAAAAAGATGACTACTGAACAATTCCCACCTCCTCTTGTTTAGAGAAACAAGAACCCCTAAACCGAACGAACTTATGAATAATCTATCATGCCGGAGATTTTTTCCGGTTGCTGCCTGCGTGCTGCTTGCCATCGGTGAAGTGGCTGCACAAACCTCCCTTCCCCTTAGCTTCGGTGATGCCCTAAGGCAGATGCAAAACGGCAACCGCAGCCTGAAAATAGCTGACAAGGGAATTGAAGCCGCCCGTGCGGAACGTGACAAACTGAATGCCCTCTGGTACCCCTCCCTGCAAGGTGCCGGTACGTTCGTGCATCTTTCCGAAAAGATAGAGGTAAAACAGCCCCTTTCCCAGTTCACCGACCCGGCAAAGGACTTTGTGCACAACATCGTGCCGGACGACCAATTCATCAGCAGCATACTCGACCAGATAGGCTCCCATACCCTTGCCTTTCCACTGGCTCCACGCAACCTGACTTCCGTCGGCCTGACCGCCGAATGGGTCGTATTCTCCGGCGGCAAGCGCATCCGGGCCTCGAAGATAGGCAACACCATGATAGACATTGCCCGCGAAAACCGGGGACAGACCGATGCCACGCAACGCACCCTGCTGGCAGAAAGCTACTTCGGGCTGAAACTTGCGCAAGAGGTAGTACGCGTGCGGCAGGAGACTTACAACAGCCTGCAACGCCATTACCAGAATGCCCTTAAACTGGAAGCTGCCGGCATGATAGACAAGGCAGGCCGGCTCTTTGCCCAAGTGAATATGGATGAAGCTGCCCGTTCACTGGAGGCTGCCCGGAAGGAGGCCTCCGTCGTACAAAGTGCCCTGCGCACCCTGCTCAACCTGCAAGACACATGCAGCATCCATCCTACTTCGGAGCTTTTCATCAACGACCAACTGCCCGCTAAAGAGGAGTTCCTGCAAGCCATGCGGGTGGAGAACTACACCGTGAACCAACTGCAACTGCAGTCACAGATTGCCCGCCAGCAGCTCCGCATCGACCAGAGCGGCTACCTGCCGGACATCGCCGTATTCGGCAAGCAGACCCTCTATGCCCACGGCATACAAAGCAATCTTGTCCCCCGCACCATCGTAGGTGTGGGCTTCACCTGGAACCTGTTCGACGGACTGGCGCGTGAGAAGCGCATCCGCCAGTCGAAGATAGCCCAGCAAACCCTCGCCTTGGGACAAGAAAAAGCCAAAGAAGACCTGAGCGTAGGCATCGACAAGCTCTACACCCAACTGCAAAAGGCACAAGACAACGTACGCGCCCTGAATACCACCATCGAGCTGAGCGAAGAGCTGGTGCGAATCCGCAAGAAATCCTTTGCCGAAGGCATGGCAACCAGTACCGAGGTCGTAGATGCGGAAACGATGCTGGCAACCGTCCGCGTGGCGCGTCTGGCAGCCTACTACGAATATGATGTGGCACTGATGAACCTGCTGGCTATCTGCGGAACGCCGGAACGGTTCGAGAAATATTTCGAGACAACTTATTAAAACCTACCCTTTATGAAAATCAATAATAAAAGCATCAGCATTGCATTCGTCATTATCCTGGCTGCAACGGTCATCATTTCACTTGCCGGCATGTTACTCATGAGCCGGCAGCCCCTGGTCCTGCAAGGACAAGTGGAAGCAACGGAAATACGTATCAGCGGAAAGCTACCCGGACGTGTGGACTCCTTCCTCGTACAAGAGGGCGACTGGGTGAAGGCAGGCGATACGCTTGTCGTCATCAACAGCCCCACCATCGAAGCCAAATACCGCCAGGTGAATGCCCTGGAGCAGGTGGCCCAGGAGCAGAACAAGAAGATAGACGCCGGTACCCGCCGCCAGATTGTGGCCACCGCCCGGCAACTCTGGAACAAGACGCAGAGCGACCTTGCCCTCGCCAAGACCACTTACCAGCGCATTGTAACGCTTTATAAGGACAGTGTCGTCACCTCCCAGCGGCGTGACGAGATGGAAGCCATGTACAAAGCCGCCCAAGCCGCCGAACGTGCCGCCTACGAGCAATACCAGATGGCCGTGGACGGAGCGCAGAGCGAGGACCGCGCCTCGGCCCGCAGCCTGGTGGAAGCGGCGCGAAGCACCGTCGATGAAGTCTCCTCCCTCCTCGTCGACTCCCGCCTGACTGCTCCCGAAGACGGCCAGATAGCCACCATCTTCCCCAAACGCGGAGAGCTGGTGGCCCCCGGCACTCCCATCATGAGCCTTGTCGTGATGGACGATGCACACGTGGTACTGAACATACGCGAGGACCTGATGCCGCAGTTCAAGATGGGAGGCACTTTCCGTGTCGATGTCCCCGCCATCGACGGCAAGGACATTGAATTCCGCATCTATTACATCAGTCCGCTGGGCAGCTTCGCCACCTGGAAATCCACCAAACAGACGGGCAGCTATGACATGCAGACGTTCGAGATACACGCACGTCCCACACAGCAGGTAGAGGGATTGAGACCGGGGATGTCCGTACTTTTAAAAATGAAGAATGAAAAATGAAAGATAAAGAATTTGGCTGCGCAATGAAAGCGCTTCGCATGGTTATCCGTCGCGAATGGCACCGCATGACCTCCCGCCGGCTATACCTCGGCGTCTGCGTCGTGCTACCCTTACTCTGTCTGTTCTTCATGGCCACCATCTTCGGAAACGGACAGATGGAGAACATTCCCGTGGGTATCGTCGACCTGGACAACACTGCCACTTCGCGCAATATCTCCCGGCGCATCTCTGCCGCCCCCACCTTCCGTGTGACGGAGCACTTCACCGACGAAGCCGACGCCCGCCGGGCATTGCAACAGAAGGACATATACGGCTACCTCGTCATCCCGCCCCGCTTCGAACAGAAGGCGGTGACGGGAACTGGCGCAACGCTCACCTATTATTACCACTATGCCCTTCTTTCGGTAGGCAGCGAGCTGATGGCGGCGTTCGAGAATACGCTTGCCCCCGTGGCGCTCTCGCCCATCGTGATGCAGGCCGAAGCTCTGGGAGTCAGCGGAGAACAGATACAGACCTTTCTGCTCCCCGTAGAAGCCAGTACCCATCCCCTCTACAATCCGGACATGGACTACTCCATCTACCTGAGCCAGCCTTTCTTTTTCGTACTGTTCCAGATACTCATCCTGCTCACCACCGTCTACTCCATAGGCAGCGAACTGAAATTCGGCAGCGTCGGCGAATGGCTGGAGACGGCACGAGGCAATATCCTCACTGCCGTAGCAGGGAAACTGCTGCCCTATACCCTCATCTTCTCGTCCATCGGTATCCTGGCAAACTATGTACTGTTCGGCCCGCTACATATCCCCCTCGCTGGCAGTCTGTGGCTGATGAATGCAGTGACCGTGCTCTTCATCATCGCTACCCAGGCATTGGCGGTCTTTATCTATTCTGTCTTTCCCAAGATTGCCTATATCATCAGTGTAGTATCCATGGTGGGGTCGTTGGGGGCTACGCTGTCCGGAGTCACGTTTCCCGTTACAGCCATGTATGCGCCCGTGCATGCGGCCTCCTACCTCTTCCCCGTGCGGCACTTCACGGAGGCAGCACAAGCCATGATTTACTTCGATGCAGGGTTTGCCTACTTCTGGCAGTCGGTAGCTACACTCTTCATCTTCCTATTGGCAGCACTGCTGATACTGCCATTGCTGAAATGGTGGATAAAAAAAGAGATAAGGGAAGAAGCAATCTCCGCCTCCCCATCACCTTGCCCACCTACCGCATTGTCAACAGCTTCCGTCATCCGCCACGAGTGGCATGCCATCGCCACCAATCCCGCCATCCTGCTCGTGCTGGCAGGCGGTATCTTCCTCTACGGACTGCTCTACAACTACATGTACGCCCCCAACCTGGTGCGCAAGGCTCCCGTCGCAGTGGTAGACCTCTCCCACTCCGCCCTCAGCCGCGAATACATCCGACTGCTCGACGCCACTCCCCAGACCGCCGTCTACGGCCAGACACCCAACATCCTCGAAGCCCGCCAATGGATGAAGCAGGGCGACGTGGCAGGCATCCTTTACCTGCCTGCCGACTTCGAGGCACGTGTGGCACGGGGCGAGACTTCGGTCTTCGTACTCTATGCCGCCACGGACGCTTTCCTCAACTTCAAAGGACTGCAAGAATCCAGTGCGCGCGTCATGCTTGCCGTGAACGATGCCCACCGCATGGAGGGCACCGTATTCCTACCTCCACAAGGACTGCTGGCAGTGGCTTCGTCCGCTCCCGTCAGCGTGTCCGGCACGGCGCTCTACAACTATACAGAGGGCTACGGTTCCTATCTGATTCCCGCCGTCCTAATTGTCATCATCTTCCAAACGATGCTGATGGTGATTGCCATGCTGACGGGCGAGGAAGCGGAAGCCCGAAGAAAAGGAATACGGCTGATGCGTGCCGACTCATTGAAGGATACATTACGGATTGTCGGAGGCAGGACCTTCGTATACTTCATGCTCTACGTGGTGTTTTCCCTATTCCTGCTGGGACTGCTGCCGCATCTGTTCAGTATCCCCCACATCGGCAGCGGAGGAGACATCGTCACAATGATGATACCCTTCCTGCTGGGCACCAGCTTCCTTGCCCTGGCCATCTCCCGCTGGTTTACAGACTCCGAAGCGCCGCTGCTGATGATAGCCTTCTTCTCTGTGGGCTATATCTTCCTTTCGGGCGTGTCCTATCCGCTGGAGCTGATGCCGTGGTATTGGCAGACAGCCCACTATCTGTTTCCGGCAGGTCCTGCCGTACTTGCTTTTGTAAAACTGAATTCAATGGGTGGAACGCTGGCCGACGTATGGCCGCAGATGTTGACGATGTGGATACAAGTATTGGTCTATGGAACTTTGGCGCTCTGCACTACACGCCACCTCTACGGAAAAGGAAAAGTGAAGGCATAAAAAAAGGCTATCTATCCCAGACAGCCAATCTTTTGTTAACCTTAAATCTAATACTATGAAAAACACATTGCAAATATACGGACTCCTCCGAATTCTCCAAAATTTCAGCTCATAACGGTCTTATTTATAACATGGTTTAATAGGAATATGCCGTTGTTAACAGATAGAGGCTGGTCAAATAAGAAATTTTCACTATCTTCATCCCCAAAATCGAACATCATAACTAAAGAATATTTTGCCATGATTCATACCATACTCGATACAGACCTTTACAAATTCACCACCTCGTATGCCTACATCAAATTGTTTCCCTATGCCATGGGCACTTTCAGCTTCAAGGACAGAGACGACACCGCCTATACGGACACGTTTCTGAAGGAACTGCAAAAGGCGGTGGACAGCCTGGCACAGACCGTACTTACTGCCGAAGAGCTGGAATACATGACCCGCCACTGCCGTTTCCTGCCGAGGGTCTATTGGGAGTGGCTCTCCTCCTTCCGCTTCCAGCCGGAGAAGGTAAGCATCCATCTGGACGAGGACCGGCACTTGAACATTGAAATCACGGACTATCTGTACAAGGCCACCCTTTACGAAGTCCCCCTGCTTTCCATCGTATCCGAAATAAAGAACCGTTCTTTGGGAAACGTGGCCGACATGGACGGCATACTCTGCAAACTGTCCGAAAAGGTGGCACTCTCCAACCGACACCAGCTATATTTTTCAGAGTTCGGCACCCGGAGACGCTTCTCGTTCGAGGTACAGGACAAAGTCATAGACCGTCTGAAGGAAACCGCCGAATACTGTACCGGGACTTCCAACTGCCACTTCGCCATGAAATACGGCATGAAGCCTATGGGGACGCATCCGCATGAATGGTTCATGTTCCATGGCGCACAGTTCGGCTACAAACACGCCAACTACATGGCCTTAGAAAACTGGGTGAACGTGTACGACGGCGATTTGGGCATCGCACTGTCCGACACCTACACCTCTGGCATCTTCCTAAGTAACCTGAGCCGCAAGCAGGCAAAGCTATTCGACGGTGTACGCTGCGACTCCGGCGATGAATTCGACTTCACCGACAAACTTGTTGCCCGCTACCGCGAACTGGGCATCGACCCTACCACTAAAACCATCGTCTTCAGCAATGCGCTCGACTTTGGCAAGGCACTCGACATCCAGGAGCATTGCAGGGGCAAAATCCGCTGCTCCTTCGGCATCGGCACCAATCTGACGAATGATACCGGATTCAAGCCCTCCAACATCGTAATGAAACTGACGCAATGCAAGATGAACGTCAACCAGGAATGGCGCGAATGCGTGAAGCTGTCCGACGATGCAGGAAAGCATATCGGCAGCGAAGCGGAAGTACGGGCATGTCTGTATGATTTAAGGCTCGGACAGCAAATAGAACCCCTATGCTGAAAACAGCTTCCCGGCGGTTAGCGATAAGTGCTTACTGTCTTTTCCTTTTGTAGGCAAACTCTTGCCATTTCTCCTCCGGCCAGTCCTGCCGCTGCATCTCCATGCGGGCCATGACGAAGAACAAGTCCGAAAGGCGGTTGATGAAGCGCAGAATATCCTCGTTCACGGGGTCTTGGCGATGGAGTGTCCACAAACGGCGTTCGGCACGGCGGGCCACGGTACGGGCAAACTGCAGTTGGGCTGATATGGGAGTGCCACCAGGCAAAAGGAAGTAGCCGTTGTCCGTCAGCAAGACGGTCATGGCATCCATCTCCTGCTCACAGCGTAGCGTGAGCTCTGCGGCAGAAAGCGGATTAGGATTTACCACTCCCGAGGGAGTGGCCACATGGCTCATTACCACCATCAGTTCCCGCTGGACAGCATGCAGCAACTCCTGCCAGGCATCTTTTGCCGCCAGCATGGAGCGCACGATACCAATCACGGCATTCAATTCATCAAGACATCCGTTTGCCTCGATACGGATGTCATCTTTCGGCACACGCGCGCCACCATGAATACCCGTTGTTCCTTTGTCTCCAGTTTTGGTATAGACTCTTTTCATTCTCTATTTGATAAGGAACTGTGCCCACTGCGGGATTTCCTCTACATATTGTTTGAAGAGGGTCCCGTTTACAGTGCGGAACAATAATCGAGGAATTTGATTTTCTATTGAATTATCGTAGACATATACCCTATCAACCAAGGATATTGCTTTGCCTATATTCAATAACGATTTATAATAACGGGAAATAATTTTGGAAATGGGAACTTCATGCCCTCCATTCAAATAGCGCTGTGTAATACGCCGTACATTTATCTCAGGATTATTTGTACAGACAAAAAAAATGCGAATAAAAAATCCTGCTTTTTTTGCTTCTTCAACAAATGCAAGTTTTTCGTCTGAGGAAAAGACTGTTTCAAATACAAAATCTTGCCTTTTCCTTAAACACTCATAACGCATTTTAGTCGCCAATTCTGCTGCCTTCAATACTGCAACGGGAGAATTCCAATCACCATATTGTTCTTGCGCTATATTATCAGGATTAATGTAAAGGCTATTTTCTGCCCATTCATTATGAAGCAGTTGCACTGTCGTAGAAGTTTTACCCGAACCATTCGGACCAGCTACTATACAAAGTGTCGGATTTTTTTCGTTCATCACATGGATATATCACTTACATTTTTAGCTCTATATGCTTTCAATTTTTCTCTCACCTCTTGCATTCTCCGCTCCAATTCTCTTTTTGCCTTGCGAGAACTTTCACGGGCCGCAACAGCCACTTGTTCCATCAAAGCATGCAGTTGTTCATCAGTAGGGTCTTCCAAAGAAGACAAGCGATAAGTATTCAGTTTCATAATCATAATATATTTAAAACAAAGATACTCCACTATTTCGAGAACACAAACGAAATTACATAAAATATCAATGCGCTATCCGGACTTTTTCATAATGAATTCAAACTTGGATTAGAACTGTTTTTAATCAAGGAATGATTAAAAAGCAAAAAACGGCCGGACATGCCATGCAGAAGTCTTATTATATCCTTGTAAGCAAACCCTTTCCCACTTATATAAGGGATCATCAATATGCCAGAGAAGCATCCAGCTTCTATCTTTATCATATTGAGAACTGCAACTGAAACCAAGTCTGTAGTTCACGTTAAACTGCGGTAACGATTTACCAACTTTGGATAACTGTCCTTCTAATTTATCTAACGTTTCCTGTCCCCACTTTTCATCTTGTAAACCATTACCGGTATTGTGCTGGAAGTTTTCCGGAGATCTTCCACAAATATTCACCAATACATCAAACCATTGCCCTATGCTTGGCAGAAACCACGGACTACGTTCGATCCCATCCGGCACCTTATTGCTGTTATTGTAAGTTTTCACCAGATAAAAAGCACGACAGTCGCTTACAAAAGATGCATCACCCTCATGATTTGCCAGCATTTGTAAAGTTTCAGAGTACCCGTTCATGTTATTCTTAATTCTGCTAAAATCATGCTTTGACTTCACATCAGCTATTGATATTGTATCAATATCCGCTTCGATTAAATCCATCGGTCCCCAATTCCCTTCTTTCAAACTATCCAACATCATCACATAGGCATGATTCCATCCTTTTTTATTACACCTCTCGTCTGTCATCCTTTCCGGATCGCAAGTAATTACCATTCCGATAGCATTTTCATAATCATAGATTTTCCCATCTTCTTCCAACTTCCCGTTTCCGGGATGTACTTCTATTCTTTTATCGATTTCGTTCTGAAAGACAAAATCCCCGGAATAAAGCTTTCTTTCTATACTTCCTTTACCGGGTACGGGACTAATAACCTTCAAGGTATAGCATTTTCCAGAAGTAAAACTGATGGAGCTGCCCGAATAATTTATCTTTATATTCGTATCATCTCTGCCATCGGTAGTCATATAGTTTCCGGTAACCCGTGCATTTGCTTGCGGCGGAACAATGGCACAATATTTCAAAGAATCTATCTGATATGGAGTAATACCGTTCAGACTCACATTAATAGCCGCCGAGTCTGTTCCTAAAACCCTCGATTCCCTATGGTAAACAAAGCCTGCTTTTTCTGGTGCAAAACAACCTACGTATACTTGCGGTTGCAACACAAGCAATGCAAACTGGTGTTGAAACAGCAAGTTCAGGATTATTCCGGAAGAATTGTCAATAGCAGGTACGCCGGTGGCAACCAACAAATCGCTGACAATATGCTTTTCTGTTGTGGACTGGTCCTTCGCAGGTTGCAGTTTTTCATTCCCGGTCAGTGAAGCAATAGCTCCGTCCATACCTTTTGAGAGATCTATTGTGATATTCTTCCTATATGGATAGTAAGCGACATAACTCACTCCATCATACCAATAAAGTGTACCATTTCCCACCGGATTCCAACTGCCGCTTGACATATTGTAAACCAATTTGGCATTATCAATATTATCCATTATAGCACCGTCCTTTATGGCAAAAACACCAATCGAATCACCATCGACAAACTCCATTTTAAAATGTTCGTCCCTTACAGAGGTACGTGTAGAGGACTTTCCTGCATTGGAGAGCTCTTCAAAATCAGCGACTATAGCCCGGACTGTAAAGGGTACTCCCTCACAGCACTCCTTCATACCTCCATTGTTTGCTTCGTATTCGTCAGTGCATGCACTACACACTAAAAGGATGCCCCAAAAGACTATTCCAGTGAAAAATTTCATATATCTTTTCATATTATCTTACTTTAAACAGATTGGCATCTTTTTGCGAAGTCCAGAATTACCCCGTCAGGTCAATCAGTCTCTTGTTTTGCTTCCGTTCCAATAACTGTCTCGGTTTCAGCATTCTCTTCCCATGATACGGGACCGTTCTCCGGTATCACAGTAATTGCCTTTCGTGCTATACCTATAGTATAGCTGACGGTCCTTCCCGAAGCCCAATTATCAGTCAGAGGCAAAGACTGGTTTTCCATACTGACAGTTTGAACAACAAGAGCATTATTACTATCTTTGGCCGTATATTGATAAGAAATATTGAACTTACTTCCTGCCCCGGCAGGAAGCAGAAAGAAGGTTGCAAGCAGTTTCTTTTCTTCTATAATTGTATCCGGTACCGGAAAACTTATTATACCGGTGGTAAAGTTTTCCTTTTCATCAGCCGATGGATATGTCCACTTCCAGCCTATGTCACTATCTGCTGTAGGATTATAATAGGTAAGCAATCCACTCTTCATTCCCGTAATTGAGAAGGAAGTTACTGACTTTCCCTCCGTATTATCATTACTTTTTATATAGACATTGACCTTGGTCAGTGTATGGTGCAGTTTGAAAGTTACATTACCATTGTTTTGATTCATTACCGGAGTTGCGGCAAGAAAATCTATCTGATTATTTACAGCTATCGGAACGGTATACCCCAACACCGGAAATCCGCTTGCCGTTCCTTCATCCTGAAAAGAGAGGTAACCATTTTCCACTTCATTCACGTAAGGGGCATAAGCAAAGAAACTGATTTTATCCGTGGTGGAATTGTCCGGCCAAAACTTGACCGGACTATAAGACCATGTTCCCTCATCCTGTTGTTTTTCCACAAGCTGGTTATACATAAAATTCGGTATGGCAGTATTCTCGTTGAATTTTCCATGTGTAAAATATGCAAACACTCCCACATTCTTAAGTTCACCGGCAGTGGCAAATTTCCCGGTTCCCCTCGTCATTGTAATAACTCCAGAAAAGCCGATAGGAAGATTCTCCTGCGGAAGTCCGTTCTTACTTTCTTCCCCACTGCATGCTCCCAACAACAAAAGTAATGCAAGGAGGATGCTACACAACCGCTTCATCCCTATATCTTCTGCTTTTCCTTTCATACTCCTTCTACCTAAATGTTACTTTCCCCATTACTGGTCCATCCCGTCATATTGTCATCAACAGCAATACTGATAGCATTCATCTTGATGGTCAACACGTAAGTATGCTGTGTCCCTTTTTTAAAAGTTCCTTGCGGCAATTTGACTTCTTTATCCGTCACAGTACTTGTCAGATTACTACTATCATTCACCTTTGTCACAACATCATAACTAATCTTTAGGCTCAAATCCCCTTCCTTGGCTGTACCGTTTTGGTTATTCACAGGAATGAAATAAAGAGCTTCCTTTTCTGAGAACAAAGCTGTTGCATCGGTATTACTACTCACGTCGACAGCACTCTTCTTATACCCCCATTGGTCAATGCCTGTTCTATTCACAAACTCACTAAGGTCTTGCTCAGCCGAAAAATAGGATGCGGAAGGTGAGATGGCATTCCAAGCATCAGTACCGAAATCATAAACCGCTTTGTTGTAAAGTATTCCACTTCCCGGAGACAGTTTTAATCCTGTTACAAAGATTCTTGTTTCAGCGCCCAGATTCACGTCCGGCTTCACCTTGACATTGGCTATTTGGGTAAGCACATGGCTGAATTTAAACTGGACTGTTCCTTTGTTACCGACATTGCTCTCAGAAGTCAAGTCTTTTATGGTAGTACGGCAATCCGTTACTAAATCCACCATATCTTTCCAATTATTTGAAGTTTTTACTTCAAAGGTGATTTTAGGAGCCTCTTTATCACTTTGTGCCGATAAAATTATTTTTTGGTCTGTTCCCTCTCCCGGATTGGATTCATAAGGTGCATAAGCGAAGAAAGTTATTTTATCATCATTCGTCGGCCAAAAACGCAGAGAAGCATACCCCCAACTACCGGAAGTCCATGTAGCATGTTCATTATACATAAAATCGGGTGTTGTACTCGCTTTCTCACTATCCCATCCTTCCTTGCTTGTTTTATAGGCAAAAATACCGAAACCGGCATCCGCTTCTTTCAGCGTGGACGTAGTGGTTTCCGTTCCTCTGGTCTGTACTCCCGTATATACATCCAAACCGATTGTCCGGTCTGCATCCGGATTTATCTCCGTAACTTCATTTTGCGAGCAACCGGCTATCGTCAGCGCTGCCATTGCCATCAATAAACTTTTCGTTCCCATCTTCTATTCATTTTTTCAATTAATATTAATTATGTCCTCAAATATCTATATCACTGTTCACTTCATCCTCCCAGTCATCCACGTTGGCGTCAAAACCCGAACTTCCTTCAACTTTCACATTCGGTACTTTTTTTTCGCACGTCATGTCGATGAAAATGCTCATTCTTCCATCTCCTTCTTCCAACTGGCTTATTTTCAGATCATCAAAACTTTCTTCAAATGTGGTTTTCCCGTCCACCAATTCTGCTCTCAAATGCAGGTTATGTGAAATCTCCGTATCAAAACCAAACACGCTGATAGAGGCGCTTAGTGTTCCGTCCGTCGCCGATCCGGAATTATAAACGGGATTACCGAGACAAAACTCCTGCGCCACAGTCTTTTCTGAAATCTGTCCCGAAGCGAGAAACACAGATTCTGCAATACCATCCAATTTACAAGTGGCATTACGTATATTGTTCATTCCTTTAATACGGATTTTAACTGTTATCTTTTGAGTCAGTTTTTGGGGAAGGAAACAGAGCTGGCAACCATTTTTACTACCGTCAATCTTTTTGCTCCCCCAGTTAGTCATGCCCGATGAATAGTTTCCCGACATGCCCGGAGTCACTTCAAAACTTTCCATACAATCGGCTGCAAGTTCGTCGGGACTATCCATAATGATTATCTCCGTGGAAGGGACATTCTTTGTCACCACATTTGTGGCATGTGCCTCCAACGTCCGGTAGGCATCTTCTCCCCTAAAGCCCAGGTTACCAAAATCGTCAAATGAACGGTTAAAGAGAACAACGTCATAACGTCCTTCTTTCAGATACACAGTCTTATACGTTCGGTCGCCCATCAGTACCATAATGGGACTACTGCCGTCTGTAGGATAGAATACAGTGGTGGCACCATAATCCTGTTCCTTCTCATTCAATCCCGACCGACTCCAATCGGCACTGATCATGATTTCAGTTTCAAGGGAGTAAACCTGCTCACGGTGACTACAAGCGACCAACATGAAGAAGGTGAAGTTGTAAAACACCCACAATAGCAGCATGTTTCCCGATGCAAAAAGCAAGTGTTTTATTTTTATAAGTATCATTATAATTTGCTTTGTCAAGCCGTTACTTTCCAATAATCATAAAGACATATATAAAATGAAAACAAGTTCCAAATAAATATAGATAAATCATCTATATATCAATAATTTATATACGAGTTTTTATTTTCAGTTGTTTTCTACGTTTTCTGTTGCTTTGCTCTTTTTAGGTGCATTTTTGTTTCTTGTTTGTTTCTTGATTACGTTTTTTATTTGTACCTTTGTGATAGGAAATAACGAATAAAAGGACACAAATATGCCAAGGACCAGAAAGCCAATAAAAGTAAAGGAGCCGATTCGTCTTCGGACGAAGGAGTTGGCCAATGGCAGCAAGAGTTTGTATCTGGATATATACCGAAATGGTAAGCGGACATACGAGTATTTGAAAATGTATCTTATTCCGGAAACGGATCGTAATGCCCGCCAACAGAACGAAACGACAATGGCTGCCGCAAATGCAATCAAATCGAAGCGTATCATAGAGTTGACAAGTGGTGAAGCCGGTATCATGAATCACAAGGATAAGGTTTATCTGCTGGACTGGATGCAACTCTATAAAGAGGAACAGAAGAAACGTGGTAAGAAAAACATAGGCCAGATAAAATCTGTTACCGGTATCTTGAAAGAGTATGCAGGAGAAAGATTCACATTAAATCAGATTGACCTCACTTTTTGCCACGGCTATATCGACTATATGCTGACAAACTACCGTCCCAAAGGAAAACCCATCTCGGCTTCTACGCGTAATACCTATTACCAGATTTTCAACGGTGCGTTAAATGCCGCTGTCCGTGCGAAACGGATCTTAAAGAATCCATTCAACGAAATGGAAAAATCGGAGAAGCCCAAGATGCCGGAAAGTGTGCGTTCGTATATGACTATTGAAGAAGTGAGATCATTAATCGCTACACCAATGCAGAACGAAGGGGTAAAAAGTGCCTACCTGTTCTCCTGCTTCTGTGGACTACGTATCAGTGACATTATCGGATTGCAATGGAAAGATGTGTTTATTGACAACGGCCAATACCGCTTGGCAGTAGCCATGCAGAAGACGAAAGAACCGATTTACCTTCCGCTCTCCAATGAAGCGTTGAAGTGGATGCCGGAACGTGGGGACAAGACAGCAGACGACCATGTGTTCGATTTGCCTTCAGGTATCAACCAACTTATCAAACCGTGGGCCAAAGCCGCCGGAATTTCCAAGCGATTCACCTTTCACACCGCCCGCCACACGTTCGCCACAATGATGCTGACATTGGGGGCCGATTTGTACACTGTATCTAAATTGCTCGGTCATACATCTGTAAAGATGACCCAAGTGTATGCCAAAATCGTCAATAAGAAAAAAGACGATGCAGTAAATCTGACCAACGGTTTATTCGATTAACAATGCAATGAACATCAGATATGTAATCACTTATAAGGGTGTTGTTCCGACAGGATTCTCTTATCGGAGCAACACTCTTATAATATATCATATAAATCCAATTTAAAATATTTCATCATGAAAAGACCTAACAATGGCCCTCTCTCTTTTTGGAGGGAAAAAACATCTGCACCATTTTGTTGCAGAACAGGATGTAGCGAAAGAATTATTCGCATTGCTCGTTGAAGCAAAAACAATGTATCTCCGTGATGTCGTGACGGGCAATAAGCAGTACTACCGTTACGTGGAGGATTTCGTAAACAGCCACCGGTATATCGACTGTGACCATGCGGTCTGCCGGAACTGCCATGAAATGAACATTCATATCGTCAAGGGGCTATTAAACGATTGCTCCCATCTTATCCGAGCATTTTTTACCGAAGCAGACTTCTCGTTCGAGAAGTGTATGGAACTGAAACGAACGTATGATACGTTTGTGCCACCATCACAGTCCGTCACGTGCTGCAAAGATGGACCGACAAGAATTTATCCTCTTTCTTTTGGATGCAATCTCACTCGTAAACAGATGATAGGTATTACAGCTTGTGCCAATGCTTATCATCTGTTTTGCGTTTCTACCCTACACGTTGAAGATATGGAAGCTCTGCTTTCCTGTAAAGAAGGATTCTGTATTCGTGTAAACAATATCCGCCATGTGGCCATCCTGTTTGATACACTCCTTGAGCACTCGTTTATCCAAGCCAAATGGCAGTCCGTTCTCAGTAATGGGCGGTTCTTGCAAACCAAGGATGGAAAAGGATTCGTTTCAGCTTCAAGCCTTTCATCCGCTCTGTCTGCCTTGCGTAACAACATGACATCAACAGGTTACGGTATCAGACGAGCCATTGATGAACTGAGAGAGTGGTAAGAAGTGCCAATAAGCGAAGTATGTGAAAGGTAAAAGCGTGACAGTTGCCGTGATACGTGGTTACTATCACGGTACAAACTCACGCTGACCTTTTGGGTTGCCCTATCTTTGACCTCCGTTAGCGCGCTACATAACGGAGGATATACTTCATTGTCTAAATTTATAATAACTCATTTATGCAAAATAATAGATTGACATTCATGGAACGGCTGAGTGAACGGCTTACAAGCGTCGAAGCCATCCTAAAGAAATTAGATCCGATAGAAAGTCTGTTGGAACGCATCGCATTGCTGGAAAAAAATATATATACCACCAAACAGGTGTTTACCTTCCAAGAGGCTTGTATGTATATCGGAATATCCGAGAGTATGCTGTACAAGCTAACATCAGGCAAGGAGATTCCGCACTACAAGCCACGTGGCAAAATGATATATTTCGCCAAAGAAGATCTGGACGAATGGCTTTTGCAGAATTATGAACCAACCGTAGATGAAGCAGCACGTATGGCAAACGAGGCCGCTGCCACACAACCTTTCTTTAATCAAAGACGCCATGGAAAACGAAAGAAGAACTGAATATAATGTGGATATGAGGCCGGAGGAGGATTTCTTATCGGATATCCTCTCCGCCTCGCAGATTCGGGCGACGGATACCTATGAAACGCCGCCACAGATTATCTGGATAGACAACTCGACCATTGCTACGCTCGGCAACTTCAGCGCATCAACCGGCAAGGCGAAATCAAAAAAAACATTTAACGTTTCGGCCATTGTCGCTGCATCGCTGGCAGGGAAACAAGTGCTGAACTACCGGGCGCACCTCCCGGAAGGTAAACGCAAGATTCTGTACGTGGACACGGAGCAGAGCCGCTTCCATTGTCACAATGTACTGGAACGCATCTTGCGGCTTGCCGGACTGCCCACTACAACCGACAGTGAAAACCTCGACTTTATTTGCTTGCGCGAATACTCTCCGGCAATACGCATTGGGGTCATCGACTACGCCTTACGTCAAAGAAAAGGATACGGACTTGTTATCATCGACGGTATCCGTGACCTGATGCTTGACATAAACAGTACCGGTGAGTCCGTGGAAGTCATTAACAAGATGATGGAATGGTCATCAAAGTATGACCTGCATATCCACTGTGTGCTACATTTGAATAAAGGAGATAACAATGTGCGCGGGCATATCGGTACGGAAATGAGCAACAAGGCGGAGACTGTACTGGTCATCAGCAAAAACAACGATTGTCCCAACGTCAGCGAAGTTCATGCGTTACACATCCGTGAGAAAGAGTTTAAACCTTTTGCTTTCACTGTCAATGAGGGCGGGCTCCCGGTTCTCGCAGAAGGGCATTTGTTTGAGAATGCCCCACATCAGAAACCGAAACAGCGGACGGGTTTTATGGAACTAAGCATCGAACAGCACCGTGAAGCCCTTTCCGCTGCATTTGGAGACAAACCCATCCGTGGGTTTGAAAATATGCTGCAAGCCATGATGACTGCTTACGAGGCAATCGGGTTTAAGCGTGGGAGAAACGTAATGGTCAAACTGCTGCAATATCTGACTGACACCTTAAAACTGGTTATCAAACGAGATAAACTTTTTTATTATGACATGACACAGGCAGAAACCATGCTTTTCGATGAAGAATGAGAGCGGGCGCGGGCCTATATAATTCAGTTTAATTTAGTATTTATATATATAGGGGCGCAAACTAAACTAAACCGCTTTTGTACAAAACAAGTGAAAAGAAATTTAATATGACCATAGACGAAGCAAAACGAGTGCGTATCGTGGACTTTTTGGCCCAGCTCGGCCACCGTGCGCAGTATATGAAATCAGAGCAATATTGGTATCTTTCGCCTCTCAGGAAAGAGGTGACGCCATCGTTCAAAGTCAATGACCGGCTGAATGAATGGTATGATTTTGGCGAGGCTACCGGAGGCGACCTTGTGGAACTGGGTAAGTACCTTTGCGGAACTAAAAGTGTGAGTGAAGCATTAGCATACATCAAACGGTATGTCAATGGTGTGTCGCTGCCGAGAACCCGGGCGTTGCCCGCAACCTCTCGACCAGTGGAAGCCGACATGAAGAATTTGATTATCGTGCCGCTGCGACACCACGCACTGCTCTCATATCTCCATTCACGTATGATTGATTCGGATATCGGACGAATGTTCTGCAAGGAAGTCCATTACGAACTGCGCCAGAGACGTTACTTTGCACTGGCCTTTGGCAATATATCCGGTGGATACGAGGTACGAAACCCTTATTACAAAGGATGTATCAAGAACAAGGACATTTCCTTGATACCCCAATCGCGTGGTGAGGCACAGAGCCGTGTCTGCCTATTTGAAGGATTCATGGACTTTCTGTCCTATCTAACCCTAAAACAGACGGACGATAGTGCCATTTGCATTAATGCCCCCTGTGACTACCTTGTTATGAACTCGGTCAGTAATCTGAAAAGGACATTGACGTATTTGCAAAAATACACGTATATTCACTGTTACCTTGACAATGACCTTGCCGGACAAAAGACAGTGGAAACCATAGCCGGGATGTATGGCAGATGCGTCTATAACGAATCAAACTGTTATGCCGGTTACAAAGACCTGAACGACTACTTACGTGGGAAGAAACAATGAACAACCCGCTCCCTAAGCCCTCCTTCATCACGGAGGGCTTTTTTTATATCCCGACTTTTCCTGTTTTCTTATCCAAAATCATATTTGAATATGATTTTGAAATATGATTTTTGGATTTTGAAAAAATATTATATTGAAACGATACGTTTTATAATCAATAATTTTATCTTTCAAATTATCCATTCTTATTTTGCACACACAACCAAATATAAAAATCATATTATACAAAAATATATGAAATCATATTTTATTTTCACCATTGTCCTGACGGTTGCCTATCTCGTCTATTATGCAGTTATCATCGTGCAGGACCTTTATGGAAAAAAAGGAAATGGCAAGCCGGAAGAAGAGGTATTTGACCTCGGTGCGCCAGAAGATGAACAGAGTGTGTACGTGACGGAGAGCGATACGGGATTCAATGTGGGTAATGAGAAATATGAAACAGATGTTGCCCCTACCGCTTCGCCTGCACCACAGGAGACGGAAACCGCAGACAATAATGGCGAGATAGCCGTGGCGGAGAAGCTAAAACGCCTGAAAGCCCAAGCGGAGGAACAGATGGAAGAAACCGAGACCTACCTGTCGGACGCATACACGGCAGACGAACTATACAAAGCAATGCTTGCCAAAGGAAAGACGGGCAACCGTCCGAAACTGGTATGGAAACCTCTCAAAGACCGATTGTAAAATGTCGAAAGCAAAAAAAATATTATGTGCACTGTGCTTTGTCCCTTATGCGGCATTCGCCAAAAGTGGCAGCGTAAACTACAGTTGGGGTGCAGACGCACTGGCAACGATGCACGACTTCGTGGTGACGATGATGCTGTACGTGCTGTACATCTGCTACGCTGTCGCCTCGGTTTTCGTAGTCGTTGCCGCGCTCCAGATCTATATCAAAATGAACACAGGCGAGGACGGCGTGGTGAAGTCTATCGTATCACTTGTCGGTGCGTGCCTCTTCATCATTGGAGCTTCAATCGTGTTCCCTGCTTTCTTCGGCTACCGCATATAGGTGGCTGACAGAAGTGTAAAATAAATTCAAAAAACAAGAGTACCACAAAAATGTAATAAATATGTTTCAGAAATTCAAAAGAATGTGCCGAAAGGCAAAGAAAACTATCATGCAAGTTTCCACCAAAGTAAGAATGTTAATCATTGCCCTGTTGGGAGGCATACCTGCTATGGCTCAAAGTACGGCAGGCGATTACTCGGCCGGTACGACAGCTCTATCAACCGTAGCGGAGGAAATTGTGAAATACGTTCCTGTCATGGTCAAACTCTGCTATGCCATTGCTGGTGTCGTGGCCATCATCGGAGCCATTTCGGTGTATATCGCCATGAACAACGAGGAACAGGATGTCAAGAAGAAGATTATGATGGTAGTTGGGGCGTGCCTTTTCTTGATTGCGGCAGCCCAAGCATTACCTCTGTTCTTCGGAATTAACGCATAAACAGTCAAGAAATGATTAATGACGGACGTTATCCGGATTATCCGCTGTTCAAGGGGTTACAACGGCCTTTGGAGCTGATGGGATTACAAGGCCGCTACATCTATTGGGCGGCAGGCGTGGCTGGTGGAGCCATTGTGGGCTTTATCGCCGCCTACTGTCTTATGGGCTTTGTGGCCGGACTGGTCGTATTGGCAACTGTCTTATCTGCGGGAATCGTGCTTATCATCCTCAAACAGCGAAAAGGGCTGCACAGCAAAAATGTAAAACGTGGAGTGTATGTGTATGCCTATTCGCACAAAGTATGACTATAAGAAAAACCATCACGGCAATGTGTGTGGCTGATTGATTGTTGAACGCGGGCGGGTCCGCCTCCAGCCGAGGCAGACCTGCCCCTATTTAATGAACGCATATCGGAATGACCCTATATATCATTTTATTTTTCATCGCCCTATGTACGGGTATGGCCTTGTCAGTCTATACGTTCGGTACGGGCGGCAAGCGCAAGCACATCTTTCAGAATATCTATTTCTCTGTGGAAGATACAGATGGTGTGGGTGTGCTGTACACCAAGACGGGTGAATATTCCGCCGTCTTAAAAATCGAAAATCCGGTACAGAAGTATTCGGCGGACATTGACAGCTATTACGATTTCACGCATCTATTCTCTGCCCTTGCGCAAACACTGGGCGAAGGATATGCCTTACACAAACAGGACATCTTCGTGAGAAAACAGTTCGCGAAGGAGCCGGAGCATAATCAAGAATTTCTTTCGGCATCGTACTTCCGTTATTTTAATGGGCGTCCGTACACGGACAGCCTTTGCTATCTGACTATCACACAGGAAGCCAAGAAGAGCCGTCTTTTCTCTTACGATAGCAAGAAATGGCGCGATTTCCTCGTGAAGATTTATAAGGTTCGAGACCTACTACGCGACAGCGGTGTACAAGTGAAATTCCTGAACAAAGCCGAGGCAAGCGAATATGTGGACCGTTACTTTGCGATGAACTTCAAAGACCGTACGGTCTCGATGACGAATGTCAAGTCTGACGACGAAACGGTATCTATGGGTGATAAACGCTGTAAGGTGTACAGCCTCGTGGACGTGGACTGCGCCGCACTCCCCTCGCTGATACGTCCCTATACCAATATCGAGGTGAATAATACCGAGATGCCAGTGGATCTTGTCTCGGTGGTGGATAATATTCCGAACGCAGAAACGGTGGTGTACAACCAAATTATTTTCCTGCCCAGTCAGAAGCGTGAACTGGCATTACTCGACAAAAAGAAGAACCGGCACGCAAGCATCCCCAATCCGAGTAACCAAATGGCCGTAGAGGACATCAAGCAGGTACAGGACGTAATAGCCCGTGAAAGCAAACTGCTCGTGTACACGCACTTCAACATGGTGGTGGGCGTGCCTGCCGACACCGACCTTCAAAAATGCACGAATCACTTGGAAAACGCTTTTGGGCGCATGGGCATACATATCAGTAAGCGTGCATACAACCAACTGGAACTGTTCGTCAGTTCATTTCCGGGCAACTGTTACAGCCTGAACGAGGAATATGACCGTTTTCTGACCCTCTCCGACGCTGCGGTATGCCTGATGTACAAGGAACGGGTGCAGCATAGTGAGGAAACGCCGATAAAAATTTATTATACTGACCGTCAAGGTGTTCCGGTAGCTATCGACATCACGGGAAAAGAGGGAAAGAACAAGCTGACCGACAACTCGAATTTTTTCTGCCTGGGGCCTTCGGGCAGCGGAAAGAGTTTCCACATGGAGTTTCGGAGGGCAAAACGGCGGCAAACGGCTGCAAAAATCGGCGTTATAATACCTTGATTTTCAGCTAATAGATTTTAACAAACGAGATTTTCGCCTATTGGCGATTCGTCCTTTTCGGAGTATTTTTGTACCGCGATTGTACCACGCGAGAGGGGTCACACGGCACGACTTCCTTTCAGCAGCGTGCAACAGCTTTCAAGAGCGTGCAACAAATTTCTTCGATAATGGACCGTCAAATTAAACACAATTTAACAGGTCAGCCCGGCTATGACCGGGGCATGACCGACAAGCCTTTCCTCACCATCGGGGAAGTGGCGGACATCCTGCAAGTGAGCAGCCGGACAGTGTATAACCTCATTTATAAAGGCACTCTCCGGGCTTGCAGACTTACATACCACATCACAATCATCACCAGGGAGGATTTCTTTCTGATGATTAGAGAGACAACCTACTGCAAGCGGAGCGTGTCAATCTTCGCCAGGCAGGGTAAAAAGACAAAAAAGAAGATGAACGAAGATACACCGAACACTGAAAAAGACCTTTCCCAAAAGGAGGGAAAGAAGAAAGCGAAGGGCAGCCCGAAACGGCAGCTCATTCCGGCGGCTAACTACAAACAGTCCGTGCGCGACACGTTCACGGACAGGGAGAGTGCCGGAGGCGACCTTTATACGATGGCTGAGATATGCCGGAAATACAATTATACCTACGGGCGATTTTACAATCTCCGTATGCGCTACTCGATACCCTGTGTCAAAGCCAATGCCACCAAGTGCTTCCCGAAAGCCGAGGTTGACAAGGCTATGGCTGAGGAAGCGGAACGGCTGGGAAGCAACCTGTCGGAACACTGGTATTCCTGTTTCGACATCATGCGCCTGTTCGGGCTGGGAAAGACCCAAGTCCGCAGGTTCGCGCTCACCCACGGGGTAAGGACGAAACGCATCCACGGCAACCGTCTTTACTATCTCAAAGCCGACTGGGACGAGGCACGGAAAGTGGCGGAGCGTAAGAGTGCAAGCACGAAAGCCAAGAGAGAGCCGGACAATGAATCAGACAACAATTAAAAATCACAACCGATATGACAAACATCTGCACGAAAGTGACGGTCAGGAAACGACCCATCAAGAACGGTCAGGTATCTCTTTACCTTGACTACTACCCGGCGGTGCGGCATCCGAAGACAGGCAAGCCGACAAGACGGGAATATCTCGGCATATACATCTATGCCGACCCGAAAGACAAATTCGAGACAGAGTTCAACAAGACCATGCTCCGCAATGCAGAGCTTATCAAGTGCCGCAGAACCGAAGCCATCATCAACGAGGAATACGGCTTTCTCGACCGCAACCGTGGCAAGGAGAGCTTCCTTGAATACTTCCGCTCAAAGATGGCGGACGACGACAATTTCAGGAACTGGAACACAGCCTACAAGCACTTTGAAAAGTATTGCTGCGGAAGCTGCACCTTCGATGACCTGACACTGGAATACTGCCAGGGATTCCTTACCTACCTGCTGTCGCTCACCACTCAGACAAAGGGCAAGATGATGGCTTCGACCGCCAACAACAACCTCAACAAGCTGAAATGCGTCCTACGCATCGCCTACGAGGAAAGACGCATCAAGGAGAATATCGCCCCACGGCTGAAACACGCGAAGGAAGACAGCACAAGGCGCGAGTTTCTTACTCTTGAAGAGGTGAGGATGCTTGCCGAGACCCCATGTGAGAAGCCTGTCATAAGGAGTGCCGCGCTGTTCTCCTGCCTTACGGGTCTGCGCATCAGCGACATCATCCGTCTGCAATGGGAGAACATCGTCAAGGGAGCGGACGGCGGCTGGTGCATGCACATCGTCACCAAGAAGACACGGACGGAAGCCGTGCTGCCGCTGTCTGATGAAGCCCTCGCACTGTGCGGCGAGCGTGGCGAGGGGCAGGTGTTCAAGGGGCTGACGCAGACCATCCTTCCCCTCTATCTCAAAGACTGGATTAAGTCTGCCGGGATAACGAAGCACATCACGTTCCACGGGTTCAGGCACACCTACGCGACCCTGCAACTCGCCGCCGGGACCGACCTCTATACCATTTCAAAGATGCTTACCCACAGCAACGTGGGAACGACACAGATTTATGTCGATGTCGTGAGCGACCTGAAGCGCAAGGCATCCGAACAGATTACACTCAAACAGCAATAAACACACAACAGTATATGAACAACATAACATTTGAACAACTGCCGCAGGCGGTCTCCATGCTGATTGAAAAGGTGGGGCTGCTCACCGACAAGGTGGAGAAAGTGCTCGGCATGACACCGCAGCAGCATGGCGAGTGCCGCACCCTGCTCACCCTAAATGAAGTCGCGGCACTTCTCGGCAAATCGGCATCCACCATCTATGCAATGACCTCCGACAAGCGTATTCCATACCACAAGCGGGGCAACAAGCTCTACTTTTTCCAGAATGAAATAATCGCATGGATTGAACAGGGAGGTACATCGGGAGTAGCCAGCGAGAACGAGATTGAAAGACGGCTTGAGGAACTGCGCAACGGCAAGAAGCGAAAGCCGGGAGCGTTGACGGACGGCAACAGCCGGATGTCCGCAGTAGCACCATAATGTCACAGACCATGAGCAACGAGATACAGACCATACACTACTGCACCATACTATCAGCCGGACAGTGGGATTTTCTTTTGGAAGGCAGGTTTTCCCCTCTCAGGCAAAAGTGCCTCTACCGCCTGATGAACGGTGCCGTCAGGACAAGAACCGCTTATAGAATCAAGGGCATTGATATTGTGCTGGAGGTGGGACAGGTGGCTGCTTCCGATGTGGAACTGGCGGATTTTTTGGACTGCAACCGTAAGACGGTCGGCAAGCTCATCGACAGCTTCAACCGCCTCGGTATGCTGACCACCCGAACCAACAACCGCACTTCCGTCCATTCCCTGCATTTTCTCACTGGCTGGTATGTCGGAGGTGTCCTTGTCACCAATCCCCACTATGTCAGACCCTCGGCTACCGCCAAAGGACAGACGGGCGATGTGCGGACACCTATTTCCGACAGTCTGCCGTCAGGGGATGAACCGGGAGGCGCAGCCGTTGACTGCCACACAAGAGGGAAGGAAACGGACAGCCTGACGACAGGCGCGGCATCCCTTTCTTCTTCCCTTCTTTTGTCAGCCAGTTCCAATCCGTCAGCCGATGTGCATGACGGCGACTGCCATAATCCTTCGTCCGATATGTTCATGGCGGACACAGCCGTAAATCGGCATATCATAGACAGCGGCGACATGGCATCCGGCGAGAACGGTGCAGGAAGCCACAGCGAGGCACAAGACGGCACGAATGGCGGCGAGACTACTCCGGCATAGGCTCGGCAGGTCGGGAAGCGCAGAGCGCGGTTTTGAGCGGTACTCCGTTGTCGTGGGGTGACTGACTGGGCTTGCCCAGATATAGCCCACTATAACTACACGCTTCGCTTCCGTAGTTGTGGGCTCTCCCGAGGGGCTGGGCTTTGCCCCGTCCCACTTATGGCTCTGCCCTAAGAACCCGGTCGGAGGCTTTCAGTCCCCAACACCCCTGACCAAAGAGTGACCCTCTCTTTGGAAACTCCGCTCAGAGGTCTCTACCCCTGAGAACCCCGAGCAGGAAGTGACCCTCTCCCTGCACCCTCCGATTAAGGCTCCGCCCTAATGACCCTTTCCCTATTGTAAATCTGTAAACATCATCATGCCTATGGCACAGAAGACATCAATCAACATCAAGCCCTGCAACATCGGAAGCAGCGAGGCGCACAACAGGCGGACAGCGGAATACCTCGCACATATCGGCAAGGAAAAGTTCTATGTCCGCACTGACCTCATGGCGGCAAACGAGACATGGGTAGCACCTGATTTCGGCGGCACTTCGCTGTCGGAACGCTACAATCAGATAGCCGCGATGGTAAAGGAAAAGACAGGTCGGGCGATGCAGACCAAAGACCGTGAACGTGTGAACAAGAAGACCGGGAAGGTGACCGTCGTGCGCGGCAGCACTCCGCTCAAAGAGGGTGTCGTGGTAATCAAGAATGATACCACTTTGGAGCAGTTGCAGCATTTTTGTGAGGTGTGCAAGGAGCGGTGGGGAATCACGGCACTGCAAATCTTCATCCACCGTGACGAGGGGCATTACGGCACTCCCGGAGATACCGCCACATGGAAACCAAACCTTCACGCCCATATCGTATGGGACTGGATGAACCACGACACCGGGAAATCCTGCAAACTGGACGAGAAAGCCATGAGCGATATGCAGACGCTTTTGGCTGAGTGTCTTGACATGGAAAGGGGCAGCTCAAAGGAGCTGACGGGAAAGGAGCATCTTGAACGCGCTGACTTCATTCTTGCCAAGCAGAAGCAGGAAGCCGAACAGGTAAAGGCGGAAAAGGAAGTAGCCGAAGCCGACAGGGATGCCGCGATCCGTGAGACGGACAATGCCAAATCCGAACATGAAAAACTCCAGATCAGGAACGAGGAGAAGCAGCGGCGCAGCGAGGAACTTGACAGCGAAATCGCCGAAAAGGAGGAACGTGCGAGAGAGGTTGACAGGGAGAATACGGACAGCATAAAGTCCGGCATCGCCAACCTTTTCGGCAAGGGCAAGTACGCAGCCATCGAGCAGGAGAACGAGAGACTGAAAGCCGAGAACGAACATATCAAAGAATCGTTCCCCGATGAAGTCAGGAAAGAGGTGGCGAAGCGGACAAAGGCACTGACCGAGGCGAAGCGGACGGTCGAACTGGAGCGAGACAGTGCTATGGCAATCGCTGACACTTATGAATCCGAGAGGGACACGGCTCTGCGGCAGCTCCGGGAGCAGAAGACCGGGGAGCAGCACCGCATTAGCATGGCGGTGAGCCGGGCAACGGCGGAGAAGGACAAGACCATAAGACAGTTGCAAGGTGCGCTGAAATCGAGCCGGGATATTCTGAATATCATCGCCGATATTCTCTACAAGGCAAGCGAGGTGTTCAGGCGAGCCATTGAAGCGATTATCCATTTCGCCACGGAACGGCACAAGTCAATCTTCTCTCCCTCCGAAGCCGCCGACATCAAGAGCGTCATGCAGAGCTACGGCGAAACCATCGAGCAGCGGAAAGCGGTCGGCACATGGCTCTGTGACTATGCGGAACACCGACAGCCCTTTGATGAAATAAAACATCGCCATACACTCAACGAGGTTGGCGATGTCGCGGAAGGTCGGTATGATTGGAAGATTGATAGAGGGCGAGGTGGAATCCTAAGATAGATTTTCACTTTTGAGGGTTGAATGTGTCAGATATTTGCTTTGCAACCCTGTTTATTGCTCCTTTTATATCATGCGAAGCTCCTGCAACCCCAAGAGAGGAATATGCGCCTTTGCATGATGCTACAGGACGCCCTGTATTATAGTCTATAAAATTGACTGTAACAATAGTCTCTTCGGGTTGCACGTTTATACAGGAAGCACAAAACGAGAAAGGAAGAAAAAGAGAGTAATTGATTGATAATGAGAAGTAATTGGCTTTGAATGTCTTTGGTTGCCGAGTGGGTGAAATGCAGTTTTTAGCGGATAAAAGCAAACATTCCGTTTCTATCCCGTTACCCATTTTAGGCGGAGCAAAACACAGCAGTTGAGTGTCTTTAAGTGGCTGACTATAACGCTGTTTGTCTTCGGTTTACATTGTTCAAATAAGCAAGTGTTATAACTGTGCTTTATCCTAAAGCACTAAAGCCGAAGGCTTTGCCCCGCAGGGCAAGAGGAAGAACAGGACGAAGTCCAGTTCCCTCTTGCTTAATTTAGCGAAACTGACAGAGCCGGGAGGCGAGGTTGTTTCAGCCAAATGCGGAGCAACTTCTGAAGGCGTAAACTTAAAACAAGCCTTCATCCGCTTGCGCCATTCTGCTTAAACACAAAAAGCAGAGTTATTCAGGTTCTTTATCCTTATCATCCGTTGGGTGCTTCTTGTCAAACTCTTGATAGGTTTGAAAATCCATGTGTTCACGGACAAAGGAGCGAACATCATTTACTCGGTAGTAGGTCTTATGACCTATCATAAAGAAAGGAAGTTTTTTACTGGAACGATACCTTTGTAAAGTACGATAAGATACTTTTAGGAGAAAGGCTAAATCTTGATTGTCGAGCAGTTTCTCGTCAGGGTCAAATACTTCTTTTGTGTTGATGAGTGATTTTAAATCCTGACCAATTTCACTCAATTTCTTGGACAGCTTTTGCATCCATTTTTCAAAATCTTCGTTATTGATATACATTTTGTTTCGTTTTACAGATTAATACTACTTATGTCCAATGCATTGACGGAGCAAAGTTCGGCAGAACGAAGCAACAAAAATAGGGGAATCTCTATGGACTCCCCTAAAATAGATTTGTAAATTCATGTAAATTAACGATTTACAAAATCATCTTTTTTCATCTTCTTCTTGCGGCTTTCACGAACGATAAGATTTTTCAGGTAATCTAACGCTTTGGTTAAGTTGTAGGGCTTGCGTTTGAATACTCGTTCTTTTGACTTGTGGGCATCCCCGAACGTGAAATTGAATGCCTGCTCCAGAGCATGGGCGATATGAATATATGGAGCAGGATTTCCTTCTTCATTAAAGAACTGTCCTGAAAGTTCAAATGAAACAGCAAATTCTCCCACGCTATCAATCCCCAAGCCTTGCGACTTGGGGACGAAATATACTTTTGAGTTGTAGGGAATAACGTTTTTATTAATAAGCTGATTCGTTTGTCTAAATGTGAATTTCAGTAAGTCAATTTCAGACTCAAGAAATAAAATCGCCTTTCGCTGATAAGTTTTTTTGAGCCTATTTTTTTTCCAACTCGCAAAGAGGTGATGTTCCCAGAAAATCAAGCTCAATACGAGTAATACTTAACATCCGAAATATTTCAGAATAGCTTTGTTTAGATTGACTAATAGTCTTTACCAACTCCATAAAGTGCGTATAAGCATCTTGCATTTCTTCATTTGTCACTTGTGAAGCATCAGACAATAGCCTGAATAACTTCAAATCTATTTTATTCATAATAGACTTTATTTGTAACTGCCTTTTATTCCATAATCCGCATCTTGATTATTAAGAGATTTGTTTCCAGAACTATGAGTTTTTCCAAAACTAAAATTCCACGTAAGAGTAGCAACGATGGTTTGTGAAGCACTACTGAAACTTTCCCGTCTGAAAGGTGCTTGATTATTTTTATTCTCTATCACAGTACGTGAAACATTCTTGAATGGATTGAACGCTCCTATACCAAAAGAGAAGTTATCGGTATTGTATTGAATGGCTAAATAATGATAATTACCACTCTTAATAACGGTTTCACCATACAGCTTCTCATCAAATGGCTGTATCTGAACGATAAACATCCATTTCTTATACATTGCCAAGACATTCGCACTATAATAGAAATTAGAGTATTCATGAGAATAATTGTTCCCTTGACTGTTGAAATGATTGTACCCACCTGTAAGCGAAAATTGCAGTATGTTTTTTATCATTCCCACCTTTAGGTTCATTTCTGCATTATACTTGTTCCAACTCTTCATATTTTCGGGTATTATCAGGAAAATATTACCTTGTTCTTTGACTGATTCCATGATGGGATTATGCTTGTAATGATGTCGTAGGTTAGCATTGAATGTAAACAAGCCTTTTTTGTGTTCGTAAAAAAGGTTATTGTTCAGATTGCTGTAAGGCTTTAATAACAAGTTTCCTCTTTCGGCAAGATAAGGGTCGAGCCTTATTTCCGTGTCAGTCAACTCAACTAAAGTCGGGTTGGTTTGGCTCATCTCCACATCGTAACGAATAAAAGAATTTTCATTTAATCTATATCCCAACATGGCTTTAGGCAAGAAGTTATAATAACTCTTATTAATTGAGATATTAGAAAAATGTACCCGATTAGCCTTTAACCCAAGAGAACAGCTGAATTTATCTTTACTGTGATTCCATTCTGAAAAAACGGAAGTTTCCATTTGATTCAAATCGGACTTAAAAACTCCATTTTGCTGAACTTCTTGTTTCGTAAACGATTGAATATGCTTTGCTCCAAATTTCAAACTGCCATAAGTAAAGCCCTTCTCGTAAATACCTTCTGCTATCAATGAATATTTATCAGATGACAAACCGAACTGCTCTTTGAAAAGAGTATTGGCATTGTCGTATTCTATATAATTACGACCTGTTTCTACTTTGGCATAACTCCCAACAATGTTGGCATAGACTTTTTGCTGATTCTTCAAACCACGCTCATAGTATAGGTCTATTGAAGGGGTATTTATTTTCTGACTAACGCCATCAAATATCTGCCCTATCTTTATGCCATTTTCTATCAAATTACTTTTGAAATCATTATGCGGATGATTTGTCAAAGCATACTTCAACTTTGCATTGAAGAATACCGAATCACTTTGTTGATAGTTATATCCGAAAGTAACATCATGCATCTGATATGAATAATCTCCACCATCTCCGATTTCATCTCTCTGTATCGGAGTTGAGTTTTCAAACTGATAGCTTCCGGTACGTGTCCGATTATTGCTATTGAATTTCTGAAAAGCGGTTGTGTAATTTAATGTATATTCCGACTTCCCTTTGTTAAACTTGGCGAAAAGCACATCGCCGCCCGCAAGAATATTCAAAGAGTTCATCAAGTCCACTCCGATAACACCACCCTTATCGTCCCTTATAACAATAAAATTAACGATTTTAGATGCTGCTCCATATCTTATTCCTGCGTAATCCAAATATTCAACCCGCCTAATTTGACATGGTTGCAAAGTCTGAATCTCTTCTGAAGTAACATTTACTCCATTGATTTGCAACATGACTTTCCCGCCATCGAAGGATGAAATCGTATTCGTCATTGGGTTAATGTTCAATCCTGGAAGCATCATAGTATTCAATAGTTGCATTCCGTTTGCCGAATGGTTAAGTTGTAGTTTTGTCGGAAAAACTATTCGCTGATTTATTTTATTGATTGTGGATGAAGCTGAAATAACAATCTCACCAAGCGACAATACACTTTCATTTAATAACACGTCTATTTCTGCCGATTCTGAAAGGTTTTGTAACAAGATTTTTTTAGCTTCAAAGCCCATACAAGATACCGACAATACGTAATCATCGGAAGTGAGGTTTGTAAATACAAATCTTCCAATTGAATCAGCTGTCGTTCCGTTTAGGAATACGGAATCCTGCTTGAATAGAACAACACTGGCGTATTCAACAGATTCTTTTGTGTTTTGATTAAGTACTCTTCCTGAAATGCTATTCGATTGTCCCGAAGCATTCAAACTTAGAAATAGGAAAAATACAGTAAGATATAATAAATGCTTTTTATTTAAGTCCATACTTGTTTTCTTATAAATGAATATAGACACAGATATAGCATCTGCATCAAAATCCTGATTAATAAATAATAATAGAAAATCCGCCCTCAGAAGATTTGAGGGCTATAAGAAAACTGAGAAAACCTTTCTCAGTATAGACTATGCACGGATTCTAAAGGTACGTGCTAATGTACAGCGTATGCTTGACATGATTTGTTTATACTAAATTTTATGCAAAGATAGGCTTTTTTTCTGAAAAGTAATATCTTTGTATTGAGTTTTTTTGAAACAATGGAAAAAGAAAGCAGACCGAAGTCTTTCGTTCGTCTCTAAATCGTTACCCATTGTTTATTCTCCTTTCTTAAAGCCCTGATATTCAGCGGGCAAAAATCCAATTTTGTACTTCACGTTTACGCCATACTTGACTAACAAAAGTTTTTCCTGTTGTGACGGTGTCAACTCGTAGATTCTGGCATCACTTACAAGTTTTAAGTGTGAGTTCTCCACAGCATCAAAAAGCTGAATCTCGTACTCCATCAACTCTGCCGGAATATGATAGGTGTCGTTATTGATTATAGATGCATACTCATATCGTGACAGGTTGACATTCGTTGAAACTGTAGACTTCGATGTAGTGCAAGCCGTAAACAATATTAAGGCAGCAAGTATTGAAAGAAATTTGAATCGATGGTTCATGATTCTGCATCGGATTATTCGAAGTCCAACAATACACGTGTATACACGCTCTCATAGCGGATCAAAAGTCTGACATCCGGCTGATGGCTGGTTAAATACGGATAAGTTATCACTATCTGATTTTCTTTTATCTCGAATTCGAGTTCATCAGTTAGGTTATTATATCCATCTGTGAAATAGGCATCTACATTCTTGTCAATATGGCAGCCTTTGGAGAACGTGAATGTCGCTCTTTCCTTGCCGTACCCGTCATTTTGATGGGTCCCGGAGAAATGGCTGTCCCATTCGGGAAGCTGTTTGACTTCGGGGAAACACTCAGTATAGCTGATTTTTGCTCCGGCTATATCTTTGTCCTTATCGTAAATCCATGAATCAACATAAACGTTGTAGTAGTTGGTGTTGATAGGAAGTGCCCGGTCTCCGGCAACTGTCTGAACCTTGTTGGCAAGAACAATCTGGTAGAAATTGCCGGGCGTAACCGCAATCTCCTGGGCAAGCTGCGATAGATTTGGGTTCTGATTGAAACCTCCTTTTCTACCGAGGTCTGCAATTCCACAATCATACGATGTGAAGTTATTGGAAGCATTGATGAAAACATCAGAGCCGCCAATGGTTGTTTCGCTATCTCCAATCATCATATTCAATGCGATAGCATTAGTCGGCATTTTCGGTTCATCGTCATCACTGCATGAAACAACAGCGATAGCAAGGAATGAAAATAGTGTGATTAAAAGTTTATTCATTTTTTACTTACTATATTCTCGATTGACTCTATCAAGAGGTTGATTCTATAAGAAAACGTGAGCCAACTATGCCACGTCTTAACTTGAAGGTCGTAGGAAACCATTAGGACAGATGTAACAATAGTGACCCACGCATATGCGAGGGAGTCACTATGCTAATCCTTGTCCCATTTGAAAGTGTCCTACGTTTTCAAGTTACAAGATTGAGCATAACGCTTCTTAATTTCGTATGTCTTGGATAGAGTTACCCCAATCCAAATACAAAGGTAATACAAATACCTTAAAGAACCTTCGTTTACAGGTAAAAATCAGCGTTTCAAAGCTCATTTTTCCTCTTTTTGTACCGCCATTGTTCCTCAAAGCGTCCAAAAGCCTGTTTTATAATGGCAAAAGATAATTCCTTGACAACTGTCTCCGGCACCCAGACCTTCAAGATGCCTGCCCCGAACAAAAATGAGAAATGTATCAATCTCTAACGTACTATCTTGTTTTTGGGGGATAATAGCCCGAATCTCACCGCTTTTTAGTAACTTTGCGCATGAAAATAAAAGATATTGCTATGTCTACAATAAGAATTTATATACTTTTTATACTATTCGTTTTACTTCCGGGAGTTAATTCTTTCGGCGAGGTATTCAACACCTCTAAATGTTTTGACTTATTGTGTTCGCCTCAGTATATCGACCATCTCAAAGATAATTCGCGGTTTGCTCAACTATGTGTGGATTCTGTCTTTATCGCAAATGTTGCAGAGATTAATTCAAATTGCACTGCATCTAAACTTTGTAATCTTTATTCTGAAATTGACGGAGATAAAGATGATATTTCTAAATGCCTTTTCACAATTCAGCATTTGGATAGTTTAGCTTGTGATATTGAGTGGGCGAAAGGTATCCTGACTGTTCAGCCTCAACTGGCTTATGTTATGCAGCAATTAGTCGATAGCGGATACTCGGAGTATTGGGATAAAACAATCTATCCCACATTGAAGTCCCATATTGACAATTATAGTTTGAATCACGATTTGCTGAAAGCAATAAATGACAGTCTTACACATTTTTTCTTTCCACAAGCTCTACCTGATACACAATCCAAAATATACATTTTGGATATTGATAATGCTTTCAATCTTTCTGATGAATCTTTTTGTTGCACTCCGCTAATTCTTGACCCAGAAATTGAAAAGCAGTTGAGATTAAATTTCATGAATATATATATTCACGAGAACCTGCATAATCTTTATCTTTCACCCGAACTAATGGCAAAATTGGGAGAACTTGATAATGATACTTTTTATCGCAGCAAAGAATCGATAGCTCAAAAACACGGGGAAGGTCGAAACGAAGCGTTTGTTGTAGCAGCAGAGGTGTATATCTCTAATCAGTTAGGAATACGTGACGCTCAAAATGTTTATGATGAATTCTCTCAATACGTTGATGGCAGTCTTGTATTGGCTCCAATAATATATACATATTTGACCAGTAGGAATCACAACGAATCATATAATGATTTTCTTTTGCGGTTATTTGAGACTGGTATCTTGAAATCTGGAGCTATCGAAACCAATTATAATGATGCGATGACATCAATTCAATCTCAAATCAAGAAATAATTTTTTTATCACTGTATAGTTGCTTCGCAATTTTGTGGTATCATAACCTACAAGATTGCGAAGCATTTTACTTTAATTCGGTCGAAAGCCATCTCAATGCCCATTTTCAATAGGATGGCTACGCTGTAACTACAGACCTTTTGTGACTTGCGTCTAATTAGATAAAAAATCTTATTGACTGTTAAGGTTTAGTTAAATCTTTCATTCAACACACACACCTTTTCTAATCCATTCACTCCCTAAAAAGCAACTATTTCATTCCCTCTTTCCTTTAACGGATAGTTGTACCGTTATTTTCTTATATGGTTGATTTTCAGTGATAAAAGTCATTGAAAATCAATCCCACATGAACTCCGTCGTGCGCCAGTTGCATGAACAGGGGACGGACGTGGTAATGGTCGATACGGGTAACTCATACGAGGGGCTATGCGAGTATTTCGGCGGCAAGTATATCAGCTATACCGAGGAACGGCCCATCACGATGAATCCGTTCCGCATCAATCGGGAAGAGATGAACGTAGAAAAAACGGGATTCTTGAAAAACCTCGTCTTGCTTATCTGGAAAGGTACGCAGGGAACGGTCACAAAGACGGAAGACCGTCTGATAGAGCACGTCATCACGGAATATTACGACGCCTACTTCAATGGTTTCGAGGGCTTCACACCCCAACAGCGTGAGGACTTGCGTAAGAGCCTCGTTATTGATGACCGCAACAGCAGTGAGAAGCGGCACGAAAGCGAACGGGAACGCGCGGTCCGCATCGAGGGTATCATTGACGAGATAGAGGGCCGACGCAAGGAACTGAAAGTGGAGGAACTGTCATTCAACTCTTTCTATGAATATTCCGTGCAGCGCATCCCGGATATCTGTGAGGAGAACCGTATCACGGGCATCGACCTCTCGACATACCGCTATATGATGAAGGACTTCTATTTGGGCGGCAACCACGAAAAAACGCTGAACGAGAACATGGACAGCTCGCTGTTCGACGAGACGTTCGTGGTCTTCGAAATCGACAGCATAAAAGATGACCCGCTGCTTTTTCCTTTGGTCACGCTGATTATCATGGATGTTTTCTTGCAAAAAATGCGCATCAAGAAGAACCGCAAAGTCCTTGTCATCGAGGAAGCATGGAAAGCCATCGCCAGCCCGCTGATGGCGGAGTACATTAAATTTATGTACAAAACAGCGCGTAAATTCTGGGCCAGTGTGGGCGTGGTGACACAGGAAATACAAGACATCATCGGCAGCGAAATCGTGAAAGAGGCCATCATCAATAACTCGGATGTGGTGATGCTGCTTGACCAGAGCAAATTCAAGGAACGTTTCGACACCATCAAGACGATTCTTGGCCTAACGGACGTGGACTGTAAGAAAATTTTCACCATTAACCGCCTTGAAAACAAGGAAGGACGCAGCTTCTTCCGCGAGGTGTTTATCCGTCGGGGCACGACCAGCGGTGTTTATGGCGTGGAAGAACCGCGCGAGTGCTACATGACTTACACGACCGAACGAGCGGAGAAAGAGGCTCTGAAGCTTTACAAGCGCGAGTTACAATGCAGCCACCAAGAGGCTATCGAGGCATATTGCCGCGACTGGAATACCAGCGGTATCGGCAAGGCATTGCCGTTTGCGCAGAAAGTTAATGAAGCGGGATGTGTACTGAACTTAACCACTAAAATAACATCATAATGAAAACGAAAAGGATTTTAATCACCCTGTCACTGGGCTACGGGATAAATATGATGGGGTTTGAAAGCAGCTTGACGCGCGAACAAATCTCTGTCAGCAATCCGGAACTCACTGTTTTGTCCCTCCGGGAGTTTTGTATGCTGTCCAAGGAGAACCTGCTCCGCATGGATGACATGACACCGGACAAAGTAGCCGCCATCGAACGGTTGTTGGCAGAGTATTCCCTTCGGTTGGGTATGTCCGATGTAGAACTGGAAGCGTATTTGAACCGGTATTATGAAGAAAACCCCAAAGAAAAGGAGTTTTACGATATGTGCGACAGGCTATGTAACAGCAAACCTGTCTTCGATGAAAACAGGTTTCGAGAAGAACTATTCAGGGAACTGAACAGTAGTCCGATGAGTGAAAAAAGACTAAGTGACTTGGGATGGCTACGTTATCAGACCGTGCGCGAAACTTATCTAAACCAGCCTTTCTTTTTGAGATGGTTCGGCTCCCAAGAAGCCCGGATCAAAAGGGCCATCAAGGATACTACCATCATACATGATATGTTCTGCCGACTTGTCACGGAGAATTGTATCGAATCTGAACGGTGGTATTTCAATCACAAGGAACCGGAATACATAAAAGAGGTCTGAAACGATGAAACGGCTGTTTATCTTTTGGGTTATCCTATTGCCTGCCCTGACACAGCACGTTCACGCACAATATTACAGCGTGAACTATGACGCTCGTACCGTGGCGGCCATGGCCGCAGCATTCGGCACGGAGGCAGTAGCCGAAAGCTACTACCGCGAGCAGGTGGATGATATTCTGAAACACTATACGGCGGCAGAAGTGGCGGCAGCAGGGATATTTTCTTCCAAATTTTTGGAACACAAGGCTCTGTCCGACCTTGGCATCTGGTGCAGCAGCACGGAAAATTACTACTATCGTCGAATTTACCACATGGTGGCAGAAAAAATCATGCCGAAAATATGGGTGGTGGCGAAGCTGATGCTGCGCTCACCACAAACAGCAATCCACTGGGGCAGCTACCTGATGAAGGTGTGCGACGATACGAAGAGCCTGTGTATGCAGTTCGAAAGTGTGGTGACAAACAGCACGCTGTCGTTCTCGGACATCGCTTTTCTGGAAATTGACCGCGACATTGCCACCTTGCTGAACCTCGCAGAACTGGGCGGTACCGATTGGCAACGGATGTTGGACAACTTTACCAAAGTGCCGGGCAATTTCACGATTGAGAACTTAAAGGGCGACATTGACAACCTTTATAACATGGGCGTAGGGCTGGCAACATCAGGTATGGAGAACCTCGGTGACGCTCTACTGCAAAGTAGTGCGTTCCATGACCTGTTGGGTGGCAAAGTCAATGAAATCGGCAACCTGTATGAACACTACGGTACTCTCTTCGAGCAGGCGGAACATGACATCGGCAGTCTGCTAATCGACATGGTGGGCGGTCAGGATAGCGTGGCCGCATTGTTCAATTTCAGCAACTACGACCTCACATCGTGGATGACCGACTATATGGACAATGCTGTCGGGAACTATTACACGCAACGGTGGTATATCGCACGGCGTGATCAAGGAAGCATTTCTCTATGCGACTACTACCCACCGACAGACGACAACAGCATATTGAATGGGGGCGCATGGACACGCTTTAACACGAGTGATCCGGGATTTTATCCGAACGCTTCGCAACGGGAGCAGGCCCTCGCCAATTCAGAACGGTATGCCGGATGGTCAAGAAGCCGAGTGCAACAGCTCAACAATAGCAACGATGGCTACACCTATACTATCAATACCCGACAACAGGCCTATATCATCAGTAAGGGTAACAAACAGACAAAGAAGGCATACGCCTACGAGATACACGTGACACAGAGTTGGAATCGGACGGAGGTGGTCTATGAGGATGTCTTCGACTCCTATTCGATGGATTTGAATACGTTCAAAGCGCAGCTCAATGCCCGCCTCTCGGAGTTCAATGACAACGAGGAAGGCTATGTCTATTACATAGCATCCGATGCACGGAACTATTATCAGGCGACGGACGCCGCAAAATTGCAGGGATGCGAAAGCGTGACCATCAGTGTAACCTGTTCAGACGGGGCGACGCTGGGGCAAGGCTCGACACAATACAAGTGTCGCAAGTGTGGCGGCTCACTGGATGCCCACTCCAAAGAGTGTGTCATGCAGACCTCGGTAACGGAGAACGAACTGGACCTTTCAGAACTGGACGCACTGATACGGGAAGCGGACAATCAAGTCGCCGTTCTTCAATCTCAGATTAGTGCCTTGGAAAAGGAAAACGCCGACCTTCTGAAAAAAATTGCCGAGGCGAGCGTGGAAGACGCAGCAGCTTACCGGCAACAATATAACTCCAACCGGACACGTATCGAGGAACTGAAAAGCGAACTTGCCGAGTGGCAACAAAAACAGAAGGAGTACGCAGATGCGAAGCAGGAAGCGGAAGCAGAGAACGATGTGCCGACAGATGATTACTACCGCCTACCGGCTATCATGCAGGATTGCAAGACAGCCTATAGCCTCACTTGGCAGGACGGAGGTACATGGAGCGGCTATACGTTCGTCCGTAAGGCGACGATGCCGAACATCAATGGTATCATTACGTTCCGTGCGACTATTTCTATCGCACGGAAGCCGAAATACTTTCTGGGTATCAAGATTCACCGTGCCATTATCCAAATCAGTTGGGAATTGACTTCGGCATACACAGACACGCACGTTGCCGATGTACTGACACTCGATCCGAACCTGTCGAACGAGGAAAAGACTAAAATCGCGAATAATCGCATATCGGAAATCGCACGGGAATATCCCAACTGTAAAATCACTACCGAGTATGCCCGTACAGAACCTATGGAAGAAGTACCGAACAGCGACGTGTACCACCTGCTTTGGTCAAGTGACCGCCTCGAAATCGCACGAGAAGTGGATTCACGTATCACGAAAATATACGCCGACCTCATATCCTTGGAGAAGATGATGCACTACAAGCGGAACATCATCGACGTACTGAAGGATGTGCTACCGGAACTCGATACGGACGAGGGTCGTAGGCTGACACTCGTGGAAGAGTGCCATGACCGCTGGGTAGAAAACGCACGGACATCCCGAAGTGGCAGAAAGGAGGTACGGCCATGAAACGCACTATACTGATAGCCATTACGTTGCTTGCGCTACTACCCGATGTCGCCAAGGGCCAATGGACATTCGATATCGTGTCGGTGGAAGCGTACATAAATGACCACAAAAAACAACGCAGCCTGTTGCTGGCCCGAAGCACGCTGGAATACAGCAACCAACTGCTGCACGAGTACAGCCGTGAGGAGACGGGCAAATACAAGGAAGTAAATATCGACCTTGACCGCTATACCCGTGCCTTTGATGTCATCGACGTGATGTACCAGTCCCTGCGGACGGTGCTGAACGTGAAGGATACCTACAGCTCGGTAAGTGACCGTATCGGTGACTATAAGACCATGCTGGAGGCTTTCCATGAGAAAATCCTGAAACATGGGAACATCGAGCCGTCAGACGCATTGATACTGACTATCAATGAAAAAGCAATACGGGACATCGCCAACGAGGGAGAACACCTCTATAAGTCGGTGAGCGACCTCGTGCTGTATGCCACGGGCGCAGCGGCCTGCTCGACCAGCGACCTGCTGATGGTACTGGAGTCCGTGAACAAGTCGCTGGACAGCATTGAGCAACACTTGAACCGGGCATACATCGAGACATGGAGATACATACAGGTACGTATCGGCTACTGGAAATCGAAGATTTACCGGGAACGTACCAAACGGGAAATTATCGACGGTGCTTTCGGACGATGGCGCAATGCGGGACGACTGGATTATTGACGGTAAAAGAGGAAGGAGGTAAATAATGCCATAATGATGATTATGACTTCTATATACCGAAATTGATAAGGAATATCTTAAAACGCAGGAAAAGCGTTTCGTCCTGAATGTTCGGAGAAGTACAAACAGAGAAAGAAACTTTAAGTACAAACAAGTCTATCTGGCCTATAACCAAGAGGCAAATGGACATTTGGATTAATAAAAGATGTAATGAAAAAGATCGTTTTTGAAAAAGACATTACGCTATATAAAGCCGATTGCCTTGAAGTAATGCCTCTTCTCCCAGAATCAAGTATTGATTTAGTTCTATGCGACCCACCTTTCGGAATTACAGCTTCGCAATGGGATAAGATAATACCATTCTCGAAAATGTGGGAGGAGATTAGAAGAGTGAGAAAGGATAATGCGCCTACGGCTTTATTTGGCAGCGAACCGTTCAGCAGCCTTTTACGCTGTGGCAATTTAGCCGAATTTAAATATGACTGGGTATGGGAAAAGTCAAAAGCAAGCAATTTCCTTCTTGCTAAAAAGCAACCTCTAAAAGCGCATGAGCTAATCAGTATCTTTTGTAACGGCAGAACTCCTTATTATCCAATCATGGAGGAAGGTGAGCCTTATGAGAATCGTACAAAGAGAGGAAGTAACTGGACAGGAGTAAACAAGGTACCAAATCCTACATTCAGAAATGAAAACAAAGGAACGAGATACCCACGAAGTGTGAAATATTTTAAAACTGCGGAATCAGAGGGCAAAACGATTCATGTTAATCAAAAACCAGTCGCATTGTTGAAATATCTGATAAAAACATACACGAAAGAGGGTGACACAGTCCTTGATTTTGCCTCTGGAAGCATGAGCACTGCAATCGCCTGTATTCATACGAATAGAAAATGTATTTGTATTGAAAAGGATGATATGCACTTCTTGCGGGGAGAGGAAAGGATTAGAAATGAATATAATATAAAAAGAAATGTGGAATAATCCTGATGATTAACTGATTGAAACACATTGAGTCTTGAAAGATTAATAACAAATAACCGAAAGTAAATATGGACAGAATACTCTTACTCGTGACGGTTACAATAATTGCAACCACGGCGGCAAAGGCACAATCCGTGACCTATAACCACGATTCGCCGAAACAAAACCAAGTAACAGTAATGGAAACCGGTACGGGAGCACTCTCGCCCGACCTCTACTATTCCATACTGCACAACAAGTATAAAAAGTCGGCAGCAGTCAAGAACAAACTGTCGTTCCGCACACTGGCGGGCGTCAACCTATACAACCAAACGGACGAAGCTGAAGCCATCGACTCGGCATTGGTGAGCCGGGCAAAGATAGAAGCCTTGAACGTGGCTGACCGTCAAGCGGACATCGCATGGGTCGCTGAAGGCGATAAGGTCAACGGACAGATGGTACGGCTCAAACGAAACATAGACCGCATCTTGCCTGTCGGGGGGACACCGGAGGATAAAGACAGATGGACGGAATATTACCATATCTACCAGTGCGCCATTGATGCAACGAAAGATGCCTATATGCCCAACGCACAGCGGAAGAAAGAGTATCTGCGCATCTACGAGGATATAACTCGACAGAACGAAATCCTTGTCGGCTACCTTGCCAAACGGCAGAATACTACGATAACAAGTACGCTACTGAATACTACCGCTGACCGTACTCTGGATAAGGAGAGTATTGTCCGCGATGCGGTGAACCGATGGCACGAATCGCGCTTTGCCGTGCGCGGCCCGCAATCTGGCAATAACACGGGTGGCAGCGGCGACGGAGATGAAACAGTAAATAAAGGGAACTGAAAAAACAAAAACGTATGGCAGACGGAAATATACTCTCGGATTTCGGTATTAATATCCTTGAAGAAGAAATTGACGATGTGATTTTTCAAACGAACGAGTTCCTGACTGATGCGACTTTTACCAGCTCGCAGGGACCGTTCTGGTGGATACTACAAATGTGCATGGCACTGGCTGCCCTGTTCGCTATTGTGATGGCAGCGGGAATGGCGTACAAGATGATGGTGAAACATGAGCCACTGGATGTGCTGAAGCTGTTCCGTCCTTTGGCTGTTTCAATCATCCTCTGTTGGTGGTATCCGCCAGCAGACACGGGTATGGCTGGCAGTGGGAGCAGTTGGTGTTTCCTTGACTTCCTGTCTTACATCCCGAACTGCATCGGCTCGTACACGCATGACCTGTACGAGGCAGAAGCCACCCAAATAGCGGACAAATTCGAGGAAGTGCAGCAACTTATCCATGTACGTGACACGATGTACCAAAGCTTGCAAGCACAGGCAGATGTCGCTCACACGGGTACCTCCGACCCGAACCTGGTAGAAGCGACCATGGAACAAACCGGAGTGGACGAAGTGACGAAGATGGAGAAAGACGCAGCCGAACTGTGGTTTACCTCACTGACGGCAGGAGTCATCGTAGGTATCGACAAAATCATCATGCTTATCGCTCTGATTGTGTATCGTATCGGATGGTGGGCAACCATCTATTGCCAGCAAATCCTACTGGGCATGTTAACAATATTCGGACCTATACAATGGGCGTTCTCGCTGTTGCCCAAATGGGAAGGTGCATGGGCGAAGTGGCTTATAAGGTATCTGACAGTACATTTCTATGGTGCAATGCTCTACTTCGTCGGCTTCTATGTGCTACTGTTATTCGACATTGTACTGTGCATACAGGTAGAAAACCTGACGGCAATCACAGCAAGCGAACAGACAATGGCGGCCTACTTGCAAAACAGCTTCTTCTCCGCCGGCTACTTGATGGCGGCAAGTATCGTGGCACTGAAATGCCTAAACCTCGTGCCGGACTTGGCAGCATGGATGATACCTGAAGGCGACACGGCCTTCTCTACACGGAACTTTGGAGAAGGTGTGGCGCAGCAGGCCAAAATGACGGCTACGGGCGGTATCGGCTCGATGATGAGATAATGATAAACCTAATATTAAATATCCAAAAGATGAATGTACAACAGAAAATTGAGAAATGGTGCAGGAACGAGCGTTTCGTGCACTATGCAAATGAACGCATAAGCGAAGAACTCGTTTATGCACCTAACCACCGAATTGATCCGGAATATGAAGAACTGGACGAAGCCATTACATGGGACAACCGATATATTGTCCCTATGATGACTTACCTTACCTATCGTCTGCAACTGGTCAAATTGCAGAAAAATGCCAAGAATCGAAACCGCCGTGTCTGGTGGATATTCGTGCATGTAATCATGCGGGAAGATTACACACAGCTTTTTGACGGGAAGTTCGAAAAATTTCTGACGGAGTTGCATGATACAGTCATGACAATGTTACATGACGAATACACACGATTGTCTAACAAGAAAAAATAAAGGTATATGGTCATCAAACATTTGGAGAATAAAATCCGACTGGTGGGCATCATCTGCACTGCTTTTCTTGCAGGGTGTATCATCATCAGCGTATCAAGTATCTGGACTGCCCGGACAATGGTGACGGACGCGCAGAAAAAGGTGTATGTGCTGGACGGAAATGTACCTATACTCGTAACCCGCACGACGATGGACGAAACACTGGACGTGGAGGCCAAGAGCCACGTAGAAATGTTCCACCATTACTTTTTTACTCTCGCACCGGACGACAAATACATCCGCTATACGATGGAAAAAGCGATGTACCTGGTCGATGAGACGGGACTGGCACAGTACAATACCCTCAAGGAAAAGGGATTTTACTCCAATATATTGGGTACGAGCGCGGTGTTCTCGATATTCTGTGACAGTATCTCCTTTGACAAAAAGAATATGGAGTTCACCTACTATGGTCGGCAGCGAATCGAGCGCCGGAGTAATATCCTGATGCGCGAACTGGTTACGGCAGGGCAACTTAAACGTGTGCCGAGAACGGACAATAATCCGCATGGACTGCTCATAGTAAACTGGCGCACATTGCTGAACAAAGATATCGAGCAAAAAACAAAGAGTAACTATTAAATCACCAAAGATATGAATATCAAAGGATTCAAACGGATGTTGTTCGGCGAGAAGATGCCGGACAAAGATGACCCGCAGTACAAGGAACGCTACGAGCGAGAGGTGCAGGCCGGGCATAAATTCGCCAAGGCGACACGCATCGACCAAGCGGCGGCCAAGGTGCAGGGCTTTGCCAACGCACACCGGACGCTGTTTCTGGTCATCGTCTTTACATTCGTCATCGGAGCTTTCGTATGGAACGCCTACCGCTTGGTAACTGTGTACAGACACAGTCCGGTAAGTCGCACGGCGACGGAAAAGCAGGATTCAGTGCTTCGGGAACGGCACAAGCTGTTGCAGGAAGTCGAAATAAGGGAACATAAAAACAGAGGGGACAAACCATAGTAAAAAGAGTACTTATGAATACACGGCTTGAAAAATCAGTCCGTTCGTCAGACGAATGGTACACGCCAAAGGAGATACTGGACGCATTGGGCAAATTCGACCTTGACCCTTGCGCTCCCATCCATCCGTTGTGGCCGACTGCCGAGGTCATGTATGACCAGAACATAGATGGGTTGTCCCAGATATGGGAAGGGCGTGTGTGGCTCAATCCTCCCTATTCGCGTCCTCTTATCGAGCTATTCGTCCGGAAATTGGCAGAACATGGCAACGGCATTGCATTATTATTCAACCGTTGCGATTCCAAAATGTTTCAGGACGTCATCTTTCCAAAAGCGACGGGAATGAAATTCCTACGCCACCGCATCCGATTCTACCGACCAGGCGGAGCACGAGGTGACTCTCCCAGTCGCGGTAGCATCCTATTAGCTTTCGGAGAAGACAACGCAGAGATACTGAGAAATTGTGCCATTGAAGGCAAATATGTACAACTCAATTAAAAGATGTATAATGAAGATATTGGAGAAAATCAATTTTCGCCAGCCGAAATATATGCTTCCCGCCATCCTTTATTTCCCCCTGCTCGGCACGTCTTATTTCATCTTCGACCTGTTTCAGACAGAAACGATAGAAATACAAGACAAGGCGTTGCAGACGACGGAGTTCCTAAACCCCGAATTGCCGGGGGCACAGATCAAGGACGATGGCATAGGCAGCAAATACGAGAATATGGCGAAATCATGGGGTAAGATACAAGACTACTCCGCTGTAGATAACATAGACCGGGAAGAACCCGATAAAAACAAGGAAGAGTATGAATCGAAATACACGCAGGACGACATCGACCTGCTCACGGAAGAACAACAGGAAAAAGCTGCGGCAGCGGAAATTGCCTCTGCCAAGACACGAGAACAGGAAGCACTTGCCGAACTGGAGAAAGCACTCGCAGAGGCGAGACTGAGAGGGCAAAACGCGACTGTACCCCCGGCAGAAACGGACACGGCCAACATTGCTCCACCACAAGGAGCAGCAGCCTCCGGAACCATCAACGAAGAGAGCCGGGCTGTGAAAACGCCATCAGCGGACGAACCGCCCAGCGAGGTGGTACGCAAGGTGAAGACAACCTCGGACTACTTTAACACACTGTCGAAGAATGTCCGTGAACCGAAACTCATCCAAGCCATCATTGACGAGAACATCAAAGCGGTGGACGGCTCGCGCGTGAGGTTGCGCCTGCTTGACGATGTGGAGATTGGCGAGTGTGTGATAGCAAGGGGAACATACCTGTACGCTACGGTAAGCGGATTCTCATCCGGGCGCGTGAAAGGTAATATCAGCAGCATCCTCGTGAATGACGAATTGGTGAAAGTGAGTCTCTCACTCTATGATACAGATGGCATGGAGGGGCTGTATGTGCCCAACAGCCAATTCCGGGAAACGAGCAAGGATGTAGCAAGCGGGGCAATGTCGGGCAATATGAACATGAGTATGGGAAGTACAACAGGAAACAGCCTTGCACAATGGGGGATGCAGGCGGTGAACAATGCCTACCAGAAAACAAGCAATGCCATTAGCAAAGCTATCAAGAAAAACAAAGTCAAGTTGAAATACGGAACTTTCGTGTATTTAGTGAACGGACAGGAAAAAAGGAATTAAAACGATGATGACATGGAAACAGATTTATCAGAATATCACAAAGGTACGGATGGGCTTTATTATGCGGACTATATAGCCCCAAATAAAGCCGAAACATTTATCGGAAAACTTGTGAGTACCGAATGGTGGCATCACAGAGGGCAGTTTGCCCTAATATGCAACTTCCGAACAGAAGACAGACGGAGGATTGCCTTATTCGCTTTTCAAAAACATACCGGTTTTTACGGACCAAGATACGGGAATGTTAATTTCAAAACAGTGGAGAAGGGCACTCTTTGGCAATGTGAAATCCAAATGACCCGGACGGGACGTTGTACTTGGGCGCGTGCCAGGCAGATAAAGAAATGAAGCGAAATAGGGAAAAGAAATCAATATAAATATTTTTAATCATGTGCCTATGAAATCTTCAAACTACTTAAAAAAAATATACGGGAATCCGACAGATGAAAAATATACACCGGGATATGGTGTATTACCCATTATCAAATATATACCTGAAGGCAAGATAGTCTGGTGTCCTTTCGATACGAAGCACAGTGAGTTTGTGCAGAAATTCAAGGATGCCGGTTTCCATGTCGTGTATTCCCATATCTATAACGGACAGGATTTTTTCAACTATGAACCGTCCCAATGGGATATACTCGTATCCAATCCTCCTTTCAGCCGGAAAGTGGAAGTCTTCGAACGCTGTCTGAAACTCGGAAAACCATTCGCCTTGCTGATGTCCAACTATTGGCTGAACAACGTAACACCCTGCCGACTTTTCCAGAATACTGATCTGGAATTACTCATGTTCGATAAACGTATTCAGTTCGGAAAAGGGAAAAACGTACCGTTCAACAGCAGCTATTTCTGCCATAAAATACTTCCGAAACAAATCATATTCGAACAGATAGATGTTACGGACAAATCTCCAAGTTGTATGCAGGATGACATCCCAGATAAGGCAAATATCAATCCGCAAGAGAATAAAGCAATCATGAATTTTCAATTATAACTCTGTATTTCAATGAAAAGGAATTTATTTGGCATTATGCTTCTATCAGGTATTTCCATTTTACCGAAAGCTAACGCACAAACTACCTACGAAGAAATGGAACAACTGACGGTGAACGAACAGATAACAACTGTCATCACGGCATCGGAACCGGTGCGTTTCGTGGATATTTCCACTGACAAGGTGGCGGGCGATCAGCCCATTGACAACATCATTCGCCTAAAGCCCAAGGAAAGCGGACACGAGGATGGTGAAATACTCGCCATCGTCACCATTGTGACGGAACGATACCGCACACAATACGCACTGATTTATACCACAAGGATGAAAGAGGCAGTAACGGATAAGGAGATATTGCTGCAAGAGCGTAATGCGTACAACAATCCGGCAGTCTCAATGTCCGCTGCCGACATGACACATCATGCACGGCGCATCTGGAACTCACCTGCAAAAATCCGCAACGTAGCTACCAAAGCACACCGCATGGTGATGCGTCTGAACAATATCTACTCGGTGGGTGACTACTTCTTCATAGACTTTTCCATCGAGAACAAGACGAACATTCGTTTTGACATTGATGAGATACGGATAAAGCTGACAGACAAGAAACTCGCCAAGGCAACCAACGCACAGACTATCGAACTGACACCTGCCCTGGTTCTGGAATCGGGCAAGACATTCAGACACGGCTATCGGAATGTGATTGTCGTGAAAAAGATGACCTTTCCCAATGACAAGCTACTGACCATCGAAATGACGGAGAAACAGATTAGTGGCCGTAACATCAGTCTGAACATCGACTATGAGGATATACTGGCGGCAGATTCGTTCCATGCAGATTTATTGGAGGAGGAATGACTATGAAAAAGACAATCATCGTGATAATTACCTGCGTGTGTATCGCTGCAAGTGCAAATGCACAACAAGGTAGCGGACGCCTCTCGCTTGGCACAGGGCTACTCTACAAGAACGGCATGGATATAACGCTCGCCTACGAACACGAAATGAACTATCGCCATACGTGGGAGTTCTTCGTCAACGGCTATCTACAATGGGCAGAGTGCGCTTCGTGCGGGCATATCTGCCCGGAATCATTTTGGCGAAACTACCGCAGCTACGGTTTTGGCGTGGCCTACAAGCCGTGCATGACGCGGGGACGCAACCACTATGGCAGTCTGCGTATCGGAGCTTCAGCCGGAAGCGACATGAATAAGTTCCTCGGTGGCCTGCACTTCGGTTACGAACACAACTATGTGCTACGGGCCGGATGGACACTGTATTGGCAAGTGAAAAGCGATGTGATGATAAAAGGTGCGGACGTGCTGCGAGCAGGTGTCGTGCTGGGTGTGAAACTACCTATAAAATAGGGAAACAAAAAAGAAAGCAATATGATACGAAAGATACATTTGGTGGCAGCGGCAACGGCTGCCGTGCTTTGCGCTGCCTGTGACACGCATATAGACGTACCCGATACAGCAGTTCGTCCAGGACATATCCTCTGCGAGGATGGAACAGCCTTGCCTTACGCACAATATGAACAATCGGGGAAAAAAGCGATAGCGGTTGTCTTCGATACCGAAAAACGCGGAGATACGGAGGGGGACGGTTATGCAGTTTACCTGTGGGACATTGCTCCACAGGCATTCGCCGACAGCCTCGGCATCGCACAAGGCACATCGGCTGACATCATGGCTTATGATGGCAATGAGAATACATTCGCACTGTATGATACACAAGAAACCGCTTCGCCAATGGCAGAAGCGGTTTTCGACCTATGGCGGTACGGGCAGAGTGCCTATGTACCGTCCGTGGCAGAGATGCGGCTGCTCTACACCATGCGAAAGATAATCAACCCTGTCATCGAACAATGTGGCGGTGAGCCGTTACCACTGGATGAAAACGACTGTTGGTACTGGACATCCACAGAAGTCGAAAAGCAACAGACAGCCAAGGCATGGCTCTATTCCATGGGGAGCGGCGCAATGCAGGAAACACCTAAAGTACAGGCGCACAAAGTACGCCCTATAATTACCATAAACGAATAAAAGATAGAAAGATATGAAAGATACGGATATATTTTTCAGCATAGCATTGATGATATTGGGAATTGTCCTCATGTATAAGTCCATGAAAGGTAATTCATGCCGACAAATACTGGCAAAACTCGCAGATTCCATAGCATCGGATAAAGAAGATATTAATTTTCAAATTAAAAGGTTCGGCTACCTTTTGGACGAAATGACTGCCGATAATGAAAAAAATTCAATCTTGAAGCGTCATGCCGACAGACTGGAGGAACTTGTCACGCAATTAGACCGCACACGAAACGAGCTTGAAACAAGTAATCTGTCAATGGCGGATATTAACGGAGAGTTGAAAAGAAGTAATGCCGAACTTGTAAAGAGAGCAACCCAATTACGCAATGAGATACAGCAAGACGAGCTTGTCATCCAAAAGATGCAAGAACGCCTTGATTCTCTCAAAAGAATCAAAGTGGGGCTTGAAATAGCCCTGAATAACATTCAGGCAGAAGAAGTACACTATCTCTCGGAACCGGTATTCAGTTTGGGTATTACCCCATCCATCAAAAGCCATCTTGAATCTCATGGAATATTATATATCGGAGACCTGATTCATCTTAACGAGCAATATCTCATGGAAATCTGGGGTATCGGTCCGGTAACACTTGATAAGATAAAAACAAAACTGAACGAGAATGGTGCATGGTTCGGTATGGATGTAATCAGAGTAGGTAATCATTGGTATCGTAGAAAACAAGGACTAATAACAGACTGACTTATGGAAGAAAGTAAGGAATTGCAAGGGTTCTATAAAATATTCCGCACAGTGGTATATGTGTCCGTGCTGCTGGAGTTCTTTGAATATGCCATTGACCCTGCAATGCTCGACCACTGGGGCGGCATACTGACCGACATTCACGGACGCATCAAACAATGGATGATTTACCACGACGGCAATCTTGTGTACAGCAAAATCGCAACGGTACTGCTTATCTGCATCACTTGTGTCGGAACGCGGAACAAGAAGCATCTGGAGTTCAACGCACGCCGGCAGGTGGTGTATCCATTGACGAGTGGGTTATTGCTGCTCGTACTCTCCGTATGGCTGTTCGGCCATACGATGGAAACAAGGCTTTATACCTTACCTCTGAATATCATTCTCTATATGATTGCCTCCATTGCTGGCGTAGTACTGGTACATATCGCATTAGACAACATTTCAAAGTTCATCAAGGAGGGATTGATGAAAGACCGTTTCAACTTCGAGAATGAAAGTTTTGAACAATGTGAAGAAAAAGTCGAGAATGAATACAGCGTAAATATCCCCATGCGATACTACTATAAGGGTAAATTCCGTAAGGGGTGGATTTCTGTAAGCAACTGCTTTCGAGGAACATGGGTAGTTGGAACACCGGGATCGGGTAAGACTTTCAGTATCATAGAGCCGTTTATCCGACAGCATTCGGCCAAAGGTTTTGCCATGGTGGTGTATGACTACAAGTTTCCTACATTGGCGACCAAGCTCTACTACCATTACAAGAAGAACGAGAAACTGGGCAGAGTACCCCAAGGGTGCAAGTTCAACATGATTAATTTTGTGGATGTGGAGTACAGCCGTCGGGTGAATCCAATTCAGGCAAAGTACATCAACAATCTTGCGGCGGCCAGCGAAACGGCGGAAACATTATTGGAAAGCCTACAAAAGGGTAAGAAAGAGGGAGGCGGCGGAAGCGACCAGTTCTTCCAAACCTCGGCGGTAAACTTCCTTGCCGCTTGTATCTACTTCTTCGTGAATTATGAACGTGAACCCTACGATGCCAACGGCAAGCCTCTATATGCGGAAAGACAGCAAGATCCGCAGACCAAATTCTGGAAACCGACAGGTATCGTGCGCGACCGTGAAGGCGGCAATATCGTGGAACCTGCCTACTGGCTGGGAAAGTATTCGGACATGCCACATATTCTGTCATTCTTGAATGAAAGTTATCAGACGATTTTCGAGGTACTGGAAACTGACAATGAGGTTGCTCCGCTGCTTGGTCCATTCCAGACAGCTTTCAAAAATAAGGCAATGGAACAATTGGAGGGTATGATTGGCACGTTACGTGTTTATACCTCGCGTCTGGCAACCAAAGAGAGCTACTGGATATTCCACCGGGATGGCGATGACTTCGACCTGAAGGTGAGTGACCCGAAGAATCCGAGTTACCTGCTGATTGCAAATGACCCGGAAATGGAATCCATCATCGGTGCATTGAACGCTCTTATCCTAAACCGTCTCGTTACCCGTGTGAATACCGGGCAGGGGAAAAATATTCCTGTGAGTATTATAGTGGACGAGTTACCGACACTCTACTTTCACAAAATAGACCGTCTGATAGGTACAGCGCGAAGCAATAAGGTGAGTGTAACGCTCGGCTTTCAGGAACTACCGCAACTGGAAGCCGATTATGGTAAGGTAGGTATGCAAAAGATCATTACGACGGTAGGTAATGTGGTAAGCGGCTCGGCACGTGCCAAAGAAACGCTGGAATGGTTGTCCAATGACATCTTCGGCAAGGTGGTCCAGGTCAAAAAAGGCGTGACTATTGACCGGGACAAAACAAGTATCAATCTCAATGAGAATATGGATAACCTTGTGCCTGCCTCGAAAATCTCGGATATGGCAACCGGATGGATATGCGGTCAGACGGCACGGGACTTTGTGAAGACGAAAACAGGTATGGGCGGTTCAATGAATATTCAAGAATCGGAAGAGTTCAAGACTACAAAGTTCTTCTGCAAAACAGATTTTGATATGGCAGAAATCAAGAAAGAAGAAGCGGCGTATGTGCCGCTGCCGAAGTTCTACACTTTCAAGTCGAGAGAGGAACGGGAGCGCATCCTATATAAAAACTTCGTACAAGTGGGGCAAGATGTGAAAGAGATGATAAAAGACGTTCAAAATAAGCGCAACGCGAAATAAAAATCCGGCTGTCTGACATATAATGTAAATAAAAACAACAAAAACCGTCAGTACAATCGTACTGGCGGTTTACTACTAACTAATCTCTTCTTCTGGTTTATCAGGAGAGCTACCTGCTTAATAATTGGGTGAGTTGCTGATGGCAATTTTTTCGTATTCCTCTTTGTCAGTACCGCATTCAATTGCCCTGTCAATGACATCCCCTAACTCGTTGTAACAAACTTCTTCATTGACACACTCTGCATCTTTGCCTTTCAACAGATATACCTCATAATAGTCCGACCCATTAAGTGCAATAATGACGTATCCGGTGTGTAACAGTCCGTTTACTTTGATACGAAGTGCAGGCAGGTCTTTGAAGATGGTGGCTGCAAACTCTGCGATACCCCATGACATGAGGACGGGCATAGGGGTAAGTCCTATCAACTGCTCTTGAATGGTCTGTGCTATTTGTATTACATACTCTTTTTCCATAACTATGCTATTTTTAAGATGATTATTGTTTTTTTATTCGAACCATTCCGGGTTGTCCTTTTTCAGTTCGGCAACCAATTCTACGTCTGTCAGTCGCAGGTTTGCCATGTCGGTAAAGAAGAAAACCTCATCATAGATTCTTTCGGCTTCCTTGCTTGCGAAGCCTTCGTTTTCATCGTTGAAACTACCGGGCTGAAGGGCATCAAGCAAGGTAATCGAGCCGATAAGGAGTTCTTCACCCTCGTTGGATTCCACCACACGGCAAGGATAGTTATTGCCGCCAAATTGTACTTCTTGTGTTTTCATACGCTTGTTATTTTAATGGGATATGCTTTCCATTTGTCTTGAGGTATTCCATAAGACACTTTGCTTCTTCATGTGACGCACGATTGCGGTCATCATAGCGACGTGTCTCATCCGCCATCACAATGATGCACTCCTTAAACAATCTATAGAGGCTCTGTTGCAGTGTGGGGTGCATATCAGGTATAGCGGCTGCAAAACGCTTGGGATTGAAACTAAAACTATTCACTGCCATTTCCCATTCTTTGGCAAGTTTGTACTCTTTGCTTTCTTTGATGTTGTCCATTGTCATGAAATTTTAATGATTTATTTTTCTTCCCTCTGTTCAGTTCTATATTCTGTCTGAACCGCTTGGGATTTACAGATGCTTTACAGGACTGACGAACAAGCTACTTCCAACGCTTTTTTTGGAAAATTACTCTTTCACAGAAAGGAAGAATTTTATAAAAATGCACTTCAAAGCGATGGAATCAAGCGCGGCAGTCCACCTTCGCGTCTGGAAAACCAACCGGCGAGGACAGGAAGGAACCGGAGAAGGAATAAGATGGAAAAGATAAAAAGGAGGAAACTGATAGGTATAAATGAAGACGGGTGGCGGCGGGGTATCGGGAGGTAGCTATAAATGGGATAGAAAAGGCATAATCGCGCGGATGGCGGGTTTGCCCGGCAGACGCGCCGCCCGACAACGGTTTGGAGCAGTTGTCCGTGAACATCTTCACCTTAATCTAATTACAAATTAGGAACGAATAGAGGACAGATTACTCCACCCTCTATTCGTTGGTTACTGATTATGGTTAAGCTGCAATATCTTCCTCTTGTGGCTGTTCTTCGGTCTGCATCCCTACTTCGGATTGCTGTTTGTCAGATTGCTCCGCTTCCTGCTTTGCTTGTTCCTGCACCAAAAGAACGGCTTTTTTCTCTTCGATACGTTGGTGACGCTTCTCATACACTTCATTATGTCCGTTCTTGATGTCTGCCAACAGGTCGGGCATATGTTTTTGTGCGAAGTCAAGCAAGAGGGATGCAATGGCATTGTTGCCGTATGCGTTCTTGAAATTAGCAATTAGAAAATCCCTGCGAATAATCGCTTTCTGCTTGCTCGTGAGGTTGGCAATGATGTTTATCTTTTCTTCATCTGTAAGGTAGGAATAAGGCTTTTTTTCCTCGATACCTACCGCTTCGAAATGCTCTTTGCGGAGGGATGATAGCAAGAAGAAATAAATCATCTTGTCCTCGTCTTGCCCAAACTTGCAATCGGACATATCAACCTCCAAAATCTGTTTTTTTGTGTCCTCTACAGTCTTTTCAAGGGCAATTTCCTTGTTGCGTTTGTCTTGCTTTTCCAACTTCTCTACCGGTGAAAGCGTCTGCTCCTGTTTTGTGTCATTGGTAGTACAGGTAACTTTCGGAACATAACAGAGTACGATGTCCTTGCTCTCAATACGGAAATAAAGGATGATTTCACCTGCTTCACTTCGGGTACGGATTTCTTCGCATTCTTCCGTGTAATCGTTCAAATCCTGTTCGAACTCGCTCTGTGCCTGTTCGTATTCTTCGGTGGTGTCGTACTCATCTTTTCGGGGTGCTTCGGGCTGTTCGGGATATGCCTTTGCATAATAGTTAAGGCTTTCCACTTCGTAACCCATGGCGGTAAGACGTTCTACTACGGCTTCATTGCTGTTGAAACTTTCATAGCAGAGGGATACCTCAGGGCGTTCTTCCATAAGGCGCACGGCTTTCTCCGTGAGATATGCTGCATTCATTTCAGCAAGGCAAGTACGATTGGCGCAATTTCCGCAACCACCCTCGCAAAATAACATCATATTATTTGTATTGTGAGGACACGACAGACAGAGGGTCTTGTCAAATGCGTATCGCTCCAAGTCGGTGGTATATTGCCGTTCGATGTTCCGTGCAACATCAGAGGCTTTCATTCCTCGCCAACTATTGTACTGCACCCCCTCTTTAAGATGCTTGTTGTACACCTCTTTCTGAATATCTTCCCCATAACGGCAAATTTCGCTCGCTACGCTGATTGTGATTTCGTCCTGTTCCAAAAGCTGTGCGATTTCGGGCATTAAGGAAACGAATTTAAGGCGTGTGCGGATATAGCTTTCGTTTTTACCGAACTGCACCGCCAAAGACTGCACATCGTGGCGACCACTATCAATGAGCTTTTGGTAGGCATTTGCTTCCTCTATCGGGGTAACATCCTTGCGCTGGAGGTTTTCAGTTACCGCCATTTCTTCGGCAACTTCGTCTGAAATTTCCATAACGACAGCCGGAATGTCTTCCAATCCTGCCATGAGGGAGGCACGATATCGGCGTTCTCCAAAAACAATCTCAAAGCGGTTGTCTTCTATTGGGCGTACTCCAATAGGCTGTAACACACCCTGCTGACGAATACTCTCGGAAAGTTCTGCAAGGCTCGCTTCGTCAAAATTCTTACGTGGGTTGTAATTGCTCGGCTGCACGTTTGCCAATGCTACCATTGTGATGTTTTTCTCTACTGATTGAATTGCTGTTGCTTCCATAATCATAAAAATTTAATTGGTTTTAATATTTAATTTTTTATTTTCCCTTTGTTCGGTTCTCTTTTCTGCCTGAACCGCTTGGGATTTACAGATGCTTTACAAGGACTGACGAATAAGCGATTTCCGACGCTTTTTCCGGAAAATTACTCTTTCGCAGAAAGGAAGAATTTTATAGGAAATGCACTTCAAAGCGACGGAATCAAGCGCGGCAGTCCACCTTTGCGTCTGGAAAACCAACCGGTGATGGCAGGAATGGACCGGATGAGTGGCATTAAAAGAATATAGAAAAGGAAGAATACGCTGAAAGGCGGATGGTAAAACGGATGGAACTATAAAGGGATGATTAACGATACAACGGGACAAGCGGAAGGACGTAAGACCAGACGGTGTAAAACAGGAATGGAACTTACCAGATAAAAATCCTTTGAGCCATTTCGCTAAATAAATCTGTATCAATTGCCTGTTTTACCAGAAATTTGCATTATTTTTGCAGTAACGAAACAGCCGTTTCGGAAACAGCCGTTTCGGAAACAGCAATAAAAAAGGATAAGGATATGAGATTTTTTGACAGGACAGAAGAAATAGCCTCTCTTCGCAAGATTCGCGAAATGGCCAAAAACAATGCTCAGTTTACAGTGGTAACGGGACGTCGCCGTATCGGTAAGACATCACTCGTGTGGAAGGCATACGAGGACGAACCGATTCTCTATTTCTTTGTTGCCCGGAAAGCCGAAGGCGATTTGTGTGAGGACTACCGGCTTGAAATAGAGAACAAGTTGGGAGTCCCAACCATGGGGCGGGCCGAACACTTTACCGATGTGTTCGAGTACCTGATGAAACTTTCGGCAGAACGTCCCATCACACTCTTTATCGACGAGTTCCAGGAGTTTTTCCGTGTGAACAAATCGGTGTTCAGCGATATGCAGCGCATCTGGGATCTATACAGCCCGAAGTCCCGTATTAACCTGATTGTCTGTGGTTCGATTTATTCCATGATGACAAAGATATTCAAGGATAAGAAAGAGCCGTTGTATAACCGGCAGTCGCGCTTTATGACTGTGCGTCCGTTTACCCCAACTGTTCTGAAAGATATTCTTTCGGAATACAACCCCGGCTACACGGCGGAAGATCTGCTGGCATTGTACGCTTTCACGGGCGGTGTGGCGAAGTATGTACAACTACTCGTGGATGCAGGAGCAACAACCAAAACGACTATGCTCGACCAGATTATAAAGGCCGACTCCATATTTTTGGGCGAGGGTAAAGCGATTCTTATCGAAGAGTTCGGCAAGGATTACGGAATCTATTTCTCCATACTATCGGCCATTGCACGAGGAAAAACATCCCGTTCGGAAATTGAAAACGTGGTAGGCAAGGAAATCGGCGGTTATCTTACCAAGCTGGAAAAAGAATACGAAATCATATCGAAGAAGCAACCGCTGTTCGAGAAGAGTTCCGCCAAGAATGTCCGGTATGTCATCGAGGATAATTTTTTCACGTTCTGGTTCCGCTTCATCTACAAGTACAGCTATATGCTGGAGATAGAGAACTATGGAAGTGTGAAGATGATTATAGGTCGGGATTATGAAACTTTCAGCGGTCTGATGCTTGAACGTTACTTTAAGCGTGTACTGATAGAACGGCAAGTCTATACGCGTATCGGAGGCTGGTGGGACCGCAAGGGTGAGAACGAAATAGACATAGTAGCTGAAAACGAACTGGACGATACGGCGACATTTTTCGAAGTCAAACGCAAGGCCGAAAATATCGACATGGAAAAACTGGAAGCGAAAGCAGCCGCTTTCATGCGTGCAACGGGAGAGTTCAAAGGTTATTCCCTGTCATACAAAGGGTTGTCAATGACTGATATGTAGCAATACATATCGGCATAACGTACTAACAGAAGTCACAGATTTAAAAGAACGGTAAGCGAGGAACATACCCTCACTTACCGTTTTTTTCCAAATACTCCTTCATCGCCTCATTTACAATGTCTCTCAATGACATATTCTTCTCAATAGCAAGGAATTTCATACGCGTATGAACACTCTTGTCGATAACGAAATTGCAATGTACCGCAGGCTCTTTTTCAGTTTTAAGTGGTGTGGCTTCCTTCTTTTGCGGAGATTTCTTCGTGGATGACAGCAATCCGTCCAGTCCGCTTTTCATACTGTCTTTCAATAAATCACTCTTGCCCATATTGTCTTATTTTAATTTCAAAACCTCTTGTGCTAAAGCCATATAATCTTTGGCTCCATTGCAGTTCTTATTGTACTCAAAGACGTTCTTTCCCTTTATAGGAGCTTCGGCCAGTGCCACATTGTCCCGTACAAGCGTTTTGAACACTTTGTCACAGAAAGAGTCATTGATAATTTCAGCTACGCTCTTGTTGAGTGTCTTGCGCTTGTCAAACTGGGTAATAACAATGCCACCAATACTCAGGTTCGGGTTCAGGCGTTCCTTGACAATCTCAATTACGCTTGTAATCTTCGCCATTCCGCGCATGGCGAGGAATTGTGCCTGCACCGGAATAATCAGAAAGTCCGCTGTGGTAAGGGCATTGAGTGTCAGCAAGCCCAGTGAAGGTGGACAATCAATCAGGATGTAGTCAAACTTCCGACTGTCAAGCAACTTCGTAATCAGACCTTTCAGTATCAACTCACGTCCCGGCTCGTTTATCAGTTCGGATTCTGCCGCCGACAGGTCGAGACAGGACGGCACAACAGCAAGTCCGTTCTCCAGTTCGATAACCGGTAAGGGATATTCACCTCTCATTGCCCCATACACCGTTTGTTCTTCCTCAATGGAGAGACCACACGATTCTGTAAGATTTGCCTGCCCGTCCATGTCGATAGCCAGTACACGCTTTTTCTTCTGTCGCAAAGCAGCGGCAAGATTGATGGTGGTAGTTGTCTTGCCAACCCCACCCTTATGATTCAAAACAGCTATAATTTTTGTCATAATTTGATGTCTTTATATGCGATACAAAGATAATACTATTCTTAGTAAATACTATAATTAGTATATACTATTTTACTAAAAAGAGTATTTTAGTATTTACTACTATACTAAAATACTAATAGACTAAATGTAGTAAATACTACTTTCAGTAATAGGTAACTCACTAACTTCCTACTTTACTATAATTAGTAAATACTACATTTAGTATTTATTGTTGTTCAATACTATATGCACATCATCAGAACGGCAAGTCTTCCTTGTCCTCTTGCGGCATAGCTACCGGTGGTACAGGTACATTACTTGCGGCATCTGTCGGACTCTCTGCTTCTGAAGTTGTACCCTCACGCTTTCCGGTATTGATGAACTCCAATGCGTCTGCCGTAATGGATAGTTGAATCTGACAGTTTTCATCCTTATCCTTCCACAGTGAAGCTGAAAGTGTCCCTTCAATGAGCAGTAACCGTCCTTTGGTAAGATATTCGGATAGTCGAATATGGTTCTCTTTCTTACTCCGTACCCTTACCCAAGTAGTGATGCTGTTTCCATGTGAATAGTCATCTACCGCAATATCAAATGCAATGAATGAACCGTGTGCTCCAGTAATAACCTGGCAATCCTTGCCAATGCGACCAATTGTGTGAACGTATAACATAATAAATTCTTTTTGTGGCAGGTGGTTAATCCTACCGTTACCTTAGTTTATAAATATTCTTTATTTCCCTCTGTTCGGCCTGTTTGCGACCTCCGGGATGATTTTTTCTGCATCCAAAGGCGGCAGGAACAATCTGGCAAGGCTGAAGAGGAAAAATACGCTCACCAGCGGAGAGGAAGATTTTTGCGCTTCACTTGCGGCTGAATGCCGGCATTGACACGACTGGGACTGGCGATTACCTTCGCGGAAAAATTCAATCCACGGCAGGTTGCACGGCAGCAGAAAAGCGATAAATAGAAGTATATAAAAAAGGAATAGAAAACGCTAAAGCAGGGAATAATAAAACAGGAGAACGGACATGCAGGACTAAGCTCCAAAGACTACCTTGAAACTGTGAATAGTGATATAGTTATATCATTATCCGCAATTTCAAGTCTGTTCGTGTACCCTTTGAAAAATAACTTGACGCACTTTATGTAATGCGCTACACAAAGCGTGTCAGATTTTTCTTGTAGCAGGTTATCAGTCCTTATACAAAGGGATATAGAAAAAAATTATAAAAGTAACCGACAATAGCTAACGTCAAATACCCCTTGCTCCAATGACCTGATTAGACTATTAAGTCCATAATCACTTATATGTTCATGGATACACACGACGGCCATACAGATAATGACCGCTATTAATACAAAGTATCCGGATAGGGATTTACGCAGCAATGGAGCTTTGCGAATATTTTATGGTATTCTACTTATCAATATGATATGTACTATAAATAAAATTTTTAGCTTTCCTTTGAAAGTTCTCGTGAATTTCTATGGCTATTTGAAAGTAACATTTTTAAGTCATTTTTATTGATGCCCATGTATTTACATATTTTAAACTCACTTATGCCGTCTGATAACATTTCTTGAGCTGCTTTTCTATTCCTTTCATACGCTTCCAGTTTGTCAAAAATGGCATCTGTTAGAAAATCTATCCATTCGAAAAAGACCTTTTCCCCTTCTTGAGTACTAAAATCTATTGTACAGGTTTTCGCACACCTCCTATGAAGTATCAGATAATAAATTCCTCCAATCAGATTCGCCATAATAGCTTTAATATTGATTTTCGCCGGTTTAAACAGATTGTCATAAAACGCAATCAAATTTAGATTCATAATATCCCGTGTTTCTGCTGTTCTCTTTGTCGTTTCATTAATAACCGACATTTCATAAAGTAACAACTTTTGCATTACAGTGTTATCAGACAAGTTCCTATAAAGGGTCTTGAATGTTTCCGCAAAAAACTTTTTAGGTCCCAATATGTTCAGGCTGGAAACGTCAATAGTATCATTGATCCAGAAATCATACTGCTTGGCAAGCCTGTCGTAAAGGTTTTCCATTGAGCCGTATCTTCTATAAAACACATTAGCTTCTATGTTTGCAGCTTTCATCAATGCACTCAAATTGACATTACCAAAACCATATTCAGCTACAAGCTTTTCAAGTTCGGATATTACCTCCTTGTCTATTTGTTCATTTGTCCTCCTATTTCGAGTTTTCTTTTCTTTCTGTTTCACTATTATATAGTATGTTATAAAAATAAATCTGCAAAAATCAGTAAAAGGAAATATTTTTATTTTAGCTTTCGATAAACTTCTTCTTTTCTGAATTGACGATAATATCCCAAGGTAGGCTGTAAGTATTTATACAGCTATTCCATTCTCTTTTCATTTGTTTTGATATAGAGCAATTGGGTCTGTTGCAAATATACATTTTTATGCTTTACAAACAATAGACAGAATATAAAAACTACGTTTACCAATAAATTTGCATTTCAATAATAGACGTATTAATTTACTTATTTATTGCTATATTATAGGAAAATCTCCAATTTGAAAAAAGAACACTCACTACACGAAGAAAACTTGCTGCACATCTACATTAAATCCCTGATAGTTTCCGGTTGCGATAAGAGAAGTCAATTTAAATGAGACCCTAATGATTTCATATAAAGAAAACTTCATGTTGGATTATTCATGTGAGAATTATAAGAATGAAGAAGCATTATATATCGAAAAATGAAACTCTATTTTTTCTTTGAAAGAGGATGTATTACGTTTTATATTCACTGTGTAATGACATCTTATTATTTTGTTGAGAAGTGTTCTTTTACAAAGAATTTCGAAAAGGATAATACATCATCAAAATCATAGAACATATTATAAGTTACGGCTACTAAATAATCAGCTTCCACAAAAACAAGACACATAACAGGAGCCTCTGATATAATATCAATAATCGCATAGTCCTGTTTTTTTAATTCTTCTATTTTTGAGGTTATGGGGGCATGACTCTTTATATTAGATAGAATATTGATTTCTATAGAGTAATATTGTATATTTTTCTTTGATTTATTTGGGACTTTAATGAGATAATGCTTACAACAATATCCGATCTTAGCCAACTCTGTCTGTTCGTTCACATTATTACAAAAAGCGTTTAAAATAGGAGAGATTATGTATTTATGAGACGAGACAAATAAAGCAGTATCTTTGGAATTAGTATCCTCATAGACAATATTATTATTATCCCAACAATAATTGAAATTTTCAAGTACCTTATATGAAAACTTATCAGATATACTATCGCTACAGATTGCAGCAGCATGAAGATATGCACACATACAAAATATAGTACATAGTATATATTTTATGTTACACATAAATCTTATCTCCTTTTTATACTAACTTCTTTATAAAAATTCGCTTTAATATTGGGTGGAGTAGCATATTCAATTTCTATATAAAGTTTTTTATAAAAAACTAATTCAGAAATTGCACTATCCGCATCAACTTGAGTTGACCCCGATAATTCTTTTACTTGATCTTTAAACTCACTAAAACTTCCTATTATTTCAACGCACCCTGCTGCTCCCCATCCAATATGAGTAAGATCTTCAGGACCAGCGTGAATGTAAAAAGTTCCTTTTAGAACTATTGCACCATTATGTTGAGAATATGTATTATGTACCTCATAGGCTTTTTTATATTCTGGTGCAGGCTGCCTATTGAGCTTATGCAAGCCACTATTAACCCATCCAATTGTTTTATAAGAACTAAAATTTGGTGGGTTATAATACGGCATGAAGCGTAATGCTTTCCATGTATATTTTACACTTTGACCTTTATCATCAGTACCTTTGATATAGACATAATATACAGGGACTCCATAGAGCTCTATTTTGCTATTCTTATCCATATCACTGCATGGATAAGATTTTGCATAATAGGTATCCCCAGTTTTTGTACCAGAAATAATAATATCCACATCTCGGAGTTTCATATAAGTAAAGATTTCAATAATAAGACATATAATTTCAGCAACACATGACCCTGATAAATGATTTACAGATGGGCATAACTATGCCCATCTGTAAATTTAAAATTATTCAATACTATTCTTGATGATATTCGCTTTCCCAAATAGCATCCTCCGGATTATCGCCTTTATGACCGGCAAGCTGTATCACGAAGCTTTTTGCCGGGAAATACGGTGTGATGTGGATGTCAAGAAGCACACGGTCTTTCTGATTCGGGTCTTGTTCAATCTTCATAACCTTGAAGCGTTCGATGAGTTTGTTCGGTCCCATTACACTATCGAGGAATTTCACAACCTGACCACGTAAATCTGCTTCCGTGCGAGTAGTCCAATTTTCAAATGCCCGACGGTTCAGGAAGTCAATCAGTACCTTCGTTATATAGTCGAATACACGAACTACGGAGTAGGTCTGCAAGCCAAGATTATCTCCATTAAATAATGTCTTGGCGGAGAAAGCCATAACCTTGCTGTACTCGTTCACCATCGGCACAAGACCCATACGTTCAAGCTCGGAAATCTCGCTCTTGCGAAGGTCGAAGCGTACACTTTCTACTTCATTAAGTCCACCAAATTTCTTTCCGGCTACTACCTGAGACATTAAGGTGTTGTATATTTTTCCGGCAAGTGAAGAAGATGGCGGAATATAAAGATTTTCTTCTTCTCCAACGCTTTCCTCTCTTTGACGACCAAGCAACCAGTTACAGGTCATAATAGTATTCGATTTGAACACATCTCCACTCGTATGATTGGCATTGAAGAATATATCTACTACATCGTCCGGAGTTTCAAGGTCTTGGAAGTCTGTAACAAGAAAAACCTTGTTCTCGTATGCCATTTTAGACCACTTATCCAAAATGGCATTTGAGCCTATATACCCAGGAACGACAAGCAAGGAGTAGTTGCGACGCAGGTCAAGACGGTCAAAATTCTGTTTGAGTTCGTTGCTAATGTGGTCAGCGAAAATGGTATTGTCCAAATCCTGAAGCTGCTCCATGGTCGCATTGACAATGGTGACATTCTTCACCTTATCACTTTCCGTGTTCTTGTAAAAGAACGCAATAGTGCGATATGCGCTTTCAAGTTCCCGTGTCCTGGCAAGAGCATTCTTCAAGTTATGATTAAGAAGGTTCTCGGCGTTTTCTGCGGTTTCTTTGGCCTTGTCCCGCATTTGTTCGGCAGTGTCATTCTCACGTAAGAGTTTGAGCCATACGCTTAAGCGATTAACCAAGGCCTTACGTTCATTTTCCCACTGTTCATCCGTGAGGAAGATGTTGCGACGGGCCTTTCGTGCCGGATTAAGATTGGAATACCCATCTATGATATTTTCAAGAAAAGCGAAGCCACCAAATTCTTTGAGTTTGTCTATTGCCGATGCAGATGACTTTTGCGCCTGTTGTGATACGACTTTCTGTGAGGTTGTCGTACTGGCTGTCTGTTGTTGAGTTTCCTGCTTCATCTTAGTAAAAGATTAAAGTTCTACTTTCTTTTGATTTGCCAGAATCTCCTCGATTGATGATTCAATCACGTCCATAATGGCATTTTTGACTTCCGGATTTTCAAGTGCTTTCTGTAAAGCGCGGTTGGAAGTAAGCTGGCGAGTTATTCTGACACCCTGCTCTTTCTCAATGTCAAGTTTACTCAAGAAATCACTCTTCTCTTTAATCTTCTTGGCTCCGAAGTCTCCAAGTCCGGTGAATGTCATGATTTCCTTGATTTCATTACCTTCCGCATCCACGTGGCATAAGTCAACTGTTGGTTCAAAACGTTGGAACACATCTTCAATGGTTTCCAAACCATACACGCTTTCCGGAGCCGCAGGAGCTTCATCTGTCAGTTTTTGAACTATCAAAGTTCGGTTGGAGGGGATTTCCGCGATGGATTCGTTCGCATCGACTTTTACTTCGTTGCCTCCAATTCCATAATTGTAGATTGCCATAGAATTTACTTTTTAATATCATACTTTTTTTATAGCTCTCTTTTGGTTTTGTGACCGTGCGCAATATATGAATTATTTCTGAAACCGTCAAATTTTTAGGAGCATTTTATTGGCATCTAACAAGGAAAAGAGTATATTTGCGAAATAGAATAAAATAAAAGAATAGTATGACTTACCTGAAAATGCCATTACAATTGCAATCGGCTGTTGCCAAGAAATTGCAAAGGTGTTCCTATCAGGAATCGATAGCCCAACACATCATGCTACTGATTCTTTCTCACCATGGGGAAGTTATCGGCCGAGAAGACTTTGGTTCCATGATATGGGACCTTGAGTTCAACCAACTTGTGAAAATCAGCGATTGGGAGGAAGGAGTAAAAAACTCCTTAATAAAAACGATAGAGAAATATGAAAAGAGACTACGGAATGTAGATGTGAACGTCACCCTTTTGGAAATAGAAGAAGAAAATATAGATAAAGTATCTCATATCCGAAGAAAGGCACAAATAACGGTGACCGGAATAATGGATAGAACCAACGAGAAATTCAGTTTTAACACCTCATTATATATAAGCCCTTTATCACAATAATCGAACTATGTCAGACAAGAAACAAATCGCAATAAAGGAACGAATATTAAAGCAGGCTATGGAGTTTTGGGGTGTATCCGATATACGCGATATGGACCCCGTGATAGATTTGCTGCTTGAAGTTTTTGCCCATGAGTCCAACAAGCTGCATCAAGAAATAGATCAGTCCGATTCACGGATACTTCACCGCCTGTCCAGAATACTCATAGGAAACAAATGGTCGCTGCCAAAGCCGGCCCATGCGCTTATGACTATTACCCCCAATCATGGGGAATGTTGCGAACTTGATGCCGAAGATCACTTTTATGCAGAGAAAAACATATTTGGCAAAGGGGATATTCAAGTCTTTATAACCCCTTTGTTTTCCTATAAACTGGTTGATGCAAAAGTCAAAGCAATCGCATACAACGATAGTATAAGGCATTCAACCGATAGCTTTAGCACTCCAACACGCTTCCTTGGCCCTAAAAACCGGATAGCGGATTATTGCGTCTGGGTCGGGCTGGATGTGTCTAAAGAAGTCCTGCAAAAAATGGACTCTGTAATGTTTTGTATCAAGCCTTCCGATATGGGGTTGCTTCCGTTTATGAATATGGCTTTCTTCTATGACTGCACAGGAAACCGATTGAATGCAAAAACAGGCCTTCATGTTGAAGATCCATATAGTAATGCGCACTACTTTGATGAAATCCGCGATTTTTATAGTGACCTATATTTTAATGTGGGTATAAAAGATGCTTCCAAAGAGAAACATACCTACCGAGAAATGTTTCCCGGTTATGTGGCCGACTGCGAGGTCCCGGATGACTCTGAGAATCTCTTTTGGGTCAAGATAGTCTTTCCTGAAATATTCACGAAAGAAAGTCTTGAAAATCTGGAAGTATATTTGAACACATTTCCGGTTGTAAACAGACAAATCGTTTACAAACAGCATAATTTCCGTTCCACCGGACGAATTATACCCCTGAAATGTCCGGGCCGTACACAATTCTTGAACATACGCTCGTTTCAAGACAACAAAGGCCGGGAATATGTAAACCGACTGAACCAGTATGAGGAAAATCCGACAGGTATATTCAGCCTGTATTTTGGCGACCTTGAACGATTTGATTCGGACAGTGCCCGCTCATTAATTTCAAAAGTGTTACAATTAATGAAAGAAGACGGGAGTGCTTTTGCTTCAATGAATCCGGATGCACTTTCGACGCAGCTCAAAGAGTTGTTCAACAAGATAAATGATATAGAGAAAGGATTGGAGGCCACGCTAAAAGGAGATAACAAAATAAAGGCCTTTGTTTTAAGTGTCCCACAAAAGGATGCGACCAATGCCGAGATAAAATATTGGGTGACTTCCGGATCTCTGGCGAACGGTTTCAATGAACGCACACTGATACAGCAATTCAACATAGAAAAATATGACGCTTCAGGCATCATGTTGCGCACTTGTATGCAAGGAGGAACAACGCATGATAGCGAACAGGAACTTATTAATAGTTTAAGGTATGGTCTGTTGTCCCGGGAACGGATTATATCTAAAGAAGACATCAAAAGCTACTTGTTTCACAAGCTGGGAAAACATGTTGAATCAGTCGAAGTCGGTAATGGCGTAGCTATATCTCCTGACAGCAAAAAAGGATTAATCAGAGTGACAGAGGTCAAGATAAAACTTGGACAATTTGATAAAGATGAAATTCCCAATCTGGAAGAATTGGCCCATTATCTTGAAAAAGATTTGACTGAACGCTCTGTATGTAATTCAAACTATAAAATCAAATTCGTATGAATGATAGCAATTATAGTCCAAGTTTGGTGTCTGCCCTTAAGATAGCAAGAGGAATGGCACTTCAAGACAAGCATAACACGTTCGGCGTGTCACATCTTGTCATGGCCATGTTTGCAGAAAACACGGGTCTAAAAGAAATTTTATCCTCGATGCAGAAGGATGTCGGCTACATAATGGAATGGTTTGACACCCACCGCGAAATGTATAGGTCCAGTGGCACTTCCACAGAAGAAGTGGAGCCTGACGAAGAAGTGTCAAAAGTCTTGGATGAGTCCGAACGGTCTAAAATTAAATTAGGAGCGGATTCCATAGACTCCATCTGTGTGTTTACCGCCATATTGCGTGAAGGTGTCGTATATTCGCATCAGCAGATAGAGATACTGGATGTTTCGGAAGATGACATATTGTCCCACTACAATGCCCTTACCCCGTTGCATTCTTATCAAGGAGAGGAAATGCAGATAACAGCAAGCGTTCCTTATGCCGACAACCTAAAAAAGCAAGAAACCATCAATGCCGGTGGCTTTGTCGTCGGTAGGGAAAAAGAGGTCCGTACTATTTTAGAATGCCTCGAACGCTCAGAGAACAAGGGCATACTGATTGTCGGTGAATCCGGTATCGGGAAGAGTTCCATCATCAACGCCTTTGTCAAAGATATCTGTGAGAATGAAGACGAGATGTTAAAGCAAATATCTATTGTCGGACTCAATACGGCAAAACTGCTCGCATCAACCTCGTCTGAAACGGAGATAGCACAAAAAGTTGTCAATCTGATGCACAAGCTCAACCAATTGGAACAAGCTGTGCTGGTGATTGATGATTTACAGGTCCTTTTGGAGAACAGCGTATCAGGCAAAGCATCCACACTCATCAACATATTAAGTGCACAAATCAGCGAGGGAGCCGCAAATCTTGTTCTCACACTCACGAACGATTCTTACCGGAAGAACATCGAAAAGCATCCGATAGAAGGGCGTCTTGATATCATAAAGATTGAAGAACTGGATACGGCTACACTTGAAAGTGCCATACAATTACATAAAAAAAGGATTGAAAACTATTACGAGCTGAGAATTTCAGATGCGTGTATTAAAGATTCAATCGCACTCTCCAAACGATATTTTAAGGAACGCAGCCTGCCATCTGCCGCCATCGACCTGCTTGACAGAACCGCTGCTGCCGTCCGGCTATGCAATAAGAATGCACGAGCCAGTGTTTCTGATTTGGAAGCGGATTTTGAGGAAATAAAGAGTCTCGACGAAAAAATATCTGAAGGGCCGCTTTACTTACTATACCGTTCTGTATTCAGCAAAATCAGTGTCGTATTGACCACCAAACTGTCAGACAACTATGTATGGGATAAAGAAGATGACATCGCGATAAAAGCAGGACGTTTGTCGGGCATCATCAAAGAATTAAAGGCACTATCCGACCAGTCTATTGAAGAGATACGCTCTTCGGAAATAGAGGCGATTGTAGCGGAGTGCACCAATATACCTATCGGAAAAATACAAGCCCGCGAGAAGGACCGACTTTTGAGCATCGAGAGCAAATTGCAAGAACGGGTCAAAGGACAGAACCGGGCTATTACGACTTTATCAGATGCCATTATAGAATCACGCAGCGGACTGAGTGACCCCAAGAAGCCTATAGGTTCATTCTTCTTCCTTGGCCCTACCGGAACGGGAAAAACAGAACTCACAAAATCACTGGCCGAGTTACTGTTTGATGACGAATCAGCCATGATCAGATTTGACATGTCCGAGTTCAAGGAAGAACATTCGGCTGCATTGCTGTATGGTGCACCTCCGGGATATGTAGGATATGAGGAAGGTGGTTTACTGGTCACTCAAATCAGACAGAAACCTTATTCGGTAGTGTTATTCGATGAGATTGAGAAAGCCCATAGCAGCGTTTATGATGTTTTCCTGCAAATGATGGATGAAGGCAAAATACATGATAAACTGGGCCGGGAAGGAGATTTTTCAAATTCCATAATCATTTTCACATCCAATATCGGAAGCCAGTGGATTGTGGAACAAATACAATCCGGACATACTCCTGATTCCGGAAAGCTCATCGAGGTTATGGCACAGTATTTCCGACCTGAATTTTTGGGACGTCTCACCGAGGTGGTTCCGTTTGCGCCAATAGATGAAAATGTCGCCAAACAGATATTCAACCTCCATTTTGGAAGATTGCAAGAACAACTGATGAAACAGAAAAACATCCAGTTGAATTTGTCGGATGAAGCATTGCAACATCTGGCAAACAAAGGGTATTCTCCCAAATACGGCGCACGTCCGATAGCAGGAGTCATAAGAACTTATATCAAGAAGTCCGTATCTCGTCTGATTGTCTCTGAGCAAATCAAGTCGGGTGACAACATCGTCATAAACTATCGAAACGGTGAACTGATATGGGAACAATGTTAGCGCAAAAGAAACCCTTGGAAAGCATCCAACGAAGTCAGGCAATAAATTTTGTCGCAGAAATCTTTTATGATGAACTTCAATTTATTCTTGACCGGCGGCTGTTGGACCATACTATGGTTAATTGCCATGGTATGAACAGTCGTGTGAAATCCAGAGATGTATTAAGTGTTTCGGTACAGCATATCGCGGCGACAAATGCCGACAAAGAATATATATTGCTGAATCTGGCAAGAAACAGCATCTATCATCAATTGCCGGAATTACTATTTCATCCATTGGTGCTTAGCACACCGGGCATGAGCAACAAGGAGATAGTTGAAGCCATCCGAGCCAATGAAAAACAGGATAAAGAGCTTATACAATTCTTTGCACCCTTTGATACAGAGTTTTTCAAAGAAAAGGTCCGTATCAATAACCGCCATCTGAATTTCTTTTCAGACCCGGACTCCAAGAAGAACTTCATCAAGATGATTGAAGTTATGGAAAATGTCGAACTATCCATTACTTCCCATCAGAAATATAAGCTGTTCCTATTCCTCTGCAATGCAGAACGGTATAAAGAGAACCTGCCTGCTATCGAGCAACTGCTTCTTATCGTTTTGGGATTGAAGGTGAAACTGCGACTGGAAGTCCATGAGATTGATGAAACGGTTTACCTTTCCGTCGGTTCCGGATGTGTCGGACAGACATTAGGCCTTAATGGTCTAATGATAAGCGAAACCGATGATTTGACGGCGACAATCATCCTTGATACTCCGACAGATGACTATGAGGAGGTAAAAACGCATCTATCCAATGTCCGCCGGATACTTGAATTTTTCATCCTTTCAACAAGAAATATCGAAGTTGATTATCTGGTACGTGGAGAAACGGATTTTATACTCGGAGAAAACCGATTAGGATATAATATGAACTTATGAAAAATCTAATAATATGAAGATATTGCTATATTTCTTTGCACGTTATTTATTGGCTCCATTATTTGTAGCCGTGATGATATTTGTCTTGACCGGAATAAAAACGATCAAGAGCAAACTTAGCCTGAAGAAATTAATCATATTCATTCTTCTGGCTTCCATTGCCGTTGCTTTACCCAGCCTGTTCGGTTTCCTAAAAAACGAATACGTCTGGGGAGGCTTGACATTCACGATATTGTCCTATATCCTCCTTGGAGCATTGTTCTGCAAACTGTCAACCTCCGATTTGTTCGGAGCAATCGGTATTGGCAGTTCCCGAACAGCGGTCATTCTCACTCTAACCACAATATGCGCTTTAGGCGGATGGTGCTACTATCTGCTGTTTGAACTGATAAGCAGGCTACCTTATTCGCTATGGAACACAACAAATATCCTGTGGTTTGCAATCCCGTATCTGATTATGTACAGCAGAACCCTGTTCCTGGACATCCCGCATCCGATATATACCCCATGGGAATTGAGCTATGGTACCTTTGACCGGAAATATTGGGACAACATAGACAACTTCGGCTTCCGAACGGTCAAAGTTAAGATCAAACGGAATATAAAAGACCCGACATACGCTTCGTTGGTTGTCCGCCTGCCCAATGAAATATCTCTTGGGAATTGGTTCAATTGGGTTATCGAAGACCAAAACAGGCGTTTCCCCCAAAACAAGATTGAAACAGAGAAGGAAGATATGCAAATCGGATGGATGTTCTATACCTCAAAATGGTTTAACTTCCCGTTGTTCATAAGAATACTTGACCCCACTCTGACGAGTGAGGGCAATAAGATTAAGAATAATCAAACGATATATATCCGACGTGTACAAGTAGAAACAAAAACATCATAATATATGAAAACACTAACATATTTGCCTGTAAACTGGGTCAATGGTCTGAAGCTGACCAGCCAGCATTTCTTTGCAAACCAGTATTGCCAAACGGAAGCTCTCAACCGCGAAGCAGGAAGGAGTCTGACCAGTTATAACTATGGTCTTGGAGAGGTCCTTGAAGGGATAGGTGACAATCTTGAAATAGAGATTTCAGGTGATACCATGTCCACTCTCTGTGTCCGCCTGAAAAGCTGCAACGCTATCACCAAAGGCGGTCTGCCCATCGTTTATTACGACGGTTTATACGGGGATGAGAAACCCTGTGCAACCATTTCAGAATCCGGTCTGCAAGCCGAGGACAGCGAGTATATGGTACTAATATCCGTAGATCCGTATCACTTGATACCTGTCGGTGAACCGGACCCGGAAGAGGTGCCTTTGCATCACCCGTATGTCTTGCCGAGCATAAAACTCCATATCGTTCCCAGAAACCAAGTCAACAAATCTTTCTACAGCCAGAATTTTTTGCTGGTGGCAGAGGTATGCAGACAAGGGAATACCTATAAAATCAATCATCAATATATTCCACCGGTACAACATTCCGCTTGCCACGATGGGATTAAAACATTCATTTCCCAATTGGCACGTACCCTACAGTCGATAAAAGAAGACGTGAAACTCATTTACAGCAGGAATGTTGCTGACAAGCGTAGAGATACGCTTGCCAATAATACATTTGAGCTGTGTAAGGCTTTCTCGGCCTTTTACAACTCAAGAATCTTCTTTATCGAACAAATCGCCTTAGAGCAACCGCCGATATATCTTGTGCAGGCCGTGAATGAGCTTGCAAACGGTCTGAACTCCGCTCTTCAAAGTCTTTCTGAAACGGAAAGAGAACAATTGCTCCAATATTTCTATGAGTGGACCAATGTCACACCCTCTGAATTTATCACGAAGATAGAGAGCCTAACCAAGCTTATGTATGACCATACCAATATAAACCAGTCATTGCAGACGGCAGGGGCATTTGTGACACTGCTCAGCAATATGTTCCACAAAATGAGTGAACTGGAATACATCGGAATGGTTCGTGAGAATATTATAGTAGGAGACGAAAGTCACGAAACAATAGAGGCTCAAAAGAAACGATCATGGTCGTTTATAGGTTGAGCGATTAAATCATAGCAAGTATGGAAGCAGAAAACAAAATAGCTCGTTTGAAAGCGAAACTCCGATTTACTTTGGTATTCGCTATCGCACTGATTGTTACCACAACCGGAGGTATCGTAACGATTGTGACTGCACAAAAGGGAATATCCCTTCTTGAAAGCAAGAAGGCCGAATATGACAATGTGTTCAAGAAACAGGCAGAACTTAACTTCCAGATAGAAGAATTGTTCCGGGACTTGAACAATCTGAAGACCAAGCGGCGAAATTCGAGTGAACACAAGCACATGCAAAAATTGATAACCAAAAAACGGTTATTAATGGAAAATGACATTGCAATGCAGGCCGATAAAAGCAAGTACGAAGTGTATAAAGCTATGCTTGAACAGATCCGTGTCATCCAATCATCAATGGATGACCTTGACCGCGAAAGCAAAAAGCGTGAAAGCAACATGGAGCAACTTGAAAAGTGTAGAATCAAATATCAGGAATTAACCAAGAATAAACTGACGAAGCCATGACAAAAGACGAAATGCTATGGGGAAACATCCGTTTCCTCCTGCTGCTGATTTTCTCAGTAGCCGCAATTTATATCATACTTTGCCGGTATATACTCAACGTACCGACAGAGGACAGTTCGGAGTTGATAAACGAAATCAACCATTCCGAACGCATTTTTGAAATCCAGCATACACATATGCAGCAGGCGCAGAACATCTGGAATGAGATTGACTCTCTGGACTTCAACATTCATCAAGTACAAAAGATGGACGAGGTGAAGGATGGGATTTACCAATTGCAGCATATATACAAGGAAAACAATATGAATACGAAATTCCTTTTCGGCGTGTTGTCCTCCAGAATGCTTAAATGCCAATTCGACATAAAAGAGGAATTGAACAGTCTGGTACATAACAATGCACTGATTGAACGGGATTTGGAAGAATGTAAAGCCAATTTATAAAACATTCGCAATGGATAATAAGAAAACTATAACAATCATCATATTGGGACTGGTTGCCATGGCAGGTATCCTTTTGTTTTTGTTCCTGCCTTCGAAGTCGCACCTTGCCAATATTGACTTTTATGTGTATGACACCAATGATAATTTTCATTATGAGGTCAATGAGCGGTTGGAGCTATTAGTCAACGATACGGCAGCGATTAAAGGCAAGCGGCTCATTTGGGAAATGGGAAACGGTGATACACTGATGAGAAATACGGATGTGTCATACACTTACCGTAAGGCCGGCAAATATCTTATTACTTTGAAAATAGACGGAAAACACTCCGTAAACAAGTATATCAAAGTTATCTCAGGGCTGGAACATGAGGCCATTGATTCCATACCCCGTATAAATGGAGTGTCAGAGGGTTATCAAGGTGAAGAGCTGGTCTTTTCGGCAGAAGGCTATGGTATGGACACATGGCTATGGGAATTTGGAGAAAGCGGTACTGTGGACGCATACGAGCAGCAAGTCGTGTATTCGTATGATATTCCGGGAGAATACACCATCTCATTACAAACCAATACGACGAAATATCCGGTGAAGCACCGTATAACCATTCTCCCACGCTTTGAAAAAGCAGAGGAACTGGTCACGGTGGATTCGTTGGTACTGGTACAGAATGATATTAAAAAACACTTGCAAGCCATAGCTGACGCCAAAGTCTCACAAAAGTCAGTCTATTACGAACATACGAATTATATCCGTAACAAATATTTTTGCATTGATGCAGACCAGGTAGTGGTCGTCATCAATGATGAAAAATACAATGACTTCAACGGCTATTGCCAAGGACTGCATTTTCTTGAAAGCAACAGGAAAAAGCGTGTGAGTATTGATGATGTGAAAATTGACGATTTGAATTGCGTCAAGTCCATCCATGTGACACAAAGTTATATTGAAAAATGAAACAACTGAATCTCATACGAAATCTGTTTTCTGTGGCCGTGATGATTACTCTTGCGTGCAACGTATCTGCCCAAGTGTCCATCCGCGACAGAATACAAATAATGGATAGGGATATATTCAATTATCCGGAATTAACAGAAGCTCCTGTCAAAACAAAGAAAAGCAAGACAAACAGAATTGTCTATTCGGACAGGACTGGAAATCAAAGTTATGAAGACCCGTATTTCCAGCGTAAGCGGTCTTCACACGGGATTGGCACACCCTATTACATAGTAGGTGAAAAGAACGGAACCTACAAGCTCGTTCAGGCTGACCCAGACATTACAGGCAAGCCCAAGTCGATAATAGGTTTCCTGTATAACAGCAAGAGACACTTTAAGGAACCCCGTAAAGTCAATTATGCCGGATGGATACCATCGGAAAATGTACTGATGTACGACCATGCCCGTATCAATCCCCGCAACAACCAGCCGATAAGGTACCGTATAGGCATAAACAGCATTAACAAGCTGTTCGATATCCATCAATTCTTCAATGGAGATACCCTGAAAATATACGGAGAGCCGTTTTTGAAAACAACAACGGATGCGGTAGTTGTCAGCGGAGAGGTTGTTTACCTATACAAGTTAGACAAGAGCGGCAAATCCGCATTGATTTCCAATGTTCCCGCATTATCAGACAGTACCAAACGCTTTTTAGGGTGGGTTCCCGCTGACCTTCTTGCAGAAGTCGGCCAAAATGAGGTGTATCATATTGATTATTCACGATACCGTGATTCTTTGTTGTGTGCTGTCAACCTAATGTATCCCGATACGTTGGCATTACATAATGCGAATATTCAGGGTACGATGTTGTTCAACCTGGATGGAAACCCGGCAGGGCCTATGACGAATGGGAATATCCGGCTGAACTATCCTTTGTCCGTCTGGGACAAGAACTGGAATAAGATTATCAATATCAAAGGCGGAGACATCATGGTTTCCGATGTCCGAAAGATGGAAGCGGAAAACAAAAACGTGAACATACATCTACTGTTCAATGATGCCGACCTGCCTTATCTATCCCCATATATCAATGTGCTACAGAACCTAAAGCTGAAAATGAAGCCCGGGTATGACTACACTTTCTCGGCAACCTGCATATCCTCCAACGGAGAAAACAGACATTTGGCCCCAACCAAGGACTTTTCAGCCTGGCTCGACTATATCAAACAATCCATTTCTTCCAAGCGGAAAAACGAACAAGAGGAACAATCATCGTTTTACGGTTTTGGCGGGGCTATCAAACAAATCTCCCGTTATGATAACGAAAGCCGTTTCAGCAACAATGTATTTGTCATTTTAGGGTCAAAACAAACTTTATCCTTGCACGAGCAACAACTCTCGTGGCTGGCAACCCAACCGGCAAGGCTTCTGTTTGCCCAGATAGACAGAGCATCAGGCACTTCTTATCAGGACTTCCTATTGCAGGCCAAATCCATTCTGGACAGCCATTCTACGAAATACATAGACCATATATCCAATTATATCGCAGACAGCAGACTGGTAAAGACGGAGCTGTTCAAGAACATAGAAGCTACGGATGCCAACTTATACCTGTATGATGCTCCATACAACAGCCTTACGGTAGGAGGAATCTTATTCCCTAAAGGTAGAAACAGACTGGAAAGCAACGCTTTGGAAACAGCCTTGGATTCCGTATTATGGCAATCTTTCGAGACGGACAGCCTACTGTTGCACTCACTTAAAGATTATGAGCGAAATATAGGTGTCCTAAGAAGCCGTCCCACATCCGAACTGACGCATATATTCCATCATACGGAAAATCCTGACAGTATGAGCCTTGACGATATAGATAGAAACAGCGTGAATGACACCTACTATATAAAGGCCTCCGTAGCGGACAGTATAATGGACGGGTACGAATATGGATATCTACTCGATGACAAGGAAGTGATGGAACTGCTGCAAAGCTACAGGGGACTGCTCCCGGAGTTCTCAGATAACATAGGGAAAAAGGAGCTAAGAGTGCTTCGCAAGCAATTTAACCGGCAAAAGAAAAGCATAAACAGAAGTTTCTATCGAAAAGTATTGCCCAGAAATCCATATTTGGCTCAAATCTTCTATTGTAAGACGGGAGTCATGGCCAATGACAGCCTTTTAAATTCAACAAAGGTGAAGAAACTAAAGAAAAGAAAGGTTGAACTGACGGACTTTAATAGTGGCTATACAGCCCTAATTTCAAAGATGAAGAGACTGGAAGACATGTATCAACGCAACCTTTTCAGACCTGTATTCATCGCCGGCAAGAAATATTATTTTATTCCGAAACAATTAATACTGTAAATAAAATGGAACCAACAAGAGAACAACTACAGGCAGAGATTCTTGAAATCCTATATCAGAAGTGCCTCCAGAAGCCAATATGGGTATCTTGTGCAGAAATATTTTGGAGCATCAGCAACCTCAAGGTATCAGAACGGAGTGTCAAGGACGTTCTTGACTGGCTGGTAAAAAACGACCTTGTAATTTATCAAGCGGATAAATACCAGATTGCCAAGCGCGAATTTATGGATATATCAAGACGTAAGGCTCTTGAGAAAAAAGAGACCGAAGAAAATGCCGAAGTCCGGACTGTGGAGTATGGAACATCCATTCCGCCTCACACGATGAACCATCATCCATGGCTTGAACGAGAGTACCAACAACCTGTCGCGAAATCATCAAACACAATGTTTGCCATCATAGCATTAATAGCCTTTCTGATCAGTGGCACACTTGTTGGCATACTCCTGTTCAACAGCTTCGCAACGGAACGGCGCAATAATGCAGAACTGACATACCTTCCGGACAGCATACAGGTTCCCTCGTTACAGGTAAGCACGCCCGGATATATCCGTGACGCATATACGACCAACCGCAACTTCAAGAACATCCAAAATTCGCTGGAGACACAGCAACGGATTAATGCTGAACTTATGGATATCTGCAAGGCACAACAATCCCAGATTAATATACTGACAACTTGCTCCAAACAACAAGCGGCGGACATCGAACATTTGGAAAAGGAACGGAAGATCTACACATGGATGATTGCTCTTGCACTCCTGGTATTAAGTTCATTGCTCATCTGCCGATACGGACGTAAGAATTAGGACATACGCAAACATTCAGACTGCATAGTCAATCTGCTAACGGTATCTGCCACTTTCATGCGGTGGATACCGTTTTTCTGCATTCCGGCAGCAGTTTTCTTTCTGACGGTTTCGTCCATTCCTGATGAAACTTCTTCTACAAGTGTTATTGTACAATACCGGGAATCAATTTAATAGCGACACATCATCAACGGGGCGTGTTTCTAATCATATAGGACAGTGGCTTTATACACGAACATTAGTTTAAAACGTGTTAAAATGAAAATAACAGCAAAAAAACGCGCTAAAAAATTTGGAAAAATGAATATAAGCACTTATATTTGCTCACATCAAAGATGATGTTTTATTTTCTTCTCTTTTTCCCACAATAAAACTGAGTCATCCGGAGGCTGAGAGGAAATTTCAAAAAATCGTTTTTGAGGTTTTCTCTTTTTTGCATCTATACCGGTTAGGGCGCAAGGACGGAGAAACCGAAGTAAAATAATTAAGTTTAACCCATTAAATCCAAGTATTATGGCATTTAGAGCATCATTGGAACTTAACAACAAGGAATTTGACGTCCTTTATTCAAACTATGAGTTTAGTCGTAACACAGACCCTAAAGGTATGCCCTCTTCAAGCGTATTGGGTGGTAGAGTAAAAGCAACCATCGAATCAACAGAAGACACTTCGGTCATCGAAGCGATGTTGAACAGTCCTTTCAAACCTGTAGAAGGAAAGATTATCTACAAAAAAACGGAGGAAGATGCCAAGATGAAGGAGATCCAGTTCAAGAACGCATACATCGTTCACTACTCGGAAACTCTGGACGCGAACAACGATGTGCCTATGACAATCACCATTACGTTCTCCGCTGAAGAAATCATCGTCGGCAGCGCAGCTCTTGACAACCGTTGGCCGAAGAAATAAATCGGCGTACATAGGTAAATCCTAAATCAAAACATTTGTCAGGCCGTCCGACGGACTTCCGCCGGGCGGCTTTGGCAATTTGGATATAAACCGTCAAATATAATGCCGCCATGCTGGAACAAAAAAAAGTCACATTGGAAATAGCCGGCATACCCATGCCGTCGTTTGTGCAGTTGATGCTCAAACAGAGCATCAATGAGCATCACTACTTTGAGATAACACTGGATATCCAAGCCATAGAAGCCTATGGTGTGGAAATCCCAGAGGCATCAAAAGACTGGGTTGGAAAAAAAGTAATCATGGACTTCGGCGGCACTGTTTTTGTCGGCGTGGCCACCATGGTGGGACTTCATCGTTCCGGTGGAACACACGGAAATATAAAAGTGACGGGATATTCGTCAACATTCCTACTGGAGTCGGACCACACTTGTGCCTCATGGTGCAACAAATCCTTGTCTGACATCGTTAAGGAACTTACAGACAAGGCAGGAGTGCAAGCTCTTGTCAATCCGGAAACGAAATCGAAGCTGGAATACGAATGCCAGTATGAGGAAACCAACTTCAGATTCATACAACGGCTTGCCCGCCAATATCAGGAATGGCTCTACTACGACGGACAGAACCTTGTATTCGGGAAGCCACAGACCGGCTCGACGACCAAGCTGACATACGGCGAGGAACTATCCGTGCTCGATGTCTGCTCGCAGACACTTGCCCGACCAATAAAGGGAAGTTCTTACCATTCGGTGAACGACCAGACCTATAACGGCCAATCCCCTGATACCGCAGCCGGACAAAACACATTGGGACAAGCGGCCTTTGACTCGTCATTGGCTTTGTTTACCGCTCCCGCTGTCCAACGGGCGGAACCGCGCATAACCAATAAGGGTGAACTTGACGCCTATTTCCAACGCAGGCAGCAAAGCGACAGCGCCGCATCCAGTTTCATCACCGGGGAAAGCGATTGCCGCATCCTCACGGTGGGCAGTATCATAGATGTTCATACCGCTATCCATACAGGAATAGGTATCCACGTAAAAAATAGCATCGGCACCTATATCATTACGGAAATAACCCATGTAGCCGGTATGGGTGACAGTTACCAGAACTATTTCACCGCACTTCCGTCCTCTATTCCCACCCTTCCATGCCCGGATGTACCTCTGCCTGTCGCTCATACACAGCAGGCCGTGGTTGTCAGCAACGAGGACCCGAAAAAGTTAGGCCGCGTCCAAGTCAAGATGAACTGGCAGACCGGCCCGATGCAAACCTCGTGGATACGGGTGCTCACTCCTGACGCAGGTACAAGCGACAAAGTGGCCACAAACAGAGGATTTGTATTCATACCCGAAAAGGGAGACCAAGTCATGGTGGCATTCAGATATGATGACCCGAACCGTCCGTTTGTACTTGGCAGCTTATTCCATGGAAAGTCAGGCACCGGTGGCGGCAGTTCAAACAAAACAAAAAGCCTGACCACCCGCAGCGGTTGTACCATAACGCTTGATGATGAAAAAGGAAGCGTTATGATGAAAGACAAGGAAGGCAACAGCTATACGGCAGACGGAGAAGGAAATATAACAATATCTGCCTCTAAAAGCATCACCTTATGTGTTGGAGAAAACAAAATAATGATTGATAGCGAAGGCAATATATCATCTAATGCGGAAAAGGACATAACAGAGTCCGCGGGTGCCAATATTGCGCAGTCGGCAGAAAATATTGATTGTACAGCAAGCAGCAATTATAATATCTCCAGTACTGATTTTACAGCAACCGGCAGCAGCAGTGCCACGGTCAGCGGTACAACAAAAGCTACGATAGATTCTTCCGGAACCACAGCCGTAGCCGGAACTATTGTCAAATTGAATTAACAGCATATGAGCAACGCCATACAACAAATAGCAGACAAGATGCTCTACCAATGGGAAGATGCAGTCAAGAAACCGGTCAAGTTGATCCGTATCGTCATCAATCCGGGAGACGAAAGTATGCTTGATGCTTTCTATGACTATATGCTTGCCCTTGATAGCGAAGAGGAAGATATGGTGTTCCTCATAGAACTTCCGTTCAGTTCCAGAACTGATTTCTCAAAAGATGTTGTAGGGTATATTGCACAACAAGTAGAATACTGGAATAACTCAAAGAAACCCGAAGATATTGTCTTTGAACGTGTTGATTGGATAGCTGATTATAAGTCGGAAGAAGCGGAAAACGATGCCTCCGTCGCAGTTGCCAACTTCAACAAGCTGACAGAATCCCTTGTAAAAGGGACTGATATGAAATGCAGTTTTGTCTTTAACCTAAAGAACACATACGACTATGACGGATGTCGTGAATGGTTTGAAAAGGCTCTTGCTCTGCCATTCCACAAGCAAATGGTATGGGGGATATCCGACATAAAAGACTATGAACAGTTTGGCAAACTAATGGCCAAACACTCCAATGACGCGGTGTCTATTTATCCACCAATAGATTTAGACGGTGCAATGGAGCAACTCGCGGAACAAGCGGCGAATGAAGATAAGAGCGACCCGGCAGCCTCGAATTTCAGGCTGGCATTAATCAAACTGATGAACAGTGTGAAAAAAGGGAACGCAGCGCAAACAGAGGAATTTGCGAAGAAATGCCTCGATATCGCTCTCGAAAATGTGAAGAAAGACATTAACTGGATCAGTCAATTTGTAACCGTATATACAATTCTATATACAGACCAGATTTCCCGTAAGGACTACAAGACAGCCATGTACTTTGCCGACAAAGCCGTAGAAGCCGCTGAAATCGGGGAAGAAAAATTAGATCCCTCTTTAGCTTGCCGATTGCTTGGAAACACCTTATTGGGGAAAGCCTCCATCTATGTACGAGAGTCGCTTTGGAAAGAAGCGGCAGAGACGTACTATCGCGGTGCTGAAGCATACTCCAGATGCAACGATTACCTAATGCAAAGTGAAGCATTGAGATTGTGTGGTTGGTGCCGGGAAAATAATTATGAGAAATCGTTAGCTGCGGAATGCTATGTGGAAGGTTTCAGACTTTCAGACAAACTTTCCATAGACCTGATAAAGAACTCCTCTTATCCTCTCCTGTTATTAAGCCTGTTAAACAGTTCGGCACGCTCCAAGCTGGTCAGTGACGATGAAATAAATGAAGTTCTGACCAAAGTGTTAGGAGATAACTGGGAGAATTATTTGTATGAGTATAAAAGAAATTTAGGAAAATACAATGGAATGGCTGAACAACATATTGCGAAATCTTGAAAGGCTGTTCACTAATGCAACCGAATATGCCTATGCGAACCCTAAAGTGGGGTACTTAGTAGTAATCTTTCTGCTATTGGTTTGGCTTGTCGGACTGATATTCGACTGGAAATGGACATACGCCAGACCCGGAAGCTGGGGAGGAAATTTCTTTCTTGACTTATTGGGTCCAACCGGATTCCGATTTTGGCTCGGTGTAATTATTGTGATTGCCATTGTTGCATCTGCCTATTTGTATTTTCGAGTTAAATAACGATAAAAACTGACAGTTATGGCGGACACAGGCTATTTCGACAGCGTAAGTGCAAACCTAAAGACCGGCGTAGGCGCGCAGGTCAAGGGTATCTCGGAAGGCGTCAAGGCGAACTCCGAGGCCGGTGTGTCACCGTCCGTCAATGCCCTCGACACGGGCGTCAAGGCGGCAGCCGCCATCGGCGGTCTTGCCGACGGCCTGAGCGAAGCCGCGATGCTCCCCGTACTGGGTGCCATGGGCATGAAGGGCATGGCCTGCCTGCCCATCTCCAAGCAGCTCGACCCGGTCATCGGCATGGACATCCACCTCGTGACGATACCCCCGTCCCCCGTCGTGCCCATGCCTCACCCTTATGTCGGGGTTCTCCTCCGTCCGCAGGACTTCATCGCGGCGGCGGTCTCTTCGTTCATCCCCCCGCCACCGACAGCGGAACAGACGGGCGACGCCGACAGCGCGAAGCTCGCCGAGGTGGGCCACACCGTGCTGACGATGGCCGTCGGGATGCTGGGCGCCACCGTCAAGATAGGCGGCTTCATCCCCCGCGCGGTCGCATCCACACCCACGCGGAGCATCCCGCACATCCCCATGGGCGCAGGCTGGGCGGCCCCTTCAGCGGCGATACCCAAGAACAACGGCCACGCCTTCATGGGCAGCCTGACGGTACTTGCCGACGGGATGCCCTTCTCGGGCGGCGGCGCGCACCTGCACCTTGACTGCAACGACGTGGGCATACCGAGCGTGCACAAGGTTCCGGGCATGTTCCTGCCCACGGGTGTCATCAACCCGATACCTCCCGCCAGACAGATACTCACCAGCCCGGTTCCCGTCCCCCTCAACCCCATGGCGGCACTCGCCCGCAAATGCACGGGGGCGTTCGGGCGTTTCTACAAGAAAAAGACCAGGAAGCTGGCGGACAGGCTGCACAGCAAGGTCAACAGGACGATAAAGAGCGAATCCCTGAAGAACATGCTCCACAAGGCCATCTGTACGGTCACGGGGCACCCGGTGGACGTGGCCAGCGGCACGTTCTTCACCGACGAGGAGGACTTCTGGCTCGACGGCCCGGTGCCCCTGTCATGGGAGCGCACGTGGTACAGCCGCAGCGACTACCGGGGTCCTCTGGGCAACGGGTGGCACCACGCCTACGACATGGGCGTCGTCGCGGACACGGAAGAGGGCACGCTGACGCTCCGCATGAGTGACGGCATCCCGGTGGCTTTCCCCCTGCCTACAGCGGAGGAACCCTCGTTCATCCTCTCCGAACGCAAGGAGGCCCGTCTGGAACAGGACGGCGGCTACTGCGTGTGGGACATGGCCGAGGACCTCTACTACCGCTTCACGCGCAAGGAGTACGATTCCGTGCGCCTGCTTGAGAGCGTGACCGACTGCAACGGTCTGGGCATCCGCTTCGACTACACGAAAGAGGGCCTGCTGCGCTCCATCACCGACAGCGCAGGCCGCCGCCTGAGGGTGGAGCACGACACGAGAAGCGGACGCATCCTTGAGATATGCGGCCCGCATCCGGAAGATCCGGAGAAAGAAATTACCCTCGCCTCCTACGAGTACGACGCCGACGGCAACATGACCCTCCAGCGCAACGCGGCGGGCGACGTGATGACATACGGGTATGCCGGAAGGCTCATCGTGAAGGAGACATGGCGCAACGGCCTTGCGTGGTACTTCGAGTACGACGGTACGGGCGTGGGTTCGCGCTGCGTGCACACGTGGGGCGACGGCGGCATATACGACCACAGGCTCACGTTCCGGGAGGGAGTGACCGAGGTGCTCGACAGCCACGGGGAGCTGACGGTGTACCACCACCGCGGCGGCCTTGTGTGGAAGAAGGTCGATGCCAACGGCGGGGAACACCTGTGGCGTTACGACGACAGCCGCCGGCTACTCGCACAGACGGACCCGCTCGGTAACAGCACCCTGTACAGATATGACCGCTGGGGGAACTGCACCGACAGCTCCGACCCGTGCGGCGGCAGCGTGTCCGCCGTGTATCCTGCCAAGGGGAACCTGCGCAACCGTCCCGTATCCGTGACCACGCCGGACGGCGGCACGTGGGAGTTCGGCTATGACCGCTCCGGCAATCTGGTGAGCCGCACCAACCCCGAAGGTGCCGTCACGAGGATGACCTACCGCAACGGTGCGGTGGCATCGGTGAAAGACCCCTACGGCGTGGTGACGAGGCTCGCCTATGACCGTTTCCATAACCTCACGGAAGCCTCCGACAGCCGGGGGAACACCTCGCTGTACGGCTACGACCTGCTGGGCAGGTGCGTGAGCGTCACCAACCCCAAGGGTGCGGTGCAGAGAAGGGAATACGACCCCGTGGGCCGCGTGGTGCGCGTGCTCGACTTCGACGGCAACGACATACGCCTGTCCTACGACGGGATAGACAACCTCACCGAATACCGTGACAACGTCCAGCACGTGGAGTACGGCTACTCCGGCATGTGGAAGCTGACAAGACGCCGCGACCACCGGGGCGTGGTGAACTTCCGCTATGACCGGGAGGAACGCCTGCGCCGTGTGACAAACGAGAGGCTCCAGAGCTACGAGTTCGCCCTCGACGCTGTGGGCAACGTCACCGCCGAGAAAGGCTTCGACGGGGCCGTCCGTCATTACCTGCGTGACAGGGGCGGACGCGTCGTCAGGGAGACGCTGCCGTCGGGAACGGAAAGGGAATACGGCTATGACGCCTGCTCGCGCGTGACGCGCGTCTCATACCCCACGGCAGGCGACCCTGAGCAGACCTACGCCTACGGGCTGTCCGGCAGGCTGGTGCAGGCATCGAGGGGGGAAAGCACGGTGGAGTTCGCGTACAACTCCCTGGGACTTCCGACACGGGAAACGGCCGACGGCAACACCATACTCCGCACCTACGACCATACCGGCAGGATACTCACGCTCGACAGCACGGCGGGGGCCTCGCTGCGCTACACCCGCAACGGCTACGGGGAGCTTGAGGGGTTCACTGCCACTGGCGGCAGCGACGGCGCGGGCTCGTGGGAATCGGCACACCGCCACGACACGCTGGGCTTCGAGGTGGAACGCATCCTTCCGGGAGGCATTGTCCGCTCGTTCGCCTATGATGACATAGGCCGTCTGGTGGATGCCCGCACACGCAAGGACTCGCGCACACGGCATATGCGCCGCTACCGCTGGGGCGTCGCCGACAGGCTGTTGTCCGTGGAGGACAGCAGGCGTGGCGAGACCCGCTACTCCTATACCCCGACGGGGCAGCTCGAAAGGGCGGAATATCCCGACGGCAGGGAGCAGTGGAGGAAGAGCGACCAGACGGGAAACCTGTATCCCGACCCGGACATGAGGCTGCGCCGCTACCTCGGTGGCGGGCGGCTGGAGCAGGACGGCGAATGGCACTGCGAGTACGATGCTGACGGCAACCTGACGGAACGCTACCTCGGCACGGGAAGGTGGCTTGACGGCAAGAAGGACCGCTGGAGATACCGGTGGAACGCCGACGGCTCTCTGGCAAAGGTGGTGCGACCCGACAAGAGGGAGGTGGAGTTCACATACGACGCGCTCGGGCGCAGGCTCTCCAAGAGCTTCGGCACGACGGTGACGCGGTGGGTGTGGGACGGCAACGTGCCGCTGCACCAGTGGAAGCAGCATAGGGAATATTCCGTCATGGAGGACAGGTGGAATACGGACACGGAACGCCGCGACATGACGGTATGGCTCTTCGACGAGGAGTCCTTCGTGCCGGTGGCAATGATAAAGGAAGGCAGGTCCTACTCGATACTGACCGACCAGCTCGGAACGCCGACGGAGGCATACGACACCGAGGGCAACGAGGTGTGGAGCCGCGTGCTTGACATGGACGGGAACGTCATCGAGGAGACGGGCAACAAGGGGATGGTACCGTTCCTGTTCCAGGGGCAGTATTATGACCGGGAGACAGGGCTGGCGTACAACAGGTTCAGGTACTACTCACCGAAGATGGAAATGTATGTCTCACAAGATCCGATTGGACTTGATGGTGGAATACTGAATCTGTATGGGTATGTCAGTGACACCAATGTATGGATTGATGCTTTGGGATTATATCATGGAGAAGATGTTCGTCCTTTAAATGCATATCATTCTTTCCATAATTATAGACTAAATGAATCCGATTATCTCTTAAATGATCCAGCTCAATTTGCAAAAGCAAACGAATCTTTATATCAAAGATTCCAAGATAATCCTGAATTTGCAAATGCTATGGAGAAAAAATTTCCAGGAATAAAGAAACATGTTTCTCCTACAAGAACAGGAAAGTTTAGAACAACTGCACCAACCGGAACAACTTGGCATCATGCGACCTCTTCTCAAAAGAAAGGACAAAAAGGTTGGTTGCAATTAGTGCATAAAAGAGATCATCAAATATTTCATAAAATATATCACCCAGAAGATTTTGGTGGACGTAAAGAATGGGGTGGTGGTTCCACGTATCGAAAATAGTAAATTAATAATATATAATTGTTTTGCAAATGTTGAAATATTCAATCCCAATCAGAAAAATAGGGGAAAGTGACTGGATTAATAAACTTACCACTTTCTTGAAAGAATTTGATATAGATGTTAAACCTCTCAAAGATAAACATCTATTGATATTGACCGAACAAAGGCTTCATTGGTCGATGCCCAACGATATGAAAGAATATTACCTTAATTTCGGAGGAGTATGTAGTGATGACTTCCTTTTTAACCTTAAGTCATTGCAAGAATTATGCCTATTATCAGATGATGATTGGGCGTATGTTACTGAAAATTTAAACAGTCAGACTTTAAGTAACTTTATAGTATATTCAGAAAGTCCAAGTTCAGACCCTTTATGCATCCAAAAGCAGAGTGGGGAAATTTTCTTGTTCTCTCATGATCCATTATATTATGCAAAAGTTTATAATAGTTTCAGTGATTATCTTATCTCAGAGATTATTTTACTTCAAGAGCAATTAGGAGACTTAGAATTTGAAAATACAGAAGAGAAAAAAAATTTTATGTCACAACTTCTAAAAGGAGATGATATTGATATTGATTTTAGAAATTTAAAACTCGAATAACCACATAAACTATGGCGGACACAGGCTATTTCGACAGCGTAAGTGCAAACCTAAAGACCGGCGTAGGCGCGCAGGTCAAGGGTATCTCGGAAGGCGTCAAGGCGAACTCCGAGGCCGGTGTGTCACCGTCCGTCAATGCCCTCGACACGGGCGTCAAGGCGGCAGCCGCCATCGGCGGTCTTGCCGACGGCCTGAGCGAAGCCGCGATGCTCCCCGTACTGGGTGCCATGGGCATGAAGGGCATGGCCTGCCTGCCCATCTCCAAGCAGCTCGACCCGGTCATCGGCATGGACATCCACCTCGTGACGATACCCCCGTCCCCCGTCGTGCCCATGCCTCACCCTTATGTCGGGGTTCTCCTCCGTCCGCAGGACTTCATCGCGGCGGCGGTCTCTTCGTTCATCCCCCCGCCACCGACAGCGGAACAGACGGGCGACGCCGACAGCGCGAAGCTCGCCGAGGTGGGCCACACCGTGCTGACGATGGCCGTCGGGATGCTGGGCGCCACCGTCAAGATAGGCGGCTTCATCCCCCGCGCGGTCGCATCCACACCCACGCGGAGCATCCCGCACATCCCCATGGGCGCAGGCTGGGCGGCCCCTTCAGCGGCGATACCCAAGAACAACGGCCACGCCTTCATGGGCAGCCTGACGGTACTTGCCGACGGGATGCCCTTCTCGGGCGGCGGCGCGCACCTGCACCTTGACTGCAACGACGTGGGCATACCGAGCGTGCACAAGGTTCCGGGCATGTTCCTGCCCACGGGTGTCATCAACCCGATACCTCCCGCCAGACAGATACTCACCAGCCCGGTTCCCGTCCCCCTCAACCCCATGGCGGCACTCGCCCGCAAATGCACGGGGGCGTTCGGGCGTTTCTACAAGAAAAAGACCAGGAAGCTGGCGGACAGGCTGCACAGCAAGGTCAACAGGACGATAAAGAGCGAATCCCTGAAGAACATGCTCCACAAGGCCATCTGTACGGTCACGGGGCACCCGGTGGACGTGGCCAGCGGCACGTTCTTCACCGACGAGGAGGACTTCTGGCTCGACGGCCCGGTGCCCCTGTCATGGGAGCGCACGTGGTACAGCCGCAGCGACTACCGGGGTCCTCTGGGCAACGGGTGGCACCACGCCTACGACATGGGCGTCGTCGCGGACACGGAAGAGGGCACGCTGACGCTCCGCATGAGTGACGGCATCCCGGTGGCTTTCCCCCTGCCTACAGCGGAGGAACCCTCGTTCATCCTCTCCGAACGCAAGGAGGCCCGTCTGGAACAGGACGGCGGCTACTGCGTGTGGGACATGGCCGAGGACCTCTACTACCGCTTCACGCGCAAGGAGTACGATTCCGTGCGCCTGCTTGAGAGCGTGACCGACTGCAACGGTCTGGGCATCCGCTTCGACTACACGAAAGAGGGCCTGCTGCGCTCCATCACCGACAGCGCAGGCCGCCGCCTGAGGGTGGAGCACGACACGAGAAGCGGACGCATCCTTGAGATATGCGGCCCGCATCCGGAAGATCCGGAGAAAGAAATTACCCTCGCCTCCTACGAGTACGACGCCGACGGCAACATGACCCTCCAGCGCAACGCGGCGGGCGACGTGATGACATACGGGTATGCCGGAAGGCTCATCGTGAAGGAGACATGGCGCAACGGCCTTGCGTGGTACTTCGAGTACGACGGTACGGGCGTGGGTTCGCGCTGCGTGCACACGTGGGGCGACGGCGGCATATACGACCACAGGCTCACGTTCCGGGAGGGAGTGACCGAGGTGCTCGACAGCCACGGGGAGCTGACGGTGTACCACCACCGCGGCGGCCTTGTGTGGAAGAAGGTCGATGCCAACGGCGGGGAACACCTGTGGCGTTACGACGACAGCCGCCGGCTACTCGCACAGACGGACCCGCTCGGTAACAGCACCCTGTACAGATATGACCGCTGGGGGAACTGCACCGACAGCTCCGACCCGTGCGGCGGCAGCGTGTCCGCCGTGTATCCTGCCAAGGGGAACCTGCGCAACCGTCCCGTATCCGTGACCACGCCGGACGGCGGCACGTGGGAGTTCGGCTATGACCGCTCCGGCAATCTGGTGAGCCGCACCAACCCCGAAGGTGCCGTCACGAGGATGACCTACCGCAACGGTGCGGTGGCATCGGTGAAAGACCCCTACGGCGTGGTGACGAGGCTCGCCTATGACCGTTTCCATAACCTCACGGAAGCCTCCGACAGCCGGGGGAACACCTCGCTGTACGGCTACGACCTGCTGGGCAGGTGCGTGAGCGTCACCAACCCCAAGGGTGCGGTGCAGAGAAGGGAATACGACCCCGTGGGCCGCGTGGTGCGCGTGCTCGACTTCGACGGCAACGACATACGCCTGTCCTACGACGGGATAGACAACCTCACCGAATACCGTGACAACGTCCAGCACGTGGAGTACGGCTACTCCGGCATGTGGAAGCTGACAAGACGCCGCGACCACCGGGGCGTGGTGAACTTCCGCTATGACCGGGAGGAACGCCTGCGCCGTGTGACAAACGAGAGGCTCCAGAGCTACGAGTTCGCCCTCGACGCTGTGGGCAACGTCACCGCCGAGAAAGGCTTCGACGGGGCCGTCCGTCATTACCTGCGTGACAGGGGCGGACGCGTCGTCAGGGAGACGCTGCCGTCGGGAACGGAAAGGGAATACGGCTATGACGCCTGCTCGCGCGTGACGCGCGTCTCATACCCCACGGCAGGCGACCCTGAGCAGACCTACGCCTACGGGCTGTCCGGCAGGCTGGTGCAGGCATCGAGGGGGGAAAGCACGGTGGAGTTCGCGTACAACTCCCTGGGACTTCCGACACGGGAAACGGCCGACGGCAACACCATACTCCGCACCTACGACCATACCGGCAGGATACTCACGCTCGACAGCACGGCGGGGGCCTCGCTGCGCTACACCCGCAACGGCTACGGGGAGCTTGAGGGGTTCACTGCCACTGGCGGCAGCGACGGCGCGGGCTCGTGGGAATCGGCACACCGCCACGACACGCTGGGCTTCGAGGTGGAACGCATCCTTCCGGGAGGCATTGTCCGCTCGTTCGCCTATGATGACATAGGCCGTCTGGTGGATGCCCGCACACGCAAGGACTCGCGCACACGGCATATGCGCCGCTACCGCTGGGGCGTCGCCGACAGGCTGTTGTCCGTGGAGGACAGCAGGCGTGGCGAGACCCGCTACTCCTATACCCCGACGGGGCAGCTCGAAAGGGCGGAATATCCCGACGGCAGGGAGCAGTGGAGGAAGAGCGACCAGACGGGAAACCTGTATCCCGACCCGGACATGAGGCTGCGCCGCTACCTCGGTGGCGGGCGGCTGGAGCAGGACGGCGAATGGCACTGCGAGTACGATGCTGACGGCAACCTGACGGAACGCTACCTCGGCACGGGAAGGTGGCTTGACGGCAAGAAGGACCGCTGGAGATACCGGTGGAACGCCGACGGCTCTCTGGCAAAGGTGGTGCGACCCGACAAGAGGGAGGTGGAGTTCACATACGACGCGCTCGGGCGCAGGCTCTCCAAGAGCTTCGGCACGACGGTGACGCGGTGGGTGTGGAACGGCAACGTGCCGCTGCACCAGTGGAAGGAGCGCAGGGAGTACTCCGTCATGGAGGACAGGTGGAACACGGCTCCGGAACGCCGTGACATGACCGTGTGGCTCTTCGACGAGGACTCGTTCGTGCCGTCGGCGATGATAAGGGGCGGCAAGGCATACTCGATACTGACAGACCAGCTGGGAACCCCGACGGAGGCATACGACTCCGACGGCAACGAGGTGTGGAGCCGCGTGCTCGACATGGACGGCAACGTCATTGAGGAAACAGGCAACAGGGGTATGATACCGTTCCTGTTCCAGGGGCAGTACTACGACCCTGAGACCGGGCTGGCCTATAATCGCTTCCGCTACTACGACCCTAAGACAGGTGCATACATATCGCAAGATTCTATCGGGCTCGCAGGGGGAAATCCAACATTATATGGATATGTAGATGATCCGAATACTTGGATTGATGTGTTTGGATTGCACGTTCATCATATATGCACTAATAAAAATGAAGAGTGGTCTGATAAATTTAGAGAATTATTCCGTAAATATGGTTTAGGTAAATTTAAAAATGGCAATGAACGAAAAGATGTTTTAAATGATCCACTTAATAAAGTATATGTGCCAGGACACAAAGGACCACATAGTGAAGAAGGATTTCACAGCGAGATATATGATAGATTAAAACAGGCAGGAGAAATTGGTGGTGAAGAAGGTTTTAGAGAAGAATTAGCAAAAATGAAAATTGAATGTGTAACTCCAGGTACTAAAATGAATGATACTATAACTAAAAAGAAACGAATATGAATTATTATTTTCTATACACAAATTCGTCTAACAAATTATGGAAAAAATTTGTAACTTTTTCTGAGGATATACTATTAGATTCTAACGGTACTTCTTCTTTAAACGACATTGTTGACAATGTAAATAACCATATATTTATAAAAGCATTAATCAAAGGCAAAGGTATTTTGTCTAATTCTGAAACAGATTTTGTAAATACGTATTTTCCTCCTTATGCAAGAATTAATGAGATATGTATGATTAGGGAAGATATATACAATTCCTTCCCTAATATTAATATTAACGGGGGAGAAGTGTATGATGTAGATATAATTGGGGACTTCACGGTTAAATATAAAGCGTTGATTTTTAATAATATTATTGATTGTATTAATTGGGATTGTTCAAAAAATGATAACTATCCTATATATAAGGATTTAGTATTAAATAGCTCTCTAATTCCCCAAGAAATAGATGGCTTCTTTTTAAAGAACTGGAGTCCGTATGGGAGATGCTATTCAATAGTCAACGACATATTAAAAGAGTATTTATTATCCCTTCCCGAATCTCATCATTTTATTTTATTTGAAAAACTAAAAACGATTTAATTAATTTATTTAACAATAACATACCAATAATAGTCAAGAGATCGTAAATACCAAACGAATAAGCCTATTCCTTTTCAAGATGAACATAGCTTCTAAATTTACATGGATACCTCTCTACAAAGAACTATCCGACTGGCTACTTGGAAAACAGAATAGCCAACCGGAACTTATATCTACGCTAAAAGAAATCGGCATTTCCGGTTTTCGTGATGGTTCAGAAGGAGGCAAAGAGATTGTTTTGGAAGAGATCGACCCATTTACATTCTTTTCGTATCTCAACAAGTTTCACTCCGATGAAAGAAGAGTAGAAATCCTACAGGATTTAAGGCGTAAGCTAAATTTTAGTTGTCCAGAACCAACAGATGTATCAGGCATCCCGACAACACATCCCATGAAAGTACATCTATTCCCATGGAAGACAATCAGGGGCAACAATGATATAAATGTATTATGGGAATTGTTCGGACAAGTAAAAGGAGGGAAAGTAGATGAACGACTTTTTCAAACTGCATTGAACATTAAAAGTGTCGGAAAGGGAAAACTCAGCATTGTTCTGTTCTACGCTAATCCGGAAAGATATGTTCCTTTGGACTCCAACACTTCATCGTATCTAAGAAGTAAAAAACTGGGCTACACTTATGATAGTTTTGCATCATATAATGAGTTGTCAGAAAAAATAGTCAAGACTCTTGGGAAACGTCCGTGGGAGATTTCATACGAGGCATATAATTATACACCGGAGAGTGATTCATCAAGTATTGGTAGCATCCGGACTCTATTCGAGAAACTTGAAGATGAATTAGAGGACGATATGGATTACCATATCTTTTATCGAGGACAGTCAGATAAGAGTTTTGGATTGATTCCCTCCATCTATCGAGAGAAATTCTTAATCCAGAATGAAAATAGAATTTTCAGAGATATTATCGCTCAAAGTCCAGCTGATTTCAAAGGGTGTACATCTACCTTTGAGAAGTTGGTCAAGATGCAGCATTACTCCTTGCCGACACGCCTCTTGGATATTACTACAAATCCTTTGGTAGCTCTGTATTTTGCGTGCGAGAATGATGCCGTTGACGGAAAACTGTTCCGATTCGAAGTTCAAACGTCAGATATTAAATATTTTGATAGCGATGCTGTCAGTGTCGTTTCTAATATCGCCAAACGCCCAATAGATTTCAGTATCGAAGATTTGAGAGAACTGGATAGGAAGGAGTTCAACTCCGAAGAGGAAATCCAATATCTTCTGCATGAAATTAAGTACGAGAAACCCCATTTTCAGAATGTGATTGACTCAAAGGATATCGAGAGAGTCTTTTGTGTAAAACCGATGTTTGACAATCCTCGCATAATCCGGCAGTCCGGGGCATTTTTCCTTTATGGTATCAATGGCAATAAAAGCCAACCAGCATCACTCAACTTCAGCTACAAAGTGTACATCATCAATAAAGCGCAGAAGCGGAAGATTAGGAAGCAGCTTGAAGCCCTCGGCATAGACAAATCAACGTTGTTTCCAGAAGTCGAACACGTGGCCGAGCATATAAAGGACAAATATCATCTGCCTAAATAACCTTTCCCTCATTTTAAAAAAAACAAGCCGAGCTATTACACGGATAGCTCGGCTCTCAGCTTGAAAAAATTACATCAAGTCTTAATTTCGTGGTACATCTTGAACTTGCAAGCATTTCTCTACTTTGTATAAATAATACTTAGAAGGGAGGATAGCCTGTAAATAGAGTTTCTTCTATTTTGCTGGTTAATAAATTTAATTGATTGTTTGTTATGTTCAAAGGAAAATTCTATATTTGCGAAATATGATATCCTCCTTCTTGTCTTGAAAGCGGTCTGACTGCTTTAACCAAGGCGAAATGTCTTGGTTTTATAATAAATAATAAGATCAGCATGGCAGAATTAAAGGCAACCGTGTGCTTGCAAGGGAAGGATATAGAAGTGATTTCATCACATATTGAATTTAACCGCAAGACAGATAATAAAGGAAGGCCAGTGACAAATGTTATTGGCGGACGTATTACCATTACCGTTGAATCTACCAGAGAAACTACTATTCTTGAAGCAATGGTAAACAGTCCTTTCAAAGCGATAAGCGGCAAGGTGATTTATTACAACACTAAGGATAATTCAATCTTTCGTGTCGTGGAGTTCAAATATGCGTATATCGTATATTACAAAGAGGTTTACAATGTTGACAGGAAACGCCAAATGTATTCCACCATCACATTTTCTGCGGGTATTATTATGATAGGAGACGCATATTTAAGCAATCAATGGTAAGACTGACGATTCCTGCAAGCCTTTATTGGATCTTTCAAAGAAGAAACATGAAATTTAGTTGTTTGGATATTATTGTATTAAGAAATATCACTAACTTTGTTCATTGTGGATGTGGTGATAATGGATTTGCAGCGTCGTTTACTATTTCAATATTTAATGTTCTTATTGCTACATTTTTGTTTTCCAATGGAGTTAAAATAGAATTATGTTAATAACAAAGGTATGAATACTTTGATTCTTGATTTTTTAAACAGCTATGCTGATAATACTAATCCTCAGTATGCCGTGATGCTGAAAGGAAAATGGGGATGTGGCAAAACTCATCTTATAAAAGAATGGAAGAAGAGGTTTGATGGAACCGCAGATACCGACGAGGAAATTACGCTAAAGCCCATCTATATTTCGACCTATGGAATGGATAGCGTGAATGACATCAAGACAGCTATAGATAGGGAATTAAATCCTTTCTTCTATTCGAAAACGGGGCGTTTCATAAAGGGAGTTTTGAAATTAGCCGGTAAGGTAGTCTTCAAGACAAGTATGGATTTTAATGAAGACTCTAAAGAGGATGGTTCCTTTTCCGCAACACTGGATTCGTTGTCGTTACTACAAGTGAAAGACGACAGTATAAAAGGTGTAAAGTTTCTGATATTCGATGACATCGAAAGGTGCCTGATAGAGATGAAGGAATTGTTAGGCTTTATCAACTATTTTGTAGAGCATTGTAATTGTCATGTTGTCGTAATTGGAGATGAGAACCACCTTGAAAAACTTCCCAAGGCTGTATGGGATGAGTTTAAGGAAAAGACCATAGGTAGGGAATTTGAAATACAACCTGACATAGAAGAAGCCATCGAATACTTCCTTGGCGAAGTACCGGTATCCGATTATTTGAAAGAAATGCGTGATTTCATTATTGCCTGTTTTATGTGCACAAAATCCGATAACTTACGGGTTTTGAGACAATGTTTATATGATTTTAAAAGCCACTTAAACAAACTTCCTCCCGAGCTGGTTGAAAAGGATAATATCTTTCTTAAAAATATTCTTGGGTCATTTATTGCAGTGTATGCAGAGTATAATAATAGTGAGAACAAAGAGGTAATTTGTAATTGGAGTAGAGATTGTCGGATTTCACTACTCCAAGATAATAATGAAGATAAGCAAAGGATACATCATCTAAGGGAAAAATATCACTCTTTGAACAAGGAGTTAATTTATAATGTCTTAAATCCGGAGTATGTTACGGCTATTATACAATATATTATCACAGGTGCTCCACTTGTAGAATTTATTGTTACGGAGATAAGGGATAAGCAAAAAGAATTGAAACCTTGGGAAATGCTATCCGGCTTTTTCGATATGGAGCAGCAAAAACTTGAAAGAATTTGTCAAGATACTATAACATCCATATTGGATAGAGAGATAAAAGATGCTTATCAACTTGGTTATAGTATTGCGTATCTATCATACTTTCACGCTATTGGCATTTTCTATTTTATACAGGCTTATGTCTCTTTAATAAAAGTAAGAATAGCAGAAATGATTGATAGCCAAACCTGTTTAGAGGAACTTTATCAGCTAAGAGGGCTTTTTATTAGTGGATGTAATTATATAACCACAGATTCCAAAACCCCAATAACGGATGATATTGTGGACTATTTCTTGCAGAAGATGAAATCAAAGATAAATGAGTTGCCGGATCAAATGCAAAAAGCACTGCGTAATTTGACTGAAGGAACAGTAGAACAACTTATAATCATAGACAGATTGCCTTATCCAGATAAAAGTTGTACATACGAACTTCGTGCTATATTTGCATATGAAGATGCCAATGCTCTTTTTGATGCTATCTGCAAACTAAGCAATAAAAGCAGAAATACTTTTACGCAATTTCTTGCTTATCATTATAATTTTGACTATGATTTACAAGATGTGGGAGACAGATATAAGGCAGATGTTCCTTGTTTACTCAAGTTGAAAGATTTGGTCGGTAATGAAATCAGTATATCAAAAGGAGTGGATAAACTTGCCTTCATAAGATTAAAAGATGCCTTGATTGAAGCTATTAGGAGGTGTGAAGGCAAAAGTGATACATTGCCACCAATGTAGAAGCTAAAAATGGCGTATCGCAAAAAACGGATATGCGATGAAAGAATATTATCTCTATTTGACTAAAAACAGAAGATATTAATAGCTATAAATGAGAATGGGTGGTGGCGGGGAATCGGGAGGTTATAAAGGGAGAAAGGATGCCATAAAAGAGTAGAGCCGTCGGCAGACCGGAGCGCAAAAAAATCCCTCTGCCCAGTCATCGCGACCATGCAGAGGGAACGGTTGAATTATGATTATGTCAAGCAGCTTCGGCAATAGCTTCGTGTTTGGCAGCCTGCGGTTGTTCGGCCTCTTTCAGGCTTTCATCAATCCTGTGCTGGAGTTCCTTACATTCCTGTTTGAGCCTTGACAGTTCATCGGCTTTGCTCCACTGACGGCAAATGATGTCCTGCAATGTGGGAATTTCGCTTTCTATCCGCTCTACCGCCTTTTGTTGCTTCTCGATAAGAGAGGGCAATTTGCTTAATGCTCCATGCGGATATTGTGCCGACTCAACAAAACCAAGCGGCAGCGCACCGCTCAGACCGCATCGGTATTTCAATCCACTTATACCCTCTACAAAGAATGTATTGCGGTCAAACGTACCGTCCATATTATACTCGCTATGCACCAACAAGTTTAGCCCTGCATACGTGCCAACTGTACCATACGCTCCGTTGCGGTAGGTCTTGGCGATACGGTGCAACTCCCGGCCAACTTCCTCGGTACTGGCTTGCGGCAAGTTCAAAAGCAGGGTTGCCTTTGCCCCATTATACGAGTTGATGTATTCCAAATCCCTCTTGAAATCGGCCTCAGTACGCTTTGCCTTTTCGATTTCTCCCTGACCGGCAGCTATTTTACGCTCGGCACGGATGCGTTCTTTCTTGAAAATAGCCTGTTCCTTTTCAAGCTGCATAATCTTGTTGTCGAGCTTCGTCTTGTTCAGCAAGTCGTTATTGCCTGACAGAATAGCCACGAACTCGGCGAAGTTCATACCGCTGTCCTCATCCATGCCTCCCTCGTCAATACGACGCACGGCGATTGTGCCGTTGTTAATTTGATTGATAAACATCTGCTTGTTTCTCAACAGATTGAACTTGTAGGCGTCAAGGGTCTTTTCCGTGCCGTAAATTACAATATCTACCACATTGCCACCCCACAGCTTTACAGTGTTGCCTTTGCGTACCGCCCTGCCGTTTCGTTGCTCCATGTCAGCAGGTCGATCGGGTAGGTCAAGGGCATTACTGCCCTCTTCCCCCCTCAGAACCGTAC